>QLAH01000054.1_pt1 | contig 133682 bp, 112 predicted proteins | sample 4693081 | NCBI WGS metagenome assembly QLAH01 (sample SAMN09425401, study PRJNA476045) | Lake water metagenome, whole genome shotgun sequencing project.
TGATCCGTTCCCATTGGTCATCCCGGAGTGCATAACGCCGCGTCATCTACCACACCTCCTAATTGCCCTGAAATCCCCAAGACGTTTACTCTACAACCAATCCAACTTCATTTGATGACAGCCCCTAAGCCCCTTGCCCCCAGGATTTCGCAACGGTGGAATCAGGGTTTTGGGCAATTTGACGACACGCCCTAACGCCACGCCACGCCCCATAGAAAAGGGCGCGATCGCCGCGCCCTCCCGGAGGTTATCAATCAATTCAAGGCTCAGGGATCAGGGCCGTTTAGCGACCCGGCCTGACCCGGTGGCAGCCAAGGGGCCGGTGGCAGACAAGGGGTTTAAACCCCTTGCCCCCGATCATCGCCCCGACGATCGACCTTGGCCGTTAGGATTGCTGGCCTTCGATTTCGGCGATCGCCAACATCGTCTTCAGCACGGAATCGGGGTTGAGGCTGATCGAGTCGATCCCCTCCTGCACCAGGAATTGGGCAAATTCGGGGTAGTCGCTCGGTGCTTGGCCACAGATCCCGATCTTGCGGCCGTTGGCCTTGGCGGTTTTAATCGCCATGCTCACCATCCGTTTCACCGCCGTGCAGCGTTCGTCGAACAGGTGCGCCACCAAGGCCGAGTCGCGATCGAGACCCAAGGTGAGTTGCGTCAGGTCATTGGAGCCGATCGAGAAGCCATCAAACACTTCGCTGAAGGCATCCCCGGCGATCACGTTGCTCGGCAGCTCGCACATCACATAGACTTGCAAGCCGTTTTCGCCCCGCTTCAGGCCGTTTTCCGCCATCACCTCCAGCACCCGCATCCCTTCTTCCGGCGTGCGGCAGAACGGAATCATCGGAATCACATTGGTCAAGCCCATGTCGTCGCGAACGCGCTTCAGGGCTTGGCATTCCAGCGCAAAGGCGGCCCGGAACTTCGGATCGTAGTAGCGCGATGCGCCGCGCCAGCCGATCATCGGGTTTTCTTCGACCGGCTCGAACTGCCGCCCGCCCAGCAGGTTGGCGTATTCGTTGGTCTTGAAGTCCGACATGCGGACGATCACCGGTTTGGGATAGAAGGCCGCGGCGATCGTGCCCACGCCCTGGGCCAGTTTTTCCACGTAGTATTGCGGGCGATTCGCCTTGTGCAGGTGCGTCAGTTCCGCCACCTGCTTGCGCACCAGCTTGTCGTCCAGCTTGTCGAAGTGAATCAGCGCTAACGGGTGCACCTGGATGTGGTTGGCAATGATGAACTCCAGCCGCGCCAAGCCCACCCCATCGCAGGGCATTGAGGCCAAGCTGAGGGCTTCTTCTGGGTTGCCCACATTCATCAGGATCTGCGTCTTGGGCCGCGGCAGGTTGTCGAGGTGGGTTTCCTTGATTTCAAAGGGCACTTCGCCCGCGTAGACCTTGCCTTCGTCCCCTTCGCAACAAGAGACCGTCAGCATTTGTCCCGTTTCGACGGCGCTGGTGGCGTTGCCCGCTCCGACGATCGCCGGGATGCCCATTTCCCGCGCAATGATCGCCGCGTGACAGGTACGACCACCTTGGTTGGTGACGATCGCGCTGGCCTTCTTCATGATCGGTTCCCAGTCCGGGTCGGTGCGGTTCGTCACCAGCACTTCGCCCGCCTCGAACTCGTCAATCCGGTGCACATCGAGAATCACCCGCGCCTGACCGCGACCGACCTTTTCGCCCACGCTGCGACCGGTGATCACCACGGGCGGCCGTTGGTCGGGCGGCGTGAGGATTTGGTAGTTTTGCAGCACGTTGCCGCTGCGTTGGGACTGCACCGTTTCCGGGCGCGCTTGCACGATGAACAGGTCGCCGGTTTGCCCGTCCTTGGCCCATTCAATGTCCATCGGGCTAGGCACACCGCGCACGCCGGAGTAGTGATCTTCGATGATCACCGCCCAGCGCGCCAGTTGCACGATGTCGTCGTCGTTGATCGCGTAGCGGTTGCGATCGGACGTGGCCACCGGCACGTTCTTGGTCGGCTTGGTGCTGCCCGGCGCGTAGATCATCTTGATCTCCTTCGTGCCCAGCCGCTTGCTGAGGATTGGCCGCTTGCCCTGGTCGAGGGTGGGTTTGAACACGACGTATTCATCGGGGTTGACCGCCCCTTGCACCACGTTTTCGCCCAAGCCGTAGGCCGCCGTCACCAAAACCACATCGCGGAAGCCGGTTTCCGTGTCGAGGGTGAAGATCACGCCGGAGCTGGCCATGTCCGATCGCACCATCTTCTGCACCCCCACGGACAGGGCGACGTTGAAGTGGTCAAAGCCCTTGATGTGGCGGTAGGAAATCGCCCGATCGGTGAAAATCGACGCAAAACACCGCTTACAGGCATCCAGCACCGCCGCCATGCCGTGCACGTTTAGATAGGTTTCCTGCTGACCGGCAAAGCTCGCGTCGGGCAAATCTTCCGCCGTGGCGCTCGATCGCACCGCCACATCCACATCCGCCCCGTACTGTGAGCACAAATTCTGATAGGCGCGGGTGATTTCCTCTTGCAAATTCATCGGAAACGTGGCGTGCAAAATCAAGTTGCGCGCCTTTTGGCCACAGCGCCGCAAACTTTCGCCATTGTCCACATCCAATGTGGAGAAGATTTCCCGAAGTTTGGTTTCTAGACCCGACTCATGAATAAATTCTCGATAGGCAAAGGCTGTCGTGGCAAACCCATTTGGAACACGCACTCCCTTGGCCGTCAACTGACGGATCATTTCCCCCAAGGATGCATTCTTGCCACCGACTAGGGGCAAATCTGCAATGCCGACTTGATCGAACCAAAGCACCAGCGCCCGATCGCGATCGGTCAGCGAACTAGCATGCGGCATCGATGTGGCATGTGTCATAACCCAAGACCTCAGAGAAACCTTTTAGGACTGTGCCTTCTATCAGACTAAACCGACTAAGGAAACCGGTGAAACAGTTACACGACTTGTGCTGACAACTTGTAATATGCCGTTGCACAGACAAGCATTCTGTAATTGTTATTCACCGAACTCAGCCTTAAATCATCAAAAGTGAGTCAGAACGTGTTAGCCGATGGACTGAACTGGGATCTGAACAATTCCTATCACCAGTCCTTAACAATTCGCAATCTTCAGTGAAGTGAAATACTACCTCAGTCACTCTGTAAAACAACAAATCAATCTTCTTAACAATTGGTCAAATACTTGATGAATCAACCCAGCCTCTAGTGAACTCAAAGGGCTGGTATTCCTTTGGGTTTATCGAACTTGACCTTTGCGAAGGAGACTACTCCAATCGTTCCCCAAAAGGGTTAGTAAATGCAAGGTCGCTTTCACGTTAATTCTTGGACTACCGAAGTAAAGAATTGCGTCTGAGTTGGTTAACAGCCAAATGTTAAAGGAAAATAAAATTATCAAATCAACATCTCTACCTTGAGCAGTTCCCAAGGGTTGATTGCTATTTTCTGATTTTCATTACGAGGGCTTAAAGAGCCTCAGAAGCTTAGATCAGCTTCCTGTAGATTTTTGTTGCGTTTGGACGGGTTTGATGAAGGCAGCCCGTTGACAGCTCACTTTTTGAAAGATATCCCAGGAATCAGGGAGAAATTCTGGTCGATCGGTAGTCCGAAGTGACTCATCGATCTCAGGGAGTCGATCTCAACAACCCTAAATTGCATAAATTTCAACGGCGATCGTCATAGCTGGGGCGATCGGGATCGGGAGATTGGTTGCTGCAATCTCGGTCTTATCTTGGCAAAAAAGCCGTCAAGAGATCGCTTTGGGCTGAGCCAAGATTAACCGCAAGCAAGCCATCAACCCGACAAATCTCATGACTGCACATGGCAATTATCTCGTTCTTACGGAACTAGAAACGAGATAAAAGAGATTAGAGCTGAGACAAAATACTATTTTCGAGTTTTTCAAGGAGTTGAAGTTAATGACTAGTCAACAACAAGTTCTACGAATGGTTGATCCCAGTTATGCTGATCCCGGTTATGGGGATTCCAATGGCGTTGCGCCCAGTTATGGGGATACGCCCTGTCCCATTCAGGTGGTGCTAGAAGCGATCGGGCACAAGTGGTCAATTTTAATTTTGCGGCTGCTGCGCGATCGACCCCATCGCCCTAGCGAATTAATGACCCGGTTGCCAGGAATTAGCAGCAAAACCCTCACTCAGCGCTTGCGGTGTCTGGAACGCCATGGGTTGATTTTGCGCCGGGTCTATCCCGAAGTGCCGCCCCATGTGGAATATGCCCTGACCGAGAAGGGCCATGAGGTGGAGCCGGTGATGCAGGCGATGGCGCAGTTAGGTCGGCGCTGGATTGAGGCGGATCCTTGTCTCTGTACCGGTGGCACACAGTTCACCGTGCTCTAGCGGTTGGTGCTGCGATCGCGCATCTCCCCAATCCCTTGGGCCAACACCACCACAACCACCGATGCATCGGGTTGGACAACGGCAAGGATGAGCGCCCCTGGCAACCGAGTGATTGCCAGGGCGGTCGGCAATAGGCAATATTTTGAAATCATCGGGGTCATTTCAAAGGAATTGCGGCATTTCAGTCTCGGGCAGACAATCCGAGACTGAAAACCGGCCTGGAGGCCAGCATCAAACCAGCCAGCAGTCACCCATGAAGCGTTAACCCGATCGAGTGTTAACTCATGATTCAGGTGAACCGCGACGGGTGTTGACGTAGGGCCGAACTTCCCACACCTTCAGGCGGGGAAGGTTGTCAAGATGAAGAGCTGATGACCCTCTATGGCTTGCCATCTATGACGTTTCATCTATGACTTGTACCTGAGCTGTGGTCGATCGGTGATTGAAAATCGTTTATGCCCGCCAGTGCTCCACGAACCGGCCAGCCCATCCTTGGGACTGGAGGCGACCCTGGCAGATTTACCGACCTACGCTTGCGACATTGATGTCACGGTGACGGGGTTGGCGCTGGCGGATTGGCTGGCTCGTTATCCCCGTGTGCCGGGGGCAATCGTGACCGATCGCGGTCGCTTGCAGGGGACGATCGCCCGGCAACAGTTACTGGAATTTTCGATTCGTCCCTATGGCGCATCGATTTTGGAACAACCGGTGCGCGCGCTGTGGGGCTACTTGGAGCGCGATTGTTTGATTTTGCCGGTGGAGTTGCCGATCGTCCAGGCCATGAAACGGGCCGTGAGTCGCTCGATCGGCCTGCTGACGGATCCGATCGTGGTGCAGTTGGGCAATGACTACCGACTGCTGGACACCCGATCGTTGATCGTGGCGGACTGGCAAATTCGCGGTATCGAAACCCAAGCCCGCTACGAGCGAATGCAACTCCAGGCGATCCAAAACGACAAAATGGCCAGCCTGGGTCGGCTCGTGGACGGCGTGGCGCACCAAATTCTCGATCCCGTCGGGTTTATTTGGGGCAACCTCAGCCACCTCGGGAACTATGGCGAGCAACTGGTCAGCCTGGTGGAGGCCTACCGCCAATGGGCGGAGCGGTCGGGCCAAGCGATTCCCCCGACGATCACGGATCTCGAAGAGTCGGTGGATTTTGACTTTCTGCGCGATGACCTGCCCGCTTTGTTGGCCAGCTTGCGAAATGGGGCGGAGCGGCTAAAGGCGATCGTCAGCAGTTTGCAGAATTTTTGTCATCTGGATGAGGTCTACCCCCATCCGACGGATTTGCACAATCGGATCAATAGCATTGTGTTGCTGCTGCAAAGTCGGCTGTCGGTGCAGATTGAGTTTGTGCGCAATTATGGGTCGCTGCCGCCGGTTTGTTGCTACGCGAGCCAGATCGATCGGGCGTTGATGGCCGTGTTGGTGAATGCGGTGGATGCGCTGGTCGATCGGGCCACCCGCGTCAAGGTGAATGCGATCGCCCCGAGCGCGGCGGAACAGCCCTACATCGAGATCAATACCTGGGTTGAGCGGGATGCGGCGGCGACTTCTTGGGCGGTGATTTCGATCGCGGATAACGGCCCCGGCCTGAGCCTGACCCAACGGCAGCGGATCTTGGCCAGTTTTCAGTTCGATCGCCACCGGGTCAAGGAAACAGGCTTGACTGCCACCCACCACATCATCACCTCGCGCCACGGCGGGCTGTTGGACTTGCTCGATCGCCCCAGCGGCGGCCTAGAAGTCGTGATCCGGCTGCCCCTGGCCTAGCCGCAGCCCCGCGCCACCGCCTCCCCAGTAGGGGCGCACCGCCGTGCGCCCATCTGGATTAAACGCGCCCATCTGGATTAAATGCGCCCATCTGGATTAAACGCGCCCATCTGGATTAAATGCGCCCGTCTGGATTAAATGCGCCCGTCTTGAATTAACCGATCGAGCCGATCCCAAAATCGACAAGCCATCGATCAATCGCGCAAAATGGCGCAGGCTACTGTTTGGCGTAGGATCGGTGGTCTAACATGGAGAGAATCTCGATCCAGGGATGCGCGCTGCCCTGTGCGCCATGGTTTGCTGCTTAAATCCGCACTGTCATCAACCGATCAATAGCGATGACGCTCAGTTTTGCCACGCGTGCGGGGTTTTGCTGGTGTCCAAGCTGCGCGATCGCTACCAGCCCGTGCGCCCCGTGGGCCAAGGGGGCTTTGGACGCAGCTATTTGGCGATCGATGTCGATCGGCTGAGCCAACCCTGCATCATTAAGCAATTTTCGCCCCAAAGCAGCAACATCGCCGGAATTACGGGGAAGGTAGGCGGCACGACCCTACAAGACCGCATCCCTGATAAGTATGAGCAGTTGTTTGAGGAAGAGGCCCAGCGCCTAGCGGAGTTGGGCGAGCATCCGCAAATTCCCGCCCTCTACGCCTATTTTGCCGAGGGCGGCCGGCTGTATTTGGTGCAGCAGTTCATCGCGGGCGACACCCTGGCCCAACAGGTGGCGCGATTGGGCTGTTTTAGCGAAGCCGCCGTGCGATCGCTGCTGTTGGATCTGTTGCCCGTGTTGCAGTTTGTCCATAGTCGCAATGTGATCCACCGGGATATCAAGCCGGATAATATTTTGCTGCCAGAGGGGGGGCAAAAGCCGGTGTTGATTGACTTTGGCGTGGCCAAGCAACTGACCGGGGAAGCCCTGACGCGCGGCGGCACGCGGGTGGGCACGGAAGGCTATGCGCCCCTGGAGCAGCTCCGCAGTGGCCATGCCTATCCGGCTAGCGATTTGTATAGCTTGGCGGCGACGAGTTTGTTTGCGCTGACGGGTTGTGCGCCGGAGGATTTGTTCGATCCGCTGACGGGGCGGTGGGTCTGGCGCGATCGCCTGCAAGAACAAGGGCGATCGATCGATCTCCATTTTGGCCAAGTGATCGATCGCCTTCTAGCCGATCGGGTGAGCGATCGCTACCCCAGCGCCGAAGCCGTGATCACCGCCCTGACCGATCGCGCCGCCGGGGCCCGGTCGATCGACCTGACTCAGTACAAGTGGCGACCTACGATCACGATCGCCGCCCACAGCGATCGGATTTGCGCCCTCGCCTTCAGTCCCGATGGCCACAGCCTGGCCAGCGCCGGGGGCGATCGGGAACTGCGCCTGTGGGACTGGACCACCGGCAAACTGCACCAGAGCTGGAGCGGCCACGACGGACGAATCACCGCCCTGCTGTTTAGCCCCGATGGCCAACACCTGATGTCCGCCAGCAGCGATCGCACCATCCGGGTTTGGCCCCTGGCCGGTGGGCCCGAACAGCATTGCCTGAAGCATCACCAAGATTGGGTCAGCGCGATCGCCCTGTCACCCGACGGCCGCACCCTTGCCAGCAGCGGCGACGATGGGCGGATCGTGCTCTGGGACTGGGAGGCGGGCCAACTGCTCCACAGCTTCAAAGCCCACACCCGCGCGATCCCCGCGATCGCCTGGAGCACCGACGGCAAAACCCTAATCGGCGGTTGCAGCGACGGACTGATCGGCTTTTGGTCCGCCGCATCGGGCGATCGACTCCACAGCCTGCAACAACACCTCGGCCGGATCTGCGCCCTCCAAACCACCACCGATGGTCACTGGTTGATCAGCGCTGGCGAAGACAAAACAATCAAACTCTGGGCCCTCGACCAGGGGGAACCCACCAGCGACAAACCGCAACACGTCCTGCGCGACAGCACCGAAGCCGTCTTTGCCCTCGCTACCAACGCCAGCACCGGGCTGCTCCTGTCCGGCGGCGAAGATCACACCATGCGCGTCTGGGACTGGACCCAGCAAACATTACTCCAAGTGCTCAAGGGCCACGGCTGGTGGGTCAACACTGTGGCGATCGCCCCCGACGGCCTAACCCTCGCCAGTGGCAGCGGCGATCGCACCATCCAAATTTGGCAGCCTACCTAAGCCGTTCCTACAGAGGCCATCACCGCCTGATTGCGAATCAAGGCCAGGGGCCCGGCGCGATCGGCCAATCCCGGCCCACAAAACCCTCAATAGGTCATGCGACGGGACTTTCAGAAACTTCCGTAGCCAAACCCCTTACACTCTTACACTAATGGCTAGTCTGGCGGGCCCGCGCCCCGGGCCGTCGATCGTCGTTATTGCCCCACCATGCCGTAACGCAATTCATCCAACGCAATACGATTGATGAGGAGGATCGAGCATGACCACTGAGCAAGAGCTGGACATGAATTCGGCTCAGGGGATTTCTCGACGAGAACTCCGCGACCTCGTGCGCGAACAACTGCGCGTCCTCTTGGATCAGAACAACCTGACCGGAGCCAAGGCGCTGCTGGTGCCAGTCAAGGCCCCCGACATTGCCGAGGCGATCGAAGGACTGCCCGAAACCATGCAGGCCCTCGCGTTTCGGCTGCTGCCCAAGGACGATGCGGCCGAAGTTTACGAGCACCTGGACTCCAGCGTGCAACAACTGCTGGTCGAAGACTTCAAACGCCAGGAAGTGCTCGATATTGTCGATAAGATGTCGCCGGACGATCGGGCGAAACTCTTCGACGAGTTGCCCGCCAAGCTGGTGCGCCGAATTGTCGATCAACTCAGCCCCTCCGAGCGGGAAGCCACCGCCCTGCTGTTGGGCTACGAAGCCAGCACCGCCGGCCGGATCATGACCCCCAAATACATTTCCCTCAAGGAGGAAATGACCGTCGATGATGCCCTGGCGCGGATTCGGCGGCTGGCGGACACCACCGAAACGATCTATTACCTCTACGTCACCGACAACACGCGCTGTCTCACGGGGATTGTTTCCCTGCGCGATATTGTGACTTCCCATCCGCAGCAACTGGTGAGCGAACTGGTGACGCGCGATGTGGTCAGTGTCACCACCGATGAGGATCAAGAAGAAGTGGCGCGGATCATTCAGCGCTACGACTTTTTGGCCGTGCCCGTGGTCGATCGAGAAAAGCGCCTCGTCGGCATCGTCACCGTCGATGACGTAATTGACATCATCGAAGAAGAAACCACCAAAGACATCTACGCCCTGGGCGGTGTGCAGGCCGGCGATGATGACTATTTCCAAACCAACCTGGTGACGGTGGCCCAGCGGCGGGTGGTGTGGCTGTTGGTGTTGCTGGGAACCAACGCCGTCACGGGGGCAATCATTCGCGGCCAGGACGACATTCTGAAACAGGTGGTGTCCCTGGCTTCCTTTATTCCGCTGCTGATTGGCACGGGCGGCAACGTGGGGGCCCAGTCTTCGACGGTGGTGATTCGCGGGTTAAATATCGACCAGATTCGATCGGGCCCCCTGCGGGTGATTCGGCGCGAAGCCGTGGCCGGAGCCTTGTTGGGCGTGATGTTGGGCACGATGGTTTGCATCGGCGCGCTGCTGTTTCACTACCCGGCGGCGGTGGCGATTTCGGTGGGCGTGAGTTTGATGGCGATCTCCGTGTTGGCGGCGACGGCGGGATCGGTGCTGCCGTTTTTATTCCAAAGCATCGGCTTCGACCCGGCCCTGATGTCCGCACCGTTTATCACCACGGCGGTCGATATGTTAGGGGTGTTGACCTATTTCACCGTGGCGCGGTTCATGCTCACCCATTTCCATAGCACCTAGGCTGGAGGGACGATCGCGCCTGTGATTGACCAAGCTCGCTGCCAGAATGGATCGTGGTTCGGTTACAGGGCCGATTGGCTGGCCAGGAGCCGATCGCGCATGGCCGCCGGTTTGCCCGAGGCGACGACCCGCCCGTTTTCCAGCAAAAAGGCCCCGTCGCAGTAGTCCAGTTCATCGAGGCGGTGCGTCACCCACAGGGCGGCGATCCCTCGATCGTCCACCAACTGCCGCACGCAGCGCACCAAGTCCAATTGACTGTCGGGATCCAGCAGGGCGGTGGGTTCGTCGAGCAGCAAGACTTCGCAGCGGGTAGCGATCGCCCCGGCAATGGCAACGCGCTGTTTTTGGCCACCACTGAGGGCGTAGATCGGGCGGCGCTCCAGTTCCAACACGTTCAGCTCCGCCAGGGCGCTGCGAATTCGATCGCGCGTTTCGATCTCTGATAGATTCTCTTCGGCCAGCCCAAAGGCCACGTCGGAACCCACGGTGGGCATCACCAACTGGCGATCGGGATTTTGGAACACGAAGCCCACGGGCCGGCGCAACAATACCTCGCCCGTCGCCGGTTGCCGCAGCCCCGCCAACAGTTGCATCAGGGTCGATTTGCCGCTGCCATTCGTGCCCAGCAACATCCAAAATTCCCCCGGCGGCACGGCCAGGGAACAATCCTTGAGGACGGGCCGATCGCTCGACCATTGAAACGAGACCCCTCGAACGGCGATCGCCGGTGGCCCATCGGCAGCCCGATCGTCTGGGAACAATCCCCACTCATCGGATTTGGGCTGGCCTTGCATGGGGGCGATCGTCCTCAACAGCGCGTGATAAAAGTCGTAAAAATTCTGAAGGACTGACCGAATCACAAAGGAACTCTCGGCGAAACAAGGGGCTTAAGCCCCTTGTCTGTGGTGCATTTGCGCTAGTTCAGTGGGAAAAAAGGGAAAGTCGCCGGGAAATTTAGTCGGTCGCGCCGAGGGCGGCGGCCAAAAAGCCCGCTGTCCGCCCGCCCGCCTGGGCTGCCCCCGACTTGTCACTAATTTGCACCGCCACCACTTCGCTGGTGAGCACCGAAATCTTTTTGCCCACTTGCTTTTCGCAGGTCAGATCCAGCCATTGGGGATGACCCGATCGCACAAAGCCCAAAATTTCTGCGTAGAGGGCTTCCGCATCCTCTGAACTTTTGCGCTGCACCGAAAACGTTGCGGGCGAACTCTTGAGAGCAACTTCGATCGTGAACATAGCACTTAGAACAAGAAACAGCTTGAGAGTTGGCCGATTCAGCCGGAGCCGAATGGGGCGCAGCCGGGATCATCTTAACGCGGTGGCCATGGCTCGATCGCCCGAACCCGCGATCGCCTTCCAAACCACTGCCAAACTATGGGGGCAAGGGGCTGAAGCCCCTTGTCTGAGTAGTGCGGGGCGATCGGCGCGTGCCGATCGCCACTTCTAACGGGCCGATTGACGCTTTACCCAGCCTTTTTCGACCAATAATTCGGCGATTTGCACCGCGTTCAGGGCCGCGCCCTTGCGGATTTGGTCGCCGCACAGCCACAGGTCGATCGCGTTGGGGTTGGAAATGTCCTGGCGAATCCGCCCCACCAGCACGTCATCCTTGCCGCTGGCATCGATCGGCATCGGGAAATAGTTGCGCTCCCAATCCTCCTGCAAGGTTACGCCGGGAGCCGACTGCAGCAGGTCGCGCGCCTTTTCGATCGGGAACGGCTCCGCAAACTCAAGGTTCAGCGCCTCCGAGTGGGCCCGCAACACCGGCACGCGCACGCAGGTCGCCGTCACCCGAATCGCCTCGCTGCCAAAGATCTTGCGCGTTTCGTTCACCATCTTCATTTCTTCTTCGCAGTAGCCATTGGGGCCGATCGGCGAATTGTGCGGAAACAGGTTAAACGCCAGCGGGTAGGGCAAAATTTCCGCCACCGGCTCGCCCCCGTCCAAAATCACCTGCGACTGCACCTTCACCTCTTCCATGGCCCGCGCCCCGGCTCCGCTGGCCGATTGGTACGTCGCCGCCACAATCCGCTGAATCGGTTGCACCAAATGTAGGGGCCAGGTCGCCACCGCCATCAAGATCGTTGTGCAGTTGGGGTTGGCAATGATCCCCTCATGGCTCGCGGCCGCCTCCGGGTTCACTTCGGGAACCACCAGGGGCACATCGGGCCGCATCCGGAAGGCGCTGGAGTTGTCGATCATTACTGCGCCGGCCGCCACGATCGTCTCGACCCACGCTTTCGAGGTGCTGCCCCCCGCCGACGCGAGCACAATGTCCACGCCCTGAAACGATTCGGCGGTGGTCGGTTCGACGGTCAGGGTTTGGCCGCCAAAGGTGCAGGTTTGGCCGGCCGATCGCGCCGAAGCCAACAACTTCAGCTCCGCAATCGGAAACTGCCGTTCTTCGAGCAATTGCAGCAGCTCGGTTCCCACTGCTCCGGTAGCGCCCAAAATGGCGACGCGATATCCAGCCAAGGTTTTTTCCTCCCCCGTAGGGCGCGGTTGAATGGCGAAATCAGTTGATTTAGGTTAGGTTGCGGTCTGCGTTGGGGCCGCCGGGTGCATCGTGACTATTTGAGACAATATTTGAGACGCAACGCCCCAATCGCCCGATCGCCCATGCAGAAGGGCGCATTTCAGCTAGGATAGTCTATTGCGGTTCATCTGGCGCAGCTTGGCCCCGCCACCGTCGCACCCCGCCTCAGCACGATGCTGCAGCGCTACGCCAGCGCCATGACCCGCCGCGCGTCGCCCTGTCGTAAGCACTGTTGTTGCAAGTTTGTTCTGTCTTGTTCATCTGTTTTGTCAGTTGTTGGATCATCCATGAAAGTCACCCAGGAAAAACTGTCCGCTAGCCAAGTTAGCCTCACGATCGAAGTGCCCGCTGACCTGTCGGCCAAGGTTTACGAAGACACCCTCAGCAAGTACGCCAAATCCGCCACACTTCCTGGGTTCCGCAAAGGCAAAGTGCCCCGCGCCGTGTTGATTCAGCAAATCGGCCCCGCCGCCCTCAAGGCCGCCAGCCTCGATGAGTTGGTGGAAGCGGGCGTGAAGGCTGCCATTAAGCAAGAAAAAATCGAACCCGCCGGCCAAGCCCAAATCACCTCCTCGGAAGAAGAGCTGTTCGCCAAGTTCGAGCCGGGCAAAACCCTGACCTTTGAGGTGAAGCTCGATGTGGTTCCAGACATTGACCTGCCGGACTACAAGGGCCTGACGATCACGTCCGAGCGGGTTGATCCCGATCCGGCCCGGGTCGATCGCATCCTGGAGCAACAACAGCAAGCATCGGCGGACTTGATCCCCGTCGAAGGCCGCCCGGCGCAGTTGGGCGATGCCGTCGTGATCGACTACAAAGGCACCCTCACCCCCGAAGAAGGCAAGACCGATCCCGAGGATCTCTCGGGCTTGGAAGCCACGGACTTCCAGGTGGACTTGGATCAGAGCAAGTTCATCCCCGGCTTCATTGATGGGATCGTGGGCATGAACGCCGGTGACACCAAGTCGATCACCGTGCGCTTCCCGGCGGACTACGGCCGCGAAGATTTGCAAGATCGCGAAGTCACCTTTGAAATCACGCTGCACGACATCAAAGAGCGCGAACTGCCCGAGTTGACCGACGAGTTCATCAAGTCGATCAGCAAGTACGAAACCCTGGCGGAACTGCGCGCGGACTTTGAGTCCCAATACCAAAAGGAAGCCGAAGAGCAAACCGAGCAAAACAAGGAAGCCGCGCTGATCAGCGCCCTGGTGGATGCGACGGAAGTCAGCTTGCCCGAGGGCTTGGTGCAACAGGAGATCCGGGCGATCGTCAACCAGTCGGTGTACCAACTGCAAAACCAGGGCATTGATGTCCGGAAGTTCATGAACGATGAACTGATGGCCAACATGCAGCAAACGGCGCGGCCCGATGCGATTCGGCAGGTGAAGACGGATTTGATCCTGCGGGCGGTGGGTCGCCAAGAGTCGATCGAGGTGGGCAACGACGAAGTGCAGGCCCGCGCCACCGAATTGCGCGCCGCCCTATCGGGTCAAAAGATCGATCGGGCCCGCCTCGAATCCGTAGTCTATGAAGACCTATACCGCGCCAAAGTCCTGACCTGGCTCAAGGAAAACAACACCTTCGAGCTGGCGGAACCCGGTTCCCTGACTCCCGCCCCCGACGCATCGGAAGCCGTGGTTGAAACCACCGCCACGGACGTAACGGACGCAACGGACGCGGACGCGACCAGCCCTGAAGCCGAAACTGCCGCCGACCAGCCCGCGGAGTCCAGCTCGAAAGGCTCCGGCAAAAAAGGCAAGGGCAAAAAATCCGGCAACTAAGCCCTGAGGGCTAAACCCATGGATCGCTCTGGGTGGATCACGCCGGGGGCGATCGATCGATGGGCAACCGGAATTAGTCCCTGAATTTCGATCGAGATCCCTGAATTTCGATCCCTGAATACATCCCTGAATTTAGGATCTAAATCTCCTCCCACCCAGCGGGTGAGGGGAGATTTTTTTGGGGATCGAAATTTTTTAGAACGTCAAGACCCGGGCAGTAGGCAACTGGCGATCGAATAAACCATTCCCCGAGCAACCCAAACACAACCGAACGATCGCGAGAAACGCTGCAAACTCACGATCATCGACGAACCTGAGGCTGGGGATCGCCATCCTGTCCCCTGGGAGACGCACAGGACATCGGATGAAGTGTCTGGGCGATCGCTGTCGCCACCATTGCAAAATAGGCTTTTGGTATATTATGAGCCTGGGTCAAAAACCTGATTTTTAACGGTTTAGAGGACAGGCACGCATGTCAGTAGTAGCAGTTACCGACTCAAGCTTTGAACAAGAGGTCATTAAGAGCGACATTCCGGTACTGGTGGATTTCTGGGCACCTTGGTGCGGTCCCTGTCGGATGGTTGCCCCGGTTGTCGAAGAGATTGCAGAACTGTACGACGGCAAGATCAAAGTTTTTAAACTCAACACAGACGAAAACCCAGCCGTTGCCGGCCAGTATGGCATTCGGAGTATTCCGACCCTGTTAGTGTTCAAGGATGGTCAGCGCATCGATGCGGTTGTCGGTGCGGTTCCCAAGTCAACTCTGGCCACCACGATCGATCGGCATCTGAATTATGAGGATTAGCTATTAACAGAGACTTTCAGCAGAAATTGCAAGCAATGTAGCGTTATGGACAGTACCGCGACAACGCACTTTTGAAGAGTACAACACCTTCAAAGACGAGTTATTGATGTTGCACTCATACACAAGGGTAAGGGGCTTGATGACCAATGTCAGGCCCCTTACTTTTTCATCAATCTTTTTCATAAATCTTGTCTATAAAGTATCGACCGGAATACTGGTCTGGATATTGACCTGAATAGTGGATCGTTGTGCAGGCTCCCGAGATCTACGCACCCGAAGCCCGGGATCATCGTTCTGTCCCGTGGGAGGCGCACAGGCGATCGAAGCCTATTTCTGAGCGATCGACATCGCCACCATTGCGAAATAGGCTTTTGGTATACTATGAGTCTGGGTCAAAAAACTGATTTAGTAACGGTTTAGAGGACGGGTCAGCATGGCGGCAGCAACAGCAGTTACCGACGCAACCTTTGAAGAAGAGGTCATTAAAAGCTCCATCCCAGTCTTGGTGGATTTCTGGGCTCCTTGGTGCGGTCCCTGTCGGATGGTTGCCCCGGTTGTTGATGAGATTGCCCAAGAGTTTGATGGCCAAATCAAAGTTGTCAAACTCAACACGGACGACAACTCAGGAATTGCTAGCCAGTATGGCATTCGGAGCATCCCTACCCTGATGATTTTCAAGGATGGTGCTCGCGTCGATATGGTTGTTGGCGCAGTTCCCAAGGCAACCCTGGCCAACACCCTGTCGAAGTATCTGTAAGATTGCCCCGTCAAGCTTGCCCCGGCGATCGCGTCGTCTAGTCGGGTTGGGTTATCCCTAGCTCATGAATCCTATGCAGCAGCGGGATCAGTCGTCGTTGATCGCTAGTCGATACACTGCCCTGATATTGTCCCGGACTGATGAAGGCTGCCGGTGAACCATGGCTGGCTTGGGGGTGTGATCGTTTCGATGGTCTAGGGCTGATTTGGGAGCGCTGTTTGCGAAATCAGCCCTAGACCCAATTCGAGACGATTCAAGATGCGTTGAGACGCTGCGGGATTCGCTTCGAGATGATTCGGGATGATTCGAGATTCATTGTTGATTGTGTGCTCATTCGTAAGGGGTCTGGCAATGTCAGGCCCCTTGCTTTTGGTTGGGTGGTGTTGTGCCGATCGCGCGTCGATCAGTGTAAATAGCCAGCTTCCTCGGGAATAGTCATGATAGGGCGATCGCCCAGGTGCAGGGATGAGGATTGCCGCGATCGGGGGCAGGAACGATCGCAAGGAACCCGGGGATCGCGAAGTGGGATAGTGATTGAGATGCAGTGTGCTGGCTCGATCGAGTCAGGGAGAGACCTTGTGGCTTTTTCGTCGTTATCGGTGGATCGCCGAGGCAATGTGGATCGGTTGCGCCAAGAGATGCTGGAGTTGCTCGATCGCCTAGAAACCCATCCCAACAGTGGACTGGTGCAGTTGGCGCTAGAGACCATCCTCGACTTGGCCGGGAGCCATGCCGATCGCCTGGATTGGAAGATTCTCAACGGAGCATTGCTAGACATGCAGCGGGCGATCGAGGTGTTCTATCCCTACCGGCATGTGCGCAAAATCGCCATTTTTGGATCGGCACGCACTCCCAGCCACGAACCGGAATACGAAGCCGCCGTCACCTTTGCCCAATGCATGACCGCGCGAGGGTTTATGGCAATCACCGGGGCGGGCCCGGGCATCATGCAAGCGGCCAACGAGGGAGCCGGGCGCGACCAGTCCTTTGGTCTCAACATTCAACTGCCCTTTGAGCAAACCTCGAATCCGCACATTGACGGCGATCCGAAGCTGGTGAACTTCAAATACTTTTTCACGCGCAAGCTGTTCTTTTTGCGAGAAAGCGATGCGGTGGCCCTGTTTCCCGGTGGGTTTGGCACGCAGGATGAGGCCTTTGAATGTCTCACGCTGTCGCAAACGGGTAAGTTTGGCCCGGCTCCGATCGTCCTGCTCGATCGCCCCGGGGGAACCTATTGGCACACCTGGGAGGCATACCATCGAGAACACCTCTTGGAGCGCGGGCTAATCAGTCCCGATGATCTGAATCTCTATTTCATGACCGATCGCCCGGAAGCCGCCTGCGACTACATTGTGGGCTTTTACCGGATCTATCATTCCAGCCGCTATGTGGGCGATCGACTGGTGCTGCGCCTGCGCACCGAGTTGCCCGACGAGTGGGTGGCGGATCTGAACGATCGATTCAGCGACATCTTGGTGCACGGGCGGATTGAAAAGTCCACCGCCCTGCCCGCCGAGCGCAACAGCCAAACGGCAAAGCTCCCGCGCTTAGTGATGGCGTTTAACCAACGAGATTTGGGCCGTTTGCATCAGTTGGTGCACCACATCAACCAGTTTCAGCCCAGTTCCGAGGTCTTCCAGCACCCGGAAACCAAGTGATTGATTGAGTGCGTGAATGGGCGGGCGATCGGCGGGTAGTTACAGCGGCTTCAACTTCCGTGAGCACAGTCCAACCTTAGACAACCTCGAACTGCGATCCAACACATCGTTGGTAGGGGCGCACCGCGGTGCGCCCGCCGGTACTCGGGCGATCAATCGGTGGCCCTGTTAAAGGCGGATCGCGTGACCACCGGCAACTCGGGATAGGAACACCAATCGCTCCAACTGCCCGCGTAGAGCCGCGCTTGGCCATAGCCCACCCGCGTCAGGGCCCACAAATTGGCACAGGCCGTGACCCCCGAGCCGCAGTAGACGATCGGGGCTGGGGCCGGGTCGATCGCCCGGAAATGGTCTTGCAGGGCCAGGATCGATCGGGCTTGGCCCTGAGCATCACACACTTCCACCCAGGGATAGTTGACCGCGCCGGGAATGTGGCCCGCCACCGGGTCGATCGGCTCCGTCTCGCCCCGGTAGCGGACGGGTTCCCGGGAGTCCAGGAGCATTCCCTCGCCCAAGCGCTGGGTTTCCTTCACGTCCTTGATTGTCGCCAGCAGTTCCGGCCGCACCTGGGGTTCAAAGGCGCGACGCACGGGAGCAGGAACGTCCGCCGTAGTCGGTAAGCCGGCCGCCACCCAGGCCGACCAGCCGCCATCGAGCAGCACCACCCGATCGTGCCCCAAGTAGCGCAGCAGCCACCACAGCCGAGCCGCAAACCCAAAGCGCGAGTCGTCGTAAATCGCCACCCATCGATCGAGATCGATCCCCCACTGGCCAAGCCGATCGACCAAGAGATCGAGCGGCGGCAAGGGATGGCGACCCCCATGGGGGCCAGCGGGGGAGGATAGGTCGCGATCGAGGTGGCCATAGACCGCGCCTGGGATGTGCGCCGTGGCGTATTGGCGATCGCCCTGGGTCGGATCCGCCAGCGAAAACCGACAGTCCACCACCACCCAAGCCGGATCGGCCAAGCGATCAGCCAATTGCGCCGGTGAAATCAACAAATTGGTTAATAGATCTAACTCTTGGGTTGATAAATCTGCCGTCTCAGCGGTCGCCCCGGTTTCATTCATGACGCTTGATTCCCATTTGCGCCCCCGGGTCAGCGATTTCGCCCGATCGACCCCCAGGGTTTAACCCAAATGGTATTACGATTAATCCGAAGTTCCACGCCCGCCCGATCGTGTCAGTCCTCCTCGAAGTCACAGACGTATACGCCGGCTACCTGAAAGGCCTCGACATCTTGCAAGGGGTAAACCTGACCGTGGCCCCCGGTGAACTGATCGCCATCATTGGCCCCAACGGCGCAGGCAAATCCACCCTCGGCAAAACGATCGCCGGCCTGCTCAGTCCCAACCGGGGCCAGGTGCTGTTCCATGGCGAATCGATCGGGCATCTGAAAGCTAACGAAGTCGTGCAGCGCGGCATCTGCTACGTGCCGCAAATCGCCAACGTTTTTCGGACGCTGACCGTCGAAGAAAACTTGGAAATGGGCGCGTTTATTCTCGAAGAGCCGATCGAATCCCTCAAGGAGCGGATCTTCACCATGTTTCCGCGCCTGCGCGAACGGCGACACCAACGGGCAGGAACCCTCTCCGGCGGCGAACGGCAAATGCTGGCCATGGGCAAGGCCCTAATGCTCGAACCGTCGCTGCTGGTGTTGGATGAACCGTCGGCGGCCCTGTCGCCCATTTTGGTGAACGACGTTTTCGAGCAAATCAAGGCGATTAACAGCACTGGCACCTCGATCGTCTTGGTGGAGCAAAATGCTCGCCGGGCCCTGGAAATGGCCGATCGGGGCTACGTGCTCGAAGCGGGGCGCGATCGCTTCACCGGCCCCGGCCAAGACTTGCTCAACAATCCCAAAGTGGCGGAACTCTACCTCGGCGGCGGCACACACTAGGCCGCACCGGGGCGATACACCGGAGTCATGGCATGGCTCCCTCACTAGCGGGCCAAACTTGAGGCGATCGGTGCATCCACTTTCCCGGCGGCAACGTACTACGGGGGAGCGATCGCACCGCCGAGTTTTGCCCCAGGATTTCTGCTGGAGAGCCAACCGTGGGCCTGCGATGCGATCGCTGACGAGTCATTTACCCACCGTTAGCGCTCAGGAACCATTCCCCATGCGATTGCACAACGCGTATCAAGCCTCCATTCGTCCCCTGTTGTTGGGTCTGCTCAGTTGTTTATTGACGATCGGGCTGCATACGTCCTGGTTGGGCAACTCGATCGCCGCCACGGCCGCCACCCGCAATCCCGCCGCCGTTGAACATTCGATGGCTCCCGATTTTTCACTCGATCAAATCGCCCAAGCCAACACCACCCTGGCCGAATCCGTTCTCCTCGCCCAGGGAGCCACCAAAAGCGACCTCAAAACCTACGTCGCCAAAATGAGCACCCAGGAAACCGTCCCCACCCGCGCCAACAGCAGCGCCTGGGGCACCGTCGGCGCAGCCCTGTCCGGCAACCGGCTGATCGTGCGGGGTAGCTTCCGGGATCTGTCCAGCCCCCTGCGCAACTACGCCACCGATCCCGTCAGCCCGCCGAACCCGAACATCACCTCCGCCTTCCACATCCATCGCGGCATGGCCACCGAAAACGGCCCCTTCCAGTACGCCTTGCAGGTGATGACGGATGACATGGGCATGACCGGCAGTGCCATGGGCGAATATACGCTGACGGCGGAGCAGTTGGACGCGCTCAATAAGGGGATGCTCTACGTGGACTTGCACACGACGAAGCACCGGGCCGGTGAACTGCGGGCCGTGCTGATGCCGCTGTAGGCCGCGTCCTTCCCGCGTCATCTCCCAAACACCACCCCCGGCCGATCGCCCGGTCTCGTTCCCCGCTTACCGACCTTGCTTGCCTACAATGAGTCAGCGAGTCAATCAGTGCCGGTATTGAGACAGCCTGCCCGTATGGATGCAAAACCGCCTGAGAGTGCCTCAAGACCGATCGCAGCCGGTACGGATTCTGCGGATGCCGATCTGTGGCGGGCGCTGCAACAGGGGCAACGGACGGCGCTGGGCATTTTGTACGATCGGCACGTGGGGGTGGTCTATGCGATCGCCCTGCGCACGTTGGGCAATGTGCAGGATGCCGAAGATTTGACCCAGGAAATTTTTCTGCGTTTGGTCCACTGTGCCTACGATCCGCAACGGGGCAGCCTGCGGACGTTTTTGGCGATTTTGACCCGATCGCGCAGTCTCGATCGGCTGCGGGCACGCCAACGGGCGCGGGCTTCCCTGGAAACCTGGCAAGCGGAGCAGCACCAGGCGATCGCCAACCCGCCGGATTTGCTGGCGGAGTCGCTCGATCGGGCCGACTCCGTGAAACAGGTACAGTCGGCGTTGGCCCAACTGTCGGACAATCAGCGCCAGGTTCTCGAGTTGGCCTACAGCGACGGTCTCAGCCAGTCGGCGATCGCCGATCGCCTCGGTCTTCCCCTGGGAACCGTGAAGGCTTGGGCCCGGCGCGGATTGCTGAAGCTGCGCCAAACCTTGCAGCCCGTTGCGGAGGAGTCCTAACGCCATGAGTCAACCCATTCCTCCCGACGAGCTGGAACTGCTGATTGCGGGCTATGTGCTGCATGATCTCAGCCCCGAAGAGGCGGCGGCGATCGCGCCCTACCTGACCGATGCGGCGGTGGCCGAAGCGATCAAAGACTGCCAAACCGCCTGGGAAACAACGTATTTGCCAGCGGCGGTGCAACCGGCGGCCCACGTGCGATCGGCCGTGATGGCGGGGTTTGATGCGTCCTTGGCAGCCCCGGCGCGATCGACCCCCCGTTGGCTAACGGAATTGCGCCAACTGCCCCGCTGGGCCCAGGCCATCGGCCTCGCGGCGGCGGCGATGATTGTCGCCCTGGGCACGAGCACCCTTTGGCTGTGGCGATCGCTCCAACTGCAACTGGCCCAGGCTCCGCACCCGTCGATAGAGATGGTGTTGCGCCCCACGGCCGGCACGCCCCCGACGGCGGAAGTGGCGATCGCCGTCGATCCCCAACGGATGACCGGCACGCTGAAGGTGAACCAACTGCCGCCCCTGGCTCCGGGCAAAGTCTATGCCCTGTGGACGGTGTTGGACTCCGATGCGCCCTTCACGACCGATCACAAAAACGCCATTTTGACCCATGTGTTTGTGTTGAATGGGCCGGGCGATCGGGTGCAGGAATTGGTGTTGCCCAAGGCTTTCCAGGATCTCGACTGCGTGAAGGCGGTGGCCATTTCGATCGAGGACGCGCGCGCCCCCCAACGCCACCAGTCTTCCCCGATTCTGATCCAGCGCCTTTAGGATTCAGCGCCTTTAGGATCAATAGTCGAGTCGATCGCCTCAGATCTTCCAGACCTCAAACCAACTCAAATCGACTCAGATCGATCGGTGTCCTGCGGTGGTCGATGAGGACGATCGGCTGGGTCGGGTTGGCCGGGGACGCACCGGCACTTTGCGCCACTGCAACGCCGCCCGCTCCAACTGCCGAATCAGCCCATGCTTGCCATCCATATACGACTCAATATCCGTGGGATGGGCCTGGGCGAGCTGTTGCTTCAGATCGCTATATTGCCGGGCCGAAGTGGGATGAGCAATTAAATAATCGCGAAAGGCCAAGTGGCGATCGACCTCGGGCGTGCTCACCTCAAACACATGCACATGGTGGGTGCGATCGCCCGTCGCCAGCGTTTTCTGAAAATAGCGCCGGCCGGGCAAGCCAAACTCCCCCAGGGCTTCATACCCCAAGGCCGCCATCGAAAACTTCGCCGCATCGACCGGCGGCAGCTCAATCACTTCCACCAACAGATCAATAATCGGCTTGGCATGGATCCCCGGAATCGCCGTGCTGCCGATGTGGTGGATGTTCACCACCGCCGGGCCGATCGCCTGTTCAACGCGATCGGCCTCGACCATAAACTCCGTTTTCCAATGCGGATCGTGGGGCACAACGACCACCTGTCGCACCATATCGCTCCTAGCCATCCCCATCGACAGCTCACGCCTGGTAAAACTAAGTTTTCAGATCAACGCGGGCATTTCAGGAGAATGGCGGCTGATTTTGCCCCGTTTTTGCACCCTCTTGTGCTCTCCTCGGGCCACCCTCGGGCCAACCCCTAGGGCGGTGGCGCGACGCGATCGAACCAGGCTTCCAGGCTCGCGGCGATCGCCTCGGCCAATTTGTCCTGCTCCGCCGCATCCGTAATCCACTCGGCCTCGGTGGGATGGCTCATAAAGCCCAACTCCAGCAAGACGGCGGGGGCAATGCTCGGCCGCGCCAGGGCCAAGTTGCCCCAAAACACGCCGTAGGAAGGGCGACCCAGCCGCCGGGTCAGCTCATCGTGCAAAAACTGCGCCAGGGGCTGCGCTTGCGGGTGATACCAAAACATGCCCACGCCTTGGGTGGTTTCGGCGTTGCCGTCGTCGGGCAGGGCGTTGTAGTGCACCGAGAGGGCGATCGTCGGTTCCAGCTCGGCAATTTGGGCCACGCGATCGGGAATCGGCAGGTCGCGATCAGTCGATCGGGTCAACACCACCCGTGCCCCGCGCCGTTCCAGGGCCGCCTGGAGCTTCAGGCTTGTTTGCAAATTCGGCGTTTTTTCGGGAATGCCCGCCGCGTTCAGGGCCCCCGGTTCCGCGCCGCCATGGCCCGGATCGAGCAGCACCGTCACCCCCGAAAGCGGCTGCGGCCCCGATCGCACGGGGGGATGCTTGATCCGCCACACCAGCGTATTGCCTTCGTAGCGCAGGCTCCAGCCCCAGGCTTGTTCCGTGGCCAGCCGCGCCCGGTATTCCAGCCGATCGCCCGGCAGCACTTGCCAATCGAGCCGCTCGATCGCTGGGTTGCGTTGCAAAAAAATCGTGTCCGTTTGGGCGATCGCCTGATGCAGCGTCAGCACCAAATCGCGCCCCTCCTGGCGCACCTCCACCGGCACGGGTTGGCTGAGGGGAATCTGCACCGCCAGCGCCGGCCCCGCATTGGCCGCCCGGATGCCCCGGACGATCGCCCGCAGGGGAGTCGAGCCGGGCTGCACCGTCACCTCCCGCGCCGCAATCCAACCGCCATAGCTGAGTCGCCACCAATCGCCCTCGCGGCCGGTGATCGTGGCGCTCGTGCCCTGGGGCAGGGGCGTGAGGCGGCTGTGATCGGTGCTGGGGCCCGTGCGGGCCACGCCGATCGGGGCGGTGACGGTGGCCCGATCGCGCCGATCGGTGGGCCAAATGGTCACGGAACCGGCGGCCATGGGCGGATTCGCGGTGGCCGGTGCGCCCTGGACGGTAAACGTCGGCCGGCCCAACTCGCCGGGCCGATCGAACGTCGTGCAGCCCTCGTAGGTCGTGAGGACTGGGCGATCGTCCAGCGGTTGATCCAAATTGCCGGTCAGCACCGCCGCATTCGGGGGCGGATCCGTGGCCGTCGCTTGGGGCAGCAACGGCACTCGCCGATCGCTCAGCACCGCCGTCACCACACGATCGGGCAACCCCACCGCGCTGACACACACCGGCTCGCCCACGGGCCGCGCCAGATCCACCGCCGGTTGCAACGCCGTCAGGGCCTGAGTTCCCAAAACCGGCCCGGCCGATCGACGAATCACCGTGCGGGTCAGGGTGCGATCGCCCCAGCGCAGTTCAAAGCGATTCTCGCCCCATTGCAGCGGCAGGCTCGGCGCAAAATGCCCAAACCGGCTGCGATTCACCGGCTGACCATTAATCGTCACCGGGCCATCGGCGGGCGCAGTGCCCAGAAAAAACACCCGATCGCTCGTTGTTTGATGGCGATCGGGCGGATAAACCAGCCGCAGTTGATCCACCGTCTGGGCCAGGACGGGCGCGGGGGAACCAAAGGCAGCGATCGTCGCCCCCAAACCCCAGCCCACTCGACCCAGCCAGCGATTCATTACTTGCTCGCGCGTTCCAGCGCCGCCTTAAAGGCCTCAGGACTCGGCGCACCTTGCACCGGCTCACCCGCCATCAAAAATGTGGGCGTGCCTTCCAACCCGAGATTTTCCGCCAACATCGCATCGTCGGTCACGGCTTTTTTGGCGGCTTCGCTGTTGCGATCGCGATCGAACTTCGCCCCATCCAGCCCCAACTTCTTGGCAATTTCGCCGTAGGTCGCCTCACTCAGCTTGGCTTGGTTCGCAAACAGCTCATCGTGATATTCCCAGAATTTGCCCTGTTGTTGCGCGGCCCAAGCGGCCTGGGCTGCGGGCATCGCCTGCTGGTGAATGCTCCGCAGGGGGAAGTGCTTAAACGCCAAGGTCACACGGTCTTGGTTCTCGCTCAGGAACTGCTTCAGCGGGGCGATCGCCCGGGCACAGTAGGGGCATTGGAAATCCGAAAACTCGATCAGCAATACCTTGCCCTTGCCCAGGGTCGGGGAATTGCCGATCGCCTTTTTCGGATCCGTTTTGGCATCGCGGGCAAAGGCCTGGCGCACATCGCGCTGCTTTTGGGCCTGCTGTTGGTTGTATTCCGACACCGACTCCAAAACCACCTGCGGATTTTTGCGGATCACCTCCAGCACCTTGGCTTCAAAGTCCGCATCCACATTGCCCCCAGCGGACAGGGCGATCGGTTGGCACGCCACTAAAAACAACGTTGTCGAAAGGGCCAACGCCCCGACTCCCGTCCAAAACCGCAGGGCCGAGGGCCGAAAACACCAATTCAATAGAGCCTTGAGCATGAACCTGATCCTAAAAAATCACGACAAATACGCGACAAACACAAGACGAATTGCAGGAATTCTGGAAACGCCTGGGCCGAAGTGAAACGCCCGCCGCCCTAGGCCGATCGATCGGGTGAGTCCGGGTGATCGGGCCGTTGCAACATCGCAATTAACAAACAAACAATCCCCGCATTGATCGAGACATCGGCCAGGTTAAAAACCGGAAACCGAATCAACCGAAAATCCAAAAAGTCAATCACATGGCCCAGGGCAAACCGATCGATCCCATTGCCCAGCGCACCCCCCAGCACAAAGCCATAGCCCCACTGTTCCCACCGGTTCATGCGCGGGCCGCAGAGGGCCAAGCCCATCAACGCCGCACTAACCGCCAAGGACAGCCACCGTAGCCAACCGCTTCCCTGAAACAAACTGAAGGCCGCGCCGGAGTTGACCACGTAGGTGAAATGAAACCAACCCGGAATTAACGGCACGGTTTGGGGCGGCACAGTCAAGGCAAAACTCGCAGCCACCCAGGCTTTGGTGAGACGATCAAGCCCAACGCTGGCCACTGCCACCGCCCAAAACCAAGGATTTTTGAAGACTAAGCGGCCACAGGATTTGGCCCAAGCTACAAGCTGTTTGGATCGAGACTCTGCCACCGAACTGTCCACAAAATTCAACGACTGCGGGTTGAAACGACTTGGCGGCATGAATTGACATGATCGACATTGCCGGATTGAACCGACATCACTTGATTCACACCAGTGTTAATGATGGTCGTGAATCAAGAGGGTCGTAAACCATTGCCCGCCAAGGGATTTCCCGATCGACAGTTCCACAATCACCATGGGACTCCCGAAGGTCAGCCAACTTTCAGTAGAACACGAGATGTCGAAAAACTGAAGCGATCGTCACGGCGGCACAGGCGGCCACGACCTGGCCCGGCAGCGCGGCTTGGGAATAGGTGGCGGCGATCGCCTCGAACTCGCTCGATCGCGCGGCCATCGCGTAGAGCAAGCCCACACTGTGCAACACCACCAGTCCGATCGCACAGCCGATCGCCAACTGCTCCACCTTCGGCGGCCCCAAAAAGGCCCACCGGCCGCACAGCCACCCGGCCGGCACAAAGCCCAACAAATAGCCAAACCCCGGCTCGCTCAGGTATTGCCAGCCGCCGCCGCCTTCAAAAATCGGCAACCCCGCCAACCCCAACAACAGATAGGCCACCTGCGACAGGGCCGCCGCCGTCCCACCGCCCAGACAGGCGACTAACAACACCGCCGCCACCTGGTAGCGGGTTCCCAGCGACACCACATGCAGTCCATCATTCAACCACTCCCAAGGGGCGGTGGGCACAAAGACTTCCACAAAGGAAGCGGCGATCGACAGCAACACCCCGATCGCCGCCCACAGCAACGTTTCTAGGCGCATAGCGATCGTCCCGGTCGATCGACCCACCCCGATCGCCCTAGCGGGATACGGCCACACCCCCCTAAGCAGAGGCTGGCCATCGCCCGATCGCGCCCCTCGCGCCGTTGCATCTAGACCGTCGCGCCCACAACCGGCGCTTCACCGCCCACCAGGCCCAGTTCCGCCAGCATTTCGTGATCCTTTTCCGGCGGTTGGCCCATGGTGGTCAGGTAGTGACCGATCAACATGGCGTTCAGGCCCGCCTTCAGGCCCAGGGCTTGTAGCTCACCCATCACGGTTTCGCGACCGCCCGCATAGCGCAGGATCCGATCGGGCAGCACCATCCGAAAAATCGCGATCGCCTTAGCCGCTTCGTAGGGATCAATCTTGGGGCGATCGCCCATCGGCGTGCCCTCGCGCGGGTTCAGCAGGTTCAGCGGAATCGACTCCACCTCCAAATCCCGCAAGGCCAGGGCCAAGTCCACCCGATCGTCCCAGGTTTCGCCCATGCCCAAAATGCCGCCCGTGCAAGCCTGGATGCCCGTCGCCTTCAGGGTTTTGATCGTCTCGACCCGATCGCGCCAACTGTGGGTCGTCGCCACGTTCGGGAAAAACGCCTCCGACGCTTCCAGGTTGTGGTTGTAGCGCGTCACGCCCGCATCCTTCAGGGCCTGGGCTTGCTCGGCGTTCACTTCCCCGAGGGCGCAGCAGGGCTTGATATTGGTTTCCGCAATAATTTGGCGCACCGTTTCCAGGATTTGCTCAAATTCACTTTCCTGGCGACCGCCATACTTGGGGCCGCGGCCTTGGCTCACCAGACAGAAACGCTTGGCTCCGGCGGCTTCGGCGGCCTTGGCTTGGGCCAAAATTTCCTCGGGAGTCCGCAGGCCGTAGATCGGCGAGTCATTGCCGGGGTGGTGGGCCGACTGGGCACAGAAGGAGCAGTTTTCCGAGCAGGAGCCGGATTTGACATTGCCGATGCTGCACAGATCCACGACGTTGCCGCAGCGGGCTTGGCGCACCCGATCGGCCGCCGCGCACAGGGCCAAAATATCGTCTTGACCGGCAATTTGGCTCAACAACAGGGCCGTGGTGCGATCGATCGCCTCCCCAGCAATCACGCGATCGGCGAGCTGGTCTAACCACCGGCCGAGCGCTTCGCCCGTCAAGCCCTCAGACGACGCTGGGGGCTGCCAAGGGGCGGCCGATCGAACCGGAGACGGAAGCGCTTGAACCACGGTTGACTCCTCCTGAGAAACCCAAACAGAAAAACCAGAACACCCCACCACCGGCCAGCTATTGCGCCGCCAGTGCTGTCAGGGTGATTCCAAATTGTACACCTCGTGTCCGGGCAGCCCGTGACCCGATCGCCCCCGCGATTCCGATCCCCAACCCGATCGGCCCGGCCATCTCGCACGGTAGGATAGAGTTCGGTTTGTCAAGCGCCCGGCCAGTGACGATCGCTGTCGTCGATTCAGCCTATGGCTCAAAGCCTTGGCATAAAAAGCACTCGAAGGTTTTTAACGTTTTATGAAGCGATTTCTCTCTGGGCTATTGGCGTTGGTAATCGTGGTGTCGATCGGCCTCACCGGCTGCGCACCGGGCGACTCCGCCAACGGAATCAGTGGCAACTACCAAACGGACACCTTGGCCTTGGTTAGCAGCCTCCGCAACGCGATTACACTGCCCGACAGCGATCCTGGCAAGCGCGCCGCCCAAGCCGAAGCCCGCGCCAAAATTAATTCCTACGCGGCCCACTACCGGCGCAACGATCGCGTGACGGGTCTCAACTCCTACACCACGATGCGCACGGCGCTGAATTCCCTGGCGGCGCACTACTCGGCCTATCCCAACCGGCCGGTTCCCGAGAAGCTGCAAAAGCGCCTAGAAACGGAATTCCGGCAAGTGGAAGTGTCCTTGAGCCGGGGCGTTTAACCGCAGCCGGGGCGTTTACAACGTGTGTCGAATGCGCAATGCCATCAAATGCATGGACATCAAATGCATATTGATCGAGTCTGGGATGGTTACAGGTAGGGCAGGTTTGAAACCTGCCCCTACGGGGACTGGATCGTAAAACGTGCGATCGAAGTCTTAATGCCGTCAAAATGCCATCTAAATGCCGTCAAATGCATATTGATCGAGTCTGGGATGGTTACAGGTAGGGCAGGTTTGAAACCTGCCCCTACGAGGACTGGATCGTAAAACGTGCGATCGAAGTCTTAATACCATCTAAATGCCGTCAAATGCATATTGATCGAGTCTGGGATGGTTACAGGTAGGGGCAGGTTTGAAACCTGCCCCTACGGGGACTGGATCGTAAAACGTGCGATCGAAGTCTTAATGCCATCTAAATGCCATCTAAATGCCGTCAAATGCATATTGGTCGAGTCTGGCATGGTTACAGGTAGGGGCAGGTTTGAAACCTGCCCCTACGAGGATTTCGGGAATTTTTGAGTTTTTGCCGTGAGGGTGGCAAACCGATCGCGGCTATTCAATCCATACTGAACATCAGGGGCGGAATATTCGCCCCTTTTTTAGCGCCGTTTTTGGGGGGTGAGCGCGCTATCTCAGCCCGATCGTTACTGGACAGTGCAATGCTGGAAGTCGAAGTTCACCAACAGTTACGCGCATTTTTGCGGGCCTGCGGCGATCGGCCCTGGTTGCACCATCTGACCCTGGCGCGATTGGTGGCGCGGGTGTTGCGATCGGGGCGGAGCGCGTTGATTCAAGGGGGCACGGCGGTGGCGGCCGGGCGGCATCGCCTGAGTTATCTCGCGCCGGCCCTGTTGTGTGACCAGGCGGTGGTGGTGGTGGCTCCTCCGGCGATCCAGCAGCGTTTGTTGGAGGTGGATTTGGCGCGGTTACGATCGTGGCTGGCCCAGAGCGATCGCCCCTTGCCCCCGGTACATTGGCTGACGGAGCCACCCGCCGCGCTACCGGCGGCCTTGCAGCCATTACGGGTCGATCGACCGGGGATCTGGATCCTCTCGCCGCAGCAGTGGCTGGCCGATCGGTTGGAGTTGACCGGCGCACCGTCGCGGCTGGCGGGCCTGCCGACGCTGATCGATGGGGCCGATGACTTGGAAGGTTGGGTGCAAGCGGCCTTGCGGCTGGAGATCACGCCGATGGATTGGCATCAGTGGCGGCTGGCCTGCCCCGATCGGGCGACGATTTTGCAGGATTTGCAGGCGGCGATCGCCCACAGTCTGTTACAACATCCCCCGAATCCCTACGGCGCTTGGCTACTGGACGAGCCGGAGCACGATCGGCTGATCCGCACCCTGCGCCTGTTGGCCACGGATCTGCCACCAATTTGGCGATCGCTGTTGGAGCGCGTGGGCGATCGGGGCTGGCCCCTGCTGGCCCTGCCCGATCGCAAAACCGGACAATTTTCGCTCCAGTGCCAGCCGATCGATGTGGCCGAGATCCTGCGGCCCCTGTGGCGGGCCCAGCCGATCGCCCTCATTGGCAGCTTTCTGGACTTGGACATCGATGCGCCCCTGTTTCAAGCGCGTTTGGGTCTGGACAACGGCGACGACGATCGGCTGACCTGCCTGAAGTTCACGCCCGATCGCCACCAAGAAGCGATCGGCCTCTACCTGCCCGAACAGTTGCCCCTGCCGAACACGCCGCAATTTCAACCCGCCCTGATGCAACAACTGCACGCCCTGCTGGGGTGGCAAGGCAGCAGCGGCTTCACGGTCATCCTGGTGGGCGATGTGCCCCTAAAGGCGCGGCTGGCGGCCCAACTGGCGGCGGAATTTGGCTCCCGGGTGCAACTGGAGCGCACGGCTCCGGACGACAACGGCATTTTGATTACGGGCTGGGAGTTTTGGCGGAACCACAGCGATCGGCTGCCGACCCCCAGTTTGCTGGCGATCGCCGCCCTGCCGATTCCGTCGTTGGAAGATCCGCTTGTGGCCGCCCGGGTCAGCGCCTACAAGCGCCAGCGCCGCGACTGGTTTCGCTGGTATTTGCTCCCCGTGGCCCTCAGCGATTTGCAACGGGCGATCGCCCCCCTGCGCGAACCCCCCGCCACCCCGAACGATCGCCCGCCCCTGTTGGCCCTGCTGGATACGCGCGTGGTGCGCCGCAGCTATGGCGAACAGGTCTTGGCCGCCCTCGATCCCGTGGAGCGGATCAGTTATTTGGAACCCCGCTGGCTCTAGCCTCACCCGCAGGGCACAAGCTGGAGGCAATATCGAGACGCGATCTTGATCGGTTAGAATTCAGCCGATTCCGCCCGCGATCGATCCGGCCAACCGCCCGGCCCCGAGGGCGATCGGGCTGCCCGATCCGGCCGCCAACCTTAATGCGATCATTACAAATTCTTACCGACACTCATCTCGTGGTCGGCCCATTTCATCCCCAACCCCATCCCCCATTCATCAATATTCGGAGAGAGTTCCATGGGTGAATCCAAACGCCGCAAATCCGTCCTGGGCGATGACTATGGCAAATCGAATGAAACGATTTTGCCCAATATCCCCATTACCAAAAAACAGGCCGACCAATTCATTAAACTCACCAGCCGAGGCGCTTGGACAGGCATTGCCGTTCTGTTGAGCGCGTGGATTGTGATTCGATTTGTGGGGCCGGCCTTTGGCTGGTGGACTGTTAATTAAAGCCCTTCGATCGGTTCCTGCGATCGGTTCGGTGGAACGCTCGCGAAACCGGGACTCCATTGAGATCAATTTGAGCTTTGGCCAGTTTTTTAGGACGTATGATTTAACACCAACGTACTGAAATCAGTCATCGATCGGGCTGACTAATCATGGAAGCAGGGTTGCAATCCATACATACCCATCGATGGTACGGAGCCAAGCCTGTTGCCAGTCCCTAGCGCCACGGGTGGCCGTTCACGGCTGCCCGATCGCCTAGTCAGCCTGCATCGATCGCATCGAGATCGCCCGAGTTGCGATCGCCCAACCGATGGCCCCAGCTCCCATGCATCGGGTCAGAAAATAAGCATTATTCCTGCCTCAAAACCGTTCTAGACCAGTCTCGGCCAAGCCCTAGAAACCGGCCCAATCCGCCATCTTGGTTCCAGCCGTAGTCAACAGGAATACCCCGTATTTTCCAGCAGACGGATCCAACCCCAGCGCCCCCAATCCCCCTAAGCTGCAACACCTGATCCCTGCCAGGTGGGGCTACTTTTGGGCGGGCTATCCCTGGGATCTCGCGTTGTCGCTGCGATCGGTTGCTGGATCTTTTTCGCTGAAATTCTTAAGAGACTATAAAAATCGTAATAAGCTTCTACAATAGAACCTGAAGATCGAGGGTAAGCCGTGTTTCTCAGACTTGCCGAGCAACATCGCCAATTTGTCAGGGATCTCGTCATGAGCCTGCAAGCATTGGCCATCGTCCTGGAGCGTCGAGGGTATTTAGCTTCGTGCTATACCTGTGGTGATCGCATGAACAGCGCCTCGTTTATGGTCAGTCTGGGTGACAATCACCTCATCCGATTTCTCGTATCCGACTACGGAATTACTTGGACGGAAATGCGTGATGATCGCGAGCTGATGAAAATCGAAGGCGCAGAGGCCATCGGACAGCTACAGGAACTCGCCAAACTCCTCAAAGTGACAGAACCGCCTCAATCCGATCGAGCTAATCGAGTCGATCGAGCTGTTGTCACTCCACAGGTCGTGAGTTCCCCGTCCACCCAAATGTTGGTGGGTTGACCGTGCCTTCTTGAGATGGGTCGATCGGGTGATGAAGCCACCGCTCGGTGGACATCTAAACCCCAATAGCAGGTTGCGAACGAGTTTCACTCAGATCGAGTGTCAGACCGAGTGTTTGTTACTCAGACTACTGCGGTTATTCGCGGAGCTGAAGTCCTCACGCCTGCGGGCTGAGGAGGGTGTCAAGCTTTCATCTCAACCCTTGCCTCCCACGGTTGATTGCGTTTTCACATCCTGACCCTATGAACCCCCATGCTGTCGATCCTCGCACTCCCGATCGCCCCTTGATCGATGCTGACGAGCATCGAGAGCAAGCCTATGAGCTGTTTCTCAAGCTATACAACAACCACCGCGATCTTTTTGATGAGCTGATCGACGCGGATCAACAACAGGTTGTCGAACATTTGCGGGGTAGCCGCTACGTTCAAGGGATTGTGCGCGGTCAGCAGGCCTACCTGATCTCGAATTTGATCGATGGTAAAAGCCAATCCCTGCTGCAATATCAAATGATTTGGATGATGGGGCGCGATCCCCAAGCGGCTCTCCCGATCGCCGATCAACGTTTGTCGCGTCGCCATGCGGCGATTCAATACATCCCGCGGCGGGGGTTCTACCTTGTAGACCTGGGCAGCACCAATGGCTCGTTCATCAACGGGCGCTTAGTCCGGGGTCGCCATCGCCTGCATGATGGCGATCGGCTGCGGCTCGGGGGTTTCTCCTTTGACTTTTTTGTGTGCTACAGCTCCCAAACCGTTAACTCGGCTCCGTCGGATCTGATTGCCCAGCTCCATTCGATGCCAGTGCCCGAGGAAACCGATTCCAGCCTCCGCTACAAAGACGCGCTGTCGGTTCCCTTGGTTGAAAAGCTCGCCGCCGAAGAAACGATGCTGGCTAGTTCCGAGGGCAAGGATGGGGCTAATGACGCGGAGGCCGACGGGGATGAGCCGATCGCCTCTGATCTGGGGCCACCGCTACCTGACCCCGAAGGCTTCGAGTTTTAGGCACTGAGATTGGCTGGCAACGGGCCGGTTTGATATTGGCTTGGTATGGGCTTGATGGTCGATCAATCGGGGCCGCGTCGTGACCGCTCAGCCCCAATCCCCGTCCAGGGCCTGATGGGTTGGCTAGTAGATGGGTCCTACGCCGCATCAACCTGCGCAAGGCTCCATGACGGTCATCAGGTCAACGTTGAATTGGTTTTGGAACACGGCGGCTTCACAATCCAGGCTCCACCGTTCGATCGCGCAGTCGTCGATCGGGTTGGCCGGCTCCAACAACAGCCGAAATTCCCGATTGGGCGGGCGAAACTGGCATTGCACCCGGCGCACCGCTTGGATTTGACGGCGATCGAGCGCGGCGGCTAACCGCAAAATCGGACTCAACTCGTCCACCATTTGGCGATAGCGCTTGCCAGCCAAGGCTTGATACCCCTCGTGGCGTTTTTTGGGAGCGCTCTTGCGGTGGTAGCGGGCCAGGTTGGCAATCACCTCGATTTCCGTTTCCGTGTAGCCCAGCAGTTGCCCATGGCGAATCAGGTAGTAGGCGTGTTTGTGGTGGGCATCGTGGCCCACGTGGTGGCCGCAATGGTGCAGCACGGCGGCGGCCCACAGTAGCTCGCGGGTGGTTTCGTCCCATTGGTGCAGCAAGCCCTGGGTTTGGTCAAACAGGGTCAGGGCGATCGCCGCCACGTGCTGGGCCGAGGTGAGATTCACCTGATATTTCTTGGCCAGGGCCAGGGCGCTGCGTTCGCGCACGGAGCTTTGGAACCGTAGCCGATCGTCGATCAGTTGGTGTTGCAGCATCCAATCGACGATTACGCCTTCCCGCAGCGATCGCTCGCAGACCACCAACCGATCGACCCCCAACAGATCCATCGCTTCCTGGAGGATCACCGCCCCGGCGACGATAATTTCGGCCCGGCGATCGCTCATTCCGGGCAAGGCCGATCGCTCCTCCAGGGTCATCTGTCGCAGGCGATCGACCCAATCCCGCAAGGCCGCCAACGGCAGCTCACAGCCCTGCAACGGCGACGGCACATTCCCCGTCGTCGCCGCCGCATGAATCGTCGCCAAACATTCCGCCGTGCCCGACGTGCCCACCAGGGTCAATTGATCCGCCAGCGGATGCGTCGCCAATGCGCCGTGTAATTCTTCAACGGCCCGCTCCATCATGCCGCGCGCGTAGGCCCGCAGGGCTTGGTAATCCGCCTCCGTCACCGGATTGGTGGGAATAAAATCCGTCGTCAGCCGCACGGCTCCCACCTTGGTGCTGCTGAGGTACAGCGGTTCGCGCCCGTCGCCCAAAATCAGCTCGGTGGATCCACCCCCAATATCAATAATTGCGTGGGGCTTGCCGTCCAACTCCATGGATGACAACACGCCCAGATAAATCCGGCGGGCTTCTTCGGGCCCGGCGATCTCATTCACATTAATGCCCACGTCTCGCGACACCCGCCGCAGGAAGTCGCGCCCGTTGGGGGCTTCACGCACGGCGCTGGTGGCCACGGCGATTAGTTCATCGACCTGCAAGCTAATAGCCAGGTCATAGCAGCGACGCAGGGCGGCGATCGCCCGGCTCATGCCCGCTTCTGTGAGGTTGCCGGTTTCGGGGTCGCGCTCGCCCAGACGCACGGTGCTTTTTTCGCGGGAAATGATGTCAAAGGCGGGCAGGCTGGGATCCACCCGCACGATCGCCATGTGAATGGAATTCGTACCAATATCAATCGCCGCCACCACGGGCCGGAACGATCGCGAGATCAACGGCATAGCCAGAGAAGACAGGGGTTGCATAGCGGGCGCAGCACAGGGCGCAAACGGGTGAACCAGGCACAAAAGATGCAGCCAACGTTGAGGAAAACACAAGGGAGAAACTTAGGGCAACGAAACTGCAACCCAGTCCACACCTCGATCGCAGCAGCTTGGATTCATGGCAGCCCGTGATTCAGGAGAATCAGGCTGATTTTGACATACTTCTACGGCTCCTAACCCCGGAAACTCCGGATTCAACCGCACATTTCGCGAAAGGTATGGCAACGCTGCTTTACACCTGCGAGTGCGTCTGATGCTGTTGTCTATCGCCCGATCGATTACGTCTGATGGATGGTTGCGGATGGGTCAACTGCCCGATCTAGCCGAGGGTGATTGTCCCAAACCCGATCGCGCTGTGGTGTTGGGAGCCAGCCTCGCAGGTCTGTTAGCAGCCCGAGTCTTGGCCGATCGCTTCCAAACGGTTTTGATCGTCGAGCGCGACACCCTGCCCACCCCCTGGGACACCCCGGCCATCACCGCCGCCACCTGGCAAGCCAACCGCCCCGGCACGCCCCAAGCCGATCACGTCCATGTGCTGCTGGCGCGGGGCCAACAGATTTTAGAAACCCTGTTTCCGGGGTTTGCCAATGATCTGGCGGTGGCCGGGGCCGTGGAAGTGAACTGGACGGCGGATTGCGCCATGATGGGCTTGGGCAGTTGGAACCCGCGCGTGGTCTCGAACTTGGTGACACGCACCAGCAGCCGATCGCTCCTGGAAACCCTGGTGCGGCAACGATTGCAAGCGATGCCGAATGTGGTGTTTTCGTCGGGCATTGCGGTGCGCGGCCTCGTGGTGGCGGGCGATCGGGTCACGGGGGTGCGGATCGAAACCACCAACCCCCATGATCATCCCGCCGAAACCACCCTCAGCGCTCAATGGGTGGTGGATGCCACGGGGCGCAACTCCCAAACCCCGCGCTGGCTGGAACAGTTGGGCTACGGGCTGCCGCCGGAAGTGACGATCGATGCCAAATTGGGCTACGCCAGCCGGTGGTATGAGATGCCCGCCGACTATCTGGAGCAAGTGGCGCAGGATCCCGACACTTGGAAATCAATTTTGTTGTGGGCCAAACCGCCGCACCAGCCCCGCGCGGGGGTGTTGTATCCCGTGGAGGGCAACCGCTGGGTGGTGACGGTTTCGGGAACCAACGGCGACTATCCGCCGGGGGATGAGGATGGGTTTTTGGCCTTTGTTCGCAGCCTGCGTGACCCGGCGATCGCCCGGGCGATCGCGACGGCCAAACCGATTTCAGAGATCAAAATCTATCGCGGCACGGCCAACCGCTGGCGGCATTACGAACACCTGAGTGAGTTCCCGATCGGGCTGGCGGTGCTGGGCGATGCGGTCTGCACGTTCAACCCGCTCTATGGCCAAGGCATGACCAGCGCGGCGATCGGGGCCGTCACCCTCGGCGAGTGCATTGACGCTTGCCAAATGGAGGTGGGCGTGGATTTCGATCGCCTGACGAGCCTCTTCCGCCAGCGGCTGGCGGCGGCGATTCAACTGCCCTGGCTGATGGCGACGGGCGAAGATTTGCGCTGGCCGGGCACTGAGGGGCCGCGCCCCGATCGCGCCACCCGGCTGATGCAGACCTATCTGGAAAAGGTGTTGCACCTGACCGATGCCCACGAGGACATCCACGAAGCGGTCTGGAAAATTCAACACATGATCCTGTCGCCGAAGGCGTTGTTGCACCCCTCGATCGCCCTGCGGGTGGGTTGGTCTTGGCTGAAGCGGGGGCTGCTGGCCCCCCTGACCGCAGACTCCGAACCCACCACCCCGTCCCTCGTGTCGCCCTGGCTGGCCAGTGCCCGCGCCTTGCGCTAGCGCAGGTCTCCCGTCCGCAGCCGATCGATCCAGACCATCGCCCCAAAAGCCCGAAAAGAACGCGGTATGCTGAATCACGAGAGCGCCCAGCCCCTTGGCGCTCCACAGCCCCGTGGTCAACGCCGCGACTTCAATACCGCTGGTTATGGACTTTTTAAACGAATTTTCCCTGTTGTTGCGGGCTCGCTATCCGCTGATCTACATTCCCACGGCGGAAGAGGAGCGGGTGGAAAAGGCGATCGCCCAATGCGCCCAAGACCAGGGCAATCGGGGGGTTTACGTTTGGGATTTTGTCGATGGCTACAGCGGCAGCCCGAATGATCTGGGCGCAGGCAAGCGAAATCCGTTGCAGGCGCTGGAATTTGTGGAAAAATTCCCGGATTCGGCGGCGGGTGTGTTTATTTTGCGCGATTTTCACCGGTTTCTGGATGACATTGCGATCGCCCGGAAGCTGCGAAATTTAGCCCGATCGCTCAAATCCCAACCGAAAAATCTGGTCTTGCTCTCCCCCCAGGTGCAAATTCCCGAAGACCTGAGCGAAGTGCTGACGGTGCTGGAGTTTCCGCTACCGGCGGCGGATGAGTTGCGCGCGGAAGTGCAGCGGCTGGCGGCGGCCACGGGGAGCCAGTTGGCCACGCGGGAACTGGAGGATTTGGTGCGATCGGGCCAGGGCTTGTCGCTCGATCGAGTGCGGCGCGTGTTGGGCCGGGCGATCGCCCAAACCGGCAGCCTGCCGCCGGAAACCGTGGATTTGATTTTGGAAGAAAAGCGCCAATCGATCCGCCAAACCCAAATTCTGGATTTCCAACCCGCCACGGAGCAAATGTCCGACATCGGCGGCTTGGACAACCTGAAAACCTGGCTGTTGCGGCGGGGTGGGGCCTTTTCCGATCGCGCGCGGCAATACGGCCTGCCCCATCCGCGCGGGCTGCTGCTGGTCGGCATTCAGGGCACGGGCAAATCGCTGACGGCCAAGGCGATCGCCCACCACTGGCACCTGCCCCTGTTGCGGCTGGATGTGGGGCGGCTGTTCGGCGGCCTGGTGGGCGAGTCCGAGTCGCGCACCCGTCAGACCATCCAACTGGCGGAAGCCCTCGCCCCCTGCATTCTGTGGATCGACGAAATCGACAAAGCCTTCGCCGGACTGGGCAGCAAAGGCGACGGCGGCACGGCTTCGCGGGTCTTTGGCACGTTCGTGACCTGGATGGCGGAAAAGCAGTCGCCGGTTTTTGTGGTGGCGACGGCGAACGATATCCAATCCCTACCGCCGGAATTGTTGCGGAAGGGGCGGTTTGATGAAATTTTCTTTGTGGGGCTGCCGAGCCAAGGGGAGCGGCGGGAAATTTTTGAGGTGCACCTGAACCGGCTGCGGCCCCATAATCTGAAGGCCTACGATCTCGATCGCCTGGCCTACGAAACGCCGGACTTTTCGGGGGCAGAAATTGAACAGTCGATCGTCGAAGCGATGCACATCGGCTTCAGCGAAAACCGCGACTTCACCACGGATGATATTGTGGCCGCCGTCAGCCAAATCGTGCCCCTAGCGCGCACGGCCCGCGAGCAAATCGAGGCGCTGCAACAGTGGGCGGCGGCCGGCAAGGCGCGGATGGCCTCCCGATCGACCTCCTTTGGGGGCCTGTCGTCCCTCTCGGGATCCTAGGGCGTGTGATCAATTCGATTGATTGAGGCTGAAATGACTGATTTTCCCAGTTCAACCGCCCCAGACAAGGGGCTTAAGCCCCTTGCCCCCACGATCCGGCAACGCAAGAATCAGGGTTTCGGGGATTTGATGACAGCTCCTAGATCGGCAATAGATCTGCAATCTTCGGGCTAGGTTTGGGTCTGAACCCCCAAGGTTGCGCCAAGGGGTTGGTCAGCAGGTATGGTAAATCGATCGCATCTATGGGGCAGAGCAAACGATCGTGCGCTGGTTGTGGAAATTATTGCGCGGGCTGTTGAGCCTGATTAGTGGCATCGCGATCGCGATCGCCTTCCTGGCCGCTGGCGGGGTGATTGCCGTGCGCTACATCATCACCCAAATTGCCACCGCGCCCCCCCGGCCCTCCTTTCCCAACGACCCCAAACCGGGCGTGGCTCCCCCCGCTCCAACCGCGATCGCCCCGATTCCCACCGCCGTCGTCGTCCCGTCGCCGTCACCCTTGCCACCGGGAGCCTACTTTGCCCGCATCACCCAGCCGATCGGGCTGGTGTTGCGATCGGCCCCCAATCGATCGGGCGCGCGCCTCGGCGGTGTGGACTACAACGATCGCGTGATTGTCCTCAGCGACAGCCCCGACAAACGGTGGCAGCGGGTGCGCCTCGGCGAAACGGGCCTCGAAGGCTGGGTTCGCAGTGGCAATACTCGCCGCCTGGATTAAATCAGTTGGGCAGAATTGGAATTTTGCAGGATTGGCAGGATAGGAATCTTGCGAGCTGAACGTGGCCATCTTGGCCAAGGGGCAACCTATCGCGGTTGGGCGATCGCAATACCGGGCGCGTAGGCTTCTAGCACCCGAGCCGTCAGCGAGCACGTCACCATCAGATAGTCGCACGATCGGCATTGGGTGCGAATCACATTGCTTGTGCGAATCCGATGACGCTCTGCACGCGAACCACAATTGGGGCAGTAAATCGTTTCTACGGTCAGCATTGTAGTTACCATCTGGCAAAAATTTAGGGTTAAAGCAAGGTATCGATTTAAACGGCGGAACGAGAGTGCAGCGAGATCGACCCTTGAGGCGGCAGCGCAATGGCCGGGCAATCACGCCTTTACATCAGTTCATCAAGCAACACAAAAAACAACAACTAAAACACCAAACTCATCAAAACAGAAATCACATTGACCCATAGAACGAAATTAGTAGATCGGTAGAACGGTGCAGGAAAAACAATGCCTATGAATCGCTGAATCAGTTATCCCCAAGGATTTCCGTCGTCTGGAACGTCTAGCCTCTTTGTGGATAGCTCGGTGATCATTCTTTGCTCGCAGGATCCAAGAAATGCAGCTAAGGCATTCAAGCAATGTTGCTCAAATGATGGAAGGACAACAGTCTTAGATCACAAGAATTGATTGCCAGGTTCAACAGTTTAGCCCGGTTGGTGTTACTAGCATTATGGAATAGCCGATCGGGGATCGGGGGTTGTCAGCAACAATTCATTTCAATTTAAATCTAGGCTGGTGAGGAATTGTGTGATCCCCAACAGGTTATCCCCGATACACAAATCACAGCAGGGCTGTTGATCAATTGACTTCTGCGGAAATGATGGGAGTTTAGCGGTGTCATCTACGAGTCTGTCTAGCAAGCGGTTCTAGGGATTCGTCTGGGGGGCTAGCTAGCCCTGACGGAACCTAGGGGGAACTTTTGCATCTTGGATCGATATACTAGGATTTTTAACTCAATATTGTTTTACCTATTGTTGATAAAACTTCAATTCTGTTTATTTACTTTAAAAATTTCTGTTTTCTTAAGATTTGCCGAAATCACGATCGATGGTTCTGATTTTGATGCTGACGGAAACCCATCCTAGGCGGCCGCTTGACGAATGCTTGGTTGTTGTTTTTCGATTACAGTCGCTTTGTCATTTTGAATACATCAGTTGGCAAATTGGCAAATTGGCAACCCTATTTTTCACTCAGAATATACTCAGGAATGAACTCAGGAATGCACTCAGAATGGATACGGTTTTGATCGAGTCGTGATTGACTCTTGGGAGTCTTTAACATCCCCAAAGTCCGGCATTGGGCCCCGTACAGTATTGCCTCCGGTGGCCGTCGCTGAATGCCAAAATGCCGACCAGGGTTGGATGACACCGCCCCTTGATCGGCATGGCTTCGCCCACAGGTGGGGACATCGCTACGGGCGATCGAGCACCCGTTCCAGGGCCTTCAGCAGGGTCAAAACCGTTTCGGGGCGGCTGTTGAAGCCCATCAGCCCCACGCGCCACACCTTGCCCGCCAGCTCGCCCAAGCCGCCGCCAATTTCGATGTTGTACTCATCCAGCAGGCGACGGGACACGGCCTTGGCATCCACGCCGTCGGGAACACGGACGGTGGTGAGGGACGGAAGCCGAATTGCTTCCGCCACTTGGCATTCCAGCCCCATGGCCGCCAGCCCATCCCACAGCAGGCGGGCGTTGTCGGCGTGGCGTTGCCAGCGGGCTTCGAGGCCTTCCTCGGCCACGAGGCGCAGGGCTTCGCGGATCGCGTAGTTCATGTTGATCGGCGCGGTGTGGTGGTAGGTGCGATCGCTCCCCCAATATTTGCCCACCAGCGCCATGTCTAGATACCAGTTAGCCACGGGGGTTTTGCGGGCTTGCAGCTTGGCGAGGGCGCGATCGCCCAGGGTAAACGGCGAAATCCCCGGCGGGCAGCTCAGGCACTTTTGGCTACCGCTGTAGGCCGCATCCACGCCCCAGGCATCGAGAAACAGCGGCACACCGCCCAAGCTCGTGACCGTATCCACCAACAAAAGGCAGTCAAACTCGCGGCACAGGTCGCCCACGCCGTCGATCGGTTGGCGCGCGCCGGTCGAGGTTTCCGCATGGACGAGGCCCAGGATGGCGGGCCGGTGGGTTTCCAGGGCCGATCGCAACTCCGCCAGCGAAAAGGCCTCGCCCCAGGGCCGATGAATTTGGCGCACATCGGCTCCGTAGCGGCGGGCCATGTCGCTCATCCGATGGCCAAAATAGCCATTCACGCCCACCAACACGCGATCGCCCGGTTCCACCAAGTTGGCGAGGGTGGCTTCCATGGCGGCGCTGCCCGTGCCGCTGACGGGAATCGTCAGGGCGTTGTCCGTTTGCCAGGCGTAGCGCAGCAGTTCTTGCACCTCGTTCATCAGCTCGATGAAGCAGGGGTCGAGGTGGCCCACCTGGCGCATCCCGATCGCCTGCAAGACGCGCGGGTGGGCATTGGACGGGCCGGGGCCGAGCAACAGGCGGGGCGGCACGTTGAGCTGTTGGGTGGAAATACGGTGGCGATCGCTGACGGCGGGGGTGGCGGCCGATCGGGCGGAGGGGTTAGGCACTGCGGCAATCATGGGTTTCAAAGGGGGAAATTTATAGTTGGGCAAACGACTAGCAGCGCGGCTAGAGACGCGGCTAGAAACGCAACTGTGCTAGTTGACCCATGATAGAAGTTTGCCGATCCCCAACCGATGAAGCCTGGTTAAGATGTGGCTGGCCACAGGAAGGCCCGATCGCCCGCAGGCCTTGGACTCAGCTCGATCGCAGGCTCAGACGCTGCAATTCGTGATCCACCAACAGCCACAGTTGGCGGTTGCGCGGGTCGGTGTTCAGCGCTTTTTTCAAATACATTTCGGCGCGGTTGCCCTGGCCGCGGTTGATCAATTCCCGACCCCAACGGTGATAGGCGATCGCCAGCCACTGCTTCACCTCTTCATCGCGATCGAGCCGCTGGGCCAAGCCTTCCGCCAGGGCGATCGCACTCGGAAACCGCTGGGACTGAAACAAGCCCTGCAAGCGTTGGTAGGCGTTTTCCTTCAACTCCTGCTCAAACTGCGACAGGGACGGATTCACCTGCACCGAGGGGGCAGCGGCCGATCGGCCCGATCGGGGCGGCGGCGGGGCCTGGGGCGGGGGTGTTGGGCGCGCGGTGGTTTGGGTCGGCGGTGCGGGGGCCGGGGGTGGCGGCGGGGCAACGGGCGCAGGCGGGGCTGGCGGCGTGGTTGGCGGCATGGCCGAATAGACCGCACTCGATCGGGCCACCCGTTCCATCAGCGCCCGGTAGGCCTGGGACACCGCTGCAAACTTGTCGGCCGAAGCCGATCGGTTCCCCGAATCCGGGTGATAGTGCCGCGCCAACCGGCGATAGGCCCGCTTGATGTCCGCCGCCGAAGCCCCCGGCGACACCTCCAGCAATCGATAGCAGTCGCGCACCGTCAACGCCATGGCCACCCAGAACCCTCGTGCTGATACCCAATCACTCCCAAAAGCGCCTTTAGATTAACCGATCGCCACAACCGTTGATTAACCCGTCGCTGTCTCCTCACCCAGATTTCCCCGGCGATCTACCCAAGAAACCCCGAGGGCGATCGACCCGTCACCGAATCGATCGCCCTCCTTTGGCCGCGATTAACGCGGTTGAGATTAGCCACCCGAGACTAATCGCGCGACTCAATCACCCGATCGATCAAGCCATAGTCCAGGGACTCCGCCGACGACATCCAGAAATCGCGCTCCGTATCCTTCCGCACCTTCTCCAGGCTCTGGCCCGTCCGCGTCGCCAGGATTTCATCCAACTGGCTGCGCGTCTTCAGGATTTCCTTCGCCTCAATATCAATATCCGTCGCCTGGCCCCGGAACCCACCCATACTCGGTTGGTGGATCATGATCCGCGCGTGGGGCAGCGCCAACCGCTTGCCCTTCGTGCCCGCCGCCAGCAAAAACGCCCCCATCGAGGCCGCCAGCCCAACGCACACCGTCACCACATCGGACTTGATGTGTTGCATCGTGTCATAAATCGCCATCCCCGCCGTCACCGAACCGCCCGGCGAGTTGATATACAACACAATGTCTTTGTTGTTATCTTCCGAGTCCAGGTAGAGCATCACCGCCACGATTTCATTGGCGATTTCGTCATCCACCTCCTTGCCCAGGAAGATGATCCGCTCTTGATACAAGCGGTTATAAATGCTGATCCACTGGGTGTATTGGCTACCCGGCAGACGATAGGGAACTTGGGGAATGCCAATCGGCATAGGATCGAGACTCCTTCTTCAGTTGCTGGCTTGAGTGGGTGAATGACACGGCACGATCGACGCGATCGCCCAGCGAAAATGGCTAACGCAGCCCTTGGGTTGACCTAGCCCAAACCGACCGAGCTAACGACCGGCTTCGGCAAGCCTTCCGACGATTCCAGGATCGTGTCAATAATCCCGTACTCCTTCGCCTCCGCCGGAGTCATATAAAAACGGCGGTTCATATCCTTCGAGAGCTTCTCGGGAGATTGTCCCGTGCATTCCGACAGAATATCCAGCATGGCGCGCTTATTTCGCAGCACCTCTTCTGCCTGAATTTGAATGTCCGTCGCCTGACCGCGCGCACCGCCCTGGGGCTGTTGCAGCACGATCTTGGAGTTCGGCAAGCTGGCACGACAGCCCTTGGTTCCGCTGGCCAGCAACATGGCGGACGTACCCGCCGCTAAGCCCAAGCAGATCGTGTGGACGGGGGGCTTGATATAGCGAATCGTGTCGCAGATGGCGAACGCGTCAGTCTCAAACCCGAGATTGCCAAAGGAGTTGATATAGATCCGAATGGGTTTTTCGGGATCGTCATATTGCAGATACAGCAGTTCGGCAATGATCAGCTCAGTGACGGCAGGTACGAGAGGCATTCCCAAGTAGACGATCCGCTCTTTGAGCAGCAGGGAGGGGAGGTCTGGCGGGGGAGTCCGGTACGCTGCATCGCCGTAGTAGGGCGCTTGAACGGCCTCGATCTTGGGAGTCATCGGCAGATTCAGAAAGTTCAGGGAAGTGCTGAGAAACCAGCGGTCATACTCCCAAAATACTAACGTGCAACGCTGACGGCTGGTTGAGTTGAGTTTGACGGTTCTCTGGGCAATGGGGGACGGTTGGCGATCGAACCGGCGCAAGGAGGGGACGATCGCCCCCGGCTGTCACATCAAAATGGGCGATCGCCCCGGAGGCGCGGCAAGATGGGCGATCGATTTGGCACGAACGACACCGAACACCCTCTCCACCCTCGGGTAATGCGCGATCGCCCGCCGGGGAATCGATCGCCAAAGCATCGCCAAAGCATCGCCAAAGCATCACGAAACCATCGCGCCAACAGTCCCAATTTCCTCCCAACTTCCTCCCAATAACCGAACCATGGCTCTCAAAAACCGTTCCCAAAAGCCCACCCTGCTAGGAACCGAAAACGGCGATCGGCTCATCGATTCAGCCGACAGCAACCGCCTATTAGGACTCGGGGGAAATGACTTGATCAACGGCTTCGGTGGCGATGATGAACTCTACGGCAACCTAGGAGCCGATACGCTCAACGGTGGACTGGGCAGTGATGCCCTATTTGGCGGACGGGACAATGATGCCTTGGATGGACAAGAGGACAATGACATCATCTATGGCAATTTAGGGGCAGATATTCTCGTCGGCAATGCGGGCAATGATTCGCTTTTTGGTGGGCGCGACAATGATGTTTTGTCCGCATCGGCTGGTAATGATTTGCTCTCGGGAGATTTGGGATTTGATGTGTTGATTGGTAGTTTTGGTAATGACACCTTGGTCTTGCGAGATGAAGCCGAAACGAATTCATTTGACTACCTCAGGGATTTCATTCCGGGTGAGGACAAAATTGCCCTCGGTGGCGGTCTGACGTTTGCAGATTTAGATGTTGTGACGGCTCAATCGGCTGGAATTGGGGCATCGTCTCAGCAATCCCAAGCTCTGAAGGCTCAGTTTGCGCCATGGGGTTCTAATTTGTCAGATTTTTCCGCTGAATCCCTGGTGTTGCGGGTGCGATCGACCAACCGCATTATTGGTGTTTTGAACCATCGTCCGAGTAACACAATTAGCCCAGCCACGACGCTGACCCCCGCAAGTTTGACGGCGGCGGATTTTGTATCCATTTAGATTGCACTTGTTGATCTATTCCGAACCGATCTGCTGAATAGCAACGGATACAGCAATTACCGTGATTGTAGGGGCAGGTTTGAAACCTGTCCTTCCTAAGATTGGGGTGGTTTTCGAGGTTGTTGAAACGATGATGCAAAGTGGATTGATTCAAAGTCATGAGTTCAAGCTGCAATATCGCATTGAGGGTGAGGGATTGCCCACGATCGTGATTGGGAGTGCGTTGTTTTATGAGCGGGCTTTTTCAAAATCGTTGCGATCGCACCTCAAAATGGCGTTTGTTGATCATCGCGGTTTTGCGCCGGGAAACCAATGCCAAGATCTATCGCAATATGATCTCGATCGGCTCGTGGAGGATGTGGAGTTAGCCCGCGAAACCTTTGGTTTTGAAAAAGTCGTGTTGATTGGTCATTCTGGCCATGGATTCATCGCCCTGGAATACGCCAAACAGTACCCAGATCGGGTGTCCCATTTGGTGATGATGTGCGTCAGTCCCGATTTTTCGGAAGCCAGCCACGCGGCGGCGGCCCGCTATTTTGAAGAGTCTGTCTGTCCCGATCGCAAGGCCCTATTAGCAGCCAATTTAGCCCAACTCCCGGAGGCGATCGCGGCGGCTCCCGATCGAGCATTTGTCACCTATTGCCTCATGATGGGGGCCAAAAACTGGTTTGACTATCGCTATGATGCCCAGCCGCTTTGGCAGGATGTGGCGGTCAATATGGCGATGTTTGACTACGTTTGGGGACAGGTGTTTCGCGACATTGATATTACCAACAATTTAGATCGCGTCACCATGCCCGTGCTGCTGGTGCTCGGTCGTCACGATTATGTGGCTCCGCCGGCCTATCTGTGGGAACCGGTGCGCGATCGCTTCCAGGATTTAACCGTGCGAGTTTTTGACAAGAGTGGTCACTATCCCCAAGTTGAAGAAGCTGACGTATTCGATCGGGAATTGTTAGCGTGGTTGAATCGTTAGCGTGGTTCTCAAATCCCTCAGCGAATCCTCACGACCATGCAGCACACTGACCAAACCCGAGCCAAAACACCCCCACTCACGGCCCTGATCTTCAGAACTAAAGATTAAGAATTATATTGTTTGTTGATCTTCGGCTGCTCGTTAATGGAGTTTTGATCGCTAACAAAACAACAGAATTTACCGGCTGGCTCATGGACATTTCCCGATCGCTTAGCTAGCATCTTGGTAGGTTGCAATGTAGTCCCACCTTTGTTGATGTTGAGTTGATTGGGTTAGTGACATGGATAGTGGGTATGGATCTTAATTCCTCACCGCAATTACCTAAAAAGGTCTATGCCGAAGTGGTCGTGCGATCGAAGACTGGCGAGTCGATCCTCGACACCAATGCTACTGTCACAAGTCGAAATATTATTAATTTTTATGCTAATTCTAATATCCAACAAATAGCCACCCAGCGCCTAAGGGCATCGGGCTTTGAAATTTTAGATATTGGTCACTTATCGATCTCGATCGCCGCCGCTCCAGAGATCTATCAACAAGCATTTAACAGTCCCCTTGAGGCTGTTGAGCGCCCCGTGATCAAAGAATTAGGGCTGCAAACTACCGCCGCATTTTTGAATGCGATCGACGATGCCCCCTTTGGGCAAATCAGCCCAAATAAATCAGATTTTCAGGATATTTTGTCGGGCATTGTGCTCAACGAACCGCTCTATTATTTGCAATCTAACTATTTGCAATCTGACTATTTACAATCTGACTGTCCAAGCGTCGCACCACCCCCAACCTCAGAACCCTACCTATCGGTTCCCGATGATTTAGCCAAGAATTTGAACGCCACGGCGCTACATCAACGGGGCATTACCGGGAAAGGGGTGCATGTGGTCATGGTGGATAGCGGTTGGTATCGCCATCCTTTTTTTGAGAAGCACAACTACAACGTTGACGTGGCCCTAGCCCCCGGATCCTGCGATGTGTCGCGGGATGAGAGCGGCCATGGCACTGGCGAATCGGCGAATTTGTTGGCGATCGCGCCGGGTGTGTCCCTCACGATCGTCAAGGCAGATATTGCGATCGCCAGCAAAATGCGAAACGTTAATTCGATCGCAGCCTTGCGCGCCGCCGCCGCCCTCAAACCCGACATCATTTCCTGTAGCTGGGGATCGGATCAACGCAATCCCACGCTCTCGCCCTACAACCGTTTGCTGGCCGCAACCGTCGCCGACCTGACGCGCCAGAACATCATCGTGATCTTTGCCGCCGGTAATGGCCAATGGGGCTTTCCAGCCCAGCACCCGGAAGTGATCGCAGCGGGTGGAACCTACCTCCATCTCACGGGATCCCTGCGAGGCACCCTCGAAGCCAGCAACTACGCCAGCAGTTTTCTCAGCCCGGTCTATCAGGGACGGGCGATCCCCGACGTTTGCGGCTTGGTGGGGCGGCTCCCCCACGGCAAATATATTTTGCTGCCGATTCCGCCGGGCTGTGGGATCGATCGCACGTTGGCGATCGTTCAGGATGGCACCAAGCCGATCGACGGATGGGCAGCCTTCAGCGGCACATCCGCCGCCGCACCCCAGTTAGCAGGCGTTTGCGCCCTGATGAAACAGGTGAACCCACGCCTGTCACCGGCCCAAGCCAAGCGCATTCTGCAACAAACCGCCCGCGACGTGATCAACGGAACGGGTCATCCAAACACCGATCGAGCCGCCGCCCGCGCCGGGCCCGACCTGGCCACGGGCTACGGTCTCGTTGATGCCGAAGCCGCTGTCCGGGCGATCGAGCAAGACAAACCGCCCAACAACTGCAATCAAGACACCTCATTCCAAGCCATTAATTTCCACACTTCCAGCACATTTCAAATATTCCAGGAGCAACCCACCATGGCTTCCCAATTTCCCAAACTCGAAAAGCAACTCGACGAACTCCTCTGGAAATTTGAAAAAGATCTGCAAAAACTTGTCAAAGAACAGGGATTGGAAGATGTTGAACTGAGCATTGGTATTGATGCGTTTATTGAAAGATCACCCCTCAGCAAAGTTGCCTATTCTTTGCGACAGTCCTTGGACGAATGCTTTGCGGTGAATGATCAAGACCAACCAACATCCGTTGTAGACGCATCAAAAATCACCAAGAAGCATATCTCAGCAGCCCAAGGATTGATCAAGATTGGTCGATATCAAAAAACATCAGTCGAGGTACTCACGCAAGCGCTTGACTCATCAAAATCAGCCATCAAAAAGCTGGCATCCCAAGCCTTATCCGATTGCAGCTCTGAAATTGCCAGATTTGATGTTAGCTCTAGAAACAGTATGTCATTCTACAGTGACGGTGACTGCTATTGCATAGGTGAAAACGGAAAGGAGAAGTGTTATGTGACCATAAACGGAATTAAGATTCCTGTTGATCGTTGTCCATGATAGTTTCAGCGGCAGTGCCTATAAAGTGATGGTCTCTATCAAAAGATTGCTTATGCAGTAGAGCCTTCACTCATTGATCATTAGGTACTAGAGCGTGTCATCAAATGAAGTGGGATTGAAGCTAAAACAACGAATTTTCCCAACTCAACCGCCCCAGACAAGGGGCTTAAGCCCCTTGCTCCCCACGATCCGGCAACGCAAGAATCAGGTTTTTGGGTATTTGATGACAGCCCCTAACAGCTAGAGGAATTTGGCGCATGAATAGGCTATTTACAATCCATTCATGTGCTTTAACATATGCAGTAACTAATCAGTAAATTAATTACAGACTTCACATGCATCTATGCTCATGACGTACCTAATATTTTAGGTTAAGGCTGTAACTAAAGCCCAAAATTCCTCAAGGACAATCCCGATCTCTGAGAATTAACCTGCCAGAATTATCCCTGAAGTCAGTTGGTAGATCTGTTTCACAGAGCAATGCACCGTCTAACTGTTTTGCTGTCAGGCCTTTCACATTCCTCAGATCTGCTTTTTGAAGATTAGCTCCTCTGAAAATTACTCCTTCCATACAAGCTCCTTGAAATTGTGCATATTGCAACAGAGCATTCTCAAAATTCGTTTCAATCAAACTGGAACACGTCACACCTTTAGATCTGAAGTCTGCACCGATAAGCAGAGTTTTCCCACTAAAATCAGTTTTTGCTAAAGTTGCACCTTGGAAACTACAACGCGACAAATTCGAGCCTCTAAAAATCGAGTTAGATATATTTGATAAATCAAAATTAGATCTAGGCAAATTAATTCCAGTTAGTCTAACCCTTGACAGATTTTCTTTGCAAAAGTTGCTATCTGCTAAAGAGCTGGCACTTCTAGTCCACCATGCGTAGCCCAGAAGTTCCCGAATTCCGATATCTGGGGCGCAATCTTTTTGAACTAGAATTTCATTGGTTCTAGAGATGATTAATGCATGGATAAAGACGACTGGCAGCAATAAATATAAGGTCAAAGATTTTAGGAGAGAACTTTTTTGATGCTGCAAGCTAGCTTTGACCAGCTTTAAGCCTAAAGTACTGACTTTTAAGTCACTTTCCTGAAGGTTGTCAATTAGTTCTTTTGCATCACGGAGCGATCGCCCTTGGAGCAAATAGTCCTTCGCTTGATGGTGATCTTGCCAGTCCCGAGCCGCTTCTTCGATTTTGCGTTGTTTGCGAAGGGATTCCCACTGCAACTTTAGCCACTCTTGCAAATCTTGCCAATTGCGAATCAAGGCCTCGTGGGCAATTTCCACCATTTCGATCTGCTGTTCATTGCAGGATGTGACCAAAATCCACACGCCGGGTTTTGCGAAACAATCGATCGTTTCACGAATCGCGATTTCATCTCCATCGCGTGTGACCAACTCTGCGATCGAAACCCGACGACGAGTACTTTTATAGTCTTCATGCAGTTCAATGAGTGCAAGAAATAGCGATCGAGCAATATTCTTTTTCACATCACTGAGTGACTCATAAAGGCTCTTCGTTTTATTGGCCAAAGCACCGCCAACTCCACCAATTTTTTCTAGGGTATCGGCAGGTGCAATCCCTTGGCGCAAACCTTCCCAAATTTCAGTCAGAGCAAACTGCAAGAGCGGCAATACACCTTCCTGGCCCTCCGCTTGTTCTAGAAGCAATTGCACCGTGGCTTTGTCGAGTTCATAACCGGCTCGTTTGGCCGGTTCCGTAATCGCGATCGCCAGTTGATCGCGTTGCATCATGGGTACTAAAAATCCCTGGGAGGAGAAGAGCTGATTCAAGTGGGGATGTTGATGAGTCATACCCAAAAAATCACTCCGCAACGTCAAAATAACGGAAATATGTTGGGCTGAGTCACTCGCAGCACAGAGCAAATTTTCAACAAATAAATTGCGCTCGGCCTCGTCCTTGCAAAGGGTATAAACCTCCTCAAATTGATCGACCAAGATAATCATCGGTAGCCGATCAATATCTGGAAAAATATTCGCGAGGCGACGCAATCCATCACACTCGTTTCGATTACTTTTTTGCCGTAACTCTGTGGCAAATTCGCGCGTTTTGGTGGCCGGCGTTGGGTCATGGGTGGCAATTCGCGCCAGGACGGTTGCTAAGGCTTCCAGGGGCTGCGCACCCGGTGTTAGAACCAAAACCCGTGCCGCCTGTTGGCGAGGCAAGGAGGGTTGACCCAAGGCGGGAATTAGCCCGGCCCGGGCCAGGGATGATTTGCCGGAACCGGAGGGGCCGTAAATCGGCAGCACGCGCACGGTGGCCCGATCGACCTGCAATTGCTGAAACCGATCGACTAGCTCTTGAATCTCACGCGATCGCCCAAAAAAGCGATCGCCATCCATTTCCCGAAAGGCTTGCAAACCTTGATAGGGATTTTGCTCAAAATTAACGGAATTAACGGACACCGCCGCCGCTGTTGTGGTTTCGGTGGGTGTTTGGGATAGGTAAACAATCAGTTGGCCCACCGCCATGCCGCCGGACATTTGCCCGATCGCTTGGCCTTGATTTTGGTCAATCGTTTGGCGAATTTGGTTAATGGGATCCTGCGGTGTCAGCATTGGTCGATCGCCCTCCCAATATTGAGGTCTTTGATCGGTTTTCAATCCACTTGAAATCCACCAATTCAAGCCAGACCAATAAACTTGAAACTTGACCCAAATAATTGATTCAACTTACTAAACTTATTCAACTTACTAAACTTATAAATGAATACCACCCTGAACCGTGCCATCAATCCGCCCGATCGCCTTGCCACCGGTCATTTGCCCGATCGCTTGCCCTTCATTATTAGCAATCGTTTGCGTAATTTGGACACCCGCAGTGGGCAGGGGGCTGTCTTGTAAAATTTGGGCGATCGCCTCCGCCAACTTAGGATTTTCGTCCAAGGTGCGTTGAAGCTTTTTCTGAAAGAATTCCTGACAATCCTGATCACTCGGATTGTCTGCCACCGCCGCCACCGCACTCATCACATCCGGCTTGTCTTGAATCGTTGGGTGCAACGTTTCCCAAATCTTTTTGGCCGTTTCCCAGGCATCGGCACCAATTTTGCTGGCGGCACTTTCCGCCGCTTTGTCGCCCAATTTCATCAACAACGGTAAACAAGGGCTGAGCAACGATACCAGCACAACAATATCCATTGTGTTACACCGATTGTCGTGAAATAAATGAGCTTTTGTCGATTATTTATTGATTATAGGATTGCTCCCTCGGATGCGAGGGTGATTTCAACCCAAACTCAACGAATCTCAACCAAATGATTCACAATTTTTGCAATTAATAACGTTCTATTTTGATCATTCATAGCCTCCAACGGCTGTTGACCATCACAGATCACAGTCAGTGATGAATGACTGCGCTTGGGTATTTCGCTATGAATTTGCTGATTAATTTGGGCATGAATATTGCGGGCTGGGTTGTTGGGCGATCGGGGCCATTAATCCATCAATTCGTCGTGCACTGGGGTCATGGCTAACAACCATTAACGGCATCCCAAAGGAGGGATCCCACAGGATCGATCGCCTAGTCCGCCTGGGACAACGGCGCACCGACGATCGCCCCCAGGGCCGCCGCCAGAATGTCCAGCGTTTGGCCACTCGTCGCAAAAATGCTGGCTTCCCCTTGCAGTCGATAGGCCGGATTGGCCGTCAAACTCGCGCGCCCACCTTGGGTGATCAACACCGCCTGCACGGCCCGGCCCATCAGGGCGATCGCCTGGCCGCGCAGTTGCAACTGGTAGTGATAGGGCGCGGTGGGCGAAATGCCGTAAATCGCTTGGCGCAACCGATCGAGATCCTGAAGCAGCGTGTCATGGGTGGCCGCGATCGCCAACAGGCGTTTTTCCGCAAACGAGGTCGTCAGGCGATCGAGCGCCGCTTGCGTGCAACCCAGCACAAAATAGACCCCCTGCAAAACGCTGCGCCGCGCCAACTGCTGCACCCAGTCGATCGGCTCCAGGCCAACGACCAAATCCGCTGGCACAAACCAGCGATCGAACATCACCGCCGCCGTTTGGGTGCTGCCCATCGCCCCCAACGACATCGGCGGCCCGGGCTGCACGCGCCCTCGCTCTTCCGTCGCCGCGATCGGCACCAGGCAAAACAGCACACCCGACTCCGTGGGCACCGCCAACACCGCCTCGGGAAAATAGCCCAGCCCCGTCACCCAAGGAGCCGTGCCGCAAATTTCCCAGCCCCCCGGCACCGCCCGCCCCTCGATCGGCGGATCATCCACCCGGCGCAAATGCGAAAACGCAATCCCCAAGCGGGTTTTCCCCTGGGCAATTGCCGGCAAATAGGTTTGCTTCAGCGCCCCATTGTCGCCCTTCGCAATCAGCCCCGCCGCGCTCTGGTGCTGGGCTTGCAAAAACGCCAACGCCCCCGAACACCGCGCCACCGCCTCCCGAAACCGACCGTACTCGGCCTCGCTAATGCCCCGACCGCCCCACTCGGGATCCACCTTGAGCGCCAGCCAGCCTTGCGCGTCCAGCCAGTCCATGGCCTCAGCCAAGGCCATGGGATCCTGGTTGATCGCATCTGCTTGCGGTGCAATTGTTTCGAGAAGTTGCGCCGCCGCCTGAGCAAGCCACACCGGCAACGCGCCCGCCTGATTTCCGCATGGCATTGCATCAAACCCTTGTTCAGTCATCGAATCCCCGATCGCCATGCCAGCAAGCTAGGCGGTTTTAACCACTGTACAAGGTCTATTGTCAACGAAATGTTAACCGCAAAGTTAAGGTTTCTTGCACGATCGGGATTTGTCGAAACAGCCCGTGATAACTTTTTTCTCGGTTAGCGTCTTGCGCAGTTCGACAAACCCGCGAATATCCTTCAGGAATAACCTCATTTTAAGAAGGTTTGAGCGAAGGTTTCATCGGTGTTTTGTTCGATATACATTCCGTATACATTGCTCAAAACCTAACCGCTAACGCATGCTTGAATCACGCCGTTTTACCATTTCTCTGGCTGTAGCGATGTTGACCAAAAAAAGCGATGCACCGGTTCGTGAAAGCTTTAGCGATTATGTGGCCGAATTGCAGTTGCACATGAGTTTACAAGCGCGAAATTTGGTTCCTTCATCCGGCCAAGCGGAAGAAAGCCGCGATCGCCTGCTGCGGGAAACCCAAGAAACAGTCGAGAAAATGCTGTCGCGCCAAGTGGGATAGGGTGATTAAGACCCTGTTTTGATTGGCAACAGACCTGCAAAGTGGTTTAACTAGTTTCCAAGCGTCGTTTTTAATAAGCATAGGAAGCTCATAAAAATGCTCTTTGGAGCAAGCTTCAAAGCCCAGTAGTTTGTTTTGCTGATTCGCTTAAATTTCACGTTCAATTTTTTGATCAATGACCGATCGCACCCTAAATTAAGCGATCACCTCTTTTAATTCCACAAACTGCTGTATATCCAAAAGCGCGCTACTCTTCGGAGGGCGCGCTTTTGATTGGACGTTTAATTTAGACGTTTAATTTAGACGTTTAATTTAGACGTTTAATTTAGACGTTTAATTTAGACGTTGGATAAAACGGCGATCGCCCCTTGAGTCACTTTCGTTAAATTCTGAGTTATCGGTTGAGGATGACGGTTGAGCCAGCTAGCCATTAACTTGAGCTTTGCCATCCCGGAACCCACGGGCTTGGCCACCTATGCGATCGAACTGTTGCCCCACCTGCGATCGCTCGATCCCCTGCTTTTTGCCCCTTGGAAGATCCCCGGATTTCGCCATCAGCCAATTCCGAGCAACATGACATCGAACCTGGGCGCAAAAGGGCATCTTCGACGACTGATTTGGACGCAATTTCGGCTGCCGGAACTATGTCGGCGATCGCAGACTCAATTACTCTTTTGTCCCGTACCCGAAGCGCCGATCCGCTTGCTAGGCAACGGGTGTCGCACCGTGGTCATGGTGCATGATCTCATTCCGCTGCGGTTTTTTCCGCCCCGATCGCGTCTTTATCTTTACAGCAAATATTATGTGCGCTGGGTCGCCGAGCAAGCCGCCCATTTGCTGTGTAATTCCCAAGCAACCGCCGATGATTTGATCCAGTTTTTCCAAATTCCGGCCCGCAAAATCACCGTCACGCCCCTCGCCCACAACGCCGATCGCTATCGATTTCTCGACCTGCCCCGCCGCCCCTATTTTCTGTATATCGGTCGCAACGATCCCTACAAAAATCTTGCGGGGGCGATCGCGGCCTTTGCACAATTTTTGCGGCTGGCTCCGGCCGGCGACTGGGAATTTTGGATCGCCGGGCCGATAAATGACCGCTATCAGCCCGCCCTGCTGGCGCAAATTGCCGAATTGGGCCTGGGCGATCGCGTCCAATTTTTGGGCTACGCGCCGATCGACCAATTGCCGGTGCTGTTGAACCAGGCGATCGCCCTCGTCTTTCCCACGCGCTGGGAAGGCTTCGGGATTCCCGCCCTGGAAGCCATGGCCTGTGGCACTCCGGTGATTACCTCCCGCCTCGCCTCGCTGCCGGAAGTGACGGGCGATGCGGCCCTGTTGATCGACCCCGATCGCCCCGCCGCCATTGCCGATGCCATGGTGCAACTGGCGATCGACTCCGCCCTGTGGCAAGACCTGCGCCAACGCAGCCTCGATCGGGCCCGGCACTTTAGCTGGGCAAAAACCGCCAACGCCACGATCGAAGTGCTGCAACGATTTTTATAGCTGATGGATAGCTGACATTTTCATCATCGGGATGGACTGCGAAACCGTGGGGTCATCACCTCACCCCATAGCCGCGATCTATGCTGGAATCACCGTCGATCGGCCCGCGCCATGACTGCCCAACTCATCGCCCCACCGCTCTCCCCCGACGACTATCGCACCCTCGAAGAACACAGCGAAACCCGTCACGAATATTGCAATGGCGAACGGATTCCCATGACCGGCGGCAGCTATCGGCATAGCCAGATCATCACCAATCTCGTCGTGCTGCTGGCCACGGCCCTGACCGACACGGACTATTCCGTCCATGCGAACGATTTGCGAGTTTGGCTCCCCGACTGGCAATCAGGGGTGTATCCCGATCTGTTCGTGATTGCGGGTGAGCCGCGCTTTACGGAAAACCGGACGGACGAAATCCTGAATCCCAGCCTGATTGTCGAGGTCTTGTCGCCATCGACGGCGGACTACGATCGAACCAAAAAATTTGCCAAATATTGCTCAATTCCTGAATTTCGGGAATATTTGCTCGTGGCGCAGGACGAACCGACGATCGAGCGGTTCTGGCTCGGTGATGATGGCGATTGGCGCTGGCGACGGACGACGGGGCTGGAAACCACGATCGCGATCGCCACAGGGCGTTTGACATTCCCCATGGCGACGGTTTATCGATCGGTCAGGTTCTAGCGTCCTCGCCGTTACTGCGATTCTCCTGATGTCCCCACCGCGTTCCCTCACACTCTCCTGGCCAACGGTGATTCGGTGGGGGGCGATCGGCTGTTTGGTGCTGGGCATTGGCCTGCGGGTGTGGGCACTCGATCGCACCATTTTTTGGCACGACGAAGTCTTAACCACAATTATTTCGGCTGGGCATCTGCTGACGGATATTCAGGCGAGTGACTTTACCGGCAAGTTGGTTAGCCCCGCCGACCTCATGGTTTACCTGCGGCCGGATGGATTGCCCTGGAATGCGGTGTTTTCATCCGTCACGGGCAATCCAGAACATCCGCCGCTCTACTACTTCCTGACGCGCGTTTGGATGGGCCTCTTTGGCAGCAGCGTCACGAGTATGCGGAGTTTGGCCACCGTTTTTAGCCTGGGGCTGTTTCCGGCGCTCTATTGGTTTTGTTGGGAACTGACCCGATCGCCCGCCGTGGGGTGGGTGGCGATCGCCCTGGTTTCCCTGTCGCCGTTCCATGTGCTCTACGCGCGCGAGGCTCGGGAATATAGCCTTTGGGCGCTGTTGCTGGTGGTGTCGGGAGCCTGCTTGCTGCGGGCGTTGCGTCTGGGCGATCGGGCCCAAACCTGGGGCGATCGCCTGCAAATCTGGTGGCCCTATAGTCTGTCCCTGGCGCTGGGGTTCTATACCTCGCTGCTGACCGTCTATGCGGCGATCGGCCATGGCCTCTACGCCTGGCTGCTCGATCGGGGGCGACTGGGCTGGCGCGTGGGGTCGATCGTCGTCGCTGGCCTGGCCGCCGCGATCGCCTTCTTGCCCTGGGCGGGGCTGTTGATCAGCCGCTGGGAACAAGCCATGCGCCTCACGGCCTGGACAACGGCTTTTCATGAACCCCGGCAGCAGGTGATCCAGCGGTTTGCGATCCAGATCCTGCGAGGGTTTACCGATTTCATCCCCGCCGGCCCTACTTGGATCCTGGCGATCGCCTTCCATGGGATCATCCTGCTGGCCGTAGTCCTCGTAATCCGTCGATCACCCGTGCGGATTTGGGGCTTTGTGCTCACCCTCACCGTGGTCGGCACGAGTTTTTTGGCCCTGCCCGATCTGGTCGATGGGGCCCTGCGATCGGTCTCCACCCGCTACTGGACTCCCACCTACCTGGGTCTGCAAATTGCCCTGGCGATCGTGATTGTCCAGGAATTGGCCCAGTCGCGTCCCCTGCGTCGCGGGTTGGCGGCGATCGGCGCAACCGGTTTGCTCGCCCTCGGTTTGACCGCCAGCATTCATCTCAGCCAAGCCTCCAGCAATTGGGCGAAGGGCGTTAGCATCAGCCTGCCCGCCTTTGCCGACACGATTAACCAAACCGCCCAGCCCCTAACGATCGTCGATGGCTTTGGCTACCGTGTGGGCAATGCGATCGCCCTGGCCCTGCGCCTCCAACCCACCGCCACCCTCTACCTGATGTCAGACTTTAACCGGGTGAGTCCGGCCGCATTTCAGGCACTCCAAACCGCCATCACAAACCCCGATCGCCCCTTCAGCGCCCTGTATATCCTCAACCTCACACCGCCCTTGCGCCAGACGATCGAAGCCCAGGGCCAATGGGCGATCGAGCCGATCGGCGGCGACAACATGGCCTGGCTCGATCGGCTGGAGCCGATCAAACCGACGAGCAACCCAGCCACGCCATCCCCATAAAAACAGGGGCGTGAACGGTTAATTTCCGCTCACGCCCCCATCCTCATCTACCTCTCGACCGCCCCATGAAACGCCCCATTCGGGCCCGGGCGATCGCCTGATCGTCCAATCAACCTAGACCTAGGCCAAATTCACCAGCTTCATCGTCAAATCCCACATCTTCTCGCCCCGTTGCTCATCGCGAGCCTGCGGCGAAACGCGCTGTAGGAAGGCCTCACGCCCCTTCTTCTGGCGGTTGCCCCAGCTAAAGTACGCGCCCGACTGTTTGAAATCGGGATCCGCCACCACCTGGGCCACCCGCTCCCCGGCCAGCTCCTGCGACACATAGCCCCCCGTGATGTTCTTTTGGAACCAGGGGAAAATCGTTTGGAACAGGGGATAGTGGTTGCGGAACAGCGGCGTATCGGCCACGCAACCGGGGTAGAGCGAGGAGAACGTGATGCCCGTCGAGTCGTGGAAGCGGCGGTGCAGCTCGCGCATGGTCAGCACGTTGCACACCTTGCTTTCCTTGTAGGCGCGCACCGGCTCAAATTTTTTGCCGTTGGCCATGCAAATCGGGTTCTTGAAGCCCTGCGAAAACCCTTCTAGGTTGCCCAGATCCGGCTGGGGCGGAATTTTGCCACCCAACTCATCGGGGTTGTGGGTGACGGTTCCCAGGATGATCATCCGTCGATCGGGATAGGGCGATCGCTTCATGTCCTCCAACATCAAATTGCACAGCAGGAAGTGGCTGAGATGGTTGGTGGTCATGGTCAGCTCGTAGCCCTCAGGACTCCACAGGGGTTCCTTGATCAAGGGCATATAAACGGCAGCATTGCCCACCAGCGCATCGAGCGATCGGCCCAGCGATCGAAACGCGCTGACCAACATCCGCACGCTGGTCAGGTTGCCCAAGTCCACTTGGAGCACGGTGTAGCTGTCTTTGGGAATGCCCACTTCAGCAGCGGCAGCGTGGGTTTTTTCCACGTTTCGGCAAGCCATCACCACGTACCAGCCCCGATTGACGAGGGCTTTAGCGGCGTACAGCCCGACTCCTGAAGAGGTGCCGGTGATTAGGACGGTTGGTTTTTGCTGGTCTGCCATTGCGGTTGTGCGGTTTTATCGTGATGGGTTACTAAAAAGGGCCAAGCCAGGATCTGGGGTCTGAGCCGATCGAGATCCTGGAGCCTCATCGAAATCAGAACGGCCTCGCCCTAGGTGATGCCATCGGGCCAAGGGGGCCGGGCGATCGCATCCTATCGAGAATCGCCCAACTGCGCTGTCAGAAAGGCGAAACCCTCAACCAATCTTAAAATCTTGGCCGGATGTTGAGAATTCATTCGCCCGGTGGGTCAGAAAATTTTGGCAGGTCGCTTGCGATTTTCGATGCATCGCGTATAATACATACTCGCGTCAAAAATATTGTTTGCGGTCTAAATCATTCACGTTCGGTGAATAATCAGATTAGACAAAGCAATCAATGCGATCGCGCCAATCACGGCTCAGTAGCTCAGAGGTTAGAGCAGGGGACTCATAAGCCCAAGGTCGCAGGTTCAAATCCCGCCTGAGCCATCGCTAGAAACCAATAGACACAACGTTTTGAGCGATTTTCTAGAATTAGGAAAGTCGCTTTTTTTAATCAACAAATTAAGCAACGGGCAATTAAAGCGGCGATCGCCCTATCCATACGGGCGATCGCGTTTTTGGGTTGATCGATCAGTGGGCGATCGCTACGACTCCAAAGACCTCAGCAAGTCGGCCGCCACATCATCGGTGGTGCGATCGGGGGCAGGTGGTGCGATCGACGGATCGATCGGGTTAGACATCCGAGCGGCGATCCATTTGTAGTCACCATCCTTGAATCCCTTTTCAGAAGCCGCGACATATTTCAATCCATCGTTTTCGGCTCCTGGCTCGTAAACCGCAAATTCCAGCGTCGCACCTGGTGCGAGGAGCGCAATCAGTTCCTTAATTTCTGACTCAATCTGTTCCTCTGGATCCAGGCATTCCGGCGGTAGCCCAGTCAATTCTTCGGGAAACTTCTGTAAGTAAGAGCGCTGGCCTACCAGCATCCGCAGCCGCTCCCACGCATTAGCCCTAGCGGCCTTCAAATCCGCCATGATTGGGTGATCCATCGTTCAATTCCCAGTAGGACGATCGCGATTCTTGCGTAGCCAAATGCGTTCAGCAACGATCGAGCGCACAGCAACCGGCCGGCCGCTCCAAAAAGATCAAAAAAAGCGATCGACTATCGCCGATCGCCCTTTGAAATACTTCGGTAATACTTGAATCCTCAGACTTCGATCGTCAAATGATCACCAATCAAGTTGAAATCCAGTTGAAATCAATCTGATCAAACGTAGATCCAAAGTCTGAACAATTCGTCATCCTTAGCGGATGTATTCCTTCAGAATGCTGTTGCGGTTCGGGTGGCGCAACTTCCGCAACGCCTTCGCTTCAATTTGGCGAATTCGCTCACGGGTGACATTGAAGATTTGCCCGATTTCTTCGAGGGTCTTCATGCGGCCATCATCCAAGCCATAACGCAGGCGCAAGACATCCCGCTCACGCGCGCTCAGGGTATCGAGAACGCTTTCGAGATCTTCGCGCAACAGGTTTTTGGCAACGCGATCTTCCGGCGTTTCACCGTCCGATTCGATGAAGTCACCCAGACGGGAATCTTCTTCCTTCCCGATCGGGGTTTCCAGCGAAATCGGCAACTGCGCCGACTTGGCAATAAACCGCAGTTTTTCGATCGTCATTTCCATCCGCGTTGCAATCTCTTCTTCGGTGGGCTTGCGACCCATTTCCTGAGAGAGCAGCTTCGTGGTTTTCTTAATCCGTGAAATCGTTTCGTACAGGTGCACCGGTAAGCGAATCGTGCGGGATTGATCCGCGATCGCCCGCGTAATCGCCTGCCGAATCCACCAAGTCGCATAGGTGGAAAACTTATAACCCTTTTCGTGGTCAAACTTTTCCGCTGCCCGAATCAGACCCAAGCTACCTTCTTGGATCAAATCCTGGAACGAAAGACCTCGGTTCATATACTTCTTGGCGATCGACACCACCAAGCGCAGGTTCGACTGCACCATTTTGTCCTTGGCGCGACGACCCACATACAACCGCTTGCGGAATTCCGGCAAGCCCATATTCAACGCTTCGGCCCACTCCCGATCGTTCGGAACTCGATCGAGTTGGTCGAGCAATTTTTCATGCACGCGCTCAATTTCTAATAGATCGGCAATCTTACGCGCTAACTCGATTTCCTCGTCAGCCCGCAACAATCGAATTCGGCCAATTTCTTGGAGATATAGCCGGATCGAATCTTCGGTGTAGTGCTTTTTCTTGGCTGCTGTGCGACGGCGAGCCGCGGCCGTTTTACCCGCTTGGTCTTCGTCCTCTTCGTCGGCCTCAGCAGCCGGGTCATCATACTCATCAATATCGACCTCCTCTTCCTCATCTGCGGGTAGTAGCCCTAGCTCGGTTTCTACCTCCTCCGCAGCATCAGTCAATACATCCATTTCTTCGAGTACGGTTTTGGCCTGGGTCATGCCGAGTCCTCTCGCTCCTTTAGACGAAGTGGGGTTAGATATGTAGTGGTAATTGGGAATCTAGATACTGACGGCGCGACAGTTGCAATGCTTGAAGTGCTGGCAACGCCGCAGTCTGGGCTGGATTGTTATGCCGAGATCCAGGTTAACCCCAGATTTTTGAAATATCCCAATAAACTGTAGCCTGTCTTACGAAATTTTGCCGGAGTCGGTTAAAAATTCGCTTGAACGTAGCTTGTCAATCAACGTTTTTGCCACAGATGCTCAATGCTAGCGAGAATCTGAGCGTTTAGCTGAAACTAGGGATGTTAGGAGTTGCCGATATTCAGGTTCAGCAATTCAGAGATGTCAAAGCGTTTTACAACTGATCACCGAACGGCTTTCTAAGCTAGCACAGCTCGGCGATTTCCCCCCCACATTATGAATGCTCGAACGGGTCAATGATTGAACCTTCTTCTGTTGTAGCACGGGTCTAAAAGTTCGATGGGGAAAATTGTCCCCTTGCCGGCAGAAGGGGGTGTGAATGATCAAGCCAATTTCAAACGGCATTTCAAACGGCATTTCAAACGGCATTTCAACCCTTTGGGGCATTTAGGGATGGGTCGATCGCCGGGACTTGGTGGCCTTTTCGGAACCGATTGAGGTTCAGTTATGCCAAGTTTTTGTGGTTTGTCGGGCTGGGGGCGCTCGATCGATGCCCCGCGTTGAGCCAGAGTCGATCGACTGTGACAAACGTCCAGCCCCGATCGCGCAGGGCCGGAATCAGCCGATCGACCGTTTCAGGCAAATCGCGCCCACCGCAGGGGCCATCGTGCAACACAATCAGCGAGCCATTTTGCACTTGGTTCAGCACCCGCCGCGCCACCACATCCACGCCCGGATCTGTCCAGTCTTCGGGCACAACGCTCCACATCACCGGTCGATAGCCCCAGGATTGCCATTGCCGCAGGGCCCCGGGCAAAAACAACCCGTTGGGTGGCCGCAGATCGCGGATGTGGCGCTGCACCCAGGCGGGGTCGAGCTGGCAGGCCCGGGCGATCGCCCCTTGGGTGCGGCGCAAGTCCTGTTGCAGTTGCGGAATGCTCAGACGGGGAAACGATCGGTGGGTGTAGCCATGCAGCCCCAACCAATGGCCCCGTTGCCACACCTGGCGGGCCACCTGGGGGGCCCGATCGACCCAGCACCCCAACCAAAAGAAACTGGCGCACACCTGATGCCGATCGAGCACCTCCAACAGCGGCGGCGTGTAGTCCGGATGGGGCCCGTCGTCAAAACTGAGGGCAATTTCCCGCCGATCGGGATTCCCGGCCCACAGACCCAGCGGGAAGCTCGCGGCCAACAACGGGTAGAGGCGCGGATAGAGCCACGCAAACTGCCAGGTCATGGGGTGGCGGCGGGCTGGCCGGGGGTTGGACTCGCGGGCAACTCCGGTTGCAAAAGCCGCAGGGCCGCGATCGATCGGTCATAGCCGTCCCGATCGCCCCGACGGGCAAACAGGCGCGCCGCCTTTTGCAGCGTGTCAACGGCCTCTTGCAAATTCCCCACGGCGGCCAGGGCGATCGCCCGATTGTGCAACGCTTCCGCATCCTCTTGGTTCAGGGCCAGCGCACGATTGTAGTCATCGATCGCCCGGAAGTACTCCTGCTGCTGCACCAACAAATTGCCGCGATTGAAATAGGCGTTGGCATAGTTGGGATCCAGTTCGATCGCCCGGTTGTAGTCCGCCAGGGCCGCCAGCGCATTATTCAGCGCCGCATGGGCCGTCGCCCGATCGTTATAGGACTCCACCAGTCTGGGATTCAACCGCAGGGCCTCGCTAAAGGCCTCGATCGCCTGCGAGAACTGACCCGCCGTCGCCAAGGCTGCACCGCGCTCATAGGCCGTCTGCGCCTGTCGAGCCGAGGGGTTGACCGCCGGTTGGGGGGTTGGGCGGGGGCTGGCTGTCGATCGGCCGGGGTTGGCTGGTGCGGGAGTGGCCCGGGGGGGACGGGCGCTGGGGGTGGGAGTCGGCTGCGATCGCGATCGTTGAGGCGCTTGGGCCGATCGCGGGGCCGCCGCGACCCTCGGAACCAGGCCCACCACCAGCCCGATCGCACAAACCATGGCCACTCCAGGGCCCCACCATCGGCGATCGCGTCCCATCAACCTCCCTAGGCCCACCGGGGGCCGCCTCACACGCTTGGATTGACTCACAGGCTTGGAATGAATTGTATTATCCCGCACTCGATCGCAGTCCACAGGCCAACTTGCCCACTTCTTCAGTTACCCAAACCCCCACCCCCAAACCGAATCAGGCCTGACGACAACCAAGTTCGCCAGGCCTGTAGAAGGGATGGATGCACCGCTGGCTCCGCAATGCGTGCGCTGCGCAAGGATGAATCCACCGCTATGCCAATCAACCGCTATGCGTCGTCGGACGGCTGCGGGTTCGACGAGTCACCACCGGGCGAAGCCTCATACAACGCATCCAAGCGACTCCGCGCATCCTCCACCGTGATCGACTTCATCACCAGCAACGGTTCCCGAATCGGTTGGCCCTGGTTGTCAAACATTTCGGGATGCGTGGCCATGGGCTGTTGGGGCGCGGCCGATCGCATCGGCGTGCTGAACCGATCGGCCGCGCGACCCGCTTCCGTCCCCAACAAAAAGAGATTGCGGACTAAATTCCCGATCGCCAAAAATGCTAATACTGCAAAGGCCAGGATATACAACACCTGTAGCACGGCCGTCGTCTCCCTAACGGATGGTCTCTAAAGTAATTGAGGACATGGGGCGATCGAGCCAGTTCGCTCAACGGAATCGAAGCGGCGATCGACCGACCAAAAAACATTGCGGCTCACCGGTTGACAAACCAAGATCGCCGAGCGAACAGCCATCAACAACATCCCCCTGCTAATCAGGGCGATGTTGCTCCGTCCGAAACCGCATCGCCACGTGCCAGCACTCCTGCACGAGGCTATGCCACGGCATCAACGTTGAGGTTTCAACACCCACCTGCGCGCCCATCGCTTCAAACAACAGTTGCGCACTGCTGACCTCTTGTTGAGCTTGCTTAACCCGCGCCAAAAGACTTTCCTGCTGCTCGTCACTGAGGAAAGACATGCGCTCAGATTCCAAAAGAGTGCGCGATCGACCAAACCAATATTGAAAATCTTCGAGCAGCGGCTGCAAGACGGTTTTCAGCAGATTGGGATCGGGTGGGGTAGGAGCCGACATAGGCAAAGGGGGACTGACCAATCTACATATAAGCTTAACGCTATTCATGTTTTGTAATATTTCGTGGGCAAAATTTCCTGGGCAAAATTTCCTGGGCAAAATTTCGCGCCCCAACTTTCGCGCTCCCGGTTTCGCGCCCCAAACCCCGCCGCGATTACAACACCAGATCAAACAAGCGTTCGATGCGCTTGCGCACCCACTGCACCGGGTTTGTGTCGTCCTCATCGGCCGCAATTAAGCCCAGGGCGCGGAGTTCTGCTTGGCGATCGCGCAGTTCTTCTTGACGCACAGACAATTCCTGAACGATCGCCTCCGCGATCGGGGGATGGCGATGGAACAGCTCCGTAAACCCCCGCTGATTAATCGCAAACAGCAACGTATCCTCCAGGGCCTGCACCGTCGCCGTGCGCGGAATCCCCAACATCAGGGCCAGCTCCCCCAAAAAGTTGCCCGCCCCCAAATCCGTCAAATGCTTATCCAGTTCCGCCACAAACACCTTGACCGACCCGGACAGCACAATATAAAACCCATTGCCCGGATCCCCTTCGCAAAACAGAATTTCGCCTGCTTTGAGGCGCTGTCGATAGCCACATTCCACCACCCGCCGCAAATCCAGGTCACTGAGGTGGGCAAAATAGCTGACACGGCGGAGGGCTTCCGTCAGCAGGGTCAGACTGGGATCGATCGGCACCACCCGCTCTCGCTGGGGCGCAAACTTAACCGGGGCCGCCGTGGGGTCGATCGCCCCCCGGCGATTAGGAAACAGCGCCTCTGGATTTCGGAGCCACAAATCGCGCTGGGGAAACGGGATCTCAATGCCCCGCTGATGAAACTTATATTCGATCGCGCAATTCAGGGCATGGCGAATATCAAACTCCCGTTCATAGCCATTCACCCAAACCCGCAAATCAAAATCCAAGCTATTGTCACCCATGCCGAGCAAAATCACCGTCGGCGCAGGTTCCGCCAACACCATCGGCTCTGAATAGGCCACATCCAACAGCACCTCCGTCACCACCAGCGGATCGCTGTTGTAGGCCACGCCCACCCGCAGGTGCAGCCGCGCCGTCAGGCTGTTGTAGTGCCAATTCGTCACCCGCTTTTCAACCAAATCGCTGTTGGGGACAATCACATGGGCCCCGTCCAGGGTGCGAATCACGGCCGATCGCAGGGCAATTTCCACCACATGGCCCGTCAGTCCATCGAATTCAATAAAATCGCCCACCCGCAGTTTGCGTTCCAACAGCAGATTCAGGCCGCCCACCACATTTTTGGTAATGCTCTGCAACCCCAGCCCCACACCCACGCCGAGGGCCCCGGCCGGCACTGCCAGGGAATTGAGGTTAAAGCCAGCGCTTTGCAGCAGCATCACAAAAATTAGACAGCCCACGCTGTAGCTGATGATGCCGGCGATCGTGCCGCGATTGCCTTCGTCAATCCGCAGCTTGGCGAGCAACCGATGCTGCAAGAATTTTTTGATGACCTGTGCGCCGCCATAAACCAGAGTGCTGTACAAGAGCAGTTGCAGCAAAAAACCGACGGAAATGACGGTTTCACCCAGTTGAAATAGCGGTGTTTCCAGCAGTTGGCGAAGGCTTTGCCAGACGATTTGGAGCCAGGTCATAGGGTGGGGCAAAGGGAGAACGTCGATCCAGCGCCCCCGGTGGCCTAGCTAGGTCGGGGTGTCGGGGTCGCTGTCGGCCTGTTGAGCGCGATCGTACAGGGCCTGGAACCACTGGGCAACAACGGGGGCCTTGGAGGTGAATTGCACGAGCAGCCGATCGGGGCGATCGCTCCCGAACAGGACTTTGGCATAGACCTCGCGATTTTCGGCCCCCGGCGGCAAGGTGTCGGGCACGGACAAGGCGCAAAGACTGAGTTTCAAATTGGTGAGCGGTTGCCCCAAAATCTGCTGCGCGTTGAGGGTGGGATCGATCGCGGGATCGATTTCTAGCAATCCGCCCTTGGTTGACAGTTCCACGAGTTTGACACCGTAGCTGCGATCGCTCACATGCTTGCCCTCTAGGGGTTGGGCCGTGAAGTACAGGGGCGGGTCGATCGGGTAGCGAGGCTCCTGGTGGCGCTCCAAGGTCAAGTGGTAGGGCGCGCCCACACCGCCCACGTCGTAGATAGTGATCGGCTCGGCCACGCCCTTGGGTTGAACGTCTTGGGTGGCGGCGATCGTCACGTACTCGGGGCCGCCTGCCTCGTGTAGGGCGGACTCGGTAATCAAAATTTGCCCCCCGATCGTGTAGGACTCAATCCGATAGGTGAGATTAACCTGCGCCCCCACCACCCCATACTTAGCCCGCTTAAAAGAACCGATGTTGCCGACCACCACTTCGCCGGTATTAATCCCAATGCCCATTTCCAGGGTTTGATAGCCCATGGCGCACATTTTGGCATTCACGCCGGCCATGGCCTGTTGCATGGCGATCGCACAGGCGATCGCCCGCTTGCCATCGTCGGGCCGTGTGGTGGGCGCGCCAAATAGCACCAAAATCCCGTCGCCCATAAACTCATCGATCGTCCCCTGAAAGTCCGTAATCGCATCGGCCATCGCCTCCAGGTAGAGATTGATGATGTCGATCACCTTCTCGGGGGGCAAGCGCTCCGCCGTGGCCGTGAACCCCCGCAGGTCGGAGGTGAGGATCGTGATTTTGCGGCGTTCGCCCCCCATCTTCAGGCCTTCCGGGTTTTCGAGCAGGTTGGCCACCACTTCGCTGTTCAAGTAGCGGCCAAAGGTGTCGCGAATTTGACCCGCCGTCCGCGCTAGGTACAAGGCAACGATCGCCGCGCCACCCACCAGCGAAAACAACGGCGGCACAAAGGGAATCCACAGGCCTTGGTTAATCGCGGCCTGGCAAAGGCCCAGCAACAACAGAATCGAGCCGCCGGAACCCCCCAGGCCCCAAATGGCCACCCAGCGGCGGGAATCCGGCAGCCGCAGCAGCCAAGCCAGCGTGGCTCCCAACCCCGCCCACAGGCCCACCCACAGCCACTCGATCGGCTCGGGCCAGGCGGTGATCAGGGGCCGGCCCTCTTTGGCGGATGCAATGATTTCGCTGGCAAAGTGGGCGTGAACTTCCACCCCGGCCATCCGTTGGGGCAAATCGAGGGGCCCACCGCTGTAGGGGGTGATGAACAGGTCGCGGCCGCTCTCGCTGATGTTGCCAATCAACACCACCCGATCGCGCGCCCAGTCGGCCGGAAGCTGGCCATCCACCAGCGCCGACAGGGACACCATTTCAAAGGATTGACTGCCACCGCGATAGTTCAACAGCAGTTGGTTGCCCGCATCATCCGCACGGATATAGCCGCCATCGTTGTGGTCAAAGGGCTGGACGATCGCCTTACCTAGGCGAAAGGTGCTGCGCTCGTTGGGGGAGGTTTTGGGGATCGTTTCGGGGCCGATGCGATCGCGATCGAGATACAACAGGGCCAAGTACAACCCCAGACCATAGATCTTGTTGCCGTCCATATCCTGGGTGTCGAGCAACACCCGCCGCACCTTGCCATCGGCATCCACCACAAAGTCATTCGTGCCCACCTGACCTTTGGCGGCTAGGGCCGGCGGGGGAGCCACCCGATCGGCCGGCGTTTCGCCCCGCACCTTGGCAATCCCCACCAGATAGGGCGTGGTGTTAAACACTTGCAGCAGCCGATCGTGGCCAGGCGGCTGGGGAAAATCGCGATAGATATCCAGGCCGATCGCCCGCGGCCCCATCGCCTTCAGCCGTTCGATCGCCGTGGCATAGACCCCATCCGGCAGGGTCGTCGCCTTGAATCGCTGCAAATCCGCATCGGTAATCGTGACGATCGCCACCCGCCGATCGATCGACTCCCGCGGCCGCGCCTGCATCATTTGGTCATAGGCCAACCATTCCAACCCTTGCAGCAAACCGACCCCGCGCATCACCAGCACCAGGCCCATCGCCGTGGGCACCGCCAGCAACACCCCTCGCCACCGCCAACTCCACCGTTTCAGCGCTGTGACCCAGGATTGTGCCGACATGGTTTTAGAAAGATCCTACGTTAAATGAGCCGAAGCGAATAGTTGATGACCCATGTGATTAACCCTTCGACCGCCGCGCCCTGTGAATTCAGGAGTTTGACTAATTCAGGAGTTTGGCCGTTGCCAAGCTATCCAAGCCCACCGACTCCAGCAAGCTGCGCCACTGATCCGGCTGGGAAGCCTGAAGTGAGACCGCCGTGCTCAAGGTGTCATACCACAACCGGGCTTCCGCCAGCACTTGGGCCCGCCGCATCGGATCGCGCGTTGCGGCGAGCTGTTGGTTGACTGCCTCGGGCAAGGGAACGAGCTGAATTTCGCCGATCGCCGCCACGTCACTCGCCCGATCGCTGGGATCACAGACGATCGAAAACGCCCAGTTATAGGTTTTGCCCCGTTGCAGGGTCTTGCCCGCACTCAGCAGCGGCAGCTTCATAATGCCCGCCTGGCCCGTCAGCGTCACGGCCTGGCGATCGACCAGGTTGCCATCTTGGTCGGCCACGAACAGTTCCGCCGTGCGCACCACCGTCGATGGCACATAAACGAAAACGATCGGGTTGCCATTGGTGGCTTGACCCGACTGCGTTTTGGGCAACAGGAGCGTTAGGCTGGGGCCGCTGGCGGCGGCGCATTCACCCCCCCGAGTGCCGCCACCGGTGGTGCGGCTGGGGCCACCTCGATCGTCCGTTTGCGGAAAGCGCAGGCCCGATTGCGGTGCGCCGAAGCGCGTCCCACCGCCGATCGTCCGACCCGGGCCGCCTCGATTGTCCGTTTGGGGAAAGTTGGGACTGGCCAAGGCGCTGGCCGTGGCAGGGTCAATGGGCCAGGCAATGCCACCGCAGAGCAGCATGGCAACTGCACCCCGTGTCGCCCTGCGGCTCCAAGTTTGCGTGTTTGTGTGAAAGTCGCTCATGACTGGTTCTCCAGCGTGCGTTGCACCTGTTTGCACCCGATAGTTGAGGATGGGAATTGATATTCCCCAAAGAGGCAATGGACTGGGCGTTGACGACCCAAGTTCCCGGCCGAGTGGGGACGTGGGGCGCGTGAGGTCAATCGGGTTGCAATCTGGGGGATGGTTTGGGCCAACGGATTGCCTTCAATCTTAACCGGCCATTTTCGGTTTGCCTCTTGGATCTGGAGGGCGATCGCCCTAGGGGGATGATCCCTGATTCCTTCTCAAGACACGCCGATCGCGCCGTGAGATCCGCCAGATTTTGGCCGATTTCGTCGCGTTTTTGAAGTGTTTTTAAAGGATTGATGAAGTGTTGATCAGGTGTTGATCAGGTGTTGATCAAACCACGTTCCCAAATTGGGCGGGGTAAACGCCTGCGTCATGGCCCAGGAATGCACCCCGATCAATGCCCCTCGATCGCCCCGACTTGCACCGACGCTCGGGCGATCGCCGGATCTACCTAGCCCCCAATTTGCGACATGGTGCGGGCATAGCGGCCCGTAGTGCCCGAGTCGCGGTTTTTGAAGTTGATTTCGGGCTTGGCTTGCACGAGGTTGCACACCTGCTCGCGGAGGTCGGCCAGGGGAACCCCGGCGCGTAATTGGGTTTTGAGGTCGATTTGGCCCGACTCATTCAGCAAGCAGGGGCGCAGCCAGCCATCGGCGGACAGGCGCATCCGATTGCAGCGATCGCAGAAGCATTCGGACATTTGGCTAATAAAGCCAACCGTGCCCTTTGCGCCGGGGATTTGGAACACCTCGGCGGGGCCGTTGCCCGCAACCCAGCCGGAGTCGAGGCCCCAGCGCGATCGAATCCGTTGGCGCAACTGCTCCGAGTCCACCCAGCCCCGATCGGCGAATAGATCTTTATTCCCGATCGGCATGAATTCAATGAACCGCACGTGCCAATGGCGATCGATCGTCAGGGCCGCCAGCGCTTCCACCTCCGCATCGTTCACGCCCGGAATCACCACCACGTTTAGCTTCAGCGGGTCAAACCCCACCCGGTGGGCCGCCTGGATCCCGTCCCAGACCTGCTGCCAGCGCGATCGCCCCCGGGAGCCAACCATCGCGTCAAAGGTTTCGGGAATCAGCGAATCGAGACTGATGTTAATGCGGCGCAATCCGGCGTTGTAGAGCGGTTCCGCCAAGTCCTTTAGCAAAAAGGCATTGGTCGTCAGGGACAAATCTTTGGTTTCCGGCAGTTGGGCGATCGCCTGGGCAATTTCCACCACCCCCGGCCGCAACAGCGGCTCGCCCCCCGTCAGGCGAAACCGCCGAAACCCCGCCGGAATCAACACATTTCGGAGCAACAACAACAACTCCGCATCGGTGAGCAACTCCTGGTGAAGGGCGAATTGGAGATCCGCCCCCTCGGGCATACAGTACTGGCAGCGAAAATTACAGCGGTCAATCAAACTGATGCGGAGATAGTCGATCGAGTCAGCAGCCATAGATTCCCAACCCAGTTCCCTGAGAACTGGCTCGTGGCGATTGTGGCCATTCATTATTCAGGATCGTGGGAAGAATCAACGCTTTTTCTTTGCAACGGGCGATCGCCCCATGCGCTATCATCGGGGCATTAATTTTTGGCTCACTGCCCGCTGACCAGTAACTAAAGAAGCCGATCGCAAGCTTCACCGCCGAGGGACTCGTCCCATCGCGCGGCGATCGACTGGTCAGTTGTTGTCGATCAATCCTTAGATTCATTCAACTTCCATTAATCATCCCGCGTCGGTTGCCGGATGACGGCTCACGGATGATGGCCCTTGACGCGCGCAACCGCGATCGCCCACGGGTCTCGATAGTGCTTCCGAATCTATGGGAAAGCTGCCCCGATCGAGATCATCGCCGCCCAACCGTCGCTTAACCTTAATCTCGCCTATACAATGACCGCTGGCAGCGAGTCCTTCCGATATGCTGTTCCGTCTACCTTCTCGCTGACGACCCGTGACTACCGAAACCCAACCGACCCTCGACGCAACGTCCAACACCGCGATTAATCGTCAATTCATCGCCATTCTGGATTTTGGTTCGCAATATTCCGAACTGATTGCTCGGCGAATTCGCGAAACCCAGGTCTATTCCGAAGTGCTGCCCTATCGCACCTCGGCGGAACAATTGCGCCAGCTTGATCCCAAGGGAATCATCCTTTCCGGTGGCCCCAGCTCGGTCTATGCCGAGGGTGCGCCCCTGTGCGATCCGGAGCTGTGGAACCTGGGCGTGCCCGTTCTGGGCGTGTGCTACGGGATGCAACTGATGGTGCAGCAGTTGGGCGGCATGGTAGAAGCGGCCGATCGGGGTGAGTATGGCAAGGCGGGGCTGTTTGTCGATGACCCCACGGATCTGCTGACCAACGTGGAAGACGGTTCGACCATGTGGATGAGCCATGGCGACTCTTGCACCACCCTGCCCGCTGGGTTTGAAATTTTGGCCCACACGGACAACACGCCCTGTGCGGCGATCGCCCATCCCGATCGGCGGCTCTACGGTGTGCAATTCCACCCGGAAGTGGTGCATTCGATCGGCGGCACGGCCCTGATCCGCAACTTCGTCTATCACATCTGTCAATGCCAACCCACCTGGACGACCGAAGCCTTTGTGGAAGAGGCCGTGCGCGATGTGCGAGGCCAAGTGGGTGACAAGCGCGTGTTGCTGGCCCTGTCCGGCGGCGTGGACTCCTCGACCCTGGCCTTTTTGTTGCACAAGGCGATCGGGGACAACCTAACCTGCATGTTCATCGACCAAGGCTTCATGCGCAAAGGCGAACCCGAACGCCTGCTGAAGCTGTTCCAAGAGGAATTCCACATCACCGTGGAGTATGTCAACGCCCGTCAACGCTTCATTAGCGCCGTGGCCGGTGTGACCGACCCGGAGAAAAAACGTAAAATCATTGGCCACGAATTCATCGCGGTCTTTGAAGAAGAATCGAACCGCCTCGGCCCCTTCGACTACTTGGCCCAGGGCACGCTCTACCCGGACGTGATCGAATCGGCCGATACGAACGTCGATCCCAAAACCGGCGCACGCGTCGCCGTGAAGATCAAGAGTCACCACAATGTGGGCGGCTTGCCCGAAAATCTGCGGTTTAAGCTGGTGGAGCCGCTGCGGAAGCTGTTTAAGGACGAGGTACGGAAGGTGGGGCGATCGCTCGGCCTGCCCGAAGAAATTGTCCAGCGCCAGCCCTTCCCGGGCCCCGGTTTGGCGATTCGGATTTTGGGTGAAATCACCGATGAACGGTTGGATATTCTGCGCGATGCGGACTTGATCGTGCGCCAGGAAATCAACCGCGCGGGACTCTATCACGACGTGTGGCAGGCCTTTGCCGTGTTGCTGCCCGTGCGGAGTGTGGGCGTGATGGGCGACAAGCGCACCTATGCTTACCCGATCGTCCTGCGGCTGGTGACGAGCGAAGACGGGATGACGGCAGACTGGGCGCGGGTTCCCTACGAGTTGCTCGAAACGATCTCGAACCGGATTGTGAACGAGGTGGAGGGGGTCAACCGGGTGGTGTATGACATTACCTCGAAGCCGCCGGGGACGATCGAATGGGAATAGGGGGATCGATCGCGCGGGAAACCTAAACCGCGCCAACCCCTGAAACCGATTGCTAAGGGCTGGGGATCGCCGATCGCCCAGTCCTCCGATCGCATCTGGCCGCACCCGATCGCAAGGCAGCGATCGCGCAACCCTCAACCCTCCACTCTAGCGAAATTTCCCAAAATTAACCAAATCGGTCGTTAAATCTCCCCAGATGGCTCCATCTGAGGCCGATCGCCCTGTGGAAAACTAAACATTTTCTGTGGAAAACCTTGGTTTGCTTGTGGAAAACTCAAGGGTTTTAACCAATTATTAAAGATTCTTTAAGACTGTTTATAGTCCACAGAGTCCACGTTGTAGGTCAAGCGATCGCTCTGATAGCCGCTGGGTTCCACGTGAATCGTCATGCGCACAGGATGGTAGTGATCGCATAGGGTCTTTTCCACCGCTTCCGTGATGTCGTGGGCCGTGCGGACATCTTCCGCATTCACCACAAGGTGCATTTCCATAAACACCTGCCGACCAACCACCCCCCGCGACGCAATGTCGTGACAGTTCACAACGCCGGGAACCGTAATCACCAGCTCATGAATTTCCTCGGGGGGAATCGCCATGGTATCGATCAGCCAGGGCAGGTTCGATCGCAACACATCCCAGCCACTTTTAAACACCAGCAGCGCCACCGGAAACGCCAGGGCCACATCGAGCCAGTTTTGGCCCCACCACACCCCCAACAACCCACCGATCACGGTCAGCGTAATCCACACATCCCCCATGGTGTGTCGGGCATCCGCGAGCAAGATATTGCTGTTCAGTTTTTGGCCCCAGTTGCGCTCATAGACCGCTACCAAAATGTTGATCGCCAACACAAGGACGGTGAGGCCGATCGCCGGCCCCGACACATTCACCGGTTCGCCCTGGCCCGTCAGCCGCCCGATCGCCCCTTTGAGAATTTCAAAACAGGCCACACCCAAAAACGCCGCAATCCCCAACGCGCCGAGGGCTTCGTATTTTTGGTGGCCGTAGGGATGCTCCCGATCGGGGCGCGGATCCGCCAACTGGCTGGTCACTAGGCCCAACACATTGCTGGCGCTGTCGGTAACGCTATGCAGCGCATCGGCCAGCAAGCTCAAGGATCCCGTGGCCCAACCCACCAGTGCCTTAATCACCAGCACGACCAGATTGAGCATCAGGGTCAGCCATAGAACTCGCCGAATCTGCTTTTGGCGCTTGCTCGGACTCAATCCACTCGCGAACGATGACATGGGTTTGGGGTCGTAATTTTGGGTAACTGACGGAAACAGAAACGCAGGAGTTGAGCGCACGGTCATGCTCGGCCACCAGATCGTTAGGCAGCAAGGGGCTTAGGGCGTGTCGTCAAATAGAGTCGGATTGAGCTGGAACGACTGATTTTCCCAACTCAACCGCCCCAGACAAGATGCTCAAGCCCCTTGCCCCCAACGATCTCGCAACGCAAGAATCAGGGTTTCAGGGATTGGATGACAGCCCCTAAGCCCCTTGTTACTCCGACTGACTTCGCGACTTTGACCCAGTAAATTAAGGCAGCCGCGCTACTAGTCTGGGTTGGAATCCCGATCGGTCGGCAGCCCCTGGGTGGCGGCGTTAGCCGCGCGTTGGGCCTGGAACTGTTGCCAAATACCCGCCGACCAAAAGGCCACGAGGGCAATCACAAACCAATTCACCCGATCGCTCGACGACTCCAAGGCCAATGCCGGCCAAAAATACGATCCCCCGGCCTGCAACAGGGCGATCGTACCAAACAGCCCCCAGCCGAGAGTGCCATAGCGCCGCCAAATCCAGATGCCCGCCAGGGCCGCCAGCACCGGCATCCATCCATACAAAAACTGTAAGCCCGCGTCGAGTGTTTCCATCGGAAGTTAACGATCCGTACAGTTCAAGGGAGTTGAGACCGGGCCGATGGCTAGAGGGCTTGCCCCCAGGTTGTGCCCACAAAAACGATCGCCGCCGTCAGGGCCAGCAGGCCTTGGATCACGTTGCCAATAATTGATCCCAGCAAGATCCCGAGGGCGGCCTTCAGGGAAATTTTAAAGCGTGGAATCAGCGGCACGGTGCGGCGGTAGAGCATTTCGCCCACCACTGCGCCGATCACGGGGCCCAGCAAAATGCCCACCAAGGGCCCCCCGATCGGCAAGGCCGGCAACAGCCCAAAGAAGCCCAGCAGCAACCCAACGATCGAGCCAATCTGGCCCCATTTGCTGGCCCCCGCCTTCTGTGCGCCGATGAATCCCGCCAGGTTGTCGATCACCAAACTGACCACCAACACGACGATCGACACCCACAGGGCCACCGTCACCGCCGCCCACCCCTTGACCAGGCCCCAACCGACGACGGCCAGCACCACTAAACTCGGCCCCGGAATGGCTGGAATGAACGCGCCCAGCACGCCCACCAGCGCCACCCCAATCAAGCCTAAATACAGAACCGTTTGCCCGTCCATGGTGATCTGTTTCCCGCGTTCGATCGACGATTTTGATCGTGTTTGCTCGTATTCACTCGTAAATTTGCGCGTGTTTTTGCGGATTGATGCGCGTTGCGGTCTGGGTTGTCTACCTGGGTTGTCTGATGATTGCGGACCCTTGGCCCCTTAGCGATCGAGCCGCACGCGCGGATCCAACACCCCGTATAGCCCATCGGCAATCAGATTAAACAACACAATCAAAACGGCGTAGATAAAGGCGATCGCCATCACCACCGGCGTGTCATTGCGCTGGATTGAGTCCACCAGCAGGGAGCCAATCCCGGGAACCCGAAACACCTGCTCCGTGACGATCGCCCCCGTAAATACCGCTGGCACATCCAACGCCACCAGCGTCACCACGGGGATCAAGGCATTGCGCAGAATATGCCGCCCCACCACCGTCCATTCTGACAGGCCCTTGGCCCGCGCGGTTCGCACGTAGCCTTGGTAGACCTGCTCCAGCACCGAGGCCCGCGTAAACCGCATCAGGCCCGCCGACTGGAACAGGGCCAACACCCCGATCGGCATGATCGACTGTTTGAGCTGGTTGCCCAGGCTGGCGAAATCCACCACCCGTAGATTGCTGTCGTAAATAAAGGGTAGCCAGCGCAGTTGGACGCTAAACAGCAAAATTGCCAGCAATCCCGTAAAAAACGGCGGTAATGAGAACCCAATAAAGGCGAAGAGGGTAGCCGTGCGATCGACCCAGCCGTGGCGCTTGAGGGCGGAAATTAGCCCCAGGGGCAGGGCGATCATCGCGCTCACCAAATAGGCCACCCCCACCACCGCCAAGGTCGTCGGCAACCGCTGGGCAATCAGATCCAGCACCGGCACACGACTGACAAAGGAATAGCCAAAATCCCCCCGCAAGAAGGACATCAGCCATTTGACATACCGCACATGGATCGGTTGGTCGAGGCCAAAGGCGGCCCGGATTTGCGATCGCACCTCCGGCGACAGGGCCCCATTGGCCGCAAACTCCCCCAGGGGATCGCCGGGAGCCAGGGCCAAAATGCCAAAAATAATCAGACTAATGGCGAGGAGGGTCGGAATCGCCACCCCAATTCGCCCCAGGAAGTAGCGCCCCATGGTGATGCCTAACGCCTCAAATCCGCAAAAATCTGCAAACCGTTTGCCCCGCTTGCTTCCGCAGCGGGCCGCCTTCCAGTATCGCAGGATTGCGAAAAACCAGCGCTAGGCGGTGTTACCGATCGATTCAGCCGGTTGATTCACCCTATAGGGGCCGCTGGCGATCGCGTTTGGGTCCTGGGGTGGGTAATCCTGGGCTGGGGTGTCTGGGAGATCTAACGATGCGATTGTTTGCGGATCGTGCTGCTCCAGCAGTTGGGTGGCGGCCTCGGCCAGGAGGGGTTTGGCCAGCCAAAAGCCTTGGATATAGGTGCAACCCAGGCGGGCCAGCCACACCAGTTGATCGGCCTGTTCCACGCCTTCGGCGATCGTGGCCATGCCCAGTTGCTCGGCGAGGGTGATGATCGCGCGGACGATCGCCTGGGTGTTGTCACGGCCGCCCAGTTGGGCAATGAAGGATCGATCGATCTTGATCACATCCAGCGGAAACCGGTGCAGATAGCTCAGGGACGAATAGCCCGTGCCGAAATCGTCCATGCAAAGGGTGATTTGGCGGGAGCGCAACTCGTGCATGGCGGCGGCGGCCAGGTCGGAGTTGTCGGCGATCGTCGTTTCGGTTAGTTCGAGCTTGAGGGTTCCGGGGTTGATGCCGGTGCGGTGGAGCACCCGATCGACCTGTTCCATCAGATCGAGCCGGGAAAATTGCTTGGCCGAAAGGTTCACGGCCATTTGCAGGTGGGTGAGCTGGGGAAACAGCCGTTGCCACTCGCGCAACTGATAGCAGGCGCGGTAGAGCGTCCACAGACCGAGGGAAACGATCAGGCCCGTTTCTTCGGCAATCGCAATGAAGCGATCGGGCGCGATCGGCCCCAACTCCGGATGAGTCCACCGCAGCAGGGCCTCAAAGCAGTGAATTTGCCCCGTGCGGGAGTCGGCGATCGGCTGGTAGCGCAGGCTGAAGGGCATGGCCACATCCGGATGGCTGGCCTGCTCGATGCCCATTTCTTCAATTTGGGCGATCGCCCGGCGCAGGTCATGTTCGAGACGCAGGCTGGTCAGCACCTGTTGATGCACCGCTTGGTCAAACACCTCGTGGCGCGATCGCATGGCCTTCGCCCGACGCATAAAAATGTCGGCATCGCGCAACACCAGTTCCGCACAGTCATACTCCCGAGATCCCAGGGCGATCCCAATGCTGACGCTGGTAAAAATTTCCTGGCTGCCGAGGGTGACGGGGCGGGCAAGCGATCGGTGAATCGCCTCCGCCACCTGTTCCGCCTGGGCGCGCGTGCTCACGTCCTGGAGCAAAATCGCAAACTCATCGCCATCGAGCCGGGCGATCGAATCCGTGGGCCGCAAGCAGCGCCGCAACCGGTGAGCGATCGCCACCAACAGCTCATCACCCACCTGGTGGCCCAAGCTGTCGTTAATCACCTTGAACCGATCGATATCCACAAACAAAATCGCAAACCCGCCCGTATCCGACACCTGCAACAGCCGAATCGTTTTGCCCAACTCCTCCATCAGAAATGTGCGGTTGGGCAACCCCGTGAGCCGATCGTGCAACGCGTTGTAGCGCAATTGCGACTCGGCCCGCTCCCGCTCATGAATTTCCTGTTGGAGTTGTTGCACCGCCGCCCGCAGCTTAAAGGTGCGCTGTTCGACTAAATTCTCAATTTGTGCATTAAAACTAGCCAACTTCACATCACTTTGGTGGCGCAAAATGGTGCAGCCAATGCCCGCCGCCGCCAACCGCAACAGATGTTGTTCTGCCTCCGTCCACAGGCGATCGCTCAGACAGCGATCGAACCCTAAAAAACCCCAAAAATTGCCCTGAATCAGAATCGGCAACACCAACAGCGATTGGATTTGTTGCCCCTGAAGCAAGTAATTCGCCGCATAACTGGTCGGCAAATTCCGCACCTGAAAACAGACCGATTGGTCATTACTCAGTTTTTCGTACCAGTCCGGCACTAGCTCTTGGTAGGAAATGTTTTGCAGTTCCAGATTGTCAATTTGGGCCACAAACCCCGGCCGCGTCCATTCCCAGCGCTGGCTGATTAGCAGGTCGCCCGTCACCGGATGGGGGTGATTGCGGAAAATGTAGGTGCGATCGGCCTGGCTCAGGCTGCCCAACACCTGGAGCGTCTGGGCGATCGCCCGATCGCCATCCGGCAACAACAGCAAGCAACGCAGCGCTTCACCCACCGCCATCGCCGTCAGATCGCGCTGCGCCAAATCCTGCTCCGCCAGCCGCAACGCCTTGGCCAACGCTGGCTCTAGCCGCTCGTCTAACCCCTCAATGAGCAACAACGGCTCCGACGACTCCGCCACCTTGAATCGAGAGCAGAGACAGGGCAACGAAACCAACTCACCCTGACGATAAAACGTCCACTGTTCCGTCCAGGTTTGTTGCGCAACCAAAGCCTGGTGAATGCGCTCAACCCGCAGCCGTACCTGTTCATGGCGACCTTGCTGGGCGTGTTTGACCCACGCGCGCAAACTGGAGCGGCTCCACAGCTCCTGTCCCGATCGATTAGTCCAGTAGAGGCGCATTTTGTGCAAATCAATCACCCAAATGGGCGCAGGCAATTGATCCAGCAGCGATAGAGGCGGATCCGCCAAGGGAGACGAGGCTCGCAGAGAGTCCAATGCTTCCGTCATACATCAACAGACCAAGAGGTATCTGCACAAGACGCTACTAAAGACCCCAACCATGTGAGGGATAGCAGACAACCACGCACAGGGGAATCGGGAACACCATTCGGTAGCAATCGGGTCGGCGGCCATGGGGCGATCGGGGATCGGTTTAGCAAGTCCTAGAATCCAACAATTGCGATCGACAACTATCAACAACTATCGACAACGAAGGATGAACAGCGAATCAACAGCCCTTAGCCTTGCGAACAATTCCTGGGCTGATTCATTAATCTTTTCATCCTTCGACAACCCATGATTGAAGCCAAAATTTATAGTCACAGCACAGGCCCGAGCATGAGCAATGGCGAGCAAATCATCTTAATCAAACCCCAACCAACGGACTCATTTCAAAAGAAACTGCAACGCACAAACCATCATACTTTTTTAGAATCGTGAGAATTTAAACAACCTAGGAGCAGCGCGATCGCAATTTGATTGCTATTGATTACGTTAGTTAGCAAATTTCTGCCAGTTAAGGCGCTTTGCAAAGCATCATTAATAATTTGGTACAAAACCAATCTTTAATGATGACTTGCTGAAGTCTCGATTGACCAGCAGTGACCGGTTTTGATTTCGATTTCATCTCCCCCTTTAAGATTTTCTTTTGGGAATTTACGAGGATTTCAGAAATCCTCACAAAATAGGTGATCTTTCACGGATTCTAGCGGCTTCCCTGAAACATCGCCATGACGTATCTATACCGTTTGAGCCGTGAATAATGCAATGACATGAGTACTAAAATGCACGCTCATTCACCAACCAAGGAGCCGTTGAGTCAACTGACTCCTGGACAAGAACCCGATCGATGGAGATGACGAGTGCAGAGGGTGTCTGTAACAGGCTATGCATCCAATATGAGAACTGATCTGAATGGTGCTAGTCCGACCAAGAGACTAATTAATCTTTAACCGATCGCTCATCCCCTTGTCGATATCGGAATGACAGCGCGCTTTCCGGGATCGCTTGAGGATAGAGCCGATGATGGGGGTTCAAGACGGGAATACTGATTGCCAGATGCCGATAAAAACCAATGGAAATCGATGAAATTGGATGATCAGGTTAAAAAAAATACATTTAATACATCATTTTTCCCTGATGGTAGTGTTTACATCTTCAGAAAGCACGCTCACAACTGCTGTTTAGTTCTAATTTTAATCACCAATTGACCCACAAAATCCATTTTGATCGATCGCATGGCCATCCATGAATTGATGCCGAATGGATGGGTGGGCGAGTCCCGTCGGTAGGCACTGCAACGGTCGGGATCCCGAGGGTTTTCGATCGCCCGATGGGTCGGGATCCTGGCGATGGGTGGAATCTAGGCGATTGTTCTGCTGAAAATCCGCTGAGAATCTGCTGAGAATCTGTCGGGAATTGACTCCAAATCGATTCAGAATCTATTCAGAATTGACTCAGAAATAGATGGGGTCATGGTTGTGTCGATCGGGCGATCGAGCGAGGTCATGAGCCTGAGCCACCGAAAATATCGAGTTGGGCGATCGGGCGATCGGGATCAGTTTCGGGGGCTTCGGCGGGTTTGGGCGGGGTGCGATGGCCCGCAACGTTGGTTTTTCGCAGGCCGACGGCGATTCTGGAGTGCTTTTCGATTTGAGCCATAATTTCCCGGGCCCGGGCGATCGTACTGGGCGGCAAACCCGCTAACCGAGCCGCTTCAATGCCGTAGGAGCGATCGGCTCCACCCGGTTGGACTTGGTGCAAAAAGACGATCCGATCGGGCAATTCTTTGACGGCAACCTGATAGTTAGCGACGTTTTCCAGCAGAGTCGCGAGTTCGTTGAGTTCGTGATAATGGGTAGCAAAAATCGATCGCGCGCGCAGTTCGCTGGCTAAGTATTCTGCGACCGACCAGGCGATCGCTAGGCCATCAAAGGTGGCTGTTCCTCGCCCAATTTCATCGAGCAACACCAAGGAGCGATCGGTCGCGTGGTTCAGAATATTTGCCGTTTCATTCATTTCCACCATGAAGGTTGATTGGCCGGTGGCAAGATCATCGACGGCCCCGACTCGGGTAAAAATCCGATCGCAAATGCCCAGCCGCGCTGATTTAGCTGGTACATAAGATCCCACTTGGGCCATCAGTTGAATCAAGCCCACTTGCCGCAAATAACAGCTTTTGCCGCTGGCGTTGGGCCCGGTCAGCACCACGAGATCCGGCTGGGGATCAGCAACTTCATGGGCCGTCTCGATCGCCTCCGCCCCATCCGGTTCATAGCCCAATTGCGTTGAGTTGGGCACAAAAAAGCCTTCGGGCAACGATTGCTCCACCACGGGATGGCGGCCTTGGTCGATCGCGATCGTCCGGCCCCGATCGACCGTGGGCCGGCAATAGCCCCGGGCGATCGCCAGTTCCGCAAAGTTGGCCAACACATCGATCGCCGCCACGGCCAGGGCCACCTTGCGAATGTGGTCTGCCAGCAGGCCGGTGACCGATCGCAGCTCGCAAAAAATCTCGTATTCCAGCCGGTTCAGGTCATCGCGCGCCGACAGGATCCGCGCCTCCCGCTCCTTCAGTTCCGGCGTGATGTAGCGCTCTTCGTTGACCAGGGTTTGCTTGCGAATATAGTCCTCCGGCACCAGGTCGGCCTTGGCCCGCGACACACCAATGAAGTAGCCGAAGGTTTTGTTGTAGCCCACTTTCAGGGTGGTGATCCCCGTGCGTTGGCGCTCGATCGCCTCCAGATTCGCCAGCCAGTCGCGATCGCCCGCCGATTGGTGGCGCATGGTGTCGAGCTGGCCGTTCACGCCGTCGCGAATCAAGCCGCCTTCCGTCACCGACAGCGGCGGCTCCTCGACCAATGCGCCCCGCAGCCGATCGCCCAATTGCTCCAGTTCCGGCGGCACTTGCTGCAACACCCGGAAGTAGGGCGATTTGCCGTTGGTCACCACCCGGGCCAGCTCCGGCAGCCGCCCGAGGGAATCCGCCAGGGCCGCCAGATCCCGCGCATTCGCCGACCCTGCGCCGGCCCGCCCCGCCAGCCGCTCCAGGTCGTACATTTCCCGCAAAAGCCGTTGCAAATCCTGGCGCAAATCGGGGCGATCGATCAGTTCCCCGATCGCCCCTTGGCGGGCATTGATCCCATCGAGATCCAGCAGCGGTTGCAGCAGCCAGCGCCGCAGGGCCCGGCCGCCCATGGCCGTGACGGTGCGATCGAGCGCCCAGAGTAGCGAGCCAGTGAGCGTGCCATCGCGCACGGTCTGGACGATCTCCAAATTTCGCCGAGTTTGGTGATCGAGGATTAAATAGTCGGTAATATCGTAGGTTTTCAGCAGTTGCAGCGGAATTTCGCGGGTTTGCGCTTCGCTGCTGGGGTGGGTTTCTTCGAGGTACGCCAGCAGGCCGCCCGCCGCCCGCACCGCCAGGGGCCGCCGATCGCAACCGATCCCTTCGAGCGATCGCAGCCGGAACCGATCGAGCAGCCGTTGCCGCGCCTCCGTCAGCCCAAAGCGCGACTGGGGCCGCAACGCATAGCAAAACTGTCCGGGCAACCAATCGGGAAAGCCCCGCCCGGTCAGGGTCGATCGACTCTCGCCCGGGCGCAGCAGCCCCACCAAGTCCGGCGCATTCACCGGCACGAGCACCTCCGACGGACTCAGCCGCAGCAATTCCTGCACCAGTGGCTCCGACTCATCGCCCTGGGTGGCCCAAAATTCCCCCGTGGAAATGTCCGCGTAGGCCAAGCCCCAATGCCGCCGCTCCAGGACGATCGCCGCCAAAAAGTTATTCTTGCGGGCCGCTAGCATTCCCTCTTCGATCACCGTGCCCGGCGTGAGAATCCGCGTCACCTCCCGCCGCACCAACCCTTGGGCCTCCGCCGCGTCCTGGGTTTGGTCACAGAGGGCCACGGCATAGCCCTTTTCGACGAGTTGCGCCGCATAGCGCTCGATCGCATGGTGGGGCACACCGGCCATGGGCACGCGCCCGATGTCCTTGCCGCCTTCCTTGGAGGTCAGCACCAGTTCCAGCACTTCCGCGATCGTGCAGGCATCCTGAAAAAACGTCTCGAAAAAGTCCCCCACCCGATACAGCAACAGGGCTTGGGGGTTTTGGTCTTTCACCGACACGTAGTGCTGCATCATCGGCGTGAGCTTGTCAGCATCCAGCAGCCGATAGTCAGCGTTGGGAATGTCGCGGGGCGTGGAGGCACTCATGCGATCGGCTCGGGGCAAAGGGCTAGGACTTGATTTTGGGAATTTTGGCGGGAATTTTGGCGTTGGCGCGGGGCGATCGCATGGCGGCTGACGGCGTAGAAGTCCGCGGCCTGGCGCATGGTGTAGCTCAACCAAGCTCGATCGCCCCCGACCACCGGGCGATCGGGTTTCGTCGGCGGGCAGGCCAGGGCCGATCGCACCTCCGCCGCCACGGCCCGCGCCAGCAACGGCGGCACGGAATTACCGATTTGCCGCATCCCGTGCCATTTCGTGCCGTGGAAGCAGAACCAGTCGGGATAGGAGTGGAGCCGCGCCGCCTCGCGCACCGTGATGCAACGCCCATAGGCCGGGTGAATCGGCCGCGGGGAGGTGAACGCGCCGCGATTGCTGGGGGTTCCGGCGCGCAGGGTGTTGCAAATGCCCTCGGGATGGAGCTTCAGGAACCGGCTAATCCGATCGACCTCGCCCGGAAGGGTGGCTTGGAAGCGGGCGATCGACTGGGCGCTGTGGTCGGTGCGCAGGCAGCCGGACAGATGAGATCGGGCGCTCGATCGCGGGTGGCTGAAGTCCGCCGGGTCGGGCAGCAGGCCGCGCAACCGTTGGGCATAGGCGCTCGCCGGGTCGCCGAGTTGGTCGATCGGTAGCCAATCGGACTCGCGCAACGGATCGTAGCGATCGACATCAGGCAAATCCCCGATCGCCTCCGCCACCGTCGGACAAATCGGCAAATCGCCCAAGGCCTTGTCCCGTTTGGCGCTTTTGCAGGCGGCCGGGCGGCGGGTTTTGGGGGCGGGATAGGTGGGCAGGGGCAGGCCCGATCGGGCCCCCAGCAAAAATAGCCGTTGGCGATCCTGGGGCACACCAAAATGAGCAGCGTTCAACACGCGGTAATTAGCCTCAATTTGATAGCCAAAATCACCAAAGATTTCCATGATTTCCCTCAGGAAGTCGCGATGTTTTCCTAAGGTCATCCCGCGCACATTTTCAATCACGAAATACTTGGGTTGCAGCTCGTTTACCAACCGCGCAAAATGAAACATCAAGGCATTGCGCGGATCGTCAAAGGCCCGCTTGCCCATCATCGAAAATCCTTGGCAAGGGGGCCCACCAAACACCACGTCGATATCAAGATCTTGATCAAAACCAATATCTGCGCGATCGGGTGATCTTTTGGGCGATTTTTTGGGAGACATTTCCGGGCGATCGCGCCGCACAACCGTCGCTAATTGCTGGCGAATTTCAGCCCCTTTCACCTCCGCCGCGCTGCGACAGAGCACCGCCCCCTGCGGAAAGTTGTATTGATGGGTGAGGCAGTGAATCGGGTCGATTTCCACCGCCACGGCCACGTCAAACCCCGCCATCTCAAAGCCCAGGGACATCCCACCGGCTCCGGCAAACAGGTCAATAGCGATCGGGCGGTGGGCAGCGGTCACGGCAACGGGGGAGAAAGGGGGCAAGCGACCCATATCCTAGCGGAATCGATCGCCCTCTGTCGATCGGCCCGACACCAACCCCAGCATTTGCAAGTGGCGGTGGGCGGTTTGGGCGGCGCGATCCCACGTCCAAAACTCGGCGGCTTCGGCCCGGGCGATCGCCTCAATCCGGCGGGCAGCGGCGCGATCGGCATAGACCCGCCGCATCAGTTCCACCAGTGCCTCCGAGTCCGGTTCCGCCCAGCGGCCCCAGTCCAAACCGGGATCAAAAAATTGCGGATCGTCCACGGGCACGAGGGCTTTGACCGGAATCAAATAGGCATTGCCGGGGTGGGCAAAGGCGCGCAAACCGCTCCAGTCCGTGACAATGCAGGGCAACCCGCAGGCCATTGCCTCCAAAATCGGCAACCCCCAGCCCTCGCCCCGGGTGGGCAACACGAAGGCATCGGCGCTCTGGAGCAACCGCGTCAGACCCGATCGCCCGGCCGGATGGCTGGGCAAAATTCGATGGTGTTCTGCCCCCAACTGGCGCGCGGCCTGGGCGATCGCCGCCGCCAAATTAAAATTCGGCACGTAGCCATTGTGGGAATGCAAAACGAGTTCCACCCGATCGTGCGGGCTAAAGGCCTGACCAAAGGCCCGAATTAACAGGTCAATACCTTTACGACGTTCCCATTTTCCTACACAAACAAATCGAAAAAAACGGTCTTCTCGATCAGAACTGTTCTGATTAATTCGGTCAAGATCAATAGATTTAGGCTGAAATAAATGAGGATCAACCCCTTCCGGAACCACCCCAATTCGATCGCTCGCCAAGCCCGAGGTGATCGCAATCTCTCGCTGCCACAATGAGGGAACCCACAGGTAATCGAAGCGATCGAGCAGTTGGCAAAAGTCGCGATGAATGTGCGTGGTTTCCCACACAAAAAAACCGATTTTGCACCGCCCCACAATCTCCGGCATTTGCAATCCGGGGACGATCGCCACGATCGGCGCGTCGGCCCTCGGCTCCAGCCCCGCCGCTAACAGTTCCGGTACGCCGCGCTCCGGTTCCGCCAACGGTTGTGGCGACTGCCAGGGGTAAAGGGCGATCGGCTCCAGCCGATGCAGCGCGCCCGCAAACGATCGGGCATGGGTTCCCCAGCCGCCCGGCGCGAAGAAATAGCTGGCAAAATTCAACACAAGTTTGGATAATTGCGTCAGTTGTCGTAGGGGCAAATTTGAAACCTGCCCCTACCAAAATTGTGGGGATTTTCGAGTTTTTGTCTAACCCCATATCGATGTTATTTGGCTTCCATCCAGTTTTTGCCCGCGCGCACATCTACTGCTAAAGGCACGCTGAGGGTAACAGCCGACTCCATCGTTTCTTGGACAATCGATCGGACATGTTCCCAATCTTCCGGGGGAATTTCAAACACTAATTCATCATGCACTTGCAGCAGCAAAACAGCGGAGGTTGATCGTAATTTTTCATGCAGTTGTACCATCGCAATCTTAATAATATCGGCGCTGGATCCTTGGATTGGTGCATTCGCCGCCGCCCGCAATAGTTGCGCGTCATTCTGACCGTTAATCTTCAGGCGATCGAGATCAATCTCATTCGGATCGCTGCCGCGCAACTGATTCAGCGAGGGACTCATGAATTGAAAATAGCGCCGCCGACCGAGCAGGGTGTGGACATAGCCCAGGGCGATCGCCTCCCGCTGCATTTGTTGCAAATAGGCAAACACGCGGGGATAGCGCTCGTTGAAGCGATCGATAAATGTCTTCGCTTCGATGCGCGAAACCCCCGCTTCCCGGGCAAACCGTTGCGCCCCCATCCCGTAAATCACGCCGAAGTTAATAATCTTGCCCAGGCGACGTTCTTCGGGGGTAATTTCCGAGCGATCGAGCAATAATTTAGCCGTCAGCGAGTGCACATCTTCGCCGGTTTTATAGGCTTCAATCAGCACCGGTTCTTGACTTAAATGGGCGAGAATTCTGAGTTCAATTTGCGAGTAGTCCGCCGCTGCCAAGAGCCATCCTTGTTTAGGCAAAAAGGCGCGCCGAATTTGTCGGCTAAAGGCTGTACGAATGGGGATATTTTGTAAGTTCGGATTCGAGGACGAGAGCCGCCCCGTGGCCGTCACCGCTTGGTTAAAATCCGTATGCACGCGATCGGTTTTGGGCGACACCAACTGGGGCAGGGCATCCACGTAGGTCGATTTCAATTTCGACAACGTGCGATGTTCCACGATCGCCTCAACCACGGGGTGATCATCTTTTAATTTCTCTAGGGTAGCCGCATCGGTGGAATAACCGGTTTTGATTTTGCGCGACTTCTTGAGATCGAGACCCAATTTTTCAAATAACAATTCGCTCAGTTGTTTCGGCGATCCCAAATTAAAGGTTTCCCCCGCGGCGGCATAGGCGCGCTGTTCGATCGCCAACAAATCCGTTTCCAATTGTCGAGAAAATTCCGCCAAATAGGGCACATCGATCCGAATGCCGCGATATTCCATTTCCGCCAGCACCGGTTCGAGGGGCAATTCTACTTGCTCAAATAGGGGTAATAAATCCTGTTCGCTCGACAGTTGCGATCGCAGAATTCCGACTAGATGAAAGGCGCTATAAACATCCATGCCGCAGTAGTTTGCAACGGCAGGAATGGACACATCGGCGATCGTTTTGCCCTTGGGTACTAGGTCTTGATAGCTGGTGGCGCTCACGCCCAAATACCGCAAGCCCAAATCCGTTAAATTGTGGCTAGCTTCCGGATTCAGCACATAACTAGCCAGCATCGGATCGAACACTACGCCGGCTAATTGAATCCCTTGGTTGCGAAAAATGCCCCGATCGAACTTGGCATTTTGCAACACTTTCGGGTGATTTTCGCTTTCCAAAATCGGTTTCAAGGCCGCTAAAACCTGAGCTTTCGGCAGTTGCTCCCCCTCGGCGTGTCCCGTGGGAATGTAGGCCACCGTGAATTCCGCATCCGTGCCATAACAAACGCCGATGCCCACCAAGTCAGCCTTTCGGGGATCGAGGTCGGTGGTTTCCGTGTCCCAGGCCGTGGGGCGATCGCGGTTTTGGCAGCGCAGCAGGGCCGCCACCAGCGCGTCTAATTGTTGGGTGGTGGTGATGATTTGCGGCGTAAATTCCGCCGGAACGCTCGCCTGAGGCTGGAGCGCATCCGTGTCGGCGGCGCTGAAAAACCAGGTGTCGTCGGAGTCCGTCTGGGGATTGGTAAACTGATTAGCATCGATCGCTAATTCGGTTCCCCCAAATCGCGATTGGAGCCGCTCAATTTGCTTAATAAATTGATTGAGTTCTAGGGTTTCTAGGATGGGGATGAGGGCTGCGCGATCGAACCCTTTTAATTCACAATCATCCAGGTTAATCGTTAGGGGCACATCGACTTTAATCCGCGCCATAAATTGCGAATGGTAGGCGGCTTCTCGATCAGCCACGAGTTTCGCCTGAACGGATTTCTTCAGCGAGTCGATCGCCCCATAAATCCCATCGAGGGAATCATATTCTTGTAATAGTTGAGCGGCGGTTTTTTCACCAATGCCTTTGACACCGGGAATATTGTCCGACTTGTCACCACAAAGGGCCTTGAAATCGACGACTTGATCGGGTCGCACGCCCCATTTTTCGACTACTTGGGCCGATCGATATTCGCTATAGCGGGAGGACTTCACATCGCGCCCACCCAGATGCAAAACGCTAATGGTTTTCGCATCATCAATTAACTGAAATAAATCCCGATCGCCACTCAAAATTTTGATTTGATACCCGGCCGCTTGCCCCTGTTGCGTCAGCGTCCCGATCGCATCATCCGCCTCAAACCCTGGCGTTTTGACAATCGGCAAATTCAGCGCCGCCAACAAGGTTTCGAGGTGTTGAATATCCTCAATAAACTCCACCGGCGTTTCCGGTCGCCCCTCTTTATAGGTCGCGTCCGCTTCGTGGCGAAAGGTGGGTTGGCGCGTGTCAAAGGCCACGGCGATCGCCTGGGGTTTTTCGAGGGCGATCGTATCGAGCAACGCTTTAATGAATCCGTAGCAAATGCTAGTGGGAATTCCCGTCGAAGTGCGCAATCCGCCGTCCCGTCCATTGGCGAAAGCATAGAATGCTCGGAAGGCCAAGGAATGGCCATCCACTAACAGCAACGTCTTCGCAGGGTCGGTCATGGGGCGCTTGCAGAATGCTCGCCATCAGCATAGCAGCCCGATCGCAACGGAGGGCGGGCGGATTAACGATCACCCCGACGAGTTGCCCCGGGGCCCGGGCGATCGCCATCCTGCGATCGGTTGCCGGATCGATCGCCCAGACCCACGAACAATACTCTAGAACCCTACGTCCCTAGACTCAGGGTTGATCGAAACACAACCCATCATCCCCCAGAACAATGGGAGGTTGAATCATGTTTCAGCGCACCTTTCCCCACCGGTTAAACACCTGGGATGACGCGATCGACCTGACGGAAATTGTGACCAACCAACGCCCCAAAAAGCGAACCAATGCCGCAAAATCCCGTCGCCGCAATCGTCGCCACGAAAATAGTTTATTAAATAGCCAACTGCGCCACAGCCTCGAAGCCGCCGCCGATTGGCTATAGCAACCTTGGGCAATCTTTCGACAATTCTGGGTTGATGTTTGGGCGATCGGTGAGCGATCGTTGGGTCACGGCGAAATTACCGATCGAGCGCCGCGCGTAACTCCCGGCAGAAGGTTTCGATCGCCGCCAAGCCCTGTTCCGGCGTGCCATCGGCCAACCGCTTCACGAAGGCACTGCCCACGATCGCCGCATCCGCGCCCCAAGCCCGCACCTGACCCGCCTGCTCCGGCGACGAAATCCCAAAGCCCACCCCGATCGGCTTTTCCGTCACCCGGCGCAGGTCGGTCAAAATTTCCGATACTCGCCCGTGCATCTCGCTCCGCATCCCCGTCACCCCCGTGACGCTGACCAGATAGATGAAGCCCTGGGATTGCTGGGCGATCGCTTCGATCCGCTCCTGGGAACTCGTGGGAGCCACCAACAGCGTCACTTCCAAACCCGCGGCCGCCGCCGGTTTCAGCAGCCCATCCGCCTCCTCTAGGGGCAGATCCGGCACCACCAAGCCCGCCGCGCCGGCCGCCTTCACGTCTTGAATAAATTGCTCAATGCCCCGATTCAGGATCGGGTTGTAGTAGGTAAACAGGACGATCGGGGCGGTCAGCTCCGGCGACACCTGCTGCACCAGCGCCAACACATCATCCAGCCGCGTGCCCTGGGCCAGCGCCCGCGTGGCCGCCGCCTGAATCGTCGGCCCATCCGCCAGCGGGTCTGAGTAGGGCACACCCAACTCGATTAAATCCGCCCCCGCCCGATCGAGCCGCCGCAGGGCCTCCGCCGTTGTTGCCAAGTCGGGATCACCCGCCGTGATGAACGGGATCAAGGCGCAGCGCCCCGCTTGGCGCAAGGTGGCAAAACGTTCAGAAACAGAGACGGTCATGGTGACAGGCGATCGATTCGGTGGGCATCGGTGGGCAATGGAGCGGGCGATCGCGGCTCAGGGAAACCGAACCCCGATCGCCCCAAACTTGGCGGATCTAGGGCTGAGATTGCGTCGATTCAGTCGATCGCGCTTCATCGGCCTCTAGTCTCGCTTGCAGCGCCGCCAACTCCTCCGGCGACAGGGCATCCAACTGCTTTTGCAAAACCGCTTCCTTATACTCCTGCAACTGCCGAGAATAGGTCATGTTTTGCGTCAGCGCCCGCACCAGATAGGTCAGCAACCAGCCCATCAATCCTACTACCAACGCGGCCTGAGTCCAGATGCCCGCCTGGGTGGCCTCCAGCCCCGCGACTTGTAGCAGGCCGTAGACCAGCCCCCCGCCCAGCAGCAGCCCCAAGCCAATCAGAATTGCGTCAATTCGCCGCATGGTCGGTTCGATCGCCTTCGATAAATCTCGATTAATGTCGCTGAATCCGCACGCCTAAGCGTCAACCGGCCGGCGCTGGGGCCGCAGGTTCAAGAACGGCGACAGCAACAGCAACCCGGGGAAAAACAGAAACACCGCAAAATACGCCAGCAGCCGTTCGATCGAACTCGCCACATACCAACGTTTTTGCAAATAGACATACAACCCCAGGGGCAACACCAGCAGATAGGCCCCCGCCAGCGCCGCATACACAATCAGCGCGATCGGCAATTCCGTCAAAGCCATAACCAAACCCTCGCCTTATACAACGCTTACCGGAACCAGCACAACCCAAGGCTGCACCCATGATTCGCAACCAGCCCACATTTTATCGCTCCCGAGCGGCCCCAACGGCGATCGGCCCCTCAAAAAATGCAATTGCCGCCATTAGTTAACGTGTTGCCCTGGCCAGCCAGACAATAGCAGCAAAACCCCAAATCCCGTAGGGGCGCACCGATGTGCGCCCGCCCCCGCAGAATCGATCGGCCCCGTCCCTTGCCCAAACCGATGTGCGCCCGTCTCGCGCCCGAACCGACACGCGCCCGCCTCGCACCCGATCGCAGCCCCTTGCGGCCCAGCCCCCTTTGCAGGGTATTATGGAGCGGCTCAAAACCTTGAGCGACCCAAGCAACGTCACTCGACGATTGTCACTGGGGGGCATGGCGGAATGGTAGACGCTACGGACTTAAAAAAATTGAGCCTCGGTTGAGAAATTGGCCGAGTGGCAGCTCTCAAACTCAGGGAAACCTACGGCTGGCCCTTGTTCTGCGGATGATCGCAAGGTCGATCCCAAACGCCCGCCCACGCTATGGCAATCCTGAGCCAAGCCGAAGCCGCGAAATAGCCATCTATTTCCGCGATCGAGATTATGAACCAATCAACCAATCGCGATCGCTTCGGAAGGTGCAGAGACTCGACGGGAGCTACCCTAACGTAACCAGCCGAGGGTAAAGAGAGAGTCCAATCTTTAAAGCCGGTCGGCTAGACCCGCACCGCGCAGTGGTGAAAGCCACAGAAAGATGAAAATCCGTTGACCTTAAACGGTCGTGAGGGTTCGAGCCCCTCTGCCCCCATCTTGAAACCCGCGCCGACCACCCAGGCCTCAAGCGCCCCTTGTTTTGGGTGGTTTGCACCCCAGGGCCTAGATCAGCCAACCCAGTGGCTTGGCTGGCCTAGGGCTGGCATCCCCTCGCCGTTGGGCGGAGGAGGGTGTCAATATGTTGTATTCGGTGGCAGATTCGGTATTTCCCCATGATCGATCGTGCAAATTTCCCTGTACCCGAGAATGCGCCGTCACCTCCTGCCAAAGGGAAATCAACGGTTTTGGGATCCTTGGTGAATGGGGCGATCGCCGCCGGTAGCGCGATCACCCTGCTTTGGTTGGGGCTGAACCTGTCGGAATTGTCGCCATCGGCGGCGAATTATCTAGGTTCACCGCTCAAGCTGACCGAGGGCATAGCGATTCCACCCTTGGCAATGAAAGGGGGCGATCCCTACGTGCGGGCCTTGATGCGAACCATTTCGGTCAGCGAGGCCAATGGGCGCGATCCCTATAGCCTGCTCTACGGCGGGCGACGGGTACGGAACTTGAGTCAGCATCCCCAGGACTGCGTAACAATTTTGCTGGGGCCGAATATGGGCAACTGCTCGACGGCGGCGGGGCGCTACCAAATGCTCGATCGCACCTGGCTGGAAAAGGCGCGGGCCTACCATCCCGATCGCCACAGTTGGGGTGTGTTGGGGCGCTATAACTTCGAGCCGGTCTACCAAGATTGGGTCGTCTATCGCTGGCTAAATGACGAGGCGGCTTGGGGGATGGATCTGCGCCAAGCCCTGCGCCAAGGTCAGCTCGATCGGGTGCTGCGTCGCCTGTCGGGCACTTGGACAAGTTTGGGCTATGGCATCGAGACCAACCGAATGACGCGCTTGCTCCCGAGTGCCTACCGCCAAATTTTGCGCGAGGAGTTGCAACGCACTCAGCAACCGGCCCAAAAGCCGGCCCGATCGGCCCCCGAGTCCCCGGCCCCTTCGGAGCGATCGGGCCAACCCTAGGCCCCTACGCCATGCGCCGTTCGATCACGAGGGTCAGACTTTGCCAAGCGCCCCGATCGTCATAGCGGCGAATTAATCGCTGGCGCAAATTGGGTTCAATCAGCCAGCCCGCCTCCAAAAACAGCGGATGGCGCAATTGCAGCTTGGTGGGAAAGGTGGCAGAAGCACCGTCGGCCAAGAGCAAGACCGTGACATTGCCCGCCGCAAATTCCAGCCGATCGCCCATAATCTTGGCATCGGAGCCGATCGACTGGTTGCCAAACTGCAACACTTGCACCAGCCGATCGCCCGATCGTTGAATCTCCAGCCGCGACTCCCCTTCGGTCGCCGGTCGCAAGTCGGGATACACCGTGTAACTCTTGCCGTCCCAGCGTCCCGGCAGCGCCGCCAGCAAATCCGCCGGACTCAGCCGCTGGCGATCGTCCGGCGTGGTGTCCGGGTGCAAGCCTTCCCGAATCAGCGAGATCGGCATCAGTTGCGCATCTTTGTCGTAGCGAATCACCACGCGCAATCGGCGGGGGTGCGCCACCAGCCCCAGCTCGGCCCCAAACTCCGAAAAGGGCCCCAACTGCATGGATCCTTGAGAAAAGGCCCCGGTTTCCAGGGCTAAACAGCCGCGCCCCACACTGCTGTAAGTGAGGTGCAAGTCTTTGACCAGCGGTGTGTTGTCCGGATCGGGAAAGTGGCCGTCCGGGGTGGGGGCAAATTGCTGCACGCGCTGGTCAATGGTTTTGCCCCCGTCGATCGCGCTCAGGCGGGTAATGCTGGGATGTTCACTGAGCAGTTGCCCCTGGCCATCTACCCGGGCAAAGGAGCCGCGCCACTCGCCCACATTTTCTAGTAAGCAGTCCCAGGTTGATCGCATGGCCCGTAGCGGAGAGAGGACTCCATCGATGGTATCGTAGTACCCGCAACGTTTCGAGACATCCATGGACTCGCCACAGCCCTTGCGCCGCACCAAAATTGTCGCCACCATTGGCCCCGCCACCAGCACGCCGGATGTCTTGCGATCGCTGATTGAAGCCGGTGCAACCACGCTTCGCCTCAACTTTTCCCACGGTAGTCACACGGACCACCAGAACAACATTAAGCTGATTCGCCAACTCTCCTTCGAGCTGAATCAGCCGGTCGCGATCCTGCAAGATCTACAGGGCCCCAAGATTCGCCTGGGTAAATTTGCGGAGGGGGCGATCGTCCTGAAAAAAGGCGATCCCTTTACCCTCACCAGCCGCGAAGTGGTCGGCACGCAGGAGATGAGTTCCGTCACCTACGACATGTTGGCGGAGGAAGTGCCCCAGGGCGCGACGATTTTGCTCGACGATGGGCGCGTGGAAATGATCGTGGAGCAGGTCGATCGGGACAAGGGCGCGTTGCACTGTCGCACGGTGGTCGGCGGTCGCCTGTCGAACAACAAGGGCGTGAACTTCCCCGGCGTTTACCTGTCGATCAAGGCGCTGACGGACAAGGATAAGGAAGATTTGATGTTCGGCCTCGATCAGGGGGTCGATTGGGTGGCGCTCAGTTTTGTGCGCAACCCGCAAGATGTGTTGGAAATTCGGGAGCTAATCGCCAGCCGGGGCAAAAATGTGCCCGTGATCGCCAAGATCGAGAAGCACGAGGCGATCGAACAGATGGAGGCGATTTTGTCCCTCTGTAATGGCGTGATGGTGGCGCGCGGTGACTTGGGTGTGGAACTGCCCGCCGAAGACGTGCCGGTGTTGCAAAAGCGGTTGATCCGCACGGCCAACCGCCTCGGCATTCCGATCATCACGGCGACCCAAATGCTGGACAGCATGGTCAGCAATCCACGGCCGACGCGGGCGGAAATTTCCGACGTGGCGAATGCCATTTTGGATGGAACCGATGCGGTGATGCTGTCGAATGAGACGGCGGTGGGTGAATATCCCGTGGAAGCGGTGGCAACAATGGCGCGGATCGCGGTGCGGATTGAGCGGGAGGACTTCAAGTTCGATCTCGACAGTGCGGGCCGATCGATTCCCAACGCGATCTCGAAAGCCGTGGGCGACATTGCCGAGCAACTGGATGCGGCGGCGATCGTCACCCTCACCAAGTCCGGGGCCACGGCGCGCAACGTGTCGAAATTCCGGCCGAGAACGCCGATTTTGGCCGTCACACCCCATGTGAACATCGCCCGCCAGTTGCAATTGGTCTGGGGCGTGCGGCCGTTGATGGTGTTGGATTTGCCGTCGCCGAACCAAACCCTGCAAGCGGCGATCGGCCTGGCCCAGGAACAGCACGTCCTGCGCGAGGGCGATTTGGTGGTGATGACCGCCGGCACCCTGCAAGGGATTTCGGGATCCACAGACCTGATCAAGGTGGAAGTGGTGACTTCGGTGCTGGGCCGCGGCCGGGGCATTGGTCAAAGCTCCGTCAGTGGCCGGGCGCGGGTCGTCAAGACCTTGATGGATGCCAATTCCCTGGAAAACGGTGAAATCTTGGTGGCTCCCGAAACCAATGTGGATTGCATTGAGGCAATTCGTCGGGCCGGGGGGGTGATTACGGAAGATGGCAGCCTGACGGGCCATGCGGCGACGATCGCCCAGCGCCTCGGGATTCCGGTGATTGTCGGCGTTGAAGGGGCGACCGATACGATTCGCGATGGGGCGATCGTCACGTTGGATGCGCCGCGCGGGGCGATTTACTCCGGAGCGGTGGGCGCAATTAGCGAGTAGTTCCGGCGTAATTTCAGCCCAGCCTGACCGATCGCGGCGATCAAAAATCCCCGTGTCCTAAGGCTTTCAGCGATCATCTGAATTCTTCACCAAAGGTTCATATGAAATCGGCGAAAGTTCATCGTAGCTTTAAAGAGCGCGGTAGATTTCCGCATACTCTGGAAGCTATAGAAGTGCTGAAGACGCAATAAGGGCTGAACACTCCATTGCATTCATGCGCTTGCGGATTTAGACAACGAACCCGCTTACGGGTCTCCGCAGCGTGCCATCTCTGAACATCTCTGGCAATCTCCATTGACTCTGCTCTAACTCTCTTTACGACAACGGTTAATCGGGTGGGTGCGATCGCACGCCACCCATTTTTTTGGCATCTTTTTTGTGGCGTATTCTTTTGGCATCTTGCCTTGGGCGCACCGTTGGGCAAACCATGGGGCGCACCGTTGGGCGAACCATGGGGCACATCGTTGAAATTGCCGCAAATTGCCCATCAGGGCGGAGACCCGTATCGAAGCAACTAGAAGGTGTTTGGCGCAACTCGCTAGAATCAAAGTTGTTTCAGGTCATTCACAAGCCCATAGGACGCGCATGATCCCGACTGTTATCGAACAATCTGGCCGCGGCGAACGCGCTTTTGATATTTATTCCCGGCTGCTGCGGGAGCGCATTGTGTTTTTGGGGACGGCGATCGATGCGGATGTGGCCAACTCGATCGTGGCACAGCTCCTATTCCTCGACGCGGAAGATCCCGAGCAGGATATCTACCTGTACATCAACTCCCCCGGCGGCTCGGTGACGGCGGGCATGGGCATCTATGACACCATGAACCACATTCGCCCGAGCGTTTGCACGATCTGTGTTGGCTTGGCGGCCAGTATGGGGGCGTTCTTGCTGAGTGCGGGCGAAAAGAGCAAGCGGATGAGCCTGCCGAACTCGCGGATTATGATTCACCAACCGTTGGGCGGTGCCCAGGGCCAAGCAACGGATATCGAAATCCAAGCGAAAGAAATCTTGTATCACAAGGCGAATCTGAACCGCTGCCTGGCGGAGCACACGGGGCAGCCCTTGAGCCGGATTGAAGAAGACACGGAGCGCGACTTCTTTATGTCGGCGGGGGAAGCTCAGGAGTATGGCTTGATTGACCAGGTGATTAATCGTCGGCCGTCGGCTTCGGAGCCGTTGATGGCGGCGGTCTAGGCCCAGATCCGATTCATGGCGGCTAACTCGTCATGGGGCAAGGGGTTTCAGCTCCTTGTGAAGGCTGCGTCTGTTGGGTTCGGGTGATCCGTTGTGGGTTCACCCGTGCGGGCGGGGACGTGCGATCGATCGCGCGTCCCCGCTGTTGTTTGGGCGGTTGCGTGATTCAGGAATTCAGACACTCAGAAATTTAACGCTTCCAGAATTCCAGAATTCCAAACATTCAGGCGTTCAAAAATTCAGGCGCTATAGACGAAGGGCGATGTGGTTGTCGATGCGGGCGATCGACCCGTCGGGCCCGATCGCCCCAAATTGCTGGCAATAGTCGCGGACGATCGGGGGGAGCTGGTCAAAGTCAAACACCGTGTCACCATTCGCCACGTCGGCCCAAAAGTTTCGCAGTTGCGGCGTGAGCATCACGGCTTCATCGTGGGACAGGCCCAGACCGCCCGCCATCAGCATTTTCAACATAAACGGCGGGCTGCGATCGCCCATCCACTGGCGCGAGATGCTGGGCAAATCATCCCAGCCGGGAAGCGATTTGACGCGGCCCGATTCCACTTCGAGCCAGATTTGGCCGGCCCGATCGCGCCGCAACGTCACCAGACGAAAGGGATGGGGATAGCTGACCAGGGAGCCGGTGGTGATGTCGTAGAGGCCGTCGGCTTCGGCGATGTCCTGAACATGGAGGTGGCCGGTAAAGACCAGTTGGATGCCGGCCGATCGCAGTTTTTGCCGCAGGTCGATCGCGTTTTGCAACATATAGCGACAGCCGAGCGGGTGGCTGGACTGGGCTGGCAGGTGTTCCACCACGTTGTGATGCACCATAACGATCGTCAGGTCATCGGGGTGCAGATCCGCCAGGGTGCGATCGAGCCAGTCCATCTGCACCGGGTCGATCGCGCCAATAATTTCGCGCCCATCCTCCGAAAGCTGATTCGAGTTCAGACCAATCAGCTTTAGCCCCGGCAGCAATTCCTGGATGTAGTAGGGCTGGCCCGAGTCGCCGTAGCCAAAGTCCCGATAGAGTTCCACAAACTCCGGCAGGGTGGTGATGCGCGGATAGCTGGAAAGGGGCGGAAAGTCGTGATTGCCCGGAACCACATACACCGGGTAGGACAGTTGGCTCAGGCGCTTGACCAGCCACTCGTGATTTTCCGGTTCGCCGTGCTGGGTCAAGTCGCCAGGCAGCAGCAAAAAGTCTAAATCCAGCAGTTCCAACCGCTCCAAAATTTGTTCGAGGGAGGGGATGGCGACTTCCACAAGGTGAAATCGGCTGGGGTGATCCCAAACGGTGTGGGGCAGGGCGACGTGTAAATCGCTGATGACGGCGAAGCGGCAGGGGCGATCGGGCCAGGGGGCGATCGAGGCGGACATAGGGAGCTGTGAACAGGTCATAAACAACGGGGCAAGTGGCGATCCCCGCTCAAAACTGAGTATAACTTTGCCCTTTTGACCCCGGGGGCGATCGCCCTGAAACCACGCAATCCGTTACAACCGGGGACTTGATCAGGGCGGCGCGGGGGGTGCGATCGGGGGGCGAACCCTGGATCAGACCCGGTGCAAGGGGCGATCGACCCATTCATCATGTTTATTGATGGATAGTATTTCAAGAAAAACGTCAATAATTTTGCAAAAAACTTTACATGATGTTACAGTGTGAAACATAGACGGAAACAAACCACCCCAAACACAACGCCATGTACACCACCACCAACGAAACCGGTCAACTGAACAACTACGCCAAAGAGCCGAAGATCTACTACGCGCATTACCCGACCCTCTGGGAACAGCGCCGTTATGCACAACTGGGTGGTGTTGCCGTCCTGTTCCTCGGTGTGGTGCTGGCCGTGTCCTTCGCCGCTTCCGCCGTCGCCTAGGGTTGGCTCCAACCTTGCGCTGGCATTGATTTCGACGATCAAGATTCAGACCTTCAACAGTTCACACTCGATTTCACCTTCAGAGGACACCCCGATGTACACCACCACCAACGAAACCGGTCAACTGAACAACTACGCCAAAGAACCGAAGATCTACTACGCCCACTACCCGACCCTCTGGGAACAGCGCCGTTATGCACAACTGGGTGGCGTTGCCGTCCTGTTCCTCGGCGTGGTGCTGGCTGTGTCCTTCGCCGCTTCCGCCGTCGCCTAGGATTGGCTCCCCAGTTGCGCTGGCATTGATTCGACGATCCGACGATCGATGTTCAATAGTTCACCTCGATCTCACTTTTAGAGGACAATGCGATGTACACCACGACCAACGAAACCGGCCAACTGAACAATTACGCGAAAGAACCGAAGATGTACTACGCGCATTACCCCACCCTCTGGGAACAGCGACGTTACGCGCAACTAGGCGGAGTTGCCGTGCTGTTTTTGGGTGTGATGCTGGCAGTTTCCTTCGCTGCGTCAGCCGTTGCCTAAGCACTCAAGTTTTGCTTCGTGGCGATCGCCCTTGACCGCTCGATCGATTGGCTCGATCACCAGCGGCGATCGCCTCCCCTAAATCAAAAAAACAAGATTGGCCCCGACGTTTGACGCTGGGGCCGATCGTTGATTTTAGAGATAATTACAATTGAAAATCAGTCGAATGATGAGGCATCTCTATTCCTAAAAAGTCTCGATAAATTCTCTCTTTATAGTCGCCCCCGACTTCGTTGACGGCTTCAATCAAGGCTTGATAGGTTCCCATTCCTCCGAGCATATTCCAAAATTCATCACCAATTAAAACAATTGAATCATTTTTCATATCAAACCAACGCTGAGGAAATGACCACGCGTAGTTTTGCTTCTGGCCGTAAGGGTTGTAAGGCAAAGCAAAGTATGCGTGATTTACTAATTGTGGTTCCATCGCATAAAGCTTAAAAAGCTTCTCTTTGCTGACCTTGGTTTGGTCACTATTGGGCAATGGGGCTTTTATTTCCGCTGCGATCGTTTCGCCTGTTTTGGAATTAGTTGCCCAAATATCGCAAACAACGGATACAGGAATCAGTTCACCTTTGCCTTTGAGAATATACTTAATTTCTTCATGCCAATTCGGCTTTTGGCGAGACTTATCCTGATTTTTATGCTCTAAGGCGTTAAGTATTTCTGAAATTCGGGCTAACCGTTCCTTGCAAACTAAGCCTTGCACAGACTCTCCCAATTTTGCAGTGCCAAATGAGTGTTGAGCAACAATCAGGGCTAATCGCTCCCAGACTTTTCCAAAAGGGGTGACAAAACGTCGCTCGAAATGTGATCCTTTGAAAATTTCATCAGGAACAAGGGCCGCATATAACGGTTTTGCGGCTCGGTGCTCTTCGACAATAAATGGATTCTTGATGATCGCATTTTCCAAGACACGATCCATCATGAGTTGAATCTCTTGTTGAATTGCGGCCTTAAGTCGGGAGTCTGTCATCAGTTAGTTCTTCAAGCTTATAAGCATTGGAGGATTGATTGAGTGATGGCTGAAATTACGGGTATAGAAACAGCATTGCCAAATTGTTTTTTGGCAGTATTGCTGTTGGAATGGGGCTTAAATGCGTCTGGGAATCCTTGGAGTTTGGCATAGTCCTGGGCCGTGAGCGATCGAAACTGACCGGGGTGGTAAATTTCATCTAAAAATCGGCGTTTATAGGTCTCTGGCTCGCATTCCGTGAGTGCCGCCGTTGCCACAAAGTCCCGCGTACCGCTGGCGGTTAACGTGCCGATCGCTTCCGCTGTGGGTAAGAAAATTCGGGATACTCCTTGGATCCCCGTTGAGATTTTAGAATTCTCAAAATCAAACCGATCGCCCGCCGTTTCTCGCAGAATTTCTTTTTCTATGAGTTTTGTGATTTCAGCCGGTTGGAGATCGGGAATTAGGCCCCGAAAATCCTCCAGGGACAGTGGATTTCCATCTTTGGGGCCATATTTCTTTTTGCGACGATTTCTGAGCAGGGTCATGCAAATCGATTTTTCTCGATCGCTCGTTTCAATCAAATCCCAAGAATGAACGGTGGTGTGACCGTCGCGCACATCGCTGAATAGGAAGAAGTCGTTTAGCTCATCAATTTTTTGAAACCGACCGCGGGATGCGGGAACTTTTTTACCAAATAAGAGGTTGGGCGAAAACTTTTGTTTGGGTTGTGGACAAGCCGGTAAGTCGGTTAGGACTTCGTAGAGTTTGTGGGGGCGATCGACCGATCGGGGAAATTGGAACTGGCCAGCCCGTTCTAAATCATTCCGTAGCCCGACTAAAAAGAGGCGATCGCGATCCTGGGGCAGCCCAAAATCATAACTATTTAAGACCGTCCAATAAACATAATAGCCACTGTCATGGAGTTGATGAATAATAAAATCTAAGCTATTCCGGTGGCGTGGTTCCGTTAGCCCTTTGACATTTTCAAATAAGAACGCTTTGGGTTGCGATTGGCGCACCAAGCGGCAAACATCAAACCATAAACGCCCGCGTGGATCGTCAAACCCTAGGGTTTTTCCGGCGATCGACCAAGCCTGACAGGGAACACCTCCTACGACTAAATCGAGATTCTGCGGCAGGCGATCGACCTCTGAAATATTGCCTAGGTTGGGTTCATGATCCGAGCCATTAATAGAACGATCGATTAGGAAATTGTGTTCGTAGGTGGCGATCGCATCCCGATCAATTTCCGCATAGGCAATACAGCAGCCACCTAATCGTTCTAACGGAATCCGAAATCCACCAATCCCTGCAAACAGATCAACAAATTTGAAGGTTGTCGTGATGGCTTGCCGGTGATTGACCGCAAACAAGTCAAATAGATTGGTTTGGACTCCTGTAGCAACCATATCTAGTAATCTCTAGCAGGTCGGATGGTTTGAATAGTCATCACGATCGCGGATCATTGTACACAGCATTGCCCCTGGCAGTTTCGGCGACTACGGATACACCCCGTCTCGGCAAAGCGCTGACCATGTTTATAAACCGTGGGCCAGGCTAGCAAGTTTAATGGAATGCCCGTCACACGCTTCACCAAGCGGCCGGTAGCGTGCAAAATATCCCAAAATTCATCCAAGCTGGGACTATGACAGAACTCTAGAAATTCATCTTTAGCCGCCTGCCATTGACTCGCAATGGTCGGTGAATGGCAACGATCATAAGCTGCCATTCCTGCTTGATAGTTTCTAATAATTTGGCTGATTGGATCAATCATCAGGAGAGAAAATGTATACGGAGAAAGTGAAAAGTTTTTAGATTATTGAGTCTACACCTGACCTTGGCTGACTGAAAGTACTCAATATTCAGATGACCTTAGGAATGACTTGGGACAAGCTGTTTTGGCGCAAGGTCAAGACTAGAACCAGTTGGGCAATCCGGCAGATATGCCAGAACAATACTTTCGGGTGAAATTCCCCTTTTGACTAAATCGTAGAAAATTCCCTGCTCCATACCATCATATTCAATCCTAATCATTTCTTGATCTAGGACAACATAGATTAAATTCCCACGAATGCGGCGATCACGATCCCATCCTGTTTGCATTAAGGCATAACGACCCTGGCGATCATCAAAAATTGTTTCTAGTCGGATCTTGCCATGAGAAGGCTGGAACTGAGCATAGTACTCAATGACTTGCTTGATAATTTCACTGACTGCTAAGACCTGATCCATTGAATGATTTCCTCTTTCTCCAGATTGACAACAATCAAATTCAAAGGCAGGTTCTTAATTACTAGTTGTCCAATTGGTTCTCTAAAAAAGTTGTGATGCACATCTTCTGAAATTGCCAAATACAACGTTCGATCAGGGTCAACTTCTTGAAGCAATAAAAAGTAAAGTTGATATTGACCAATGGCTTGCTGAAGTTCAGTAATTAAGGAAGCGCTACGGAATGTTTTGATTTCAATTGCAATTCGTTCGTTGGATCGACTAGCCCCAACAATCGCACTCAATAATCCAATTTCTGTTGCACCAAGGTCGATAAATAGGAAACGCTCACCGTAGGCAATCACAAACGGATCATCAGTGATTTGCCAGCCATCTTTGAGAATTGCTCGCCGAATAATGTCGTGAATTTGATCACGTTGTGGCATTGCATCTATCCACTATGTTAACCAAATATTCTGAATGAGTCGGGGATAAATTTAGAAACTAATTGGCAGGAGCGCGGCTGAGTTCAACCGCATCGCGACCGTCAAATTCTTGGAGATAAACCTTAACTTGTTCTTCCTTGGATGTGGGTAGAACTTTGCCCGTGTAGTCCGGGTGGATGGGCAGTTGGCGATGGCCCCGATCGACCAATGACAGCAACCGAATCGACTCCGGGCGACCATATTCTAGGGTGGCGTTCAGTGCGCCGCGAATCGTGCGGCCCGTGAAGATTACGTCATCCACCAGCACGGCGATCTTGCCCGTGAGATCGACGGGGATTTGGCTGCGTTCAGGCGTGCGGGGGCCAATTTTGTCGAGGTCGTCGCGGTAAAAGGTGATGTCCAGTGCGCCGACGGGGACGGTGACACCTTCCAGCGTTTCGATTTGGCGGGCCAGCAACTTCGCCAGGGGCACGCCTCGGGTGTAGATGCCCACCAGCACGAGCTTGGACAAATCGCCCGATCGCTCGATCACCTCCGAGGCCAGGCGGTTGACGGTGCGGCGCAACTCATCGGCGGACAGGATTTCGATCGTGGCGGCAATTTCGGGGGACATATCCAGCGCGGGCCTTGGGCGAAGGGGAAATCAACGGAGGAAAAACCGACGAAGGGGCTTCAGCCCCTTGCCTGCCAGGATGGTAAACCGTTTCGCGTGGGGGACGATCGACCGATCGCCCCCGGCTCGATCTGTAGTAGCGCGGCAAGCTTATTTGGATAGGTCGAATTAATGACTGTTGTCGTCACCAGACTGTTAGGCAGCAAGGGGCTGAGGCCCCTTGTTACGACGACTGACTCGCGACTTTGACCCAGTAAATTAAGGCAGACGCGCTAGTAGGTTAGGCTTCGACCTTCACGCCGCGCCAGAAGGCCACATAACCGGCGATTTTTTTGGCGGCTTCCTTGGGTTCGGGATAGTACCAGGCCGCATCGGGGTTGGTTTGGCCATCCACGGCGATCGTGTAGTAGCTGGCCACGCCTTTCCAGCCGCAGGTGGTGTGGGTGTTGCTGGGTTGGAAGTAGTCGGCCTTAATCGAGTCGGCCGGGAAGTAGTGGTTGCCTTCGACGACTTCGGTGCGATCGCTCTCGGCGATCACGGTGCCGTTCCAAATTGCCTTAGCCATGGGGATTGCTCCTAAATGCCTGTGGTGGGATTGCCTGTTGTTTAGGATAGCGATCCGAGGGCGATCGCACTCGATTCCCGAGATCCGCCTACCCAAATCCAGTTCCTAGGCCGCGCCGGGGAGCAGCAGCCGACAAACCAGCACCGAGGCGATCGCACTGACCGCATCGGCCAACAAGCCCACGGGCAACGCATAGCGCGTGCGGATAATCGCCACACTGCCGAAATAGACCGCCAGGGTATAAAACGTGGTGTCCGATGCGCCCTGCATGGTGGAAACCAAATCCGCTAGGAAGCTGTTGGGCTGGGCTTTCACGATTTCGGACATGAAGCCAAACGCGCCGCTGCCGGACAGGGGGCGAATCAGCGCCATCGGCAGGGCTTCGGCGGGCATTCCGATCAGGTTGGTAACGGGGGTGAGCAACGTGGTCAGCAGTTCCAATGCGCCGCTGGCTCGGAACATCCCGATCGCCACGAAAATCGCCACCATAAACGGAATCACACGCACGGCAATCTCAAAGCCTTCCTTTGCGCCTTCGGTGAGGGCTTCATACACCCGCACGCCGCGAAAGTAGCCGTAGATCAGGAATCCGGCAATGAACATCGGCAGCACCCAGTTGGAAATCGTGGTGAATCCTTCGAGGCTGAACACAAAGCCGAAACCGCGTTGGTAGACCTTGAGGCCGATCGCCCCGAGAAAGGCCAGCACCAACCCGCCAAACACGAACTGACCGAACCGGCCCGGCGGCTGTAAGACGGGCGGCGGCTCGATCGTCACGGCTGCATCCTCGGTTTCGGAGGAGTCGGCGATCGAGTTGGTGAGATCACCGATCGGATGGGCGATCGGCTCGGGATCGGGCGATCGACGGGCGGCGAACTTGGCGGCCAACACGGCGGCGGTCGTGCCGATCGCGGTGGCAATCAGGGTGGTGAGGACGATCGCGGCCGGTTGGGTCGTGCCCGCGCTGGCCCGCACGGCGATCACCTCCAGCGGAATCAGGGTCACGGAAGCGGTGTTAATCGCCAAAAACAAGCACATGGCGTTGGTGGCCGTGCCGGGGCGGGGATTCAGGCGATCGAGTTCCTTCATGGCCTTCAGACCCAAGGGCGTGGCCGCATTGCCCAGGCCCAACGCATTGGCCGCCAGGTTCATGATCATCGCGGACATGGCGGGATGCTCCGGCGGCACGGTCGGAAACAGCCGCACCATCACGGGCCGAATCGCCCGGGCGATCGCCTGCATCAGCCCCGCCTCTTCCGCCACGCGCATGATCCCCAACCAGAGGGCCATGGAACCCACCAGCCCGATCGCCAGTTCCACCGCGCTGCCCGCGCCCTTGAACGAGGCTTCCGTCAGGGGTTTCATCTTGCCGCTGTAGGCCGCCACCACCGTGGCAAAGGCAATTAGAAACAGCCAAATCGGGTTGAGGGGCGAAACTTTCGTTTTCATGGGCTGGGTTGATCGCAGAAATTCCTTGCAGAGATAACACAAATTGGTTGGAACACGGGGTTTAGCACCATGGGTTTCAACGGGTTTCAACCATAGAGTTGTTGCGGGTTCGGCGATCGCCTCAGAATGGGAGGGCTAATCAACAGGCTATCGATCCAACCCCTGGGTATGACTTTGATTCGATCGACCCCCGCCGTGTCCTCTCCGCCGCCCCCCTACCGATCGCGGGTGGGGCGTTGGGCCTTGATTGGACTTGGCCTGTCCCTGGCGATCGGGCTGGGTGTGCGGTGGATTGGCGATGGCCTGTGGTTCGAGAGCCTGGGCTATGGGTCGGTGTGGTGGCTGCGGCTGGCCGTGCGATCGAGCCTGTTTGGGATTGGGGCGCTGGGGTCGATCGCCCTGTTGTGGGGCAACTTGGCCCTGGCGGAACGGTTGAATCGGCGGGAAGCGCTGACGGCGGAGCGCGATGATGCTCGGCCCTGGTGGGAGCCGCCGCCCCCGATCGAGCCGGCCGAGGAGCGACTGGTGGGCGGCCGATTGGAATTAGTGCCGCTGGTGATCGTGTCGGGGGTGCTGGCGATCGGGGTGGCCCTGCTGGCGACCCACTACGGTCAAATTGGCTGGAATGCTTGGCGGGAAACGGTTCCCTCGGCGGTTCCTCGGTTGCAGCCCCTCGTGTTGTGGCAGTTGCTGGAGCCGGTGCGATCGGGCGAGCAGTGGTGGTGGCTGGCGCTGCCGGGGCTGGTTTGGACCCTGGGGGCCACTGCGCCGCGCTGGGGCCTGCGGGCCTTGGGGGCGATCGCCGCGTTGAACTTTGCCTGGATTGGCTCGCAGCATTGGGCCACCTGGATGTTGGCAACCCATCCCGTCAGTTTTCAGCAGCGCGATCCGGTGTTTGGGCTGGATGTGGGCTGGTTTGTGTTTGGCTTGCCCCTGGTGGAGCTGCTGGAGTTTTGGGCGATCGGGCTGTTGCTGTGGTCGGTGCTGCTGGTGGGGTTGTATTACCTGCTGGGTCAAAAATCCTTGACCAAGGGACGGTTTCCCGGCTTCACGGTCGGGGAATGGCGACATGGCTGCGGCTTGCTTGGGCTGGTGCTGCTGGCGGCGGGCATGAGCGCGGGGCTGGCTTGTTTTGATTTGCTGAATTCGTCGCGGGGTGCGTCCTACGGGGCGGGTTTTGCGGATATTCGGGTGCAGTTACCCGCCAATATTGCCCTGGGGTTGGTGTCGTTGGGCAGTGGCGTTTGGCTGCTGGGCTATGCGATGACGGGGTTGCAGCCGCGCCGCTGGCTGGATGGCCGGGTGGCTCGACCGACGGGCGATCGCCGGCCGGACTTGCCGCCGCGGTTGGTGGCGATCGGCCTGGCGGGTTATGCGATCGGGGGCATTTGTTTGGGATTCCTGTTGCCCGAGGCGGTGCAAGGGGCGATCGTTGAACCCAACGAACTCGAACGGGAACGCCCCTACATTGAACGCAATATTGCCTTTACCCGGCTGGGCTTTGGCCTCGACCAGGTGCAGGCCGAGTCCTTCATTCCGCAGTTGACCCTCAGCGCCGCCGAACTGAGCACCTACGATGCCACCCTGGCGAATGTGCGGTTGTGGGACACGAAGCCGCTGTTGGATACGAATCGCCAGTTGCAGCAAATCCGCTCCTATTACCGATTTGCGAATGCGGATCTCGATCGCTACCGGTTGCCCCTGGGCCCGGCGGATCGATCGACCTTGCACCCCACGATCCTGTCCATGCGGGAATTGGACACCACGGCCCTGGCCGCGCCGGCCCAAACCTGGCTGAATCGGCACTTGGTCTACACCCACGGCTATGGCTTCACCCTCAGTCCGGCAAACCAGGTGGGAACCGGCGGCCTGCCAACCTATTGGGTGCGCGACATTGGCCCGGGGACGCGCGATCCGGGTGAGGGAACCCTCCGGGCGGCGGACGAGCGGATTGGCCGCACCGTGCCGCTCGATCGGCCACGGATCTACTTTGGGGAGCTGACGAATTCCTATACCCTTGCGCCCACGGCGGTGCAGGAGCTGGACTACCCACGCGGTAACGACAATGCCTACAACCACTACGACGGAACCGGCGGCGTGTCGATCGGCCGCAGCCTGTGGAAACGGTGGCTGTTGGCGGCGTATCTGCGTGACTGGCAACTGTTGCTGACCAATAACCTCACGCCGAAGACGCGGTTGCTGTGGCGGCGGAATGTGCAGGAGCGGGTGCGGATGATTGCGCCGTTTTTGCAGTTTGATCGCGACCCCTACGCCGTGGCGGTGAACCTGGGGGACTCGACGGAGTTCGATCGCCGCAGCCACCTGTTTTGGATCATCGATGGCTACACCACCAGCCGCCGCTATCCCTATTCGGAACCCAGTGCGGCCGGGTTTAACTACATTCGCAATTCCGTGAAAGCGGTGATTGATGCCTACAACGGCACGGTGCGGTTTTATGGGGCCGATGCGAGTGATCCGTTGATTCGCAGTTGGCAAGCGAGCTTCCCGGAGCTGTTCCGGCCGATCGAGCAATGTCCACCGGCCCTGCGATCGCACCTGCGCTACCCGATCGACCTGTTTGCCGTCCAGTCCGAAAAACTCTTGACCTACCACATGCGCGATCCCCAGGAGTTTTATAACCGCGAGGATTTGTGGCAAATTCCCAACGAAATCTATGGCAACAAACCCCAGCCGATTCAGCCCTACTTCGCGATTTTGCAGCTACCGGGGGTCAGCCAGCCGGAATTTGTGCAGCTCTTGCCCTTCAGCCCCGCCAAACGCAGCAACCTGATCGGCTGGTTGGCGGCCCGCTCGGACGGCAGCCAATATGGCCGGCTGCTGCTCTATGCATTTCCCAAGGATCGCCTAGTGTTTGGGATTGAACAGGTGGAGGCGCGGATCAACCAAGACCCGGACATTTCGCGCCAAATCAGCCTGTGGAACCGCCAAGGCTCGCGAATTATTCAGGGCAATTTGGTGGCGATTCCGATCGGGCGATCGATCCTCTATGTGGAGCCGCTGTATTTGGCGGCCGATGCGGGCGGGTTGCCGACGCTGATTCGGGTGGTGGTGGCCTACGGCGATCGCATTGCGATGCAACCCACCCTGAACGCAGCGCTGACGGCTATCTTTGGCCCGCCGCCCGCATCGTCCCCAACCTAAGGCGAGACAAGGGGTTTAAACCCCTTGCCCCGAGGATTTTACAGGGCTTTAGACGGCAACCCCGATCGGGCAGCTCACCCCCGTGCCGCCCAGGCCGCAGTAGCCGCCGGGATTCTTGGCCAGGTATTGCTGGTGATATTCCTCGGCGTAGTAGAACTCGGGCGCGTCGAGGATTTCGGTGGTGATCGCACCGTGGCCGGCGGCCGTGAGCAGGGGCTGGTATTGGTCGCGCGAGGCGATCGCCGCCGCCGCCTGGGCATCGTTATAGGTATAGATGCCCGATCGATATTGCGTGCCCGTGTCGTTGCCCTGGCGCATCCCTTGGGTCGGGTTGTGGCTTTCCCAGAACACCTTCAGCAGTTGCTCGTAGCTCACCTGTTGCGGGTCGTAAACCACCAACACCACTTCGTTGTGGCCCGTCAGGCCGCTGCACACCTCGTTGTAGGTCGGGTTGGGCGTGTGGCCCGCCGCATAGCCGACGGCCGTGGAGAACACACCGGGTGTTTGCCAAAACTTGCGTTCTGCGCCCCAAAAGCAGCCCAGACCAAACATCGCGGTTTCGAGACCGGCGGGGAAAGGCCCCGCGATCGGGTTGCCATTCACAAAATGCTGGTTATTGATCGGCATTTGGGTCGATCGCCCCGGCAGCGCTTCTTTGGCAGAGGGCATCGTGGACTTTTGTTTTAAACCAAAAAACATGGCTAGCAGTTCCTGAAAATCACTCACCGACTTAAACCGAGCAACAACAAATCCACCGCCGAAAAACGGGGTAAGCATTCGACATTGGGTCGATCTTAGAAGGTTTTTTCCGGGTTGGGAGGTGTGGATTTTTCCCGATCGGGGCGATCGCACGCGGTCGATCGGCCCCACCGCGGCCAGCGCGTGCCCATTTCCGTCGCCGCCGACGCAACCAAATAGACCACCAGCAGGGCCATGCCGCCGGCCAACCATCGCCAGTCGCTATCCATCGCTTGGGCTTGCACTCCAGTTGACCAACTTACACGGCTGAATTTTACTGCTGATTTTGATTGCTGATTTTGATTGCTGAACATCCCGATCAAATTTCATCACTGGACTTTACTGCTAATTTTGGTTGCTGAACGTTACGATCAAATTTCATTACTGAACGTTACTAGCAAATTCCATTGACGAATTTCACTGCTGAATTTCACGATCAAATTTCACTGCTGAATTTCACTGCGGAATTTCACTGCGGAATTTCACTGCGGAATTTCACTGCGGAATTTCACGATCAATATCTAGATGAATCTTTGAAAAAAGCTCTACGAAAAGGTCACAATCAATCCTCAACAGACACTTAATCGAGTATTAGATCATTTCGCATCATTCCGAAGAGTGTTACTTCATGAAAACTTAGGATTTGTTGATAATTTAGGTGCGGTAAATGCTCATTCCAAGGTTGTAGAAACCGAACGATGATTGATCAAATCAGCGATATCTTGAGAGTGTTCGGTTGAATAGCATCAACTCCTCGTTTTGACGGTTTGTTGTTGATGGGTGATCTTGAGCAAAACTGCCAACTACGAATGATCGCTGGTCAAACCTCTACCCCAGCAACAGCGGCGATCGGGCAATAACGAGGATCCGTTTGATTGGTCAGTGATAGCAGAGAGGGAGGGAGCTGAAATGACACTTATTCATTGGGAACCGTATCGAGAAATTGATGGTCTGCGTCGTCGGTTTGATCGACTCCTAGATGGAGCATTAATGGCTCCGTTAGCGATCGAGCATGAATTGACCAACACCCCGGCGGCGGAAATTGAAGACACGCCCGAAGCATTTTTGCTGAAGGTGGAGCTTCCTGGCATTGACCCGAAGGATTTGGAAGTGGATGTGATGCCGGAGTCGGTGTCGATCGCGGGTGAACGTCGATCGCAGAAGACCGTTGAAGAAAAAGGCTTGTTTCGCAGTGAGTTCCGCTATGGCAAATTCCAGCGCGTGATTCCGTTGCCCTCTCCGGTGCAAACCACCAATTCGACTGCCGAATATCACGATGGGATTTTGGCGCTGCGGTTGTTGAAGGTCGAACCCGAAAACACCAAGGCAGTGCGTTTGTCGATCGGATAACCACCATGGGCGTGCGATCGATTCCTTGGGTTCGTCGGCCTTCGGTGAGAGGGAGTTGATTTGATTGATCCAGATGCTGGCTTGCGCGGATCATGGGTGTTGCTTGATGGGAGGAGCTGATTGGCTCCTGGCTAACCGCGATCGAACTGTGATTCTAGCGAATGACCGATCGATCTAAGACTAATCCATCTAAGTTAGATCTCGATCTAATTTAGGCTTTGAGCAGTCCGACGGTTAGTCTGTGATAGATGGGGGACGGCTAGCGATTAGCTGCCCCCTGTCTGTTGTGATTGGGGCTGGACGGAATTTTGATTCGGAAGTTTTGGAGGCAGGGTTAAGCGGATTGATTGACGATTAATTGCGAAGGTTGGTTATGTTGAGTGTTGGTTGAGTGTTGGTCGAATATCTTTGGTTGAGCGTTGACCAAAGATTGGTTGAATATTGGTTGAGTATCGATCAAATCGTCGTTGATTTGCCATTAAATTAGCGTTGAATATTGATTTATTGAATATCAATGGAACATCAATGGAGTGTTTATTGAATGCTTATTGAATGCCTGGTGAGTATTTGTTAGATATTTGTGAATTCTGGGTGACTCTTAACTGATTTCTAATTATAGGGATTCATAATCTTGGGGTTTGAAAATGGTGACTCACGATCGGCCCACGATGCCAAAGCCCGCGTCTACAATCGAAAAAGCGTCTCATACAGGTTTACGAGTTTATTGGGCTATGGAAACAGGCGATCGAATGCGGCTGTTGGCCCTGTTGGGCCTGAGTGTTGTGGCATTTTGTGCGGTGGTGGGCATGGGCAGCGTGGTCAGCGATGGCTCGGTGCTGGGGTTGACATCGGCGACGGAGCTGGGCGAGTCGGCTTGGGGCCAAGGGGCGATTTGGCAGAATGCGGTGCAGGCGTTGGGTGGCCTGACGATCGGGGTGGTGGCGATGCGGTTTTTCGATCGCTGGCACTATCAACAGCGGATCGATCGGTTGCAGCGCGACCTGGAACACGAAACCCAAGAGCGCCAAACCCTGCAAACCCTGGAGCGATCATTGCGGGCCCATGTGAGCCAGCTTGAGGGGCAAATTGGGGCGGCGGGTCGCTCGATCGAAGCCCTGAAAACCCAACTACAAGAGCGCGATCGATTGCTGCAAAAGGAGCGCGCCGACCTGGAAGCGATCCGTGCCGACGTGGAGCAAACCTGGGATGAGCAAACGGCGCTGAATGCGGAGCTGGCGGGCCTGCGGGACTATGTGGCGGAGCTAGAAACGGAGCTGACCACGGCCCAGAGCAATTTGGCGAGTTTGTTGCAATACCAACCGCCGGAGGACGAGGCGATCGCCCCTGATTCGGCAATTTCCCCGGCGGCCACCGCGCAACCGGTGTTTGGGAGCGTGCTGGCGGCCGTGGAAACGGCGGAGGAAACCTTTGGCGATGTTTTAGAAATTTGGGACTCGGCGCGGGAGGCGGCCACGGAATCGCAGTTTGGCCGGCCGGGGGAAGTCTATGCGGCGCTGGCGGCGATCGCCCAAATTGGTCGGGACTCGTTGGCAGCCAAGCGGGAGGGGCGATCGATGGGCGGCTGGCGCGAAGCTTTTCGGGTCTATGGTCTCGATTTCAAACCCACAGAACACCAAGTGACCGGTTCACGATACGCGAGCGATCGGGACTTTCGCCACGCCGGTCGGAAACAGCGGATGTTTAAGCACCTAACCTTGGGCAAAAACAACGCCGTTCATAATTTACAAATTTATTTTGAATTGGATTCCGACGCGGGCAAGGTGGCGATCGGCTATTGCGGCAAGCACCTGCGCAGTTACGGTTGGGCCAGCTAGTCGTCAAACACCAAACCGCTGCCAGATCCGGCAAAACCCTGAGCGCTAACGGAGCTTGGGAAATCTTGTTTGAGAATCTTGTTTGGGAAATCTTGTTTAAAAATCTTGGTATTATCGCCAAGGTTGAATCGGTTGTTTTGGATTCATCCTGTTGTCACCCCCGTTGGCATTTTGCCCGATCGCCCTGCCCATGCTGCCCTCTGTTTTGCGTTGGTTTCCGGTTAGTTTGCCGACGGTGGTTGCACCTACCGAATCGATTTCGTTGGATGCGATCGGCTTGGAAGTGGGCGATTTTGTGATCTGGTTTTTGGCGATCGCCCTGGTGTTGGCCGGCGCGTTGGGGGTGATGTTGTGGGCCTACAAAGGCCAAGGCAGCCGATCGATTCTCTTCACGGAAACCGTTGCCTTGCCCGATGACAATGCTCACCGAATTCCCAAGGCGATCGCTGCCTTTAATCAGGGTTGCACACTCTTTAATCAGAGCGATTATCGAGGGGCGATCGATCGATTCGCCGCCGCCCTCGCCCTGGCTCCCAACTGGCCCGAGGCGTACCACAATTGGGGATTGGCCCTGGCGAATTTGTTGGATGACAACGAGGCAGTTCCTCGCTTGGTCAAAGCCGGTGAGCTATATCTGAATCAGGGCGATTTGCAAGGCAGTGCGCTGCTCCGTCGCCATTTGTCCGCGATGGTTGAGCGCCAAAAACAGCGCCAAGCGAAGCAAGATTTGACAACCTAGGAAACCCGATTCTCAGCCATGAAACTCCATGCGGATTTGAGCCAACGGGCGATCGTTTTGAGCGAGGAATTGCCCTGGCTCGACTCGCCCATGGCGGGGGTGCAACGGCGGATGCTCGATCGCAACGGGGAAGAAGTGGCCCGGGCCACCTCGATCGTCCGCTATGCCCCCGGCAGCGCCTTTGCGGCCCACACCCATGGCGGCGGCGAAGAATTCCTGGTGCTGGAGGGGACTTTTTCGGATGAGCACGGCGACTATCCAGCGGGTACGTACGTGCGCAATCCCGTGGGTTCCAGCCACCAGCCCCGCAGCGAATCGGGTTGCACGATTTTTGTGAAACTGTGGCAAATGTCACCGACCGATCGCCAGCGCGTGGCGATCGACACCGATCACGCCCCTTGGTTTCCGGGCATGGTGGAGGGCTTGCAGGTCTTGCCGCTCCACTCGTTTGAGTCCGAAAACGTGGCGCTGGTACGCTGGCAACCGGGCACGCACTTTCAGCGCCATCAGCATCTTGGGGGCGAGGAAATTTTCGTGTTGGATGGCACGTTTGCAGACGAATTTGGAACCTATCCCCAAGGCACTTGGCTGCGCAATCCACCGGGCAGCATTCATACACCCTTTAGCCGATCGGGCTGCACGATTTATGTCAAAACCGGCCACTTAAATCCTGATCCGAATTAAGCCAATCCAGCGCTTTCTAATTTTATCAAAACCACCCCAAAACCAAACCCTCTTAACTGACAATTCAACCCATTCCTCGTAGGGGCGCACCGCCGTGCGCCCGCTGAGAAATTCCATCCCCAAACGGAGACATTCAAGCAGGATTTAAGCTTGCGGAACCCAACGCGATCTACCAAAATTACTGGTGTTGGGTTTCGTGCCTCAACCCAACCTACAGGACTGCACTACGGGACTGCACACTCAACAGGATTTAAGCGGGATTTAATAAACTATTAATCGCCCGTTTGAAGCGATCGAACGGAATCCAAATCCCATCAGCACCGGGGTCGGAAAATTGATAGCCCTCGATCGCCTGGGGGTCGGGATGCTCGGTCAACGGTTCGCCCACCAAGTGATAGTGCTGCAACCCAATTAGGTCGGCAATTTCCCAAAAGTAGCTGGGCACATAGCGCGGCGAAAACAGTTCCACCACGATCGTCCCGGGCTGACAGAACACGAGGTTGGTTAAGCCCGCGCCGTGGGGAGCCACGATCACCTTGGCTTGGGCAAGCAGGGCCACTTGTTTGGCAAACGAGAGGGTTTCGAGCAACACGATTTTGAAGCCCTGTTCGCGCACCAGCCAATCGCTGAGCTGTTGGTCTTCGACGACGCGGCGATATTTGGCCAGGTCGCGGCTGATGTAGAGCCGATCGCACGGGGCGATCGATTGCAAAATATCCGGCCGCAAAAAGAGTTGGCGCAGGGTGTCGCACATCCAGGGCGTGGCGCGATCGACCCGCGAGGGCACCACGAGCCGATCGGCGATGATGTGCCGATCGTCCGGGTTGCTGACGATCAGTTTGTGGCGCGGAATCCCCAGCAGCGCCAGGGTTTCCGTTTGGTAGGCGTATTCCTGTTCGTTGACGGCGACCCAATCGATTTGATCCAGCGTCCAGCCCGCATCCGCCAGGAGCCGGATCCGCGACAACAGATTCAGCAGCCAATGGCAAAACATCGACCCGCCCGCCACGGACAGCAGGGCGACGGTTCCGGCCACGCGGCGCGGCGGCGGCAGGTGGTCGGACAGGGCGATTAGCTCCGCGCTGCCGAGGGACAGTTCGGGGATCAGTTCGCCCCGATCGGTAAAAACGGCGCTGGTGAAGTGGTCGGCCCAGGCGCGGCCCTGGGGAATCGTCACCACAAAGGTGGGGTCGGCGTGGTAGCTCGTGGCGCAAAGTTCCGGGTGGGGCGGCTCACCCAGGGGCGATCGGGAGGCGCGCAACACCACGGTTTCCGCCGGGTCGATCGGGCAGTAGTCCAAGGCCGTGGCGGAAATTTCGACGGGCGATCGACCCCGATCGGCCACGACCAACGGGCCCGGCATCCACTTGCGTCCACAGGAGAGAGCCTCCTCAAACCGGTTGGCATTTTTCAGCAGCTTAAACAGTCGATCATAGGGATGCAGATAGGTCGGATTGCGATATAGCGCTTGCAAATAGGCGGCGATCGCCCGCTCGACCCGCTGCGGATCATCCATCGGCAAATCGGGCCGATCGCGCCACCAATCGCCGATCGCCGCCCAGGTGCTCACCCGATCGGGATCCAGGGCGATCGCCTGCTCCAACGCCGCCAGCGCTCCCGTCCAACAGCCCCGATCGCGCAACCATTGCCCCAAATTCTGATGGGCCAGCCATTGGCGGTCGATCGCGCAAGTCGCCACCGTTTGATATTCGCTGTAGGCCAGCTCCGCCTGATCCCAATCGGCACAGCGCGCCTGGTGCAAAAACGCCCACAGGGCCGGAATCCGCCGCCCCGCCGCCGCCAGCGCCTCGCCCAACAGGCCATACCAATCGGCCGCCGCGCCCCCCGTGGGATCCTGCCGCAGGGCCTGGCGACATAGGGCGATCGTCCCGGCGCTGTCCCCGGACTCCAGGCGCGATCGGGCCGCGTCCCAATGGTGATCACTGTTGTTCAAACCGCTTTAATCCTGCTGCCAACCCAACCAAGGGCATTGAACCACCCCACGGGAGATCGGGCCTAGAGCGTGTCATCAATTCCATCGCCGCAGGGGAAAGCCGTCCAACTCTGGGAACATCAGGGATCACAGGGGCTGGGCGGGGGCCCCCGCCCCGACGGCCGATCGACTGGGAAAGATCATCCGGGGTTTGGGAATTTGATGACCCACCCTTGCTTGATCCGAGGTGACAGCGCTCAAGCGGTCACTCAGAATGCTGTTCAGTCTACTGGCAGTGTCCGGGAAGGCGGGTTCCGATAGGCTCTGCTATCTACGAACCAAGCGCCAAGGCTTGAGGGTGAATCCCGAGTCTCTACCGGATGGGAGAGAGTCGGTTAGGCCTGAGCTTAACTGTCCTGCTCCACCGCCTTCCACATACAAGGGTGTGTGGGAGCAAGCCATCCCATTCACGATAATTTTCCTGCATCTCCCACGCACCGCAACCACCCCGCCATTGACGACAATTCCCACGAGTTCATTGGGCCGCGACATTGCGGCGGTGCGTAGGGCATGAAGGAAGCGTCGGAAATCCAGGTAGCGTTGCCCTACGCACCCTACGGGCGATCGAAGAGGCGACGGAGTCAGCGCCGCCAGGCCCGCCACAGACGCACCCACCAAGATGAGCCAGATCGTTGTGGGCGGTGGTTAGGAGATGGCTCGCCGATTTGGGGAGCGCGGGGAATTTCGACGGGAATCACTTGCAGCAAGCCAGCCAGCAGCTCTTCGCAGGTTGCAACTTTGTGATCGAGACCTAACTCGCGAAATAAATCCCGAGCAGATTCGTAGGCGGTTTTGGCTTCCCAGATTTTGCCAAGTTTGGCCCAGGCATCGCCCAAGCCCCACAGGGAGTTGGCTGTAAATTCACGATGTCCAGCTTCGCGACAAATTACTAAAGCTTGCTCGTAAAAGTTAATCGCTCGCTGGTGCTGTCCGAGGGAATCGTAGGCATTGCCCAAATTGCATAGAGAGCCACCTTCTCCTGACCGATCACCAATCTCGCGAGAGATCGACAGAGATTGCTCGTGAAAGTCGATCGCCCGCTGGACTTGCCCGAGAGAATTGTAGGCAAGGCCCAGATTACCCAGGGAGGCGGCTTCTCCTTGGCGATTGCCGATCTCGCGAGAGATCGACAGGGATTGCTCGTGAAAGTCGATCGCCTGCTGGAATTGCCCGAGGGATTGGTAGGCAATGCCCAGATTGCCCAGGGAGTTGGCTGCTCCTTGTCGATCGCCGATCTCGCGAGCGATCGCCCGGTGTTGCTCGCGAGATCGGCGATCGCCCGCTGGTATTGCCCGAGGGAACGGTAGGCATTGCCCAGACCGCCCAGGGAGTTGGCTGTGAATTCACGATGTCCAGCTTCGCGACAAATTACTAAAGCTTGCTCGTAAAAGTGAATCGCCTGCTGGAATTGTCCGAGGGAATCGTAGGCATTGCCCAAATTACACAGAGAACCACCTTCTCCTGACCGATCGCCGATCTCGCGGTCAATTGCCAGGGATTGCTCGTAAAAGTCGATCGCCTGCTGGGATTGCCCGAGGGAACGGTAGGCAAGTCCCAGATTGTTCAGGGAGGTGGCTTCTCCTTGGCGATCGCCGATCTCGCGGTCAATTGCCAGGGATTGCTCGTGAAAGTCGATCGCCTGCTGGGATTGCCCGAGGGAACGGTAGGCAAGTCCCAGATTGTCCAGGGAGATGGCTTCTCCTTGGCGATCGCCCGTCAGCTTTGCAAGTTCGCCCTCGTGATGCCAATCTTCGATGTAGTTGTTGATGTCGGCTTTGGTTTGCCATTTACCCAAGCCCACATACCGCCGATCGTGATGGGCGATCGCGAATCGATGGGCTTCAATCAAGTCCGGTTGTTGGCGCTGCACAAATTGCTGGACGATCGGTTGCCAACGATAGACAAATTGGCGCGGCGCATCGGGATCAGTCAGCGGCAAACAGTCTTGAATCAAGAACGATCGCCCCGCCAACTCCGGCAACAGGTTTGGGTGATCCTCTGTTTCCAACGCAAACGCCACCCGCAGCGCACAGAGCCGCCCCAACCAGTCCCGCAACTCCGGCGGTAAGCGGTCAAAACTCCACTGCAAAACCGTTTCCAGCGTCGCTTGCGGATCGTTTCGGTGTCGATCGGCGATCGCAAAGAAATCCGCCGGTAACTTCGACAAATGCGGATCCGCGTCGCATTGCGTCACCAAAAAACCCGCCGCCAACCCCAAAATCAACGGGTAGCCATGCACCTGCGCCGAAAAAGCCCGCAACTCCGCCTCAGCGCCCCGAACTCCCCGATCCCGCAAGAACCTGGCTCCCTGCTCAGGCGAAAAGCCCTCCGCCAAGTCGATCCGCCGCGTCCCCATCCCCGTCGGTGCATCGCGACTGGTGAACAACACCCAACCCGCCGCCCCCCGGCACGATCGCCACTGTTCCCAAAACTCCCGATAGTCGGCGGGCAGTTCCCGCCCCTCCAGCACCGTTTCCAGGTTGTCCAGCACCCACAAACAGGGACTTTGCTGCAATTTCAGCAGCAACAACCGCGACAATTCCGACTCCTCCAGCCGTTCCGCCGCCTCCGGGGATGCCGTGCCAAACTGGACGATCGCCCGCCGCGCCACCTCCGCAAATCCCTGACCCCGCCCCAAATCCGTCCAGAGTCGCCCCGCCCAGGATTGCCCTGACTGGGAGCGATCGAACCATTGGGACGCGAGGGTGCTTTTGCCCGCCCCACCGGGCCCCACAATCACCGCCCAGCGATCGCCCTGCGACCGTCGCCACCCATCAAGCCGCGCCAACTCCGCCGTCCGCTCAATTTCACCAGGCGATCGCCCCGGCCGCAAATCCGACTGGTCAAATGATTCCTGGGCTGCGAAATTAACGGTGACATCGCGGCCCGCTGTGATGGTTTGGATTGCTTGGACGGTGCTACGACCATCCGTGTTGATTGTGAAAGAGTGATCGCCGGTTGGTTCGGTCATGGTGCGCCAATCATTACGCTTTTAACAACACAGGAATGCTGGCCAATCCTGGCTGCATCCATTGCTTTTTGGATGCATTTAAAAGTTCAATCGAGACGGGTTCTCCACCTTCCCCATAGCTAACAATAATTCCACCGGGTTCTGCGATCGAATCGATCGGGGGCGAATCTCGCAAAATCAATAGCAACACATCGGCTTCGGGGTCATAACGAATCTGCATGGGTGCTCTCCTGCCAATAGCGTTTGACTTGACTTGTCCAATAGACCGTGATCAGTCGTCGTTGCTGATCGTCATCAACAAAGGGTACGCGCAATAGCCCATCGGCATGGTGCGATTGAGCAATTTCAATGGGTGGATCGTCGGGCACAATTTGCTCTGGTGATTCGGCAACTGTTTCAACATCTTGACGAGTAATGCCCTTTCGTTTCTCCCACTCCTGTTGTCGCTCCGTTGCGTGTTTTGTCCAGATCAATTCCATACAGCAGTTACCGTTGTCGTAGGGGCGTTTGAAACCTGCCCCTACCGAAATTGTGGAAGTTTGAGAGACAAAACTGCTAGATCTAGAAACAAAACTCACTAGAAATTGATATTGACATTTCCATCGGCTTGAATGCTGCCAATTGCTTTAACCGTGCTTTGATCGCTAGCAATCACATTCACTCCAGCGCGATCGGCCTGTTGTTGGGTTTGGGATTGGGCTTGCTGCACTAGGGGGTGCAATTCCTTGGCGATCGCCCGCACTTCTTCAGCAAAGGGCGGATCGTTCACCAATTCCGCATCGAGGATCGCCACCGCTTGAACATCGATCGCCCCCGTCGGCGTTTCCGGTAGGGCGGGCAACTCCGGGCGACGGGCCAGGCGATCGCGGATTTTGCGCCACAGGGTTTGCAGCTTGGGCAGGGCCGCTTCGGTCAGCTTTCCGGCTCCGGCGGAGATGAAGCCATCCACAACCATTTCCAGCAACTGGGCGGCGGTTAATTCAATCAGCATAGATTTGTGAGAGGGGCGATCGACCCTTTCAATCTAACCCTTGCCATCTAACAAGGGCGATCGCCACGACCCAGAGCCAGAGTGCTATCGTAGTCAACGGTTGAGCGTTTCACCGGGCGATCGCAGCAGCCCGCCAATTTCCCATGACCGACTGGCTCGAACACAGCGTTCAAGTAGAAGTCCCGGTTCCGATCGAGCATGTGTGGAGCCTCTGGTCTGACCTAGAACAAATGCCCCGCTGGATGAAATGGATCGATTCGGTGCATATTTCCGAGACCGATCCGGAAATTTCCATTTGGCAATTCGCTTCGGGCAATTTTCATTTCGACTGGAAGTCGCGGATTGTCCGGCTGGTGGACAATCAAATTATTCAGTGGGAGTCGATCGATGGGTTGCCCAACCGGGGAGCCGTGCGGTTTTACGATCGCAAGGGCAGCAGCATTGTCCGCATGAGCATCGCCTATGACATTCCGGGTATTGTCGGCCAGTTGATGGATGGACTGTTCCTAGGGCGCATTGTGGAATCGACGCTTCAGGCCGATCTCGAACGCTTTCGGGTTTATGCCCAAGAGTCGTTGGATCTTTCAGAGGCGGATTAGCCCGCGTGCCCTCAGCGTCGCGCCCTAATCATTAGGAGGCCAGAACCATGGACGATCGAGCAGGATGGAAGCGGCCGGGAGCTGGGCGATCGCGCCGTGTTCGATCGGGTCTGGTGTTGGTGCTGGCGGGCATTGCGGCCGTGGCGGTCGCGATCCCAGCGGGGCAGTCGGCCGCCCCCAAGGTCGTGAACTGCAACCAGCTTCCCCACTGGAGCAACTTCAGCAGCGGCCCCCAGGTGAACCAAACGCACATTTTCTGTGGCGAGTTTAGCAATGGCCGCCCGAAAGGATTTCACTCGCGCCCCGGCGGAGCCACGCCCCGCACCGTTGCCCGGCTCACGGTGTCTCAGACTCCGAATAGTCGTGGCATTTACGGGGTGCGCTGGAGCCATGCGGCCGATCCCGATCGAAACAAGTTCTCGACCATGTTTCCCGATCGGTGCAGCCAAGGGCAGGTGTTGGAATCGATTCGCTACGCTGCCCAAAACCGGATTGCCTGTCCATCGGGCGCGCCCGACTGGGCATGGTGCGGCTACAATCGGCCCGGAAGCAACGTGGTGAACAGTACCGGCAGCACCAATCTCAACCGCTTTTGCAGCGCGAATGATGGCCAGCGGTTTGTGATTGCCGGAGCCTTTTTGCGGGGGCGCGATCGGATCAACACGGCATTTCCCCTGCGCTAACCCTCTAGACCCGGCTGGCGGCCAGGCTTGAGACCAAGAATTGCGACCCGGCTGGCGACCCGGCTGGCGGCCAGGATGTAGTCCAGCATCGGTGGAGCCGGGGGTGATTTCAGGGTGGATCGGGTGGATTGGGTCGATCGAAATATTGCCCACTTGTTGTCTATAACCCAGCGGGTTAACCCATGTCGGACTCTTCTATCACTGCTTTTGGGCAAGCACAAACGGCGATCGCCACTGGGCAGATCGATCGCGCCATGGCCCTCTATTTACAAGTCACGGATTCCCTCGAAGCCCTCGAACATCGCCAGTGGGGAGAACTGTTGCAACAGGCGGGATATCTCGACCTGGCGGAGTCCCTCTTTCGGCGGCTGACCCAACAACATGCCCAAGTGCCGGAAGGCTGGGCAGCGTTGGGGAGTTTGTTGGAGGGGCGGGGCGATCTGGCGGCGGCGCGGGTTTGCTTTGCCACGGCGCACCGGTTGCGTGGCTGGCCGGAAAGTGGCGATCGGGGCTATGAGTTTTCGCGGGATTGGTTCTCCAACCAACTCCCCAATTGGGTCAAAATCATCCAGCCCCTGGGCGATCGGGGGCCAATCCAAGCGCTGGAAATTGGCAGTTTTGAGGGCATGTCGGCCTGTTGGCTGCTCGATAACGTCTTGCTGGATCCGGCTTCCCACCTCACCTGCATCGAACCCGCCCTCCGGCCCGAGTTTCAACACAACCTGGAAAAAACCGATCGCGCCGCCCAGGTCACGATCCTCCCCGAACTCTCCTTTGAGGGATTGGCCCACCTGCCACCCCAGCACTACGACCTGGCCTATATCGACGGCTGCCATGCGCCCTGGGTCGCCTTTCGGGATGCGGTGATGACCTGGCCCTTGCTGAAGCCCGACGCGGTGATGGTGATTGATGACTATCAATACGCCGGTTTGCCAGAAGATTGCCCGCAACCGGGGGTAGATCTGTTTATGCTGCTGTTTTCCGGCTGCTTTGAGACGATTTACAGCGGCTATCAGCTCTTTTTGCGCAAAACGGGGGAATGGAACCCGAAAACCGCACCCTGTGCCAGGGCGGCGGGATCGATCGCCGATCCGCTGCTGCTGGATGGTCTGGGCTGGCTGTTCTTGGAAGTCCAGCAACTGGAGTTGGCACAGGAGGTGTGCGATCGCGCGATCGCCCTGGCTCCCCAGGTGGCCGCCCCCTACCTGACCCTTGCGCAAATTTGGCAACAGCGCGATCCCGCCCTCCAACACCCGGCCTTGCGATCCTATCCGCCCCTGGCCCAAGCGCTGATTCATTACTTTGGCCAGGAGTCGGCCCACTTTGATCAGGACAAGCCCTATTGCTTTGAACCGCTCGTGGCCTATTACCAGGCCATGGTGAACAACACCTACTGGCATCAGCCCGTGACCCATCTGCTCGAAGAACTGAAGCGGCAAGTGAAGCAGCAGGGCTTGGCGGCGGCCGTTGCGGCCTGGCGCGATCGCATTGCCCATCCCCCCAGTGACGGGTTGGCCTTGCCGCAAAATCTCGATACTTATCAATTTTTGGGCAATCTGGCGATCGAAGACTCAGACCCGATCGCCGCCACCGTCATCTACGCCATCAGCCTGGCCCTGACTCAAGCCTAGGGATCCACAAGCCTAGGGATCCAATCGACAATTCCTGAGCCTTGCGGGAGGGAACCCGATCGGCGGCGTGGCCAGCTCGATCGCGAGGTGGCGATCAATGGCCGTTCATGGTGATCAATGGCCATCCATCTTGCGAGAGCCAAGGTTTATAACAAGATGCGCAACATTGATCGGAATAATTACCAAATTCATAGCATTTCAAGGGCTTAAACCCAGAGAAAACAAGGCTGAATCTTGGTTTTTGAATGGTCAAAAAGTCTCATTCTTCGATGGATATAGTCTCTTTTTGCGTCACTATGCGTCGTTATTGATCAAGAATTTACGTAGTTTTCTCAAGCTTTCTGTGATTTGCTCAAAATTCGAGGTAAGTTGTATTCACGACCCATGTTAAGTTCATAGTTCTGAATCCTTGGGCTAAGTTTTCTCAAAATTGACCTTCCATTTCCAAACACCTCTCCACACACTCCAGCTAATGCCCCTGCTTCGATCGCGAGGATGTCGAAGAGGGGGCCACGATCACCCTTGGCAACTTTTGGTCTAGGCTCTACGTCAAGGGTGAGCAACTTGGACTGATGTGGAGAAAGCGGTCATTTCAGGCAGTTTTTTAGCATGAGTTTCCGCTATCCATAACAGTGATTACTTGATGACTCTACAGTCACAAGACTAACGAATCCGTTACCGCATCGTTCCCACTACATCGTTGTCCACAGCATCTTTGCCCACTGCATCGTTCATCATCCCAGTCGATCAAAATCCAACCAGTGCCAGACCAATACAGGCTGGGCGGGCGGTTCAATCCATCGTTATGGGGACTAAGTGCCTGTGACTGCGATCGCCCAAAATGCCTGCATTGATCGCTAGGTTGTGCGCTCAAGATCCATCGGAACCAAGCGATCGGTCACTTCGCTTTTTTGAGTTCGCATGGATACTAAAGCAAGCAAGATCGACAGACCCACTTCAACTTCCCAACAATCGCTGAGTAGGCTTGAAACCAAGATGACTTCCATCTGTGCAATCGTATCTGATGCTTTGGCTAATCAATACTTATCGATCGAAGCCGAAGAGTCCCTGCGTCAACTGATGGGCCAAAAATATGGCCCCGGCGACTTTGAAGCATTTATGGCCCTGCAACGGGCCTTTTTAGCAGGAACCCTTCGTCAAGAGTCCCGCGAGCGCCTTTTAAGCCGACAATCGTTTGAACGATCGGCTGGTTCCTGCGCAACGATCGAGCCAACCGGTGCTGGGCGCGACTTCTCCTACGCTTAAGCCGGAGGGCGGGTTAAGGGGACTTGGGCGTGAGGATTGACGATGTATAGGTATCCCAACTCAAAGGACTGGCTCTAGGGCTAGATATTGAAGCCTCGATAGCTAACTATCGCCAATATCAGGCCGAGTAGCCGCCCCGCCCCCCGGGCTGATCATTCAATATTTTTGCCTAACACCCATCAAACGCCTCAAACGTCAGAGGGGGACACAGCTTGCTTGGTGTCCCCCTCTCTGATCCCAAATTCGGATAGCCAAGAAAGCGGCGCTGACGGGCCCCAGTCCAGGGTCTGAAGCCCGTTGCAAGCCGAATTACTTCTGGATCAACGTCCGTGCCGGCCTGTCCTAGAAGGCTTCGCTGAGGTCTTCTTCGTCGGCAGCGTCGGCGGCGGCTCCACCCCCGATCGCGCCCGCTTCTTCCAGCTTTTGGCGCACGGCGGCTTCCATTTCCGTGGCGATCGCGGCGTTTTCCTTCAGATACAAAATGGCGTTGTCGCGACCTTGGCTGATGTTTTCGCCCTTGTAGCTATACCAAGCGCCCTTGCGCACCAGCACGCCCGTAGACTCGGCGAGGTCCACAAGACAGCCGATCGAGGAAATGCCTTCCCCAAAAATGATGTCAAATTCGGCGATGCGGAACGGGGGCGCGACCTTGTTCTTGGCCACCTTGACCTTGGCGCGGATCCCAAATTCTTCCGTGCCCTTTTTGAGGGTTTGAATCCGGCGAATGTCCAGGCGCACCGAGGCGTAGAACTTGAGCGCATTCCCGCCCGTGGTGGTTTCGGGGCTGCCGTAGGTCACGCCGATTTTCTGGCGCAATTGGTTCAGGAAAATCACCGTACAGCCGGATTTGCCGATGTTGCCGGTGATCCGGCGGAGGGCGTGGCTCATCAGGCGGGCTTGGCTGCCCACTTGGGCCGCGCCCATTTCGCCTTCGATTTCCGATCGGGGCACGAGGGCGGCTACGGAGTCCACGACCACCAGGTCGATCGCGCCCGATCGCACCAGTTGATCCACCACTTCCAGACCCATTTCGCCGGTGTCGGGCTGGGACACCAACAGGTTGTCGATGTCCACGCCGAGGGCCTTGGCATAAACCGGGTCGAGGGCGTGCTCCGCATCCACAAAGGCCGCGATGCCACCCGATCGTTGGATTTCGGCGATCGCATGGAGCGCGAGGGTCGTTTTACCAGAGCTTTCGGGGCCATAGATTTCCACCACCCGACCCTTGGGAATCCCCCCACCGAGGGCCAGATCCAGGGTCAGCGCGCCGCTGGGAATCGTCTCCACCCGCATCCGGGTGGCATCGCCGAGCCGGAGGATTGCGCCTTTGCCAAAACTGCGTTCAATTTGCTGAACTACCAGTCCGAGGGCTTTTTCTCTTTCTTTATTAATTTCTTTCGTGGGGTCTTTGGCGGCGCTTTTGGCGGCTTCCTTGGCAGCTTCCTTGGCGGCTTCCTTGGCAGCGTCTTTGGTTGATCCTTTGGCGGGGGTGGCAGCGTCTTTGCCAGCAGCCGCGTTTACGGTTGCGTCAGAATTCGCGGGTGCGTTGGGAGCCATAGTCGCTTGGGGGTCAACGGGGGTTGCAGATTTGCCGCTCGATCGCGCCGGTGCAGGGGTTGGCAGCGAATCGAGCGTCGCTTCAGCCGCGACGGGCGCGATCGAAGCGGCTTCTATTGTAGAAGGAACTGGAGTCGCAACGGTGGCAGCGGCCATCTCAAAAACCCTCAAGACGAAAGAGCGCCTTTAGTTTATCAAGAAAAACGTACAAAAATCAAACTAACGGGAATCGATCGAGCGGCCTTCCAGGGGCGATCGCTGTTATGCGGTTGATCAACCAGGATAGTTAAGCGAGAATCGATCGAGCACCGAGCCGCCGTGCCCTAACTCTCCACGCGGCGGGCAGTGACACCCCATGGCAAACGACCCGATTCTCCATCTGCTGGTTAGTGACTCAGAACCCGAAACATCCGAAGACAACATCAGTGGTGGTCGTGGTGCTTTCGGTGAATGGCCCGGTCAGGTCAAGGCGGCAGTGAAGTCTATCCAGACGCTGAAACCCGTTGAAGTTCCGGTCTCGGCGATTCGCCCGCATATGGAAGAGTTGCTGAAGGTGGTGAATCAACTGTTTTCGCATACGGAGCAGCAACCGGGTTTGGCCCTCGAAGAGATTGAGTTATCGGTGGATATCAACGCCAAGGGTCAGGTGCGGATTTTGGGCAATGGGGGCGAAGTGGGCGGCACGGGATCGATCAAGCTGAAGTTTAAGCGTGTGCCGTAATCATGGGCGGCAAGCATTACGCGATCGTTGTTGGCATTAACAAATACAAGCGTTTGAATCCTCTTCGCTATGCGGAGCGCGACGCACTAGTGCTCTACGGTGCGCTCTATCAGGCAGGGTTTTTCCATGTCGAATTGATCACCAGTTTTTCACATTTCTCAAGTGAAATTTCGGTCAACTTTGATGACTTGCACGAATACATCACTAAAAAAGTCCCAAACAATAAAATCAGTCCTGATGCTATTCTCTGGTTCTTTTTTGCTGGTCATGGCAAACGGATTGCCAAACCTAGCGATCCCAATCAGGTTGAAGATTATTTGTTGACCTATGAGGCTTCGCGCGACTTTGGCCCCGATGAGTTTTCACCCGGATGGTTTCCCCTAGAGAAGATTGTCCAAAGTCTCAAACAAACTGGATCAAAAAATATCATTCTCTGTCTAGATGCCTGCCGTGATAGTCAGGACGGGCGTGGTCTTGGTGATTCTATTCAAGGAATTTATGAGGGAGTCGCTACACTTTTTGCTTGTCAAAAAAACCAAATATCCTCTGAAATCGAACACTTGAAACACGGTGTATTTACCTATGCGCTACTAGAAGCTCTTCACAAGCAATCTTGTTCAACAGTTTCCGAATTGAGTCAGTATTTAGAACGTAGGGTTACAGAATTATGTTCACAGTATAAGCAACCCATCCAGACTCCAATCTGTCATATTGCGGGGGATTTGCAATGGACATTTCCAGTATTGCCTAATGCACAATTACAAGCAGCAAAACCCAATTTGCAGGTTTTGATTCAAGCAGCACGACGGGCTGAATCAGACGCATTCAATCTATTGCAAGACAAGTTCGATTTAGAAAAACTGGAAATTGCTAAAGATGCTTGGTGGCAGGTCATTTCTGCTGATCCCAACAACTCAGAAGCGCGGCAAGAGTTAGAGAAGATTTTGCAGCGAATAACACGCCGCCAAATTGATCTGCTTCATCCACAAAATAAACAGATCGAACCCAATCAATACTTCATTTCTGCGGAACCTGGGGCAGTGATTCAGTTTGCCTCCGGGCCGCCGAGTGGGGATTCTGAGCCAGTCCCAGCCGAGGTGAGTCGGGCGGTGGAGCCGCCGCCAGCACCACCGAAGCCGAAGCCGCAACCAAAACCGCAGCCGCCTGATCCGTTTGCGGGGTGGAGTTTGCGGGAATGGTCGTTTGAGACGGTGCGGGTGGATCGCGCGGGTCAAGTGGTTGAGCGGCTGCCCAAAACGGCGAAATCGCACTTTGTGGATTTGGGCGAAGGGGTGTCGCTGGAACTGGTGGCGGTTCCCGGTGGCCAGTTCCAGATGGGATCGCCAAAGGAGGAAGAAAAGCGCGACTCTGACGAAGGGCCAGTGAGAACAGTCACCGTGCCGCCGCTGTTGATGAGTCGGTATCCAATCACGGTGCAGCAATGGCGACGGGTGGCGGGGAGCTTCCCAGCGGTGCTGAACCCGAAGCTGAATGCCGATCCCTCGAATTGGAAAGACGCAACGGGGCCAGTGGAGCGAGTGAACTGGTTCGATGCGATGGAATTTTGTGCGCGGTTGTCGAAGGCGACGGATCGGTTGTATCGATTACCCACGGAAGCGGAGTGGGAATATGGCTGCCGAGCAGGGACGCAAATGCAAACGCCTTTTTCGTTTGGGGAAACGCTGACAACGGAGCTAGCGAACTATGACGGCAATTACACCTATGCCGATGGGCCCAAGGGAGAGTATCGCAATCGCACGACCCCTGTAGGTCAATTTCCGCCGAATGGATTTGGGTTGCAAGATATGCACGGGAATGTGTGGGAATGGTGTTTAGACGATGGGTATGGCAGCTATGCGGATGCACCCAGTTCATCAGAAGCAAGATTCAAGAATGATAATCATTCTCAATTGTTTAATTCAGGAACAAAACTTAACAATTACCAAGAGCGATTTTTCCAGGAATTGGTGAAGGTTGACAATGAACAATCTAAAATCCTGCGTGGTGGTTCTTGGATCCTCAATCCGAGGAGCTGCCGTTCTGCGATTCGCAACTGGGGGGGGGCTGTTTGCATCAGCTACTACTTCGGTTTTCGGGTTGTCGTTTTGCCCTAGCCAGGACTCTTTTCCCTTCTACTCTTCTTTCCCTCTTTTCCCTTCTTTTCCCCCGCGCTCTGCGCGGTCGATTTTTTTTCAAAATTCAACATCCCAATATCTCTAAATATCGACCACACTAATTAGCCAAGCGTTTTTATATCTGAACCAATGAACAATGAATCAGAGCTTCCTGTAATCCAAAAAGTCTATGACTTCATCAAGTGGTATGTCCCAATTCTGAATCGACTACCGCGCGATCACCGCTTTACACTGGGTGAACGAATCATCCAACAACTTTATGATCTTTTAGAAAATTGTATTGATGCAAAGTTCACGAAAAACAAACTAGAAATTCTTCAAACAAGCAACCGAAAACTTAATATTCTGCGCTATCAAACCCGCTTATTATTTGACTTCCAGCTTATTGATGCCAAGCGGTATGAATATACTGCCAAACAGATTGATCAAATTGGAGTTGATCTTCATTCTTGGTTAGAGCAACAGCAGCACAGAACCCAACATCCATCATGAAGCGTCACGGCCATTTGTGGGACAAAATTATTGCGTTTGAAAATCTGCTCTTAGCTGCTCAAAAAGCCCAAAAGGGAAAGCGGTTTCGAGAAAATGTCCTGCAATTTAATTTTAACTTGGAACGCAACTTGATTGAGCTGCAATCAGAACTAGCCTCCTTGACCTATCAGCCGGGAGCCTACACGACGTTTGAAATTTATGAACCCAAACATCGTCTCATTTCAGCCGCACCCTATCGTGATCGGATTGTCCATCACGCGCTCTGCAACATCATCAATCCTATTTTTGAGCGCTCTTTTTTGAGCTGTTCCTATGCAAACCGCACAGGCTATGGCACTCATCGTGCGCTCAGAACATTTATTCAATTGACACGATCCCATCAATATATTTTGCAGTGTGATATTCAAAAATATTTTCCCAGCATCGATCATGAAATCCTTAAAGCAATAATCCACAACAAAATCAAATGTCGCGATACAAACTGGCTAATCAATTCAATTATTGATGCTAGCAATCTGCAGTTTCCAGTTCACAACTACTTTGAAGGCGATCACCTACTGACCCCCTTGCAGCGACGAAGGGGGCTTCCTATCGGTAATCTGACTAGCCAACTATTCGCCAATCTTTATCTAAACAAATTTGATTACTTCGTCGTAGAAAATCTAAAAATATCAAACTACATTCGCTATTCAGATGATTTTGCATTATTTTCTAATTCACATTCTGCGCTTCAACAAGCCAGGGAAAAGATTGAAGCCTTTCTGGACAAAATTCGCTTAAAAATCCATCCCATCAAAAGTCAACTCTTTGAAACAAGACAGGGAGCCAATTTTCTAGGCTTTCGCATTTTACCTCACCAGATTCGAGTTCGATCACACAACTTAAAACGGGGCCGCCGCCGATTGCGACAGCTTTTGCAACAATTGGATCAAGGAATAATTACGCAGCATGATCTCTATAGCTCCTTGCAAAGCTGGTTTGCACACCTCAATCACGCTGATTCCTGGCATCTTCGACAAAACATCTTAAAAGCACATTTTCAAGATTATCCACTCATCCTATAACTTTAGGATTTTGGAGAAGGGACAGGCCAATTCTCTCCTGCGTGGTGGTTCTTGGATCAACAATCCGAGGAACTGCCGTTCTGCGAATCGCAACAGGAGGAGGGCTGATAACATCAACAACAACATCGGTTTTCGGGTTGTCGTTTTGCCCTAGCCAGCACTCTTGGCTGTCGAGCTGGCGTGTGGGAATGCGCCAGGAAATTTCTAAGAGTTCAGCACTGTTCCTGTGAGGTTGGTGACAACTTCCAAATATCAATCTAGACCCGGTGATTTAGTAGCTTGCCGAACTGTCACCGGGTCATCTCATCTTTGACTCGGTTTTATTTTCAACAAAGACAAGGACAGCAATCTATACAGCAGATCACCCCTTCCCCTAGCCGTGCCAGTCGTTGCCGGAGCCGTAGCGCCAGGCCGATCGCCTCGGTTCATCCCCCGACAACGCCAATCGATCGCCTGCGTGATACAGCCCCAAAGCCAAGTAGTGACGCATCCAGCCCACCAGGGACGGCAAGCCCAGTTGCGGAATCAGTTGGGCCACCAGCAGCGGATGGGCGATCGCCACGCGGGCCAGGGTGACGGACAGAGCCGGGAATTGCACCACGTCTTGCAAAAACGGGCGCAACACCCGATCGCCCGCTGCGGCCATTTCCCCAAAGACCGCATCCAGCAGGCGGTTGATGCGATCGGGCGGTAGCTGTTGGCCCACGCCGACGCGCATCGCCTGCTGAAACAGCCAGGTCACGGATAGGTTCGGCTGGTAGGGCAGCAGGGGAGCCAGGGCCGGGCGATCGAGCCGATCGGTTTGTAGGGCTGTTTCGATGCCGCTCAGGAGGCGATCGAGGTGGCGCAACAGGGCCCCGAACCCGCCAAAACTGAGGGGCGATTGCAACCCGCTGCTGTCGCCCACAAACAGCAGCCGATCGACCGGTGGCCGCAGGGGACTGTTGCGAAAGGCCGGAAACACGCCAAACAGCGCCCGCTGAAAGCTCAGACCCGCCAAGGAATCCAGCCCCTGATAGGCCGGCAGCAACCGAAAGTAGTCGTCAAACACCTCGCGCAGGCTGGGGCGGCTGGGGTGCGCGTCGCCGTAGCAGAACAGGTAGGTGGTGCGGCTGTTCCCGGCGGGGAAGGCTTCCCAGAAGTATTGCCGCTGCTGGTCGATGCCGGTGGTGGTGGCGATCAGGTCGGCGGTGTCGTTGGCGGGGTAGCCGGTGGCGCAGGTTCCCACCACGAGGCAAACACCGTCGGGCTGGGCGGGGCCGCGGGTTTGGCGGACGATCGGGGATTGGTGGCCCATCGCGTCCAACACAAGGCGGGCCGCCAGCACGATCGGCTCATCCTGGGCCACCCAGTCGCCAAAGGCCGCACCGCCGCCCGCGCCGCCGGCCCCGAGAACCGCCGATCGAGTCGATCGCCCGCGCACCACCGCCCGATCGGGATGGATCGTCAGGGTTTCAAACTGGGTTTGCTCCAGCAAGATTCCCCCAGCGGCCAGGAATTTGGCCCGCAGGATCGCGATCAGCTTGGCGGGACTCACGCCCAAATTCAACACATCGCGCACCCAGCGATCGGGCCCGCCCGCAAAGGCAATCCGCACGGGGTTAAACTCCGAGCCGATCACGCTGGCCAGCTCCTCGGCACTGAGCAACCCCCGATCGACCAACACCGCCAGCTCCGATCGGGAAATGTTCCAATCCTGGTCGCGTCCCTGGAGTTGACCCCGCTCCACCAACGCCACCCGCGCGCCGCCCTGGGCCAGGGCCGTGGCCAGCACAATCCCCAGGGTTCCCCCCAGCACCACCACATCGGCCGTAATTTGATCGGTTGCGATCCCAATCGCCGGATCGGCCGAACTTGTGGCGTTTTGCGAAGATTCGTAAAGTACCTGGGGTGGGGGCGAGACCCCTTCCCGTAGTTGCTGCCACAGGCGATCGGCGCGATCGAGGCCCGCCAACGGATTACCGGGGATGGTCGAGAGGATATCGGCGGTTACACTCATAACGAGTAAATGAACGAGCAAACGAGCGACGGTGAAGGATTGATCCTAAGCGAAAATCCTCAGCAACCCCTAATCCTCAGTTCGGCAGCAGATTGAGCGAAGCAAGGAACTGAAGACCCTTGTCCAAGAACTGCATTGCGTCAGTGGCAACGTCATTGTGGGTAGAACGTCCATGGCTGGTGTGAGATCGAGTTCGGCGGCGATCGTGCAACTGCGCGATGTGGTGAAAATCTATAACCGCAGTCAGCGCGGGCTGTTGGGCGCAAATTTGCGGGTCGATCGGGGCGAGTTTGTGCTGATTACCGGCGCATCCGGCGCGGGCAAATCGACGCTGCTGAAACTGCTCTACGGCGAAGAAGCGGTTGATCGGGGCGCGGTGGTCGTCGATGGCAGCGTGGTCGGCGACCTGAACCGCAACCAGTTGGCGATGTTGCGGCGCAAAATCGGCATCGTTTTTCAAGACTACAAACTGATTCCCCGGCGCACGGTGGCGGAAAACATCGCCTTTGTGCTGTTGGCCCAGGGCTATTCTCAGGCGGAAATTCGGCGGCGGCTAACTCCGGCCCTGCGGCTGGTGGGGTTGTTGCACAAGGCGGATCACTTTCCGGAGCAACTGTCGGGGGGCGAGCAGCAGCGGGCCAGCATTGCGCGGGCGATCGTCAGTACGCCGCCGCTGATTTTGGCCGACGAACCGACGGGCAACCTAGACGGCGACAATTCCCAGCAAATCATCTCGATTTTGGAGCGGCTAAACGAGTTTGGCGCAACGACGATCGTCACCACCCACGATGAATTGTGGGTGCGGCGCAGCCATCACCGGGTCTTGCAACTGAATGAGGGCAAGCTCTACGAAGCGCGGCCCGCTGGCCGACCGACCGATCGCCCCGCGCCGGCTGCTTGGTTGGGCTAGGGGCGATCGCGATCGTTATCAAACGCCTGCGACCCTAATCGCCTGAAAGCGTCTGGGTAGGGGCGTACGGCCGTACGCCCCTACGGATTTGGCTATGAAAATCAACCATTGCGGCCCCGATCAATCGAGTTGGATAGCACGACCTCAAGTGAATCAAATCGCAGGTTAAAGCCTCTGGAAATTATCTTGAAAATCATTCGAAAATCATGCGGAAAATATTCGTAAATCATTCGTAAATGATTGAACTAGAGCTTGTAGATCGAGCCTTGAATGAGGGCCGGTAATCATGCAATCTGTGATCTGGCTTGACCCGGAATTTTATTAATAATCTCTAAAAGTTAATCAAAATCCAGCGTTAGCTTAACCCTACGTCAGTTCGGGTTAAGCAGACAGCTCAATCCCCAGCGCAGCCAGATCAAGCGTCGGCTTCTTGGGCTGATGGCAGTAGGCAATCAGTCCACTGAGCAGATGAACGAAGCAATTGACTGGACTGCGGTGACGAGAGTGCTCAATCTGACAACGATTCT
>QLAH01000055.1_pt1 | contig 128639 bp, 111 predicted proteins | sample 4693081 | NCBI WGS metagenome assembly QLAH01 (sample SAMN09425401, study PRJNA476045) | Lake water metagenome, whole genome shotgun sequencing project.
TTTGACAATTTTTAAAATTAAGCGTTTGTCAAAACGGCTCTGCTTGTGCTCTCGTAAAGCATAAATCTCTTGATCTTGGTGTTCCATATACACTTTTTTTTGTGTATAGCTATTTTAGGACAAGACATAAAATGAAAATAAATTCAACAGAAGCCAACGCTTAGAAGTGTTGCACAAATGTACTGATTTTTTTATGATTTTTAATTCACTTTTCAATAAAAACTAAACACTCACAAAAGGCATCATTTCGTCGCTAATTTGTTTGCGAAGTGCGTTTAATTTGATGGCATATTCTTCCATTTTCTTTTGAGCGTCTGTTTTTGGTATCCATTTTTTGACCTCTAAAGGTTTTCCGTTTTCGTCTACGGAGACAAAAACAATGATACAATGTGTTTTTTTCTCAAATTTTTTGGTTGAAAAATTACGGGAATAGACATCAACTGCAATATGAATACTCGTTTTTTGAGTATATACAACTGTGGCTTCAATTTTTATGACTTCGCCAATACTAATGGGTTTATAAAACCGAATACCACCCACATAAACGGTCACGCAATAGGTTTCTGCCCAGCTTCTTGCACAGGTATAAGCGGTTTGGTCTATCCATTTCATTACGACTCCACCATGTACTTTTCCGCCAAAATTGACATCAGTTGGCTCGCTAATGAATTGAAAAGAAATTTTATTTGTCATGGTATTTTTAGCCTTTTATTTTTGATTCAATCCGTTTTTCTTGCAACACAGATAATGAAATGTGTTGTATTCTAGGTTTTAGTTCCTAGTATTCCAAAAGTAGTAAAAACTTTCTTTACAAATTAATGCAATCCAAAAGGATTTGTAGGAATGTGTGGAAATTACACTTCCCAATAACTGCTAACAATTTAATTTTTATGGTGATAATATGTAAATTAAATCTATTTTTGTTAAAAATTTTAAAGATGTATAAGCTACTGTTTTTTTGGATAGGATTTGGTTCTATCCTCCACGCACAGAGTATTTCAGATGAACTTGTTGAATTTGAAATGCTTAAAAATCCGAAACAACCCACGGAAGTTTCCAATCGATTTTATAAAGTATTAGTTAATTCTCCCTATAATGTCACAGCAGAGGATGTTATCAACAAAGCAAAAAAGGATCACCAAACGGCTTTGGCTCAATATGATGGAGTGGTTCAAAAAAGTGAGGCAGAGTTTCAAAAAAAATTAAAAGAGCATGATGCTGAAGTGGCAAAAGCGAAAGAGCGATTTGAGTTAGAATCGGCTGAATTTAAGAAGTTGACTATGTTGGAACGCATGGCCATGACTGACCAAGGCAAATCGCCTAAATTGGTTGTTCCTGCCACACCAATGTATTATAAACCTGCACCTCCGGTGTATCAAGAACCTAATTTAAATAATCATGTGATAGTTGATAATCAAGTATTAGCCTCTCAAATTTTGATTGATGGTTTTTCAAAAGAAGGTATGTATTTGGATGTTCAGTTGACGATAAGTGCTGTTCAATTTCAAGATAATGCCGGACAATCTTTTGTTAATCAACCTACTACTTTAATTGTAAAAGTAAATGGTCAAGAGAAAATCAATCAAAAGTTTTTTACGGAGTATAAATTTTTATCTTCGGTTCCCACGAATAACATCAATAAATCATTGGAAGAAAAAAATCATTTGAAGAAAGTGATGACGTTTGTTAATCAATATTTGAATGATGAGTTTGGTTATCAAGCTGTTAAAAGAACGGTTAAGCTGGAAAAAGTTAAAAACAAAGGTGACTATGATGACTTAGAAAAGGCTCATATTTATGTGACTACAAACCTTAAGAAAATTCAACCTGCTGACCCGGTTCGAACAGAAGCTGCTTTTAGTGGTATGCAAAAAGGAATTGATATATGGTTATCTACTTTGCAGAAAGTGGAATTTAAAAAGGATTCAAAATCAGCCTTTAATGCTAAAATAGGGGAATACATTTATTTTAATTTGATTCGTTTGAATTTGGCATTGGGAAAAAAAGAAATAGCTGAAAAATATTTAAATGAGTTACAAGAAAATTTAATCAGCATTAAGTTAAGTTATGATGAAGAACAAGAATTAAAAGCATTAGAAAATGAAATCTATAAAAAATAAAACGCAATACTTTCTATTAACCACATTAATGTTGGTTTTTGTCACTCCATTGCATGCTCAAAAACAACAATGGGGTAGCCGTTTTGATTATGATGTCAAAAATGAATTGGCTCCAAAATTGGTGATGATTGACAACTATAATTATTATTTGTTAACGGTTGTGAATACCACCGGAATGATGGCCAGCAATCAGATTTTATTGCGAAAGTTTGACCAAAAAAACAACTTAGTTGAAACGATTAAGCATCGTTTTCCTGAATTGGAGGGCGGTGGAACCTTACATAATTTTTTAGGTTCTTTTGATTTGGGAACGGATAGAGCAGTAGTATTTACACAAAGTTATTCTTCAAAGTCAAAGCGGGATGTGATTTCTCAGCACGTTTTTGATAAAGCAACGCAACAATTTACAACCAGTATTGTTACCGAATACCCAATTGCCTCTGTTTATAAATCGGGTGATGTAACGGTTAAAAGGTCGCCTAATGGCAATCGTATAGTGCTACATTACAAAGTACCGGCTTCCAAAAAAGAATCGGAAGTCAATTATGTATTTGCCTTGAATGGTCAAACACTTGCCGTAGATTGGAAAAAAGAAGTTCGATTTGATATTGGTTTTTACACGCGTTCGATGACAGTAACCAATTCCGGTAACGCTGTTTTACTTCGTTTGCCACACAGTTATAAATTGGATAATTATTTGGTTGAAATTACAGCAGAAGGTCAAAAAGATTTGACAGTTGGCGAAAATTTAAAATTGCATGATCCGTATTCCGTTTCCATTGGTGACCATGATTATTTACTGGCTTTTAATTATCCTTCCAAAGGAATCAGAAGAGGTGATTTTGGACATTTGCTATTTTATGATTTGAAAAACGGCAGTATTTTAGCCAACAATGAAATAAAAGGGTTTAACTCTGAAATTACGATTGAAACTGCTTTAATTAGAGATGTACTATTGCAAAATGATGAAATATATGTCTTTACAGAAGCAAAAGTAGATGTTACGCCAAAGCCAACCCCGGGAACTATGGGCTTTCCGGAAAAGAAATTTACATTTGGTCCTTCCTTTCTATTTACGTTAGGATTTGACGGAAAATTGAAAAAAACTAATCCTTTTCCAAAAGGAACGGTTGGTGAAGCAGAATTGTTTCAGTCTTTTGGATTAGTTCGAGGAAATAGCGATTTATATGTGCAGACCGGATTGTACAATGGATTTTTTAAATGGAATTATCTATTTAACAATGAAGAGTTAGCCAGAACCATTTCGTTTCATTTTTACGATGATAATCGTGAGGGAGTTCGAGTGCGTTATGTGAATCAGTTACTTCATTATTTTAGGGATAAAGATGCCTTTTTATTTTCTAAAATAACCACAACAGATAAAGATCAAATGTCATTTGGTACTTTTTCGGAGGTAAAGTAAAGTCCCCTAAAACGTCCCCTGAAAATAAAAACCCTGTAAAATCAATACTTTACAGGGTTTTTGTGGAGTCGGAGAGAATACGTCCTTATTTCTGAACTCCCATTATGCAAGGTGTTTGGAGGGTTAGCTTCTGTAGGGTAACCGATTTTAGCACCTTTTTTATCTATTCAAATTAGTATAAATCGTATGATGTAAATTTAATGATTTATACTAAGATTTAAAAATATTTAGTTTAAAAAATGAACTAGTTTTTGAACTGCTTAGAAATACCTTTAGGAGAATTTTTATCATTAATGGATTCAAAATTTATCCTATTATTAAATGGGTAACTTGTTCATATTTGATTCCTGTATAGTTACAGAATTCTTCTATTGTTAGGAACTCATTATCCAGTTTGTTTAGCTCTTTCTTTATCTTTTGCATCAATCTGGTACTTTGACGATAACTTTTACCGGTTATGCGTTGTATGTCTTTTGGATAGATGCAGACTCTATGACTATTCGTTTTCATACTTTATCTATGCCTTTGATTTGGCTTTGATTAACTTCTGACTTGCAGAAAATCTTTTGCAATTTACTTATATTTTTTTGAACTACTATCGAGTGTTTTTATGCTTGTTTTGGACACTTATGTCGATTTTGGACATATGGTACACGATAGGTTTTTTCTTTGGTAAAATGCATTGTAATCTTTGTCATGATCATTTGAAACTGTTGCAACAAAATTTAGAATGATGGAGTAGTGAGCGGTTTGTATAATCAAACCAAATGTTTAATAAAATTTTGAAGTTATGGCTAGACAGAAGGGCATAATTAAGTTGAAAGGTACTATTGGAGATATTACCTTTTATAAAACTCAAGATGGCCATTTAGCGAGAGAAAAGGGTGGTATTGATGCCAGTAGAATCGCGAGTGACCCTGCGTTTCAAAGAACTCGGGAGAATGGTGCCGAATTTGGACGTGCCGGAACAGCGGGAAAAATTCTCAGAACTGCTTTAAGAGCTTTGCTTTTAAATTCTGCTGATAGCAGAATGGTGAGTCGATTGACGCAACGAATGGTGAAAGTGATTCAGGCGGATGCTGTGAATGAAAGAGGTTTGCGTAATGTGATTGATGGCGAGGCAGAATTGCTTACCGGTTTTGAGTTCAACATTCGCGGAAAACTTGGTACTAGTTTATATGCACCTTTTGTTGGTGCAATTGATCGAGTAACCGGAGAAATTTCTGTGACATTGTCACCCTTTGTGCCTGCAAACATGATTGCAGCACCAACTGGAACGACCCATTTTAAAATCATCTCTGCGGGAGCGGAAGTTGATTTTGAAGCTGAAACGTTTGTGGTGCAAAACTCTGAAACGGCTATTTTGCCATGGAATGCCGTTCCAACAGTTGCTATCAACCAGGTGAATACTGTTACGCCAAACAGCACTAAGCCCTTGTTTTTGGCTCTTGGGTTAGAGTTTTATCAGGAAGTGAATGGGCAAATGTATTCGTTGAAAAACGGAGCGTTTAACCCGCTTTCTTTGGTACAAGTAATTGGCTTGTAAACTTAAGTTAAAAATTTGAAATCAAAATTTAGCATGGTTTTATTTTTAACTAGAACTTATTTCCCTGAAGGAACAAATGGTAAACTCGAATGCGAAGGCAGATTGATTTGTTATACAATTGAATTGCCGTGGAAAATGAACGAAACGAAGGTTTCCTGTATTCCTGAGGGGAAATATTTTATTAGAAAGCGATACAGTGCAAAGTACAAATGGCATTTGGAAGTAATGGATGTACCGAATAGAAAATTCATCCTTTTTCATCCTGCTAACAATGCCCAAAAGGAATTGCAAGGCTGTATTGCTCCCGTTACTAAACTTTCCGGACCCGGACTTGGTTTGATGTCTCGAATAGCATTTACTAAGTTAAGAGATATTGTTTATAAAGCCCTTGACAGTAAGGAAAGTATCGAATTAATTGTACAATAGTTCCTGAAAAGGACAAAAAGGATTGGATTATGAATAAAATTGTAGAGCGAGCGAAAGCTCCCACACCAAAGTTTTTTAAAGTGCTTCGAACTATTGGATTGGCATTGGCTAAGGTTGGTACCGCAGTTGTAACTGCTCCGGTAGCCTTACCGGTAATCATCACCACGGTTGGTGGTTATGTGGCTGTTGCGGGTGGGGTTATCTCGGCTGTAAGTCAGTTGACTATTGAGAACAATGAGCAGCCACACTAATTCAACGATAGTTGGAACTGCCGGAGGTACTTTTTTGAGTATTGTACCGAATTTGAACTCAGATGATTTGATAAAGACAGTTGTTTTAGCCACTGTTGGAGCTGTGGTGAGTTTTTCAATTTCGGTGCTGCTTAAATACTTTTGTAAGAAGCACAAAAAATAAGTTTAGCCCTTGTTGTGGTGACCTATGGGTTAAACAAATGAAAACCAAGTCTTGAGACTTGGTTTTTTTATTCTACGGTGACTTTTATAGAAAAATCAAAAGTTTTTTTGTGGCAAGAAGGGCAAAAATTACCTGTTGGATAAATGATAAAACTGCCATATGTGAATTTGTCAAGGTATTCCGGATGTTCGGATTGAAGTTCAGTATCTGTGAATGGTTTGTATACCATCGGGTCAAACATTTTGTAGTTGATGGTTTCCATCTTCCCCGTTTTGGTATTAATCGCCGGACCCAAACAAACGTTTTGAAATTTAAGGCGACCTCCACCAAATTTAAATCTTTTGGAGTAGCTGCAAGAGTTGCAAGTACCTATCATTTCGTGTTCCATATTTTCAGTAAATATTTCTATTATTACTTATTTTTCAAAAATACTTATAGCATTTCAATTTAATTCCTTTTTGATGGAAAGAATATTAACAAAAATTTCTGTTATTAACATAAAGGTTAGATTTATGTGTTAATTAGCTTTTAAAAATTTTAAGCCCAATCCAAAAGGAAAGGGCTTTTTTTAGGTTTAGACTTCTCCAAATTCATTGAGTATAACTTCAACCACTACTACTTGTGAATTGTGCCAATATAAATCATTGTATTTGGCATAGTCTAAAGCTTTTGCTCTACTATCAAAAACTCCGAATAAAACTCTGGATGCCCTTGATTTCCAACTGTCGGTTTGAAATAATAAAAAAATGCTCATGGTAGTATTTTTAAGTTTGTTAGAATTATTTTTTGCAATAGCGGTGTATGATAACTCTTCTCAATTCATTGATTAAGTTGATATTTTCTTGAAATTGCTTTTCTTTTTGCTCTAACAATTTGAGAGCTTCTACATTTTTTTTATGTTGCTCGAAATCAGTCATCATTTCATTTGCTTTCAGGTTTAGCGTTTTCGCAAAATCATTAATTCTGATGTATGGGATTACAGACCCTATTAAAAATTGGTGCCAGAATTTGACTCTCCATAAGCTTTTACAGATGGATTCCATGTTTTCGGAATCATCGGAGCATTGGAAGATGATTACAAAGCAATTCGGGCAAGGTTTCTTCATAGGTTTCCCTGTGTTCATTCCTTTGTTAAGAATGAAGAAATGGGGGTTTTTGTAGGTTGTTCCGCTTTGGTGGTGTTTCAATTTAAAATTTATCATAACGTGGCGTTTAAAGAATTATTGACTAGACACACTTTTCCATTAAAATTTTTTGAAAAGAAAAAAAAGAAAAAAAAGAAAGCACACTCGTCAAGTGGAGGGTTTCAAAAAAGCAAGTTTTTTTTAAAAAATACTACCACCCTGAATCGTCTTATGAAAAGGGGAATTAGATGAATTGTGATTCGGAGAGGTATGGGTGGTGGAGATTTTTTAAAAAACCCGCAGGGCTTGAACTTGCTTTTTTGATAACCCGGAACTTAACTTTGCTCTCTTTTTTTTATTTTATTTTTTTTGATTCAGAGTAGTAAGTTTCGATTTTTTTCATTGGAACACGGATTGAACGGATTAGCCAAAGCTAAACGCGGTTTTTCACCGATTTTGATATCTTCACTATTGTTTGATTTGCACGGATTTAATTATGCTATTTCTTTCGGAGCACGTTTTTCTCTCGTTCGGAGTTGGGCTCGTCTTGTAAGGGTTTAAAATTTTGGGGCTGGATGAAAAACCCAAAAAACAATAACAACGCTTTTCATCCAGAACCGAAATTTGAAACTCTTACTGCACTGTTTGATTTTTGAGGGTGCCAAGGATAGTTTAAAAGTTTAAGGGTTTAAGAGTTTAAAAGTTGTTTTGAAATTCCATAAGCACCTTCAAAAAACAATGCAAATACTTCCGCTTTTTTAAGTTTTTAGGAAGAATTTGATTCGGAGGTTGAGCAAGTGTATAGTTTTGATTTGCTAGGCACTATATTTTCTGATTGCTTTTTAGGATTGTTGATGCCGGGAAAGGGTTTAAAAGTTGAAAGGTTTAGAAGTTTAAAAGTTCTTGATACCAATAAGGCATCGGCAAGACTAAAAGCAATGACTACTACTCTCTTAAGCAAATCAAAACTATACTCTTGCGGGTGATTTTATATTTTGAGGTTGCATGATTTTGATAGTTGGCAGTCACAGTCTCAGTTGGCAGAGCTTTTCTTATGGAAATGTAATGCAACTTCAAAATATAATGCAAATACTTCCGATTTAAGCGGTTCGCTGATAAAAACTATAGCCAAAACGTTATTTGAAATAAGGCTTTTAAGCAAAGGATAAACGTTCTTGTGAAAACACAAAGTAAGACCCGCGAAGCCACGTGTTTTTGGTAGCTTGGGTGATGCGAGGAAAGCTGCCAAAAATGTGTGGCTGGAGCGGGGCTTTCGAGCGTTGGCCATGCGGCTTTTTTACATAATGTTGTTATGGGGCAATGACTACTTTTGTTTCGGAGGAATACACTTCTTTATTGACCCATAATGCCACATTATGTAAAGAAGCTTTGGGAAAAGTTTTTGTTGCCTATTACCATTTTGTATCGGAGGCATTAACGTCTGGCATACAAAAACTTTTTGGAGCGGTGGCAAGCGGTGCAAAATTTTAAAAAAAAAAATGCTAGTTTGATATTAAATCTATTATGATATAGTTAATTCCGTTTATGAATCATTTTCCTTTTTTTTGAATATTTTTTAAATTTTTGGTGGAGGTGTTGTAATTTATGATGTAAGCATTAAAAAAAAATGTAGTAAAAAAACAATAAAATGCTAATTTATTTATAATGATTAATTCATAAACATGTGAGAGTAATTTAATTGACTTTAATCAATTTTATTAGATTTTATTTAAATTTTCTTTGCTAAAATAATAATTATTAAAATGAGAAAACTAATCTTTTTATTTGTACTTGTAAATAGTATAAACACATTTGCTCAGACTGGAGTAATTAGAGGTACTGTTTTAGATAAGCAGTCAGAGAAAAGTATTGCTGGAGCTACAATTGTTTTATTGAGTGATCCAAATAAAGGAACTATAACAGATGAAAACGGAAGTTTTGAATTAAAAAATGTACCTTTAGGAAGACAAACTATTCAAATTAATTATTTGGGATATGAAAGTTCTACAGTTCCAGACATTGATTTAACAGCTGGAAAAGATTTTGTAATTTCTGTTTACTTGATAGAAAAGTTTGATTCATTAGAAGAAGTTGTGATTGTTGCTGAGGGTAACAACAAGGCGAAGTCTATTAACAAATTAGCAGCAGTTTCAGTTCGTCAATTTTCTCCTGAAGAAGTAAATAGATATGCAGGAGGTAGAAGTGATGTAGCTCGACTAGCCTCAAACTTTGCTGGAGTTTCTACTTCTGATGATAGTAGAAATGATATTGTTGTAAGAGGAAATTCGCCCACAGGTTTACTTTGGAGATTAGAAGGTATTCCTATACCTAGCCCCAATCATTTTTCAACATTAGGAACAACTGGAAGTCCTGTTTCTGCTTTAAACCCAAATTTGTTGAGTAATTCAGATTTTATTACATCAGCTTTTCCTGCTGAATATGGTAATGCAATTGGAGGTGTTTTCGATTTAAGTTTACGAAAAGGTAATAATAAAGATTATGAATATTCAGTTGGAGTTGCTGCGTTTCCCGGTGCAGAAGTTATGGCAGAAGGGCCACTTGGTAAAAAAGGTGGTTCATTTCTTGTTGCTGGAAGATATGGTATTGTAGGAGTTTTAGGATTAGCGGGTACAACAGCTCAACCAAACTATAATGATTTTTCGTTTAATATTGATTTAGGGAAAAGTAAGTGGGGAAATTTTTCAATATTTGGAATTTTTGGAAATTCAAATATTGATTTAATTGGTAAAGATGTTGAATTATCAAATGATGATTTATTTGCTACACGAGATGAGGATAGTTTTGTAACTTCTGGTTTTGGAGTTTTTGGTATTAAACATACCCTTGATATAGGTTCAAAATCTTATTTGAAAACTGTCATAAGTAGCTCAACATCAGTTGAAACTTTTGAACGTGATCGATATTTTAATTTAGAAACTCCTACCGAATTTAAAATACGTTGGACAGAGGTTGATAATACTGAAAGTAGAATTACATTTTCAACATTATTTAATTCAAAAATTTCGAAGAAGTTTACTTTTCGATCAGGGCTATTATTGGAAAGTTTTACTTTAGAAAACAGATTAACAGATAGAGATAGACAAGAGGATAACAATGATGATGATCTGCCGGATTTTGTAAACTTAATTTCAAATGATGGATCTTATTCAATCGTCCAGCCTTATGCTACCGGTCAATTTAGATTTACTGAAAAGTTAACCTTAAATGCTGGTTTGCATGGGCAATATTTTTCATTGAATGAAGAATTTGTTATAGAACCAAGAACTTCATTAACATATGCAATTAATAACAAAAGTTCAATTAACATAGGCTATGGTTTACATCATCAAAATGTAGCTGCCCCCTTGCTGTTTTTAAATGAAACTATTGGAGATAATTTGGTTCAAAGTAATAGAAATTTAGATTTAGTAAGAAGTGCTCATTATGTTATAGGTTATGACTTGCGATTTGCAAATAAGTGGCGTACAAAATTTGAAATATATTATCAGGCCATTGATAAAGCCGCTGTTGAAAAAACTCCCACAGGATATTCTTCCCTAACAGAAGGTGCCGATTTTGGTTTTTCTATTGATAAAAATTCTTTAGTGAGCAATGGGGAAGGCTTTAATCAGGGTGTTGAATTTACACTTGAAAAATTTTTTAGTAAAGGGTATAATCTATTGTTTACTACATCACTTTTTGAAAGCAAATTTAAAGGTAGTGATAACATAGAGAGAGATTCACCTTTTAATAATGGCTATGTAATCAACCTCTTAGCTGGCAAAGAATTTATTATAGGAAAAGCAAAAAAGAATGTCTTTTCTATTAATACGAAATTTACAACTGCTGGTGGAAGATATTACACACCCGTTGATCTTCCAGCATCTATTGAAGCAGGTTATGAAATAAGGGATGATTCTAATGCGTTTAGTGAACAATATGACCCCTATTTGCGTGTTGACATAAAATTCGGATTCAAACTTAATAGTAGTAAAAAGAAAAGTTCTCATCAATTTTATGTAGATTTTCAGAATGTTACAAACAATAGTAATGTATTTACAAGAGATTATAATAGGCTGACTCAAGAAGTAAATCAAATCGATCAGATAGGATTTCAACCAGATTTTGGTTATAGATTTCAATTTTAAGATTTTAAAATTTCATGTTTCATTTGTTTGAAATAGAGTTTGTTAGTAGTTTTAACCACAAAGCAAACTCTATTTTTTTTAAAATTATAAAGAAAAAGTTATGTTGTATAGTTTAGTTCAATTTACTAAAAATTATGTTGATTTTAATACATCAGAACTAGTTGAGTTGGCTAGTTTATTTAAACCAATTTCACTAAATAAAAATGAAGTAGTTTTAATAAATAAAGAACCTTTATCGGATATTTTTTTTTTAGAACAAGGAGTATTAAAATCGTATCTTGAAAACGACGAAAAGATATATTTTGAGAAATTTTATTTTAATCCTATTTTTTTTTCAGATCTAAATGCTTTGGTAAATAAAAAAAAATCACAAATTAATTTTGTAGCAATAAAAAATTCGGACTTATTTAAGGCTAATTTTGAAGATATTATAAACCTTACAGAATCATCTAAAAAGCACAATCTTTTTTTTAAGAAGATTTTTGAAGATGATTATATGTTTAATAAATATAATTTGATATACAAAAATTAAAACAAATGACTAATAATTTATCTATATTTTTATCTCGTTTTGCAAATTTAAGTAATGAAGAGCTAGATGCTTTTGTGTCAATTTTTAAACCAATCTCGATAAATAAATACGATCATTTATTCTTAGAAAATGAAATGCTGACTAAGATCTATTATATTGATGATGGCATGCTAAGGGGTTATTACAATAAACAAAATGTAGAGATTACTACACATTTTTATTTTGGCCCAACTATTTTAACTGATTTGATTGCTGTTAGAGAAAAATCTCCAACAAAATTAAATGTTCAAGCATTGAAACAATCAAATTGCATGGTGGCAGAATTTTCAGATTTAGACCTTTTGATTGATAATTATAAAAATATTGAGGAAGTCTTTTTTAAATTTTTAGAAATTTTATACCTTTTTGGAGTAATGCGTCAACATTCTTTTATTTTTGAAACACCTCAAGAGCGATATATAAAATTATTTAATGAGCGACCTAAAGTACTGGCAGAAATACCACAACAATATATATCTTCATATTTAGGAATAAAACCAGAAACATTAAGCAGAATTAAAAATAGAATTTTTAAAAACATTTAGACATGGAAAACCTAAAAATGTTTACATCCAATTTTGTTGAACTAACACAAGAAGAAATTAATTTATTACAAAATTTGTTAGAACCTGTTGATGTTAAGAAAATGAATCATATTTTAGTTTCTGGAACTTATGTTAAAGATTTATTTTTTTTTGAAAAGGGAATTTTTAGGGTATATGTTTTAAAGGACGGCCAAGAATTTACAACAAAATTTTTATTTGGCCCTACAATATATGCAGAACTTTTTTCCTTACGAAAAGCTACACCAACTTTTTTAAATATACAAGCTTTAACAGAATGTGAATGTTATAAAGCAAATTTTTTAGCTGTTGAAAGATTAGCTGAAAATAATCCTAAAATTAGAAGATTATTTTTAAAATTTTATGAATATATATATATTACAGGAGTAAAAAGGCAAGTTTCTTTCATTTTAGATTCTCAATCCAAGCGATATAATGATTTGCTTACAGAAAATCCAAAAATTATTGAAAAGATTCCATTAAAGTATATTGCTTCATTTATTGGTGTTAAACCTGAAACATTGAGTAGAATTAGAAAAAAAAATAATAAAATATAAAAGTTAATTTTTTTAACTACAACATACATTAGGGTAACTTTTTTATTAGCAAAACAATTGATAATAAGATTAATGTTTACTAAGAATTGTTGTTTATAATTTATTTAAAAAAAGAATTAATATCAACTTTTAGCTTGCAATATAAAATTGATGATGAAATATTATACTACGAATATCAATTATGATTACTTTCATTAATTTTTTATCTCAATTTGTTTCTCTTCCCAATAATGAAATTAGTCTCTTGGAAAGTGTTTTGACTTTTAAAATTTATAAAGTTGGAGACAAAATACTGCAAGAAGGGCGAGTCTGTCATTCAATTATGTTTATCCTTTCTGGAAAGGCCAGGTCTTACTTTATTAATCACGAGGGGCAGGAGTTTACTTGGAATTTTCATTTTAACGATGCAGATTCAAAATTTGAAAACTATTTCCTGTTAGATTATCATAGCTTTTTGAGACAAACACCCTCCCATCTTACTATTGAAGCTCTTGAAGATATTGAAGCAATAACTTTGAGTTACACTAACATTCAAAAGATAGTTTCAAAATCTATCAATCTTGAAAAAGTGACAAGTATTATGTCGGCAACAGCTTATCAAAATGTTCATAAACGAGCATTTATACTACTTACTTCAAATGCTAAAGAAAGGTATCTACAACTTTTAAAAGACGAGCCCTATTTGCTCAACAAGTTTCAACACTACTTGATAGCCTCTTACCTGGGGGTGGCTCCACAAAGCCTCAGCAGATTGAGAAAAGAGATAAGTAAGCCCTAAATTCATTTCTTCACAAATGTGAATGAAAGTATTGAAGAAGGATTTCAACTTTGCATCTTAATTTAAAAACGAAATTGATATGCAAATTTTCAAATTTTTATTCCTCCTACTGGTTTTTTTTGTCACGGTTGGGGCTAAAGGACAAACAGTTGTAGTTACAAAAAAGCTTACCATTAAAATAACCAACATTAAAGAAAACAATAAAATACTTTATGTAGGTATATACAGAGCTGGTGATGATTTTCCCGCTTTTAACAAATATTGGAAAAACATTAAAGTTCCCACATCAGGTTCGTTAGAAATTGTTGAATTTGAAGTCCCTTTTGGAGAGTATGCAGTAGCCATTTCTCATGACTTAAATGGTAATGGAAAACTGGATAAAAATCTTTTTGGCTACCCTAAAGAACCATTTGGCTTTTCCAATAATTTTAAGCCAAAGCTTTCGAGTCCGAGTTTCTCCGATTGCAAATTTACATTTAACCATGCGAATAATACAATTTCCATAAAATTGATTGACTAATATGAAAGAGGTTGCCATAATTACCGGTGCTTCAGGGGGTATAGGTTATGAATTAGCCCTGTTATTTGCCAAGAAGAATATTGATATTTTGTTGGCTGGAAGAAATAAACATAAACTTGAAATTGTCAAAAATACCATTTTGGATAAGTATAACATCAATGTGTTTTGTGTCGCTACAGACTTATCCTTAAGCGATGGGCGTGAAGCTATTTACAACTGTGTGCAAACAATCATCTCACTGTAACCTACCTGGTTAATAATGCAGGTTTTGGTGATTACGGCTTGTTTATAGAACGAAGTATGGAAAAGTATACTGAAATGTTGAATTTAAACATCGTCGCTTTGACGGAGCTAACTTATTATTACGCGAAAGAAATGAAAAAAAATGGAAAGGGCAGAATTTTAAATGTTGCTTCAACAGCTGGCATTCAGCCTGATCCTTTTTTTTCCGTTTATGGAGCCTCTAAAGCATACGTGATAAGTTTTACCGAAGCCCTTCATAAAGAATTTGAAAACACAGGTGTAACCGCTACCGTTTTATCACCAGGTGCTACAAAAACTGATTTTATAGAAAGGGCAGATATGAAACATGCCAAATTATACGATAGCGGTGTAATGAATGCCATTGATGTTGCTGCTGTTGGCTTTAATGGAATGATGAAAGGCAAACTTCATGTAGTTCCGGTTTTTAAAAACAAAATTTTGGCTTTTTTTTCGAACATTACGCCTTCCAGTAAATTTCGATTGAATTTAGCAGCTAGGGTTATGAAAGCGAACAGTTTGATTTTCCTGTAGCTTAAAAAAATTGAGAATTTAATAATGCAATTTAAATTGGGTAACTTTTTATACCATTTAGATGTTTCTTTGATAAAGGTTTAGAAATAAATCCATTCTTATAGTTAAGTAATTTTCAATATAAAAGTGAATGGTAATAATATTATAAATGGTTTACAAACTCATTTGAAAGTATAAATATTGCATTAGATTAATTGTTAGACTTACTTTTTTTCATTTTTTGGTTTGACACTAGGACAATGTATAAATGAACCATTCAGCTCAAATGGTACTTGCTTACTTCTTTTTGACTAATACAGTTATATAGCATCCAAAAATTGGCATAAGGTCTTGGATGCGGTGTGTTTTATAAACACTTTGCAACCGGTAATGAATTGATTTTGGGAAAAGATTTATAAAATTCTGAATAGTCAAATCCGACTTACATAAAAAAAAACCAATTTCAAACGATTTATAATAGAGGTGGTCAATCAAATTTTATGGATAAATTCATTTTATTGAATTTTGGACTATTCATTAACATTTAAAAAATGAAAAGAATAATTTTAATTGTTGGAGTCGTTTTGACTTCACTTGCTGCAAATGCACAAAACACTGTTCAAGGCCCACCTGAAAAAGAGAAAAAGGAATACTCATTTCTGTGGGGAATTTTCAAATCCAAAGATTATCCAAGAAGCAAATCGATTGTTTTTAAAGTGGAAAAACCAGAGTTCTCTACTTCATTATCTGAATCTGCCGTGGATAGTACAAAACAAGAGCGAAAAAGCATTCTTTGGGGAGCAATCCAATGGACTGTAAATAAAAAGAATAATCAACCGCTAAAATCCAAAGGCAATGCAAGATAGTTTTATAGAAAATGCTTCATTAGGAAAAAACAAGTGGTGGTATTATATTTCAAGCATATTTTCATTAGCTGTAATTATTGCTTTAGTTAATATTTTAATTCGTATTGTTCTTCCAAATATTAAACAGCTGTTTCCCGACAACGACTTTGGAAAAGGTCTTTTTACACATAGCCTTGTTTTGGTAGTATTTGGTTTCGCACTATTAGCTTTTCTATTCGTGGCGAGCAAACTACATCAACGATCTAAAATGTCGTTTATTAGTAACAAAGGTTTTTTTAGTTGGAGGCATTATTTTACTGGTTTTTTGGCGTGGGGAAGTCTATTGTTCATTGGCTCTACAATATTTGATTACCAAAAATTAGAGGATTTTGTTACTAATTTTAACCTCTATCAATTCGCTTCATTACTTCTTTTGGGCTTTGTGGCTATTGGAGTCCAATCCTTTTTTGAAGAATTAGTATTAAGAGGTTATTTGCTTCAAGGTATGCACTTACTTATCAAAAAAGTAGTAACCTTAGTTATACTGAATAGCCTTATTTTTGGGGTTTTACATTTTGGGTATGGAATAGAAAGCTTTCTGTCATCTTGGACATTTGGGGTTGCTTTTGCAATAATAGTAATACTACAAAACAGAATAGAGTTTGTGTCGGGAGCACATAATGCAAATAACTTAATTTTGTCACTTATATTTGTTGATTTATCCGAAGCTACTAATGAGGCATTTAGTTGGGAAATTAATTTGGGGTATTTTAGTTTTCATATTATTGCTTTACTGATACTTGTTGGGTTGGTGTACAAATTTTTCAGAAAATAGTAATGAGGTTAAGAGTATTATATCACCTTGCATTTTGGAGCTTCTTCATTTTGCTATTTTGGCAACAAAACCCTGACGCAAACACGCGTGATATTCTTACGTGGTTTATATTGCTTGGAGTTTCTGCATCAGTAGTTTACGCAAATCTTTACATACTTTTTCCAAACTATTTTTTCAAAAGAAACTATCTAGTTTACTTATTACTTCTTGTTTTAACTATTGGTTTAGGTGCTTTTATATTATGGTTCATAATCCCTTCAGCAAATGCAAATTTTAATCTTCCAGTATTCCAGCATTTTATCAATTTATTTTTCATTGTTGTAATTACAAGTTCTTTCAAGTTTTTCAGAGAGTATTCACGAAAACAAGATCTCTTAATAAAAGCAGAAAATGAACAACTTAAAACAGAATTGGCATTGCTCAAATCACAAGTCAATCCACATTTCCTATTCAACACCTTAAACAACCTCTATGGACTCATTACCCAACACCAAAATCAACAAGCCTCGGATGTTACACTCAAATTGGCTGATTTGATGCGTTATTTGTTAGAAAGCAGCAAAACAGATTTGGTAAATTTGAATAAAGAAATTCAATTTATTGATGATTATTTGAGTTTGGAAAAGATTCGTTTAAGCCAAAAAACGGATATAAATTTTAAGGTATCCGGATTGAATAAGGAGCTATTCGTTGCACCCTTATTATTTATTCCATTAGTTGAAAATGCATTTAAACACGGAATAAATACAATTTTTATTGACAGTTTTGCACACTTTTCTTTATCGGTCCAAGGTAACGAAATTTTTTTTGAATCCATAAATTCAGTTGGAAAATCACCGGAAAATTCTGAAAAAAGTGGTACAGGTCTAGAAAATTTAAAGAAAAGACTTCAACATATTTATCCCCAGAAACATCAACTTGAAATACAACAAACAACAAATCATTTTAAAGTTGTTTTATATATACAATTATGAAATTAAATTGTTTAATCGTAGACGATGAGCCCATTGCTCAGCAGATTTTGGAAAAATACATATCCCAAATAGACGCTTTGCATTTGTTTGGGAAGTGCAGCAATGCTTTTGAAGCTTTGAATGTTTTGCATCGAGAGAAAATAGATGTGTTATTTCTCGATATTAAGATGCCTTCATTAACCGGACTTGATTTGCTCAAAACCTTGCAAAATCCTCCGAGAGTGATTTTGACTACCGCCTTTTCTGAATTTGGTGCGGAAAGTTATGAGTATGGAATAACCGATTATTTGCTCAAACCCATTCCTTTTGAACGCTTTTTGAAGGCTGTAAACAAGATTCTTATGCTTCAAAATACATTATCGCCTACAACTCTAACCGAAGAAAAAGCAGAAGAACCAATTTTCATGTTCTTCAAAGCCGACAAAAAGATACATAAGTTTTATTTTACAGACATCCAATTTGTTGAAGGAAGCGGGAATTATGTAAAAATTCATACGCTAAATGAAAAGCCATTAATGGTATTAGATAAGCTGACAGATCTTCAAGATAAATTACCCAAAAAGCAATTTATCAGAGTTCATAAATCGTTTATTGTAAATGTTTCGCAGATTCAAAGAATTGAGGGAAATATGATTATGATTCAAAACAAAGTAATTCCAATTTCTGCTACTTTTAAACCAATTTTGGAAGGAGTAATTAAAGATAACCAATGAATTGTTGCTGCAAATAGCGTGTATTTGGAAATAGTGGGTGAAGTGATAAATCAAAGGTATGTGCATCATAGAAACTTATGCTAAACGGATAGGAGAGAGCTTCTAATCCGCTACTACAATTACAAGCAAAAAGGTAGCCAACCTTAAAAAAAGACATGACAACTGTCACACCTTGAAATTTTAAGTATCTAATTGTCAAACTTTAAAAACAGACTGTATGAACAAAATTATTTTAATCGGACTTGCAACGGCTTTTATTATGTCTTGTAATCCATCAACTCAAAACAAAAAGGAAATGACAATGGAACAACAAACTGTAGGAATGGTGGAAATCACCACATTTAAACTCAATCAAGGGGTTACGACAAAAGACTTTGAAAAAACTGCACGTTCAATGCAAAAGGACTTTTTAGAGAAGCAAAACGGGTTTATAAAAAGGACTTTGACTGTTTCAGAAGACAGCACTTGGACTGACGTAGTTTTTTGGAAAGACCAAGAAAGTGCAGAGAAAACAATGAAACTTTCGGAAACATCAGAATTGGTTCTTCCTTTTATGGAAAAAATTGAATTCAACTCTGTTAAAATGAACCTAACAACCCCGGTTATCATTGAAGAATGAACGCAAAGCAATTAGAGCAATGGATTTTAGAAAACTATCAGGGTGTAATTGTAACAGATGCTTATCGTGAGCGAAGTTTCTTTTACAATCCTGATGGTTCCCTGCGAAAAGGAATATACTTTGCCACAATCAAAGAAAGTGACGGACCCAATGACAAGGCTTCCAATTTAGACAGAGAAGGAATTTATCGTTTAAGTCTTGGCTTTGGCAAAAGGCAATACCAACAATTATTTGACGATATTCCTAAACGACCAGCAAAAGGCGAGATAGTAGAACTTGATTTTGATTTCACCACAACGGGTATGTTGATGCCACACCCTATATATGCTTGGTTGGGTTGGGTTAGTATCAATAATCCAGAAAGTGAAAACTTAAATTTGTTGAAACATCTTTTAGATATTTCTTACCAAACAGCACTGACCAAATTCGCAAAGAAAAAAATGAATAATCCATTTCAAACCCAATATCAAGATAGAGACGATAATGAGCTGATTGCGCAAGCAAGGGATGGTTCAAAAATCGCTTTAGAAACATTGATAAAAAAACACCAACACTACATTTACAATGTGGCTTTAAAGATGACATTGAGCCCATTTGACGCAGAAGATGTAACACAAGAAGTATTGATAAAAGTTATTTCTAATCTTGCACAATTTAAAGGTGAGAGCAATTTTAGAACTTGGTTATACCGCATTACTTTCAATCACTTTCTGAAAATGAAAAAGGTTTGGTTGGAAGACTACATCACCTCTTTTGACCAATATGGCAGTGAACTTGGACAAATGCCAGATACAGATCTTTCCGATTTGGAAAAAGCAGAGATGAGAGAATTGATACAAGAGGCAAATATCAGTTGTATGAGCGGAATGTTGTTGTGTTTGGATAGAGAACAACGTTTGGTTTATGTTTTGGGAGAACTATTTGGCATTGACCACACAATAGGCTCACAAATGTTGGACATTACCAAAGATAATTTTCGTCAAAGACTTACAAGAGCAAGAAGAGACCTTTACAATTTTATGAATAACAAATGTGGATTAATCAAAACTTCAAACCCTTGTCGTTGCGACCGAAAGACAAAATCATTCATTAAAGCAGGTTGGGTTGATAAAGACAAAATGAAGTACAACACTTCATACCTAAAAAAGATAAATGAAGAAGCCCAGAAAAAAGCAGAAGACCTTTTCGACCTGAAAGAAATTGAATATTCTGACCTTTTCAGAAACCATCCGTTTCAGGAAAAAGAACATCATAAAAAACTATTTAATCAGTTAGTTAATGATAAAACGTTAAATTTTTTTTTTGGGGATTAAGGATATAAATAAATTTTTTTAAAGAATAATAAGAAAAAAAACTCTAAAGATGTAAAATATAAAAAAATCAAGTTAGTTACCATTCAAGTGTAATAGATTTTCAAGTTATTCAAATTAAAATAATTTTCTTTAATATCATTTAAAAATTTTGAAACTAGCAAAACGATTCTTTGAAATTAATATTTAACGGACTAAATACATATTTGTAAAGTTGTATTTGACTTACATTATATTAAAAACTAATTTTTCAAATAATTAAACTGCTTTATTTGAATTTTCATTAAACAAAGATAAGTTCTTACTTATATAAATGAAGTTTTTACAATAAATTCAAGAATAATTTTTAATAGCAAAAAAATGACATAATAATTAGGATGTATTTTAAAAAAAATCAATTTTTAAATTTACAGTTATCATTAATTCTTGATTTTAAAAATTTTAAATTTCATTCAAGCGACTGAAAATAAACGGTTTATAAAAATAATTTTTTTTTAACAAAAATACACACATGACACAAATGTGTCAGGTTAAATAAAAATTCAAGTCACAACTTTGTATAAAATTTTTTTATGAAAATTGTTTGTTACCAAATATTTTTTTTAGGAAATAAAAACAAAAAACTTAGCCCCGAAGTTATGAAAAAATTATTACCATCATTTAAAATTAATTGCAAACTAATTCATCCAAAAAGAAACCTTAAAAATTTTGTAAAAACGAACTATCTTTTTTTCTTATTTTTTTTTGGATTTAATTTTTCATTAGTTGCTCAAAACACTCTAAACACTGTTGGTTTAACCTCTTCAACACCCTCAACAGTGGCTTATAGTTTACGCAAATTAAGTACCTCCTACACAGGAAATGCTGTTTTGGTTCGAAGAAGTAGTGATAATGCTACTCAGAATATTGGTTTTACAGCATCTGGACTATTGAATGAAACTGCTTTGTTAGCATTTGTAGGAACCGGTAGTGGATTTGTTCAAACATGGTATGACCAAAGCGGTTTTAACCGCCATGCTACACAAACAAATTTTGCAAACCAACCCAGAATTGTAAATGCTGGGGTAATCGAACGACAAAATGGCGTTCCGTCTATTTTTTTTACAGGTTCTAGTTTTTTAACCCATACATCTTTTCCAACTACTGGATTTACCGGTTATACGGCCAATATAGTGGCACGTTGGACAACAACAGGAACCAGTCAGGCTACCATTCAAACACTTTTAGATAATAATCACACTACAACACAAGGATTTGCCATTCAAGACCGACCTGATTTATCGGGAAGACCTTTGACCTTTGGAATTGCAGCAAACCCAAGTGGAGCTGGGGTTCAGGATAATTCCCTTTCGGGTAATGGAGCTAATAGAATTTTTACATTTGTAGCAAATAGCACGACTATTACTGGTTTTAAAGAGGGAATTTCTTTGCCTACTGCTTCTATTTCTGGAACCAATTATACACTTCAAAACCGTTTTGTAATTGGAGCTTGGTTTAATGGTGGTACAGTAAGTCGATTTACTACAGGACATATTGGTGAGGTTTTGGTTTTTCCCTCGACTCTTTCTAATGCAAATAGGCAATCTTTAGAGTGTAATCAAAGTGCTTATTTTACAATTCCTTTTCTTTCACCCGGAGTTGAATTCTACATTCAAAATACCGCAGCAAGTTCAGCTTGTAATTCTGCTGATGAGCAGGTGGTATGGAAGTTATCAGATTTAGTTAATACTCAATCAAGTGGTAATAATTTAACCAAAGTAAATTCCAATGGTAACTGGGATGGAGGTGCTGCTTCTTGGAATACCGTGTCAAATCACGGTTATTTTCAATTTACTGCTTCGGAAACTAATTCTCTTCGAATGGCTGGATTGAGTACAACAAATACTAATTCCAATTTTAATACCATTCAATATGCTTGGTACTTGAGAGGAGATGGAGTATGTGAAGTTTTTGAATCAGGAACGAGTCGTGGCTCTTTTGGTTCCTATGCCACTAATGATATTTTTAAAATTTCTATAGAGGCAAATGTCATAAAGTATTACCAAAATAATATATTACGTTATATTAGTAATATTGCCCCAAGTCTACCTTTATTAGTTGATGTATCTATCAATAGTGTTAATGGCACTGTTTCTAATGCCATTGTATCCAATTATTCCACAGGCTCATTTATTGCTACAGGATTAAATCTTGGTTCATCACCAATTTATCAATGGAAATTGAATGGTACTATTGTGGGAACCAATACTTCTTCTTATACTAATACTTCATTAGATGATAATGATATTTTAACTTGTGAAGTTAGTTTTTCTGGAAGTTGTGGGACAAATACATTGACTTCAAATTCAATTACCAATAAAGCATTAACTTCACCAACAAGCATTGATTTTTACATTCAAGGAACAGTTGGTATATCTGCCTGTAATACAACTGAAGAAGAAGTTCGTTGGCGAGTGACTGATTTAGTTAACACGCAAGTTGTAGGATCAGGAAATAGTCTTCGGAAAATTCAATCTAATGGAAATTGGAATGGCGGTGCCTCATCATTGAATACCATATCAAATAATGGTTATTTTCAGTTTACAGCTACTGAAACGAATACGTTTCGTATGGTAGGTTTGAGTTCTGTAAATACTAATTCCAATTTCAATACCATTCAATATGCTTGGTATTTACGTGGAGATGGTATTTGCGAAATTTTTGAATCTGGGACAAGTCGAGGGACTTATGGATCCTATGCGAGTAATGATGTATTTAAGATTACAATAGAAGCCAATGATGTAAAGTATTATCAAAATGGAATAGTACGTTATATCAGTACAGTCGCTCCAAGTTTACCCTTATTAGTTGATGTTTCTATTAATAGCATTAATGGTACTATTACTAATGCTATTGTTTCAAATTATAATAATGGCGTTTTTACTGCTATAGCTACTAATGCCGGAGTTTCTCCTACCTATCAATGGAAGTTAAATGGTATTAATGTTGGAACTAACAGTAATACTTACATAAATACCACATTGTCAAACAATGATGTAATTAACTGTGTTTTATTACCTGATTTGCCAGGTTGTTCCAACGTTATGGCTTTCGCGTCCAATACTATTACAAATAAATCTTTAGGTATTGACACTTCCATTGATTTTTTTATTGCTGGTGGAGTAGCGTTATCTGCTTGTAATACCGTTGATGTTCAAGTTAAATGGAAAATTGCTGATTTACAGAATGTAGAAGCCACTAACAATAATTTAATAAAAATACAATCGAACGGTAATTGGAATGGGGGTGCGTCTTCTTGGAATACAGTAACCGATAACGGTTATTTCCAATTTACAGCTGTTGAAACGAATACATTTCGAATGGCTGGTTTAAGCACTGTTAATGTCAATTCCAATTTTAATACCATTCAATATGCATGGTACTTGCGTGGCGATGGAGTGTGCGAAATTTTTGAATCGGGAACTAGTCGTGGGACTTTTGGTTCATACTCGGCTAACTCGATTTTTAAAATTGCAATAGAGGCTGGAGTTGTAAAATATTATATAAATGGAGTTGTAGTATATTCAAGTTCAATTGTGCCAATTTTACCTATGATTGTTGATGTTTCCATTAATACTGTATTAGGAACTATTTCAAATGCAATCGTATCAAATTTAAGTGACACTACTTTTACTGCTTTTTCAACTGGAGCTGGAAGTAATCCATCATATCAATGGTTGCTTAATGGTATAAATGTAGGAACAAACAGTAGTACATATACTAATCCATTTTTAGTTAATGGGGATATAGTAACATGTCTTTTGACACCTGATTTTGGTGGTTGTAGCACAACCAGTTATGCTTCTAATGTAATAACAACAACACAAGTTGGAACTCCTGCCTCAATCGAGTTTTTAATTCAAGGAACTCCTGCTAATACCGGTTGTAATGTTGCTAAAGAGGATGTTCGTTGGTTAACATCTTCATTATTGAATCTCATAACTAACAATAATAGTTTAGTAAAGATCCAATCTAATGGAAGTTGGAATGGTGGTGCAGCTTCGCGAAACTTGGTTACTAATAATGGTTTTTTTGAGTTTAAAGCCAGTGAGACAAACACTTTCCGAATGGCTGGTTTGAGCAGTAGTAATACTAATGCTAATTTTAATACCATTCAATATGCTTGGTATTTGCGGAATGATGGTGTTTGTGAAATTTTTGAATCAGGAACCAGTCGTGGTAATTTTGGGAGTTACTCAATAGGAGATGTTTTTAAAGTTAGTGTGGAGGAATTTGTCGTGAAATATTATATAAATAATATATTACGTTACACCTCATTAATTGTCCCTAGTTTGCCAATGTTAGTAGATGTTTCCATTAATTCTATAGGGGGTACTATTACCGATGCAAAAGTGACAAATTATAATGATGGAATCTTTACGGCCAGTGCAACTAATGCTGGAATTTCTCCGAGTTTTCAATGGTATTTAAATGGTGTTAGTGTTGGAACAAATAGTCCAACTTATGTTAACACTACCTTAGGTAGTGGAGATGTTGTTTCCTGTCAATTGATTCCAGATATATCGGGTTGCTTTAATTCTCAAATAGAATCAAATGTGATTTTAAATCAGCAAATAAGCACTCCTGTAGGAATAGAGTTTTTTATTCAAGGAGATGCTGTTTCAACGGGTTGTATTATTTCTTCAGAAAATGTAGTTTGGAAAAGATCTGATAATACTAATGTTTTGACTACCGGAAATAGTGTGGTCAAAATACAATCTGGCGGAAATTGGAATGGTGGTGCTGCTTCATACAACAAAGTTAATAATAATGGTTATTTAGAGTTCACTGCCACTGAAAATAACACTTTAAGAATGGCAGGACTCAGTAATAGTAATATAAATTCCAATTTTAATACCATTCAATACGCTTGGTATATGCGTAATGATGGAATTTGCGAAGTTTTTGAATCAGGAACTAGTCGTGGGACATTTGGAACTTATTCAATAAATTCCGTTTTCAAGATTTCTGTTGAAGCAGGAGTAGTTAAGTATTATCTGAATAATACGCTTCGTTATATCAGTACCATTGCACCAGTTCTACCATTATTGGTTGATGTATCTATTAATAGTGTTAATGGTACCATTACCAATGCCATTGTTTCTAATTTTAACAATGGTACGTTTACAGCCACAGCAACGAATTCTGGTACAAATCCCATCTTTCAATGGAAACTTAATGGTACAAATGTTGGTAATGGTGGAGCCACATATAGTAATACAAACTTAACCAATAATGATGTGGTAACTTGTTTATTAACACCAAACATCGATGGATGTGGTGGTGTAACACCAGTGATATCAAATGCTATATCTAATAATTTTATTGGTCAGAGTCCAATTGAATTTTACATTCAAGCTAATGCTAATTCAGCAGCTTGTAATATCGCTATTGAGGAAGTTGTTTGGCAGACTTCTTCTCTTTTAAATGTATCTGCATCTTCTAATAACCTATTAAAAATTCAATCCAATGGTAACTGGAATGGAGGAGCTTCATCTTGGAATACCGTAAAGAATAATGGTTTTTTTGAGTTTACTGCAAGTGAAACAAACACTTTGCGAATGGTTGGTTTGAGTACTAATGATACTAATTCCAATTTTAATACCATTCAATATGCGTGGTATTTACGAAATGATGGAATATGTGAAATTTTTGAATCAGGAACTACTCGCGGGACTTTTGGTACTTATTCAACCTCAGATACTTTTAAAATAGCTGTTGAAAGTAATGTAGTTAAATATTACAGAAATAATGTTTTACGTTTTACTAGTGCTATAACCCCAAGTCTACCTTTACTAGTTGATGTATCAATAAATAGTATTAATGGAACCGTTTCAGATGCAAAAGTATCAAACTATTATTCAGGTTCATTTACTGCTTTTGCTACGAATGCGGGAGCAACTCCTGCTTTTCAATGGAAATTGAATGGCCAAAATGTTGGAACAAATAGTTCAGTTTATTCAAATTCTTCTCTTGATTCCAATGATATTGTAACTTGTATTTTAACTCCAAGTGTATCCGGATGTTCTTTATTAGGGAATATAGCTTCTAATGAAGTAATAAACAAGCCAATAACAAATCTTGCCGGTTCTGAGATTGTAGTACGAGGAACAGTTGCTACAGGTACATGTTCTAATGTTGTTTCAGAGGAAGTAGTGTGGTTAAAATCATCACTTCAAAATTTGACAGCAACGGGAAATAGTTTATTAAAAACTCAATCCAATGGAGTTTGGAATGGTGGTGCAGCTTCATACAATACAGTAAGTAATAACGGCTATTTAGAGTTTATTGCTACCGAGACTAATACGGAGAGAATGTGTGGATTAAGTACTTCAAATGCTAATTCTAATTATAATACAATTCGTTATGCAATTTATTTAAGAAGTAACGGAACATGTTCAATTTTTGAATCCGGATTTAATAGAGGTAGTTTTGGTGCTTATTCAAGTGGTGATCGTTTTAGAGTATCAGTAGAAAGTAATGTTGTAAGATATTACAGAAATAATACGTTATTATATACTAGTACATTAACACCTACTTTACCTCTTTTGGTTGATGTTTCAATAAATTCAGTCAATGGAACTGTTACAAGTGCTAAGGTAATTAATTCAAATGCCGGTACCTACACTGTAACCGCTACTAATGTTGGTACTTCACCTACCTACCAATGGAGAGTAAATGGGGCTAATGTTGGAACAAATTCACCAACTTTTGTTAACACTAATTTACAAATCAATGATGTAGTAAGTTGTGTTGTTACACCAGATGCATCTGGATGTAACACAGCAACATATCAATCTAATTTAGTTACAGTTCTTTCAAGTGGGAACCCAATTGTTGCACCGATTACTGGAACAACTTCTTTATGTTTAGGTGGAACGACTCAATTATTAAATACTACACCAGGAGGTGTTTGGTCTAGTAGTAATGTTTCAGTAGCCACTGTGAATTCAACAGGGTTAGTTACCTCAATAGCTTCCGGTTTGGCAACTATAACTTACACCATTACAAATGGTTCTTGTAGCAGTAATGCTGTTAGTATGATAACTGTTAATAATCTGACTCCTTCTGTGATAATTACCTCAAATTCTTCTAACATATGTTTAGGTAATAGCGTTACATTTAATGCTACAGCTTTACAAACAGGTGGAGGAACAGTAACTTATGATTTCAGAGTAAATGGAGTTAGTGTTCAAAACAGTTCGTCTTCAACTTATACTTCAAGTAGTCTTATTAATGGTGATGTCGTAAGCTGTCAAATTAGTATTATGGATGGAAGTTGTCTGGCTATTTCTACAGCTAACTCAAATTCAATTACAATGATAGTAGATAATAACTTAACTCCTTCGGTTGTATTAAGTACACCATCTACTTCAAATTGTAGCGGTAGTTCGGCAACATTTATAGCAACCGCAAGTAATACTGGTGGTGGTGTAATAAGTTATAATTTTAAAGTCAACGGTTCTAGTGTTCAAAACGGAACAATTAATTCTTACACTCTTACCAATCCTACTAATGGAGTCGTAATAAGTTGCGATATTTCTATTCTAGGCGGAACATGTTTGCTTTCAAATACAGCCACTTCAAATTCAATCACTCTATCAGTTGTTGGCAACAGTACTCCATCAGTTTCAATATCTTCTACATCAACTTCATTTTGTTTAGGAAATTCAACTACAGTAACAGCAACAACTCTAAATACAGGCGGCGGAACTATAATATATACCTTTTTAAATAATGGAGTTAACGTACAAAGTGGTTCATCTAATACTTTTACAAGTACTACAATTACAAATGGTTCATCAATAAAATGTAACATTACAATTGTAGGGGGTATTTGTTTGACCTCACCTGTTGCTGCTTCAAATACAATTACATATAACGTAACAACACCAAGTGTAGTATTAACTTCATCAGGAACTACTTTATGTTCAGGAGCGAATGTAGTTTTTACCGCCACAGCATCTAATACTTCTGGAGTTGGAAGTGTAAGTTACACTTTTCTTCGTAATGGTGTAATAGTTCAAAATGGTGCTTCAAATGTCTATAATACAAACATATATGATAATGGTGATATTTTTGAATGTCTCTTAAATGTTAGTGGGGGAGTATGTTCAAATTTAGTCTCAATTTCTTCAAATCCAATTTCAATTAATGCTTTGAATACAACAGTAAGTATTTCAGCAAGTTCTAATACTATATGTTCTGGAACTAATGTTACGTTCACTGCTTCTGCAAATAATACAGGTGGAGGTACAATTACATATACATTTAGAAGAAATAATGTAGTTGTTCAGACGGGGTTATCCAATACTTTTACTACAAGTACAATTTCTAACGGAAACTCATTTAGCTGTAGTATATCTGTGACCGGAAGTTCTTGTGGTAATCCTACAGCTAATTCTAATGCAATTCAAATGAATGTAATACCAACTGTTACACCAGTAGTTAATTTGTCAGTTAGTCCAAGCTCAACATTCTGTTCTGGAAGTGTTTTAACCTTCGTTGCAAATCCCACTAATGGTGGAATTTCTCCTATTTATGATTTTAGAGTTAATGGTATATCTGTACAGAATACTAATTCTAATATTTTTGTTAGCGATGCTTTATTAGACGGGCAATTAGTTGATGTAGTTATGACAAGTAATGCAGTTTGTACAACTACTCCAATTGCAAATAGTAATGGCATTACTGTTAATTTTTATCCAGCTCTTTCAGTTGGATTACCATCAATGACCCCAACAGTATGTATTAATAATAGTTTAACAAATATTGTTTTTTCAACATCTGGTTCTGTTGGTATTGGAACAGTTACTGGTTTACCATTAGGTTTAAATGTGAGTTGGTTTAATAATACTATCACAATAGCAGGTACACCAATTGAAAGTGGAATATTTAACTATAGTATACAAGTTATTGGTAATTGTGGAAACATAACAGCTACAGGTTCAATTATTGTTACCGAGGGTTCAATTGCAGGAACTGCATCAGGTCCTTCAACAATATGTTCCGGAAATTCTGTTGAAATAACTTTGACGGGGAATCAAGGAGCTATTCAATGGCAACAGTCAGCAAATGGTTTTAGTGGATGGTTTGATATTGATGGAGCAAACTCCTCAAGTTTAATTACTGGTAATTTAACCTTAACAACCTTTTTTAGGGCTGTTGTTACAAATAATAATTGTACTTCAGTGATTAGTAATGTGGTTGAAGTTAGTGTAAATTATAATACTTGGAACGGAGTTGATTGGTCAAATGGTACTCCTACAATTACAGATTCAATTTTGTTCGATGGTGATTATAACGAAAGTACAAATTTACTTGCATGTTCATGTAATGTAATTTCCGGTAATATAGTAATACCCTCAGGAACTGTAATGACAATTGTTAACTCTTTAAATATTTCAGGTGGAAGTTTAACATTTGAGAACAATGCTAGTTTGGTACAAATAAACAATGTAACTAATACTGGAATAATTACATATAAACGAAGTGCTACTAATATTCAGGGTCAAGATTATATTTATTGGTCATCTCCGGTAGCGAATCAGAATATTAATTTAATTTATTCTAATCCGATTCAAGGGCCAAAATTTATCTGGAACACAATTGCAAATAACGGTAATGGAAATTTTGGCAATATAAGTCAAGGAAGATGGGAGTCTGCAAACAATATGAACATGCAGATTGGAAAAGGTTACATTGTAAGAGGGTCGAATGTTTTTTCAATGCCTGCTACAACAATTAATAGTTCATTTATCGGAGTGCCAAATAATGGTGATATTACATCAATTATTCAAAGAGGACAATTTACAGGTTCTAATTATGTAGGCTTGAATGGTATTCAGATTACCAATTTAGATGATAATTATAATTTGTTAGGTAATCCATATCCATCAGCAATTAATGCTTTACAATTTTTAGCCGATAATAGTACTTCTATTCTGGGAAATGTGAGACTTTGGAAACATGGTATAGATATTTCCAGCTCAGCGTCAAATCCTTTTTATGGTAGTTTTACATATAATTATTCTTCATCAGATTATGAGATAATTAATTTTACAGGAACAACTACACCTGGATTTAGTGACTTAATAAAAGCAGGACAAGGTTTTTTTGTACAAATGATTGATGGACCCGGTAATGCAACTGGAACTGTAATATTTAATAATGGACAACGTAACAGTAGTTATTTAAATGACAATTTTTTTAGATCTAGTTCAGAAAATATTAATAACAACAACAATGGTGTCTTATCACTAGAGCGACATAGAATTTGGTTGGATATTGTAAATTCAAATAATGCTTCTGCTTCCACATTAATTGGTTATGTAGAAGGTGCAACAGAAGGTTTTGATTCAGGTTATGATGCACAAGAGAAGTCGTTAAATGATATGCGAATATTCAGTATGATTGATGATAAAACTCTTGCCATTCAAGGTCGATCTTTACCATTTAATCAAGATGATCAAGTGCCATTAGTAATAACAACCCCTAACTCCGGAGACTATGTTATTGCAATTCGTGCAATAGATGGATTATTTCAATACAACAATCAAAACATTTATTTGGAAGATAAATTGTTAAATGTAATTCATGATTTAAAGTTGAGTCCATATCCTTTTTCCAGTATAGCAGGTATTCATAATGACAGATTTGTGTTACGATATACAAATGGTAATTCTCTTGGAATTGGAGATATAGAAAATTCAGAGGGTATAATGATTGCACATTTATTGTCTAGTAATAGTGTAGTAATAAAAAATTCATCACAAAAAGTTGCCATTCAAGCTGTAGAAATTTTCAATTTGTTAGGACAAAAAATACAGGATTGGAAATTCTCTAATCAATATCAACCTGATTATTTACTCCAAATTTCAGATGTAAGAACAGGTACTTATGTAGTTAAGGTAGCAACTGATAAGGGAATAATTTCAAAAAATGTATTAATAAAAGAGTAGTTTTTTATTTTGCAACAAGTCTAAATGTTTGGATTTTAGATTCATTTAGTGTTTTTATAAATAATGTAAATATCTGAATTAGAAAAAAAAGTTATGCAAGAACCAATTATCGCCTATTTAAATATAATTAAAGCAATTTGTCCACAAGTTACTGAGGATGAATTGAATTATATAGAAAGTGGATTGTCAATTATAGAATTAAAACCAAGACAAATATATATTCATGCAAGTAATATTCAGAAAGAAATCGGTTTTGTTTTTTCAGGTTTACTAAGAGGATATTATGTAGACAATAAGGGCAATCAAATAACTGTTAAATTCATTAGAGAATATGAATTTGCGACTCATTTTCCAGCTTTTATAAGTCAAACTCCAAGTATGTATAGCTTTCAAACAATCGAGCCAACTGTTATTGTAAACATTTCTTAAAAACATATACAGGAGGGTTATCAGAGATATTCAATTATGGAAAGATATGGAAGATTAGTGGCTGAGGAGGTTTTGAAAATTCAGCAAAAGCGTATTGAGAGTTTTCTATTTGAAACAGCAGAAGATCGCTACATTAAATTCATCAATGAAGATCCTGATTTATTCAATAGGGTTTCGATATCACATTTATGCTCATATCTCGGCATAGAAAGGCAAACACTAACTCGAATTCGAAAAAAATTATCAGATGTTACTACCCTACAGGAATAATTTAATTTAAGTATAAAAATATAAAGTAAAACCTATCGAACAAAATTAAAAAAGCATGCAATTAAAAAGATTATTTTTAAAATAGGTTTATTATTAATTAGAAGCTTAGATATAAAATATTAACAGTGTTTTTAACAACTTTATGAAGAAAATTTTGATTTGTGATAAAAATAAAGCTTTAGCTAATTTCATAAAGTCCAAGTTTAGTGAGAATTTTATTGTTGAAAAGTACAATAGACGAAAGTTTGAAATGATTAAGGAATCTTATTTAGTCTGTATTTTAATAATTTATGATAAAGTAGATTTGTTTGATTTGGTAACTATAACTAGATATCAAAAGAATATTATAATTGGAACGTCATCTAAAGAATTAATTGATTTTATTAAAAGAACTAAAGATGACATACCATTTTTTGATTTTCGTGATTCCAAAAATGATATAAGTTTAAAACTAGAGAGACTAATTTATTTTTTTGATGAATAAGCTTTCTCTTTTTTTAAAGCTACAGTTAAAATAAATAGAAAAGAAATATATGATAATTGAAATTGTTTGAATCCCAAAAATGAATTTATAATTTTTTATGGTAAAAGTATATTAGGTATTTAAAGTTCTAATCAGTTTGGTTATGAAAATAAAGATTTTTAAGTTTCGCTTTAAAGATGATTTTTGTTTTTTAACAAGAATCATCATGCTACTTTATTTTGTCTTTTTTTTATCACAACATATTTTAAGTCAAAATGGTAGGTATGAATTAGTTGGTATTGGTGGAACAAGTCAAATAATTGGATCAACTGTAACTAATATGTATCCTGCTCCATTTTTACCTAACAAAAAGGATAGTAGAGTTCAGTTTTTATATGAAGCTGCTGAATCAGGACTTACTTTAGCAAACTTATCAGGATATACCACCATTTCTTCATTGGCATTTCATGTTTCAGGGTTTTCACTTGAAAGCCTAAAAAGTTATGAGATGGAAAATATTAAAATTAGCATGGGGCATACAATTGCAACATATGATGGGTATAATGGAACTGAGATATGGGGAATAAAGATGCCCCCCCCCGGTTATTGTACTTGGGCTGGTTCTCCCAATCCTATGGCAGAGCCACTTCAATTAGTTAAAAATTCTTTTGATCTTATTATCAGTGAGACAGGTTGGATTGAAATAGAATTAGATACTCCTTTTGTCTGGGATGGAATTAATAGTTTAGTGGTAGAAATTTGCAAAGCAGATCCAAAAATCGGAGCAGCTCCAGCGTTTAGTACCGGTAGATATCAATTTACAGGTATCTCCCACACGACACCTTCCGGTAGTACTAATTTTACTCTAACTAGGAGTCTTTATAGTAACAATAATAATGGTACTGGTTCAAATTATACAACTGGTTGTAATATGGAATTATCCGGAACAAGTTACAATACATCAGCAATTTTAAATGCAACATTTAGAAAATTTAGACCAAATATTCGGTTTACTTTTCAGTGTTCTGGTGCTCCTGCTAGTGGTGAAGCGATTATAGATGTTGAAAATTTTTGCAAAGATGAAGCAGTTACAATTCGCGTCATTAATGATGAAAAATCAAAAGGGTTGAATTATCAATGGTTTTATTCATATGCTGATGACGATAATTACCTACCATTACTTGGGAAGACCGATGCCACAATTACTGTTGAAAGAGCCAATGTTGACATTTGGTATAAAAGAGATGTTGGATGTAATTTTAATACTGTTGTTGGAACAAGATCTTCTTTTCCAGTAAAAGTTAATGGAATAAATACATGGAATGGAACTTTTTGGAGTTTTGGAAGCACTCCATTACCTTCTTTACCTATCAGAATTCAAGGAGATTATGACTCTACAATTCATGGAAGTGGGGTATTGGAGGCTTGTAGTTTATCAATTTTATCCGGAACGTTTACTGTGCAAAGTGGTGATTTAATTTTATTAAAAGACAAAATAAATGTTCACGAAAATGCTACAGTTGTTTTTGAAAATAATGCTAGCTTAATTCAGGAAAATGATTTTGCTGTCAACGAAGGAATAATATTTTATAAAAGAGACTCTCAGCCAGTACGAATGTTAGATTATACTTATTGGTCTTCACCAGTTATAGGTATGACTCCATTTCAATTCTCTCCGGGTACTCCAATAAATAGAATTTATCATTGGAATCATCTTACAACTGGACCTAATCCACAATCTTGGGTTAATGGAATTGCAAATATACCAATGATGGCTGGAAAAGGTTATATTATTCGTGCACCCAATGGTTATCCATCAGCCGGAACCGGAAATGTTTTTGAGGGTATTTTTGAAGGTGTGCCAAATAATGGTCTAATTTCATTGCCTGCTCAAGGTGGTTCCGGTAACTGGAATTTGATAGGAAATCCATATCCCGCTGCAATTGATGCAAATAAATTTTTACTTGCAAACAGTAATGTATTGGATGGTACAATCCGTTTTTGGACTCATAACACACTACCTAGTGCAATACCGTCCTACCCTGGATTTCCTATTCATGCTTTAAACTACTCATCAGATGATTATGCAACCTATAATTTATCAGGATCAATTGGTATTCCAGCAAACAACACAGGAATTAATAATTCTACACCAGGTCGATTTATTGGTGCCGCACAGAGTTTTATGATAGAAGGAGGAACTTTATCAGGAAATGTAATTTTTAATAATGAAATGAGAAAAGTTGAAATTGGGTATGATAATTCCCAATTTTTTAGAAATGGTTTTAGTGACGAAAATGAGGTTGATAAAAAGCGACTGTGGTTAGAATTAATACATCAAAATGGTAAATTCAATCAAACTATGGTAGGTTATATTGAGGGAGCAACAAATGATTTGGATTGGGGGTATGATGCAATGGTTAGAAATTCAGGAAGCCTTAGTATAAATAGTTTTGTGGGTGATAATAAATTATCTATTCAAGGAAAAGCATTACCTTTTAATACAAATGATATAATTTCATTAGGATTTACCACAAGTTTATCAGGAGAGTTTTTAATTAAATTGTATCAATTTGATGATTTTTTTGAAGACCAAGCAGTTTTTTTATTTGATAAATACACAAATATTTTTTATGATATAAAAGAGGAAATGTATGCTTTTACTAGTGAATCTGGAATTTTTGATGACCGTTTTGAGCTCCGCTTTACAGATGAAAATCTTAGTCTGAATCCAAATTTATATTCTAATAATACCATTATATGTTATAAAAAAGACAATTTTATTATGATTAAATCAAAAGATACTCAAATTAATACTGTGCAAATTTTTGATAGTGCTGGTAGATTTCTTTATGAGGAAAAAGATATTAATACAACAGAATTAATGGTGACTGATTTAAAATTAGATAAACAATTGTTATTCATTCAAATAATAACTAATGATAATGAAAAATTTATCAAAAAAATTATATTTTAAAAAAAAAATAAAATCTTTAATTATGAATAAAAATTACAACAATTATGTACAATTAATTGACAAAAACAGAACCTATAATAGACTCATTTTCTATAATTTTTTTTTTATTTTTATTTTACTTTTTTTTAATGATTTAAAAGCACAAGATACATTTACAATTGGAGATGGTGAAGAATCATATAACACTCTAGGTGTTTCCCCTTTTGCTACAATTAATCGTAATAGTAGATCGCAATATTTATACTTTGCAGACGAATTGTATAACGCAGGATTTAGTATCTCAGGAAATTTGACTTCTTTAGCTATAAATATAACTGAACTTGCACTTCCTAGTAGTTTAAAACCTGAAAATATTAAAATCAAGATTGGTATGACAACTTCATTTGAAATGGGACCAAATCTTGTTGATAATTTACCAGTTTATTATGAATCTACCACCGAAAATATAACGGAATTAGGTTGGTATACATTTGAGCTAGATACGCCTTTTGCTTGGGATGGATTTAGAAATATTATAGTTGAAATCTGTAGAAGTAATTTCGATTTCGGAACTAGTTTTTCCGTGCAATCAAAAAATTTCCCTATGGGAGAATCAGTTACAGCGGCTAATTACACAAATAATGCAGCCTTAAATGGATGTAATTTGTCTAATCAAAATTTACTCCCAGCACTTATAGCCAGAAGAAGGCCAAACATGCAATTTACTTTTACGAATCCTTGTGAGTCAACTCCCTCGGGAGGTCAAACAGTTGTATCAGAAGGGCCTTATTGTAATGGTGAATTATTTCTTCTTTCTGTTCAGAACGGTTCAATTGAATCAGGACTTTCTTACCAATGGCAATCTTCTCCAAACGATAATGGACCATGGACTGATATAGCGGGGGCAACTGATGCTTTTTTTGAAACTAATCAATCAATTGCGACTTATTATCGTAGGGCAACTACATGCGATATCGCTTCTTCAACAATTTTTGATTTCCCATTGTTAGTTGGAGGTGAAGGTTGTTATTGTACATCTTTAGTTACAAATACAAATTCTATTGGAATAACTAAAGTAACTTTCGGTGAAATAAACAATCCATCTTCAAGCACACCTTCTTATTCAAATTTCACATCTATTCAAACAAGTATAGAACGAGAATCGATGGTTCCCTTATCAGTTAATGTAAATACTCTTGGTGGGACTAATTATACTTTTGCTTGGATAGATTGGAACCAAAATGGTGAATTTGAGAATAGTGAATCAATTAATTTAGGTACTGTAACCGGTGGAGATGATGTTAATTCAGGAATTGTTGCCAATGTTTTGGTACCTGTTGATGCTGAATTAGGTAATACAATAATGCGAGTTAGAACAAATCAATCCACTTCAACTGATGAAACTACACCATGTGATTCTATTCAAAATGGGGAAGCTGAAGATTATTCAATTTTAGTTAATGAAAATTTAAATTTAGTTGAAGATGTTAACTTAAATAATCAATTTCTAATTTCAACAAATACTGAAGGTATTCATTTTAAAGTTTTTGAGAGAGCCATACAACAGATAGATGTATTTGATTTAAGTGGTCGCTTGATTTATACAAAAAAAATATCTGACCAGCTTGAAGTTACGATTTCTGATATTAAGCAATCGAATCAATTATTTATTGTAAATGTTAGTTTAATTACTGGAGAAAAGATTTTGACTAAGCTTATTTATTAGTATTACAATTTACTGTTTTTATAAAAATTAAAAAATTATGAAGTTTCATTTAATTGCAAAGATTCTTATTTTATTATTTAGTCTAATTTTTAAGGGTATTATTGGTTATAGTCAATGTAATCAACCAACAGGTATAATGGTTAGTGACATTACTTCTGTTTCTGCTGTTTTAAATTGGTCAGCTTCAACATCTGCTCCTGGTATAGCCTATAGTTTTGAAGTTCGTTCATCAGGTTTACCGGGTAGTGGGGTTTCAGGTTTAGTAGATAGTGGTTCAGTTGGAGATGGAGTTTTTTCCTCTCAACTTTCAGGGTTGTTATCAAATACAACTTATACAGTATATATGCGTTTTCAATGTACCTCAGCACCTCTTTTTAGTAGTTGGACTACAGGACTTATTTTTTCAACAAATACTATATCAGTTCCAATAGCAGGTTCTCCGTCAGGGGTTTCAGATACTTTTTTTTCAGCTCGTTGGATAGCTGTACCGGGAGCAACTAGCTTTAGATTGGATGTAAGCGAGTTTAGTGACTTTTCTGTTATGTTAGTTGGCTATAATAATTTATTTATTCCTGGTGGTTCAACAAGTAAAATTGTGGATGGATTAAATCCTTCTACAAATTATTATTATCGATTGAGGGCTGAAGGAAATAGTGGTAGCGGCCCGGTTACAAGCGAAAATTCGAATGTAATTATGGTAACAACTTTTGATGAGCCTACTTTTGTGGCGGTTTGGTCGGATGGAGCTTGGTTAAATGGAATTCTCCCAACTTCGGAACATGATGTTATTTTAGATGATAACTTTGTTTCTGATGAAAATAACACCACTTTGTTTGAAGTTAAAAGTATTACTTTGAATGAAGGTCATTCGTATACTATTACTTCGGGAAATAATCTTATAGTTTATGAAAATATAGTAAACAATAGCAACGCAACTTCATTTGTCATTCAAAATAATGCAAATTTGTTTCAACTTAATGACAATGCTTTACCAAATATCGGTGAAATTACAATATTGAGAAATAGTTCTGAAATTTTTCGTTTAGATTACACCATGTGGTCATCACCTGTTTTTGGGTCACAAACTTTAAAACAGTTTTCACCTCAAACTGTTGATGCACGTTTTTATGAATATAATACCAGTGATAATATTTATTCACCTATCAATCCTTATACCACACTATTTGATTCAGGTAGAGGTTATTTTATAAGATCTCCAAATAATCATGTAGCAAATAATGGTTCTAATGCCCCACAAGTTTGGACTGGAAATTTTGTGGGTGTACCAAGGAATGGTGAAGTTATTGTATCATTAGAAACAGAAGGTCAAGGTTTTAATTTAGTTGGAAATCCTTATCCAACTGTGATAAGTGCGGATCAATTTTTACAAGAAAATGCTGCAAATATTGAAGGAACTATTTATTTTTGGAGAAGATTAAATGATTCAACGGGAGTAGGACCTTTAGGTTCTTTTTATGCTACTTATACTGAGTTTGGTGGAACTGGTTCTTCAACTAGTGAAGACCCAAATGGTTTTATTCAAATTGGTCAAGGATTTTTAGTAAAAGCACTAAGTTCAGAATTATTTTTTAATAGTGGTATGAAAGTTCCAGATGAGTTTGAAAATCAGTTTTTTAGATATTCAACTACAAACCAAGACGTGAAACATCGATTGTGGTTAACTTTGACTAATCAAAATGGTGTTTTTAGTAAATTACTTCTTGGTTATTCTTCGGTAGCATCAAATGATTTAGATCGTTATGATGGAAAGTATATAAACGATTCTGAAGTAGTTTTAACATCTTTAATTAACAATCAAGAGTTTGTTATACAAGCGAAAGCTTTACCTTTCTCAAACGAAGATTATTTTTCGCTAGGGTTAAAAATTGCCAGTTCTGGAGAATATAAAATTGCAATTGAGCAGATGGATGGTCTTTTTGCAGATGGACAGTTAGTTTATCTTGAAGATACTTATACAGCTACTATACATCCTTTAAATGAATCAGATTATGTATTTAGTTCAGTTGCAGGGGCATTTAATGATCGATTTATTTTACGTTTTACTGATGAAGTAATGAATGTTGAACAACCATACGATGAAAGTGCAATTTCAATTCAAACTCAAGATAATTCTCTCATAATTTATTCAAAGTTTACGGAAATTAATTCAATCAAAATTTATGATTTACAAGGGAGAATTTTATTTAATAGAGATCAAATAAATTCCAAAGATTTGTTTATTGAATCTTTATCAAAAGATAATCAATTATTAATTATTCAGATTGAAGATCAAAATAAAAATACATTTACAAAAAAAGTTATTTTTTAATTTTTTGGTCATTTTTTTTAAAATTCTATCTACATGATTGTTAATAAATATGAGATTTTATTTTATATATTATTTAGTTGAATTTTAGGTTTTCGGTTTACATAAGATGTTATGTAAACCGAATAATTATAAATTTAAATATACTAAGATAGTTAAATAAAATAAATCAGAATACCTGATAGACTTTTAAATTTTAAAATATTCAAGTTGATTCTTTTTATAAAAATTTATTTATATGATATCTCATATCATATAAAAACGATTCTTTATAATGTTAAAAGCCGAAAATTACTTTTTTTTTGATTTTGGTCAATAAATTAGTTAGCAATGATGTATTTATTTGTAAACAATCTTAACTGCAAGAAAGCATATTTGAAACTTATATGTTTTATTTAAATGAATTTTAATTATGAATATCAAATATAAGTAATGTATTTTTTAACAAAAAAATGTTTTTCAATAATATAATTATAAAACAGATAAGTATGAAAAATGGAAGAACCAATTAAGACGTATTTAAATTCAGTTAAATCTATTTGTCCACAATTGACTGACAAGGAATTAAATTATATTGAGAGTGGTTTAACTATATCTGAATTAAAAAATAGAGAAGAGTATATCAAACAAAATTGTATACAAAAAGAAATAGGATTTGTCTATTCAGGATTGTTGAGAGGTTTTTATGTTGATGATTTTGGTAATCAAATTACTATCAAATTTATAAAAGAAAATGAATTTGTGACAGATTTTTCTGGATTCATAAATCAAAATCCAAGTAAATATAGTTTTCAATCAATCGAACCAAGTGTTTTAGTGAATATTTCATATAATCATCTATTTGAAGGTTTTGATAATTATCCAATTTTAGAAAGATACTTTAGATTAATTTCAGAGGAGGTAATTATATATCAGCAAAGTCGTATTGAAAGTTTTTTATTAGAATCCGCTGAAGAACGTTATTTGAGATTCCTAAAAGAAAGTCCAGATTTGTATAAAAGAGTCTCGCTTACTTATTTGTGTACATACTTAGGGGTTGAAAGACAGACGTTAACTCGTATAAGAAAAAAATTATCTAACAGTTTATTTTGAAGAGATTTTGTTTTTATTATGGATTCATTTACTTTACTTTTTAATATATGCATGTAGTTATTTTTGGTGCAACTGGTTACGTAGGGAGGGCAATTTTAAAGGCAACTTTAGCTCAAAACCATGATGTAACTATACTTGTTAGAAATAGAGAATCAGTATTGTTGGAACATGAAAATTTAACTATAGTTGAAGGAAATGTTCTTTCCAGAAAAGCAGTCTGGGCAATTCTTAAAAAAAAAGATATTGTAATTCAATGTTTAGGTGTTGGAGGTAAAGGTGATGGAAAACCAACAAATTTTGTCTCCTATGCAACTGAAATAATAATCGAAGGTATGGAAAGAAATAATATTTGCAAAATAATTGCTATGAGTAATTTTGGTGCAGGAAACAGTTTTACATATCAACCATGGTATTTTAATAAAATAATTCTACCTTATTTTATGAAGTGGTTAAAAGTTATAATTGATGATAAAAATAGGATGGAAACTATAATAATGAATAGTAAAGTTGATTGGATAATTTTAAGGAGTCCTAAGATTCTTGATATTCCAGCAATAGGATATTGGAAATTATCACTTGAAGGAAAAGAAATGAAGTCATTCATAACATTAGGTGATTTAGCTTCTTTAGTTGTTTTTCTTATAATCGACAAAACATATTCAAGACAAGCACCTTCAATAAGTAACTAGATTAAATTAGTGATATATAATTAACTCAATACTGTCGAATGAATACAACAGTTTTTATAAAAGAAAGACAAATATCAACCTGTTTAGGTATGATAACAGTTTACATAAATTATGTACCTAATTCAAATATCCCTTTAATCTTTCTTCATGGTCTCTATTTTGACCACCATCTTTGGGATGAACAAGTAGAGAATTTTATTCACCAAACGACAATCTCTATTGATATGCCATTACATGGAAAAAGTAAAGAAAATATTTTACCTCATTGGACATTGGATGATTGTGCAAAAATGTTGATAGAAATATTAGAAGTTCTTGAAATCAAAAAAGTGATAGCAATTGGACATTCATGGGGAAGCATGACAATACTTAGAGCAGCAAGTATAGCTCCGGAACGATTTTATAGTATAGGATTATGTAATATGCCTTTTCGTAAAGTATCAAAGAAACGAGTGTTTTTGTTTGCTTTTCAACATACTATGTTGACCTTTAGATACTTTTATACCAAGCAAGCAAGTAAAGCTTTATTTAGTAAAATCTCTTTAAAAAATAGTCCCACTTTATTCAACCAGTTTAAAAGATCAATGGATTTATTAACTTTAAAAGAAATAATTAAAGTTGATGATATAGTAATAATTAATGCAAAAGATGCAACAAGTTTAATAGTTAACATAAAAGTCAAAGCAATTGCTTTAAGAGGTGAAGATGACTATGTGTCAAACCCACCAATAATTGAAACAATAATTGTAAAAGGAGGCCATGTTAGTCCATTAGAAAGTCCAAAAGATGTTTTTCAAATGATAAATCGACTGTATCAATAGTCATTTTTACTATATTTTATTTTCAAGTAAATTATGAATTAATTATGGAATAATTGAAAATCTTAATTATGAAGAAAGAAGTTTTCGTTGCATTTATTCAATTAATTTATACAGTAATCTTTTTGTTTTGGAACTTAATAATCAGTTTAAAATTTCAAGATGCTTTTTTTATGAGACGAAAATTTACTTGTTTTTTTATCATCTTTACTTTCTTTTCTTGTAGCAAAGATCATTTTTTTTCTACAAACTTGTCAAACAGAACCAACAGAACGATAACCTATAATGATATCTCTGTTAGTTTAATACTTGATCAACCTAGTTTGGATGCTGTAGATGTTTTGATGGTTTTTCATGGTACTGTTTCAAGTGATCAAAATATTTTAACTGCTGCTAATACCACCTTAGATAAATTCAAAGATATTTTAGATCGCGATGACATAATGTTGATAAGTGTAGCCTATCCTCAAGAAAATGTATTATTGGGTGATTCAATAATAAAGGCAGAAGCAGCTTTATTATGGTTAAAGAATGTGGCAGGTCAAGAATTAGGTATAACTATTAAAAAGGTGTTTTTGGGCGGACATTCTCAAGGGGGGTATATAGTAACGCGACTTAATACTATGTATCAAACTAATGGAGTAATTGCAAATGCCCCGGGACCTCTAAATCTATATTTTCGATGTCAATTGGAGGAAAATGGTCAAGTACAGTCAAGTACAGTATGTTCTAATCTTTACAGTGCTTATGGAACAACAATGGATAATCCAGATGCATATTTTGATCGGTCTTTACTTAATTTTACGAATGGATTTAAATCTGATATTTTATTTGTTCAAGGCATGAATGATTCTCCTATCCAGTTGTATTCTTGGCCTACTTTTAAACAAGAGGTTTTAGATTGTATGAATTGTCAGAATAGACAATTTATTGAAATTGTTGGAGGTGGACATGGCTCACTTTTTGAGAGTTCAATAGGTAAAACTGCATTTAATACGTTTATTGACACGCATTAAAATTGCTTTATTCTTGTTAACTATTTGATTGATAATAATAATTTATATATATTTTTAACTGTTTTTAATCAGCTAGATTAAACCTTTTAAATAACTATAGGTCTAAAGTTCAAGTTGATTTAAAAGATTAGTTTTATATGAAAAGTTTTATTTCTTTATTTTTTGTATTATTATTTGGTTGCAGTAATTCAGATGAGACATCAATTAGAGAGTCTTCACCCTATGCCGAAGGTTTGACAACCCATTTTATAACAGTTAACAATATAACAAGAAAGTACTTGGTGTATCGACCATCTGGAATGACCAATATAAATGCTGTTGTTACAGTTTTGCATGGCGGAGGTGGATTGGGAGTGGGTGTATCAGAATTGGGAGCTCATCCCTTATCCGTTTTTAGGACAATTGCTGATCAAGAAAAATTTTTAGTTATTTATCCGGAGGGTTCTCTGGATAGTTTAGGAAATCCTGGCTGGAACGACTGTAGAAGCGATGATATTTCGGGTAGTCAAGGTGATGATATTACATTTTTAAAACAATTGAATACTAAACTTCAATCAGAGTTGAATATCAACTTTTCAAAAATGTTTTTAACTGGAACAAGTAATGGTGCATTGATGACGTATTCTTATGCTTTTCAATTTCCTGAAACAATAAAAGCTATTGCCGTTTCAAGTGGAAATTTACCGGAGTTTCCTGAGAGCGGATTGTGTATAACGGGTTCATTAATTCCTTTACCTATTTTGATTACACATGGAACAAGTGATCCTGCTATGCCCGCAAATGGAGGTTGTGTAGCTAACTTGGGAGGGGCCTGCAATCGTGGAAAAGTTGTATCCCAGTCGGAAACAATAAACTATTGGTTGCAGAGGAATGGATTACAAAATGTAACCCCAATTGTATCTCAATTTGATGTTAATGTCACCGATGCAGGAAATGTAGAAAAGCGATTTTTTCAAGGTACAAAACCTTTAGTGTATTTTTTATTGAATAGTGCTGGTCACGCTGTTCCAAGCAAAACAGTATTCACTAATACATCACCTGCAAGTGGTATTCAAAATAGAGATATAGAGTTTGCTCAGGAAGTTTGGAATTTTTTTAAGAGCTTACCATAATTTTTTATTGCAATAGAATCTTACATAATACATTTCGTTGAATAAGCAATATTCTTGTTAGAACTTTTCATATGTAAATGTTGTTGTTTTTGAATTAAATTTTAAGTAAATTACAGTATAAAATAACTAAAAAATATCTCATCAGATTTTTAACTACTAGCATTCAAAGTTAAATTTTAAAAAACTTATTCTTGAAAATTTTTCCATCAGAAATAATTTCCAAGATGTAAACCCCTTTTGAAAAATTTTCGACATTTATTTGATTGAAATTTTCAGTTTTTTCAATAATTAGTTTTCCAAAAATGTCATATATTCTTAGATTATTTATAGGTATATCATTTTCTAACTGAATAAATAGCATTGAATTTGTAGGATTTTGATAAATCAATAAACTTGAATTAGTTTTTTCTGGATTTTCAATATTTAGTTGTGATATGGTGATGTTTTGAATATAGTTATTTTCAATTCCGCAATTGGTTGCTTTTAATTTAACTGTAAATATACCCGTAGATGAATAAGTATGCGAAGGATTAATTTCAAAAGAAGAAGAGCCGTCTCCAAAATCCCAATTGTAAGCTGACGCCATCAATGAAGTATTATTAAAATAAACTTGTTCTCCTGATACAGTAAAATTGAATTGTGCAACTGGGTCATATGTTCCTACGTGCCATTCTGCAAGGTTATTGTATACTACTAATTTAGTGGCATTTTTAATATTTTGAGCTACACTGGCTGAAAGCGTGGAATTAAAAGTAATTAGCGTTGGATCTTTCCTATAGATTACGGTATAGAAAGCACATGCAGCTGCGTAAGTTCCTGCCACTGATGGATGGCTTTCATCGGCTTGATACAATTCAATTGTTGGGAAGTTTTGTCTAATATACCTCCAAACTGCTCCTACAGGAGATAAAATAGCATTATTATCTTGTGCCATTGTTCTATATCTTGCGTTTAACAGATTATCCATTCCCAAATAGGTACAAACTTCTGGCAAGTTTGGACAGTTTTGTGCGTCTCCATTTTTTCGTCCCCAAGTCATGTAAAATATAGTTTCAGTACATGGATTTGCATTAAGTATAGCATTATTCAAAGATTGAGCATATGGGTATACATCTTGTTCAACTTGCCATTCCGGAAACGAAGGATACTGACTTTGCTCTTGTAAAACCACATAGTCCCAATTACCAATTCCTATTTTTTGTAACGTTGTGGGATTGGTTGAATGATCCAGAAATCGATATCCCCCTGGTGTATTACTATCAAAAATTAAATTATCTCCAACTGAAGAAGCTACACTGGCAATAGTTTGGGGTAAATTATTTACAGAGGTATAACTATTTCCAATAAAAAGCACTCTTTTGGTTTGGCTTTGAACTTGACTGATTGATAGCAACAAGAACATAAAGCTTAAAATTAAATTTGAAATTATTTTTTTCATTTTTTCTTATTCTTTAATTGAATAGTTATAGAGGCATTGTTTATCATCAAATGATAGATATACATTTAACTAATTTTTGATGAGCTTCTTTTTATAAATTATAACTTCAGACGCAACTTCAATTATATAAATACCATTTGATAAATTTTCAATATCGACTTGGTTAGTATTTTGAGTTTTTTCAATAATTAATTTCCCAGACAAGTCTACTATTTTGACAGATTCAATGTTTAAGTTATCTTTAGACTCAATATTTATAACATTTTGTGCAGGGTTAGGATAGATTGAAAACTGGTCATGATTGAAATCGTCTATAGATAGATTATCTACAATATTTATTGTATAATCCTCTGTTTCTCCTACTGCTAATACTTCAGGTATGCCATTTATGGTAACATTGGTGCATGGAGTAGCAGGGCCGTTTGGACCGTTAGTTCCTGTATACAAGTCATCCTGATATAGAAGAACTCGAAGCCTGGTTTGCCCATTATTTGCCGTACTTGGAATGTTAACATTAACTGTAGTGCCTGAATTAGTTGGAAAAATTACATCCATAACTTTTTCACCTACATCATTAAAATCATTGTCTCTATTGAGATCTATAAAAGCTAAAACCCTATGGGGAGAATTATTATTATAATTTACTGTTAAAGGGGTTAAACCATTTCCTTTAAGAATATTAGGTATCGCGAGGTTATTGTAAAAGACATAAGCTGCTCCAGGCCATCTCGAATTACCTGAATTATTTGAAAGTGTTCCAAAACTCACATTTGATATGAGTCTATCAGGTAGGTCAAATGGAGGCACATTTTTAAAACCGGCTGTACAATAAGGTGCAGGATTAGTAGTTTGAGTAAAACCAGAAAAGAAGGTAAAGAATCCAAAAACTAAGAGTAATTTTTTTCTCATGATGTAATGTATTTTAAGTAATAATTATTTAAATAGAATTAAATTAGAATAAAACCTAATAATTCCATCAAACAAAGATATTTTTATCTATTACACAAAACATCACTCTTTTATGGGGTTTTGTATATATCCCTTTAAAAAGGGATAGTATAACTCTAATTTATGAATTCGAAATCGTTTGCTTTTTTGATAAGTGTAGTAATTTTATCAACATTAAACTTATAAAAAAGTTTTTGTTTATGACTTACTATAGTATGATGACTAAGAAATAGTGTTTCAGCAATTTCATTGATAGTAAATCCTTTGGCAATTAAATCTAAGACTTCCATTTCGCGAGAGGATAGTTTTGGTAAAATAGATTTTGATTCCGTATCATCTTCATTTGTAAAAATGATTTTGTTCTTAACAGTCTCGCTAAAAAATGGATTTCCTTGAGCAACATTTGTTATTGCTTTTACTAAAACTTCTTTATCGGCATTTTTAAAAAGATAACCATCAATCTTTAATTTAATCAATGCTTTAATAATTTTGGTTTCTTCGTGCATCGATACAATTAGAATTTTTATTGATGGGAACTGTTTTTTTATGATTTGGCTCAACGCTAAGCCATCCATTTCCGGCATACTGATGTCACTAATTAAAACATCAATAGATGCTAAATTAGGTTGATTTAATAATTCTTTTGCACTAGAGGCAGTGATAAGAATTTTAAAATTGTCTATATCCTTTAAAATTGAAGATAGCCCTTCTAAAAAAAGAGAATGATCATCTACTATGGCAATGTTAATTTTCCTCATTGTATTTTATACTAATTAGCAAGGGATTGTAATATTAAATGCAGAGCCTCTTCCAATAACTGAGTCTATAATAAGCTCACCTCCTAATGCTTTTGTTCTGGACTCTATATTTCTTAATCCAATACCTAATTTTTTTTTCGAAGTATCAAATCCAGATCCATTGTCTTCAACAATTAAGTTTAATGCTTGCTCAAATTTAGTTACGTTAATTTCTATTTTTGTTCCATTAGAATGAGAAATAGAATTCTTAATCAATTCTTGAATTATTCTGTAAACCGTTACTTGAATTTCATCTGATAATTGGTTTATTTTATCTTCCTCTAAATATTCTAATGTAATTTCAAAACTGGTAGCCTCCTTGATGTCGTTGACTAAGTTATTTATAATTTCAATAAAAATAGAATCTTTGATTTGAGGAGTAATTAAATTGTGGGATATGGATCTTACATCGTGATATAATACATCTACATTTTTGATAACTTTTTCTAATAGATCATTTTTATCTTCTTCAGCAATTTTACTTAATTTTAGTTTAATTGCCGAAAGAGATCCTCCAATACCATCGTGCAAGTCAGAGGCAATCCTATTTCTCTCGTTTTCCTCCCCTTTGATGTAATTTCGCATCGATTTTACTTGCTCATTTTTAATGAGTTCGACTGCTTTTTGTTGATATAATTCTTCTGATTTTTGAGCTAAAGCTTTACTAATTTTGGCTCTTTTTTTGTAGTTTAGCACTATTATTGTAGATAGAATAACTATCAATATTGAAAATCCTGCAATGCTGTTTCCTATCAATTTTTGCTTATTTAATTCTTGAAGAGCAACGGCTCTTGCTTTGTCTTGTTTTGCTTTTGCAATTAATTCTTTCTTTTCAAATTCATAGTTCATTTCAGCTTTAACAATTTTTTCAGTATTTATTTTGTCTTCTATACTGTCTCTTGTGGTTATAAATTTTTTATAATGATATAGTGCCAATTGATGTAGTTTTTGCTTTTCATACAAAGTACTCAGCAATTGCTCACATGCCCAGTAGGTGTTAAATCGACTAATTTCTTTTGCTATATTAGAAGCACTTAAGGCAAATTGAATGGCTAATTTGTCGTAATTCTCTTTCTCATAAATTGAAGCAATAGATAGCTTTGTAATTGCAATAACTTCTTTTTTTTGAGTTTGTTCTCCAATTGTAAGCAATTCAAAAAAATATTGTAGAGCTAAATCATTATTACCCATTGTTTGATGATATAGGCTTAATGAATTATATAGCATTACTTTTGACCTTTTTAAATTATATTTTTCAACTATCACTTCTGCTTTTGTGTAGAACTCTAATGCTTTAGCAGTTTCATTTTGCTTTAGATAAATGTTTCCTGTGGCAATAAAACTTCTAACATTAGCATCATAGTTCGTATTTGGTAATATAAAAACTCGAGAGTAATACTCCAATGCTTTTGGAAATTTTTTTAAGTTAGCATAAACATCTCCAATGCCAATGTATACTTCATGAAGATTTTTATTGTCTATTTTTTCTTTAATCTTTAAAGACAAAAAGAACCAATTTAATGCTGATGTATAGTTATTTGTATTAAGTGATTGAATGCCTAAATTATAGTAAGATCTTGCAATAAGATTTTTATTATTTATGATTTTAGCTAAGCTTAGACCTTTTTTAGTATAGTACACTGAAATATCGTTTTTACCTACATTAGAATAATAGATGCTTAATCCGCTGTATACACTAATCAATTTTTCATTTATTTTTTCTCTTTCTTTTTTTGATTTCTCTTTTAGTAAAAGCTTTTCTAAAATATTTTTAGCGTCAATAGTATATAAATAAGCTTTCTTATAGTCATTAAAATATATGATAAAATACTTAGCTAAAACGATATCGGCATCTGCAATTTCTAATTTTATATTCTCTTTTTTTGCTTTATTTAATGCTTTAGTATAGTACGCAAATGTAGAGTCGACATTACTTTTTTCAAATTCCATGCCTATTTCTATGAAGAGATTAGTCATTGCTTTATCATTTGTTGTTTTTTGCAAAACACCTTTTAAACTATCTATTTTACTACTTTGTGAATAAAATGATTGCGTTTTAAAAATTATGAAAAGAATTGAAAGTATAATTTGTTTTGGGTATATCATGTTAAATTTATAAGACTTAAGTGAATTTTTGATATATAATGATCTTATTTATTTTTTAAAATTATCATTATCTCAAATAAATGTGGAATTACTTTAATATTTTCTATTTATAAGATTTTTTTAGAAGTAAACTACTAGTAGTAAAAAAAGCGTTTATTTTTCAAATTATTAATTTGTGGAAAGACACTATGAAAGTTCTAAATGTTATTTTTTAATTCAAATTTATTTTAAAATTGAGTAAATTGTTATGAAAACAGGTTTATTCAATTTTTATAGGCTTTGTTGTACCCGCTATAAGATAGAGGTTTAACAACATAAGCAAACTTCACTATAGATTTCGATAATTATCAAATATATTAAACTGTATTTTTTTTATATGACACAATTGTGTCATATTGTTGATAGTTATTTTACCATTTTTGCTTACTACTGTTTTTAGGAACTGATTTTAAATTTAACTCTTTTTTTATGGAATTAAAGATTAGTCGTTTATCTAAGAAATATTCAAAAGATAAACATGGCTTAGTAAATTTTTCAATAACTATAGAAAATGGTATTACGGGTTTGCTCGGTTCTAATGGTGCCGGCAAGTCTACACTCATGCGAATTATTGCTACAGTTTCTAATCCAACAAAAGGTTCAATTACATTTAATGGAGAAGATATTTTAAAAAAACCAAATAGGATGCGACAAGTTTTGGGATACTTACCACAAGATTTTGGTGTTTATCCTAATTTAACCGGGTATGAATTTTTAAATTATATAGCTGCATTAAAAGGCATTGGGGGTAAAAGTTTACAAAATAAAGTAAATCAATTATTGGAGGGTGTTAATTTAATGGAAGTTTCTAATCGTCCGATTAGCACCTATTCAGGAGGAATGAAACAAAGGCTTGGAATTGCACAGGTGCTTTTAAATGATCCGAAGGTGTTAATTTTTGATGAGCCTACTGTAGGGCTGGACCCAGCGGAACGTGTTCGATTTAGAAATCTTATTTCTGAACTTGCTAATGATTCTATTATTATACTATCCTCTCACATTGTTTCCGATATAGAAATGATTGCTGATGAGGTAGTTATTATGAAAAAAGGGTCACTTGTTCAAAAGGGATATCAATCAGAAATTATTGAAACAGTAGAAAACAAAGTCTTTGAGTTGGAAATTGGAAAAGAAGAATTGAGGTATTTTAAAGATAATTTCTTAGTAGTCAGCACACTAAGAAAAAAAGATAGTGTGCTTCTTAGATTTGTTTCAGATACTCCTTTATCTCATGCCGTTTTATGCGAGCCTACTCTAGAGGATGCTTTCCTTTATCTTACAAATTAATCTTTATGAGCAGATTTTTTTGTATTTTGTTTACTGATTTTTTACAGCGTTTCAGAAGTAATACATTTGTAATTGTGTTATTTGTTAGTGTAATTGCAGCTTATAAATTTGTCCCTAAACCAGAAGATAATTATACCACAATACAAATTGGAGATTACACCGGATTGAATAATGCAGCCTGGATTGGTCACTCTACTGCTATATTGGCTAGTTTTTTTCTTTGGTTTATCGGTTTTTACGTGATTAATAATAGTATCAAACGTGATTTACAAACGGGTGTTGGACAAATAATTGCAAGTACATCAATATCCAACTTTCAATATTTATTAGCAAAAACATTAAGCCATTTTTTATTGCTTTCCATAATTGTTATTGTCATTTTTTCTATGGCGTTAAGCATATCTTTTTTTCGTTGTGGGAATTATACTTTTGATTTTTTTCAGTTTGTAGTGCCATTTATGTTTACTACTATTCCTAGTATCTTTTTTTTGTCTGCAACTGTTATTTTTTTTGAGGTAATTTTTGTTACAAAAACAAACCTTATGAATTTAGTTTACTTTCTTACTTTCGTAGTAATTGTTAGTATAACCAATTTAAATTCTGAAAAATATCTTCATTGGATTGATCCAATGGGTATTAAATTTCTTTTGAATGAAATTATTTATTCAGTAAAGTCATTACCAACATCTGAAAATACCGAAATTTCTGTAGGCATAAATTATAATAAAAATTCTGATATACATTTTTTTCTTTTTGAAGGATCTAATTTTAATTTATCTTATTATTTCTCCAGAATTCTTTGGGTTATAATGGCCTTTTTGTTGATTAAGCTAAGTTCATTTTACTTTCATCGTTTTGATACAAAAGCCACAAAATTAAGTAATACCAGATTTCGTTATCGTCGATCTTCAAGATATAAACCAAAATTTAGTAAAATAGAATTAGAAAATTTGGTGAAATCCGAAGATGATTTTGGTATAAAACCATTGATAAAAATGGAGTTTATAATGTTGTTAAGAAAAGGGTCACTTCGATTTTGGTTCTTAAACTTAGCATTTTTCATAACATTGTTTTTTTTACCACTTGAAACAGCTTTAAGTATTGGACTTCCCATTTTTTGGTATTCACAAGTAAATCGTTGGTCTGATCTTTGTACAAAAGAGTATGACTTTAGAACAGAAGCATTTATATACTGCACATATAAACCATTAGAACGTTTATTGGTATCACAAATTATCGCAGCTATTTCTTTAGCTGTATTTTTATCTATGCCAGTAATTATTAGATTGTGTCTTGCTATGCGTTTTTTTGAGACTATACAGATAGTAACAGGTGCTATTTTGCTCATTTCATTTAGTGTTTTTAGTGGTATTTTGTTTAAAGGAAAGCGTTTTTTTGAGATTTCTTTTTTATTGATAACTTATATTACTGTTATTTCAGGTAGAGATGCTAGTTATATAACTTGGTCAGTAAATTCTGAAGTGCATATTTTATTTCAACTTGTTTTAATCTTACTTTTTTTGAGTTTATCTTTTTGGTTGAGAAAGCTTAAGTTAAAAAATGTATAGTAACTTTTTAAGAATAACTTTTACCTATAGTTTATTATACAATTGATAATTTTAAAAAATTAATCATATAAATCCTATCTAAATTGAATTTGAATTCAATATGGCCGCACTAAATTAATGACATTATTTTGTTTATAGCAATCAAATATATAAATCATACAAAATTTAAGGTTTGTCAAATTTATTCTAGGTTCTTCGGAAAAATAAGGAGATTTTTATTTAAGCTTCTACTTTTGAGCAAGTATAAACATTTAAAAATTTTTTTTTTAAGTTTTTCATTGTGCAGAATAAATTTTTTCAAATTCATTTTATAAAAAATGAAAGAACCAATAGATAAATATTTAAGTTCTGTAAAGGTTTTGTGTCCTCAAGTTACAGAAGAAGAATTAAAATATATCGAAAGCGGATTAACGATTTCTATTCTCAATGTTAAAGATATTTATATTGATGTAAATATAGTTCAAAATCAAATTGGATTCGTGTATTCAGGATTAATAAGGGGGTTTTATATTAATAATAATGGAAATCAAATTTCTATCAAATTTATTAAAGAGAATGAAATTGCAGCTCATTTTTCTTCATTATTTACTCAAAAACCCAGTAAATATTATTTTCAATGTATTGAACCTACAATTATTGTTAACATACCATATAATCATATTCTTTCTGGATATGATAAATTCCCTAATTTAGAAAGATATGGTAGATTGTTAGTAGAAGAATTATTAGAACAATTTCAAAAACGCATAGAAAGTTTTCTTTTTGAAACAGCAGAAGTTCGCTATATAAATTATTTAAAAGAGTATCCAGATCTTATAGAAAGAATTTCTATTTCAAATTTATGTACATATCTTGGTATAGAAAGACAAACACTAACTAGGATTAGAAAAAAGTTAACTAAAAACAAGATGTAAATTAAACGAGTTTACTAACCAAAAAACTTGTTTAATTCGCAAATAAATTATCTTTTTTTGGGATTACTTTAAGTATACATAAGTGATTCGATTTTTAATGCTTATCCGAAAGCGTTCAATTATTTATTAAAAAATCCATGTAAAAAAGCTACTATTATAAGTAATAGTTTTCCAATCATAAAAAAATACAGGTTTATCAAATTAAATTAAGGTTCGTCGGAAAATAAGATTAAAAAATACTTGTGAAATTTAATTTTGGACAAAAGTTTAAAAAATATAATTATGAAAAAATTTAATTTATTAATTCTATTATTATTTACAAGTATTTCATTTGGACAAAATAAACTTACCATTTCTGGATATGTTGAGGACAGTAAAACAGGAGAAAAATTATTTGGTGTAAATGTTTATACCAATTCTAAATCAGGAAATGTAACCAATGAATATGGTTATTTTTCTTTTTCGCTAGAGGAGGGTAAACATATTATTTATGTAAGTTATCTGGGTTATAAAACTATAGAGAAGGAGATTGAAATAAAGTCTAATTTAAAAATAGATTTCAAATTAGAAGATGACTCTTTTAATCTTAATGAAGTTGTAATATCCACAACAAAAATTGAGAACAAAGTGAAGAGTACTGAAATGAGTGTAAATACTTTAAAAGCCTCTACAATCAAGAAACTACCTGCTATATTAGGAGAACCTGATGTGATTAAATCAATACAATTACTTCCCGGAGTTTCAAGCGTCAATGAAGCATCTTCAGGTTTCAATGTTAGGGGAGGAAATGCAGATCAAAATCTAATTTTATTAGATGATGCAACAATCTATAATGCATCACACTTGTTTGGATTTTTTTCAGTGTTTAATTCAGACGCCATTAAAGATGTAAAGTTATATAAAGGAGGAATTCCATCTACTTATGGAGGTAGATTATCATCTGTGTTAGATGTACGTCAAAAAGAGGGAAATAAGAAAGAATTTAATGGTGAAGCAGGAATTGGTTTAATTTTGAGTAGGGTATTAGTTGAAGGTCCTATAAAAAAAGACTCCGTTGGGGAAGGAAAAGGCTCATATATGTTTGCCGGAAGAAGATCTTATGTAGACGCATTTACATTTTTAGATGATGAGTTTAAAGATAATGTACTCTTTTTTTATGATTTGAATTTAAAAGCCAATTATGATTTAAATGAAAAGAATAAAATTTTTCTTTCTGGATACTTTGGTCGAGACAGGTTTGAACTTCCTAAATTTATTGGAACATCTTGGGGTAATGCAATCGGAACAATTAGATGGACAAATGCAATAAGTGAAAAATTATTTTTTCAAACTTCAGCTATTTTTTCTAATTATGATTATGAGTTAGATAATTTAAGATCAGGTTCTGAGTTTAGGTGGAAATCAAATATTACAAACTTTAATTTTAAACCTAAATTAACTTGGTATGCTAGTTCAAAAGCCACTGTGAGAACCGGCGTTGATATTACACATTATAAATTTAATCCTGGAAGAATTTCTGCAATCAATGGATCAAGTATTAGTGCGGAGAAATTTCAAAATAATTTTGCTTTAGAAAACGGAATGTATATTGATACGGAGTTTGATTTGTCTGAAAAACTAAACATTCAAGCAGGTTTAAGATTTTCAAATTTTATGAGATTGGGTAATGAAAGTATAAGGATTTATGAAACGGGAAAACCTCTAAGCTTTGATCCTGTTTATGGAGTTTATGAAGAGAATGAAGTTGTAAGTGAAAAAAAATATGGTTCTGGAGAGGTTATAAAACAATTTAATAATTTGGAACCGCGTTTTTCAATGCGATATTTATTAAATGATAGAAATTCTTTTAAAACGAGTTATAATAGAATGTATCAGTATATACATCTAGTAACTAATACAACATCACCTACACCATTAGATGTTTGGACACCAAGTGGGCCATACATAAAGCCGCAGTATGCAGATCAAATCGCTTTAGGTTATTTTTCGAATGTAAAAGAAAGTAGCTATGATTTTTCGGTAGAAGCTTATTATAAAAAATTAACTAATGTTACTGATTTCAAAGATGGTGCTGATTTACTTTTTAGAGAAGATGTCGAGACTCAAGTTGTTCAAGGAGTAGGGAGAGCCTATGGTTTAGAGTTTTTACTTAATAAAAATACGGGTAAATTAACCGGTTGGTTAAGTTATACTTTATCAAAAAGCGAGAATAGGATAAACGGAATAAATAACAATGAATACTATGACAATAATGTAGATCAATTACACCGATTAAATCTTGTAGGACTCTATAAAACGAATTCAAGATGGGAATTTGGAGGGGTATTTACTTTTAGTACTGGAAGACCAGTAACATATCCAACAGGACGATATGAACAAAATGGGTTAGTTGTGGCTGACTATAGTGAAAGAAACGGGAATAGACTTCCTGTATATCACCGCTTAGATATTTCTGCAACTTTAAATCCTAAAAAAGATAGTAATAAAACCGGTAAATGGATTTTTAGTATAGCTAATCTATATAACAGACAAAATGCTGCCTCCATATTTTTCAGGGAAATTAGTGAAGTAAACGATGTAGAAATTGCAACTGGAAATACTGAAGCAACCAAATTGTCATTTTTTGGGATTGTTCCAAGTGTAACCTATGAATTTAAATTTTAAAATGACTTCAACATTATATAACTAAAAAAATAAAAACATGAGCACCATAATTAAAATAAAAAAAGTATTACATATTGTAATTTTTTCTATTGTTTTCATTTCTTGTGAAGAAGATGTTACAAATGATATTACTCTTAACTCAATTGAACGTCTTGTTATTGAGGGTGGAATTGAACGTAAAGCAGATAATACAACTCAAGTAATTAAATTAACTAAATCAATACCTTTTTTAGATAATTCAGACAATCCTTTTGTTTCAGACGCAATTGTAACTGTATCGGATGGAAATACTACTTGGAATTTTGTTTATACACAAAACGGCAATTATACAAACAACAACATATTACCAGAAATCGGTAAAACTTATACCATTACAATTGTTTGGAATAATGAGACCTATGTGGGTTCAGATACTTTAAACGAGGTACCTCCATTTGACAATTTTTATTATGAATTTGAAGAAGAAACCTTTATTACAGATGCTGGATATTTTCTTAAATTTGATTCTACTGATCCGGTAGGGATTGAAAATTATTATTATTATAGAGTTTTCAAAAACGATATTTTTACCATTGTTCCTGATCCCGGTAATTCAGAAACATTAATTGTAACCGATAGGTTTTTTGACGGTCAACAAAGAATTGGAATTAATCCAAATGAAGAAGTTTCTTTTGAAATTGGTGATGTGGCAAAAGCACAACAATTAGGAATATCAAAAAAATACTATCAATTTCTATTTGAGTTATTTACACAAACGGGCAATCAGGGTATTTCTTTTGTTGGAAATCCACCACCTGCTTCTATAAGAAGTAATATTATAAACACATCAAATCCTACTAATAGAATTTTAGGTTATTTTTATGCCGTAGATATAGAAGAGGATAGTATTTTGATTGAGTAATTTTAATTTAGGAATGAAGAATAGATTGATCTTGTATAGTATAATTTGCTTTATATTTAGTTTTTTGAATTTTTTAGAAGACTATAATGAAAGTTCTTTTTTTGAAGCTATACAAGATCAGATTTATTTATTTCCGCTAAGTTTTATTTTTATCTTAATAATTTATTTGATCAGAAAGAGAACAATTGAAAGTTATTATTACAAAAGAGTTGAATTATTCAACAAAAGAACATTCCTTTTTTTCGTCAGTATTGCTACAATTATATTTTTTAGTTTTCTACTAAGACTAATTTCCTTGGTCTTATTTAATGATGATGAAGATTTGATTTTTTTTGATACGCTTTTTTTTGCCATTTTAATAATTGTAAGTAGTGTAGTTTTATTTATTTATTTATTTGAGATTTATTTAGAAAACGAATTTGAAAAAAAGGAATTAAAAATAAGGCTAAAAGAAAATGAGATTGAAAATCTTAATGATAAATATATGTCACTTAAGAATCAACTAAACCCTCATTTTCTTTTTAATTGTTTTAGTAATATTACTAGTTTAATTGATACTGAACCTGAAAAAGCAATAAAATTTGTGGAGGAATTATCCAATGTTTTTCGATACAGTCTCACTAATTCTGATGAAATTTTAGTTACTTTATCTGAAGAACTCAAACTACTAAATTCTTATTTTGAACTTCAATTGATTCGACATCAGGGGTTAATAAAACTTGAGAGTTCTGTTGATGTTTCTAAATTAGATTATTTAATACCTCCTCTAACGCTTGAGATATTAATAGAAAATGCTTTAAAACATACCGTTTTTGATAAACATAATCCTTTGAAAATTAGTATCTATACTAGAGAAGAGCAATTAATAATTGAGAATAATTTTAATCCCAAAATAAATGCTGTAAAAACGGAATCTTTTGGAATTGGAATGAAAAGTATAAAAAAACAATACGTTTTACTAAATTGTGGAGAACCTTCTTTTAAAATTGAAAATAATATTTTTAGAGTAGAAATCCCCTTAATTAAGTCGAGTTATGATTAAAGTTATTATTATTGAAGATGAAATATTGATAGCAGAGCGATTAAAGAAAATGATTGAATCGATTGAACCTGAAATGAATGTTGTTGAAATGATTGATTCAGTTAAGGAGGCTATTTCTTGTTTAAGCGAAAGTATACCTGATTTAATTTTTTTAGATATTAATCTCTCTGATGATTATTGTTTTAAAATATTTGAGGAAGTTAATGTTACTTGTCCTGTTATTTTTGTCACTGCTTATTCAGAATATGCGATTAAGGCATTTGAAATAAATAGTATTGATTATCTTTTAAAACCAATTTCAATACCAAATTTAAAAAAGAGTATTGATAAATATAAAAGTCTTACAACATTTCCTAATTATACTAAAATGATGATTGATATGGAATCCAGATATCGAAATCGTTTTTTAGTGAAGTTAAATAATCAATTAAAGTCAGTATCGATTGATAACATAGCCTATTTTTTTTCAGAAGATAAATTGACCTTTGCCTGTTTGAATGATGGTAAAAAATTACCACTTGATTTTAGTTTAAAAAAAATTGAGGAAGAGATTAATCCTAAAGAATTTTTTAGAGTAAATAAAAAGTTTTTAATCTCAGTAAACTCAATTCAAGAGATGTATTATGTTTCAAAGTTAAAAATAAAAATAATTTTGAAACCCAACTTTGGTAGTGAAAACATTTTTGTAGCGGTAGAAAAAGTTGGTGAATTTAAATCTTGGTTGTCAAATTAATTTTTCAAAATATCTTTCTAAAAATATTTATTCAATACTATTTAAAAAATTAATGCTGATATTATGACACATTTTTGTCATTATTAAAGTCAATTAAATTTATAACTTTGGTTTATTAAATATTTATTTAGTTTTATTTTGGGTAAATTTAAAGCTATTTAAAATATTTAAAATTGGCATTAACAATTAAAATAAAAAACTTAAATGAAATTGCATATTATACTTACCTTTTTTTTATTCTTTTTTTATTCAGCTGATTTGGTTATTGACTTTGGAAAGACCAATGGGAAGAACAAAGATTGGATACTTATATCAGATAACATTATGGGTGGTGTTTCAAAATCTAAGCTGGAGTATTTAGATGATTCATTTTTATTAACCGGCAACATTTCATTAGATAACTATGGTGGTTTTTCTTCAATTAAAACTAAGTATGAAAATTTTGATTTGACAGATTACAAAGGGGTAAAAATAAGATTTAAATCTAGTAAACAAAAATTTGCTTTTACTTTAGAAGAAAGTAAAAATTGGACATTACCCAATTTTAAAGGTGATTTCAATTCAACAAAAGAAAACACTTGGGAAATAATTACGATATATTTCAAAGATTTTAAAGAATATCAAATAGGAGAACCTACAGGTAATAAGTTAAAAACTTCAAGTTTAAAAAATATTGTTAGACTTGGAATTATAACAACCGATAAAAAGGAAGGGCCTTTTACTATTGAAGTTGATTATGTTGAGTTTGTAAAATAGATTATTTTATTTAATTCTTCCAGTTTTATCAGTAAGTTTAATTATGTTATAAGAATTTTATTCAAGTTTGCAGAATAGAATTAATTTGAAGTCATATAAGGAAAGAAGGTTTTTTGTGATGTCAAAATGCGATAAATTATTAAAAATTCGGCTTATTTTTCTACTCACCTTTACTCCCGCTTATGGTATAATAGGAATGATTTTCCAATAACCACTTTATCATTTCCTTCTCTACTAAGTAATCCTAAATCTTTAAGAACATCTATGTTATTATCTATAGCAGAAGCACTTATACCTACAGCTTGTTCTATTTCTTTTTTAGTTACTTTATGATTATTGTGAACTTCTCTTAGAATTTAAATTCTATTATAAGTTAGTTTTTCTACCCACTTTTCAAAATCAAATGGTCTTCTAAGTGTAACAGTAAACATTCCATCAATATTAAATTCAGGAGGGGTTAGTCCTTCATCATTCATTACATCTCTAATACGAGTAATACCTGAACCAATTTGTTCTACTAATCGCATTCTTTCAAATAAACCAAAAATTAATGGATTTCTACTTGCACTTCTTTTCCCAAATTCACTTTTTGGAACTGCACTTACTTAACCAACTAGATTTGATATTTCCACTCGATCATCAAATAGTTCTATAGTTATTCTTGCTTCTTTATCTTAATAATCGCGATGAGCTAAAGAATTTTTTATTGTTTCTTTGAATGCAGTTTCTGGAATTTCACACAGCTCTTTTCTTGGTTTTCCGCCTTCACCTTTAATATCATATCTTACATCTAGCTTTGACTTTAACCAAATCATACTTTTTTGATATTGTTGGTATAATGTTCCGGTCATTACTTTATCATCAACGATATAACGTTTGTCTCTACCTTCAAATGCTACACAACGAATTACTGCTTTTTCGAAAAACTTTTCCGGATTACTACCAAAGAATAAAATGGTACCGTTTTTTAAATGGTCATCATTTGTTACTAACTTTAGATTGGTAAATAATTGTTCGTCTGAAGTTGCAGCATTTAACTGCTTAGAAATTAAAATTTTAAATGGATTTAGATTAGATTCTATTTTTCGTATTCGTTATCAATATCGTTATCCTGTGAAAACGGTTGATCGATTAAACACAATTAAAGTTGATTAATATTGTGTGATTAGAAATTGGGTTTATAAATTTCTTGAAAGCGATATAAGACATTTATTTAAAGAAAATGAAGTTAGTTTTGAATTAAATATTACACAGATAAGACGTAATTTCGTTTAACAGTTAAACATATATCTTGCAGATTATGTGTCAGTTGCAAAATTTTTAATACATTTTAAGTTATAACTAATTAATTCTTAAAATTATGGCACTTAAACCCGGACCAAAAAGAATTGCCTATTCAACAGGAAAACCAGATAGATGTCAGCGAGATAATAAAAGTACACCTGGCAATACACCCTCATTAAAGCCCTCTGTGCCGAAGAAGAAATGATAAAATATGAAGTTTTTTTAGGTTTTTAACTTTAAATTTTGTTTGGTGCATAAATATTTATCTTTTAAAATCTGCATATCCTCACTCACTTTTCTATCCAATACTTTCGCATAGTGTTGTGTGGTTCTCAAGTTTTTATGCCCAAGCATTTTGCTTACACTTTCAATAGGAACGCCATTTGTAAGTGTCACAGTAGTAGCAAAAGTATGTCTGGCGATATGGAAAGTTAACTCTTTGTCAATTTCGCAAATATCGGCTAGTTCTTTCAAATAAGCATTCATTTTTTGATTGGATAAAATAGGGAGGAGCTTACCTTCATTTTTACATTGTGGGTGGTTTTCGTATTTATCAATAATCATTTGGCTAACGGGAAGAATCGGAATCCTAGAAGGACTTTCTGTTTTTTGTCGTTTTGTTGAAATCCATTTTTCTCCATCAATACCAATGATTATATTTGAGTTCGTTAGGTTGTACACATCAATGTAAGCTAATCCGGTAAAACAGCTGAAAAGGAACATGTCTCTGACCAACTCGAGTCGCTTTATTTTTAATTCTTTATTGAGAAGTAACTCAATTTCATCCTGGGTTAAATAGACTCTTTCAATTTCTTTTACTTTTCCTTTGTAATTGAGTAAAGGGTCTCTCTCTAACCAACTGTTAACATAACATTGTTTAATTATTTTTCCAAAGTTCCGGATGTATTTAATTGTAGAATTGTTATTGCATTTCTTTGTATTTCGTAGGAAGAAATCAAAGTCATTTATAAATGCAATGTCAACTCGCTTAATTGAAATGTCGTTTAGATTGTATTGCGATTTTAGAAATTCTTTTACGTGACTCAATGTGGTTTCATATTTTTTATACGTATTATTTGCGTAATTGGAACCAATTAATTCTTTCATTCTTTTGTTATGATCATCAAAGATTAGAATGAGCTGCCTTTGTTTTTCTTCAACACCAAGAAATTTGTTTTTAAAGGTTTGAGCGTTAATTTCTTCATTGTTATTGACCATCCATTTCTCTGTCTCGTATGCTTTAGCCAATAAAACATCAAGGTAACTATTTATTAGTCTTGCTTCTTCTGAATTCCCTTTGATTTTTCCTGCTGCTGTATTCCATTTGGATTTTTCTACAAACTTGGAGGTGCTTAACTCAATTCGAGTACCATTAATAGTAATCCTCTGATAAATGGGAAGTAAGCCATTTTTTGAAGCTTTAGAACTTTTCACATAGAAAAGTATTGACATTTTGTGTTTCATTTTGTGGTGACTTTAATGTTATTCAAATTAGTTATTTAATTTTCAACTATCAAGATGTTCATCTTTTGAACAGCTTGCTATCATTGGCTTTACAAGAGATTCGGTTACCCTAATTTTGCTCTTTTTCGGGTAACCGATTTTACCACCAATGATTTTTGATTTATTGAATAATTTGAATAGTATCAAAAACAAAAAACCCTGTAAATCATACGATTTACAGGGTTTTAGTTTAAGATGAAAGTAATAATGTGGAGTCGGAGAGAATCGAACTCTCGTCCAAACAAGCAACCAAAGAGCTTTCTACGCGTTTATCCTTTGATTGGATTTTCGACAAAAAGCGAGGCCAAAGGCAGCCACTTCTTGCTTAGCTTTACAGTTGTCAGAAGGGATTCAAAGCATTACCCTTCCTAGGTTTATTTTTACGGTTCCCCTAAATCAAACGCCACAAACCAAGGCTTCTGAGGAGAATCTAGCTTCTCGTCCTTGACGAGACTAGGCAAATCTTACTATAATTCAGATTAAGCAGCTAAAGCGTAATTATTTTCGCCGTTTATAAAGTGTGAACCTTGATATTTACGAGCCAAATGTCCAATGCTCGACGTGCTTACCGTTTAGTTCCACCTGCTGTCAAAACCGGTCGACCCCTTTTTTTAGTGTTCAGTTGTCAGTTGTCAACTCAGCCACTCAGCCACTCAGCCACTCAGCCACTCAGCCACTCAGCCACTCAGCCACTCACAACAAAAACCAGACCACAAATATACAATTTAAATTGTCATAAATAAAACTTGTCGGTATAAACCAATAATGTTATATTTGAAACAATTTTTAAGATTTACCATAAAAATATCACAAATGACATTTGGCATCATCAAAGAACGCAAAAATCCACCTGACAGAAGGGTTGTATTTACTCCAGAAGAGTTAGTACGTTTACAGCAACAATTTCCGGAGGCAAAAATTAAAGTGGAAGCCTCTGATATCAGGGTTTTTCCGGATCTATTTTATCAAGAAGCCGGACTAGAAGTAACAACAGATATGTCAGATTGTGATGTATTAATTGGGGTAAAGGAAGTGCCAATTGACACTTTGATTCCGAATAAAAAGTATTTTTTCTTTTCGCATACCATTAAAAAACAACCGCATAATCGGAAGTTATTGCAAGCTATTTTAGAAAAGAAAATTGATTTATATGACCATGAAACGATTGTAGATGCACAAAATCGTCGTTTAATCGGTTTTGGACGTTATGCCGGAATTGTTGGAGCTTATAATGGATTAAGAGGTTTTGGAATCAAATATGAATTGTTTACGTTACCAAAAGCAGAAACCTTAAACGGAAAAGCAGAATTAATTGCAAAGTTAAAACGACAAACTTTTCCACCCATAAAAATTGTGTTGACCGGTAGAGGAAAAGTAGGTATGGGGGCTAAAGAAATGTTAGATGGAATCAAGTTTAAAGAAGTTTCGGTTGAAAATTTTCTCACTAAAAAGTATTCAGAACCTGTTTATGTGCATATAGACGTATTAGATTACAACAAGCGAAAAGACGGTAAGCGATTGGATAACCAAGATTTTTATGCTAACCCTGCTGAATATATTTCTGATTTTGAACGATTTACCAAAGTAGCAGATGTTTTTATGGCCGGTCATTTTTATGGTAATGGTTCACCGGAAATTTTAACTAATGATATGTTGAAAGCTGCGGATTGTACGTTGAAAGTAGTGGCTGATATTTCCTGTGATGTAAATGGACCAATTGCCTGTACTATTAAAGCATCTACAATAGCTGACCCGTTTTTTGGTTATTTGCCTTCAACCCGTGAAGAAGTCCCCTACATGCATCCGGGTTCCATTATGGTCATGAGTGTTGATAATTTGCCATGTGAGCTTCCCAAAGATGCCAGTGAGGGTTTTGGGGAAATGTTTATGCAGCATGTAATTCCTGCTTTTTTTAATGGTGATAAAGACGGTATTTTACAACGAGCCAAGATTACAGAAAACGGAAAGTTAACGTCTCGATTCAGTTATCTACAAGATTATGTTGATGCTTCTTCACCGGTTTTAAAATAACAACTGTACAGTACAGGTGGTTTAATCCGAATTGTTTTTTACATTTGGGAAATGAAACTAGCTTGTATGAAAGGTAGATTTTTAATTTGGTTATTGTTTTTCATTTCCTCTGACAATTTTGCTCAGGAACTGCTTCCTTTTGTAGAAAATTTCACAAAAACCGATTACAAAGGCGATAATCAAGTATGGAACCTCACTCAAGGTGAAGATAAAGCCTTTTATTTTGCCAATAATCACTATTTTTTACGGTATGACGGTGTAAAATGGGAGCGGTATTCGTTGCCGAATAAAACCATTATTCGTTCTGTGTTTGCTCATCAAGACAAGATTTATTGTGGTTCCTATAATGAATTTGGTTATTGGAAAAGGAAAAAGGGTATAATGCAGTATTTTTCACTTTCTAAAGGGAAGAATTTTTTTAAAGGAAGTTCAAAGAATGAAGAAATCTGGAAAATTTTTCGTGCCAACAACAAACTGTATTTTCAATCGTTTAATGAACTTTATATTTATGAAAATCAAACGATTAGAAAAGTAGAAATTCCTTTTTTAATCTCCTATTGTTATGTGATTGATGAACAAATTTATGTTGCTTCTGTTAATAAGGGAGTGTATCTTTTTGATGGGAAGCAATTTTCACCATTGAGTAAATGGGATGCTATCTTTGATAATGTAATTCATGGAATCGATAGAAACCAAAAAAGCACCTATATCTTTACCTTAAAAAACGGAGTTTTTGTTGAGCAAGGAAATGGTTTGACAGAGTGGCAACATCCTTTGAATACAATCCTAAAAAAAGAAGGAATCAATGCTGCTCAGTTTTATAAAACTGATCAATTGGTAATTGGTACGGTATCCAATGGAGTGTATATTGTTCAGCTAAAAACCGGTGAATACATTAAAATTGATCGAAATAATGGATTGTCGAATAATACTATTTTAACTATTTCTATTGATCAGGAAAAGGATATTTGGTTGGGATTGGACAATGGAATTTCACATTTGGAAATCAATTCACCGTATCGAATTTTTTCAGATACAACCGGTGAGTTGGGAAGTGTATATGCTATTTCATCAACGCCAAACGGATACTTATTGGGTTCGAATCATGGTGTTTTTAAATATGAGAATAAACAATTGGAATTTGTAACAGGTTCGCAAGGTCAAGTATGGAATATACAGCAGATTGGACAAAAATATATTATTGGTCATAATGAAGGAACCTTTTTATTGGATAAGAATCAATTCGTGAAAGTAAATCCACTGAATGGAGGATGGCAATTAAAGAGAGACATCGCTGCCCCACGATTTGTTCAATCCAATTACTTAGGCATTGCTTTTTTTGCTGAACAAGATAATTTTTCTTCATTTAAACGGTTGAATACGGTGTACAGACCCATTAAAGATTTTATTCAAACCGGACCAAATGAAATTGTAGCTTCTGACAGTTATAGGGGGTTGTTCAAAATAAAATACGATCAAAATCTAGAGGTAGTTTCTTATGTCAACTTAACGGAAAAGAATCAGATTAGTAATGATTTTGGGGTAAAAATATTTCAGTATAAAAGTGAAGTGCTGTACTATATTCACTCAGAATGGTATGTTTTAGACCATGTTACAGATGTGTTGAAAAAGCATGAATTGTTTAATAAACATTTTAAAGGAATCAGTCAAATCATTCCTATTGATGATTCGAGTTTTGGTATATTGAAAGATAATTTGCTTTATATTATTAATCAAAATGAGCAACACTTTTCATGGAAATTGATAGCTCCAAAATATTATGAAGGAAAAATTGTAAACAATGATACGCGAATATTTAATTTTAATCATCAGTATTTACTCAATTTAGACGATGGGTTTTTATTGTTTGAAACCAATAAAAATGATTTTACTAAACAAAGTATAACGATTGAAGCTTATCTGAACGAAGAATTGATTGAAAATGAGACAAAGATTCCATATAATCAGAGTTTGGAATTGCATTTTCTATCTGATTTTTACGGAAATAAAAAATCTCCCTTGTTTTATCGTCAAAATAGCTCTGAGCTCATTCCGTTAATTGAGGGTAAGTTAGCTTTAAATAATTTAACCAGTGGACAAAATAAAATTGAGGTTTTTTACACCAATGGAGTAGACTATGTAAAAGCAAATGAATTTACTTTTTATGTCAAAAAGCCTTGGTATTTATCTTTTTGGATGATTGTATTGTATCTATCCTTCATTGGACTTATTTTGTTTATTTATTATCGTTGGAATAAAATTCGGTACCAAGAAAAGCTAAAATTAAAAGAAGAGGAGTTAAAGCATCATAAGCAAATTGTAGAACTTGAATTGGAAGCAGAGAATAAGCTCAAAATTCAAGATTATGAAAAGCATATTTTAGAAATGCAAATTCAATCAAAAGCTACTGAATTAGCCGGCAAATCATTATCAATTGCTAAACAAGGTGAAATGATTGAAAACATTCAACGCATCTTAGAACATGAAAACGAATTATTGCAATTGAAAAGTAAAATTCGCAAAGTGATTAAAGCAAATGCCCTTAACAAAAAAGAGTGGGAGAGTTTTGAGAAAAACATCTATCAAAGTCATGACGAATTTGTACAGCGATTAACAAAACGTTTTCCTCAATTGACTTCTAAAGACATCCGACTTTGTATTTATTTAAAAATGAATCTCTCTTCTAAAGAGATAGCTCCTTTAATGAATATTTCTTATCGTGGAGTTGAATTGCACCGTTATCGCCTCAGAAAAAAGATTAATCTTGATGCAGATATAAATCTTTCAACATTTATGATAAATCTATAATTTTCTGATATAAATTATAGAATTATTATTTTTTAGGTATTTTGAATAACATTCTATTACTACATCATTTATACATCATTTAGCTTTTAAAACGATGTATTATAAATCTATTTTAATTGATTTAAATGTTTGAAATTCATATCTTTATAATATATAAAATTTATTTTGATGTATTAATGTTGTTTGATTTGGTTTGCTTACTATATCGTTTTAGTTACTATATTTACGATATCAAACTAAACAAACCAACAAAATGTATAGAATTATCTATTTATTACTTTTAATTGTAACAATTCCAACTATTCAAGCACAAGAAATTACCGGAAAAGTTACTGATATTAATGGTATGCCATTGCCTGATGTTATTGTATTAGTTGTCAAAACTAAAGAAAATACGGTTACAGACTTTGATGGTAAATTTAAGATCAAAGCTAATGAAGGAGATGAACTTCAATTTTCGATGTTAAGTTTTGTAAAGAAAACTGTTCCGGCTACTAATGGAATGACTGTAAAATTAGAAGATGATAATTCAAAAAGTTTATCAGAGGTAGTAGTTGTAGGTTACGGAACAAAAAAATTAGGTTCAATTACCGGTTCGGTTTCACAAATCAAATCCGCAGATATTTTAAAAACCCCTGCACAGTCCGCTATCCAGTCTATTCAAGGTAGAGCAGCGGGTGTAAACATTGTTACGAATGATGAACCGGGAGCAAATCCCTCTATCCGAATTAGAGGTTTAGGAACGTTACTTGGGTCAAGAGATCCGCTTTATGTGATTGATGGTATTGAAAGTAACAGTTTAAATGGCCTTAGTCCAAATGAAATTGAAACGATGGACATTTTAAAAGATGCCTCTTCATTGGCTATTTACGGTCAAAAAGGTTCTAATGGTGTGGTTATCATCACCACTAAAAAAGGTAAAAAAGGTACGATGAAAGTGAATGTTGATTCCTATTATGGTCAACGTTTTATCCAAAGAGAAGTTGAGATGGCTGATTCCTATCGATTTGCCTATTACAACAATACCGCACAAGGTTCATCTTCATACTTTAACTTTGAACAGCCTTATAATACTAATTGGTTAGATGAGATAACGGACAATGGTGAAGTGATGAGCAATCACATCAACATTTCGGGTGGTACTGAAAATGCAACTTATTATTTCGGAGCCACCAATCTCAAAGAGCGAGGAATTTTAAATGGAACTCAATTTGAAAGAACTAATGTTACTTCAAGAAACGAATTTTATATTTTAGATCAAAGAGTAAAAATTGCTCCATCTATTAATTTGTCTATTGTTAATAATACACCTAAACCTTTAAGTGCATTTACAAACGCATACAAACAATCACCAATTGTTCCGGTGCGTTTTGATAACGGAAGATGGGGAGTACCTCTCAGAAATCCGGAAACAGGTTTAATTGACATCAACGGAAGTGACCGTTTTAACAATGTTGCCAACCCTGCAGCTCAATTATTTTACACCAATGAGCAAAATAGAAATGTGACGTTGTTTGGCTCCATGAATGCGGAAATTAAAATTTTAGATGAATTAAAGTTTACCTCTAATTTTGGTGCTACTTTTGATTGGTCTAAAGGTTATACATTCACACCTAGTAGAGAAATTTGGTTGTCTCAAAATGCTACTTCAACAATAGAGGATTATTCTCCAAATGCACCCATAAACATTTTACAACAAAGAAGAGCAAATAGTTATCAATGGAACTGGGATAATTTTATAACGTATAAAAAATCGTTTAATCAACATGATGTTACGGCTGTATTAGGTATGTCAAGATCGACCAGAGGTAATAGCGATTTTTTAACAGGAACACGTTGGAATGTCCCAGAGCAATCTAATTATTGGTCATTAAATTTATCTTCTTATAATACAGAAACCGCTCCTGGAGCTGTTGTTTCACACTCAGTTCAAACACCAATCGTTTCTATTTCTTATTTTGCCAGATTGGATTATGAATACAGTGGGAAATATTTGTTTGCAGCCTCGCTAAGAAGAGAGGGAATTAGTGCCTTTCAAGAGTCTAAACGTTGGGGTATGTTTCCTTCTGTTTCTGCGGGATGGATAGCATCAAATGAAAAGTTTTTACAAAGTTCTAAAGTGCTAAACTTTTTGAAAATAAGAGCCGGTTATGGTGAAGTAGGAAACGGGAATACAATTAATTCTTTAAATATTCCGGTCTTTTCTCCCAATTTTAATTATGCTTTTGGTGAGGATCAAATCATCAATCCGGGTAGTAACCAACCTTATCAAGTTGATCCGAATTTAACTTGGGAAACGATGAAAGAATTAGGTTTTGGAATTGATTTTAAGACCTTGGATAATCGCTTGTCAGGAACCATCGATTTATACAATCGAAAATCTGCTGATGTAATTTTGCCAATAACATTGCCAACAGTTCTTTCTCCCGAAAGAGTAACTGTAAATACAGGCGATGTTACAAACAAAGGGGTCGAATTATCTTTAAAATGGGATGGAAAAATTAATGATAACTTAACTTATTGGGTGAGTGGAAATTTTTCGCATAATAAAAACGAGTTAACTAGTGTGAGTAATGCTTATTTCTCTGATTTCATTGGTGGTAGTATCAATAATGGTCAATGGACGAAACAAGTCTTGGTAGGCGAACCATTGGGAAGTTTTTATGTTTTTCAAGTCACCGGTATTAATGCAGATGGAGCGTTTACATATAGCCCGGATCGTGTGGTGGCCGGATCTTATTTGCCAACACATACGTATGGTTTAAGTTTAGGTGGGAAATATAAAAATTTTGATTTTTCGGTTGATACATATGGGGTTGGAGGGAATAAAATTTACAATGGAAAAAAAGCACAACGATTTGGTGGAGAAAATATAGAAAGTGCAGTATTAGATAACTTTTGGACACCAAGTAATCCAAATGCTCCTAATCCACTTCCATTTAATATCGTTCCTGTTTCTTCCACTTACTACATAGAAGACGGTTCTTTTTTTAGAATAAATAATATAACTATAGGATATACACTACCAAAGTTCTATGAAAAAATAGATAAAGTACGGTTTTATTTCACGGCATTAAATCCATTTTTGTTTACAAAATATACCGGTTTTTCACCTGAAATATCAGGAAATAATAATGCTGATCCTCTGGGTTCAGCCGGGATAGAATTAGATGCCTATCCTACAAATAAATCTTTTTTAATGGGTGTTAACATAAGTTTATAAATCAAGGTTATGAAAAAAATAGTTCGGTATAAAGTTTTCTTATTTGTTTTCACATTGTTTGGTTTTTTATCATGTGAAGATGATTTAAATGTTAAACCCAATGATGTTATAAATGAATTTGATTTTTTGAATAATCCTGCAAATGCTGTTCAATTGGTGAATGGAGTATATAATAAACAATTGGATTATAACATGTATTCTTTTTCTTGGATTGGAATAACGAGTATTACTTCTGATGATGCGGATAAGGGTTCTACTCCAACCGATACCGGAACGGATAAACACAGAATGGATAATCTAACTTTTGATGCTACTGATATTTCTTTTAACGACGTTTGGAAAGGTAGATATGATGGAATTTACAGAGCAAATAATGCTTTGTTTTATTTAGAACAGTTAACAATTGATCCCGTTTTGAAAGACAGATTAATTGGTGAAGTAAAGTTTTTGAGAGCTCTGTTTTATTTTGATTTAGTACGTTGTTTTGGTGGTGTACCTATTGTAATTGAAAAAATTGATATTAATGATAGTGCGACCATAAATGAAGTGGTATTTATTAGAAAATCAAAACAAGAAGTGTATGATGTAATTGAAACCGATTTGTTAGATGCAATAAGTAAATTACCGCAAAAAGGACAATATTCTCCAAATGATTTGGGAAGAGCTACAAAAGGAGCCGCTCAAGCCTTATTGGCCAAGTCCTATTTATATCAAGAAAAATGGCAAATGGCTTATGATATGGCAGGTGAGGTCATCACTTCAGGTCAATATGCGTTATTAAGTAATTATGCAGAGGTTTGGAGAGAAATCGGTGAAAATAAATCTGAATCCATTTATGAGGTTCAGGCAACCTTAACTCGTGGTTTAAGAGATTACACAAACGTACAAGGACCAAGAGGCACACCTGATTTGGGTTGGGGATTCAATACACCATCATTGAGTTTAGCTAATTCTTATGAAAGTGGTGATTTACGCAAAGAAGCTGCTATTATGTTTGTTCCTTCAGTTTTATGGGATGGATTTATTGCACCCGTAAGTTGGACCAATCCAAGGTATAATTATAAAGCCTATCAAAGTCCTCTTTTAGAGTTATGGAATGATGATAAAGGAGAAACCGCTAAAAATTTACGTATTTTAAAATACAGCGATATTTTATTGATTAGGGCAGAGGCCGGGTTTCAATTGGGTATGACCGGTGAAGCTCTAGACCGAATTAATGAACTACGTTTACGTGCTGGACTTGATGCTGCTACTACTGTTACCTTACAATCGATATTGAATGAAAGAAGATGGGAAATGGCAATGGAGCATGACCGTTGGTTTGACCTAGTAAGAACCGGAACCGCAGTAAGTGCAATGGCTGCAAACGGTAAAACATTTGTGGTGGGTAAACATGAATTATTCCCAATACCGAGTGATCAAATTATTGCAAGTGGTGGATTGTTAACACAAAACCCTGGATATTAATATTACTAACTTAAATATTTAACATTTTAAACATTATGATTATGAAAACAATGAAATTATCAATGAAGGCTTTGTCTTTATTATTAATTGGTGCAACAATTATCGCTTGTAGCGATGATGATGAAAAAAAATTACCACCAATTGGAGGGTACAATAATGCTGATGAAGTTGCTGCTTCAGCATTAAAGGCATATTGGCCATTGAATGGAAATGGGAATGAAAAAATTTCGAACACAGCTCCGTCTTCAACAGTAGCAACAACATTTGTTACCGGAGTAAAAGGTCAAGGAGCTAATTTTAATGAAGGATATATGGCATATCCTACAATTGCTGCATTAAGTTCAACTTCAGGTAGTGCGTCTATTAGTTGTTGGGCAAAAATTTCTAACACTAAATTAGTACCAGATGGACCAAGTAACATTTCTCCAATTTTTTCTTTAACAAGAACCGGAGAAGTATTTGGAAATTTAAATTTATTTGGAGAAACACATGGTTTAACAACTAGTGATTCAATTCAGGTAAAAGGTATTTTTAGAATTAAGAAAGAAGACGGTACAGAGTTTGGTGGTGATGCCGTTAACATGATAAAACAAGAGCCTTGGATGGATGCAACACATACATGGAATCCAAATAAAATTGGTGGACAATGGGCTCATATTGTGTATGTTTATGATGGACCAACTGCAACCAACAGATTATATGTGAATGGTGTGAAAATTTCAAATTCTGCATGGGAAGTAAGAAATGCTGGAGCTCCATTTTTACTAAATCATTTTACTCCAACAAGACCTGTGATTGGAGCATTAGAAACTGTAGTAAACGGAACAAATGCTGATGCTTGGAACAAAGCATTAAAAGGACAAGTAGATGAAATTAGAATTTTTGATAAAACATTAACCCAAGCTGAAATCGGTGCTCTTTATGAGCTTGAAAAAGCAGGAAGATAATTTGTTTTCATATGATAAACCTAGCAGGATAAATTCCTGTTAGGTTTATTTCTACTTAATTTTTTAAAGAATTCTATATGCAAAATATTCTAAAATATTTATTTATCATTCAATTCTTCTTCATTTCTTGTTCATGTTCAAAAACAAACGAAACGGTGACTAGAGAAGATGATGTAATTAATATACCACCTTTATCTGAGCAAGAGTTATTAGATTTAGCTCAAAAAGATGCGTTTAAATATTTTTGGAATTATGCAGAATCAAACTCAAAATTGGCAAGAGAACGTTATCATGTAGATGAACCTTTTGTGGATGAACATTTGGTTGCTACGGGTGGTTCCGGTTTTGGTTTGATGACTATTCTTGTAGGGATAGAAAGAGGTTTTGTAACCAGAGAAGAAGCCTTATCCAGACTGCAAACTGCTTTAAATTTTCTAGAAAACGCCGATCGTTTTCACGGAGCATGGAGTCATTGGATTAACGGAACAAATGGAAATACAGTTCCTTTTGGAACGATTGATAATGGAGGCGATATAGTAGAAACTTCTTTTTTGTGTCAAGGGCTAATTTGTGTACGTGAATATTTTAAAAATGGTACAGAAGCTGAACAAGCTTTAGCACAACAAGCCGATGAACTTTGGAGAGGAGTAGAGTGGAGCTGGTATACAAAAGGCGAAAATGCAATGTATTGGCATTGGTCACCTGATTACGAATGGCAATTAAATTTTAAATTAGAAGGTTATAACGAGTGTTTAATTACCTATGTTATGGGAGCTTCTTCGCCTACGCATCCTATTCCCTCAGAAGCCTATCATCAAGCTTGGGCTAGAAATGGTGCAATTGTTACCGCGGCTTCCAGTTATAACATTCCTAAGATTTTTAATTACAATGGGGCTTCTATTGTTGGTCCAATGTTTTGGGCACATTATTCTTATTTAGGGTTAGACCCACGAGGACTAACCGACCAATATGCTAACTATTGGGAATTGACTCAAAATCATACTAAAATCATGCATGCTTATTGTGTTGCTAATCCTATTGGTTGGAATGGATACAGTGAGGAATGTTGGGGATTAACAGCAAGTTACACCAGAAATGCTAATGGAACCGTTGGCTATACCGACCATAAACCAGGTAATGATAGAGGTGTCATTACGCCTACAGCAGCATTATCTTCATTTCCCTACACGCCGGAAGAATCTATGAAAGCTTTGCGGTATTTTTACGAAAGCAATGATTGGAGAGACCGATTAATTGGTGTGGCTGGGCCTTATGATGCATTTTCACCGCATCATAATTGGGTAACCAAACGCTATTTAGCCATAGATCAGGGAACGATTGTCCCAATGATAGAAAATTACAGAACCGGATTTTTATGGAATTTGTTTATGCAAGCTCCTGAAATTCGAACAGGTTTACAGAATTTAGGATTTTCATCCGCACAACATGGTTTTTAAAAATAAATTAGTCACTACTTTTATTTTCTGTTTTTTGATAACAGGATATTTTCCTTTTGAAGCGTACAGTCAAGAAACAAAAGGAAGTTATTCCGTTACAATAGAAAACAAAATTAATTATGGCTATATTTTGCATAAACCTAAAAAAGTTGAGACAAATAAACCATTGATTGTTTTTTTGCATGGTTCAGGTGAGAAAGGTGCTGATTTGGAAAAAGTAAAAGTGCACGGACCATTAAAGTATCTTCAATCAAATGAATTAGATACTTATGTTTTAGCCCCTCAGTGTCCTGAAAATATCTACTGGGAATCAGAATCATTGTATCAATTGATTCAAAAAATAATAAATGAAAACCCAATAGATACTAACAGAGTATATTTAACAGGGTTGAGTATGGGAGCATGGGGAGCTTGGAATTTAGCTTTTGCTCATCCGGAAATCTTTGCGGCATTAGTGCCAATTTGTGGTTTTGTAGATAGGGTTCCAATGATTGAAAATTGTAAAATTGCTCATATTCCAACACGAATTTATCATGGATTATTAGATGATGTAGTTAATGTGGAATATTCTATCACAATATTTAAAAAATTAAAAAGTTGTTCTAATGACATTCAGTTGACTATTTTTGATGATGCCAATCATGATAGTTGGTCAAGAGTCTATGCAGATGTCAATCTATATAAATGGATGTTAAGCCAAATAAAAAATCAATAATATGCGATTATTTCAAGCCTTAATTTTTACTTTTTTAATTTCTACTTCTGTTTTGGCTCAAAAGGGGAATAGTCAAAAAGGGACCCTTTCAAAAACAGAATTTATTGAGCAATTACTTTCTAAAATGACGTTGGAAGAAAAAATAGGACAATTAAATCTTCCAACATCCGGCGATATTACCACAGGGCAAGCTAGTAGCTCAGATGTGGCAAAAAATATCAAAGAAGGAAAAGTGGGTGGACTTTTTAATATTAAAACGGCAGAAAAAATTAGAGAAGTTCAAAAAATTGCGGTTGAGCAAAGTCGACTCAAAATACCTCTTTTATTTGGGATGGATGTAATTCATGGCTACGAAACTACTTTTCCAATTCCGCTTGGTTTGTCTTCTACATGGAATTTGGCATTGATTGAAAGAAGTGCACAAATTGCTGCGAAAGAAGCCAGTGCTGACGGAATTAATTGGACTTTTTCACCGATGGTTGATATTTCCCGAGACCCAAGATGGGGAAGAGTCTCCGAAGGTTCTGGTGAAGACGCCTATTTAGGTAGTGAAATCGCCAAAGCAATGGTCAGAGGTTATCAAGGAAAAGATTTGTCACTCAATACTACTCTCTTAGCTTGTGTAAAGCATTTTGCTTTGTACGGTGCTCCTGAAGGAGGAAGAGATTACAATACGGTTGACATGAGTAGAATTCGAATGTATAATGAGTATTTCCCACCTTACAAAGCTGCTGTTGATGCCGGAGTGGGCTCGGTTATGGCTTCCTTTAATGAAATTGATGGTATTCCAGCCACCGGAAATAAATGGCTAATGACGGATGTATTGCGTAAACAATGGAATTTTAATGGATTTGTTGTTACGGATTACACCGGAATTCAAGAGATGATGGAACATGGTGTAGGTGATTTTCAAACTGTTTCAGCTTCATCTTTAAACGCAGGAATTGAAATGGATATGGTGAGTGAAGGTTTTTTAAAAACAGTAAGAAAGTCAGTTGAGGAAGGTAAGGTCTCAATAGAAAGAGTTGATCAGGCTGTTCGATTAATTTTGAGTGCTAAATATGATTTAGGTTTATTTGACGATCCCTATCGTTATTGTGATTTAAAACGCAATAAGACCGATATTTTTACAGCTGCTCATCGTAATGAAGCCAGAAAAACAGCAGCAGAGTCGTTTGTTTTGTTAAAAAACGATAAAGGTTTATTGCCTTTAAAAAAATCAGGAACCGTTGCTATAATTGGTCCATTAGGAAATAATGCTGTCAATATGCCCGGAACGTGGAGTGTGGCTACAAAGCATGAAAAGGCTATTCCTTTGGCAGATGGAATGAAATCAGTTTTAGGAAAATCAGTAAATGTACTCTATGCCAAAGGCAGTAATTTAGTGGCAGATGCCGCTTATGAAGAACGGGCGACGATGTTTGGTAAAACATTAAATAGAGACAACCGTTCAAAAGAAGAATTATTGAATGAAGCCCTTCAAGTTGCGGCAAAAGCTGATGTAATTGTAGCGGCATTAGGAGAATCGGCAGAAATGAGTGGAGAATCAAGCAGTAGAACAGAATTAGGCATCCCATCCGTTCAAAAAGAATTATTGGATGCATTACTAAAAACGGGCAAACCGGTTGTTTTGGTTTTATTTACAGGAAGACCATTAGTTTTGGTGGAAGAAAGTCAAAAAGTTGCTGCTATTTTAAATGTTTGGTTTCCCGGAACAGAAGCCGGTTTAGCCATTACAGATGTATTGTTTGGTGATGAAAGCCCTTCCGGAAAATTAACGGCAACTTTCCCAAGAAGTGTTGGTCAAATTCCAATTTATTACAATGCTAAAAATACAGGAAGACCGCTTGGAAATACGGAAGGGAAATTTGAAAAATTCAAAACGAATTACATTGATGAACGCAATGAACCGCTTTATCCTTTCGGATTTGGGTTGAGTTATACTCAATTTTCATATGCTAATCTTCAATTATCCGCTGATAAGATGCGTTCGAATGGAAAAATTACTGCTTCGGTAGAGATAACAAACACCGGGAATTATGACGGAAAAGAGGTGGTTCAACTTTACATCAGAGATGTAGTAGGTTCTGTGACTCGTCCTATTAAAGAACTAAAAGGTTTCCAAAAAATAAACCTTGCGAAAGGCCAAAAGCAAACTGTAACTTTTGAAATCACAGAAGAAGATTTAAAATTTTATAATTCAGAACTTGAATTTATTGCTGAACCCGGAACATTTCATGTTTTTATCGGCACAAATTCTGATGTAACCGAATATAAGCCGTTTGAGCTAGTTAAATAATTTGAGTTTTTGTTGTTCACTAAGCCCTTTGAACTTTTCAAAGGGTTTTTTTCTAAAATCCAGACATGAAAAAAATAGTATTTCTTATAGTTATTTGTTGGGTAATTAGTCCTGTTTTTTCACAACAAAAAACGTACTGTAATCCCATCAATATCGATTATGGATATTGTCCAATTGACCCTTTTGTCAAACAAGGAAAACATCGGGCAACAGCTGATCCGGTCATCACATTTTTCAAAGGGAAATATTATCTTTTTTCTACCAATCAATGGGGATATTGGCATAGCGAAAACATGCTCGATTGGAAGTTCATTCCACGAAAGTTTCTTCGACCCGAGCATAAAGTGTGGGATGAATTGTGTGCTCCTTCCTTATCTTTTGTCAATGATACATTATTGGTCATTGGTTCCACACATACGAAAGAATTTCCGTTGTGGATGAGCACCAATCCGGAAGTGGATGATTGGAAAGAATTGGTTCACAAACACCAAGCCGGTGCTTGGGATCCACAACTATTCTGGGATAAAGAGAAAGATGAATTGTATATGTATTACGGCTCCAGTAATTTGTATCCATTATATGGTTTGAAATTAAACCGAAAAACATTTCAGCCGGAAGGTGAACCGGTCCCTGTTTTAGCCTTAAACGATGATGAACACGGTTGGGAGCGATTTGGCGAAAACAATGACAATACCTTTTTGCAACCGTTTACCGAAGGAGCTTTTATGACCAAGCATAACAATAAATATTATTTGCAATACGGTGCTCCGGGTACTGAATTCAGTGGTTACGCCGATGGGGTGTATGTTGGAAATCATCCACTCGGACCATTTGATTATCAACCGCACAATCCATTTTCCTATAAACCGGGCGGATTTGCAAGAGGAGCAGGGCATGGTGCAACGTATCAAGATGCTTATAATCAGTATTGGCACGTTTCCACGATTGGTATTTGTGTGAAGAATAATTTTGAACGACGCATCGGAATTTGGCCTTCGGGTTTTGATAAAGATGGCATAATGTACAGCAATACTGCTTATGGTGATTATCCAACCTTTTTACCATCAGAACAAAAAAATCATTTAACAGAACATTTTTCAGGTTGGATGTTGTTAAACTATAATAAACCGGTTCAGGTATCTTCTACCTTAGGAGGATTTCAAGCAAATTTTGCCGTAAATGAAGATATCAAAACCTATTGGAGTGCAAAAACCGGTGATAAAGGTGAGTATATCATTTCTGATTTAGGCGAAATGAGTACCGTGAATGCCATTCAAATTAATTATGCTGATCAAGATGTTGAATTCATGGGAAAACCGGATAAAACAAATGGTCATCAATATATTTTATATGCTTCCAACGATGGTAAGAATTGGAAAATTGTTGTAGATAAAAGCAAAAGTACCAAAGATGTTCCACACGAATACATTGAATTACAAACTCCAATAAAAACGCGATTTTTAAAACTTGAAAACCACGGCATGCCCACAGGAAAATTTGCATTAAGTGGCTTTAGAGTGTTCGGAAAAGGCTCCGGTGAAAAACCAAAAGCAGTTCAAAACTTTGTTCCTTTGCGTTCCGGACCAAAAGTAAAAGGTGAACGTAGAAATGTTTGGTTCAAATGGCAACAAGAACCTTCAGCAGATGGTTATGTGATTTATTTCGGCAAATCACCTGATAAACTTTACGGTTCAATTATGGTGTATGGAAAGAACGAATATTATTTCAATGGTTTGGATCGTTCCGATGTGTATTATTTTCAAATTGAGGCGTTTAATAATAATGGGATTGGTCCGCGAAGTGAAATTAAAAAGTCGGAATGATTTTCATTTGTTAATGTAAACATGATTTCGTTGATAACTATTTTATTTAAATTGAATTTATCTTTTTGTTCTAATTAAATTTAACTTTTTTAATCACTACTGTAAATAAAAAAACTAAAACCAACCTTTAAAAACAATTTATGAGTTCAACCACTTCAACCAAATGGGCACAGTTCATTCCTTTAGTCACCGTATTTTTCTTTTGGGGATTTGTAGCGGCCAGTAACGATATTTTAATTCCTGTTTTCAAAAAAGCATTCGATTTAACTCAAGGGGAAAGTCAATTGGTTTCCGTTGCTTTTTATGTAGCATATACCGTAGGTTCTTTGATTTATATGGGTATTTCTTTTCTGACGAAAGGAGATATCATTAACCGAATCGGGTATAAAAATGCATTAGCGTTAGGGTTAACCATTTCTGCTTTAGGGACGTTATTATTTTATCCTGCGGCCAATAATGGTTCTTTTCCATTGATGCTTTCAGGTTTATTTATAGTTGGACTCGGATTTTCTTTGCAACAAACGGTTGCTAATCCTTTAGCCATTGCTCTGGGGCCCATTACTACCGGTTCACAACGATTAACCATGGCGGGTGGAATCAATAATTTTGGTACTACGATTGGTCCGTTGATTGTGAGTTTTGCCATTTTTGGTTCTGCGGCTTCTGCCAATACCGATGTGAGTATTGAAAGTGTAAAGATTCCGTATTTGATTTTAGGGGCGGCTTTTATTTTGGTAGCCATCTTTTTGAAATTTTCATCTTTACCGGATCAACCGGAAACCGTTGTTGAGGTAGCAGAAGATGTTAAGTCTTCAAAAAAATCAGCTCTTCACTATCCACAATTGATTTTAGGGATGATTGGAATTTTTGTCTATGTTGGGGTAGAAGTATCGACTGCAAGTAATTTACCGGCCTATATGGAATCCGGTTTAGGATTTGAAACCAAAGATGTTGCACCCTACATTTCGTTGTATTGGGCGAGTTTAATGATTGGCCGTTGGACAGGAGCTGTTGAAGCCTTTAATGCGACAGCCAGTACCGAAAAAATATTGAAATTTTTAGCTCCTTATTTGGCTTTCGGAGTTTTCTTGATGGTTAACGCGATTGCCAAACATGATTTGACTCCGTTTTATGTGTATGCGTTAGTGATTGTAGTATTAATCGCTGCGGATATTGCCAGCAAAGGAAATCCGGCCAGAATGTTGTTGATTTTTTCTTGTTTGGGAATTATCGCTTTATTAGTAGGTATGTTTACCACCGGAATGTTGAGTGTTTATGCCTTTACAAGCGTTGGTCTTTTCTGTAGTACTTTATGGCCGTGTATATTTACCTTAGCCATCAGTGGTTTGGGCAAAAATACCAATCAAGGTAGTAATTTCTTGATTATGATGATTATGGGTGGAGGAATTGTGAGTTGGTTGCAAGGAGTAGTAGCAGATGAAACCAACATTCATTTTAGTTATATTGTTGGGGTAGCCTGTTTTGTTTATCTCGCTTTCTATGCATGGAAAGTAAGCGGGATTTTAAAAGCACAAGGAATTGATTTTGATCAAAAAGTGTCTGGTGGACACTAAGATAATTTTATATCAAATTAAAACCCGGCAAGTGATTGTCGGGTTTTTTGCTTTCTAACGCCACATACAGTAAATATACAAACCTTATCTATAATTCTGTAACAAGTTACTTCACATGCACCACTACCTTTACACCTAATAATAAAACAAATAAATTATGAAAAATCGAAGTCTATTATTCGCCTTTACCTTAACAATCGGATTATTTGCCACTTCTTGTAGCGACGACGATAACGAAGGAGAAACACTTCTACCGGTAATCGGAAAGTGGAATGTAAGCCAAGTGGGAACAGTAATTGCGGGAGAAGAAGTTTTAATCAGTGCTCCGCAGAATGAAGCGGGTTGTGATAAAGATTATATTGATCTTAAAATTGATAACGACGTGAATCAAGGAGAATACGATTCATCGGACACGCCATGTGCATTGATTACCAAAACCGGAACATATTCAAGATCCCACAATAATTTAACAACAGTTATTGATGGTGTATCTAAAACTCAAGACATTATGAATCTTACGCTTTCAGAATTAAAAGTGAAAGACGCTTTAGGTTTTATTACCGTGTATGAAAAAGATTAATGCTTAAAAAACAAATGAAAGTCCGTCACGTTATGGACTGAATGTAAAAACGGAAACACTTTGAGTAGTTGTTTCCGTTTTTTTTGTCTGAAATTCAATAAAAAAAGGGTTCACCAAGTATGCTTAATGAGCCTTAATTTCTTAATGGTTTAAAACTAAATTAATTCCCCGCTCCCCAATCAATCTTCCTAGAAAAATACATCACGGCGGCTAAAATCAAGAACAATCCGATGCTACCCACCAACAACGCATAATCTTCCATTTGAATAATTACAAAAATAAAGGTGTATAAAAACGTGAGCGAAATGCCAATGAAAGCCGGAAATTTTTTATTCTTTAAAATCGAAATCGAGTAGAGCGAAATCAACACAATCACCGAAGCTCCGGCTACTATGTATGCCAGGGTGAAACTACTGTGTTCGGTAATCGAAATCAGCAACGTATAAAACATTATTAACGCCAAACCAATCATCGAATACTGAAAAATATGAATGTTGATTTTGCTGATGCTTTGAATGAGGAAAAAAATTAAAAACGTTAATCCAATGACCAAAAATCCGTACTTCGAAGCTCGTTCGTTTTGTTGGTATTCATCCACAGTGGTGATAAAATCTACACCAAAAGCATGCGGTTTCACATTCGGTAACGTTTCAAACGATTGTTGCGGAAAAGGTCGGTTGAGGTGCAAGACTTCCCATTCGGCTTCAAAACCTTTTGACGTGATTTTTTTGTTTTTATCATTTGGTAAAAAGTTTCCGGAAAAACTCGGCGAAGGCCAATTGGAAGTCATTTTTGCCGAAGTCGTTTTGCCAATCGGAGCAAAATGAATCATCTTACTTCCGTTGTAATTGATGTTGAACGTAAAGTTTTGCTTTTTGTTCTCCCGAAGCGATTGCAAATTCACCAAACCGGTTTCTAACGTTGACAACGAATCATTTTGCTTATTTTGAGTCGGTTCAAATCGGTAAATCGAATCGCCTAACTTCAAATTCACCTGACTTTTAATGCTTTTTAAATTAGTGGTTCGAATCTGAATTGTGGCTTTGTCCCAAAGGATATTTTCATCTGCAATCGAATTGATTTTAAAGTTGGGAAAAACATAACTTCCGGTAAAATCCATTTGAGCATTGAATACATTCGACTTATACAAACTGCGTTGCAAGGGTTTCACCATCATGACATCGGTCGTGTTTTTTAGTTCTTCCGGGAAGAAGTAGGCCAAACGGATTTCTGTAGAAATGGTTTTCACATGCTGATTGGTTTTCGCTTCATATTGCATACTTTCGGTATGCACTTTGTACGGAATTTTCAAAATCGGACCATAAAAGTAGATTGCTTCGCCCCATTTTTCGGAGGTTTCAGAGACGACTTCTTTTTGGCGGACGGAACGTTCTTCAATTAAGCTTTTCACAAATTGAAGCGGAATCAATAAAATGAGCGTTAAAAAGCCAACCATGATGATTTTTGCGGTGTTGGACTGAAAGAAATTGGTTTGTTTTTCCATGATTTTTAAGTTTAAAAGTTTAAGAGTTTAAAAGTTTAAGAGTTTAAAAAATTAATGTTGTTAATAGTTAAATAAAAAAAGAGAGCAGCGATAGGAATGTTGGCCAGAACAATTAGAATTTTTACCCCAAAATATTCTCGGTGATTTTGAAAGAAAATAAAGTGATGAATGAGGTTGAGTACTACTACACCGTTAACAAACAAGGCTATAAGTACGTAAATGAAGCCAATAAAAAAAATTATATCTTCTTGTGGGAAAAATTGATTCAACAAAAAAACTAAGGTCCCAAAACCAAATGATGCAATGGCAATTTGTGTAGAAAGTTTTCCTGTAACGGTGGCATAGGTTTTTTTAGTCATGATAAGGATTATTTGATTTTCAGATTATTTGTTTCCATCTTTTTCATCGAAGTTGCAACAAAGTAGATGACCAATAAAAACGTTCCGAATCCAAGTGTAAAATTTTGAACATCTCTAATAAAAAGGCAGTTGATACAAGAATTCATTAAGTCAATTGGATTAGAAAGTACATCCCAACTGTTGAAACGAAGGTATCTTCCCAAGTATATACCGAATGCAGTTAAATAGAGACTAGTTAAAAGAATAATTTTTGAAATGCTTACCGAATAATGATTACGGAGTAACTTTTCGATGGTAAAAAGTGAAAAAATACCAAATAAAAAGCCGGTCAGCGAAAAAGAGCTTACCACCATAAGATCAAACCAAACCGGCACCGAATTGAATTTATTCAAATAAAAAAAATCGGTCAATAGATAAAATGAATTGGGAAGAAAAAGTAACCAAATCAGTAACCCAATGATTCTATACCATCGATTATTTCTAATTCTTATGGAATATAACATCATTTGACTGAAAAAATAGGGGAGAAAACCCAAAAACAAATTCCAAATTAAAAAGAAGAAGAAGATGCTGTTTGAAGCTTTTGCCCGAATGATTAATAGACTTAAGCAGAATAACGAAAGAACGGAAAGAACAAGAAATTCTTTCTTTCTGGTTTGAAGATAAAAATGGATTGCTTTCATATTTAAAAGTACTTTGTTTTTCAAAGTTGATGGATAAAAAAATAGGTTAGCTTTTTTTGATTAATTTTTCCAGGGCTTCAATGTGCTCTTGAAAGGCTTTTTTTCCAAGTTGAGTGGCTTTGTAACTGGTATTAGGTTTTTTTCCGATAAATTGTTTTTCAATAGCGATGTATTCTTCTGTTTCTAAAGCTTTTGCGTGAGAGGCAAGGTTGCCATCGGTTACGCCTAACAGTTCTTTTAACGTGTTAAAATCGGCACTTTCATTCACCATCAATATCGACATAATGCCCAGTCGGATACGATGGTCAAAGGCTTTGTTGATATGTTGGATGATGTTTTTCATTTGGCAAAGGAAAGGAATTTATTTTTTTGGGAACACAGATTTATAAAATTTAAAAATCTAGTTTCGTTCATATTTAAAGTACATTATACTACCATATAAAATGTGGCATACCCCGAAACCTAAAGCCCAAAATAATAATCCGTAGCCTAAAAACCATGTTGAAAGTAATCCTAAAACAATAAAAGTTAGTCCTAAATAACGAACACCTCCGATGGTATATTTGCTTGCATTCACACAAGCTAATCCATAAAAGATTAAGGTAAGTGGAGCAACTAAACCTAACATTTCTTTTTCGATAAGAAATATAATAAAGAAACCTCCAGTAGCTAAGGGAATTAAAAAATTGATTACTAATCTTCTTGCCGTACTGTTCCAAATGGTTTCGTTGTTCTTTTTTGCTTTTCGTATGCTTAATAGGATTCCGGTTAGCAAAGAAAGTATCGCTACAGAAACAGCAATTAGTAATAATCGGATAACAGCTTCTTCAGAAATCACTAGGTTTTTATAGGCTCCCATGGTTGAAGTATCAAAGTAAATCGTTTTATAAGCCAAATAAGCACCAATTAACGCATATGTTCCGGCTAAAATTCCCGATAATCCACTCAGTGATAAAAAGCGAGAGGATCGGTTCATCAAGTTTTTGATTTCAGAGAGGTCGTTAAGGTATTTCTCGTTTTCCATTTTTAAAGTACTTTGAGTTGCAAAGTAAAATATAAAATTTTTCACAACCAAACAAATTTTAATTTATTTTTGAAAAATGAAACCTGCCGAAGAATACATTCTCAATCAACCTGAACCTTTTCGTTCGATTTTACTGCATGTTCAGGCGGTAATTGAGTTGTCAATACCCGATTTAAAGTTGCTGTATAAATTTAAAATTCCGTTTTATTACTACAATAATAAACCGTTTATTTATTTAAATGCCAGTCATAAACAACATTTTGTGGATGTTGCCTTTATGAAAGGGTATGAATTAACTTTGCATCAAGATCAATTGACAGGTGAGGGCAGGACATTGGTAAAATCGTTGCGGTATAAGCGTTTGGAAGAAATTGATAATACTGTTTTGACCGAATTGATTTTTGAGCAGTTAACGCTATTTACTACTCAATAAAAAAATGCTTTCCGAATGGAAAGCATTTTTATTTTAAAATTTATTTATCGTTTTACGAATCGCGACTAATTTTGTCATTAGATTTTCAAAATAATCCAAATGAAGCATGTTAGCACCATCACTTTTGGCATTGGCCGGATCAAAGTGAGTTTCAATAAAAATACCATCCACTCCGGTTACAATTCCCGCTTTGGCAATGGTTTCAATCATATCGGGACGACCGCCGGTTACGCCTGACATTTGATTAGGTTGTTGCAAGGAATGGGTAACATCCAAAACGGTAGTAGCAAATTGTTTCATGGTTGGAATCCCTCTGAAATCCACTATCATATCTTGATAGCCAAACATGGTTCCGCGATCGGTAACCATTACATTTTCATTTTGGCAATCCAATACTTTTTGAACGGCATGTTTCATGCTTTCCGGACTCATAAATTGTCCTTTTTTTAAGTTTACTGTTTTTCCGGTTTTAGCAGCAGACACTACTAAATCAGTCTGACGTACCAAAAAGGCAGGAATTTGTAATACATCTACATATTCAGCGGCCATTGGAGCATCTTCATTAGTATGAATATCAGTAACAGTAGGAATGCCAAACGTTTGCGAAACTTTCTGTAAAATTTTCAAGGCTTTTTCATCACCAATTCCTGAAAAACTGTCAATACGAGAACGATTGGCTTTTTTGAATGAACCTTTGAACACATAAGGAATTTCTAATTTATCGGTAATTTGAACTAAACGCTCTGCTATACGAAGAGCCATTTCTTCTCCTTCAATTGCACAAGGTCCGGCAAGAACAAAAAAGTTACCACTATTGGTATGTTTAATTTGGGGTATTTTTGTAATATCCATTTTCAATTTTTAAAGTGCAAAAGTACGATTTTTTGATAGATTTTGAAATAAGCTTACTCGTCTTTTTTGGCTGTCAAGCCTTTTGGAACCATCAACTTTCCTTTTTCATAAATATTGAAGTAAAGTTTAAGTGGCTTTTTGCAACCTACCCAGTTCACTTGATATACATCTAATAAACCGGCTCCAATTTCACTTCTTTTGGTAGGGAAAGGGCAACAACTTTCAACTTTTTCATAAAATATTTTTTCACCATTTGGTCCGGCCAAAGCTTTCAAAAAACGCTCCTGATTTATGGTATCATTGGCTGTATTTCGATAAAAAATATTTATGGGATAATCCGGATCATAACCATATTTAGGATCTTCACTAACTTCATTTAAAATAAATGATACATTATTCTTTAAAAGTGGAGTAGGAACAGTATCATCAATATTTTTAATGGTATTTTTAATGCTGCCACATGAGATAAATAGTAAAGTTAAGCAGCTTACAAGAAGGACAACAGTGTTTTTCATATAAAACCAATTAATAGGTCAAAGGTAAAACGTTTTTTTTAGAAAACCATTGTCTTTTCATTTGTGTTAACCGTTTCAGAATTCTATTTTTGTAAAAAAAAAGATATGGAACTACTCACTCATACTTGGCATTGGTCGATTTCCGGTTTTTTAATTGGATTGGTGATGCTTTTATTGATTTATTTTGGAAAAACATTCGGAATGTCATCCAACCTTCGTTCATTATGTTCGATGACCGGTATTGGAAAAAAAATCCCTTTTTTTGATTGGGATTGGAAAGGTCAACGTTGGAATTTAGTGGTGGTTGCAGGTGCGATGGTAGGTGGTTTTATAGCCGTTCATTTTTTGCATGATGCTTCAAATGTAAATTTAAATCCAAAAACAGTTAAGCAATTGAATGAAATGGGAATTGATAATCCCAACGGAAAGTTAGTGCCTGATGCACTTTTTAATAATTATTCTCCAAAAACAATTTTCATCTTGTTGATTGGCGGAATGTTAATTGGCTTTGGAAGCCGTTATGCCGGTGGTTGTACATCGGGTCATGCCATTTCCGGATTAAGTAATTTGCAACTTCCTTCTTTAAAAGCAGTAATTGGATTTTTTATTGGCGGATTAATCATGGCTCACTTTCTTTTGCCTTTAATTTTTTAAGATATGAAATTATTCAAGTTTTTTTTAGTTGGCATTTTGTTTGGGATTGTGCTCACCAAAACAGAAGCTGTTTCTTGGTATAGAATTTATGAAATGTTTCATTTTCAATCGTTTCATATGTATGGAATTATTGGAACGGCTATAGCTACAGGATTGATTGGTATTCAATACATCAAACGAAAAAAAGTGAAAGATGTGGATGGAAACCCAATTGAAATTTTAGACAAAGAAGATGGAAATATGCGTTATTGGCTAGGCGGAACACTTTTTGGTTTAGGTTGGGCATTGGTTGGTTCATGTCCGGGGCCTATTTTTATACTATTAGGTGCAGGTATTTATAATGTTGCTTTTGTTTTATTGGGTGCCATTTTTGGAACTTTTTTATATGGGTTGTTCAAAGATAAATTGCCACACTAGTTTTTGAAGTGTAATAAAGGTTACACTTTTATTTTTTCAATTGATGTAAATTTGTGTACTAATCTATGAAAAATGAAAGCAACCCTAAGAATTCAAAATGTAAAGTGCAATGGTTGTGCGACTACTATCATCAATAAAATTACAAAAATTGACGATGTTTCTTCTGTTTTTGTGAATATTGAAGATAGTACTATATCATTTAATTATACAAAAGAAGATCAAATAGATCAAGTAAAATCAACTTTGAAAAAATTAGGTTATCCTAAAGAAGGGGAAGAAAATTCAATAGGTGAAATTGCAAAATCGTATTTAAGTTGTGCGATTGGTAAATTGTAATTAATAATCAATAAGAACCTAATAAATAATAATTTATCTACATAAAATTTAAGCTAATTAAAAGATAGCTTTTTTTTGTTTTTGTAAAATTGCTTTTACAATACAAAATTGGGCTCCTAAATAGGTACTCATAATCCAAAATGAACTCATGGGTACAGGTGAATGGAATTTATTAATAGCCAAAATACTATCTGAAATGACAAATAGTATGGCTCCAATCAAAACCCATAAATTACTGGGTTTTTCCCATTGAAAATAGGCTTTAATACTCATTAATAACATTAAGGAAATGACTATTGCATAAACCAAAACCGGAATTTTCATTTCTTTTAAGAAAGGCCATAGAAAACGTAGTATAGTTACCAGATAAATAATCACAAAAGGGATAAACCACAAATAGTTTTTATTTTCATTGATTTTATTTTGCCTTTGAAACAATATAATATAGGCTAAGTGTGCAATTAAAAAAGAGATTAGCCCCAAAATAAAAAACAATGCGTGTTGATTTGCAAACGTTAATAAAACATCACCCACCCAGGAAAAGAACAAAGCAAAAAGAAGTATTTTTTGAGTTCGAAACGGATCAGAAACTGAGACAATATTAAGTAAAAAAGGAATTAAAAGAGGCTTAAACCACCACGCTATATTTTCTCTACCGACAATTAATAAAAATAAGTATAGACTACTAAACGCTATGAAACTTCTGATAAATTTCTTGGTTTTCATTAGGATCGCAAATAGGTTGGAGTGTGAAATTCATAATTTGAAAAGTAATATGAAATCATAAATGAAACGATGAAATACATTCCTAAAATATAATTTCCAACTAAAAATTGTTCATTCAACCCAAACCAATCTCCATAAAAATATAAAATACCAATACCTAAAAAGGCTCTAAACAATTCAAAAAAGTACGCATTTGGATTAGTATCCATCAATTCGGTTAGGCTGTAAATGGTGACAAAAACAAAAAGCCCATAAATGAAAATGGTTGGTAAACCAATTGATGCCACATTAGCAAATAACAAACTTACAAATCCTAACGTCACAAAAAGTTGAATAATGGAATAGTAAGTTAATAAATTGGAATGATTGGGTTGATATTTTTTAAAAGCATACACATCTTCAATTTTATAAACAGGATATTTTTCTTCAAATCCCTGAGGTCTCCAACCGGTTGGCATAAACCAAATCCTAAATTTGTCTTTCCAATTTTCGGCACGCCACGCATCTTGAATCAATAGCCATAAATGCTGAAAATTAATTTTTATGGGATTCCAGGTTTGAGCGGGTCTTGTAATGCCAAAAACGGCCGGAACTTCTTTTAACTCTTCCTGAAAAGTACCAAACCATTTGTCCCAAAAAATAAAAATTTGTCCGTGATTTTTGTCTAAATATTCTTTGTTGATTGCATGATGCACTCGGTGATGAGAAGGTGTAACAATGATTTTTTCTAAAATTCCCATTTTGCCAATTTGTTTGGTATGGTACCAAAATTGTAAAAACAAATGCAATGGCAAAACTATGGCTATGACTTCTGCCGGAACGCCTAAAAAAGCTGCCGGAAGTAATAAAAACGTAAACAAATTGACAAACGAAGAAATAGATTGTCGTAAAGCACATGCCAAATTGAATTCTTCACTACTGTGATGAATAGCATGTTTGTTCCAAAAAATATTGATTTGATGTGACCATCGATGCGTCCAATAGCCATAAAAGTCAATCACAAAAAAGGCGATAATGTATGTGAGAATTGTGTTTTCGATGGTAAGTATTGCCACTTTGCTCTCCATCCATTCGTATGTCAAAATCGAAACACTAACTCCCAAAACATCTTTTACGGCATTCGTTATTCCGGAGCTTAAACTCGAAACGGTATCCATCAAAGGAGCGGTATCATTTCCTTTGAAATAACCATAGGCTTTTTCAATTATTATTAATAACAGAAATGCCGGCATGGCAATGACGAGTATTTTGCCGTATTCTTCCACCGCTCAATTAGATAATTTCGGCACTTAAACCAGCCTCTAACAGTTGGGTACATTGCGGTTTTAATTCATCAAAAGGACCGGTTTTAACTGTGCATTTACCTTTATAATGCACTAAAATGGCACATTGTTCAGCTTGTTCACTCGTATGTTTGCAAACGCGAATAAGCGTATCAATCACATGATCAAAAGTGTTCACATCGTCATTAAAAAGCACAATTTCGTTGTTGATGCCTACGGCTTCTTCTACTAAAACTTCTTCCTGAATTTTTTCTATCGTACTCATTTTATTCTAGTTAAAAAGTAATTCTATTTTTTTTGATTATCCAATTTACTACTCAATAGAACACTGATTAAACTGATAATCTACGCTTATTGCAGATTATCACGGGTTTATTCAGTGAAATATTTCTAATATAACAACATTGAGCATTAGATTAGTAAAGAATGTAAAGTTTGAGATGAACCTGAAACTTGAATCTCCAGACTTTCAACTTCTAACTTCCCGCTTCCATCTTATACTTTAAACTCACCCAATTATTCCGTTCCAACGTTTTTTCCAATTGCAAACCTAATTTTTGGCAACATTCGTCTATAGCCGGAATATCTTCTTTGTAAAAACCACTCAAAAATAATAAACCATTTTGATTTAAACAATTCACATAGCGATGCATATCGTTTAAAAGTATATTTCGATTGATATTAGCAATAATTACGTCATACTTTTGGTCTACCAACAGCGAAGCATCTCCTTCATAAACGGAAATGTGTTCACAATTATTACGTTCGGCATTTTCAATCGAATTCAAATAACACCAATTGTCAATGTCAATCGCATCTATGGGTTTGGCTCCTTTCATTTCGGCTAAAATGGCTAAAATGGCAGTTCCGCAACCCATGTCCAACGTTTTTTTATCAACCAAATCGGTTTCTAATAAATGTTGAATCACCATGTGTGTGGTTTCATGATGACCAGTTCCAAAGCTCATTTTTGGTTCGATGATAATGTCAAATTCAGCCTCCGTTTTTGGATGAAAAGGAGCACGAACATGGCATTTTCCATCTACATCAATTGGTTCAAAATTTTTCTCCCATTCTTCATTCCAATTGACTTGTTCAATTTCCTCCACAACAAATGAAATGACAAATTCAGGAGAAGTTAAGATGAAAATATCTTCTAAAATATCTTCTGTCCAAAGGTCTTTTTGCACATAAGCAGTTACACCAAATTCAGTTTCAATAAAACTTTCAAATGGTTTTTCGCCTAATTCGGCCACTAAAATTTCACAACCCAATTCTTTTGGTTCAACCGTAAAATGATATCCTAAATATAAATTCGACATTTTGTTTTTTTTTTGCAAAGGTAATAATACCTCTATAAAACTTTCACTTTACAAAAATTAAATTACTTTTGTCAAGCAAACACAACGATTACAAATGAATAAGATTTTTTCATTTTTGTTTTTTTTAATATCCTTTTTTTCAATTGCTCAGGATATCAAATTAAGTACAAAAGACAATGATTTAAAATTAGCCACTTTACCTTATTACAATTACGGTAAAGGGTTAGGTTTGACATCACCGGATAGTATTTTTCAATTGAATATACGATTTCGAATGCAAAACCGAATGGGTTTTTTAAAAAATGAAGATCAAGAAGATGCTTTTGATGGGCAAATTAGACGGTTACGCTTGCGATTTGATGGTTATGTAGGAAATCCTAAATTTTTGTATGCTATTCAATTGTCTTTTGCTCCCGGTGATGTAGGCGAAATTGAAGAGGGAGAAAACATTAATATTATTCGTGATGCAGTTGTGTTTTACCGACCCAACAAAAACTGGAGTTTTGCCTTCGGTCAAACCAAATTACCGGGTAACAGACAACGGGTTAATTCTTCGGGTGCTTTACAAATGACAGACAGAACGATCAATAATGCTCGTTTTAATATTGACCGTGATTTTGGGTTTCAAGCCTATTTTTTGAATGAGAAAAATGAAAAGTTCTCTTACAATCTAAAAACCGCAATAAGTACAGGAAATGGAAGAAACGTGACCAAAAGTCCGGATAATGGTTTTGCCTTAACCGGTAGAATGGAATTGTTTCCTCTTGGGTCATTCTCTAAAGACGGAACCAATTTTGAAGGCGATATTGCAAGAGAACAAAAACCTAAATTGTTGTTGGCCGGAACTTTTCATAGAAATGTAAAAGCTCGTCAAACACAGGGGCAATTAGGAGTTGATTTATTCGAAAAAAGAAATATGGAATCCGTTTTATTGGATGCCATGGTAAAATACAACGGTTGGGCTTTCATGAGTTCCTACATGAATCGTACTTCAAAGAATCCATTAACTTTTAATCCAGAAGACCCAAGTGATTTTAATTTTGTTTATGTTGGGGAAGGATTTGATTACCAATTGAGTTATTTATTTCCAACCAACTATGAAGTAATTGGTCGTTTTTCTTCACAACAAGTAAATAAAGATATTCAAGCTTTTACACCCAATACCAAACAATATAGTGTAGGAGTAACCAAATATTTTTGGGAACATGCTTTCAAACTCCAATCGGAGATTACTCTAGATGAACTGTCTTATTTAAACGGAAGTTCTGAAACCAATTGGTACATTCGCTTTCAAGTTGAAATCGGAATTTAAAAGCTAGCTAAATTACTTCTAACCCGTTTTAATTATATATAATTTAACTAGGAAACTGTTTTTCACTTTCCAAGAATATCCCTATTTTTGTCCATGCAACACAACGTACTTATTTTAGATTTTGGTTCGCAATACACACAACTTATTGCGAGAAGAGTTCGGGAATTAAATATATTCTGCGAAATTTTTCCTTATAACAAAGTTCCTGAAGATTTGTCTAGCTTTAAGGCTACAATTCTTTCCGGTAGTCCTTTTTCGGTTCGAGCCGATGATGCTCCTCATCCCGATTTATCACAAATTAGAGGCAAAATGCCTTTGTTAGCTGTTTGTTATGGTGCTCAATATTTGGCCCATTTTGATGGTGGTGAGGTAGCTCCCTCTAACATTCGTGAATACGGCAGAGCCAATTTGAGTTTTGTGGATGACCATGATCCGTTTTTTGAAGAAGTGGCTCTCAATAGTCAAGTTTGGATGAGCCATAGTGATACGATAAAAAAGCTTCCGGTAAATGGCGTGAAATTAGCCAGTACAAAAGATGTAGAAAATGCAGCGTATCGAATTGATGGTGAAAAAACCTATGCTATTCAATTTCATCCGGAAGTTTATCATTCCACCGATGGAAAGCAAATGTTGGAAAATTTTTTGGTACGTATTGCCGAAGTACCTCAAAATTTTACACCCAATGCATTTGTGGATGATATAGTTACTGAATTGAAAGAAAAAATTAAAGGAGATAAAGTTGTTTTAGGACTTTCCGGAGGAGTAGATTCTACCGTAGCGGCCGTTTTATTAAACAAAGCCATTGGCGAAAATCTCTATTGCATTTTTGTCAATAATGGTTTACTGCGTAAGAATGAATTCCAAAATGTATTAGACCAATACAAAGGAATGGGATTGAATGTAAAAGGAGTTGATGCAACTGACCGATTTTTAGATCAGTTAGCCGGAATTGAAGAGCCGGAAGCCAAACGAAAGACTATTGGTCGTGTATTTATAGAAGTTTTTGATGATGAAGCTCATCAAATAGAAGACGTGAAATGGCTGGCACAAGGAACGATTTATCCTGATGTGATTGAATCGATTTCCGTAAAAGGACCATCTGCAACCATTAAATCACATCATAATGTGGGTGGTTTACCCGATTTTATGAAATTAAAAATTGTAGAACCACTTCGAATGTTATTCAAAGATGAAGTGAGAAGAGTAGGAGCTACATTGGGAATTGACCCTGAATTATTGGGCAGACATCCCTTTCCGGGTCCCGGATTATCTATCCGAATTTTAGGAGATATAACTAAAGAAAAAGTTCGTATATTGCAAGAAGTTGACGCTATCTTTATTGAAGGTTTAAAGTCACACGGTTTGTATAATAAAGTATGGCAAGCCGGAGCCATTCTTCTGCCTGTAAATAGTGTAGGAGTAATGGGTGACGAGCGAACCTACGAGAAAGTTGTTGCCCTTAGAGCTGTTGAATCAACCGATGGAATGACGGCCGATTGGGTACATCTACCGTATGATTTTTTGATGAAAATTTCAAATGAAATCATCAATAAGGTAAAAGGGGTTAACAGAGTTGTATATGATATTAGTTCAAAACCACCTGCTACCATTGAATGGGAGTAGCAATTAAATTTTAGTTAGATGAAAAAGTTTTTGTTTGGAGCAATGATATTGCTAAGCCCCCAAATCACTTTTTCTCAAACCGTAGTAAAACCGGGTATGGATTTAGTTAAACATACCGTTGCTTCCGGAGAAACCGTATTGGATATTTCAAAAAAATACGTGGTTGATCCGGCAGAAATTTATCGTTCCAATCGTTTTGCCATTGATGGAGTGAAAGAAGGAATGGTTTTAGAATTTTATGTTCCTCAAAAATCGCCTGAAATTGTTCTACCTTCAGATAATTATAAACCAATTAAAGAACTGGACAAAACAAAAGAGGTAGAAAAGTCAAAAGAAGTTACATCAAAAAGAGAGGTTGTAAATACGACCCTTCCCAATGATGCTAAAACAGGTTTTATGATGCATAAAGTAACAGCCGGCGAAACACTTTATGGTTTGTCAAGACTTTATAATGTATCTGTTGATGAAATTAAAAGTGCAAATGTAATTTTGTTGAAAAACAGTTTGCAAGTTGGGCAAACGTTGAAAATTCCCAAAAATGGTACAGTTATTGAAAAACAAACCAAAGAAGTTGCCTCAACAAATAAACCAGCTGAAATAGCTACTACTGTTGCATCAACTAATACAATGATTAAGCATTCAGTTGCTCCAAAAGAAACATTATATGGAATTGCAAAAAAATATAATGTGACCGTAGAAGCAATTATGAATCAAAATGAAAAATTATTGAAAAACGGATTACAAGCCGGACAAGTATTAACCATTATCACCAAATAAATTTTGAGCTCCATGAGGGTATTTTTCATATTTATAGTATGCTTTTTTTTGTGTATTCTGAACAGTTTCGCTCAACCCAATGAGTCTGTAAAAAAGCATATTGTGGCTAAAGGAGAAACAATAACTCAGATAGCTCAAAAATATAAAGTTACTCCATACGACATTTACAGGATGAATCCTGATGCCAAAAATGGGATTCAAGTTGATGCTACATTATTAATACCTTCATCAATTGTTGGCAATTCTTCAGCTTCATTAATTCATGAAGTAAAACCAAAAGAAACTTTATTTGGAATAGCAAAACAATACAATACAACAGTTGAACTTCTTGAAAGATGGAATCCAGACGTTAAAGAAAACGGTTTAAAAGTTGGTCAAACCATCTATGTTTCCGGTAAAGCTAGTGAAGTACAAAAAACAAAAATTCAGGATACCTCTACTTTCAATCATGAAGTGCAAGCAAAAGAAACACTTTATTCTATTGCCAAACAATATGAGGTCTCAGTTGATGATTTATTACTTTGGAATCCCAGTACAAAAGAAGGTTTATCAATTGGTCAAAAAATAATAATCAAAAACGGAAATTTAAAATCAACATCAACTGATACAACACCTGAATTAAAAAAAGTTTCAAAATCAAATTATTTGGAATATATAGTTAAACCTAAAGAAACTTTATTCAGTATATCAAAGCTTTTCTCAATAAGTCAAGATGAATTATTGACGTTGAACCCTGAGTTAAAAGAAGGTGTAAAAGAAGGTATGAAACTTCAAATTCCGGCTCAACGATTTGTGTCTTCCGGCAAAACCAAAGAAATAAAGGATTTTACAAAATCATTGGTTCAAAAAGATAAAAAGGAAATAGTATTATTACTTCCATTTAATACTTCTAATATTGAAAGTGATACTACTTTAACAACACAAGCCAGATTAAAAAGAGATGGATTTTTAAACCTAACATTAGATTTTTATTCGGGTGCTTTAATGGCAATTGATTCAGCAAAACGATTGGGGTTAAATTTGAATGTTAAAATACTTGATTCCCAAGAAACTAAAAAAGGTTCAAGTGTTTCGTCAATTGTACAAAATCAAAATCTAGCCAAAGCGGATGCAGTTATTGGTCCTTTTTATCCTCAATATGTTGAAAAAACGGCAGAATTACTTAGTACTAGTAATGTGCCTGTGATTTCTCCTTTACGTGAAATAGCTTCTACTACCGATAATGTTTATCAATCTATGCCACCGAATGACTTTGTTAAAAATGAAATGTTTGCTTTTATTCGTTCAAAAAATGGCAATATGATTGCATTTGTGGATAGTAAAAAATCTGCTGCGAAGCAATTTATTGCTGACAACCATAAGGATATTTATCTGGCTCCTTTAAACGAAAAAGGAGCACCTGTTTGGGATAGTATTTTGACAAAATTATCAAAAGAAAAAGTAAACTTTTTTATTTTAGAAACAGCATCAACAGGAATGATTTTTAATGCTTTAAATCAATGTAATAATGCAAAATCGGCAGGCTATAGTACTGAATTAGTTGTCTTAGATATAAATAATACATTTGAAACTGATGAGGTTTTTCCCAGAATTTTAAGGCAACAAATCATATTTCCATCACTTACAAGATATCAAGATACACCTCAATCATTGAATTTTGCCATACAATATAAAAAGAAAAACAATGTCTATCCTAATCAATATGCTATACGTGGATTTGATGTTGTTTTTGATACCATGATGCGATTGTTCCAAAAAGAAGATTTTGAAACAACTATTCAAACGTATGCTTCTGAAGGAGTTGAAAATAAGTTTGATTACGAAAAAAATAGCTCAGGATATTCTAACAAGGGAATATATATCATGCAATACGTTGATGATTTTAATGTAAAATTAATAGACTAATGACATCTAAAGTAACTTATATTGGGGATTTACGAACAACTTCCGTTCATTTACAATCGGGTACAGAAATTCTATCTGATGCACCAAAAGACAATCATGGTAAAGGAGAAGCGTTCTCACCAACCGATTTGGTTGCTAATTCACTTGCTACTTGTATGATTTCTATTATGGGAATAAAGTCCAGAGATTTGAATGTGGATTTGACCGGTTCAACAGTGGAAGTCACCAAAATCATGCAGGCAGAACCAAGAAAAATTGCTAAAATTATTGCTGTTTTAAACATGAATATCGCTGCCGATGATAAAACAAAAACAATACTGGAGAGAGCAGCGATGACTTGCCCGGTAATGCTGAGTTTGCATCCGGATATTGAAAAAGAAGTTACTTTTAATTGGAAATAGTAATCTGTTGTCTGTTGTCCGTTATCCGTTAACAGAAAACGGACAACCGATAACGCATAACTGACAACTGCTTTGGACCAACAAAAACAACTCATCAAATTAGCACACACTAAAATGCCTTTCGGTAAATACGAAGGGCGTTACTTGATTGATTTACCTGAATATTATATTGTTTGGTATCATAATAAAGGTTTTCCAAATGGCGAACTCGGACAACAACTTCAGTTGATTTACGAGCTCAAATTAAACGGTTTAGAACATTTGGTTCGAACCATTAAAGAAAAATTTCCAAAGCCTTAGAATCTAATTATCAATCAATTGATTTGTTTAGAGAATATTGTCTAACAATCTCCACATTTCATTTTTACATTGATGAATTAAATCGTACTTTTGCACCGTTTTGCATTAAAGTATGTTCTATTAATTCATCACACACAACTACAACAACAAACAACAACACAATGAATCAGACGAAGTATATTTTTGTGACGGGTGGCGTAACTTCTTCCTTGGGAAAAGGGATTATTGCGGCCTCGTTAGCAAAATTATTGCAAGCCAGAGGTTATCGAACGACCATTCAAAAGTTCGACCCGTATATCAACGTCGATCCGGGAACATTAAATCCGTATGAACACGGTGAATGTTATGTAACGGATGATGGAGCAGAAACCGATTTAGATTTAGGTCATTACGAGCGTTTTTTAAACGTACCGACTTCGCAAGCAAATAACGTAACTACCGGAAGAGTCTATCTTTCAGTAATTGAAAAGGAGCGAAGAGGCGAATTTCTAGGTAAAACGGTTCAAGTCGTACCCCACATTACCAATGAGATTAAAGAAAGAATGCAATTGTTGGGTAAATCCGGTGATTTTGATATCGTGATTACCGAAATTGGTGGAACGGTGGGTGATATTGAATCTTTGCCTTACATTGAATCAGTTCGTCAATTGTTATGGGAATTAGGGGAGGAGAATGCAATCGTTATACATTTAACGTTGATTCCCTATTTGGCTGCGGCGGGTGAGTTGAAAACGAAACCAACACAACATTCCGTAAAAACCTTAATGGAAAGCGGAATTCAAGCCGATATTTTGGTTTGTAGAACAGAACACGAATTGTCAGATGAATTACGTCAAAAATTGGCTTTGTTTTGTAATGTAAAACGGGAAGCGGTAATCCAGTCGATAGATGCCTCAACGATTTATGATGTGCCGAATTTGATGTTGGAAGAAGGTTTGGATAAAGTGGCGTTAAAAAAGTTGAATTTACCCGAAAAATCTTCTCCGGATTTGAAACAATGGAACGAGTTCTTATACAAATTGAAAAACCCAAAGCATACGGTTAATATCGGTTTGGTTGGAAAATATGTTGAATTGCAAGATTCCTACAAATCGATTTTAGAAGCGTTCATTCATGCCGGAGCGGCCAATGAAACAAAAGTAAATATCGTTAGTGTACATTCAGAATATATTGATAGAAACAATGTAGCTGAAAAATTAAGCGATTTCGACGGCGTTTTAGTTGCACCCGGTTTTGGAGAAAGAGGAATTGAAGGAAAAATCGAGACCGTGCGATATGTTCGGGAACATAATATTCCGTTCTTTGGAATTTGTTTGGGAATGCAAATGGCGGTGATCGAATATGCTCGAACCGTTTTAGGTTTTGAAGATGCTAATTCAACCGAAATGAATTCACAAACGTCTCATCCGGTTATTGATTTGATGGAAGAGCAAAAAACAATTACAGACAAAGGTGGAACTATGCGTTTGGGAAGTTGGAAATGTAACCTTGAAAAAGATTCGTTGGCTCACCAAATTTATGGAAAAGACCAAATTGAAGAACGTCATCGTCATCGTTTCGAATTTAACGGTCAATTTAAAGAGCAGTTAGAAAAAGCAGGTTTAAAAGCAAGTGGTATAAATCCTGATACCGGTTTGGTTGAAATTGTTGAAATTGAAAACCATCCTTTTTTTATCGGAGTACAATACCATCCGGAATATAAAAGTACAGTAGCCAATCCACACCCAATTTTTGTTGGGTTTGTAAAAGCCGCAGTTCAACATAAAGCCGTTTCTGTTTAATTCAGGAACGTAAAAATTGTAATAAGTAAGTAAATGGAAGAAAAAAAATTAGACGTTAACTCGATTATCGGATTCGGATTAATTTTCGTGATTCTGATTTGGGTCATGTACAACAGTCAGCAAAACGAAGCAAAAGAAAGAGCAAAAAAGGCTCAACAAGAACAAGTTGAAGCCAAAGAAAAACCAACTCCAACTAAAGTTGTGAAAACAGAGACAAAAGCGGTTGCACCTGTTTCTGATTCTATTCAAGCAGCTCAATTGCAAAGTAGCTTGGGGTCTTTTGCTTATTCAGCTTCACTTCCATCGGCAAAGGAAGCGTTTACAACCATTGAAAATGAAGTAGTGCGATTAAAAATTGCCAATAAAGGTGGTTACATCGTTGAAGCCGAAATGAAAGAATTTGAACAATTCAAAAAAGGTTCCGGCAAAAAAGTGAATTTGATTAAAGACGGTAATGCCGATTTTAATATCGAATTAAAAACCAACGATAATCGCACGTTAAATACAAAAGATTTATTTTTCGAGCCAACGTTAACAAAAGAAGGAAAAAACCAAGTGGTTTCTTTAAAACTAAAAGCCGGAAATAATCAATACTTAGAGTACCGATATGTGTTGAAACCTAACGAATATATGCTCGATTTTGCTATTCGTTCACAAGGGTTGAATACGGTTTTAAATACCTCCAATCCGTTAAATTTAGATTGGAAAATCAAAACGTATCGCAATGAGAAAAGTGTAAGCTACGAAAATCGCTACACAGAGCTTATTTTTGAATATGAAGACGGGAAAGACGATTATTTAGGACAAGGCGAGTCTACTTCTGATGAACCGATTGATGTGTCTTATATTGCTTTCAAACAACATTTTTTTACTTCTGTTTTATTGACTGATACGGCTTTTGAAAAAGCAGTTGTAGTTTCGGAAAACTTAGTAAAAGACGAAGAAAAAGATACTTTATTCACCAAACAATTCAAAGCGACTGTTCCGTTGGCCTTTAAAAATGGGGAAGTGAACTATAACATGAATTGGTATTACGGACCGGCAGATTATCATATACTGAATGATTACGATAAAAATCTTGATGAAATCGTTCCATTAGGTTGGGGAATGTTCGGATGGATAAACCGTTACATTTTTATACCAACTTTCGATTTGTTAATTGGTTTTTTACCTTTCGGAATTGCCATTATTGTTTTAACTATTTTGGTGAGAATTGTGATGTCGCCTTTCACTTATAAATCATATCTGTCGCAGGCTAAAATGAAGGTTTTACGTCCGGAAATCATGGAGTTGAATACCAAATTTGGTAAAGACCCAATGAAGAAACAACAAGAAACCATGAAGTTGTATTCCAAAGCGGGAGTAAACCCAATGGCAGGATGTTTACCGGCATTAATGCAAATTCCGGTATTCTATGCGTTGTTTAGTTTCTTTCCTTCTGCTATAGATTTGAGACAAAAAAGTTTCCTTTGGGCAGATGATTTATCGTCTTTTGATTCCGTTATTAGCTTACCTTTCTATATTCCATTTTATGGTAATCACGTGAGTTTGTTCCCTATTTTAGCTTCTATCGCTATATTCTTTTACATGAAAATGACAACCGGTGATCAGGCTATGAGTGCTCCGCCACAAGAAGGGATGCCGGATATGGGCAAAATCATGAAAATGATGATTTATTTGTCTCCTATCATGATGTTGTTTTTCTTTAACAATTTTGCTTCCGGATTGAGTTTATATTATTTTGTTTCCAATGCCATTACGATTGGAATCATGTTAGTGATTAAAAACTACATCATTGATGAAGATAAAATTCACGCACAAATTCAAGAAAATAAAACCAAGCCAAAAACCATGAATCGCTTCCAACGCAAAATGCAGGAAATGATGGAAGAAGCCGAAAAACAAAAGAAATTGAAAAAATAAAGATTAACATAAGCCCTGAATTCGTTTGGGGCTTTTTTATGTTTTATAATACGAAGAAAAAATAAGTTAGTATGAACTATTTGAAATAGATTAAACTATACATTTTAATCCTTTCTACGGTTGTTTTTAAATGATTTTTATCAAAACTATTTTTAAAATTCGAAAAAAGTAATTTATATAATAAAAAGTATAAACAAATTTATTGAAGGAGATTTCGTTGTTATTGATAAGTTAAGTAGTATCTACACGTTAATGATTGACAATTGATTCTGAAATAAATCTTTATATGGTAAAATGTTTCATAACTATATATTGTTTATGAAGAACTAAGTAGACATAAAAAAAGCTCCGAATCATCGGAGCTTTTCTTTTTCATAGCAAAAAGATTATTAAGAACCTGGTAGAATAACTTTATTCAGTACGTGAATTACACCGTTAGCTGCTTGAACGTCAACCGCTATAATTCCTGATGCTCTTCCGGCACCATCCGTTACATTTGCAATATTTCCACCTGTTCCAGGTAATGTAATGGTAAATGTTTGACCTTGTAAAGTGGTAACAGTTGTGTTTCCATTAGGCGTTAATGCACTAGACAATACATTTCCGGAAGCAACATGGTATTTTAAAACCGGATCTAAAGTTGACTCTGGTATAGCTGCTAAACTTGGAGCACTTAATTCTGTAAGTAAGTTACCAAATGCACCGTCTGTTGGAGCAAATACAGTAAAAGGACCTGAACCACTTAAGACAGTAACAAAATCAGTAATATTATCTCCTTCTCTTGTTAAAGCCGCTTCTAATATGTTAAATGTTGGATCAGCTGTTGCAAAAGTAACTACAGTTGGTAAACCAATTACGGCGTCTACAACATGTACAACTCCATTTGAAGCAATTACGTTAGCAGTTGAAACAGATGAAACACCGTTTAATCTAACTCCGGAAGCAGTGTTTACATACATACTTAATGGATTTCCACTAGTTGTGCCTCCAAATGTAGCAAGTGTTTTAATGTAACCTGTTTGTAATTGAGAAGATTGAACACTTCCTGAAACAACATGGTTTAACAATATTTGTTTCAATACCGGTACCGGAACTGCCTCTAAATTAGCAAATCCATTTGCATTTAAAAAAGCGGTAAATGCAGCATTGGTTGGAGCAAATACAGTAAATGAACCTGAACCATTCAAGGTAGAGGTTAATTCAGCTCTCTCTAAAGCTGCAACTAAAGAACTTAAATTAGGATTTCTTGAAGCAATCCCAGCAATAGTGTTGTTTTGTGATGATGAATCATCGTCGCTGCAAGAAAAAGCAACCACTGTAAAAATAGCTACAAAAGCTGTTTTTAATAAATTTAATTTTTTCATAGATAAATGAGTTTTTATTGTTCTCTACAAAGATATACATTTTTTTATATTGTTTAATCATTGAGTTTAAATGATGAACAAAAAATAAATTAAAATACTTTGTGAAAATCATAAAACCCCTTTATTTTATGGAATATTACGGTTATTCATTGTTAATAACTTTGTTCAATTTTAACATAAATTTAATAAACAAAATATAAAAAAATCAGTTTTTGAACAGTTTAAAAACTATAAAAGTTGACTTTAAAAGATAAATTCCGCTCATTAATTCATCAGAAATTGAATTATAACCATTTTTTAATTCCAGTGTTGTGATTTTTTGTCCGGTTATGGTATAAAGTTCAAATGGTGTGGTTTCGGTTAAACCCTCCACCCAAATTTGCCCATTATTCGTTTGAATAATTTGAGGTTTTTTATTTTCTTCTTTATTTACGGATAAATTTTCTTCCATAAATAACCATTGATAGGCGGCACCGAATTCATTTCGCCAATAACTTTCTGAGTGTGTTCCATTAGCATCAATCTTGGTAAACGTATTGTTGCTTGTTAAACCATTATTTTGCATGGTTGTTCTGATGGTGGTTATGTTGGGCACCATTGTGGAAGATTCATTTTGCCCGGCAACAAAATAAACTCTGTGTTGATTTAAATTTGGAACGGAACTTATATAAGTAGTTAATGGAGTTAAAGCAAACCAATAAGCCGGACTAAACGAACCGATTTTTCGAAATGCATTTGGATACTCACAGGCACCATAGGTTGCAATCAGTGCTCCCATCGAACTTCCGATGAGTGCATTCAATTCCGGTTCAGGTCGGGTTCTGAAATTTTCATCTATGTAGGGTTTGAGTGTTTCAGCAACAAAAGCCATATACGCATCTCCTTGTCCACCACCATATTGAGGATTCACCCAAGGCGAATACTCATTTAATCGTTCACTGCCACCATTGTCAATTCCCACTACTATTGCTCCATAATCTCCTTGATTAAATAATGTATTCAAGGTTTCATCCACTTGCCATTCTACTGAAAATGAAGTTTGATTGTCAAATAAGTTTTGACCATCTTTCATATAAAGTACCGGATAGTGTTTGGTGGAAGTAAAATAATCCGGTGGCAGATACAACCAGATTCTTCGGTTCCGGTTGAGTTGTGGCATAAAGAAACTCGGACTCAAAATTTGTACATTTGAAGCGGCTGTACTATTATTTCCTCCACCTAAGTCTTCCCAAGAAAGAATACTCAAATTAATCGTTTGTGGACTTCCTGTAAACGTAAACGAGCGATTGGGTAAAAAACCGCCATTGGCATTTCCTTCCACAGTTGGCCAACTTCCACGCGTAAATTTGTATTCAACGGTTCCCGTTCCTTCCGGAATGGTAATTTGAAAAGCTCCTAAACCATCCGGTTGCATAATATATGCAGCATTTCCGGGGGTCCAACTGTTGATGCTTCCGGCAAGATAAATAGTGGTTCCAAGCGGAGTGTTGGTAGGAATAGATGTAATTCTTAACGTTACTTGTGCTGGAAGTGAAAGTGAACTTATAAATAAAAAGAAAAGACTGATTTTTTTCATAACTGCTGTAAAATTTCCATGATGCTCAAATTTAATAAATTCGTTCGATTTTTCACTGACTTATACTATTTTTGTGAATAGATAGTTATGATACTGAAACTTAAAATCACACCCATGCAATTTTCGAAACTAATTTTTTGGCTTTTTATTTTTTCAACTCTAATTTCTTTTGCTCAAGAAAAAACCAATCAATTGGATGAAAATGGAAATAAACAAGGAAGTTGGAAAGGCTATTATGAGGATACCAAAAACCTGAAATACGAAGGTGAGTTTAAAAATGGAAAAGAAGTTGGCTTGTTTACCTTTTATGATAATACAAAAGTAAAATCAATTGTGGCCACAAGAGATTTTTCGGCCAATGACGGTTCGTGTTACACTATTTTTTACAATGGAAAATTTAAGGTAAGTGAGGGTAAAGTAATCAACAAACAATTTGAAGGCGAATGGAAATACTACCATTTTAAATCGCCTGACATCATGACCATTGAGCATTACAAAGAAGGAAAATTAAATGGAGTACGGAAAGTTTTCTTTACCAATGGTCAATTGGCTGAAGAAACAAATTATAAAAACGGAATAAAAGAAGGAGCTTCAAAACGGTATGCAGAAAACGGTGTTATTTTAGAAGAAGCCAATTATAAAAATGATGAATACCATGGCATCGTAACCTTTCGCGACGCCACCGGAAAAAGTTATTCCACCGGAGAATATAAAAACGGAAAATCAGTTGGCATTTGGAAGTTTTATGAAAACAACAAATTAGTTAAACAAGAAAACCGTAGCGAGAAGAAAAAAGCCAAACCCAAAACGGCTGCCGGCGAAGCCAAAAGAAAAGTTAAAGCACAGAAACAGTAATTTTAGAAATTCCTACCTTTGCAAAAACTTTTGAAATGAAAAGAGTAGTAGTCGGACTTTCCGGCGGAGTGGATTCTAGTGTTGCGGCGTATTTGTTGAAAGAACAAGGTTACGAAGTTATCGGTTTATTTATGAAAAACTGGCATGATGACTCGGTTACTATTTCAAACGAATGTCCGTGGTTAGAAGATTCCAATGATGCTCTTTTAGTGGCTGAAAAATTAGGTATTCCTTTTCAAACCGTTGATTTAAGTGAACAATACAAAGACCGTATTGTCGATTACATGTTCAAGGAATATGAAAATGGAAGAACACCAAATCCGGATGTGCTTTGCAATCGCGAAATCAAGTTTGATGTTTTTATGAAAATTGCTCTTTCGTTAGGAGCTGATTTTGTTGCCACCGGTCATTATTGCAGAAAAGGAACAATTCAAAATGACGGTAAAGATATCTATCAATTGCTAGCCGGAATCGATGGTAATAAAGATCAATCGTATTTCTTGTGTCAATTGTCGCAAGAGCAATTGGCAAAAGCATTGTTTCCCATTGGCGAGTTAACAAAACCACAAGTACGAGAAATTGCCGCTCAACAAGATTTAATTACAGCCGAGAAAAAAGATTCACAAGGGTTATGTTTTATAGGAAAAGTTCGCTTACCTGAATTTTTACAGCAGCAATTGCAACCCAAAGAGGGCATTATCATCGAAATCGATAAAAATGACTCTATTTACAGTCAACCAAAATCTACGTTTGATTCATTGGAAGAGCAGCTTCAATTTGATGCACAACCTTTGACCTATCTTCCGACTATGGGGAAAATAGTTGGGAAACATCAGGGTGCTCATTATTATACTATCGGTCAACGAAAAGGACTGAATGTGGGCGGAACAAAAGAACCCCTTTTTATCATTCATACTGATGTAAAAACCAACACCATATATACCGGTCAAGGTCATGATCATCCCGGATTATATAGAACAACTTTAAAAGTAAATCCATCGGAAATTCACTGGATAAGAGAAGATATGCGTCTTAATAATGGTGAATCGATGAAGGTTTTATCTCGTATTAGATATCGTCAAGCCTTGCAAAACGCAACCTTATATCAATTTGAGTCCGGTTTGTATGTTGTTTTTGATGAACCACAATCCGCTATCACCGAAGGTCAATTTGTTGCATGGAATTGTGGTGATGAATTGGTAGGTTCAGGAGTAATTTCGTAATTTAGTGCCCAAACCAAATCAAAATGAGAAAGTTATACCTATTCTTTTTATTCATTATTACTCAATTTTCTTTTGCTCAAGAAGATGCTTGGGTATATTTTACCGATAAACAACAGGTAGATTATTACTTGCAAAACCCATTGGAAATGCTCTCTCAACGAGCATTGGATAGAAGGGCTAATCAAAGTATTGCTCTTGACACTAAAGACGTTCCGATTACGGCTTCCTATCGACAAGCTATAGAAAATCAAACAGGTATTACTGTTCTGGCTCAATCGAAATGGATGAATTGTTTGCATGTAAGAGGTTCAGTTGAGAACATTCAAGCGTTAACACAATTGCCTTTTGTGGCTGAAGTGTTTTTTGCCAATCGAACCTTGAATACTGCAGGACGAAATTCTTCAAACAATAAGATAAGTCGGGTACAAAAAAATCTTGAAACAGAAGAAACTTTTCTTTACGGAAATTCATCCAACCAGATTCAGATGCTTAATGGCCATTTGTTACACCAAAATAATTATACCGGTGCCGGAAAAATCATTGCGGTTATGGACAATGGTTTTCCGGGAGTGAATATCATGTCTCCTTTTCAACGCTTGATGCAAAACAACCAAATTTTGGGAGGTTATGATTTTGTAAACCGAGATGAGAATGTGTTTGATGGCGGTACACATGGCACATTAGTACTATCCACCATGGGCGGATTTGTAGATAACCAATTAGTGGGAACCGCTCCCGATGCCGCCTATTATTTGTTTAAAACAGAAGCAAATGATTATGAAAATCCATTAGAAGAATCGTTGTGGGTAGAAGCGGCTGAAATGGCTGATAGTTTAGGTGTAGACATTATCAATACTTCTTTAGGTTACAGCACTTTTGACAATCCTGCCTATAATTACACGTATGCTGATATGAATGGAGTAACAACCTTTAGCAGTAGAGGTGCAGATATTGCTTTTTCCAGAGGGATGTTTTGTGTAACATCAGCCGGAAATTCAGGTAGTAGTTCTTGGCTTTACATTTCAACTCCAGCTGATGCTATCAATACGTTAACAGTTGGTGCCGTGAATGCTGCCGGAAATTACGCTTCTTTTAGTTCAATTGGTCCATCATCGGATTTACGCATCAAACCGGATGTAGTTGCCCAAGGAGTGAGTTCAATTGTCGCCACAGCATCAGGTAATATTTCTTCCGCAAATGGAACTTCTTTTTCCGGCCCTATAACGGCAGGTTTAGTGGCTTGTTTATGGCAAGCGTTGCCACAAAAAACCAATGCTGAATTATTAAACATCATTCGTGAATCCGCTCACTTGTATCAAAACCCGACCGCTCAATTGGGGTATGGAATTCCTAATTTTAATTTAGCTTTAGAAAATGCACTGTCTTTAGGTGAGGTAAAAACAAATGAAGTATTGGTATATCCTAATCCGGTTGCTGATCAGTTAACGCTAATTTTACCGTCAGAAAATACAAATGCTACTTTTGAGCTTTATAATCAATTAGGGCAGTTAATTTTCCAATCTTCTGTACTTTCAACACAAAAAAGTATTGATTTTCAGTCTTTTTCAAACGGAATATATTTTTATAAAGTTACATTTCAAGGTGAAGAAATACAAGGTAAATTAATCAAAAAGTAAGCTATACCCATTTCATGAATAGAATAACTTCACTTTTCAATATTCAATATCCAATTATTCAAGGGGGAATGATTTGGAACAGCGGTTACAAATTAGCCAGTGCAGTTAGCAATGCCGGTGGTTTAGGATTAATTGGAGCCGGCTCAATGTATCCGGACGTTCTTCGCGAACATATTCAGAAATGCAAAAAAGCAACCGATAAACCTTTTGGTGTTAATGTACCGATGTTGTATCCCAACATTGAAGAAATCATGCAAATTATTGTGGAAGAAGGGGTAAAAATCGTCTTCACATCTGCCGGAAACCCTAAAACGTGGACGTCCTTTTTAAAAGAAAATGGAATTACGGTGGTGCATGTTGTCAGTAGTTCAAAATTTGCCTTAAAAGCCCAAGAAGCAGGAGTAGATGCGGTAGTAGCAGAAGGATTTGAAGCCGGCGGACATAACGGAAGAGAAGAAACGACTACCTTGACATTGATTCCGATGGTGAAAGAAAATATAACCATTCCGTTAATCGCAGCAGGTGGAATAGCCACCGGAAGAGGGATGTTAGCCGCCATGATTTTAGGAGCAGACGGCGTACAAATGGGTAGCCGTTTTGCGGCTTCTGTTGAAAGTTCGGCACATCAAAATTTTAAACAGACCATTATTGATACCAAAGAAGGGGATACGTTAGTCACCTTAAAAGAACTCGCTCCTGTACGTTTGATTAAGAATAAGTTTTTTAACGATTTACAAGAATTGTATACAAAATGCCCAACCACCGAGGAATTAAAAGCATTATTAGGACGAGCAAGAGCCAAACGCGGCATGTTTGAAGGCGATTTAGTAGAAGGTGAATTAGAAATCGGACAAATAGCCGGATTGATTCACGATATTAAACCGGTCAAAGAAATTATCGATTCGGTAATACAAGAATTTGAACTGGCAAAAACAGAAGTTTTTTCGTTGTAATAAAATCTCAACCAATCTATCTTATCAGATTTTAATTTCTACAATTTTTTTTACACTCTTTTTTAAGAATATTTTCTTCAATATCGGAAGGTTAATCTGTGTAATTGGCATAATTTGTCATTACTATACAGAATACTATAGATAAACGGTACAAATTTTTTAATTTGCATATACATTCAAAAACATTTCTGTACAGAAATATATTAATTTCTGTATAGCAATCTATTAATTTCTGTACAGAAAATTGGTAATTGCTGTACATATTTTTATAAATAGTTACCGATTAATTTATTATTTTATCAAGATGAATTATAAAAACCTCCACTAAAGCGTTTCCATTCATTACTGTAAAGGAAGTAAATAATCAAAATAAAAAAAACCGTTCAATTTAATATTGAACGGTTTACATTTATTTTAATGGTAATTTACAAATGAATCACTTCGCCATATGCATCTGCTACAGCTTCCATTACCGCTTCACTCATGGTTGGGTGAGGGTGGATGGCTTTTAAGATTTCATGCCCGGTTGTTTCTAATTTACGAGCTACTACTGCCTCGGCAATCATGTCGGTAACGCCGGCTCCAATCATGTGGCAACCTAACCATTCGCCATATTTGGCATCAAAAATTACTTTTACAAAACCGTCAGGAGTTCCGGCTGCTTTTGCTTTTCCGGAAGCGGTAAATGGAAATTTACCTACTTTAATTTCGTATCCTTTTTCTTTCGCTTGTTTTTCAGTTAAACCAACGGATGCAATTTCAGGTGTAGCATAGGTACAACCCGGTACATTTCCGTAATCAATTGGTTCAACATGATGTCCGGCAATTTTTTCAACACACAAAATTCCTTCTGCGGATGCTACGTGAGCCAGTGCTTGCCCGGGTGTTACATCACCAATGGCATAATATCCGGGAATATTGGTTTGGTAGTAATCGTTAACCAAAATTTTATCTCTGTCAGTAGCAATACCCACTTCCTCTAATCCGATGTTTTCAATATTTGTTTTGATACCAACTGCAGATAATAAGATGTCAGCTTCTAACACTTCTTCACCTTTGGCTGTTTTTACAAAAGCTTTTACTCCATTTCCACTGGTGTCAATTCGTTCCACAGAAGAATTGGTCATAATGGAAATTCCTGCTTTTTTCAACGAACGCTCAAATTGTTTCGATACATCTTCATCTTCCACCGGAACAATGTTAGGCATGAATTCTACAATGGTTACTTCTGTTCCCATTGCATTATAAAAACTAGCAAACTCAACACCAATAGCACCAGAACCAACCACAATCATTTTCTTTGGTTGTTCCGGTAAGGTCATGGCTTGACGATAACCAATTACTTTTTTCCCATCTTGCGGAAGATTAGGCAATTCACGTGAACGAGCACCGGTAGCAATGATAATATGATCTGCACTGTATTCTGTTACTTTTCCATCAGCGGATGTAACATCTACTTTTTTACCCGGTTTGATTTTTCCGAAACCTTCAATCACATCAATTTTATTCTTTTTCATTAGAAATTGAACGCCTTTGCTCATTCCGTCTGCAACACCACGGCTGCGGTTGATTACCGCACCAAAATCTTTGTCAAATTCTTTTACGGTCAATCCGTAATCCGATGCATGTTTTAGGTATTCAAATACTTGAGCAGATTTCAAGAGGGCTTTTGTTGGGATACAACCCCAATTTAAACAAACGCCACCTAAACTTTCTTTTTCAATAACAGCTACTTTAAAGCCTAACTGTGAAGCACGAATGGCTGTTACATAACCACCGGGACCACTACCTAAAACAATAATATCGTATTTCATTATGAAGGGATTTTTCGTAATTAATTGAGTGCGAAAATAAGGATTAATTATGTCTTTTAAAAGTTTTTTTTATACTGTTGTCAGTTTTCTGATAACCGACAACCGACAACCGACAACGTACAACGGACAACAGAAAACTATTCATTCACAAACTGTGCGTCATACAAATTTTTATACACACCATTTTCTTTATTCACCAAATCGGCATGCTTTCCTTGTTCAACAATTTTCCCTTGGTCCATTACAATAATCTTATCCGCATTGATAACCGTGGCCAATCGATGTGCAATAACAATAGAGGTTCTTCCTTTGGTGATTTTTTCAGTGGCTTGTTGAATCAATTCTTCCGAATAGCTATCAATGGAAGAGGTGGCTTCATCCAAAATTAAAATACTCGGATTGCTAACATAGGCTCGTAAAAACGCAATCAATTGTCGCTGACCCGAAGAAAGCATTACACCTCTTTCTTTTACATTATAGTCATAACCATTCGGGAGACTCATGATAAAATCATGCACACCAATTTTTTGTGCAGCTATGATAACATCATCTCGTGAAATGGAGGGATTGTCTAATGTAATGTTGTTTAAAATGGTATCGGCAAACAAAAAAACGTCTTGTAATACTACTGCAATTTGATTACGTAAACTCTTTAATTCAAACGTTTTAATGTCTTTACCATCGATAGAAATGGTTCCGCTTTGAAGTTCGTAAAATCGATTCAATAAATTGATGATGGTTGATTTTCCGGCTCCGGTAGAACCCACAATAGCTATGGTTTCACCCGGATTTACTTCTAAATTGATGCCTTTGATGATTTCTTCTCCTTCAATATAACTGAAATGTACATTTTGAAACGATAATTTACCTTCAAAATGGGGAGCAGTTTCTGTTCCTTCTTGTTGTACTTGGTCTTCAATATCTAAAATGTGAAAAACACGATTGGCAGCAATCATTCCCATTTGCATCTCATTGAATTTATCAGCGATTTGTCGAAGTGGATTGAATAACATTCCAATCAACATGGTATAGGTAAATAAATCTCCAAAAGAAGTGGTAGTATCGCCTTCTACTAAGGATAAACCGCCAAAATAAATAACCAATGCAAGTGTTAGATACGTAACCAAGTCCGCAATGGGAAAGAAAATAGAGTTATACCATACGGTTTTAATCCACGCTTTGTTGTGTTTATCGTTGATTTCTTTGAATTTTTCATACTCAATCTGCTCACGCGAAAAGAGTTGTACTATTTTCATGCCGGTCACACGTTCTTGAACGAACGTATTCAAGTTGGCTACTTGCGTTCGCACTTCTTCAAAAGCGACCTTCATTTTCAATTGAAAAATTCGAGTGGCATAAATCAAAATCGGCATGGCTAAAATGGCAATCCAAGAGAGTTTCCAATTCATGAAAAACATGACGATAATCACGGCAACCATTTTCATTAAGTCGCTGATAATCATAAATAAACCTTGACTGAAAATTCGAGCAATTGCTTCAATATCAGATACGGAACGAGTCACCAATTGTCCAACCGGAGAATTATCGTAGTATTTCATTTTGAATCGTAACATGTGTTGGAAGAGTTTCACACGAATGTCTCGCACAATATCCTGTCCCAACCAATTGGCCCAATAGACAAAGTAAAATTGCGAAAGCACCTCCATTAACAAAATGAATCCCATTAGAAGGATATACACTAAAAGTCCTTCTTTGTCTTGTGTTTGAATATAATCATCCACCGTTTTTTTAAGCAGATAGGGGCGAAGTGCAGCAAAAACAGATAGCCCAATAGCCCAAATGATTACCCCTCTAAACCGCCATTGATAGGGTTTAGTGTACACTAATATCCGTTTGAAGAGTTTGGTGTCAAATGCTTTCATTCGGTTGGGTAAGGGTATTTAATTTCGGTTAAATATAATCCGTGAGCCGGCACTGAAAATCCAGCCTGACTACGGTTTTTACTGGCAATGATTTCATGAAGTTGTTTCGGTTCAATTTTTCCTTGACCGATGTTTATCATGGTTCCCACGATGGCTCTGACCATGTTTCGCAAAAAACGATCGGCAGTAATCGTAAATACTAATGTATTTCCATTTTGTTGCCAATAAGCGTTTTTTATTTTGCAATTAAAGGTAAACACATCGGTGTTGACTTTTGAAAAACATTCAAAATCGGTGTATTCCTTTAAAATAGATGCCGCTTCGTTCATTTTTTCAATCGATAACGGATAATGATGGTACCAACTCAACTGATGAATAAAGGCATCTTTTACGGTGTGAATGTGGTATTCATACGTGCGTTCTGTGGCATCAAAACGAGCATGAGCTTCATCATGTACAGCAAAAACAGCGTAAATCACTATATCTTTTGGTAAAAATGAATTGAGTTTTGGCAGTAAAATGTCTACCTCAATTTGTGCATCTACATCAAAATGAGCAAACATTTCTTTGGCATGTACCCCCGCATCGGTTCGTCCTGCGGCGACCAGTTCAATTTTATGTTTAAGCAACAACGACAATCCTTTTTCTAGGGTTTCTTGAACGGAATGGGCATTAGGTTGCGATTGCCATCCATGATAGTTTGTTCCGTTGTATGCTAATTTGATAAAGTACCTCATTTACACCCGCAAAGATAATTGAATTGAATGGGTTATGAATTGGAATGGATATAATTTTAGGTTAATTTTTACTGATGATGATAGGGTTCATTTCGTAAGATGGTGAAACCTCTATACAATTGTTCGATAAAAAACAACCTTACCATTTGATGCGAAAAAGTCATTTTTGATAGGGAGATTTTCTGCTGAGCTTTTTGATATACTGCTTCCGAAAAGCCATATGGTCCGCCAATCACATAAACCAATGTTTTGACGCCGGCATTCATTTTCTTTTGTAATTCTTCCGAAAATTCAACACTACTGAACGATTTCCCGTTTTCATCCAACAAAATTAAAAAATCAGTAGGCGAGAGCTTTTGCATAATCAATTCTCCTTCTTTTTCCTTTTGTTGTGGTTCACTTAAGTTTTTCGCATTTTTAATATCGGGAATAATTTCCAATTCAAATTTAATGTAAAACGACAATCGCTTTTGGTATTCGTCCATCAACGCTTGTAGATTTTTATGATCCGTTTTACCTATGGCGATTAATTTGATATTCATGGTATTCTTTTGATGCAAAGTTATTTTTATTTTCGATGGGAATAGATTTTAGGGTAAAAAATAAAATTCTTGGTTATTTGAACTATAATCCTACGATTATCACTTACTTTTGCACCGCAGACCGCCTTATCGCTTTCAGTAATGAAAGAGGAAAGTCCGGACACCACAGAGTAGCATAACGGGTAACGCCCGTCGCTCGTTGAAAGACGAGAAGGACCAGTGCAACAGAAAGGATGTACAGTTCGGCTGTAGTGAAATCAGGTAAACTCTATGCGGTGAAATGCCATGTATATCAACGTTCCGTTTAGGCGGATAAGGGCTACTCGTTCGATGTTGAAGGGTAGGCAGCTCGATTCAATGGGTAACTGTTGAACCAGATAAATGATAAGGGTTCGCTACGGCGAATACAGAATCCGGCTTACAGGTCTGCTTTTTTTTGGTGATGGGAGATGGGAGTTGGGAGATGAAAGAAGGGAGTTGGGAGTTGGGAGATTGGATTTGAAAGTAGGGAGATGGGAGTTGGAAGTTTCAAATTCGTTAATCTTCAATCGTTAATCTTCAATCGTTAATCTTCAATCGTTAATCATACCCATTCCAAAACAAATCTACTTTTACTGACACCCACCGTGTTTTAGCAAAAGTTTCAATTCTTTCTCCAAGCATTTTTTTAGGATAGTTTGTGATGATTTTCCAAAGACAACATCTTCACTATTATTTTCAATACTAATGTTTCCAGTTGTTTGGTGACCATAAATCAATTGTTTTTGGTTCACGTCATACACTTGAATTTGAATAGAAGCGGATGTTTTTTCTTCGTTTTTCATCGGTTTTATGTTCATTGCTCCAATTTCATTTTTACCGATTGTTCCCGTAATTTGTATAACATAATCAACCGTTTGAGTAGCTTTTAACAGCGAAAGATTTTCTGAAGCATTTTGTTCAGTTATGATAGGAACTTTGTAAATAGCTTTTCGTTTTCCATAACTCAAATACAACGAATCGTTTAAGCAATTTGAGAGGCTTTTTTCAGTCAATTCATCGAATGCGAAATCCGATTTTCCATTGACTTGAATATTGTTTAGATACCATTTTCCTTTTGAAAAGTCTATCAAATACGGATTAGTTTCAGCTACAGATTGATAGGAAGGAAAATAACACGATTGTAATGTCATTCCTATTGTAAAAAAGGCAATTAAAAGTTTAATCTTCTTCATGTTCTTCTTCATTTTCCCACTCAAAAAATGAAAATACAGAACCACCGTAGTTTTTTTGAAAAGAAAAATTAGGAAGTTGCTCCAAATGAGTGTGTTTTGAGTGTTCTACAATCAGCATGCCATCCTCAGCTAACAGTTCATTTTCAAAAATAAGTGTTACTACTTTTTCAAATTCTTTTTGCTCCATACCATACGGTGGATCGGCAAAAACGATGTCATAATTGCCTTTTGTTCTGGCTAAAAAGGAAAATACATCACTTTTTAAAGCAGTAATGTTGAAATCAAATTCAGTTGCCGTTTTTTTGATAAAGGACACACAACCATAATCAGCATCAACCGAAACGATTGGCTCACTGCCTCTGGACGCAAATTCAAAGCTGATGTTTCCGGTGCCGGCAAATAAATCCAATACCGATAATTCTGCAAAAGTAAAGTGATTGTTCAATATATTAAACAACGCTTCTTTGCTCATGTCAGTGGTTGGACGAACGGGCAGATTTTTGGGAGGAGAAAGTCGGCGACCTTTGTATTTTCCGGATATGATTCTCACGAATGAAATAAAATAAAATGTTTTCTGTTTTCTTCCGCCGAAAACGAATTGGATTTTTGTACTTCATTCACCTCCATCATTTGGGTGTTTCGTACGTATTGATAGGCTTTCTGGTACAATTCATTCTCTGTTGTACAATCCCCTAAAAAGAATAATTTAAACGATTCCGGATTCAAATGAAGTTGTTCTGCCGTAAACAATAAATAATACAAAAAGTCATCAGCATTTTTGTATTGAAAAGAATTATACAACAATAATTTTTGGTTTTGAACCACTACAATTTCAAAATGTTCTTTAGCAACATGCACAAATAGTTGAGGTGATTCTTGATTTTTTGAATGATCAAGCAATTTAGAGACTAAAATAGTGCTGAAATGATTGTATTCAAATGTACCAAATTGATCAATCAAATAGTTGTTTATGTGAACATACGGCACATAAACATTCACCATTTCACTTTGTTCGATTTCATCGGTTGCAAAAAAATCAGTTTCAAATACCTTGGTATTAAATTGAAGATAACTGCCTTTATAATCTTTATCAAATAAGGGTTTGGGAACAAATGTACTCAAATCATTTTCGTGCAATACAACAATGGAATCGTATGAACGGGTTAGTTCAGGATAATCTAAAATAGTTTTCCAAAGGGCATTTTCAATCGAAAAATTTTTTGGGAAAGATGAAAAGTCAACTTGTTTGAATGAAGTAATTTGTCCGGATAGTAAGTCCCGACAACAAAAAGAAAGCCCATTCAGTGCAACCTGAATGGACAACTTTTTATAGCTTTTTTCGGTAAGTGAATTATTCGTTATTACCATATTTTTTTGGCCAGTTTCCTGACATACTTACTTCTTCCATAGAACCCAATGTGATAAATTCTCCATTGATTCCTTCAACTGAAACCACTTTCTTTTCTTTTGCAACTAAATTTGGGTCTTGGTCAGTTAATAAACTGGATTTATCCAATTTGGCTTCAAAAACAGGAATTTTTAAATCTTCTCTTTGAATAAAACCGGCTTTTAATTCAATTTTCGTTTCAATGTCTCCAACTTTCACAAGATTAAGTCTTTTATAACGATCTGAATCTTTAAAAAGTGAATCTTTTACACTTACCTTTCCTAATTCTTTAGTTACAACAATATCTTTAAAATAACCACCGGTTCCTGATGCATCAACGGTTAAACCATATGCTCTGTTTTTTTCAACATCAATAATAGAAGTATCTCTTCTTTCAATAATATTGAATTTTTCATTCTCAATAAAATAGATTAAAGAATCTAAATTGTCAGTATATTTACCTTTTATTGCTCTGTAAGCCAATTGTGCGGCCTTTATATCTAACATTTTATTTACCGCAACTTGGTATCTTTTTTCTTTTAATTTGTCAAATTCAATTGGAGCTTGAATCGATTGATAAATTAAGTAGGTAAATACAATAGAGATTGCCCATAACACAACAGAAAGTCCTATTTTTAATGAACGATTAGTAGATTTATCAATTAATTTTACTGTTCCAAATACAGTCAAGGCAAGAACTACAATTATAATGATTAATGTTAACATATTTATTTTGTTTAATTTCAGTTAAGGCAAATCTACAATTTTTTTTTTTTCTCAAAAGCATTTCGCACAAAATTCATCAGTATATTTGAATTTTAATATTTTCCTAACTTTTGACAATGAATTCAGCTCTGTTTTACAGTATTTTACAAAAATCATTCCCATTTAATCCAACTGTAAAGCAACAAGTTTTTTTTCAGAAGATTGCTGATTTTGTTACAAATCCTCAACAAAACGATCTTTTTGTGCTAAAAGGATTCGCCGGAACCGGAAAAACTACTTTAATTTCTTCGTTGGTTGAAAATTTGAGTTTGGTCAATAAAAAATATGTTCTTCTCGCTCCAACCGGTCGTGCGGCAAAAGTAATTGCTAATTATTCCGGAAAACCGGCTTTTACCATTCATAAAAAAATATATTTCCCCAAAAAAAATCAAGGAGGAGGAGTTTCGTTTACCAGACAAATCAACAAACACAAAAACACCATCTTCATTGTAGATGAAAGTTCAATGATTTCGGATACGAACACCGACATCAAAACACTGGAATCAAGTTCTTTACTCGATGATTTGATGCATTATGTATATTCCGGTGAAAATTGTAAAATCCTTTTTTTAGGTGATACTGCACAGTTGCCTCCGGTTCAAATGGAAATGAGTCCGGCGTTGGATATTGCAACACTTACAGCATATTATCATAAAGAAGTATTTCATCTGGAATTGGATGAAGTCATGCGGCAAGAAGAAAATTCAGGCATTTTATTTAATGCCACTCTACTACGTGAGACCTTGAAAGAGCATTTTTTTGACACATTTCAATTCGATGTAAATGGGTTTAAAGACATTGTTCGACTGTCTGACGGTTTTGATATTCAAGATGCTATTAATACGGCTTATAGTAACGATGGAATGGAGGATACAGCATTTATTGTGCGAACCAATAAACGGGCGAATCAATACAACCAGCAAATCAGAAACCGTATTTTGTTTCGCGAAAGTGATTTGTCGGCTGGTGATTTTATGATGGTAGTTAAAAACAATTATTTTTGGTTAAAAGAAACCGATGAAGCCGGATTTATTGCCAATGGCGATATTATTGAAGTACTCGAAATTCATAAAATAGTGGAATTATACGGATTCAAATTCGCCAAAGTAAAAATTAGAATGGTGGACTATCCGCAACAAAAACCGTTCGAAACCATCTTGCTTTTGGATACCGTCATGAGCGAATCACCTTCGTTAACCTATGAAGAATCCAATAAATTGTATCAAGAAGTATTGAAGGATTACGAAAATGAAGGGCCAAAATACAAACAAGTACAAAAAGTGAAGGAAAACGAATATTTTAATGCTCTTCAGGTTAAATTTTCTTACGCTATTACGTGTCATAAATCACAAGGTGGGCAATGGAATACCGTTTTTGTTGAGCAACCTTACTTGCCGGAAGGTATCAATCGCGATTATATTCGTTGGTTATATACAGCTGTCACAAGAGCGAAAGAAAAATTATACTTAATCGGTTTTAAAGAGGAGTTTTTTAGGGAAGCTCATGAAGATTGATGATAAAAAAAATCAGTTGCTCTTTTCTGAGTTTAAAAAGTTTAAAAGTACATTTGTAATCTAAAATTTAGCTTCATTATGAAAATCATTGCTGTTATTCCTGCTCGTTATGCTTCCACTCGTTTTCCTGCCAAATTAATGCAGGATTTAGGAGGAAAAACGGTGATATTACGCACGTATGAAGCAGCAGTGAACACGGAGTTATTTGATGATGTTTTTGTAGTGACCGATTCCGACCTCATTTTTAAAGAAATAGAAAAAAACGGTGGAAAAGCCATCATGAGTATCAAAGAGCATGAAAGTGGGAGTGACCGTATTGCAGAAGCAGTTGAGAACTTAGACGTTGATATTGTAGTAAATGTGCAAGGAGATGAACCATTTATCAACAAAGAGCCGTTGCAAAAAGTAATCGAAGTGTTTAAAAACGATTCAGAGAAAAAAGTAGATTTAGCTTCACTCATGCGTGAAATTTCCGATTGGGAAGCCATTGAAAATCCCAATAACGTAAAAGTAATTGTGGATCAAAATGGTTTAGCGTTGTATTTTTCCCGTTCGGTAATTCCTTATCCCAGAGAAAAAAATGTAGGCGTTCGTTATTTTCAACACATTGGAATTTATGCCTTTAGAAAAGCGGCTTTGATGGATTTTTATCGTTTACCGATGCAATCGTTGGAAGCTTCCGAAAAATTGGAACAACTTCGCTATTTGGAATATGGTAAAAAAATCAAAATGGTAGAAACTACTCATGTAGGCATCGGAATTGATACTCCGGAAGATTTAGAAAAAGCCAGATTAATGTTTTAATCGTGGTATAAAGCATAATACGCTTCAACGTTGTCTAAGAAAACACCATCAAAACCGGCATCCACAATTTTTTTCAAATAGGAATCGTCATTTCCAAAAATGATTTTTTGCCAAGCAGGTTCCCAAAATTGGACATAAATTTCATTGTCATAACCTTTGTAGTTCTTTTTTAACCATTTTGGGTTACCCAATTTCCAATCGGATTGCCAATAATTTCGCCAATTTTCAGCCGCACCTATGTTGAGGTAGCTAATTACCAGCCTTTTTTTGCCGTTTTTCTTCGTTTGTAGCTTTTCAATTTCTTTTTTGGAATAAGGAAAGCTTAAATAATTCAAATCGATTAAAACAAGGTCAAAATTGGTATTGGAAACTTTTTCAATCAGTTCATTTTTTGTATCAAAATCATCCGCATTAATGAGGTATAAAAAATTTTGAACGTCACTCAATTTTGTGATATCATTTTCATTTTCATTGATGATTTTTTCAGGGATTAAATGATAATGATAATTTTCTGCGGAGCGAATAAAAGGGACAAAACCGGCTTCCTGATTCAATTGAATGATGCGATTATGATCAATAGGTTCTTTTACAAACTCGGAAACAATCACTTTTTTTTGAGCCACAATTTTTTTCAAATTATTAATTCGGTAGTCATCTGCTTTTCCTTTTTCATCATAAAACAATTCCTCAATAGCAATCCCGTCGATTGCATTTAAATACTCTTTGCATAATGGTTTATCCGGTTGCACGTTTTGAAAAGCTAATTCAGAGCCATTTTGTGGAATCACAATAAAATCAGCATCAAATTTTCTGGCATATTTGGAAAGGTTGATGACAAAATCCTGCATTTTCTTTCCTGCTTTGGCAGATTCTTTTTCTGAATCTTCTTGTTCAAAGCTGTAGAAAAGTACTATAGCGAATAAAATACTCAAAAAAAGATAAATTTTTTTCATGTTTCTGATAGAGTTGGCTAAGATATTGATTTTTATTGAATTCCGAATACCCAAAAAGCTTGCCAAAGCCTATTTTTTCTGAATAATAATCAGTTCATTATGTTCTTCAACCCTCGGTAAAGTATTGACGGTGAATTTATGTACATCAAAAAAGGATAGGTACTTTTTATTTCGTTCATTGTCATTTGAGTTCAACAACATTGTATTGAACAAAATATAACCATTTGTATTCATTATTTCTGTTAACCTGTTTTGAAAAAAAGATTCAAATAAAAAGTCGGGCATAAACTTATCTTGAAAAATGTCGATGATAATTAAATCATAGGTCTTTTTGGTTCTTAACACAAATTCAAATGCTTCATGATGAATTAGTTGTAAGTTTTCAATCTTGTTTAATCCAAAATAAGTATTGGCAAGGTCAATTACTTTTTCATCTAATTCAATTCCGGTAATAATTCCTTGATAACCAATTTCATCTATCAATGTTTTGATTACACTTCCACCGGCAACACCTAACACCAAGATATGTTGCATGGGAAGAATGTTTTCAAAACCAATATGTTTGAGCCCTTTTCGAAGAATTCGCTGTAAACTTCCATAGGAATAATTGGTGTTTTTGCTGTCTAAAACAATTTCACCATTTACCATCGTTACTTCCAATGACTTACTGATTTCAGAGGTTGTTTTGTGAATCGGAATAGGATAGAAGTAACTGATGATTTTTTTTAGCATGCCATTTTTTTTCAAAAATAAGGGATTAATCGTATTTTTACTAAAATATTTTCAGCATGAAAAAAGCACTCTATCAATTCATCTTTTTTAAGCTGATGGGTTGGAAAATTAGTGGAAAAATAGAAGAAAGCACAAAAAAATGTGTGATGATAGTGGTGCCCCATACGAGTTGGCATGACTTTTATTTGGGTATTTTTACCAGAGGAATCGTTGGTTTAGAAATGAACTTTGTGGGTAAAAAAGAATTGTTTCGCTTTCCATTTGGCTATTATTTTCGTTGGATGGGTGGTGCACCTCTCGATCGCTCCGGCGGATTAAACAAAGTAGAAGCTATTGCCTCAATATTCAAAAAGAAAGAAGTTTTTCGTTTAGCCATAGCTCCTGAAGGAACTAGAAAAAAAGTAAATGAATGGAAGACAGGATTTTACTATATTTCACTTGAAGCTAATGTTCCAATTATACCGGTCGCTTTTGATTATGGTAAGAAGGAAGTAAAATTAGGAAATCCTTTCTTTCCAACCGGAAATTATGAGCAAGATGTGAAAGTTTTACAAGCTTTTTATAAAGGAGTAATTGGAAAGATTCCACAATACAGTTTTGAAGTAGAATAATTTTTTTCACTTTTTTTTAAAACCATATTCTTTTTTTTATCGTAAGTGACTTCATAACACTTAAAATTTTATACGATGAAAAAAAGTTTTTTATTTGCTTCATTATGGATTAGTTCGGTTGTATTGTTGTCATGTAGTGATGATGATAACAAACAAACAGTAAAAGAGTTGATGTTGTTTACTTCAAGTAATACATCAGGAATGGTTTCCGTAACGGATTTACTTCCTACAACGCCGGTTGTTAAGCAATTTATGGTTAATTCTACTGACGCTGATGGTATTTATTATCATCCGGGTTCAGATCAATTAATCCAAGCATCTCGTTCCAATAATCGATTAGAAGTATATGGAAACTTCAAACAAGAATACATGAACAATGCTGCCTCTTTAACTTTGACAGGAATGAGTACGGCTGATTTTACCAATGCCAGAGAAATTGCTGCTTCCGGCAATATGATAGTGGTGGCTCAGGATCAAGCGGCATCCAACGGAAATATGAACAAGTTTTTTGTGTATGAAAAATCAGCTTCCGGATTGCAATTGCAAAAAACATTTGAGGTAGATTTTAAACTATGGGGAATTCAATTTGATGGTACTTCTTTATACGCAGTGGTTGATTTAACTAGTGATTTGGTAGTGTTTGATGACTTTTTGTCCAACAATTCAGGACCCATAACACCAGCAAAGAGAGTAACTATCGAAGGTTTAATTCGCACGCATGGCATTGCTTATTCATTTATAGAAGATGTGATGGTACTATCAGATGTGGGTGCGGCTTCTTCTGATGTGGACGGTGGATTGGTAATCATTAAAAATTTCAAGAGTGTGTTTAATGCAACGGCCAATAATGGGACTATTATGATGGATAAACAACTCCGCATTTACGGACCCAATTCTATGTTGGGTAATCCTGTGGATGTAGCATATGATAACGTAACAAAAATGATTTATGTAGCAGAGCGTGCCAATGGTGGCGGACGATTGCTGTCTTATATGGTGCCAACTACAAGCGGTGACTATTCTCCAATGATGAATAGGCTAGAACCGGGATGTACTGCTGTTTTTTTATATAGAAAATAGTTTTTTGTGTTTGTTTTATTGGTTTGAAAGCCTTTGCTCTTTTGAGTGAAGGCTTTTATTTTTTTGGATGGTGGGTGGTGAATGTTCCATTAGTGTAGAAAACAATGATTTTGTCAATGTTTTCAATGTTTGATGATGGAACAAAATTGCTTTTTTGTTCGATATTGCTGTTTTTTTCTTCCGGTTTTAAATTATTCTTTTCAAATGAAGTAATGGGAGCCGAGCTATTTGATTTCGGAAACGAACCTTTGTCCATTAAAAACCAATATAAATCTACTTCGGGAAAAGTTTCTGCCACTTTAACTGCAAACTCTAAACTGGGTTTGTTTCTTCCGGATAGGAGGTGAGAAAGACTTGAACGTTGCACGCCAATTTTGTCGGCAAAAGCGGAAGCACTCAGCTGAAAATAAGCTAATATCTTTTCTAGTTTTTCCACAAAATCGTTCGCGTCTTGCATAGTTTTTTTTTGTAATTAATATCGTTTACAAATGTAATTAATATTTGTGATTTGGAAAGTGTTACAATTGTAATCTGTTATAAAACCAAGTAATAAATATAAATTATTACTTCATGTAATTTATTTTAAATAATTGGAAATAAATAAATTAATAATTAAAATATAATTACGTGAATTTTGCTTGAAAAATTTGTTTACAAAAGTAATTTAAATAAGAAAAGAAAGCTGTTTACAAATGTTACGATAAAGATGTTTACTTTTGTTGTACTAATTTTTCAGTATGAATTACCTATCTTGCTTTGAAACCTATAAAGAAAATTCGCTTTCGGGTCGTTACATTACGTTACCTAAAATTGAGGAACTTCTTCAACATTTTTCTAACAAAAATGAGTTGACTGTTTTGGGATATTCTGTTTTGCAAAAACCAATTTATGTGTACAAAGTAGGTTCAGGAAAAATCAAATTACTTTTTTGGTCACAAATGCATGGAAACGAAAGTACCACTACTAAAGCCTTATTTGACCTTTTTAATTTTTTAGAAAGCAATACTAAAGAAGCTCAAGATTGGAAAAAAACATTCACTTTCTTTTTTGTGCCCATGTTGAACCCGGATGGTGCAGAACTATATACACGTGAAAATGCCAATAAAATGGATTTAAATCGTGATTTTCTTCAATTCTCCCAACCCGAAAGTCAGCTCTTATTTCAATTGTTCAAAGACGAAAAACCTGATTTTTGTTTCAATTTACATGATCAACGAACTGTCTTTGGGGCAGGAAAAACAAATTACCCGGCAACAGTTTCGTTTTTAGCTCCATCTTATAATGAAGAAAGAGCTATTAATGATGTACGTCAAAAAGCAATTAATCTAATTGCCGGTATTGTAGAAGAGCTTCAAAAGCATATTCCTAATCAGATTGGTCGATTTGATGATGGGTATAATCGCAATTGCGTTGGAGATACGTTTCAGCAAATGGGAGTGCCAACGGTTTTGTTTGAAGCGGGACATTTTCAAAACGATTATAATAGAGAAGTAACCCGAAAATTTATTTTTGTGAGTATGTTGAAGGCAATTGAACTACTTTACGAAAACGATATAGTTGATAACAAAACTGACAATTATTTGAAAATTCCTCAAAATAATGTCTGTTTTTTCGATTTTGTTTATAGAAATGTCAAAATTAATTATGAAAATTCAAATTTAATTACCAATTTTGCAGTACAATTTAAAGAAGAAATTGACGGAGATGATGTAGTTTTCAAAGGCTACATTGCAAGTGTTGGAGATTTAGATGATTTTTTTGGGCATGTGGATGATGATGCACAAGAAGCATTATTTGAAGATGAAGAAGGGAATTTTCCGATTAATGGTAAAAAAGCGAATTTTTCTTTAGGAAAAAATAAAGTATTTGTTAATGGTTTATTAAAAAAATAACAAATTCGTTTTTTTATTGAATTAAATGTATTTCTTTTGTGAGGAAAATTGAAGTAAACAATTATTAATACAAACACAAAACCATGAGTAAGTTTCGTTTAGATGAAGTGGATCATCAAATTCTTGACATGTTAATTGACAACACAAGAGTTCCTTTTACAGACATCGCTAAAAAGTTATTGATTTCTGCCGGAACAGTGCACGTACGTGTAAAAAAGATGGAAGATGCAGGAATTATTATGGGTTCTTCATTGACCTTGGATTATGAAAAATTAGGCTATTCATTTATCGCTTATGTGGGAGTGTTTTTGAACAATACTTCTCAAACTAAGTTTGTGTTGGAAAGAATTAATGATATTCCGTATGTAACGGTTGCACATGTTACAACCGGTAAATTCAATATCTTTTGTAAAATCAGAGCCAAAGATACCAAACACGCAAAGGATGTCATCTTTATGATTGATGATATCGAGGGAGTTTATCGTACAGAAACGATGATTTCTCTTGAAGAAAGCATCAATGACAAAAAACGTTTGATGCACACCATTTTTAAAAACATGTAATTTGAAGCATGAAAATATAGCCCTCTCCGCAACGAGAGGGTTTTTTTATGTCGTTTTTGTAAGCTTACAATTAAAATCGTAAATTAGTAAACAAAAAAATGTACTCACTTCCTAAAATAGAACGATTCAATCAACATGTTTGGCTCAAATATAAACTATTCAATAGTGTATTTATCACATTGCCATTTGATGAAATTGATAATACGGGTGTTTTACTGCCTTTGTTTTCTGAAGTGTGCGAAAATGGATTTAAAAATGGAGTAAGTCCAAAAGAAATTGTAGAAACGTTCGCAACAAAATACCTTGAAAATCCCACCGAGCAAGTTAAACTAGATTTGATGTTTCGTTTTATTCAATACGTTGAACGTCAAATTGTATTGTTTGATGCAATTGAAGATGCCGCTTTTCCGATTGTGAATAATATGGAAGGAAGAGGTTCGATTCGCGATATGAAAGAAAAAGCAGATCAGCGATCCAAAAATCAAGAGTTAGTGCAATTTTTAAATGATTTTCAAGTTAGAACAGTGTTAACCGCTCATCCTACACAGTTTTATCCGGGTTCGGTTTTGGGAATTATTACGGATTTAACAGAAGCGATTCGGGTCAACAATCTGGTTCAAATCAAAGAATTATTGGCTCAGTTGGGCAAAACACCTTTCATCAAAAAAGAAAAACCAACCCCTTTTGACGAAGCGGTCAGTTTGATTTGGTATTTAGAAAATGTGTTTTACAGCACTATTGGTGATATGCTACAGTACTTGCACAAAAACATTTATAAGCACCACGAAATGCCAAAATCGATTGTCAATCTGGGGTTTTGGCCGGGTGGTGATAGAGATGGAAATCCATTTGTAACGACTGAAATTACGCTAAAAGTGGCTGATCGACTCAGGACTTCTATTTTAAAATGTTATTATTCTGATATCCGAAAATTGAAAAGAAAGCTCACGTTTAAGGGGGTTGATACGCTTTTGGCAGAGATAGAATACAAACTGTATCGCTCCGTGTTTTATTCGCAAGGAGAAATTTTTATCACCATTCAAGCCTTTGAAGAAACTTTACAAGAAATCAAAAAACGGGTTATTGAACATCATCAATCGCTTTATCTGGATGAAATTGATTTGTTGTTGAATAAACTTGCGGCATTTGGTTTTCATTTTGCTACATTGGATATTCGTCAAAACAGTAAAATTCACCGACAGGTTTTTGAAGAAATTGTCCAAAAAATGGACGTTTTTCCACCAAATTATGTGTCACTATCGGAAATTGAAAAAATTGAAATTTTATCCCATTTAAACGGTAATCTAACTGAAAATGAGGTTGAAAATGAAATGACAAAATCTACCATAGGTTCCATTCATGCCATGAAAACGATTCAACAAAAAAATGGTGAGTTAGGGAGTAATCGTTACATTATCAGTAACAACGAAAGTGCTCTAAATGTAATGGAAACCTTGTCGATGTTCCATTTGTGCGGTTGGCAAAATCCTACAGTTGATATCGTGCCTTTATTTGAATCGGTGGATGATTTGCAGCATGCTGATGTGATTATGGAACAATTGTATGCCAATTCTGCTTACAAAAAACACTTGGAATCAAGAAATAATGTGCAAACGGTAATGTTAGGTTTCTCAGACGGTACTAAAGATGGAGGCTATTTAATGGCCAATTGGAGCATTTACAAAGCAAAAGAATCGCTCACGGCCATGTCAAGAATATATGGTATAAAAGTGCTCTTTTTTGATGGTAGAGGTGGTCCGCCGGCAAGAGGTGGCGGAAAAACACATCAATTTTATGCTTCATTAGGGCCTTCAATAGAAAATAACCAAATTCAAGTTACGGTACAAGGTCAAACCATCAGTTCTAATTTTGGTACATTGGATGCCTGCCGCTACAATCTCGAAAATTTGCTGAGTGCCGGTGCTACCAATCAATTGTTCAGCAAAGGGAATAACCAACTTTCTGATCAAGATAGAGAGGTTGTAGAACAATTATCGGTGTTGAGTTATGAAAAGTACTTACAATTTAAGCAACATCCAAAATTTATTCCTTATTTGGAAAAAATGAGTACGCTGAATTATTATGCAAAAACCAACATTGGTAGCCGTCCATCCAAACGAAACAAAAGTGAACAACTGGTTTTTGAAGAATTAAGAGCCATTCCCTTTGTAGGTTCTTGGAGCCAACTCAAGCAAAACGTACCCGGATTTTTTGGCTTGGGAACGGCATTGCAGCATTTTGAAAAAACCAATCAATGGGATAAAGTAACCGATTTATACAAAAACTCCTTATTTTTTAAAACGCTCATCGAAAACAGTATGATGGCATTATGCAAATCATTCTTTCCTTTAACCGCATACATGCAAAAAGATGAGGAATTTGGAGAATTTTGGCAAATTATCTATGATGAATTTTTAGCAACCAAACGATTATTGCTTAAATTATCCGGTTATCAGGAATTAATGGAAAATTATCCTGACGGGAAGGCGTCCATTCAAATCAGAGAGCAAATTGTTCTTCCTTTATTGACCATTCAACAGTATGCCTTAATCAAAATCAACGAAATCAGAAAGGGGACAACTAAACCGGATTTGTTGGAAGTATATGAAAAATTAGTCACCCGTTCCTTGTTTGGGAACATTAACGCAAGTCGAAATTCGGCTTAGTATCAATTAAAAGTAAAATTTACATCCTAAACTAAATATGAAAGTAGCTGAATTACAAACGAATGAGTACGCTCCTTATTTTTCAACTTATTTGCAATTGGTTGACGATTTGGAATTAATCGATGGACTTGAAACTACAATTCAAGATTTTGAAACATTTTTGATGAATATTCCACAAGAAAAGCAGGAGTATAGTTACGCACCCGGAAAATGGACCATCAAAGATATCATTCAACATTTAATCGATACAGAACGTATTTTAGCTTATCGTGCTCTTCGGTTTGCCCGAAAAGACCAAACACCGCTTTCCGGTTTTGAAGAAGATGATTACGCTCAAACCGCTTTTGCAAATCAACGTTCCTTTCATGATTTATGCGAAGAGTTTAAAGCCGTAAGAAAAGCAACGCTTTTTTTGTTCGCTTCATTTTCAGAAGAACAATTCAAACAAATTGGCATGGCCTCTGAAAAAAAAATATCTGTTAAGGCATTGGGTTTTATTATTATTGGACATCAATTGCATCACCAAAAGGTAATTAGAGAGCGGTATCTATAAAAAAAAGAAGCCGTCTCAATACTAAAATTTGAGGCGGTTTTTTTAATAGATAAGACTTTCGAAAAAAGTTTATTGTTTTATAATTTAGACAAAATTGCCTTTAAGCAGCAATTTTCTTTCTTAAGTTGTG
>QLAH01000056.1_pt1 | contig 127607 bp, 101 predicted proteins | sample 4693081 | NCBI WGS metagenome assembly QLAH01 (sample SAMN09425401, study PRJNA476045) | Lake water metagenome, whole genome shotgun sequencing project.
GCCAGGGCTGATTCAGCCCTACGACGACGGGCATGCTCACCAGAAGAAAAAAGCCGCAGCAGTTCAGCTCAGGGGTGGAGTTCGCCGTGTCAGCCGGGCTGCTGCTCTATCGGCAACAAACTCCTAGATCCCTGTACCTTAAGCCAACATGGGCCCTACACGCATGGGCGGAAGCCCCATCCCTGGGGGTGCGGGGTGTGTCCATAGGCATCACGCCTGTTCTCTGGGCGTCCATAGCCCTCTCCGCAGGCGGAGTGGCTCACACCAGGGCCTGATGCGAGGAACGGTTCGGAACCAGCGGAGCGATGAGGCTCGGCAGCCCCGTACTCAGTTCCTCCCTAGCGGTGGTGGCTGCGGATCCGTGTCCGAAGCGGCCTCACTTCCGGGGATCTCGGCCTGCGCTGCCGCAGCGGGGCCGCTGGCTTCCTCCTGCCACCGGACCTTTTGCTTGTCCTGCCTGGCCCACTGCGGCAAGCGGATCCGGGTGGCGATCCAAGCCTGGACATCCAGTGCGCCGATCCGCCATTCCTCCAGGAGGCTGAACGGGCTTCTGGGCAGCTGGGCGCCGGCGGCGAAGGCCAGGCAGAACACAAGGGATGTGAGCCCCACCCTGAGACTGCGGCGAATCAGCAGCGTGGGATCCAGCGGCGCCGCCAGGGTCTGCTGGCGCCGCCGGGCCTCAAGGACCTTGCGAGCTTCGGCGATGCGATTGAGCAAGAGCTTCTTGAGGTTGGCCAGAGGCTGCGTGCGATCGTTGTCGCTCAGTGCTGAACCCTGCAGCGTCAGCAGCGTGGATTCGAGCTGGTCGACCGTGGCGCTCTTCTGGATGGCGTTGGCCAGGTTGATCAAGCCTTGATCGGCCCTGTTGATCTCCTTGAAACGGGAGGCCGACAGATCGGTGTAGAGGCTGATGCTGGTGCCGATCTGGATCGGCACGATCAGGACGAAACCCAGGCTTGCCAGTACAGCCAGATGGGAAACCCGGCGCCACAGGGCCAGAGCATCTGAGCGGGAGGTGTCAAGGTAGGCGGCCAGATGGGCGACCCCCAGACCGATCAGGGGAATCGTTCCATTGTTGACCAGAGTATCAATGAGGTTGAGGCGCCAGTTGGGATCCGCAATCTTCAGGGGGAAGGCTTCGGCGAAGACGGAAATCAGATAGGCCGTGAACAGTGCCTTGGCGAGCCACTGAAGCTGGAAGGTGAGCATAGAGAAAAACGGTCATGAGGCTCGGATCGCAGGATCCCGATGCCATCAACACATCCGGTGACAGGTAATGAATATTGACGCCCATGGGCTCACGATCAGAAATCAATTGCTGCGCTGAGAAGCCGCGGAAGATACCTTGCTTTGAGTTATGCGTTGACGAAGTCGACGGCTGAAGCCAAAGGCCATGCTGGCTCCGAAGACGGGCAAAGGGGATGGAACTGGTGGATGTTGCTCAGATTTGAACAGGAGTCTTTGCTCTGCTCCACCGCTGGATAGACTTCCAGTACCGTTGTAGATACCTGTATAGTTGCTGAGGAGTGACCCAATGGAGGGAAGGGTGCCGGGATTGGTAGGCGGTACAATGCCAGTTTTGGATGTTTGGACCGTCAGCTCAAGAATATTGAGGTACGGATTGCAGTTGACACCGGCAGCGCTTATGATTAGCTTACCGGTATAGCAACCACTGGGGGGGGTCATTTACAGTAGAAATAATGCTGAACCTGATCTCGCCTGTGCTAGTGACAACCAGAGACGAAGAATCGCCTTGAAGGAGGTAATTGCCCGTCAGAATGTTGGGGGTACCTGTCAGATTCGTGTACAAAGAGTTATTATAGTCTGGAACTCCTGCATTAAAAAAACGAAACTCGGGCACTGAGGATGGACTGGCCCAGCTTGTAGCAACTGGTGTATCGGCAAGCGTGAATACAAGATCGTAGGGTCCGTCTGTTACTCCTGATAAACTCCCTGTACCTGGTTTACTGGTGGTAACAGCGCCTGCAACCGCAACGGTCGTCACTCCGCCGGATTGGCTGATTGTGACTCCCCCACCCAACGCCAGGGCCGGATTGGCATGGGCCAAGCCAGCGATCCCTGCCGCCAGGGCAAGGCTGCTACCCGGAAGGCCCCTGAAGAGGGAAGCAGTCAGAGGCGTTTTCACTTCCCGTTCACCAAAGCCTGCGCAACATACCCTGTATCTGCGGTGTGGGGCGGATTGTTTGGATGTCCCAATCCGCCAGCCAGCCAACGCGGTGAGTGAGGCATCGGGCAGCCCGGCAGCCCAGCGGCACGGTGGTGGGTGCAGCGGATCATCAGCCCGGCAGAGTGTTGAGAGGGCCCGGGTAGCGCGCCAGCCGCACCCGCCGCGCCCAGCCCAGCGCCCGCAGCAGGCGGATGTGCTGCCAGGTGAGGTCGAACTCGAACCAGCGCAGGCCGTGACGGGCGCTGGAGGGGTGGGCGTGGTGGTTGTTGTGCCAGCCCTCGCCGAAGCTGAGCAGCGCCACCCACCAGCAGTTGCGCGAGCGGTCGGGGCAGTCGAAGTTGCGGTAACCGAAAGCGTGGGTGGCCGAGTTCACCAGCCAGGTGACGTGGTACACCAGCACCAGGCGCAGGGGGATGCCCCACAGCACCAGGGCCAGGCCGCCGCCCGGCACCTTCCAGGCCTCGCCCGCCGCGTACAGCGCCGCGCCCAGGGGCAGCTGCAGCAGCAGGAACCAGCGATCGAGCCAGCCGTAGAGCGGATCGCGCTCCAGATCCCCCGTGAGCCGCTCCACATGAGCCAGGGCAGGGATCTCGTGCAGCATCCACTCGCTGTGGGCCCACCACAGGCCCCGGCCGGCGTCGTGGTGGTCGTTCGGCTGGTCGGAGTGCAGATGGTGATGGCGGTGCAGGCCCACCCATTCGATCGGGCCGCTCTGGCAGGCCAGGGTGCCCATCAGCACGAGCAGCCGCTCCAGCGGCTTCGGTGCCTCGAACGCCCGGTGGGCCAGCAGCCGGTGCAGCCCGAGGGTCACCCCCAGCACCGTGATCCAGTAGAGAACCGCCAGTACGGCCACCGCCGGCCAGCTCCAGTTCCAGGGCAGCACCGCCGCCACTGCGCCCACATGCAGGGCCAGCATGAAGCTGGTGGTGCCGAGCTTTCGGCGCCGCTGGCGCGGCGGCAGCGGCGCCCGCAGCAGCACCAGGCCGGCCCGGAGCCGCGCCTGGCGTCTTGCTTCCGGTGCTGAGGCCTCCGGGCTCGGAAGCCGGAGGTTCACCGCCCCGAGGGGCTCGGAAGGGGCTGTTGTCAAGTGGTCTCGGGCAAGGGCGGATCCGGCCGCCTGCCGGAAGAAGGTGAATCTACCGGGCGGGCTGCGGCGTCTCCGAGGCGTCTCTGCGGCAGCACCGGTGGCAGCCCCGGCCTGGAGGATGGGGCTGCCACCGGCCCGCTTCATGATTCCGTTCCCCGCTGCCGCCGTCGCTGTCGCCCGTGAGCGCCTGGCCGCTGCCCTCAGCGCCCTGGCTCCGCTGGCCGCGGCCCGCACCGCCGCGGTGGCCCCCGGGCTGCGACGCGTGCTCGAGGCTTTCGCCGCCGAGCGTGTGGGGGTTCACCACTTCGCCTCGGTCAGCGGCTACGGCCACGGCGATCTCGGCCGCGAAACCCTCGATCGCGTCTTCGCCAGGGTGCTGCAGGCCGAGGCCGCCGCCGTGCGCCTGCAGTTCGTGAGCGGCACCCATGCCATCGCCGCCGCCCTGTTCGGCGTGCTCCGCCCTGGCGATCGCCTGCTCTCCCTCACCGGCCGTCCCTACGACACCCTCGAGGAGGTGATCGGCCTGCGCGGCCACGGCCAGGGCTCGCTGGCCGAGTTCGGGATCACCTACGACGAGCTCCCCCTGCTCGCCGATGGCGGCGTCGATGAGGCCCGGCTGGAGGAGGCGCTCGCGGTGCCCACCCGCATGGTGCTGATCCAGCGCAGCTGCGGCTACAGCTGGCGCCCCTCCCTCGATGTGGCCACCATCGGCCGCCTCGCCGAGCGGGTGAAGGCGCTCCGGCCGGGCGCCGTGGTGTTTGTCGACAACTGCTACGGCGAACTGGTGCAGGAGCAGGAGCCGACTGCCGTGGGTGCCGACCTGATCGCCGGCTCCCTGATCAAGAATCTGGGCGGCACCATCGCCCCCACCGGCGGCTACGTGGCCGGCCGCCGCGAGCTGGTGGAGCAGGCCTGTTGCCGCCTCACCGCCCCGGGCATCGGCAGCGAGGGCGGTACCGGCTTCGATCTCCACCGCCTGCTGTTCCAGGGCCTCTTCCTCGCCCCCCAGATGGTCGCCGAGGCCCTGATCGGCGCCGACCTCGCCGCCACCGTGTTCACCGACCTCGGCTTTGCCGTCCAGCCCCTGGCCGGTGCCCGCCGCAGCGATGTGATCCAGGCGGTGCGGCTGGGGTCGCCCGAGCGGATCAAGGCCGTGTGCAGGGCCTTCCAGGCCTGCTCGCCCGTGGGCTCCTATCTCGATCCGGTGCCCGCCCCCATGCCCGGCTACGCCAGTGAGCTGGTGATGGCGGGGGGCACCTTCATCGATGGCAGCACCAGCGAGTTCTCCGCCGACGGCCCCCTGCGCGAGCCGTTCGTGCTCTATTTGCAGGGGGGAACGCACCATGCCCACAGCGCCATCGCCCTGGAGAACGCCGTGGCAGCCCTGGCGTCTGGCGATCTGCTGCCGGCCTGAGCGGCGCCGGGCAGACTGGGCGCGCTTTCCCGCTCCGTTCCGCCCCGGCCATGGCGCTCTCCTTCCCCGACGACTGCCGCTACGCCGACAGCCATGAATACGTTCGCCCCGAGGATGGGCTCGTGCGGATCGGCCTCAGTGCCTTCGCCATCGACCAGCTGGGCGACATCGTGTTCGTGGAGCTGCCCGAAGTGGGTGCCGCCCTCGAGGAGGGCTGCAGCTTCGGCAGTGTCGAGTCGGTGAAGGCGGTGGAGGATCTGCTGGCGCCGATCGGCGGCACGGTGGAGGCCCGCAACGAGGCGGTGCTCGCCAGCCCCGAGGAATTGCAGAACGATCCCTACGGCGAAGGCTGGCTGCTGGTGGTGCGCCCCGCGGCGCCCGAGCGGATCGAGGCCCTGATGGATGCCGCCACCTACCGCAGCCGGGTTGGAGCTGCCTAGGATCCCACGCCATTACGAAGCTCAGCCCGTGCACGCGCCATTTCTTGCCCGGCACCTGGGCCCAGGTGCCGAAGACCAGTTGCGCATGCTCGACGACCTGGGCGTGGCCTCCCTCGAGGCCCTGGCCTCCCAGGTGGTGCCGGCCGACCTCCTGCTGCCGCCGGAGGCGTCCCTGGAGGGCCTGCCGGAGCCCTGCGGCGAGGCCCAGGCACTGGCGGAACTGGCAGAGCTCGCTGGCGCCAACGTGGTGAAGCGCAGCCTGATCGGCCTCGGCTACCACGGCACCGCCACGCCGGCGGTGATCCAGCGCCATGTGCTCGAGAACCCCTGCTGGTACACCGCCTACACCCCCTACCAGGCCGAGATCGCGCAGGGCCGGCTCGAGGCCCTGCTCAATTTCCAGACCCTGGTGAGCGAGCTCACCGGCCTGCCGATCGCCAACGCCTCCCTGCTGGATGAGGCCACCGCCGCCGCCGAGGCCATGGCCCTGGCCCGTGCCGTGTCCCCCCGCAGTGGTGCCCATCGCTTCCTGGTGGATCGGGCCGTGCTGCCCCAGACCCTGGCCGTGCTCCATACCCGGGCCGAACCCCTGGGCATCGCCATCGAAATCGTCGATCCCCGCGAGCTCCCCGCCCTCCCCGCCGATGTCTTCGGCCTGCTGCTGCAGCTGCCCGGCGTCGACGGCCGCCTCTGGGATCCTGCCCCTGTGCTCGATGCCTGTCGCGTGGGTGGGGTGATCTCGGTGGCGGCGATCGACCCCCTCGCCCAGGTGCTGCTGGAACCCGTGGGCCAGCTCGGCGCTGACATCGCCGTGGGCAGCCTGCAGCGCTACGGCGTGCCGATGGGTTTCGGAGGCCCCCATGCCGCTTTCTTCGCCACCCGCGATGCCTTCAAGCGCCAGGTGCCCGGCCGGCTGGTGGGCCGCTCCCGCGACGCCGAGGGCCGGCCCGCCCTGCGCCTGGCCCTGCAGACCCGCGAGCAGCACATCCGCCGCGACAAGGCCACCAGCAACATCTGCACCGCCCAGGTGCTGCTGGCGGTGATGGCCGGCTTCTACGCCGTGCACCACGGCCCCGAGGGGCTCGAGGCGATCGCCCGCCGCATCGCCGCCCTGCGCACCGCCCTGGCCGCCGCCCTCACCGAGCTCGCGCTGCCGCCGGAGTCCGGCAACGGCTTCGACACCCTGGTGGTGCCCACCCCTCGTGCCGCCGAGCTGGTGGAACGGGCCGCCGAAGCCGGTTTCCTGCTGCGCCACGGCGTCGGCGGCGCCACCTGCGACGCCCGCATCGCCCTCAGCCTCGACGAGCTCACCACCGCTGCCGAACTGGAGCGTCTGCTGGCGGCTCTCGCCCCCGACTCCGCCGCCGCTGCCGCCGCTCAGGCTGCCCTGCGGCGCACGCTGGCGGATCCGGAGGCCGCCGCCGATGTCTCCCTGGCCGACCTGCCCCTGCGCCAGGACCCCTGGCTGCGGCAGGAGCCCTTCCACCGCTACCGCAGTGAAACCGAGCTGCTGCGCTACATCCAGCGCCTTGCCGCCAGGGATCTGTCGCTGGTGCACGGGATGATCCCGCTCGGCAGCTGCACGATGAAGCTCAACGCCGCCGCCGAGCTGGCCCCGGTGAGCTGGCCCGCCTTCGCCCAGCTTCACCCCTTCGCCCCCGCCGCCTGCCAGCAGGGCTATCGCCGCCTCGCCGCCGATCTCGAGACCTGGCTGGCTGCCCTCACCGGCTTCGCCGGCGTGTCGCTCCAGCCCAACGCCGGCTCCCAGGGCGAGTACGCCGGCCTGCTGGTGATCCGCGCCTGGCACCGCAGCCGCGGCGACCAGCACCGCGACGTGTGCCTGATCCCCACCAGCGCCCATGGCACCAACCCCGCCAGTGCGGTGATGGCCGGCCTGCAGGTGGTGCCGGTGGCCTGCGACGCCCACGGCAACATCGACCGGGACGATCTCGAGGCCAAGGCCATCGCCCACGCCGACCGCCTGGCGGCCCTGATGGTCACCTACCCCTCCACCCACGGCGTGTTCGAGCCCGGTATCCGCGAGCTCTGCGACCTGGTGCACGCCCACGGCGGCCAGGTGTACCTCGACGGCGCCAACCTCAACGCCCAGGTGGGCCTCTGCAAGCCCGGCCTCTACGGCGCCGACGTCTGCCACCTCAACCTGCACAAAACCTTCTGCATCCCCCATGGCGGCGGTGGCCCGGGGGTGGGGCCGATCGCGGTGGCGGCGCACCTGCTGCCCTTCCTGCCCTCCCATCCGCTCGGCGAGGCGGTGGCGGCCCCCGACGCCCGCTCAGCCCAGGCGGAGGGCCTGGCGATCGGTCCCGTGTCGGCGGCCCCGTTCGGCAGCGCCGGCATCCTGCCGATCAGCTGGATGTACATCCGCATGATGGGCGGCGCCGGCCTGCGCACCGCCAGCCAGGTGGCCCTGCTCTCGGCCAACTGGATCGCCGAGCGGCTCGAGCCCCACTTCCCCGTGCTGTTCCGCGGCGTCTCCGGCCGGGTGGCCCACGAGTGCATCCTTGATCTGCGCCCGCTGAAGCGCAGCTGCGGCCTGGAGGTGGAGGATCTGGCCAAGCGCCTGATGGACTACGGCTTCCATGCCCCCACCGTGAGCTGGCCCGTGGCCGGCACCGTGATGGTGGAGCCCACCGAAAGCGAGGGGCTTGCCGAACTGGAGCGCTTCTGCCAGGCGATGGAGTCCATCCGCGATGAGGCCCGCGCCCTTGAGCGGGGCCACGCCGATCCGCTGGACAATCCGCTCAAGCGGGCGCCCCACACTCTCGAGGCTGTCACCGCCGAGGTCTGGGACCGGGCCTATTCCCGCCGCGAAGCCGCCTTCCCGGCAGGCGAGGAGCAGCGGGCGGCCAAGTTCTGGCCGGCGGTGGCCCGCATCGATAACGCCTACGGTGACCGCAACCTGGTGTGCACCTGCCCCTCGGTGGAGGAGCTGGCCGCCCCTGTGGCGGTGGCGGAACTGGCCGCTTAGTTGCTGCCGCCACTACCGACTTCTGCTCGGGTGCACCATCATTGCCGTGCTTGTCGCCATCGGCGGCGGCTTGACTCGCCTTTCAGATCGTGGGGACCATGAACGGCAACGGCATCACAGGTGGCGGCGGCAGTGGAGGCACCGCTTCCGGAGGCAGCTTCCGGGAGGAAGGCACCAATGTGGTGCGGGTCCCCTTTGGCGTGCGCCGGGCCCGCCGTCGCCGCCCCGAGCGTCCCGACCACTGGGCCACCCTCGTGCTTCCCTTCCAGGCGGGTGGGGGTTCGCACCCCACCCCGCCCCAGGCGGCCTGACACCGCCGGCCTGATTCAGGCCGCCAGCAGTTCGGGCTCCCGGTAGGGCACGAAGCTGGCCTTGCGGGCCCCGCACAACGGGCACTCCCAATCGTCGGCAATCTCCTCGAACGGGGTGCCGGGGGCGATGCCGGAGTCGGGGTCGCCCATGGCCGGGTCGTAGATCATCGAGCACACCTTGCAGATCCACTTGCCGGGCACTGGCGTGGCGGCTTCGCCGGCCTCGCCGTTGCCGTGCAGCGCCTCCAGGGCCACGCCGTAGCGCTGAGCGTGGTGCCGCTCCACCGGCTCCAGCAGGCCGAAGTTGCCTGCGGCCTTGCGGAAGATGGCGGCGTGATCCTTCGACTCGTCGATCTGCTCTTCAAACTCGGCCACCGCTTCGCTGTCGCGGTCGGCCCGGGCCTGGGCGGCGAACTCCGGGTACATGGTGGTGTACTCGTAGGTTTCGCCCTCGATCGCCAGCTCCAGGCAGCGGGCCAGCACCTCCTGCTTCTCCTCGTCGGAGAGGACGGCGGGATCGGCGATCACCAGCTCCGGGTGCAGCAGCCGGAAATGGGCGAAGGCGTGCTCGGTCTCCTGGGCGGCGGTGTCGCGGAACAGTTTGGCCAGCTCGGCGTTGCCGAGCTGCTTGGCCACGTCGGCGAAGAAGAGGTATTTGCGGTTGGCCATGCTCTCGCCGCCGAAGGCGGCCTCGAGGTTGGCGTGGGTTCCTGGCTTGGAGAGGTCCATGGGAAGGAAGCGAACAGATCGCCATCTTACACGTACTCATAACGAGTATGAGTTAGTCGACGGATGATGGCGTCCCGGGCCGGGTCGTTCGCCCCTCCGGGCCGCTTGCGTGCCCCCTCAGTAGGCCGCACCCGTGCGGCGCTGGTGTACCGCCGTGATACCGGTGGGGTCGAGCAGACCGCCCCCGTTCACCTGGGCGTAGAGCAGCCAGTGGTCGCCGCATTCCATCCGCTGACTCACCGTGGCTTCCAGCCAGGCCAGGGCCTCCGGCAGCACCGGCTGTCCCCCGGGGCTGGTCTCCAGCTCCATGCCGGCGAAGCGATCTTCCCCAGGCACGAAGGGCTGCAGGAAACGCTTCATCGGCCCGTTCTCCCGCCCCTGGGCCAGCACGTTGAGGGTGAAGCGGTCGCCCACGTGCAGGAGGGTTTCCACCGCCCGATCCTTCGCCACCGCCACCGTGAATCCCGGCGGGCTGAAGCTGGCCTGGCTGACCCAGCTGGCCACCATGGCGCCGCCCAGCGCGGCCGCACCTTCCCCCTTGCGGGTGGTGAGCACGCACAGGGACCCCACGATTCGGCCCAGGGCCTGGATCGCCGGGTTGCTGCGGCTCTCCTGCAGGCCCCCGCCCGGTCGCCGCAGGCGCGAGCGACGCTGCTCGGTCTGCAGCCGGCGGCCCAGGGCCAGGCCCGTTTCCTCCAGCGTGCGCAGGGTGGGCGCATCGGGGCTGAAGTTCACCCGGATCGGCTCGAAGGCGAAGGGGAAGCCGCCATCGCGCAGCTTGCTCTCCAGCAGGTCGATCGCCTCGCCACTCCAGCCATAGCTGCCGAACACCCCCACCGGTTTGCTGCGGTCGCCTTCGGTGAGCACCGTCCCCAGGGCCGACACGATCGGCGTGGGGGCATGGCCCCCGAGCGTGGGCGAGCCCATCAGCAGGGCATCGCAGCCCTGGATCGCCGCGATCAGCTGCTCGGCCGGCGCGAATTCGCAGTTGATGCTCTCCACCCGGACACCGCTGCGGGCCACCCCGCGGGCGAGGGCATCGGCGATCGCGGCCGTGTTGCCGTACGCGCTGGCGAACAGCAGGGCCACCGACAGGCTGGCCTTCTCCTGGTTCTCGCCCCAGCGGCGGTAGTCGGCCAGCAGGCTGCGCCAGCTCTGGGCGATGGCAGGCCCATGGAAAGGGGCGATCGTGCGGATCGGCAGCTCCTCAAGCCGATCCACCACCGTGTCCACCTGGCGGGCCATCGGCGCCATCAGGCAGTCGTAGAACCAGCGGCGATCTTCCTCGGTGCTGCTGCGATTGCTTTCCTCGAACGCGTCGCTGCAGAGGTGGGCCGAGAAGAACTTGCTGCTCATCAGCAGCCCGGTGTGTTCCTCGAAGGCCATCAGCGCTCCCGGCCAGCGGGGGGTGGGTGCGGGGATCAGCCGCAGCTGCAGGGGACCCGCCAGGGGGCGGCTCACCTCCTGCTTCACCACATCGATCGGGGGCAGCGGCCGGATCGGCGCCGGTTCCAGTGTGCCGGCGGCGGAAGGCTTCTGCTGCTCCCAGAGCTCCCGCACCAGTTTGGCGCCCGGGTTCGAGGCCACCAGGCTCAGGTGCGGCCAGCGGCTCGCCATCGCCCGCAGCAGCTCTACCCGGTTGGGGTTCACCACCCCCACCACCACCTTGAGGGCGGCATCGGCCGGCACCGTCTCGGCGAGGGCGGCGAAGAAGGGCTCGGCGTAGGTCATGCCGGGGGGATGCACCAGCACCGGCGGCACGGGGTGGCCGTCGGCGGCGCTGCCCGCCTCGAACAGGAAGCTGTTGGCGGTGGTGCCGCGCTCCAGGCCGTACTCCACCTCGAAACGCAGGCGCCGGGGGCTGAGGCCCCTCAGGCACACCAGCCCAGGCTCGATCGGCAGCCGGATCACCCGGCGGTCGCAGGATTCCGTGCTTGCGCCGGAGGGAAGCTGGGACTCGTGGGTGGCAGAAGGGGGCGGCGGCGTCAGGGAGGGGGCCATCAGTAATGATTCCCCACCTTGCGGTGATGCACGGCGGTGGCGGCGGTGGCGTCCGCCACATTCCCCTGCTCCACCTCCGCGTAGATGATCCAGTGGTCGGGCCCTTCCATGCGCTGGGCCACACGGCAGCCCAGGAAGGCCAGCGCGTCGCCCAGCACCGGGCCGCCGGCCGCCACCCCTTCCAGCACGCTCACGCCCGCGAAGCGGTCGGCGCCGGGCGGGAAGCGACGCAGGAAATGGCGCAGCAGGGGCTGGTGGTTGTCCTCGCGCAGGATGTTGAGCACGAAGCGGTCGCCCACCTGCATCAGGGCCTCGATCGCCCGGTCCTTGGCCACCGCCACCGTGATGCCGGGCGGATCGAAGCTGGCCTGGCTCACCCAGCTGGCCACCATCGCGCCGCTGCGCACCCCTTCCCCCTCCCCCTGCCGAGCGGTCACCACGTACAGCCCGCCGGACAGACGCCCGAGGGCCTTGTCCAGTTCGCCGTCGAGTGCCTTCATCGCCGCGATCGTCTTCTCCCGGGTCAGCAGCTGGCCCAGGTCGGTGCCGGCCTCTTCGCAGCGCTGATAGTCGGCCGCGTCCGGCACCTGGCGGATGCGCAGGGGGGCGAAGGCATCGCGCTGGCCGAGGCTGCGCAGGCGGTCGGCCACCTGGTCGATCGGTTCGTCGTGGCCGCCGAAGGCGTCGTAGCAGGCCACCCACTGCTTGGGATGGAGCGCCGCCAGCAGCGTGCCGATCGAGGCCTGCAGGTCGGCGTCCGCCGCTGCCGGCCAGGTGGGGACCACCACCGCCGCCGCTTCACCCACCAGTGCCGCCAGCTCCTGGGCATCGGTGGCCCGCAGGTCCACCAGCTGCACCTGGGCTTCAGCCTTGCCGATCCCGCGGGCGATGGCCTGGCTGATGCGGTCGCAGAACCCGTACTGGCTTAGATAACACACCGCGGCATACGCCTCGCCCTTGCTGCGGCCCGTGCTCCAGTCGCGGTAATCCCCCATCCACAGGCTCAGATGGTGGCGCAGCAGCGGACCATGGCCCACGGCGATGGTGGTGATCGGCGGCAGTGCGTCCATCCGCTTCATCGCCTGCAGCACGCTGCGGGCATTGGGGCCCATCAGACAGTCGTAGTAGAAGCGGAAGTCGGGTGCGATCGCTCCCGGATCCACGTCGAAGAGATCGTCGGAGCAGTAGTGGAGGCCGAAGGCATCGCAGGTGTAAAGGATGCCGGTGCCGTGATCGAACGAGAAGATCGTGTCGGGCCAGTGCAGGTTCGGCGCGCTCAGGAACTCGAAGCGGTGAGCCACACCGCTGGTGGGATTCACGCCCAGATCCAGCTCCTCGCCGCTCTTCACCGCCCGGGAGCGGAAGGGGCGATGCACCTGGTTCTCGAGGAACTGGATCGCCACCTTGGAGGCCACGATCTCAATGTCCGGGTTGGCCTCCAGCAGATGGCCGATCAGGCCGGAATGGTCGGGTTCGGTATGGGAAACGATCAGAACGTCGATGTCCTTCGCATCGATCTGCTCCTCCAGCAGCGGCAGCCAGGTGGCTTCGAACTTCAGGTGGCTGGTGTCGATCAGGGCCGTGCGCTCACCCCGCACCAGGAAGCTGTTGTAGGTGGTGCCGTTGCGGAGGCCGAACTCGATGTCGAAGCGGCTGCGGTCCCAGTCGAGGGAGCGGATCGCCGTGGTGTCGGCCGCGAATGCTTCGCACTGCAGGCTCAGGCGACCGACGGTGGGGGTAGGGGTAGGGGGCGCGGCCGGGGTGCTCGTTCCCATCGCTCCAGCAGCAGGGGGAAGGTTACTCTAAGAACCACCCCTGGAAGGCGGCCGATCCGAGGTTGTCGCCACTACCCCTCTGGCCGGGGTCCGGGCGACCGTTCAGGCCAGGGACGCGGCGCTGGTGCTGATGAAGTGGGCGGCCAGGGCCGAGGGATCGGAGCCGATGAGTTCGGGATGGATGGCCAGATAGCCCACCTCGTCGAAGCGGTCGCTCAGCCGTCCTTCGCTGGAGCCCCACAGTACGTAGTGCCACGACCCGGCAAAGGCATTGGCGCCGAAGGCCTGGATCAGGTCGGGGTAGGAGGCGATGTACTGGAGGGGATCGAAGGCGTTGCGGGAGCTCCCGTTGAAACGGCCGGTGCTGAGGTACTGCTGGGCGGCCTCGGCCGGGCGTGAGCGGTAGTTGCTGATCAGATCCGGATTGGAGGCCAGGTAGCGGAATTCGTCGAAGGCGTCGGCGGGGGTGCCGGCGGCGAAGCCTTCGTTGATGTAGTGGCGGGTCGCAGCGGCGGTGTCGGAGCCGAAGCGGGCGATGAGAGCATCGTTGCCGGCGAGGTACTGGGCGGGATCAAAGGCGTCGATCCGGCGGCCCTCCGTCGAGCCCCAGTTGACGTAGTGCCAAGAGCCGCTGGTGGCACTGGCCCCGAAGGCGTTGATCAGATCCGGATGGGAGGCGATGTAGCGCAGGGGATCGAAAGCGGTGCGGGAGCTGCCGTTGAAGCGGCCGGTGTTCAGGTACTGCTGGGCTGCGTCGGCGGGCCGGGACCGGTAGGCGGGGATCAGGCCCGGGTTGGAGGCCAGGTAGCGGAACTCGTCGAAGGCATCGGCGGGGGTGGCGGCGGCGAAGCCTTCGCTGATGTACTGACGGGTGGCGGCGGCGGTGTCGGCGCCGAAGCGGCTCAGCAGGACATCGTTGCCGGCCAGGTACTGGGCGGGATCGAAGGCATCGATCCGCCGCCCCTCGTTGAAGCCCCAGTTCAGGTAATGCCAGGTGCCGGCGGCAGCGTTGGCTCCGAAGGCATTGATCAGGTCGGGGTGGGAGGCGATGTAGCGCAGTGGATCGAAGCTGATCGTGCGGCCGTCGGGGGTGACCAGCAGCTGGCTGCCGCTGGTCCCCATGCGAAGGAGGAAGGCGTCACGGCCCCCGGCGCCGGTGCTGCCGGGCAGAGAACCCTGCACCTCTCCGGCCACGGCCAGCTCGCCTCCGGGCAGGTTCGCCAGACCCCAGCCCACGTCGTTGCCGCCGCCGCCCACCAAGCGTGTCCACAGCACCTGACCCGTGGCGCTGAACTGGGTCACGAAGCCATCGTCGCCGCCGCTGTTGGTCTGGCCCCCGAGGTTGCCGGTGGTGCGTCCGGTGAGGATCAGGGAGCCGTCGCTGCCGGTGATCAGGGAGCGGGCCTCCTCGGTGCCGGCGCTGCCGATCAGGCGGGTCCAGAGTCGGGTGCCATCGGGCCGGAAGGCCGCCAGCCCCACATCGCGGCCGCCGCTGTTGGCATGGCCGCCGAAGTCGCCATCGCTGCTCACCGCCACGATGATCGAGCCATCGAGGCCGATCGTCAGATCCTCGCCGAAGTCATCCTTCGGCGTTGCGAGGATCTGGGTCCAGATCAGGTTGCCATTGGCGTCGTACCGGCTCAGGAGCGCGTCGTAATCGGGCGTGCCGCTCACCAGCTTCTGGGTGAAGCCGGTGACGTACACCGAGCCGTCGGCGGCCACGATGACGTTCATGCCGTAGTCCTGCACGCCGTTGCCCCAGCGGCGGGTCCAGAGCTTGTTGCCGTTGGCGTCAAATCTGGTGAGGAACAGATCCGGCCCGCTGCTGTTCTTCGTCTGTCCCTCAAGCGTGGTGCTGGCCGAGTAGCCCACGGCATAGATGGAGCCGTCGGGGCCGGTGGCGATGCCGTGGCCGTAGTCCCAGCTCGTTCCACCGATCAGCCGGGTCCAGAGCTTGGTGCCGTCAGCGCTGATCCTGCCGACGTAGCCGTCGCTGGAGCCGGCGCTGATGTTGCCGTCGAGGTTGCCGAGGGTGCCGCCGACCACGGCGATCGTGCCATCGGTGGTGACGGAGATCTTGCGCAGCGGATCTACCTGGTTGCTGCCGTACCAGGCGGACCATTGCCGTGCTCCCTGGGCGTCGAGCTTCACCAGGAAGCCGTCGGTCTGGCCGGCGTTCACCCGGCCATCCCAGGCGCCGGCGGTTTCACCGCCGAGCAGGATCGAGCCGTCGCTGGCGGTGGCCACGGCATAGCCGATGTCCGAGGCGGTGGTGCCGAACGGGAGGCTGGAGAGCAGGGGGGGAAGCGGCCCGTCGGCCGTGCGGAACGTGCCCAGCGCTTCGCTCCTGCCGACCCGCACGCGGTAGGAGTAGGTGGTGGCGCTGTCCAGGCCGTCGAGGTTCACCGACGCCGTGAACCCCGAGCCCGAGGCCCTGGGCACCAGGGTGGTGAGCCGGGGAGCGTCCGCGGGGATCGCTCCGCCCCAAACTTCGAGCCCGGTGATGGCGTCGCGGTCGGTGGCCCAGCCGATGGTGGCGCCGGTGGACAGGAGGTTCTCCACACGCGGTGCCCCCACCAGCGCACTGCTCTGCTGGGGGGTGATCCGGTAGATCGCGCCCTGCTGATCGGCGGGGATGCCGGCGGAATCGCTGCCGAAGAAGATCCCCGCCCGGCTGAAGTCGGCCAGGAAGAGGGCATCGGGCGTGGCGAGCAGCCCGCTGGGATTGCCGAGGACCCGGTCGTGGATGAAGTTGCCGTAGCCGCCCGTCTGCGGATGGGCGACGACGATCGGATTGAGGTCGTTCCTGGACGTGCCGACGCCGAACCTGCCGAAAAAAGCCGTGAACACGCTGTCGGCGAAGTCGGCGGCAAAGCCGACGGGTGCCGTGGCGATCTCCACCGCCCCCTGGCTCCGGCGCCCGTTCTGGGGCAGGAACGCCACCAGGGGCGGGCGCTCGCCGCTGGAGGGGTTGACCAGCTGGCCGGTGCTGGACTGCACGTAGGACCCTGCGAAGCCGAAGTGGGGAGCCGTGATCCCGAGTTCGCCGGCTGCGATGCGGTTGAGCTCATCGGCGGCGAAGCCGCTGCTGGTGGGCGAGGACGGGGCCGACGGATCGCCATCGATGCCGTTGTCCTGGAGCAACAGATTGCCGCCCGCGTCGAACACCATGCCGGCGGCGTTGCGCAGCCCCGTGGCGATGGTGCGGGGCGGGGACACCTCGATGGCCGATCCGGTGTCCTTCACCAGCACCCGCTGAATGGAATCGGCGGGCATCTGGGCGGCCGTGAACAGCGTTCCCGTCGCCGCTGCCAGGCCGACGCTGATGGAGGGATCGGTGGAGCGGCCATCCAGCTGGGCGCCGAGGTTGAAATAGAGCTCGACCAGGTCGGGCTGGCCCGGGCTGACGCGCGCCGCCAGCGCGTAGGTGGTGTGCTCGAAACCGGCCGGGAAGGTGAAGTTCAAGCGTCCCGCCAGTTCCAGCGGATCGGTGGAGGCGTTTCCCGTTGCCCTGCCGGTGCGCCAGATCGTGAGGGCTGGCTGCTGGCCGGATCGTCCGGTGCTGAGGGCGAACACCAGATCCCCCACCCGCCGCACGCTGGTGACGAAACCGGGCAGGGTGGCCAAGGTCTGGCTGGTGTCGGCCACCCCGTTGCCATCGGCATCCGGAAGGCGAACCAGCCGGGAATTGGTGCTCCCGAAGGGTGACCGATTGCCAGGATCTCCTTCGGTGACCGCCACCAGCAGGGAGCCGTCCTCCAGCGTTGCCATGCTGCTGGGAAAGCCCAGGCCGGAAGCGAAGGTCGTGACCTGAAAACTCGCTGAGTCCTGGGCGGTTGCCAGCGGCAGCGCGTCTGGAGTGGTCAATGGTGTGCCTCCCTGGAGGTTGAGCCTGAAGGTCCCAACCGCCGATGAACGGTCGACGCTGGTGGTGGAACCGCTGGTGACGATACCGATGACGCTGGCATTGTTGGGGGCGGGATTGGAGAAATCGTTGTCGATGATGCGGAAACTTGGATCGATCGATGCCCCGGGAGCTACATAGAAATTGGCATAGCCACTTCCAGCGGATCCGCTACCTGTGATGATGTTTCCTTGGAATGAGCCCGAGAGAATTCGGGCGCCATTGCCGAAGAAAACCCCATAGAGCGGGATGTCAAGAGCTGTGTTGTTGATAACATTCAGCCTCATGATCGTGCTTTGTGTGCTGCCGAGGGAATCGATAGAGGGGCCTTTGTCGGATCCCGAAAAGAGATTGTCTTCCAGGGTGACGGTGTCAAAATCATTGAGCAGCAGGATGCTTGCTCCGCCACCGGTCTTCAGAAAGTCGTTGCCCTTGATGGTTGTGTTCTGGGCACCCTGGATCCGAACGATCAAGGGTCTGCCGCTCATGTCGAGAATGCCATTGAACACATTCCCCTCGATCCGAACCTCGCTGTTCCCCGGCTCGAACTCCACAAAACCCGGTTGGCTGTATCCTCCATCCGGATGGCCTGAAGTGATGATGGAATGGAGTAGGGCGGACCGGGGCGAATGCAACGTGAGATTATTGCCGCTCCAGCCGGCCGTCGCTGGGGCGAAGGTGAGTCCGTCGAACACGACGTCCGTGGCCGTGGACTGGCTGACAACCCGGCCGCGGATGATGCTTTCCTGGCCGCGCGGCCCACGGCCTGGTACGCCTTGATTGGCCCCAAGCAGGCTGACGCTCCTGCGGATCGTGAGATTTTCGGTGTAGATGCCCGGGGAGATGTAGAGCGTCGCTCCGACCGGTGCGGCATCGAGGGCTGCCTGGATGGAGGCGAAGGAGGCGCCGGACCCACCCACCCTGATCACCCCGGCGGGGATGGGCGGCGACACCGTGCTTACCCGGTCGTCGACGCGGTAGGCGATCGTGAGGCTCCTCCGCTGTCCCGGTGTCAGGAACCGGTAGGCGGGATCGCTGGGATCAAAGCTCCATGAACCGTCCTGCCGCAGGGTCAGCCCCGGGATCGGATCGCCGATGAGGCTGTAGAAGGCGCCATCGCCCGGGTCCGGATCCAGGGAGGTGAGCTGTCCACCGAGCAGCGGGTCCCCGGCGGTGATCAGCAGCTCCTGGGTAGAGGTGGCGACGGGATCCTTGTTCATCGGTGGGCAAGGGCCGGCGACGGCAGACCCTGGCACGCTTTTCAGTGTGCGACGAAGTGGTGGGGATGCCTGGTCGCCTTTGACATTTCTGGCCTAAGACGTGGGAATGCCGTAGGAGGCCGGTGCCCCCTGGAGACCTGGATCGGTACCGTCAGGCCTTTCTGCGCCTGCAGCACCACCTTGAGCAGGGGGCCCGGGCCGACCGCTTCAAGCCGCCCGAGAACTTCGCCCTGGCACGGGTGCGCCTCGGGGATCCCGACGCAGCACCGGTCACCGGCGAGATCGTGGACATCAGCCCCGACGGCATGAAGCTGGCTCTCGAAGGCGGCCATTCCATCCCGGTGGGCCAGCCCTGCCACCTCGACATCGGCGCTGACGGCAAGGAATGGTTCGAACTTGAGGGGCTGGTGCGCTGGGTCGACAGCCATCCGCTGATCACCGTGATCGGGGTTCAGCTGCAGTCCGTGGAAGTGCACGACGGCTCCCCTCCCTGACCAGGTTCACGGGCCGGGGAAGCCTCCTCAGAGCCACCACCAGCGGGCAAACGCCGCCGCCTGGCCGCAGGGGCTGCCCTGGCCATCCCGGAGGGACCAGAGCCTGGCGTTCTCGATCCGGAAGCGACGGCCAGCGCTGTCGATCCGGATCCCGGCATAGCCCTGCAGCGCATCCTGAAGTCGGGCCTGTTCCAGGGCCGCCGCCCGCCGTTGCCGTTCTCCCGGTTCGGCCGTGAGCCGGGACGGCATGCCTACCATCTCGTCCCAGCGGCGGCGCCAGAGCAGCAGGGCGGCCCGGTTGGCGTAGATCAGCCTGGGATCGGCGGCCCCGTCATGGGCCAGCACCACCGTGGGGGCGGCGAACAGTTCCTGGGCGGTCTGCCCTGCCTGGCGATCCGTTCCGCAGCCGCCGAGCAGGGGCCGACCGAAGGCCTCCAGATGACCTTCGAGGATCCGTGCCGCCACTCGGCAGGAGGCGGCCGACAGCCAGGCCGCTTCGGCGACCGGGTGGCAGCCGGTCATGGGCCCGCGTCGTCGCTCCCTTCGCCGCTGCCTTCCCCGTTGTCGTTGCCGGTGGCCATCGCCCGGGCCATGGCCAGCTGCCCCAGGCTCGTGCCCTGGTCGCGCAGATGCTCGAGAAACAGCCGATTGGCCTCCGGAAAGCGCGGTTCCACGGCCAGCGGCAGGGGCCCGGCTCCATCGAGGCCCGACTCGCCCTCCATCGCCGGGGTGATCACCACCAGGTCGGGATCGAGCGGGGCGTCGTAACGCCACCAGCGCGACGGATCCACCAGCGCGGGATGCACGGGATGGGACGCCACCTCCACCCGGCCCTCGGAGCCCTCCCGCCGCCGCCGGGCCAGTTCCTCCAGCAGCTGGCTGCGGGTGCGGCCGCGCAGCTGGAACAGCACGAAGGGATCCTCGCTGAAGCGATCCCCCATCAGGTAGTACACCGCGCTGATGTGCTTGCAGGGATTGGCCTTGTCGAGGCAGCTGCACTCGCTGCGCACCTCCTGCAGCTTGAACGGGAACAGGCGCTTGCCGCTGGCGGCGAAGGCACGCTCGATGTCCTGGGGCATGATCCCGGCCAGGAGCTGGGCCGACCAGCGGGCCTTGCGGCTGAGGGCCTCGAGCACGTAGCCCCAGTCCTCGTCGTTGAGCACATCCAGCCAGAGCTTCACCTTGTAGGGATCCCGCTCGCTGCCCTGCACCCGGGCGTGAACCCGGCGCCCCTCGAAGCGGATCGAGAGCACATTGCCTTCGCGGGCGTAGGTCCAGGCGCGCTCCAGCCGCTTCTTGTAGCGGTAGGAGTTGATCAGCTCCATCCACTGCTCCACCCACCAGGGCTGCTGGCCCAGTCCCTGCTGGCCCAGCTGGGTGGTGATCGAACCGGCGGGGGTGACGGTCATGGGTGGGGGCGGAGTTCCGCTCGCGAGCGCCTTCCAGACGCCAGTCTGCAGGCTGGTGACGCCCAGCGATCGTTGGTGGCGTGGCTGCGGCGGTTCATTCCTCCAGGGCCACCAGCTCCCTCAGCTGACCCACCTCGAGGCCCCCCAGCCATTCCTCGCCGCTGCCGACGATGTCTTCGGCCAGCCGCGACTTCTCGCTGATCATCCGGTCGATGCGCTCCTCCACCGAACCGCTGGTGATGAACTTGTGCACCAGCACCCGATTCGTCTGGCCGATGCGATAGGCCCGGTCGGTGGCCTGGTTCTCCACCGCGGGATTCCACCAGCGGTCCACGTGGAACACGTGGCTGGCCCGGGTGAGGTTGAGGCCCACGCCGCCGGCCTTGAGCGACAGCAGGAACAGCTGAGGGCCGCGCGGATCCTCCTGGAAGCGGTCCACCATCGCCTGGCGCTCTGTTTTGGTGGTGCCGCCGTAGAGGAACGGCACCTCCTGGCGCCAGCGGCGCTCCAGGTGGGCCTTGAGCAGGTGGCCCCATTCGGCGAACTGGGTGAACAGCAGCGCCCGATCGCCGGCTTCGATCACCTCCTCGAGGATCTCCTCCAGGCGCTGCACCTTGGCGCTGCGGCTGGCGAAATCGCTGCCCACCGCCTCCTCCTTCAGGGCCAGGGCCGGGTGGTTGCAGATCTGCTTGAGGCGGGTGAGCAGCGCCAGGACCTGGCCGTGCTTCTGGCCCAGGGGCGCGCGGGCGATGGCGTCGAGGCTCTCGTCGACGGTGCGGCGGTAGAGCTTCACCTGCTCGGGCGCCAGCCCCACCCACTCCCTGAGCTCCACCTTCTCGGGCAGGTCGGAGATGATCGACTTGTCGGTCTTGAGGCGGCGCAGGATGAACGGGCCCACCCGCGCCTTGAGATCGCGCAGCGAGCTCATGTCGCCGTAGCGCTCGATCGGCAGCCGGTAGCGCTGGCGGAAGAAGGCCTCGTCGCCGAGCACCCTTGGGTTGAGGAAGTCCATGAGCGCCCACAGCTCGCTGACGCGGTTCTCCACCGGCGTGCCCGTGAGCGCGATGCGGAAGCGGCCCTGCTTGCGGGGGCGGGCGAGGTCGCGGGCGGCCTGGCTCTGCTTGGCGGAGGGATTCTTGATCGCCTGCGCCTCGTCGATCACCACGCCCTGCCAGTCGACGCTCTCCAGCAGTTCGCTGTCACGCTGCACCAGGCCGTAGGTGGTGAGCACCAGGTCCACGCCATCGAGGGCCTTGGCGAGGTCCGCTTCGCTGGAGGGCCGGCGCGGGCCGTAGTGCTCGCGCACCTCCAGTTCCGGTGTGAAGCCGGCTGCCTCCCGCTTCCAGTTGGTGAGCACCGAGGTGGGGGCCACCAGCAGCACCGGCCGGCGCAGTTCCTCTTCGGCCTTGAGGTGCTGGAGGAAGGCGAGCAGCTGAATCGTCTTGCCAAGGCCCATGTCGTCGGCCAGGCAGGCCCCCTGGTCGAAGCGGTGCAGGAAGGCCAGCCAGCCCAGGCCGCGCTCCTGGTAGGGCCGCAGCTGGCCGGCGAAGCCTTCCGGCGCCGGAAGGGGGTCGGGGGCCTTCTGCTGGTGGTACTGCTCCAGCACCGCCTGCAGCCTTGGGCCTGCCGTGAACCGGTGCACCGGCAGCCGCATCAGGGTTTCGCCGTCGGTGGCGGTCAGCCGCAGGGCATCGTCGAGGTTGAGGACCGGGTCGGCGGCGCAGAAGCGCTCGGCGTTCTTGAGATCGCCAGGCCGGAGCTCGATCCAGGCTCCCTTGTGCTGCACCAGCGGGCTGCGCTTCGCCGCCAGCCGCTCCAGATCCCGCAGGGTCAGGGTGACGCCGCCGATCATCAGCTCCCAGCGCCACTCCAGGCTCTCGCCGAGGCTGAAGCCGCGGGAGCGGGCCGGCAGTTCCGCTTCGATCGCCAGGCCCAGCCGACTGGCCAGCCCACCGCTGAGGCTGGGGGGCAGGAGCACGCCCACCCCCACGTCGCGCAGCTGCACGGCCGCGGTGCGCACCAGCACGAAAGCCTCGGCCGGAGTCAGCTGCATCGTTTCCGGTGCCGAGGCGTCGAGGCCCCGCTCGATCGGCTCGAACACCTGCAGCGCCCGGCCCAGGCCCTCCAGCAGCAGTTCGCCCGGCTCCGGCACTTCCACCTCCCCCAGCTGCAGGGAGCGGTTGCCGCGCGCCCACACCACGCCCGCCGGCACCTTCAGGCTCGGATCGGCCTCTGCCTGCAGGCCGAAACGCAGCTCCCACAGCTCCTCTCCCTCCGGTGGGGTGAACAGCTCCAGGCAGGCCCGCGCCGACGCCACCCGGCCCGCCACCGCCTCACGCCAGTGGTGGGTGGCGATCTCCAGGCGTTCTGTGTCCTCCTCGTCGAGGCCAAGGCTGCCGTTGCCCTTGCCCAGGCCTTTTTGCCAGGCGATCAGCAGGGGGTCCAGCCCGTCGGCGGAGGGCTCGAAGCCGCTGCGCAGCTGCCCGTCGAGCAGGGCCTCCAGCAGGCTCGCCACCCGTAGCCGGCCGCTGCCCGGCCGCCGGCAGGCCAGCGCAGCGGCCTCCCCAGGGATGCCGCTGCCCATGGCGCAGGTGGCCACCTGCGGCAGCCCCACCGCCAGTTCCTCCAGCCGGCGGCGGTCACCCTCCCGGTTCAGCAGGGGAAGCCAGTGGGCCCGTCCCTCCTCCACCTGGGGCAGCCAGCGCCCCCGGGCGAGCAGGCTCAGGGCCCAGCGCTGCAGATGGGTCCACCAGCGCAGGTCGTCTGCCAGTTCGGGATGGTCGCCGGAGAGGGGCAGACGGGAGAGCCATTCGCCGGCGGCGCCGGGGTCGAGGGCCAGGCCCTCCACACGCCAGGGCCACCACTGCGGTTCGCGTGGGATCGGCTCGCCGGCCTGCAGCGGCAGGCCGCTCCAGGCGGCGTCGGCCGACCGCTTGCGGCCCCGCGCCGCTTGGCTGCGGCTGGGCAGGGTGAGCATCGCCTCGGCCGGTCGGAACGCTTCCGACCAGTGGCCGTTGTCGTCGAGCCAGGCCCCGAGGTCGTCCACGTTCAGCGAAAAGGGATGGTCGGGCACCTCACCCGGGACCGGGGATGCCGGCGTGGCTACCCGCCAGGTGTCGGCCCACAGCAGCAGCCGCCCGCCCGCTCCGCTCGGCGGAAACAGCCAGGTGGCATGAAGCAGGCTCATGGCCGGAGGGTGAGGGCCGGGGGGGGCAGGAACGCAGGCAAGGGCTCCAGGCCCGTTCTGCGGCCCCATCATGGGGGAACGGTGGTCTCAGGGCCGCAGGGCCGGCCACCGCCACAGGGCCAGGGGCAGGGTGAGGGAGGCGCCGATCAGCGGCAGCCAAAGGGGCAGCCACTGCAGCACCAGCGCCGGCAGCGCCCCTTGCAGCCAGGCCAGGGGGCTCTCCAGTGGGTTCAGCGCCGGCAGGGCGAGGGGGGCGCCGAGGCTGCGAATGCCGCACACGGCCCCCACCAGCCCCGCCTGCAGATGGCTGTCGTCGGGATCGACCCGCTGCAGGTGAAAGGCGAGCAGGCCATAAAAAAAGCCGCAACCGGCGGCGCGCAGGGCCGCCTCGAGGCCACCGTTCGGGTCCGGCAGCGAGGTGACCGTGGCGAGGAGGCCCAGGCTGCCGGCCGTGCCGGCGGCGAGCAGCGCCCAGCTCAGCGACCGCCACCGCAGCCGCGTCCGATCCGCCGCATCGGGGTCGGCGTCGGTGCCGGCGGGCCGCAGGAGTGGGGCAAAGGCACTGAGGGGGCGCAACGCTTGGAGCGGGCGGATGGTCGGGGGATCATCGCCCGGATCGCCGCACTCCGGCGGCAGACGCTGGGCGATCATGCCCTCAGAACGACACGCTCCTCGCCCCGGGTCCATGGCCGCCGCCTCCTCCCCCGCTCCCACCGACGGCCCGGGGAGCCCACGACCCCGCACCGGGGCCGAGATCCGGGCAGCCTTTCTGCGCTTCTACGAGCAGCGGGGGCACCGGCCGATGGCCAGCGCCTCCCTGATCCCCGACGACCCCACCGTTCTGCTCACCATCGCCGGGATGCTGCCCTTCAAGCCGGTGTTCCTGGGCCAGCAGGAGCGGCCGGCGCCGCGGGCCACCAGCAGCCAGAAGTGCATCCGCACCAACGACATCGAGAACGTGGGCCGCACGGCGCGGCATCACACCTTCTTCGAGATGCTCGGCAACTTCTCCTTCGGCGACTATTTCAAGGAGCAGGCGATCGCCTGGGCCTGGGAACTGAGCACCGGGGTGTTCGGCCTGGCGCCACAGAGCCTGGTGGTGAGCGTGTTCCGCGAGGACGACGAGGCCGAGGCGATCTGGCGCGACGTGGTGGGGGTGAACCCCAAGCGGATCATCCGCATGGATGAGGCCGACAATTTCTGGGCCTCCGGCCCCACCGGCCCCTGCGGGCCCTGCTCGGAGCTCTACTACGACTTCAAACCCGAGCTCGGCGACGACGCCATCGACCTCGAGGACGACACGCGCTTCATCGAGTTCTACAACCTGGTGTTCATGCAGTACAACCGCGACGCGGGGGGCACCCTCACGCCGCTGGCGAACCGCAACATCGACACCGGCATGGGCCTGGAGCGCATGGCCCAGATCCTGCAGGGAGTGCCGAACAACTACGAAACCGACCTCATCTATCCGCTGATCGAGACGGCGGCGGGCCTGGCGGGGGTGGAGTACCGCGCTCTTGATGAGAAGGGCAAAACCAGCCTCAAGGTGATCGGCGACCACAGCCGCGCCGTCACCCAGCTCATCGGCGACGGCGTCAGCGCCAGCAACCTCGGCCGCGGCTACATCCTGCGCCGCCTGCTGCGCCGCGTGGTGCGCCACGGACGGCTCCTGGGGATCGATAAACCCTTCCTGGCGGCGATGGGCGAAGCGTCGATCGCGCTGATGGGCGAGGCCTATCCCCAGCTGGTGGAGCGCCGGGCGGTGATCCTGGCGGAGCTGGAGCGGGAGGAGGCCCGCTTTCTCGAAACCCTGGAGCGGGGCGAGAAGCTGCTGGCCGACGTGCTGGCCGCCCAGCCCAGCCAGATCAGCGGCGCCCAGGCCTTCGAGCTCTACGACACCTACGGCTTCCCACTGGAGCTCACCGAGGAGATCGCCGAGGAGCATGGCCTCACGGTGGATGTGTCCGGCTTCGAGCTGGCGATGGAGGAGCAGCGCCAGCGGGCCAAGGCCGCGGCCGTGAGCATCGACCTCACCCTGCAAGGGGCGATCGAGCAGATGGCGGCTGACCTGGAGGCCACCGCCTTCAAGGGCTACGAGGTTCTGGAGCATCCCAGCTGCGTGCTCGCCCTGGTGGTGAACGGCGAGCCGGCGGAGCGGGCGGTGGCCGGCGACCAGGTGCAGCTGGTGCTCGACAGCACACCCTTCTATGGCGAGGGCGGCGGCCAGGTGGGCGATCGCGGCGTGCTCAGCGGCGAAGGACCCGATGGTGATGGCGTGATCGTGGCGATCGAGGCGGTGAACCGCAACCGCAGCGTGTTCGTGCACAGCGGCCGCATCGAGCGGGGCAGCCTGGCCGTGGGCGCTCTGGTGCAGGCCCGTGTGGACCGGGCCTGCCGCCGGCGGGCCCAGGCCCACCACACGGCCACCCACCTGCTGCAGGCAGCCCTCAAGGAGGTGGTGGATCCGGGGATCGGCCAGGCCGGCTCGCTGGTGGATTTCGACCGCCTGCGCTTCGACTTCCATTGCCCCCGCGCCGTCACGCCGGAGGAACTGGAGCGGATCGAGGCACTGATCAATGGCTGGATCGCCGATGCCCACGACCTGGAGGTGCGCGAGATGGCGCTGGAGCAGGCCCGCGCCGCCGGTGCCGTGGCCATGTTCGGCGAGAAGTACGCCGATGTGGTGCGGGTGGTGGACGTGCCCGGCGTGTCGATGGAGCTCTGCGGCGGCACCCACGTGGCCAACACGGCCGAGATCGGCCTGTTCAAGATCGTGGGTGAGAGCGGCGTGGCGGCGGGCATCCGCCGCATCGAGGCGGTGGCCGGGCCTTCGGTGCTGGCCTACCTCAACGAGCGCGACCGGGTGGTGCGCGCCCTGGGGGATCGCCTCAAGGCCCAGCCCGGCGAGATCGTGGATCGGGTGGCCGCTCTGCAGGAGGAGCTCAAGACCACGGGCAAGGCCCTGGCCCAGGTCCGCTCCGAGCTGGCGGTGGCCAAAGCCGGTGCTCTGGTGCGTGCGGCAGAGCCCCTCGGCGACTACCGGCTGCTGGTGAGCCGGCTCGACGGCGTCGATGGCGCGGGCCTGCAGAACGCCGCCCAGGGCCTGCAGGAGCAGCTGGGGGTGGGTGCTGCTGTGGTGCTGGGCGGCCTGCCCGATCCCGCCGACGCGGGCAAGGTGGTGCTGGTGGCCGCCTTCGGCCCGGCCGTGGTGGCGGCCGGGCCGAAGGCCGGCGCCTTCATCGGCGGCATCGCCCGCCTCTGCGGTGGCGGTGGCGGTGGCCGCCCCCAGCTGGCCCAGGCCGGCGGCAAGGACGGGGCTGCCCTGGATGGGGCGCTCACCATGGCCCTGGAGGACCTGCGGGGGCTGCTTCTGGGCTGACGCCCGCTTCCCCGTTTGCCCACTGCCGGTTCCAGGGGAGGCCCCAGGGGTGCGGGCAGGAAGGTCACCGGCAATCTCTAAAATTGGGGGTTGTTCTGCGACTTCGCCGGCGGTGACGCTTCTGTGGATCCTTGAGGACGACGATCGGCTCTGTGATCTGCTGACAGCCTCCTGCGCTGAGCTGGGCTGGCAACTGGCGGCGTTCCCCACTCCCCGCCGCCTGGAGCAGGCTCTGACCGCCAGCTCCCCCGATCTGCTCCTGCTCGATCAGATGCTTCCCGGCAAACCGGGCACGGACGTCCTCGCCTGGCTGCGTCGCCATGGCCATGGTTTTCCGGTGCTGATGCTCTCGGCTCTGGGCGGCGCCAGCGATCGGATTGCCGGCCTGGAGGCCGGGGCCGACGACTACATGGCCAAGCCATTCCTGTTCCGTGAACTGCAGCTGCGGGTTGAGGCCCTGCTGAGGCGCAGCGTCACCCGCCCTGATCTCCCCACCGCCAGCACCACGGCTTACCAGCTGGGGGCCGTGCGCTTCGATCCCGTCCGCCGCAGGCTGGTGGGCAGCTCCGGGATGCCTGTGCCGATCAGTCGGGGGGATACGGCCCTTTTGCTGGCCCTCTGCCGGCGACCGGGTGAGCCCGTAAGCCGGGAGGTGCTGGCCCGCTCCTGCGGCAGCCTGGTGGACCCTGGCCGCAGTCGCACCATCGACATGCGCCTCTCCCGCCTGCGTCGTCAGCTGGTGGCTCTCGGGGACGGGCAGGAGATGGTGCAGGCGCTGCGGGGCCAGGGCTATCAGCTGCAGGTGCCGGTGGATCCCGTGCCGCTTGAGGAGGAGTGAGACGTTCCTCCCGGCTTGACCGCAGCGACTGGGTCCAGCTGTTTCTCTGGTGGTTCCTGGGCTGCGGCCTGACCTTTTCGGTGCTCCTGCTGTTACTGCTCACCATTCTGGAACCGCTGCTTCAGGCGGAGAGCAGCCTGCGCATCAGTCGCAGCGTGCTGCTGGTGGAGCAGGTGCTGCGGCGGCTGCCTCCCGAGCAGGTGCCACCCGGTGTGATCCTCGCTGCCTCGGCCACGCCCCCGGAGGGACCCGGTGATGGACTCTCCGGTTTCGACCGTAATCTCCGGCAGAACCTGGCCAAGCGCTACGGACTCCACCGGTTCATCCAGCGGGACCGTGCCCCGCTCGCCGATCCCTGGGGAGGGTACTGGATCCGCCTCCAGGTCCCCGGCCAGACCCCGCCTCTGTGGCTCTACCAGCCTGAACGGCTTTCCAGCAGCAGCGCCTGGTTCCTGCCGCTGCTGCGCACCGGTGCTGTGTTCCTGGGCGTGCTGCTCGGCACGGTGGGGTTCCTGCGCTGGCAGGTCGAGCGCCCCTTCTCCAAGGTGGTGAGCGCTCTCCCCGACACGGTCCAGGCGCCGCTTCCGCTGCTGCCGGAGCGCGGCATCGCTCCGCTGCGGCTGATGGCCCTGCGCGTCAACCGCCTGCTGGAGCGCATCAACGACGCCGATGCCGCCCGCCACGCCCTGCTGCGGGGGCTCGCCCACGATCTGGCCGGCCCCCAGACCAGGGTGATGCTGCAGATGGAGCATCTGCAGCGGAAGGCCGGCCCTGACGCGCTTGCCGCCAGCCAGTTGATGGTCGCCGATCTGGAGCAGCTCAGCCGGATCACCGAGCAGCTCACCCTCCTCGCCGAACGGGACCGGCCTCCCCTCCGTCAGCTGGATCTTTCCCTCGACGACTTCTGCCGTCGGCTCGCCGCCAGTTATCCCGGCGGTGTGGTGGAGGTGGTGATGCGGCGCCAGCTGATCCACATCGATCCCGTTGGTCTCGAGAGGGCCCTGCGCAACCTGATCGACAACGCCATCGAACACGGCCGGCCGCCGGTGCGCCTCTCGGCCTGGATCGAGCGTGGCCTTCTGAACCTGGTGGTCGACGATCACGGCGCCGGCCTGCTGACCCCCACGCAGCGCACGATCACCGCTCCGCCGCCCGCCTCCGATCGGGAGCGGAGACGTCATCGGGGGATGGGCCTGGAGATCGTGGAGGGTTTCTGTCGGGAGAACGGAGGCCAGCTCCACCTGGAAACCTCTCCACTGGGGGGGCTGAGGGCGCGCATCGCTCTGCGGCCCACGGCGACGAATCCGCTGCTGCTCTGACGCCGCCACCAGCCAACGCTGGTGGCCGTGAGGTAGCGAAGGCGACAGACCGGGGCCCAGGGCAGGGATTGGGATCTGCACCCGGACTTGACCATTCCTCCATGGGGTTCCGACCCGCAGCAGCCAATGTGATCCAGGGGCTGCTGGAGGAACTGCACGAGCGTTATCAGTCCCTCAACGACGGCACGCCGGCCGACTACATCCCAGAGCTCGCCAAGGCCGACCCTGGCGATTTCGGCATCGCCCTGGCCACGGCCGATGGCCGCGTCTACGAGGTGGGCGATACCCGCAAGCCGTTCACGATTCAGTCGATCTCCAAGCCCTTCGCCTATGGGCTGGCCCTCAAACTGCTCGGCTCCGAGCGGATGTTCCAGAAAGTGGGAGTGGAGCCCTCGGGCGAGGCCTTCAATGCGATCAGCCTCGATCGCACCACGGGCCGGCCCCGCAACCCGATGATCAATGCCGGGGCCATCGCCACCACGGCGCAGATCTACAACATCGATCCCGCCGGCGCCGAAACCCTGCTGCTCGATTTCTTCGCCGAGCTTGCCGGCCGCCCTCTGGGGATCGACCATGGCGTGTTCGCATCGGAGCAGGCCACCGGCCATCGCAACCGGGCCATCGGTCACCTGCTGCGCAATTTCGACATCATCGAGGCCCATCCGGAGCCTTCGCTCGATCTCTACTTCCGCCAGTGTTCGATCACCGTGACCTGCCGGGATCTGGCGGTGATGGCGGCCACCCTGGCCTGCCAGGGGCGCAACCCGCTCACCGGCCGCCAGCCGCTCGATCAGGAGCTCACCATCCGGATCCTGGCGCTGATGGCCACCTGCGGCACCTACGACTTCGCCGGCCAGTGGCTGTACGACGTGGGCATGCCCGCCAAGAGCGGCGTGGGTGGAGGGGTGCTGGCCGTGGTGCCCGGTCGGCTGGGCATCGCCACCTACTCACCCCCCCTGGATGCCTACGGCAACAGTGTGCGCGGTGTGGCCGTGTGCAATGAGCTTGCCGATCGACTCGGACTGAGTCTGTTCAACCAGTATCCCCACAACAGCTCCACCATCCGCCGCATCTACCGGGGCGGCCAGCGGCAGTCGCGGCGCTGGCGCAATCCGGCTGAGACCGCCCTGCTCCAGGGCCACCGCGACAGCATCCGCATCGTGCTCGTGCAGGGCGTGCTCGATCTGGCGTCGCTGGAGTGCCTGGTGGCCGAGCTGATCCAGATCTCCGCCGAAGCGCGCATCCTGGTGCTGGACCTCGAGCATGTCACCGCCCTGCCCGAGGAGAGCGGGCGTCTGTTGGAGCAGCAGCTGATCGCCCTGCATGACAGCGGCGTCCGCATCCTGATCTCCCGCGCTGCCAGGTTGCGCCTGCCCACCGATCGTTTCCTGGAATCCGAGGACCGGCTGCTCCACCTGGTCAACCTCGACCAGGCGATCGAGCGCGCGGAGGATCTCCTGCTGGCGTCGCTCGACGCAACGGCCGAGATCCCGCTCACCAGTGAGATCGAGCAGACCCTGGGCTTCCTCGATCAGCTGCAGCCTGCCCATCGCCAGAGCGTGGCCGCCGTGATGGAGCAGCGCCACTACCGGGCCGGCGATGAGGTGATCCGCAAGGGCGACACCAGCGATGAACTGTTCCTGGTGCGGGAGGGACGCTTCACCACCACCATCGAACTGCCCACCGCCGGGGGTGAACTGCATCAGTCGCGGCTGGCGACCTTCGGACCGGGGGTGAGTTTCGGGGAGATCGCCTTCCTCTCCGGCCAGCCGCGGATGGCGAACGTGACCGCCGACACGCCTGGCAGCTGCTGGGTGCTCTCGCGCGCGCGTTTCGACGAGCTCCAGCAGGTGGACCCCAACGCCACCTGCGACCTGCTGCTGGCCCTCACCACCGGCCTGTCCCGCAAGCTCGGCGCCACCAATGTGCAGCTCACCCTGATGGAGCACCACTGAAGCGATGCCGGGCTGTTCTTGTCGTGATCACTACCGAACTCCCGATTTCCGCTCGCCATCGGCTGCATCAGGAACCGGATCTGCAGCAAAGGGACTTACGGTTGGGCCTCGCTCGTGAGGCCGGCACGCTGTTGTTGATGGCGATGATGGCCAGCTTCCGATCGCAGCACGCACTGGCCGTATCCCTGACGGGCGTTGGGATGGTTGGCCTCCTTTCCCTGCCCGCTCTGGCTGGGGAGATCAGGGCCACCCCAGCTCCGGGGGGTCTTGGCACCCTGGTGAACGGTTCCGCCTCCGAAGCCTGCGGCTCCGGAGTCTGTGGCATCAGCGGCGGCACCCGCGCCGGCCTCAACCTGTTTCACCGCTTCGACCGGTTCCAGGCCGACGGTGCCATCTCCGAGGTATCCGTGTTCACCGGTGGTGCCCGTTCGGTAATCCTCGGGGTGATCGACCGAGGTGGCACCCTCCTCGACACCCGCTTATCCCTGAGTGGTTCGGCCGATCTCTTCGTTCTCTCCCCCGGGGGCCTGACGGTGGGCAGGGGGGCCAGCTTCCACAACGTCGGGGCCCTGAATCTCAGCACGGCCACGGGCCTGCGGCTCGGCGGCCCGTCTCCGGGCCAGCTGTTCGACGTGCTCCGCACCGACCAGGCCACGGCCTCCGGTCTCAGCGGCACTCCTGTGCCCGGTTCTGCCGGCCTGGTCACCGATCCGGCCACCCTCGCGGGCCTCCGTCTCGCGGTCAACGGCGATCTTGAGCTCCAGGGAGGACTGCTCACCGTCGACAGCAGTCTCCTGCTGGATTCCCAGGGCGGTCATCTGCTGCTGAACGGTGCTCGGATCGAAGCCCCCGGTGGTTCCGTGGACCTTGCGGGTGCCCAGGTCACCGTCGATGCGACTTCGGCGGTGATCGTCGATGGTGCGGGTGGGGGCAACGGCGGCAGCCTGGCGATCACCGCCGGCAGCGAGGCCGTGCTGGCGGGCACCCTCAGCGCACGCGGAGGGCCGACAGGCGGCAACGGCGGCAGCGTCCGCACGGTTTCAGGCGGTGTCCTGAAGCTCGACACCACGCCGAGTTTCCAAGCCCTCGATGCAAGCAGCGGCACCGCCGGGAGCTGGTGGGTGCAGGCCGCCGCCATCGACATCCTCCCTGCTCCGCCGACCCCGGCGCCCGGGGTTTCGGTCCTTGACCCCATCCGGATCCAGCAGGCTCTGGCCGGCGGCGGTTCCATGACCGTTGCCAGTGATGGGCCTCTTGCCGTGCGGTCCTTCATCCGCAACCGTGCCTCCGCCGCTTCCTCCCTTCAACTCCGTGCCGGTTCTCAGCTTCGTGTCGACACCCTTCTCGCGGTCTTCAACACGGCCACGGCTCCCTTCGATCTCGATCTGCGGCACGGACCCGGAAGCCAGGTGCTCTGGTCCAGGGGTGATGTGAGTCTCGGCAGCGAGGGGCGTCTGACGGTGGGACCGGACACGGGCTCCGGCAGTCCTGGCCGCCTGGTGCTCGCCGATTCCGGCCCCGTGCGTTCCGTGGCCTTCAGGAACGGTCAGGTGACCACCGGCAGCCTTTCCTGGGAGCCGAACTCCTCCACCAACCTCCAGCTGGAGGATGGGACGAGGTTCACGGTCACCAACGTCCTCGATCAGCGACCCGGGAACCGGATCACAGGCACGTCCAACACCCTGCTCACGGTGGCTGGTCAGGGCTCCATCGAGAACGGTCGCCTGATTGCTGCCCCCGGGGCCGACGATCCCGCCACGGCCCCGCGGCTCCGGGTCGGTCCGGGCGCGCAGCTCTCCGCCCACGATGTTCGGTTCGAAGGTTTCGGATTGGATGTTGCCGATGGCGGGCGGCTTTCCCTCTCCGGCACCCAGACCCTGGTGCGCCCTCTTTCGATCGATACGGCCGGGCAGGTAGCCGATGCCTCTTTCGCCGGCGGTGCCGTGGGGGCACGCTTTGTCACCACCCTGGCGCCCCTCTCCCTGCGCAACCGCAGCACGGGCCTGGTGCAGGTGAACCGCCGGATCGATCTGGGTGCGGATTCCAGCCTCGACAACCAGGGCCGCATCACCCTGGCCAACGGCGCCACCCTGGTCGCCGGCACCCTCACCACCACCCCAGCCAGCCAGATCGACCTTCAGGGGGACGGTTCGGCCCGCCTCGCTCTGCGTCAGAGGGAGCTGCGCAATGAAGGTCGGATCGCCGGTGCCGGCACCGTTCAACTCGATTCCGGTGCCAGCGGTCCTGCCGGTGGCCGTCTCGTGAACGCCGGCTCGATTCTTCCTGGCGGTGCTTCCGCCATCGGCACCCTCGCGGTGGCGGGCGCTGTTGAACTCACCCCCTCCTCTCAGCTGGCGTTCTCGCTGGCCGGACCGCTCGCCGGCTTTGGCTACGACAGCCTGCGGGTGGCAGGCGACGTGACCCTGGGTGGTGCGGTGCGCTACGGGCTGTCATCGGGTTTCCAACCGCCGGACGGCACCCGCTTCGACCTCATCAGCAGCACCGGCACGCTCAGCGGCTCCTTCGCCTCCATCACCGACACCAGCAGCGGCGCAGCGGTCGCACTTGTCCCCAGCACCACGGCCACCACCTTTCGGGTGACCGCGACGGCTCCACCGACACCACCGACACCACCGACACCACCGACACCATCGCCCAGGCCCACGCCCACTCCGTCGCCGTCTCCAAAGGTCACCACCCCCCCACCACGACGACCTGCGGAGGAGCCCTTCCTGTTCGTGGATGCGGTCAACACGGTGATCTTCCCCGGCGTTCAGACCTCCCCCGGCGCCGTTCCCGGCGCCAACCTCGGCAGCGGCGGTGGCAGTGAGCTCACTGTCAGCCTCGGTCAGGCCATGATGGCTTCCGATGCCAGTACGGGGGAAGCCCCCGGAACGATCGGCTTCGGGGTGGGTGGTCTGAATGGCGCCCAACTCGCCACGGCCCTGACGGAGGGGGATCGCAATCGCACCGACGACCTCACCCGCAGCATCGACGGCCTGAGTGCGCCGCCAGGCGCCCCCGAATCGCTCGCGGTGGAGGAGCTTCAGAGGCTGCTGCAGGAGGCGGAGCAGGCCTCGCGCAGCACGGCGCATCCCTTCGTGCCTGCCGTGCTGTCCCTCAGCTTCACGCGCAAGCCGCCTGGGATGGCTGGCAGTGAGGGGGATTCCTTCCTGGATCTCAGCCTGATCATGCCCAGCGGCGATCCAGTGGGCCGCCGGGTCGATCTCTCCCGGTTGGCCCTCCAGGAGGAGCTGCGTCGGCTCTACGGCCAACTGGCCCGTCAGGACCCTCTGGGAGAGCAGGATCCAGCTTCACCGGCGCGACGCCTGCACGACATCCTCATCGGTCCTGTGCTGCCGGCGCTGGAGCGCAACGGCATCAACTCGGTGCTGATCGTGGCCGACCGCGGCCTCCAGGCGGTGCCCTTCGCGGCCCTGCACGATGGGCGCCAATGGTTCGGGGAGCGCTTCGGCTTCTCGCTCACCCCTTCGCTCCGGCTCACCTCGCTTGCACCCCCTGGCCGGTCGCGGGGCAGGGTGCTCGCGGTCGGCGCCTCCCAGTTCAACCGTCTGGCCCCCCTGCCCCTGGTGCCTGACGAACTGGCGGGCATCCCCAAGCGCGACGGCGTCGATCTGTACCTCAATGACCAGTTCACTCCCCAGGTGTTGCTGGCTCAGGCCGGCGACCCCCGCTACGACCGGGTGCACGTGGCCACCCATGCGGAGTTCCGCCCCGGCGGCGCCTCCCAGGCCCGCATCTACACCGGCAACGACACCCTCGCACTCAAGGATTTCGTGCGTCTGCGCAAGGTGCGCGGCAACAACCCTCTCGAACTGGTGGCGCTCAGCGCCTGCCGCACCGCCCTTGGCGACAGCGACAGCGAACTCGGTTTTGCCGGGCTGGCCCTGATCGCCGGTTCGCGCAGCGCCATCGGCACCCTCTGGTACGTCGATGACGTTGCCACCTCCGCCTACTTCCTTCAGCTTTATCGCTTCCTCGATCAGGGCCTGCCGAAGGCCGAGGCGCTGCGAGCCACCCGTGAGGCCATGGCGAAGGGCCGGTTGCGTCTGGTGGGGGATGCCGTCCTGGCGACCGACGGCACACCTCTGCTGACCAGGCTCACCCCCTCTCAGCAGCGACGAGTGGCCGGCGGTATGGGGCATCCTTACTTCTGGGCCGGGGTGGAACTCCTCGGCACTCCCTGGTGAGCTCGGGGCTCCCCCACTGGCCGCCGGCCGCCCTCCACCGTCCCCATTCCGTGTCCGATCCCGCCGCCGCCGCGAATCTGTTCCTGATGCTGTCGATGGGTCATTTCGTGGGCGATTTCGGCCTGCAGAGCGATCGCATGGCCCGCGAGAAATGCCCTGGTCATGGGGTCACCCTCGGCTGGGGCTGGTGGATCACGGCCCATGCCGGCATCCACGGCTTCCTGGTGGCCCTGGTCACCGGCATCCCCCTTCTGGGACTGGCCGAATGGATCGTGCACTTCCTGATCGACCTGGGCAAGTGCCGCCATCTCTGGCGCCTGCCGATGGATCAGGCGCTCCACCTGCTCTCCAAACTGCTCTGGGCCCTGCTGGCGGTCGGAGTCGCCGGTGGTCCGGGCTGGTTCCGCTGATGTCCCTCTATCCGACTCACCCATGAACCCTCGCTTCCCCTCCCCATCCCGTCTCGGCTTGAGTCGCAAGCTGCTGTTGGTCGGCCTGGCCCTGGCAGGCTTGGCCACCGGTGAAGCCCTGGCGCAGATGGGGAATCTCCGCAACACCTTCCCGGGCCGCCGCATCGGAGGGGGCACCCGCGGCGAATGCACCGCCCGGCTGATCGCCCACCTGGTTCCCTCCAGCAGCGTGTTCGCTCCGGGGGCCAGTCGCACCGTGGGGATCGTTGAGGGCCCCAGCGCCAACCCGCGCCCCCTTGGCCTCACGTTCATCCCCCTGCGGGGCAACGGCACGGCGGAGGCGGCCCGCAAGGTCGCCCAGAGCCGTACCATCCCCGCCGCCGCCGCCGGCGTCACCCTGCTCACGGTGCCGGCCTTCGAGGGGCCCACCGTCTGGGAGACGGCCTATCGCTGTGAGGATGCCCCCGCGCCCGTGAGCCCAGGCACCGATCTGGACTTCGTCACCACCGATGCCCCGCCGGCTCTGTCGCTGCTGGTGAGTGAGGCGGGCGCCGAGGACGCGGCCCTGCAACGGGCCCTGAAGCAATTGCGCAGCTCCTGCGGGGCCACTGCGGATCGGGCCACCGTGGCTCAGGCCTTCGGTCTCACGGACGTGCTGACGTCGGAGTGGCCGGCACAACTGCCGGTGCGGTGTCCGGGCTGACGACGGCGCCCAGCAGCTCCCACACCTCGAGTGGCTCCTGACGCCCCTTGAGGGGCACCAGGCCCCAGCCCTCCCAGCGGAGAGCGAGATCGTCGGGCAGCAGGCTGCGGGTTTCGGCGGAGACCAGCACGCGGCAACGGTTGCGCTGCCGTTCTTTTTCCACGCTCTCCAGCCGGGAGGCGCAGTTCACCGCGTCGCCGATCACGGCGTATTCGAGCCGTTCGCTGCTGCCGATCGAACCGGCCAAGACCTCCCCGGAGTGGACCCCGATCCGCAGGTGCATGGCCGGTTCGCCCCGCTCCGCCAGGCCTTCATTGAGCTCCTCCACCACCGACTGGATCGCCAGGGCGGCTTCCACCGCCGACAGGGCATCGGCCTCGGGCCCGTCACTCAGCGGTGCTCCGAACACGGCCAGCAGCCCATCGCCGGTGAACTTATTCACCATCCCGCCTCGGGTGGTGATCGCCGGCACGAACCGGGACATGCCCTGATTCAGCCAGGCCAGCAGGGAGCGCGGATCCAGCCGCTCGGACACTGTGGTGAAGTTGCAGGTGTCCGACATCAGCACGGTCACGTTGAGCTGCCGGCCTTCGAAGCGGCCATCGCTCAACAACTGCTCCCGTTGGTTCCACAGGGCTCGGGCCACCGCCGGTGAGGTGGTCTGGCCCAGCAGCCGCTCGATCTGCTGTTGCTGCTCCTGGCTGGCGGCACCGCGCCGCAGCCAGGCGGCCCCCGCCATCATCACCAGGGCCGCCAGGGGCATCGCCAGACTGATCCAGACGTTCGCCAGCAGCAGGACCACGCTGCCACCCACCAGCAGAACGGCCACCAGGCCCACCGCGAGGACGCTGCGGCGCAGCTGGCGGAAGGCCTCGCCCAGCCCCAGCCCCAGGACCGCCGCCAGCAGTTCCAGCACCGCATCGCTCCAGCCCGGCAGGGTGCGGATGCGACGGGTGTGGTCGCCGTTGTATCGATCCAGCAGCGCCGCCAGCCGCTGGGCGTGAACCTCCACCCCCGGGATGCGCATCAGGCTGCTGTCGGTGGCGAAGCGGGTCTTCGGGACCGGGAACAGATCACGCAGCGAAGGTGCCGTGCTGCCGATCAGCACCATGCGGCCACGGAAGGCACGCTCGGGGAGAGGCTGCTGGGCCAGCACCTGGCGCAGGTTCCAGAGCGGGAAGCTGCCGGGCGGATCGAACACCAGCATCTGCTGGTAACCGGCTGCATCGAGCCGCTGATAGCCCCCGGAGCTGGGCTCGAGCCAAGGGCCGGGGGCCGTGCCCTTCTCCAGCTGCTGTCGCATCCACAGGGCACCCTTCCCCACCTCCAGAACCCTCAGGGGGAAAGAGACCGTGGCGGCATCCTGACCGCTCACATGCACCAGATCGCGCCGTACCACCCCGTCGGGGTCCACCACCAGGTCGTTGAACCCCTGGCGCTGAGGGGGCGTGCCGGGCACCGGACCGATGCCATCCGCAACATTGTTGATCGAGATCAGCCGCGGGTCGTCCCGGAAGCGCTGGCGCAGGCAGTCCTGGTTCGGACCGACCCCCCGATCGCGGTAGATATCGAGGCCCACCGCGGTGGCGCCGGCCGCCGTGATGCGGTCGATGGCCTGGCAGATGATCGCGTCGTCGATCGGCCAGCCGAAGGCGTCGATGTCACCCTCGTCGATCCCCACCAGCGCGATCGGATGCTCCCTGCCAGCGGGAGCGGGCCTGAGGGTGGTGATCAGGTCGTACCACAGCAGATCGAGGGTCTCCGTCAGCGGCAGCCGTTGCAGGCCCATCAGCATCAGGCCCGCCACCGCATAGGGAGCGCTGCGCCGCACCACCCGCCGCCCCTGATCGATCGCCCTGCGGAGTCGCGCCGGCCAGGGTCCAGGGATCGAGCCGGCGTCCATGGCGACGGAGGCGAGGGCAGCACCGATCCTGGCGGCAGCCGGCGCTCAGCCGCCGGTGAACACGAAGAAAAGACGCTTCATCGTGTCGATCAGGGCGTTGGTCTGCTGCTGGCGCTGATCGCGGCTCAGGCTCTCCAGCTTCGCTCGCCGCTCGCTCATCAGGACGGCGAAGCGCTCGATCAGGGCCGGATCCCGTTCCATCAGATCCCGGAATCCGGCCCGGCCCACCCGCAACAGATGGCACTCCTCCAGGGCGCGGACCGTGGCGCTGCGGGGAGCCCCCTGGAACAGGGTCATCTCGCCGAAGACCTCCCCCGGGCCGAGTTCGGCCACCGGCACCGTCTGACCCGGCTGGACCTGCTTGAGCACGGTGACGCGGCCCCGCAGCAGTTGGTAGAGCGCCTCGCCCTCAGCGCCCTCCTGCACGATCGCCTCGCCGGCGGCGTAGGACACCGTCTGACTGGAGGCGAGCACCCGCTCGAGGGCCGCGGGCGACAGGCCCTGGAACAGGTCGTTGGCGGCCAGCGCCTCCCGGCATTCCTGAGGGCTGGGCCCCCTGTGTCCCGCGGTGCCCACGCTTGGCCGGTGCGGCTGAACTTCCCGCACCGGGTAGGGGATGCTCTGCCCTGCGCGGCTGAGGGCGTACCAGATCTGCTCGAGCAGTTCGCTGCGCAGGTCGGCGATCGCCCGGTCGGAGGCCTCCTGCTGCCACACCTGCAGGTCGTAGGTGATGGCGCTTTCGGAGAACTCCTTCAGCCGCACCACCGGTGCCGGATCGTCCAGCACCAGGGGATGCTGGCTGAGCACCCGCAGCAGCAGGCCCCGGGCCTGGCCGGGGGCGAAGTCGTAGGCCAGGCCCACCTCGAAGCGGTTCGACACCGGGCCGAAGGCGCTGAGGTTGCGCATCACCCCTTCGGTGAGCCTGGTGTTGGGGACCACCACCAGGGCCCCTTCCATGTTGCGCAGGCTGGTGTCGCGCCAGCTCACCGAATGGACCACACCCCGGGCCCCACCATCGATGTCAAGCAGATCGCCGGGGTTGAAATCCTCGCTGAGCTGCAGTTCCAGCCCCGCCAGCAGGTCCTTGAGAGGTTCCTGGGCCGCCAGGCCGATCACGGCCGTCAGCACGGCCGAGGTGGTCACCAGCCCCACCAGATCGATGCGAGCCGTGTGCCGCGCCACCACCGCGGTGCCCAGGGCGCAGCCGCCCACCATCAGCAGCTGCAGCAGCAGGTCGGGCGGACGCCGCCACCAGCCCAGGCCGCCGGGAAGTTCCAGCATCAGCCAGATCGCCAGGCGGATGCCCGCGTACACCAGCAGCAGGTCGTCGATGGCTCCGAACCAGAGCCTGGAGCCGACGGGAATCCCCTGGAGGGGAATCGCCGGCACCACCACCAAGGCCAGCAGGGCCAGCAGCGGCAGGCGCAACGGCACCGCCGGCAGGCCCCGGCGCCGGCAGCTGCGGGCCAGCAGCAGCAGCAGCGCGGCCCCCACGACGGCCGAAATCCAGGTCGGCACCTGTCCGAGCGGACCCATCGGCAGGAGGGAGGACGGCCCTCCCATCCTGCCGCCGGGCTGCCGAAGACGGGACGACCCACCCGGGCCGGGCCAGGCTGGAGATCCTTGCCCCTCTCCCCATGCGTCGCACCCTGAGGCTGCCGCTCCTCCTCCCCCTGCTGGCGGTGACGGCAGGGCTCGCGGGGCCGGCCCTGGGCCAGGTGCAGCTCCGCTGTGAGGGCACCCTGCTCGAGGCCCGCGGTGCGGCAGAACGGCGGCAGGCGACCCGCTGGCTGCGGTTTTCCCTGGGGATCGAGGCCGATGGGGCCACGGCCGATGCGGCGCTGGCCAGCCTTCAGAGCCGGCTCGCGGCGGTGCGCAGCGGCCTGCAGGCCCTGGGTGTGGAGGAGCTGCGGGTGAGTTCGCCCCAGACCTGGCAGCGGCCTGGGGAAGGTCGGCGGCCGAGCCGGGTGCAGGCGGTGGTGCAGGTGAGCGGCCGGATGGCGCCGCCACGGTTCCAGGAGCTGGTGCGCGGCGTGGGCAGCCTCGCCGGTGTGCGCCTGGCCCCGGTGACGGCGGAGGCCGATCGGGCCGAGGCCGAGGCCCTGCGCCGCGATCTGCTGCGGGCGGCTTACCGGGATGCCCTCGCCCAGGCGGGAGAGGTGGCGGCTGTGATCGGCCGCCCGCAGCTCTCTCCCCTGGAGGTGCAGCTGGAGGGGGGGAGTCCCCCGATCGCCCTGCGGGCGGCGGCGGCACCGGCCGATGCTGCGGTTCCCCCGTTCGATCCGGCGGAACTGGAGCAGCCCCTGAGCCGCCTCTCGCTGCTGGTGCGGTTCTGCGCCCGCTGATCCGGGCCACAATGGCAGTTGTTCCGGCTCCGGGATCCCGGCCCATGGCCCGCCGTTCCCTGCGTCACCTCTTGCTCGGCCTGCTGCTGCTGGCCCCTGCTGGGATCGCCCCTGCTGCCGGGGCGGCCGAGAGCGCCGTGATTCAGGAGATCCTCGACGGCGATCAGCTTTACGTGGACAGCCGGCAGGCGAAGGTGAAGCAGAAGGCCACCGCCCCCCAGCAGGTGAGCACCCAGAACACCCGCGGTCAGCTGGGCTTCGCCGGTGGAGCGGTGGGCCGGATCAACCGCTTCTCGCGCATGCGGCTGGGCCAGGGCTGCTTCCTGCTCGACAAGGGCCAGCTGCTGGTCTCGGGTAAGCAGAGCGGTTGCACCCGCTCGGCCCGCCTGAGCGTGCGGGGCACCAACTACGTGCTCGAGGTTGACGACAACGGTGAGTCGCAGCTCTCGGTGCTCGAAGGGGAGGTGGCGGTGGAACCCCTCAAGGACGGCGAACCCACCGGCACCCCCCCCACCACCGTGCAGGCGGGCCAGCGGCTGCGCCTCTCCCCCGACGGGGTGATCCTGGCCCTGCTGGGTCTCACCAGCGGTGATTACACCGACATCCTGCAGGGCCCGCTGTTCGAGGGTTTCCGTCTGCCGCTACCCCACTACGGCGCCCTCGAGAGCTACATCCGCGCCAAGGTGCCGGGGGTGACCCTGCCCTCGCTGCCGGCGGTGCCCACGCCCACGGCGCCCCGCTTCTCTCTGCCCCGCTTCTTCTGAGGTGACGTCCTGTCTGTGCCCGTTCAGCTGATGCGGACGCGGTTGAGCGCGGTGGTGGGCGGCCGGGAGAGGGCCCGATGCTGAGCCGCGGCCCACGGGTACCGCTGCTGCTCGGCGTGGCGGTGGTCCTCTGGGTGGGTTGGACGGCAGGCTGGCCGGGCCCCCGTTGGCGGCTGTGGGAGAGGGGTCTGGAGGACCAGCTCCAACTGCTCGTCGGAGTCCGCCGTCCGCCCCCCGGCGTGCTGCTGGTGACGGTCGACGACGCCACCCTGCAGGTGGGCGACTGGTTCGAGCAGAACCGGCGCATCCCCGTCTGGGCGCGGGGGGTTGGCTCCCTTCCCTGGCCGCGGGCCGCCTATGGCGAAACCGCCGACCGGTTGCTGAGGGCCGGGGCTGCTGCGGTGGCGATCAACGTGGTGTTCGAGGGACCCAGTTCCCGGGGCCCGGCCGACGATCAGGCCTTCGCGGTCCTGCTGCGCCGCCATCCCGGCCGCATCGCCCTGGCCGCCGAGATGCTCGAATCCGAGGACAGCCGGGGCGCCGGCAGCCTCACCCTGGTGCGGCCGGAGCCGTTCCTGCCGGCCCTCGGCGGTGCCGGTGCCCTCGGCCTCACCAACATCCTGGCCCATCGGCCGGGCGAGCCGAGCTTCCATCCCGAGGCCTATGCGCGCGGGCTCCTGGGCGAGCAGGAGGCCAGCTCCCTCCCCTCCCTCTCCACCACCCTGTTGCGCCTGGCCGGGCGCCAGAGCCGTCAGGACGACAGCCGCTCCGCCCTCAACGTCTACGGACCCGAGGGCACCTTCCCCCGGCTGTCGGCCTGGGAGGTGCTGGATCCCGACCGCTGGCGCGCCCATCCACGCCGGGCCTCCGTCGCCGGGGCCCTGGTGCTGCTGGGTCCGGTGGTGGCCCAGGGGGACGATGGCTACCCCACGCCCTTCGGTCCCCTCTCCGGTCTGGAGCTGCTGGCCACCGCCACCGCCAATTCGCTGCAAGGCGACGGTCTGCAGCCCTGGCCGGTCGATCCCTGGCCCCGGGCCCTGCTGGCGATCGCACCTCTGCTGGCGGCACTGGCCCTCGGGCGGCTGCGCCATCCGATCGCCTGGCGGCTTGGTGTGCTCACCCTGATGCTGGCGGGCATGGTCGGCGCCGGGGTGTTCACCCTCCGCCAGGGGCATCGCTGGCTACCGCTGCTGCCGCCGATCACCGGGCTGGTGCTGCTTGGCGTGGTGGCCGGCAGTGACGCCTACCTGCGGGAGCAGGGGGAACGGCGTCGCCTGCGCCGCACCTTTGAGCGCTACGTGGCCCCGGGGGTGGTGGCGGAGATCCTCTCCGACCCGGCGGCGGCCGACGGCATCTTGCGGGGTCGGCTGCTGGAGGTGACCGTACTGATGAGCGACATCAAGGCCTTCACCACCCTCACCGCCCAGCGCAGCGAAGCCGGGCAGAGCGAACTGCATGTGAAGCAGCTGAATGAATACCTGGGGGCGATGGTGGAGGTGGTGGTGGCCCACGGCGGCACGATCGACAAGTTCATCGGCGATGCGGTGATGGCCGTGTTCGGCTCGCCCGTGAGCCGGGGGACCGCCGCCGAGGCGAGGGCGGCCGTGGCCTGCGCCCTGGCGATGCGCCGGGCCCTGGCGGCATGCAACGCTGACTGGAGCTCCCGCGGCATCGCCACCCTCGACAGCGGGGTGGGTCTGGCCAGCGGCCAGGTGATGGTGGGCCAGATCGGCAGTCCGCGGCGGATGGAATTCACCGTGATCGGCGACACGGTGAATCTGGCCGCCCGGCTCGAGGCCCTCACCCGTCGGGTGGAGCCCGACGTGGTGTTCGATGCCCGCACCGCTGAACTGGTGGCTGCTGCCCCAGGACTGGAGGTGGTGGATCTGGGGCCCCAGGAGGTGAAGGGGATCGGCCAGGTCGAGGTGTTCTCCGCTGTCGCCGTGACAGCGGCAAGCGCCGCTCTGGAACCCTCCTAGAACCTCTTAGAAGCGGTACTGCACCCTGGCGTACAGACCGTCGCCGAGGGCCCAGTCGGTCCAGACGCCGGGGTTGTCACCGGTGGAGAACTGCTCCACCCAGCCCAGCTCCACCAGCCAGCCGGCATCGTTGCTCCAGCGGGCCAGCAGGCCGCCGGATCCCACCGTGTCGCTCAAGGTGATGCCGTTCAGGTTGGTGCGGACGCCACCGGCTCCGAGGAAGGGCACCAGCTGCACGCCCTGGCCGCCCTTCTGCCAGAGGGTCCAGGCCACCTCCCCGGTGCTCAGCCAGCCGCTGTCGCCGCTGATCAGCTGGCCGGGCAGGCCCCGCAGGCCCACATCGGAGCCGAGGGTGAACTGCATCGGCGAGGTGAGCGGCCGCAGGGCCACCTGGCCCCCGAGCCGCAGATTCAGCTGCCAGCCGGGCCGGAAGGCCCAGGCCCCGGACACCAGGGCCCCAAGGGCTGTGGCTTCCCCCGGCACGATGCCCGCCGCCTCCAGCTCCCGTCGCTGCTGGCCCGGTGTGGCGGAGCCGATCCCCTGGAGCAGGTAGGCATTGCCGCTCCAGCCGTAGTCGTTGCCCAGGCCGCTGCCACCCACCCCGAGCCGCAGATAGCCGCTGCGGGGGCTGCGCAAGACCTCGGGCAGGATCTCCGGCAGGGCGGCATCGTCGAGGTAGGTGTTGCTGCGGCTGACGCTGTAGCCAGCGAACAGGCTCCAGCGCTGGCTGATGCTGTCGCGGAACACCCATTCCAGCTGCCCCAGCCCCTGGTACTGGCTGGTGGAGAAACCGTCCACGGGCTCCGGGAGCTCCACAAGGTTGCGGCGGCTGTAGCCGAAGGCGCCGGTGAGGTTCCAGGCCTCGCCGAGGGGGAGGGTGTAGCTCACCGAGCTGATCACGGCCCCCAGTTCCGGCGCATCGCTCGCGTTGAGCTCGCCGTAGAGCAGAAGCGTGTCGCCAGGGATGCCGAGGGAGGGTTTCACCAGCGTGGCCACGGCTCGCGCTTCGCCGGAGCCGTTGGTGCCGTCGTTGCGCAGGGAGAAGTCGCCCTGCCAGGGCTGACCGCCAGGATCGACCGTGATGCTCAGCACGGCCTGGGAAGGGTCGCTGCCCAGGCGGGAGAGGTTGCCCCGCAGCATCGCCACCCCGGGCTGGCGGCGCAGCAGCAGCAGCTGGCGCTCGATGCTGGGCACATGCAGCACCTGGCCCATGAGGGGGTCGGTAAGCCGTTTGATGCGGCGGTTCAGCCGTTCATCGCTGCCGTTCACCCGCAGTTCCACCAGACGCCCCTCGACCACCTCAAGGGCTCCGGGCGCCGGGGTTTCGACGACGTAGACCCGGCTGTTGAGGAACCCATCGGCCACCAGCCGGGCGGTGAGGGTGGCCGCGCAGGTGCGCAGCCGTTGGGCCGGCTCGGCGATGGCGCTGCAGGGGCCGAGGATCCGACGCAGTTCGCGGGCGTCGTAGGGGCTGGTTCCCCGGATCGGAGGAATCACCGCGCCGGCACCGGGCAAGGCGGTGCCGTCAGGAGGAGGGATCGGCTGGGCGGGGCCGGGGCCCGGGATGGGAGCAGGACCGTTCTCCGGGGTCAGCTCGACGGGCGCCGGGGGGCGATTCGGTGCCGGCCGCTGCTCACCTGCATCCGGTCCCGGCAGGCGCACGGGACCTTGCTGGACCGGTGGTGCCACCAGCTGGGCCAGCAACAGCACCATGCCCCATACGATCGAAGGCGCTGATCCTGGGGGAGGAACCCCTCCACCGGGGGGGGACGCTGTGCCGCCGGCGAGACTGATTCCCCGCACAATCCGCGCAACCGTAGCGACCGTTACGCAGTTGAGGTCTGACGGCGGATCTCAGCCCTGCAGGTAGGTGGTCTGCTCCAGGCTCGCCCGCAGGTGGGCCATCAGCCGCCGGGCGTCGGCGATCGCCAGATCGCCCCGGGCGATCGCCGCCTCACTGGCCATCCGCAGCCGCTCCTGCAGCAGGGCGGGATCGTGCTCCATCGCCTTCAGCACTTCAGCGTTGGTGTCGCCCCGCACCACGTGCTCCACCCGGTAACCGCCGCCGTCGGCCAGACGGATGTGGGCCGCGTTGGTGCTGCCGAACAGGTTGTGCAGGTTGCCCATCACCTCCTGATAGGCGCCGCCGAGGAAGAGGCCGATCCAGTAGGGCTCGCCCTCGCGCAGGGGGTGGAGTTCGAGCAGGGGCTTGGGCTGGCCGCGGTCGATGAAGCGGGCGATCTTGCCATCGGAATCGCAGGTGAGATCGGCGAAGCTGCCCAGCCGGGTGGGGCGTTCATCAAGCCGGTGGATCGGCAGTACGGGGAACAGCTGGTCGATCGCCCAGGTGTCTGGCGCGGAGCGGAACACCGAGAGATTGGCGTAGTAGGTGCCGGCCAGGGCCGCCGGCAGGGCGCGCAGCTCCTCCGGGATCGGCGTTCCCACCGGCATTCCCTCGAGTTGCTCGGCGATCGCCTGGCAGCAGGCCCAGGTGAGCTGTTCGGCCTTGGCCCGCTCCGGCAGTGTCAGGTAGCCGAGGCGGAAGGCCGCCAGCGCATCGTCCTTGAACTTGAGCGCGTCGTTCCAGGCCTCCTGCAGGCGCTCCGGGATCCGGCCCTCGTCGGCCTCGTCGCCGCCTGTTCCCCCCTCGCTCCCCGCTGGCAGGGCGCGGATGCCGCCCAGGGTGTCGCGCAGGTTGCGCAGGATCAGGGCCTCGGCGTCGCCCGGCGCGGGCACCGCGCCGGGGAGGGCTCCCGCGCCGAGCACATCGAACACCAGCACCGAGAAGTGGCTGGCGATGGCCCGGCCGCTCTCGCTCACCAGCGTGGGCACGGGCACGCCGCCGGGTTCGCAGCATTCCCGCACCGTGGCGACCACGTCGTTGGCGTAGTTCTGCAGGGAGTAGTTGGTGGAGGCGGCGCTGGCGGTGCGGCTGCCGTCGTAATCGATCCCCAGGCCGCCGCCCACGTCGAGGTAGCCCATCGGCGCCCCCAGGCGGGTGAGCTCCACGTAGATCTGGCCGGCCTCCTGAAGGGCGTCCTTCAGCACGGCGATGTCGTTGATCTGGCTGCCCACGTGGAAGTGCAGCAGACGCAGGTCATCGAGCAGCCCGGCGGTGCGCAGGGCCTCCACGGTGGCGAGCAGGTCGGGGATCGAGAGGCCGAACTTCGCCCGCTCCCCCACCGAGCTGCCCCAGCGGCCGGTGCTGCGGGTGGAGAGCTTGGCGCGGATGCCGATGTAGGGGGCAGCGCCCAGGGCCTGGCTGGCGCTGATGATCCGCTCCACCTCGTCGGCCTGCTCGATCACCACCACCGGCCGCCGGCCGAGGCGACGGGCCAGGATCGCCGTTTCGATGTAGCGGCGGTCCTTGTAGCCGTTGCAGATCAGCAGAGCCTCCGGATCGTCGAGCAGGGAGAGGGCGATCAGCAGCTCCGCCTTGCTGCCGGCCTCGAGGCCGAAATGCCAGCGCCGGCCCGATTCCACCAGCTGCTCCACCACGTGGCGCTGCTGGTTGCACTTCACCGGGAACACGCCCTGATAGCGGCCGCCGTAGCCGTACTGGGCGATCGCCCGCTCGAAGGCGGCGTGCAGACGCTCCAGCCGGTCCTCGAGGATGTCGTCGAAGCGGATCAGCAGAGGCAGCGAGAGATCCCGCCCCTGCAGGCCCCGCACCAGCTCCACCAGATCGAGGGCGCCCCCCCGCTCGCCCCGGGGCTGCACCATCACCTGCCCGCGCGCGCCCACGCTGAAATAGGGCTCACCCCAGCGGTCGAGGCCGTAGAGGGCGGCGCCGTCGGCGGCGGTCCAGGCGCTGGCGGGGGCGGCAAGGGGGGCCTGGGTGCCGGTGGGGGCGGATGGGGCGGTCACCACAGGCTTGTCCTTGAGGCATCGGCTCTGATTGTGCACCGTTTGCGGGTGCGTGTCGGCAGGGCCCTGTCTTCTCAGCTCTCTCTCGAGGTGGTCGGCATCCTCAAGGCTCGCTGGCTGGCGCTGCTCCAGGAGTGGCTGAGCCGCTCCGATTGAGCGCCGGCAGGCCTTCTGTCGATGCCGTGGAGCTGGCAAGAAGGCGCCACAGCAGCCAGATGGCGCCCAGGCTCCAGATCAGCAGATGGAGTTCGCGGATGCCCGGGATGACTTCCTGCAGGCGAAGGGGCGTCCAGCTGGAAAAGACCAGCGACAGGGTGATCAACAGGTTGTCCCAGCGCGGTTGCACAAGCTGGGCCCTCCAGGCTGCCAACAGGGCCGGGAACTGCATGATGTTGTCGTAATTGCCGTGGTAGAAGCTCACCAGGCCCACGAGGCCGCAGAGCGCTCCCAGATCGAGGGGATGGGCGTTCAGTCTCCGCCAGCTCCGGATGGTGAGGGAGCTCACAACCAACCGGCGCCCGAGCCATGCCAGCGCGGCGGCGATGGCAATCCCCACCAGGACGAGAGTTCCTGGGTTGGAACCCCAAGCGTTCCCCTTCAGCACGAGCAGGGTCTCCAGCGCATTGGGACCGTTGATGCCGATGAAGGAGGGCAAAATGCGAAACCAGCTGACGATCAGTTCATCAGCAGATGTTCCGGTGTGGAAGAGGGCGATGCCGGCCAGCACCAGCAGAAGGCCTGTCCCTGCACCCAGGCCGATCCAGTTGCGTCGTCTCAGCAGGGGGATGATGAAGGGCAGGGCGATCTGAGGTTTCAGCATCGCCAGTGCCCAGCTCAGACCTGCAGACAAAGGGCGTCGGCGTGCCAGCAGGGTCCATTGCAGGCTGATCAGGCCCATGCAGAGGATCGAAAACTGACCCAGGGCCAGGCCGTTGCTGATGCCCGCCATTGCCAGGGGGGCCAGGAACCCCAGCCACCCGGCTCTGCGGCCGAGCGGCTTCAAGGTGGCCCTGCCGATGGCGGCGATCAGGGCCAGGGAAGCCAGGCTGAGGGCGCCGAGCAGCAGGTTGCCCTGCACGATCCCTCCACCGGCGAACAGAACGCCGAACAGCGGCAGGGCCCATGGCAGATAGACCGTTGATCTGAAATGGCGCAGAGCCCGTGCTTCAGCGTCGGCAAGCTGGGCCGAGGGGTAAATCTGATCGCGAAACAGTCGCCATTCATTAAACCGCTGATGAATGTCATTCCCCGGCTCGGCCAGGCCAAGGAGCACGAGGCCTCTCACGATGGCTGCCGCCGCGACCAGGGCCAGCAGGGTGAGCCCTGTCCAGGCAAGCCTGCGCTGCAGAACGGGTCGTGCCCGGAGCCAGTCCGGCGCGCGGACCGGGGCCGTTGCCCTCTGCGTCAGGGCAACGCCGGCGAAGCTCAGACTGGAATAGATCAAGTACAGGATGAGCAGGCCAAGCCCCCCGGTGGCCAGCCGGATCCCCCCCTGGCGCCAGAGCAGACCCAGGAACGGGCGGTTGACCAACAGGATCAGGGCCAGGCAACCGGCCAGCATCAGGGATGCCCCTGTGCGCCAGGGAGTGATGGCGCATGCCAGGAGAGCAACCGGGATCAGCAGGCTGGCGGCGGCGCTCAGTCGGGCTGAGGTGGAGAGATTGAGCGTGGCTGGCAGACGGCGGCGGTGCAGCAGGAGACGGCTCCAGGGGAGGGCCCGTTGCTGGATGTCGGTGCGCACCATCAGCCCGAGGGTCCAGCGCTTGTGATGCCTGCCCTGGATGGCTGGGTCGAGCAGGATCCGCCCGCCCGCGTCGTGGAGGCGCAGAGCGAATTCGATGTCTTCGATGCAGGGCTGGCGGTAGGCCGCGGCATCGAAGCCACCCAGGGCCAGGAAGCGATCGCGCCGCACGGCTCCGAGTCCGGCCCAGAAAGTGGCGGCCGGGCCCGGATGAAGGGTGTGGGTGTGGTGATGCAGCAGGTTGCGGAAGCAGCTCACCAGGCCGGGAGCGGCGGGGTTGTCGTCGTAGCTGCCAAACACTGACGCCAGCTCCGGATCGGCGACGAAACGGGCCCGGATCCGTTCCACGGCGTCGGGGTGGAGCTCCACATCCGCATCCACGAACAGCAGGATGTCGCCGCGGGCCTGGCGTGCCGCCAGGTTGCGGGCGGCGGCGGGGCCCGAACGCCTGCAGGTGCTCAGCAGGCTGGCAGAGCTGTGGAGCAGCCAGTCAGGCGGTGGCGGTGGCGGGCCATCCAACACCACCATCGCCTCATCGTCGGGGGACAGGCCGGCCAGCGCGGCGCGGATGCAGCTACCAAAAGGTTCCTCCCAGCCGATGGTGGGCATCACCAGGGTGAGGGAGGGGTGGGACTCGGCGTTCACTCGGCGTCAGGTCACTCACTTTCTGGGTTGAAGCCTGAACGTAGAGCTGTCGCAGGATGCATGCCTGCGCATTTGGTCAGTCGAGCCATGATGGGTCGAAGTGACTATTTCCGCTTTCCTGAACCAAAGACTCCCTCGACCTCGTTTCGTCTCCGCTGGTCAGCGCTGAGCTGATGCTTGTGTGCAGCGTTGAGCTCTGAAGTCTTCGTCGGCCTCCCTGGTCGCTTACCCGATAGGGGCAACGATGAAGGTGGGTAGTGACAGCGGCATGACGGCGGAGCACCAGTCGTGGGACTGAACTGTGGGGCACAGGCTTCTTCCAGCTCTTCCCATGGCATCAGAGTGGAGAAGAGCCCCCAACGGTTCTTTGGGTCCAACGTCCCGCCAAAAGGCACAGGGAACTCTTCGATCGAGAGCTTCCCGTCATGGTGTTTCCGGTACATCTGCAGCGTTCAACTGTTGCCGCAATCCTCGATTGCCCCTTGCGTAGCCAGTCTGCCGGGCCTCGATCGCTGAAACCAGTTGCGCCGCAGTCGATCTGGCTTTTGCCGTGGTCCCCCCAGCCCTAGAAGCGCATCGGTGCCAGCCAGGAGGCGGATCTTTGCGGTGATGGGGGACGGTTCCCTCACGGTTTCGGCCAAGGGCATGAGGGGCTGGCCTGCTGTCTCCACAATGCCGCGTAGGTCCCCTGCAGGCTGAGCAGTTCGTCGTGGCGCCCTCGCTCCACGATCCGCCCTCGGGCCAACACCAGGATCTGATCCGCATGGATCACGGAACTGAGCCGGTGGGCCACGGTGAGCACGCTGCGATTTTTGGTGAAGCGATCCAGTGCCTCGAGAATGCGGGCTTCGGTGGGGCTGTCCAGGGCGCTGGTGGCCTCGTCGAGGATCAGCAGATCCGGATCCCTCAGCAGGGCGCGGGCCAGGGAGAGCCGCTGGCGCTGACCGCCGCTCAGCCTGAACCCCCTCTCGCCCACCACGGTGTCATAGCCGGCTGGCAGAGCCTCGATGAAACAGGCAGCAGCGGCGGCTTCAGCGGCGGCCGCAATCTGCTCCTGGGTTGCCTCTGGCAGGCAGAAGGCGATGTTGTCACGGATCGTGCCGTTGATCAGCAGCACGTCCTGGCTCACGACCCCCAGCCGCCGTTGCCACTGGTTGAGATCCAGGCTGCGCAGATCCACCCCGTCGACGGTGATGCACCCCTGGGACGGGGTCTGCAGGCCCATCAGCAGATCCACGATCGAGGATTTGCCGGCCCCCGATTCCCCTACCAGCGCGAGGGTGTGCCCGGCATGGATCTCGAAGTCAATCGATTGCAGAGCGGCCCGCGGACGGTCCAAGTAGCGCAGGGTGACCCCCTCGAAGCGGATTGCGTGATGCAGCCCGGCGAAGGGGATACCGCCATGGCGGCGGAACTGCTTGTCGGTGGGATCGAGGAGTTCCTCCAGTTGCTGCATCGGGCCGCTGTTTTCGTCGAGTCGGCTGAAGGCTCCTGACAGGCGCCCCAGGCGAAGGTTCAGCCGCTGGATCGCCAGCACGAAGGTGATCAGGTTCGGCAGCAGCCGGTTTGCCTCGCCTCCGTACAACTGCCATGCCGCCACGGCCAGGACCACTGCTGCCACCACCGGCAACAGATCGATCACAGGCTCCATCACCGGAATCAGCCGGTTGAGCCGGCGCATCCGGCGGGCCAGCCGTCCCAGCCGCTCCTCCAGCCTTGTCATGGCCCCATCGATCGAGCCGGTGCTGTGGAGCAGACGCAGCAACTGGATGTCTTCGGTGATGCCGCCGGCGATTTCCTGCCGAACCAGGGCCAACTGGTGGGAAGCCCGGCGAATCGCTGGACGCAGAACATGCTGCAGCAGGGCGATCCCCAACCCCATCAGCAGGGCCACCAGGGAGAGCAAGGGGGCCAGCCGCAGCAGCACCCCCAGATACACCGCAATCAGCAGCAGATTCACCAGGATGTCGCCCATCTGCTGCAACTGCACCTGCACCGCAGTTGGAGAAAAGCTTGCTCGATGCACCAGGTCGCCCACCCGGTAGCTGCTGGCGCACGCGTAACTCAGCCCCAGCACCCAGCGGTGAACGGTGGGTGCAATGCGCAGCTGACAGTGGGACGCGAAGGTGGCCACCGCCACGCTGTTGACGTAGCGCGCCACGCTGACCAGGAGCTGAAGGCCGAGGGCGAAGGCCAGCAGCAGAAGCAACACCTGGGCCCGGGTGAGATCAGCCCGCCCCGATAGGGCTTTCAGCCAAGGCCCCAGGGCTGAAGCTCCGTTGATTTCCGGCCCCGTCAGCAGACGTACCGCCTGGAACAACACCAGGAAGGTGCTCCCTTCGCCCAGGGCCAGCACCAGGGCCGAGATGGCCTGGAGAGCCAGCAAGGGCCACTCCCGGCTGGCCGTGCGCAGAATCAGGCGGGTGGCGGCTGAACCCGGGCGCCACGCCAGAAGCTTCCTTGCCAGGCGTTTCACAGGTCTGCCCTCACCGGTGGAACGGGCTGGAACTTGTGCGGATCAATGGATTCACTTTCTAATCGCGAGTTAATCGTGATGATTGGGCAGATCCAGTCTCCTCGATGAATTCAGCGTCTTGATTCACATTCCAAGGGTCGAAGAGTAGTTCCCCTGCGATGATATTGCGCACGGTGAGCATCGCCGTCATCATCGAGTGATCTTGGTTGTTGTACTGGTGCATGCCGTTGCGACCCACCACATGCAGGCCCGGGCAATGCTGCTTCAGGGCTGAACGGATCACCGCTCGGCGCTCGCTGTAGGTGTCGTCGTAGACGGGATAGGCCCTGGGTTGGCGTACCACAGCCCCATCGATCACATCCCCGGGTCTTACCAGATGCAGTGCTTCCAGCTCTTGCGTGGCAAGGGTGATCAGATCGCTGTTGTTGCGGGTCCAGATCCCGTCGTCACTGTTGCAGAAGTACTCAAGGCCGTAGCAGGCCAGAGTGGGATCAGGCACCATCTCGGGCGACCAGTTGGCGAAGTTCTGGATGCGTCCAACGTGAAACTCGGGATCATGGATGTAGAGCCAGTTGTCTGGGAAATGGATACTGGGCCTCAGGATCAGGGCAACGGTGAGGAAGTCGCGATAGCGCAGGGCTGATGCGGCCTTTTGCGCTGCGGCGGGCAACGGCGGCCGGACCGTCCGCACCAACCAACCGAGAGGTGCCGAACTGATCAGCTGATCCACCTCCTGGCAGTGGAGCGTCCCCTCGGAGTCTCGGATCCTCAAGCGCCAGCGTTGACCTGGGGTGCGTTCGATGGCCTCCACCCGTGCGCCCATGTGCACCAGGCCTCCCTGCTCCTGGACCCGGGCGCCGGCTGCTTCCCAGAGCATGCCGGGACCGAGGCGGGGATAGCGAAACGAGGTGATCAGGGTCTTGATCACTTCGGCGCGTGGCTGATCCTGTGCTTTCGGGGATAGCCGCCTTGGCAGAAGGGCGTGACGGGCGGCCTTGGAGAGCGACAGGCCCTTGATGCGCTGGGCTGCCCAGTCGGCGGAGATCTCTGTGCAGGGCATGCCCCACACCTTTTCGGTGTAGCTCTTGAAGAACATCTGATAGAGCCGGCCGCCGAACTTGCGGGTCACCCATTCCTCAAGATTGCGCGGGGTGGAGTGAGCCGTGAGCCTGGCCTTGGCATAGGAGGCCACCGAAAGGAAGGAGAGTCGCTTGCCAAGATTGCTGATCACCTCCGAGGCATCAAGCGGGTAGTTGTAGAACTTTCCTCGATAGTAGATGCGAGATAATCTATTGCGGGTCAGCATGTCGTGAGGGAGGATCTCGCTCCACAGCGACTCCACCTCCTTGGATTTCGAAAAGAAGCGGTGGCCGCCGATGTCGAAGCGGAAACCCTTGTAAACCTCCGTGCGGGAAATGCCGCCGACGTAGTGAGGATCTGTTTCCCAGGCATCGACGGCGATGCCTGCCTGACTGAGGAGGTAGGCGGCAGTCAGGCCCGCCGGTCCAGCCCCGATGATGCCTACATGCATTGAGGTCACATCAATGGGCTTGGCGGCTGTATCCCAATTGTGCGATCTATTGTACGGCCTATTGCCCGATGGGCCTCACCATTTCTCTCTGCCGATGACCCACCGCATCCTCCACTGACAACCGGAAAAGCAAATGTCTGCACGTCCATGGTGAGCGCGGCGGATGGGGTGATTGGGCCTGGGCGTTCCGCGATGAGCGTGGTGATCGGCCGAGCTGGCCGTCTGCTCCCCAAGCGTGCTCCCCCCGCTTGCCAACGGGCAGGGCCGGCGCGGACGATGGCCCGGAACCCGATCGTCTTCTTTTCCATGGCCGCCGAACGCAGCTTCATTGCCATCAAGCCCGACGGGGTGCAGCGGGGTCTGGTGGGCGAGATCATCGGCCGTTTCGAGCGCAAGGGTTTCAAGCTCGTGGGGCTCAAGCAGCTCACCCCCAGCCGCGAGCTCGCCGAGGCCCACTACGGCGTGCATCGCGAGCGTCCCTTCTTCGCCGGCCTGGTGGACTTCATCACCAGCGGCCCGGTGGTGGCGATGGTGTGGGAGGGTGATGGCGTGATCGCCAGCGCCCGCAAGCTCATCGGCGCCACCAAGCCGCTGGAGGCCGAGCCCGGCACCATCCGCGGCGACCTTGCGGTGAATATCGGCCGCAACGTGATCCACGGTTCCGATGCCGCCGAGACCGCAGCCTTCGAGATCGGGCTGTGGTTCACCCCGGCCGAACTGAGCGACTGGACCCCGGCCGATCAGGTCTGGCGCGTCGAGCCGTGAGGCACCAGGGCCCAGGCCGGTCTCAGCCCTCCTGGGCCCGTTCCAGCACCGCCCGCCGGAGCCGGGCGAACCGCTGCTCCGCGGTGTGCCGGAGCTCCGCCTTCACCTCCGCGCCATCCCCTTCCGCCAGGCGGGCCCCCTCGGCCAGGCCATGGTTCAACAGCTGGTTGCGGCTCCAGCGCGACAGCACGATCGCCATCGCCCGGAAGAACCGGGCGCCCACCAGGGCATCGGCCGCCAGCCGGCTGCGCAGCCGATCCTTGGGCACCCGCAGCAGCGTGAGGTTGCCCTCCGCCTGCACGCTGGCAGAGGCTTCGTCGCTGCCCCCCAGCAACGACATCTCGCCCAACATCTCGCCGCCGTGAACCTGGCCCACGGTGGTGGTGCGATCGTCCTGCCGCAGGATCACACGGGCGGTGCCGTGCAGCAGGATCAGCAGATCAGGCACCGGTTCCCCCTGCTCCAGCAGCAGTTCGCCGGCGGGAAGCAGGCTTTGGCGTCCGGTCGCCGCCAGCCAATCGATGTCGCCCTCGCTGAGGTAGGCGAACAGCAGCAGCGCCTGGTCTGCTGGGGCGGCGTTCACCCCGGGCCAGCGGTGCACGATCGTGTTCTGGTGCCGCAGCTGGCTGGCCAGCTTGCGGGCCAGCAGTTGGTAGACATCGCGCTCGAGCAGGGGATCGGCGTTCATCGCCGCCGCCAGCTGATCCTCATCCACCTCCCGCAGCTCGCAGCCGGGACCGGCCACTACGGTGGCCACCGGCAGCCTGCCTTCCAGGAAGGCCATCTCTCCGAACAGGGCCCCGCTGCCCAGCTCCGCCAGGGTCGCGGACTCGCCGGGGCTACTGGTGCGCACCTGCACGCTTCCTTTCTCCACCAGGAACAGCACGCTGTCCTGGACTCCTTCCCGCACCAGCTCGCTTCCCGCGGGGACCTGCCGCAACTGGGCATGGTTCCGCAACCAAAGGCGCAGGTGCTCGCCCATGGCGGCGTAGGCGTTGAACGCGGGCTCGGCCACCGGTGGCAGGGACGGAAGGCCCTGCATGATGACTCCGCCAGCTGCATTCTTCACGCGCTGGGCGAGAAGCGGTCCCAACGGAAGGCACGCCGCAGCCGTTCCGCTTCCGGTGATGCCTCCTCCCCGGGGCGGGGAGCCAGGGCGCTGCCGATCAGCTCCGCGGTGATCGCGGCCAGCAGCACACCGTTGCGGTGGTGGCCGCAGGCCAGCGTGAGCCCCTTCAGCGGGCCAGGACCAAGCAGGGGTCCCTCGTCGGGGGTGCAGGGACGGAAGCCCCACCAGCGCTCCATCGGCGGCCAGCCCGTGGCCTCCGGCAGCAGCGATGCGATGCCGTCCTGCAGGGTGCGCTGACCGTCGGGGGTGAGCCCTTCGCGGAAGCCCGCCTCGGGTTCGCTGGTGGCCCCCACCACGACCAGCCCATCCTCGCGGGGCACCAGGTAGGTGCCGGGACCGAACACCACCCGCTTCAGGGCCTCGCGGGGGGCTTGCAGCGACAGCATCTGCCCCTTCACCGGAAACACCGGCAGCCCCGGCAGCAGCCGGGCGCTCCAGGCGCCACAGGTGAGCACCGCCTGCGTGGCCGCCAGAAGATGGTCGCTGCCGTCGGCCCGCCGCAGCCGCACCCCCACCAACCGCGGGGGGACGCCATTTCCGTCGGCGGTCAGCAGCTCCACCACCTCCGCGCCTTCCTCGAACGCCACCCCCCGCTGCACGCAGGCCCGTTCCAGGGCGCGCATCAGCTGGCGGCGGTTGTCGATCTGGCCGTCCTGGCGGAAGAGCAGGCCCGCCTGCCAGGCGGCCCCGATGCCCGGCACCTCCTCCTCCAAGCCAGCGCGGTCGAGGGCCTCGCCCCAGGCGGCGGTGGGGTAGGCGTCGCGCTCAACCGTGGAGGCGAAGGGCACCACGATGCCGCAGGGGCGCAGGCCGCAGCCGAGGCCGCTGTCGGCTTCGATCGCGGCCACCCAGGCCGGCACCAGCGCCAGCGATCGCTGGCCAAGGACCAGCAGATCCCCGCTCAGGCCCTCGGCATGGGGCGCCAGCATCCCTGCCGCCACGAAGCCGGCCGCCTCGCCGCGCCGACGGCTCAGCACCCGCACCGCCAGGCCACGGCGCGCCAGCCCGTGGGCCAGCGTCAGGCCGATCAGGCCCCCACCGAGAATCAGCAACGGCTCAGCCTGGCGCATCGCTCCGCTTCCGACCGGCGGGTCCCCATAGGATCGCCCCCAATGTCGACCAAGGCCGATGTCGGGTGCGCTGCCGCTCCTTCTGGCTACAGCGTCGGCGGAGGACGGCGCTCCCACCCTGCTGGTCCATGGCCAGCCGCTGCCGGTGGTGCTGGTAGTGATCGGCCTCCTGCTGGTGGCCACCCTGGCGATCCGCCGCTTCTCGGTGCGGCTCGGCACCCCGGCGATCCTCGGCGTGCTGCTGTTCGGGCTGCTGGTGCCCGAGCGCTATGCCCTGTTCCATCCCACCACGATCGCCAACATGCACACCGTGGGGCTGTCGATGCTCCTGTTCTATGCCGGGCTGCAGACCAGGCTGCGCACGATCCGCGGCTTCCTGGAATACGGGCTGGTGCTGGCGATCGGTGGGGTGGTGCTCTCCTCCCTGTTGCTGGGCCTGATGATCTGGGCTGCGCTCACGTTCACCTCTTCCGGCATCCAGGTTGGTGACGGGCCCATCCCACTGGCTGTGGCCATGCTGATCGCCGCCTGCCTGGGCTCCACCGATGCCGGCGCCACCCTGAGCGTGCTGGAGCAGGTGCGCGACCGCATGCCCTCCAGGCTGCGCCACCTGCTGGAGTTCGAGTCGTCGCTCAACGACCCCACGGCGATTCTGTTTCTCGGCGTGGTGCTGGGCCTGGTCAGCAAGACCGGCCTCGCCCCGGACCGAGTGCTGCTCGAAGAGGCCCGCCTGTTCATCCAGAACATCGGCTCCGGTGTGCTGATCGGTGTCGTGCTGGGCTATGTGTGCCGCTTCTGCCTCAACCGCCTGGTGCAGCTGCGCGAGCAGCTGCTGCTCTTCTCGCTCGCCTTCGCCGCCATCGCCTACGGCGCCTCCACGATCCTCGGTGGCTCCGGCTTCCTCTCCGCCTATGTCACCGGGCTGTTCCTCGCCAACCACACCTACGCCAACCCGGAGATCAGTCCCGTCGCCCTGCGCGATGTGCTGGCGCCCTTCAACACCCTGATGGAAGTGCTGATCTTTTTGGTGTTCGGGCTCGCCACCAGCCTCACGCAGCTGCTGCCGGTGATTCCGATCGGTGTGCTGGTGGCCCTGGCGATGATGCTGGTGGCCCGGCCGCTGAGCGTGCTCGCCTTCCAGCCCCTCTCGCCCTTCAGCCTGCGGGAGTCCCTGCTGGTGGCCTGGTGCGGTCTGCGCGGCGCCGTGCCCCTGGCCCTCGCCCTGGAGATGCTGCACCAGATCCCCTCGGTGATCGGCCTCGGCCCAGGCGTGGCCGAAACCCTGGCCGGCAAGGTCGAAGGGATCGTGTTCACCGTGGTGGTGATCAACCTGCTGCTGCAGGGCCTCAGCCTCCCCTGGGTGTGTCGCAGCCTCGGCCTCAGCGGCGACGCTCTCGGTGGCCCAGCCCCCGCCGCCCCGCTCCCATAGGATCGGCCTTCGAGCTGATCGGCACCGTCCATGGCACAGAAGGGGTCTGCCAACGCCGCTCCGGCGGGCGATGGGGCCTGGGAAGCCGTGATCGGTCTGGAGACCCACGTGCAGCTGGGCACCGCCAGCAAGATTTTCACGGCAGCCTCCACCGCCTTCGGCGACGACCCCAACACCCACATCGATCCGGTGGTGTGCGGGCTGCCGGGCACCCTGCCGGTGCTCAACCGCAAGGTGCTGGAGTTTGCGGTGAAGGCGGCCCTGGCCCTGAACCTGAAGGTGGCCGAGCACAGCAAGTTCGACCGCAAGCAGTATTTCTATCCCGATCTGCCCAAGAACTACCAGATCTCCCAGTACGACGAGCCGATCGCTGAGGACGGCTGGATCGAGGTGGAGGTGGCCGAGAAGGGCAAGGAGACCTACCTGAAGCGGGTGGGCATCGAGCGGCTGCACATGGAGGAGGACGCCGGCAAGCTGGTGCACGCCGGCAGCGACCGTCTGGCCGGCTCCACCCACTCGCTGGTGGATTACAACCGGGCGGGCGTGGCCCTGGCCGAGATCGTCAGCAAGCCGGATCTGCGCACGGGCCGGGAGGCGGCGGAGTATGCCTCCGAGATCCGCCGCATCATGCGCTATCTCGGGGTCTCCGACGGCAACATGCAGGAGGGCTCGCTGCGCTGCGACGTGAACATCTCGGTGCGGCGGGGGCCCGATGCGCCCTTCGGCACGAAGGTGGAGATCAAGAACATGAACTCCTTCTCCGCCATCCAGAAGGCCTGCGAGTATGAGATCCAGCGCCAGATCAAGGCCTACGAGGCCGGCGAGCCGGTGGTGCAGGAAACCCGCCTCTGGGATGAGGGCAAGCAGCTCACCAAGAGCATGCGCTCCAAGGAGGGCAGCAGCGACTACCGCTATTTCCCTGAACCCGATCTCGGCCCGATCGAGGTGAGCGACGAGCAGCGTGAGGCCTGGCGCGCTGAACTGCCCGAGCTGCCCGCCGCCAAGCGCCATCGCTACGCCGAGGAGCTGGGCCTCTCGATCTACGACGCCCGCGTGCTCACGGATGAGCGCTCCATGGCGGAGTATTTCGAGGCGGCGGTGGCGGCCGGGGGCGATCCCAAGGCGGTGGCCAACTGGGTCACCGGCGACATCGCCGCCCACGTGAATGCCAACCGTCTGCCGATCGCCGAGCTGCCCCTGCAGCCGACCCAGCTGGCCGAGATGGTGCAGCTGATCGAGAACGGCACCATCAGCGGCAAGATCGCCAAGGAGATCCTGCCCGAACTGCTGGAGAAGGGCGGGTCTCCCAAAGGGATCGTGGAGGCGAAGGGGCTGGGCATGATCAGCGATCCCGCTGCGATCACCGCCGTGGTGGAGGAGCTGCTGGCGGCCCATCCCGAGGAGGTGGAGGCCTTCCGCGGCGGCAAGAACAAGCTCCAGGGCTTCTTTGTGGGGCAGCTGATGAAGCGCACCGGCGGCCGGGCCGATCCGAAGCTGGCGAACCAGATCCTCAGCCAGAAGCTGAAGGGATGATCCGGCCGGGCGGCAGGCCGAGGGCGCGCTCCACCCCCGCCCCCAGCTGGGCGCGGTTCGTCCGGTTGTCGATCACCACATCCGCCAGGGCTCGTTTGCGCGCCAGCGGCCACTGAGCGGCGATCCTCCGGCGGGCCTCGGCCTCGTCGAGCCCTTCGCGCCCCATCAGCCGCTGGAGTTGCTGCTCCTCGCCGCAGTCCACCAGCCACACCTCGCTGCAGAGCCCCTCCAGCCCCGCCTCGAACAGCAGCGGGATCATCAGCACCACCACGGGTTCCTGCCGCAGGCGTTCGAGTTCTGCGGTGAACCGTGCCCGCACCAGCGGATGCACCAGCCGCTCCAGCCAGGCACGCTCGGCGGCGTCAGTGAACACGATGCGGCCGAGGGCGGCCCGGTCGATCGCCGGCTGCGGGAGTTCCCCGGCACTGCGGGCCTGCACCCGCTCGCCGAAGTGGGCCAGGGCCTCCTGGGCGCCAGCGCTGCCCGGTGCCAGGGCTTCGCGGGCGAACTGATCCGCATCCAGCACCGGCAGGCCCCGCGCCGCCAGCAGCGCCCCCACCGTGCTCTTGCCGGTGGCGATCCCACCGGTGAGGCCGATGCGGCGCTGCGGTGGCTGGATCATCGGCCGTTCCTCCACAGCAGCCGCCCCAGCAGGGCCAGCAGGTCGTCTTCGTCCTCCAGGTCCGAATGCCAGAGGGCCTCCGCCGCCTCCTGTTTGCGCTGCCGCTCCTCTGCCTGTCTGGCCTCGGCTTCCTGTTCCTGATGACGCAGGGCGCCACCGGCCCGGGTCCACTCCAGCAGCTGCCGCAGTTCGCCCGCCTCGAGCCAGGTGCCGTGGCTGCGGCAGCGATCCACGATCACGCCGCTGCGCCTGCCGAACAAGCTGCGATTCATCATCGTGCCGCAGGTCGGACACGGCAGGTAGCGCAGGCGGCCCGGGCCGCTGCGGGGGTTTTCCGCCAGCCGGTTCAGCAGGGGTGTGTCGACCTCCCACACCGGTCCCACCGCCTGGCGGAGCAAGGCGTCGAGGGCGCCGCGCTCCAGGAACATCCCCAGGCAGACGGGACAGCGATCGAGGGGCAGGTCGGCGGCGGCCCCGATCCGGATCGTCTCCAGGGGGCCGTGGCCCTCCGGGCAGCTGAGATCGGGCCGGAAGCCGTCGCTGGCCGCGCGGGCCCAGCCCTGCAGATCCACGTCCAGCCGGCTGCCGCAGTAGGAGCAGTGCAGATCCCCCTCCGTCAGCGGAGCGGAGCAGCAGGGGCAGTTCATGCCGTCTCCTGCGAGGGAGGAGACAGAGGCGGTGCCGAGAGGGGTGGCGGCAGAGGCGGTTTGCCCGCCCCACGCCCCGGGAGAGACTCGCCGCCGAGGACGCGGCTGCTGCGCCGGTCGAGGGCCGCCTCCACCTCCGGCGGCAGGGTGAGGTTTTCGATCAGCAGGGTGGGCATCTCCAGGCCGTACTCCTGCACCTCCTCCGCCAGCCGCAGCCGCAGATCACGGGCCAGTTCGTCGTAATGGCCGGCCAGGCTCGTGATCGGGTGCTCCGCCTTCCCCAGCAGATCGGCCAGGCGGCTCACGATCAGGTTGCGCAGCTGCTCGGTGATGGCGTCCAGCCCGAAACGGGACTGGCTGCCGGTGATCTCCCGCACCAGCCAACCCGGATCGTTGACCCGCAGGGTGTAGGTGCCGAAGCCCCGCAGCCGCACCGGCCCGAGCTCGGGGTCGCGCACGATCAGCGGATGGCGGGTGCCCCAGCGCAGATCGGTGAACAGGCGCGTGGCCACAAAGATCACCTCCGCCTTGAACGGGCTCTCGAAGCCATAGGGCAGGCAGAGGAGGCTGGTGAGCAGCGGCAGGTTGCGGGTGCTGAGCCGGTGGCGACCCGGGCCGAAGCCATCGGCGATCCGCCCCTCGTTCACGAACACCGCCCACTGCCCCTCGCGCACGATCAGCTGGGCGCCCATGCGGATGGCGCCGCCGTGGCGATCGAAGCGCCACACCAGGGTGTCGCGGCCGCCGCCCGCGGCCAGCGGTTCCTCGTCCGTCCACTCGATCACGTCGATGAACGTGTCCCGCACCTTCTGCCAGAGCCGGTCCATGGGCGGTCGCTCCGGGACGGCGGATCACCGGTTCAGGCTAGGGAACGGGGAGACCGCCGGCTCCCGGCCGAGCCGATCGGGCGGGACGGGAAGATGAGCGCATCCGTTCTGCCGCCCCGTGAACGCTGCGTTGTCGTCCGCCTCCGCCTGGCAGCCCATTGCCGGGGGCATCACCGCCCCGGCCGCTTTCCTGGCCGCCGGCATCACCGCCGGCCTGAAGCCCTCGGGCAATCCCGACCTCTCGCTGCTGCTGGCACCCGAGGGGGCTGTGTGCGCCGGCACCTTCACCGTCAGCCGGGTGCGGGCGGCCTGCGTCGATCTCTGCGCCGAGCGGCTGGCGGCCTCCGGCGGCCATGCCCGGGCGGTGCTCACCAACTCGGGCCAGGCCAACGCCTGCACCGGTGAGCGCGGCCGCAGCGACAGCCTCGCCGCCACCGCCGCCCTGGCCGAGCGGCTGGGGCTCGACGAGGCGGAGGTGCTGATCTGCTCCACCGGCGTGATCGGCGTGCCGATTCCGATGAATACGCTCACGGCGGGGCTGGATCCGCTGGTGGCGGCCCTCTCGAGCGAGGGCGGGGCCGCGGCCGCCCAGGCGATCCTCACCACCGACCTGGTGGCCAAGGAGATCGCCCTGGAGGCCGACCTGGGCGGGCGCCGGGTACGCATCGGCGGCATGGCCAAGGGCTCGGGGATGATCCACCCCGCCATGGCCACGATGCTGGGTTACCTGAGCTGCGACGCGGGCGTGCCGGCCGAGGCGTGGCAGGCGATGGTGCGGCGGGCGGTGGAGCGCTCTTTCAATGCGATCACGGTGGACGGCGACACCAGCACCAACGACACCTTCCTGGCGTTTGCCGCCGGCGAGCCCCTGGGCCCCGAGCACTGGCAGGCGCTGGAGGCCGGCCTGACGGCGGTGTCGCAGCACCTGGCCCGGGCGATCGCCCGCGACGGCGAGGGGGCCACCTGCCTGATCGAGGTGCGGGTGGAGGGTGCCCCCGACGATGCCGCCGCCATCACCGTGGCCCGCACGGTCTGCGGCTCGTCGCTGGTGAAGTGCGCCGTGCACGGCCGCGATCCCAACTGGGGCCGGATCGTGGCGGCCGCCGGCCGGGCCGGAGTGGCTTTCGACCCCGACGCCGTGGCTCTGTGGCTGGGCGACCACCAGCTGATGGCCGGCGGCCAGCCCCTGCCGTTCGATCGCCCCGCCGCCAGCGCCTACCTGCGCGCGCGGGCCGCCGGCGCCTACCTGGCCGACGACACGGTGGTGATCCGTCTGCGGCTGGGGGAAGGCCCCGGCCGGGGAACCGCCTGGGGCTGCGACCTCTCGGATCAGTACGTGCGCATCAACGCCGATTACACGACCTAGGGCGCGCGGGTGTGCCCACGGCAATGCCCGTGCTCGTGCCTGTGCCGACTCCCTCACGGATGACGATGTCGGCCATCCCAGCGGTGATGACGCGCAGATGCTCCACCAGCTCCTGCACCAGGGCGCGGGTGCGCGGGTGCTCGGCAAACTCGGCGGGCACCACCAGAACGTCGCCGAAGACGATGGGGAGCTCGATGGGCAGCACCACGTGGTCGGGGCCATAGCTGGGGAGCGTCAGCGGCGAGGCGATCCCGATGAGCAGGTCTTCCACCGGCAGCGAGGAATGCCGGGCGTCCCCACGGCCTTGGCCGTCGAGGCCGAGGGACTTGATCAGGGAGGCGAACACCGGGAAGGACTGAACGGGCAGGGGCAGCAGCGGATAGGCGCGCACGTGGTCCAGGGTCAGGGATGGGCCCATTTCCGCCAGGGGATGGCAGTTCTTCACCGTGAGCTGACAGGGCATCGAGCAGAGCCTGATGGGCGTGAGTTCCGGATCATCGGGATGGTCGGGGGCGGAACACAGCCAGCCGTCGATGACGTGTTGCTTGAGGAGTGAGCGGGGTTGCTCGTACTCCAGGTAGTTCAGGTTGCCCTTGATCCACCCTTGCAAGGCCAGGGCTGAATAGGAATCACGCATCCAGTGCTGCCCATCCAGGCGCAGGGGAAGATCGTGATCCCAGCGATACTTCTGATGAACGTGCCGTTCAGCATTCAGCAGGGTGATATCACCGCTGACCCGCCACTCTGCCGATTTCTTGGTGAGCGAGACTCCAAAGATACGCTGACACTTTTTGGCATCGCGGCTGATCGTTGACTGGTGGCAGTTCAGGAGGTCAGCGGCGCGTGCTCCCGTTCTCAGCCAATGCAGGTAGTCGAATGCAGCCAGGCAGCCAAGCTCAACCAAGTCGTTGGGTTAACTGGACAGCTCATGCTTACCGTGATGCCGCCCGTGGTCAAGTCGGTTCGATGCGCTATGCGCAATGCGTATAGCATCAGTTGTTGTCGTGTGCGCAGCCCACGCAGATCTCGATTTCCGGGCATTGGCGGGTTACGTCGCTGAAGCAGCGTTCCAGTCGGCTGAGAAGCTCCTCCAGCCGGTGATGACCCAGAAAGTCCCTGTGCACCACCAGGGCATCTCCGGACGCGAAGGGCAGATGGAGGGGGAGCCGGCACAGCTTGCCGCCGCTGATGTGCATGCTCAGAGGCGTGCCGTAGCCGATCACGAGTTCGGACTCGGTTTTCCCTTCCCATCTGTCCCTGCGGTAGCGCCTCATCCTCACCTCGTTGTTCCACAGGCCCATGCCCTTCAGCGCAGCTTCCACCAGGGGATAGGAGCCGGTGGGCAGGGACAGGGTTGGATACTCGGCGATGTCCGCGTAGGTGAGGGACTTGCGCTCCAGCAGGGGATGGCCAGGGGCGCAGGTGAAGAACACGGGCATGCGCGTCAGTACGATTGTGGCCAGATCGGGTTGTGCTGAAGTCGGTAGATCGGGAAGGCCCGCGATCCAGCCATCGACCACCCGATCCTGAATGAGTTGAAGATTGCGCTGGACGCCGACGATGTCCGACCGGCCCAGGATCCAGTCCCCCGGGAGGTACGCTTTGGCAACAGGCGCACTCCAGTAGGTGGCTTCGAGGCGCAGTGGGCGGCGTCCGCGCCTGCGGGCCAGCTGGTGGACGTATCGCTCGAGCTGAAGACAGCTTGCATCGCCGCACAGCTGCCACTCGCCATTGACTCGCTCCAGGGTCAGATCGAAAACTCTGAGTGCCTTTGCGGAGTATCGACTGACAGTGGATTGACTGATCCCCAGGCGCTTCGCCACCTCTTCGCCTAACCCCAGCCACTGAAGACCGTCGAGTGCCTGGAGAACATCAAGTTCGACCACAAGAGGGCTGAGGGGCTCACTTGAGGTTAGGAACGCACATTCGTTTCATCCCGCCGGGATGCATCAGCCCCCCTGCAGGGCAGGAGCCAGGCCCCGCTTCCGCAGGAAACGCAGCAGATCCTCCATCACGAGCACGGCCCCGGCGTCACTGAGATGGTTGTCGTCGTCATAGAGGGCCTGGCCACGGAGCAGCCGCGGGCAACCCCCCCCGGAGGGGGGGCAGAGGGAAGCGAAGGCATCAAACACGATGAGGTTGGGGAGGCGGCGTGCCAGGGCATCGCCTCCCTTGCGCAGCGCCGCTCCTGTCTGCCGCCGTTCTGTCCCGTCGGTTGCATCGAGGCAGGGGGCCTGAGCCCGAGGTCGGAACCATTGGGGCGTGCAGGCGTCGATCGGGGCCAGATCGGGGAACTCCGGGGTCGGCAGCATCAGCACGAACAGGCTGCGGGGATGGGTGGCCACCAGTTGCTCCAGATCGCCGAACCAACGGGTGAGTGCGGCCTGGCGGGTGATCGCTTCGTCGCTGAGCGGATCGCGGTGAAGGGCCTGGCCCGCCGGCGGGGCGAAGCGGGCCGGCACATCGAAATAGAGCGAACTGCGCAGGGCCAGCACCACAGCCCCCTGGCCGCTCGCCGGTAGGGGGAATTCGCGCCATCGCTGCTCCATCGCCAGGCGGGCTGAGAGGTTGCTCAGGCGGTCCTGGCCGATTCCCGGGTTGATGTAGTTCAACACGGGAAAGGGCATGCCCGCCGTGCTGGAGACGTCAACGCGCACCCCCTGCTCACGACAGAGGACCCCCATCGCCTGGCGGAAGTGGTTGGCGTGACTGTCGCCCACCACGTAGAGGCGGAAATCCTTCGCTCCGTCGCAGCGCCGCAGGGTCGCCGGCATCGGTCGTGCGGCCGGGCGCTGGCCCAGGTACAGACCTTCGCCCGCCCGGGCCAGACCCAACATCGCCAGGGTGCCGGCGCCGGCCATCCCGAGGCCCAGCCCGATCGTTGCCAGCGGCTTCACCGTCCAGCGCCGACGCCGCAGGGGTTCCTCGATCCAGTGCCAGGAGGCGGCCCCGAGGGCGCCGATGGCCAGCACCTGGATGGCCAGGGCCATGCGACCGCTGCCCACGGTCCAGCGGCCCAGGGTCAGCACACTCCAGTGCCAGAGGTAGAGCGAATACGACATCCGGCCGATGAGCACCACAGGCCCCTGGCTCAGAAGGCTGTGCACTCTGCCTCCGGGGGCGAGACCAGCGATCAGGAGGGCGGTGAGCACCACCGTGACGGGAATCGCCACGGCCGCCAGCGAGGCGGGGAGCCACAGGCAGGCGAGCAGCGCAGCAAACACGGGCGCCGGCGGTGGGATGCGCGGGCGGCGGCGGCTGGCGAGGGCCAGCAGGCAGCCCGACCCCAGCTCCCAGAACCGGGCCGGCGTCAGGAACCAGGCCGCGGCGGGATGGTGCCGGCTCCACCAGAGGAACAGTCCGAGCGATCCCACCGCCAGCACCGTCAGCCATCGCGCCAGACGCCGACGCCCCTCGGCACTGCCGCGTCCGAAGCCACTGGCCCCCACCAGCAGGGGGAACAGCAGATAGAACTGCTCCTCCACACCCAGCGACCAGGTGTGCAGGAAGGGCTCGAGAGCCGCTGGACTGCCGAAGTAGTCGGTGGCCTGACGGAGCAGGGGGAAGTTGGAAAAGCCGAACAGGGCCCGCCAGCCCACCCCCAGCCGCTGGCCCGGATTGGGATCCACCAGCCGCAGCCAGAGTCCTGTCACCAGCACGCACACCAACAGGGCCGGCAGCAGCCGCTGGATGCGTCGCCGCCAGAAGTCGAGGGCCTGGCCGAGGGCATCGGGGTTGGGCCGCGCCGCCAGGGAACGGGTGATGACGTAGCCCGAGATCACGAAGAAGACATCGACCCCCAGCCAGCCCCCCGGCAGCCAGCGGCCATCGATGTGATTGAGGATCACCGCGAGCACCGCAACGGCCCGCAGACCGTCGATCTCCGGGCGGTAGTTCGCAGTTTCCGGTCGGTCGCGCTCCCCGACGGCTGCGGAGCGGTCGGTCATGGGAGGACCGGCAGGTCGCGGGATCGTACGCCCCGCCAGCCCGGACCCAGAGCTCCGCGGGCGACGGCCCGGCAAGATGGCTCCACATCGGCTGCCGCCCATGGTTCCGGCCCCTCCGCCCCCGCCCTCCGGTGCGGTGAGCCCCCGCCTCCGTCGCGGTGGCCAACGGGCTGGAACGTCGTCCTGGAACTTGCCGGTATGGCTGATGCTGGGCTTCTGCTTCGGCATCGGCTACGGCCTCACCCAGCGGCTGATCGAGCTGCGACCGGGCGAAGGTCTGGGCGGGCAGCAGCCCTTCGGCGTCAAGGCGTTCCCGGGAACGGGCCTCGAGGGTCTGCGCCGGAGTCACCGGGCCGACAGCCGCAGCCTGCGTGCCGACCTCGACGCCCTGGAACAGGAGCGCCTCAAACAGAAGGAAAGCCAGGAACTCGAACGTCGTCAGGCTGAGATCGAACGCCGCGATCAGGAGGAGCTCGAACGCCGCGAACGCGAGAACGAGCGCCTGCGGCTGGAGGAAATCCAGAGCCCGCCGGAACCGGCTCCCGATCCCACCCTCGACGCCGTACCGCCGCCCGAGCCGCTCGAGACCCTGCCACCGCCTCCCTCGAGCGGCCAGGGCACCGTGGGGGATCCCACGGTTCAGCCCTGATCTGCCACAGTTCGGACATCCAAAGCCTCGGACATGAGCGCGCCGCAATCTCTGCTTCAGGCCGCCCTGAACCGCGTCATCGCCCGGGTGGGCAGTGGACTCGCGGATACCGCAGCCGGGCTGGCGGTGATCGCCCAGGAGGCTCCCACCCGACTGCAGGAGGAACTGGGCCTGTTCTGGGAGGAGGTGCAGCGCGAAGCCGAGCGGCTGGAGCGTGGCGATGCCCCCTTCCCATCCCCGCCCGCGCCCACCGACGATCCCCAGGAGCAGATCGATGCGCTGCGGGCCCGAGTGTCCGAAGTTGCCCGCCGCCTTGAGCGTGAGCCCCGGGGTCCGGGTTGATGGCTGCCTTCACCCTCCCCGGGGGGGGGCTGGCCCGCCTGGGTCGGCCGCTGCGGATCTGGCGTCTGGCCCTGCAGCTGCTGCTGGGCCTGTGGTGGGACAGCCGCCGCTGGACCTATCGGGGTGGCTGGACGGCCGAACGGGCCGCCTCCCGACAGCGTCGTCGCGCCCGCTGGCTCACCGCTCAGTTCCTGGAGCTGGGCTCGGCCTTCATCAAGGTGGGCCAGCTGCTCTCCGCCCGCCCCGATGTGCTCCCCGCCGACGTGGTGGAAGAGCTGGCCCATCTGCAGGATCGGGTGCCGGCCTTTCCGTTCGCGGTGGTGGAGTCGATCCTCGAGCAGGAGCTGGGGGAGCGTCGGGCCGAGATCATCGACATCGAAGTCGACCCCCTGGGCTCGGCCAGCCTCGCCCAGGTGCACCGCGCCAGCCTGCGCAGCGGCCGGCAGGTGGTGTTCAAGGTTCAGCGGCCGGGGCTGGAGCGCCTCTTCCGCCTCGATCTGGAGGTGCTGCAGCAGGTGGCGGCCGCGGTGCAGCGCCATCCGGTCTGGGGCCGAGGCCGCGACTGGGTGGGCATCGCCAAGGAATGCCGGCGGGTGCTGCTGCGTGAACTCGACTTCCGCCTCGAGGCCGAGCATGCCGCCCGCTTCCGCCAGCAGTTTCTCGATGATCCGCTCATCCGCATCCCGGCGGTGGTGTGGGAGCTGAGCTCCCGCCGCGTGCTCTGCCTCGATTACGTGCCCGGCATCAAGATCACCGACCGCCCCGCCCTGCTGGCGGCGGGGGTGAACCCCTCGGCGGTGGCGGAGAAGGGGGCGGCCAGCTACCTGCAGCAGCTGGTTCGCTTCGGCTTCTTCCACGCCGACCCCCACCCCGGCAACCTGGCGGTGGCCGCCGACGGCGCCCTCATCTACTACGACTTCGGCATGATGGGGCAGATCTCCGAGCGCCTGCGCAGCCGTCTGGGGCGCATGGTGCGCGCGGCGGCTTCCAGAGATGCGTCGGCCCTGGTGGAGGAACTGCAGCAGGCGGGGGTGATCGCCACCGGCATCGATCCGGGGCCGGTGCGGCGGCTGGTGCGGCTGATGCTCACCGAAGCGCTCACGCCGCCGTTCGATACCAGCGTGCTCGATCGCCTGTCCGGCGACCTCTACGACCTGGTCTACGGCCAGCCGTTTCGCCTGCCACCGGAACTGATCTTCGTGATGCGGGCCCTTTCCACCTTCGAGGGGGTGGGCCGCAGCCTCGATCCGGCCTTTAGCCTGGTGGCGATTGCCCGTCCCTACCTGCTGCCCCTGATGACTGCCGGTGGAACTGGGCCCAACGACCTCTTCAACGAACTGACCCGCCAGGCGGCGGATGTGGGCAGCCGCGCGCTGGGGATTCCCCGTCGCCTCGATGAGAGCCTCTCGCGCATCGAACAGGGGGATCTGCAGGTTCAGATCCGTGCCGGCGAAACCGACCGGCTGCTGCGCCGCCTCGCCCTGGCCCAGCAGAGTGCGGGGCAGTCGTTCCTGCTGGGAGCCCTGGGGGTGGCCGCGGCCCTCCTTGCCGCAGGTCCACGGCCGGTGTACACCGTTGTGCCCCTGCTGCTGGGGCTGCCGGTGGGCTGGGGCTGGCTGCGGGTCCAGGGGCGGCTGCGCCGCGACGGCCGGATCGATCAGATCGCCGGCCCGCCGACCTAGCTCCCAGCTCTGTCCCCCCAGCCCGCGGACTTCCGCCTCAGGCCTGGGGCGCCGCCGGCACCTGACCGTCGGGTGTGAGCTGATCGATCACCTTGGGCAGGTTGCTGGCGATGAAGTCCGCCGCCTGCTTCGGGTCGATCCCCAGCTGTTGCGCGAACTGCTGCACCTGGCTGCTGCCGAGCACCTGGTTGATCGTGTCGGCGGTGATCGCCTGGTTCTGTCCGGTGCTCACCCAGCTGGTGAACACCTCGCCGGCGCCGCCATTCTGAAACTTCTGGGCCAGACCCGTCACGCCGCCGTTGCTGCGCAGGAAGTCGTTGAGGACCGGGGCCTTGTCGCCGGCAACGGCACTGACGACGCTGCCGATCAGATCATCGAGAAGGGCCATGGAAAGGGGTTAGGTAAGCAACCGAGCTTCAGCATGGCCATGGCCGCCTGGGATGGCAGCCCCCTGGGTGGCAGCCCGTTCACTCCCAGCTGAATCCCTGATCGCTCCAGGCCACCGGATCCTCGATCGGCTCCAGATGGGTGAACACATGCGAGCCGGGCAGGGCAGCCGTGATCTGCGCTTCCAGCCGCTCGCAGAAATCGTGGCCCTCCTTCACCTTCCAGGCCCCCGGCACCAGCACGTGCAAGGACACGAAACGCCGGGCTCCCGCCTGGCGGGTGCGCAGGGCATGGAAGGCGATGCCTTCGCCGCGGTGGCGGGCCAGAACGGCTTCCACCGCCGCTTCCTCCTCCGGCGGCAGCGAGCGATCGAGCAGGCCGGCGGCGGTTTCCCGCAACAGCCGCCAGCCGGTGCCCACGATGTTCACCGCCACGGCGATGGCGATCAGGGGGTCGAGCACCGTGAGGCCGGTGATCTTCACCAGGGCGATGCCCACCACCACCCCCACGGAGGTCCACACATCGGTGAGCAGATGGTGGGCATCAGCCCGCAGGCTGATCGAATCGAGGCGCCGACCCGCCCGCAGCAGCACCCGGGCCACCGCCCCGTTGATCGCCGTGGCCGCCAGCGAAAGGATCAGGCCCAGGTTCACCTGCTCCAGGGGCTTGAGATCGAACAGCCGTTCACTGGCCGTGACGGCGATGCCCACGGCGGCCACCACGATCAGGGCGCTCTCGATGCCGCTTGAGAAGTACTCGGCCTTGGAGTAGCCGAAATGGTGCTGCCGGTCCGCCGGCCGGGCCGCCAGGGTGAGGGCCCAGAAGGCCGCAAGGGCCGACACCAGGTTCACCCCCGACTCCAGGGCGTCGGAGAGCAGGCCCACCGAGCCGGTGAGGTGCCAGGCCAGGGTCTTCAGGCCGATGGTGGCCAGGGCCGCTACGGCCGAGAGCAGGGCGTAGGAGCGGGGCGAGCGACCGGCCATGGGCGCCTCAGCCCCGGCCGCGGGGGCCCCGGTCCTCCACTCCGGCGTAGACGGCCTGGCTGCCGAGTTCGTCTTCGATGCGGAGCAGCTGGTTGTACTTGGCCACCCGGTCGCTGCGGCTGAGGGAGCCGGTCTTGATCTGGCCGGCGCGGGTGGCGACCGCCAGGTCGGCGATGGTGACGTCTTCGGTTTCGCCGCTGCGGTGGCTGATCACGCTGGTGTAGCCGGCGCGGCCCGCCAGGTCGATCGCCTGCAGGGTTTCGGTGAGCGAGCCGATCTGATTCACCTTGATCAGGATCGAATTGGCCACGCCCCGGTCGATGCCCTGCTGCAGGCGGCTGGTGTTGGTGACAAACAGGTCGTCGCCCACCAGCTGCACGGTGCGGCCCAGCCGCTCGGTGAGCAAGCTCCAGCCCTCCCAGTCGTCCTCGGCCACCCCGTCCTCGATCGAGACGATCGGGTAACGGCTCACGAGAGCCGCCAGCTGCTCCACCATCTCAGCGCTGGTGTAGCTGCCGCCGCCGAAGGCATAGCGGCCATCCTTGTAGAACTCGGTGCTGGCCACATCCAGGGCCAGGGAGATCTGATCCCCCGGACGGTAGCCCGCCTTCTCGATCGCCTGCACCAGGATGTCGCCGGCGGCGTCATTGCCCAGGTCGGGGGCGAAGCCGCCCTCGTCGCCCACGGCGGTGCTCATCCCCCGCTCGTGCAGCAGGCCCTTGAGGGTGTGGAACACCTCGGCACCCATCCGCAGGGCCTCGCGGAAGCTGCCGGCGCCGTGGGGAACGATCATGAATTCCTGGAAGTCCAGGCTGTTGGAGGCGTGGGCGCCGCCGTTGATCACGTTCATCAGCGGCACCGGCAGCAGGTTGGCCAGCGGCCCGCCCAGGTAGCGGTACAGGGGGAGGTTCAGGCCCCGGGCGGCGGCGTGAGCGGTGGCCAGGCTCACCGCCAGGATCGCGTTGGCTCCCAGGGCGCTCTTGTTATCGCTGCCGTCGAGTTCGTTCATGGCGGCATCCACGGCCGCCTGATCGAGGGCGCTGAGGCCGCAGAGCGCCGGCGCGATGCGCTCCTCCACGTTCTCCACCGCCTTGCTCACACCCTTGCCGAAATACTGGCCAGCGTCGCCGTCGCGAAGTTCATGGGCTTCGTGGGCCCCGGTGCTGGCGCCGCTGGGCACGATCGCCCTGCCGCTCGCCCCACCTTCGAGATACACCTCGGCCTCCACGGTGGGTGTGCCGCGGGAATCGAGCACCTCCCGGGCCACGATCGAGTCGATGACGAGGTCGAGGGAGTCGTACACGGGCAGGGACGTCGGTCCGGCCGATCCTATGGGCCCCCCCTCTCCGGTCCGATGTGACCGTTGGTACGGCGCGCCGGTCGTCTGGACAGAATGGTCCGGTCCCGTTTCGGCCCGGCCCCATGCGATTGCTCCACACCATGCTGAGGGTGGGGGATCTGGATCGCTCCCTGGCCTTCTATGTGGATGTGCTCGGGATGCGCCTGCTGCGCCGCCGCGAGAACCCCGCCTACCGCTACACCCTGGCGTTCGTGGGTTACGGCGACGAGAGCGACACCGCCGTGCTCGAACTCACCCACAACTGGGACACCGATCACTACGAGCTGGGCACCGCTTACGGCCACATCGCCATCGGCTGTGACGACGTGGCCGCCACCTGCGCCGCGATCCGCGACCGCGGCGGCACGGTGGTGCGGGAACCCGGGCCGGTGAAGGGGGGCAGCACGGTGATCGCCTTCGTGGACGATCCGGATGGCTATCGGATCGAACTGATCGAGCTTTCCTCCCGGGCCGCCACCGCCTGACATGCCCAGCGACACCTACGCCTCCGCCGCTCCGGCCAGCCTCACCGCCGACCCCGACCGTTTCAGCGACGCCGCCTGGGATCTGCTGCTCGCCAGCCAGGACCGGGCCCGCCGCTGGCGCCACGGGGCGATGGACGTGGAGCATCTGCTGCTCACGCTGCTGCAGGACCGGAGCTTCGCCTCCTGGATCGATCCCCTCCCCCTCGACACCGACCGGGTGCTGGATCGGCTCGAGGCCTTCTGCGCCGAGCAGCCCGAAGCGCCCGACGACACCCTCTACATCGGTGAGGCGCTCGAGGATCTGCTCGAGGCGGCCGACCGCCGCCGGGGCGCCTGGGGCTCGCGTCTGATCGACGTGCCCCACCTGCTGCTGGCCCTGCTCGACGAGCCGCGCCTGGCCGCCGGCCTGCTGGCCGACGAAGGCCTCAGCGAGGATCTTCTGCTGCGGCAGCTGCGTCCCACAGCCGCGCCGCGCCGCGTCGCGCCCCAGCCGGAGGTCCCCCCGGCACCGCCCCCGGTAGCGGCGTCGCCGCCGGCGGCCCCTTCCCTGCCCCCTCTGCCCAGCCGCCGGGGCGACGACTGGATCGATGGCGACCGGGCTGCTCCGGCCTCGCCGCCGCCCGCAGCCGCTGCGGGGACCCCCGAGCCGGTCGGGATGCGTCTGGAGCCCGCGGACGCTCCGGAACCGGGAGCGCTCGAGCGCTACGGCCGCGATCTCACCGCCGCCGCCCGGGCCGGTGCCCTCGATCCGGTGATCGGCCGCGACACGGAGATCCGGCGGCTGATCCAGGTGCTTTCCCGGCGGAGCAAGAACAACCCGGTGCTGATCGGCGAGCCCGGCGTGGGCAAGACCGCCGTGGCCGAGTCCCTGGCCCAGCGCATCGTGGCCGGCGAGGTGCCGGATTCGCTGCGCAACCTGCGGCTCGTTGCCCTGGATCTGGGGGCCCTGATCGCCGGGGCCAAGTTCCGCGGCCAGTTCGAGGAACGGCTGCGCAGCGTGCTGGAGGAGGTGCGTGAAGCCGACGCCGGCGATGGTGGCGGTGTGGTGCTGTTCATCGATGAACTGCACGCGGTGGCCAGCTCCGAGCGCTCCAGCGCCGATGCCGGCAGCATCCTCAAGCCGGCCCTGGCCCGCGGCGACCTGCGCTGCATCGGCGCCACCACGCCGGAGGACTACCGGCGCACGATCGAGAAGGATCCGGCGCTCGATCGCCGCTTCCAGCAGGTGGTGATCCGCGAGCCCGACCGCGACACCTGCCTGCAGATCCTGCGGGGTCTGCGGGAGCGCTACGAGCTCCACCACGGGGTTCCGATCACCGATGGCGCCTTGGTGGCCGCCACCCGCCTGGCCGACCGCTACATCGCCGACCGCAGCCTGCCGGATTCCGCCATCGACCTGGTGGATGAGGCCGCCGCCCAGCTGAAGATGGAGGTGACCTCCAAGCCGCGGGTGGTGGAGGAGGCGGAGGCCGAACTGCGGCGGGTGGAGCTGGCCCTGCTGGCGGCGGAAACGGCGCCGCTGGAGGAGCGGCTGGAGCGGCAGGAGCAGCGCCGCCGGGCCCACGAGACCCTCGAGGCCCTGCACCGCCGCTGGGCCGAGGAGCGGGAGCGGCTGGCGGAACTGCGGGAGCTGCTGCAGCAGGACGAGGGTCTGCGCCAGGCCATCGCCGAGGCCGAGCGCGATGGCGAGTACGAGGAGGCGGCCCGGCTGCGCCACGACGCGCTCCATGGCGTGCAGCAGCGGCGGGCGGCCCTGGAGGCCGAGCTGCAGGGGGATCCCCTGCTGCGCGAGCAGGTGGAGGAGGGCGACATCGCCGACGTGGTGGCCCGCTGGACCGGCATCCCGGTGCAGCGGTTGCTGGCCGGCGAGCGCCAGAAGCTGCTGGAGCTCGAGCAGCGGCTGGGGCAGCGGGTGATCGGCCAGCCCGAGGCGGTGGCGGCGGTGGCCGCGGCGATCCGGCGGGCCCGGGCCGGCATGCAGTCGCCCACCCGACCGGTGGGCTCGTTCCTGTTCCTCGGGCCTACCGGTGTGGGCAAGACGGAGCTGGCGAAGGCTCTGGCCGCCGCGCTGTTCGACGAGGAGGAGGCGCTGGTGCGGCTCGACATGAGCGAATTCATGGAGCGCAATGCCGTGGCCCGGCTGGTGGGGGCGCCCCCCGGCTACGTGGGCTACGAGGAGGGCGGTCAGCTCACCGAGGCGGTGCGGCGCCGGCCCTATGCGGTGCTGCTGCTCGACGAGGTGGAGAAGGCCCATCCCGAGGTGTTCAACCTGCTGCTCCAGGTGCTCGACGACGGGCGGCTCACCGACAGCCAGGGCCGCACCGTCGACTTCCGCCACACCGTGGTGATCATGACCAGCAACCTGGCCAGTCGGGCGATCCTGGAGCGGGCCCGCGCCGCCGGGGCGGAGGGAGAGGCCGGGGAGGAGGAGGCTGATCGCCGGCTCGAGCAGGCCGTTGATGAGGCGCTGGCCCGCCAGTTCCGGCCCGAGTTCCTCAACCGCATCGATGAGGTGATCCGCTTCCGGCCCCTCGGCCCCGCCGACCTCCAGCGGATCGTGCGCCTGCAGCTGGCCGAACTGGCCGGCCTGCTGCGGGAGCAGCAGCTCGCCCTGGAGGTGGACGAGCAGGTGGTGGCCCTGCTGGCCCGCCAGGGGTATGAGCCCGAGTACGGCGCCCGGCCCCTGCGACGGGTGCTGCGCCGCCGGATCGAAAACCCCCTGGCCACCGAGCTGCTGGCGGAGCATTTCCGTGGTGCGCGCGGGGTGCGGGTGGAACCCGGCGGGCAGGAGGGTGCCCCGCTGTTGTTCCGGGCGCTGCCATCCGAGAGCGGGGAGGACGTCCGTTAGGGTGGTTGTTTGCGATGCGTGACGGCGCATCCCAGCGTCTCCCCCCCTGTGGATCCAGCCACCACCCCACCCCCCAGCCGCGCCGATGAACGGCCCGAGCCGGCCCTCGACGCGCCTGCCGCCGCCGAGCCGCCCCTCGGCCCTGAACCGGAGGGCGGTTTCATCGCCGCAACGATGGAAGAGCTGCGCAAGGTGGTGTGGCCCAGCCGCCAGCAGCTGTTCAGCGAGTCGGTCGCGGTGATCCTGATGGTTGGCCTGTCGGCCGCGGCGATCGCCGCGATCGATCGCTTCTACAACTGGCTGTCGCTGCAGGTGTTTCGTTGATGTCCTCCCCTTTGTCTGCCGTGTCCGAGATCGATCACGACCATCCCGAGGTGCTCGAGCTGCCGGCCACGGCCGATGAGAGCGCCGCTGCCGCCGATCCTGCTGGGACCGCCGGCGAGGGTGTCGTCAGCGCCGAGGGGGAGCAGCCGGGTTCCGAGAAGCCTCAGGTGGCTCGCTGGTATGCGGTTCAGGTGGCTTCCAGTTGCGAGAAGAAGGTGAAGGCCACCCTCGAGCAGCGGGCCGTCACCCTGGGGGTCGACAACCGCATCCTCGAGATCGAGATCCCCCAGACGCCGGGTGTGAAACTGAAGAAGGACGGCAGCCGCCAGTCGATCGAGGAGAAGGTGTTCCCCGGCTACGTGCTGGTGCGCATGATCCTCGACGAGGACACGATGATGGCGGTGCGCAGCACCCCGAATGTGATCAACTTCGTGGGCCAGGAGGAGCGGCGCGCCACCGGCAAGACCCGCGGCCACATCAAGCCCCGGCCCCTGAGCCGCTCGGAGGTCGATCGCATCTTCAAGCGGGCGGCCGAGAAGAAGCCGGTGGTGAGGGTGGATCTGGCCGAGGGCGACCAGATCCTGGTCACCGCTGGTCCGTTCAAGGACTTCCAGGGCGAGGTGATCGAGGTGTCCGGGGAGCGCAGCAAGCTCAAGGCCCTGCTCTCGATCTTCGGCCGTGAAACCCCGGTGGAGCTCGAGTTCTCCCAGATCAGCAAGCAGAGCTGATCCCCCGGGCCGGCCGTCTCCCTGCGGAGGACGGCCCTGGGTGGCACCGATCGGTCCCACCGGCCCGCCGTCCCCCCACCGGGCTTCGGCGATCCGCAGCTCCCTCCGGGGAGTACGTTCTCTGATTCCCCTGTGGAATCCGCTCGTCTCCCTTCGGGGAGCTTCCCTCCCTCTTCGGGGAGGTTCCGTCCCCGCTTCCGTCAGGGAGCCCCTCCGTAGCCCAGCCGATGGCCAAGAAAGTCGTAGCCGTGATCAAGCTGGCCCTCGATGCCGGCAAAGCCAACCCCGCACCACCGGTGGGTCCCGCCCTCGGTCAGCACGGGGTCAACATCATGGCGTTCTGCAAGGAGTACAACGCCCGCACCCAGGACAAGGCCGGGTACGTGATTCCGGTGGAGATCTCGGTCTTCGAGGACCGCAGCTTCACCTTCATCACCAAGACCCCACCCGCCTCGGTGCTGATCTCCAAGGCGGCCGGCATCGACAAGGGTGCCGCCACCTCCGCCAAGGGATCGGTGGGTGCGATCAGCCGAGCCCAGCTCGAGGAGATCGCCCGCACCAAGCTGCCCGACCTCAACTGCAGCAGCGTCGAATCGGCGATGCGCATCATCGAGGGCACCGCCCGCAACATGGGCGTCGCCGTCAAGGAGTGAGCCCGCTCCGGCTCCATGCCGGAGTCGCCTGCTTCCCTTCCATTCACCTACCGGGGGAGACCGCAACCGGTCGCTCGCACCCCTTCCCTCCATGCCGAAAATCTCCAAGCGTTTTGCCGCCCTCGCCGCCAAGGTCGAGGATCGTGCCCATGAGCCCCTCGAGGCGATCGAACTGGTGAAGGCCAACGCCACCGCCAAGTTCGATGAAACGATCGAGGCCCACGTGCGTCTGGGCATTGATCCCAAGTACACCGACCAGCAGCTGCGCACCACCGTGGCCCTGCCCCACGGCACTGGTCAGACCGTGCGCATCGCCGTGATCGCCCGGGGTGAGAAGGTGGCCGAGGCCAAGGCCGCCGGCGCCGATCTGGCCGGCGACGACGATCTGGTGGAAGCGATCGCCGGCGGCGCGATGGATTTCGACCTGCTGATCGCCACCCCGGACATGATGCCCAAGGTGGCCAAGCTGGGCCGGGTGCTCGGCCCCCGCGGCCTGATGCCCAACCCCAAGGCCGGCACCGTCACCACCGATCTCGGCGGGGCGATCAACGAGTTCAAGGCCGGCAAGCTCGAGTTCCGCGCCGACCGCTCCGGCATCGTGCACGTGCGTTTCGGCAAGGCCAGCTTCGCCCCTGACAAGCTGCTCGACAACCTCAAGGCCCTGCAGGAAACCATCGACCGCAACAAGCCGAGTGGCGCCAAGGGCCGCTACTGGCGTTCGCTGTATGTCACCTCCACCATGGGACCTTCGGTCCAGGTGGACTTCTCCGCTCTCCAGGACATCAAGAAGGAGAGCTGAGGCCAGAGGCCGCCGGCCGCGCCCGGCTGCTGGAGTGCCTGCTCCAACCCCGTCCTGCTCCGGCAGGGCGGGGTTCTGGCTTTCTGGAGCCGGCGCCCTGGCCTGAGGGGTGGGTTCTGCTGTAAGTTCAGGAGCTGGCTTCGGCCAGAAGGGCACGCGCCCTACCCGAGACAGCAGGTGGTTGTTCCTGGCCCGGCACCGTGCCGGATCCGGATCACGTAAGTCCTGCCGAGGTGCACGCGAACGCTTGATCCCATGGAGAGAACCCTCGTGCGAGGGCGCTCGAACGGAATGAAGCGGCAGCGGCCTCGAGGTGCTTTCGGGGCCGTGTCCGGCTTGTTCCCTTCCTCCGTTCCACATTCCCATGGGCCGCACGCTGGAGAACAAGCAACAGATCGTCGAAGAGCTCAAGGGGCTCCTCGGTGAAGCCGAAATGGCGCTGGTTCTTGATTACAAGGGCCTCACCATCAAGGAGATGAGCGACCTCCGGTCGCGTCTCCAGGCGGCTAACGGCGTCTGCAAGGTGACCAAGAACACCTTGATGCGCCGGGCCATCGATGGCGACAGCGCCTGGTCGGAACTCGACTCCCTGCTCACCGGCACCAACGCCTTCGTCCTCGTCAAAGGGGATGTGGGCGGTGCGGTGAAGGCCGTGCAGTCCTTCCAGAAGGACACGAAGAAGTCGGAGGTGAAAGGAGGCCTTTTCGAAGGCAAGCTCCTTTCCCAGAACGACATCAAGGCCATCGGGGAGCTGCCCTCCAAGGAGGTGCTCATGGCGCAGATCGCCGGTGCGATCAATGCCGTGGCCACCAAGCTGGCGGTGGGCATCAACGAAGTTCCCTCCGGCCTCGCCCGGGCGCTCAAGCAGCACGCCGACGGCGAGGGAAAGGCCGACTGAGGCCTTCCACCTTTCCCGAACGTTCCATCGGGCTCTCCCCGATCGATCCGTCCATTCCCCCGATCTGTTGCTGATTCTCAACCATGTCCGCTACCACCGACCAGATTCTCGAACAGCTGAAAACCCTCTCCCTGCTTGAGGCTTCCGAGCTCGTCAAGCAGATCGAAGAGGCCTTCGGCGTGTCCGCCGCCGCCTCCGCCGGCGTCGTCGTGGCCGCTGCCGCCCCCGGCGCCGCCGCCGAGGCTGTCGAAGAGAAGACCGAGTTCGACGTGATTCTCGAGAGCTTCGACGCCGCCGCCAAGATCAAGGTGCTCAAGGCCGTCCGCGAGGCCACCGGCCTCGGTCTGGGCGAAGCCAAGGCCCTCGTGGAGGCTGCCCCCAAGGCCGTCAAGGAAGGCGTCTCCAAGGACGAAGCCGAGGCCCTCAAGAAGGCCATCGAAGAAGCCGGCGGCAAGGTCGCCGTCAAGTGAGCCCGCGGGGGGCCTCCCTCCGGCCCCCTGTTGTGCTGCCAGCAGCCGGCTCCTGCGGGAGCCGGCTTTTTTTTGGGGGCGAGGGACAACTCCTCACAGGCTCCTCAAAGCCTGGCCTGCCTGGCCCAATAAAAAACCCCGCCGATGGCGGGGCTGATCGTTTGGAACGGTTTCCGGGAGTCTGTCCTCGTTTCGACCCCGGAAGGATCGTCCCGCACTCCTCACACTTCGGAACGTTACGGGTGCTGGCCGGGAAGGAGGAGGAGGGTGTTGCCGGTGCTTCAACTGGCCTGGTACCGGAACGGCCCGCTCACTCCTGGTAGGGGATCACCTGCAGCGCCACCGCCCGGCCCGGTGGCGTGACCGGCGCCGCTTCGGGATCGGTGGTGGCAGTCGACCAGGAGGGGGCGCTGACCTGCCGCGCCTGACGACGACCGCCGCTGGTGGCGCTCAGGGCCTGATCCAGCCGGCTCATCCGCTCCGCCCGCGGCGGCACGGAGGTCCGATCCCTGCGCACGCTCCGGCCTGCGGGGGTCACGGCGGCCAGGGCCCGCTCCAGCGAAGGGGGTGCCCCCGGCGGCGGTGGTGCCACCAGCCCGGCAGGGGTGCTCATGGCCTGCAGCTCCGACAGCGGCGAGGCGCTGGCGAAGTAGAGGTGATTGAGGGTCTGGCTGCCGTAGCTGCGCCGCTGCAGTTCCCAGCCCGGCTCGAGCTGGAGGGCCACGAAGCCGTCGCGGTCGCGCAGCGGCACCGGGGCCCGCCCCACCACCAGCACCGCGCCCTGGTCGGGGTCAAGCGCCTGGAGCTGCAGGGTGGAGCCCACCTGCTGGACCCGCAGGCGGTGGCTGGAGCCCAGATCCTGATCCCCCACCCTGAGCGAGTAGCCGTTGCTGTCGAGATAGCGGGCGCAGATGCCGGTGAAGTTGAAGCGGTTGAGGCTGGGATCCACCAGTCCGTCGCTCCGCGGCTGCCAGCAGAGAGGGGCGGGGCGGAGCTGCTCGAGCACCAGCAGGCTCCAGTCGCCGCTGCCCACGGGCTTGGCCAGCACGGCAAAGCGCGAGGTATCCACGGGCTGGGCCTGGAACAGGCCTGCGGCCCTCACCAGGGAGGGCCCCAGGGCCGGGATGGCCGAGACGACCAGGGACAGTCCCGCCAGGGCCAGGTAAGTTCGCTTCATGGTCAGGACGCCAGGGCCTTCGGAGCCTGGGTGAAGAGACCCATTGAACCGGAGCTGGCAAGGGGTGGGGATGGCGAAGCAGCCGATGCGTGTGGTGGCCGCCGCCTGCGACGGTGCCTGCAGCGGTAATCCCGGCCCCGGCGGCTGGGGTGCCCTGCTTCGTTACGAGGATGGCTCCCGGCGGGAACTGGGTGGGGCCGACGCGGCCACCACCAACAACCGCATGGAGCTCACGGCCGCCCTGGCCCTGTTCGAGGTGCTGAAGGACCAGGCCTGTTCCCCCGATCTGGTGATCCGCACCGACAGCCGCTATCTGATCGACGGGTTGCAGAAGTGGCTGGCCGGCTGGAAGCGCAAGGGCTGGCGCACGGCTTCCGGAGGGGCGGTGCTCAACCGCGACCTGTGGGAGCGGCTGGATGCCGCCCGGCTGCCTGGTGTTTCGCTGGTGCACGTGCGGGGCCACAGCGGCGATCCCGATAACGACCGCTGCGACGCCATCGCCGTGGCCTTCGCCCGCGGGCAGCGTCCGGTGCTGGCTGCCCCCGGCAGCCGGGCGAGAGCGACGCCGATCGAGCCGGAGCCCGAGTCGGCGGCGGACGACCCGGCCCCGGCGGAGCTCCAGCAGCTGCTGGGCCGGTTGGAGCTGGCGGAACGCCTGGCCCAGGGGGGCTATGGCCTCACCCTGGTGGAACTGGCCCGGCTGGTGGACATGCCGATCCGCAGCCTGGAAGGCCGCAGCGCAGCCTGGACCTGGCGGGACTGGCGGGTGCTGCCGATCGACGGCAACCGCTGGCGCCTGGAGCGCGACGCGGGAGGATTGGCGTAAAGGGAGTGAAGGAGGGCACGATGCCGAGCCATCCGGCGGAAGGAAGACCCCCCGGCGGCACCGAGGCGCTCTACCGCCGCTTCGTCGGCCCGTTGCTCAACCGCGACGACGGGGCAGACGCCGAGCAGCTCAGCCGCCTCACCCTGACCACCCTGGGCCAGGTGGCCCTGCGCCGGAACTGGCCGCTGGTGCGCGGCACGCTGGAGGGGCTGGGTGCCGAGCTGCAGCGGCGGGATCCGCGCCTGGAGCAGACCCTGTTCGGCTGCCGCTTCCCCAACCCGGTGGGCCTGGCGGCCGGCTTCGACAAGAACGGTGTGGCGGCAGCGGTGTGGGATCGCTTCGGCTTCGGTTTCGCCGAACTGGGCACCGTCACCTGGTACCGGCAGAGCGGCAACCCCCGGCCGCGGTTGTTCCGCCTGGCGGAGGAACGGGCCGCCCTCAACCGGATGGGATTCAACAACGACGGCGCCGAGGCGATGCGCCGCTGCCTGGAGCGCCAGGCGCTGCCAGCGGCGGGACAGCGGCCGGCGGTGCTGGGCATCAATCTGGGCAAGTCGAAGCTCACGCCCCTGGAGCGGGCCCCCGACGACTACGCCTCCTCGCTGGAGCTGCTGGCACCCCTCGCCGACTACGCCGTGGTGAACGTGAGCTCGCCCAACACCCCGGGGCTGCGGGATCTGCAGGACGAGACGCTGCTGCGACGCCTGGTGGAGCGTCTGCGCCGCCTGCCCGGCTGCCCGCCCCTGCTGGTGAAGATCGCCCCCGACCTCGAGGACGATGCCATCGATGCGATCGCCCGGCTGGCCTACGAGGAGGGGCTGGCGGGGGTGATCGCCGTGAACACCAGCCTGGATCGGCTGGGCCTGGCGGAGCGTCGCCTGATCCAGACCGGCCGGCCGTTGGCGGAGGAGGCGGGAGGGCTGAGCGGCCGCCCCCTGCGTCGCCGCGCCCTTGAGGTGCTGCGCCGTCTGCGGGCCACCGCCGGTCCGGCCCTGCCGCTGATCGGCGTGGGCGGGATCGATTCCCCGGAGACGGCCTGGGAGCGGATCACGGCCGGGGCTTCGCTGGTGCAGCTGTATACCGGCTGGATCTATGAAGGGCCCGATCTGGTGCCGGCGATCCTGGAGGGTCTGGGACGCCAGCTGCAGCTCCACGGCCTCGCCACGATCACGGACGCCGTGGGAACCGGACTTCCCTGGCGCTGAGCGGGCTGCGTCCTTGTCCGGATTTCGGTAGGTTCATCACTAATGAAAAGTGAATGAGGCGGATCGGGTGTTCTCCGGGCTGATCGATGAGCTCCAGGACCGCCTGCGGCCGATCCGGTCCCAGATGTTCCCGTCGCTGGTGCTGCTGGAGCTGAACGACAACGCTCTTCAGGGCCAGGTGCTGCGCGGCAGCCAGCCCGAGCCTGTCACCCTCGATGTTCCACTGCCGCCGCTCACCTGCAAGCAGGGCATGCCGCTGGAGAAGGAGCCCCTCGGCGATCTGATCGGCGACCTTCTGGTGCGCGACAACCTGCTCGACAAGTATCTGATCGTGGCCCTGCCGCCGGCCGGGGTGCAGTGGCGGGTGGTGGCCTGGCCGTTCGAGGAGCTGCCGGAGGATCCGGTCGATGCCCTGCGCCAGGTCGATCCCGACCTCCGTCTCCCCTTCGCGCTGCAGGAGGCCACCCTCGACCTCCAGCCCCTGCCGCCCCGTGCGGGGGAACCGGCACGGATGCTGCTGGCCGCCGCCCCTACGGCCCTGGTGGATGCCTGGGTGGATGTGTTCAACCTGGCGGGGGCCCAGCTGGAGCGGCTGGCACCGGCCCAGGCCTGTCAGTACCTGGCCTTGCTCCCCCTGCTGGCGGAGGCCGAGGATGACGAATTGATCGCCGTGCTCGATCCCCGGGAGGAAGGCTGCCGGCTGCTGGCCCTGCGGGCGGGACTGCCGGTGTTCGAGCGGGTGCTGCCGATCGGGGATGAGCCCCTGCGGCTGGAGTTGGAGCGATGCCTGGCTTTCCTGCAGCGCCGCGATCCCCTGGCCCGGCGGCTGAAGCTGCTGCTGGCGGCTCCCTTTGCGCTGCCGCCGGGACTGGAGGACGACCTGGGCACCACCGCCGAACGGATCGTCTGCGAGCCCTACGGCTCGTTGGTGCTCAAGGGCCTGGCGGTGAGGGAGGCCAGCCGATGACCAGCCTGAAGGCGCCGGTGCTCGACCTGCTGCGGGAGCGCCGGGAAAGCCTGGGGGTTGATTCGCTGGCGGAGGCGCTGGCCGATCGGCCGTCGCTGGTGCGTCGGGGCGTGCTGATCGGCGCTGCTTTGGTGGGCACGGTGCTGGCGGCCCTTGCCCTGCTGTTTGTGAGCCACCAGGTGGTGAAGGCCCGGATGGGCGAGCTGGTGCAGTACGAAGGTCAGGCCGATGCTCTGCGCACCGAGCTGCAGGCTCGGCGGACGCGGTTGGAGGCGCTGCTGGCCACCAACCGCCGCCTGGCCGAGCAGCTCACCAGCGTGCGAACGTCTTCAGCTCTGCTGTCCGAACTGCAGCTGCGCACCCCCGAAGGCGTTCAGCTGCTCAGTGCCGCCGCCGGTGAGACCGACCTGGTGATCCGCGGGCGTGCGGATGATCCGCTGGCCTTCGCCCGGATCAACGCGATGCAGCTGGATCTCAAGGGCTCACCCTTCCTGATGGGCGAGCAGGTGTCGCTCCAGCGGCTGGAACGGCAGAACGAGACCGCGACCCCGGAAGACCCCTGGCGGCGGCGGGGTCTGCCGCCGCCGGTGGTGTTCCAGATCACCGCCCCCTTCGCCAGGCTCGAGCCCCAGCAGAAGTTGAACCTGATGCGTCGCCTGGGCGCCGACGGCATGGCCAGGCGCCTGCAGCTGGTGCAATCGGAAGGGCTGATGCCGTGACCAACCTTCAGCAGGGCGCCCCCCGGATTTCGGCTCGTCTGCTGCGGAGGCTGTGGCTCGGGCTACCGGTGGCGGCGGGCGGCGTGCTGACGGCCCTGCTGGTGGGATCGCTGCTGATCCCTCAGTGGCTGGCCTTCCGTCAGGACGCTGAGCGTCTGCGCCAGTTGCAGGCCCTGCGGGAGGAGGTGACCCTGCTGCGCGGCCAGCTGAAGGTGGTCGATCAGCAAGATGAGAAGGGCGAGGCCCAGAAGGTGCGTCTGGTGGAGCTGGTCACCGGCCGGGGCGACCCGGGGACGTTCCTGGCGATGCTGGATCGCGAAGCGCGGGCCACGGGCGTGCAGCTCGATCTGTACGAGCCCCAGGCCCCATCGCCGGTGGCCCCACCCCCCACGCCCCGGCAGAACCCGGCTGGCACCCCAGCTCCCGCTACCGGACAGCCGCTGCCAGGGGCGAACGCGGCAGCACCTGCCGCTGGGGCCCCGCCAGCGCCACCGGGCGCCCCGACCGAGATCGAAGGCTTGCAGCGACGCACCGTGCTGATGGCGGCCCGGGGCTCCTACCCCGCCCTGCTCAACTTTCTGCGGCGGGTGGAGGCCCTGAGCATCCTCGTGGTGCAGAACAACCTCAACGTGAGCCTCGAGGAAGCCAAAACCGTGGATCCGAAGGTCGGGGCCAAGCCACCGGTGGTGGTGCTGAAGCTGGCCTTCAACCTCTACACCCGGCCGCCGGAGGCGAAGGCCGCAGCGGCTGCTGCCGCTCCAGCGGCCGGGGCCCCGCCTGCCGCGACCCCGTCGCCCCCACCGCGCTGACAAGGCCTCTTCCGCCCTGGCGCCTGGCCCCTGGGGCGTGGTGGACCCTTCGGGTTCCCGGTACCATGCGCCGGTTCCCCGGGTGGGCGGTCCCTTGCGCCAGCGCAGCATGCAACGAACCCCGGGCTCCCTCCGCTGCGCTCCGCTCCTGCTGGCTTCGCTGCTGGTCGCTGCTTCAGCCCTGGACCCTGCTGCTGTGCGGGCCCAGAGCCAGGCCGGCACCTCTGTGGTGATTCCTCCGGGCACCCGCCCGCTGCAGATGAAGGTGCGGCGGCTGCCGGATTCGGTGGAACTGGTGATTGAAGGGGTGGGCACGGCCCCCCAGTTGCAGCAGAGCGTGAGTGCCAGCGGCTGGCAGGGCCGCCTCACCACCTCGACGCTGTCGGTGCTGCGGCGGGGCCCGCAGCGGTTGTCGCTGCCGGAGGCGGGGCTGCAGAGCATCGACATCGACGGGGCCGGCACGGCCTTCCGCCTGGCGGTCACGCCGGTGGCCGGCTTCCAGGTGAACCGGCCGCTGGTGAGCGCCGACGGCGTGAACCTGATCATCAGCTTCCCGGCGCCGGTGCAGCCTTCGCTGCAGACGCTGCGGCCGAATCTGCGGGAACCGGGTCGGGTGGCCCAGCCGGTGTACGCACCGCCGTTGCAGCCGCGCGCGGTGGCACCGCCGGTGGGCGACATGGCGGTGGGCACGATGATGATCGCCAACCCCAGCTACGTGAACGTCAGCGGGCCATCGGTGACGATGACGCTCAAGAACGCCCCGGCGAAGGACGTGCTGATGGCGCTCAGCCGTCTGGGGGGCTACGGCTTTGTGTATGTGGATGAATCCATGGCAGGTGCACAGCCAGCTACCTCGGAGGTGGCCCAGGCACGGCCGATCTCGATCGCCTTCCGCAACGAGAACTACGGCCGTGCGATCAACTCGGCCCTGATGGCGGCCGGGATCCAGGGCAAGCGGGAGGGCAACACGATCTTCGCCGGGCCCAAGGTGCTGGGCAAGAGTTTCGGCGCCCAGCTTTCGAAGGTGTACCGCCTCAATCAGGTGTCGTCGAACTCGGCCGCCGACTACCTGGCCAACCTCGGCGCCACGGTCACCAAGACCAACGTGATCACCACAGCCGTCACGCAGGGCGTGGCCCAGAACCAGGCCGTGCAGGGCGGCCCCAACTCGGCCACCACCGTGGGCGGCACCCAGACCTCCGTGGAGGCCTACGGCGCCTCCACCGGCCCGCTGGTGGGTCTGCAGGCCACCAGCGATTCCCGCCTCTCCACGATCACCCTGGTGGGTAATCCGTCTCTGGTGTCTGTGGCGGAGCAGTATCTCAAGCAGCTCGATCTGCGCCAGCGCCAGGTGGCGCTTTCGGTGAAGATTCTGGACGTATCCCTGGATAACGACAAGCAGATCGACAACAGCTTCGCCTTCCGCTATGGCAATAACTTCATCGTCAACAACAGCGGCCAGCTCCTGGGCGCCTTCGGCAGCGCGTTGCCGCCCACCGATGAAGCTTTCGGGCGCGTGGTGGATCCCGACACTGCCATCGAGGTGGATCAGGATGGCCGAGTCACCGTCACTGCAGAGGCTGGGACCAATGCCATCGGCGGTGCCCAGTTCGGAACTCAGAATCCCAGAGCGGATGTCAGTGGCTTCTTTGCGGGCACCAGGCGCAATCCAGGGCTGTCCTACGCGCGTGACAACTTCTACGACTTCGTGAGGGCCCAGATCGAATCCCGCTCCACCAAGATCCTGGCCAGTCCCACCCTGATCCTGAGCGAAAATCCTGAGGAGTTGCGCACTGGGGAAGACCAGTCCGCGGTCAACATCCAGGCCCTGGGTACGTCCAATGCCGGTTCAGTCGGTGGTGATCTGGCCACCATCGGCCGCACCAAGGCCAATGAGTCGTACGTCACCGTGGGCGAGCAGGTGATCACCAACTACACCGTTCAGGCCGGAGAGAACGGAGCCTCCGCCACGTGCCAGCCAGAGTTCGGCATCTCCGGCCTCACGTTCGGCGCCCGTGTCTCCAAGATCGACGACAACGGATTCGTGACCTTCTCGATGTCGCCGGCGATCTCCGCCACGGTGCGTACACAGGACGTACCCAACTGCGGCCCTATCGACATTCTCGCGGTGCGGCGACTTGATACCGGCAGTGCCCGGGTGCGCGATGGTCAGACCCTGATCCTCACCGGCGTCATCTCCGATGCCGACAGTCAGATCGTGCGCAAGTGGCCGATCCTCGGGGACATGCCCATCGTTGGCCAGTTCTTCCGGGATTCCAGCAGCAACCGGGCCAAGCGGGAACTGGTGATCCTGGTCACCCCCCGCATCATTGATGACGGCGAAGGGGGAACCTTCGGTTACGGCTACCGGCCGAGCACCGAGGATGCCCGCCGCTTCATGGGCGGCGCCAATTGAGGGTCTTCGCCCCTACAGCGCCATCGGCACCAGGAACTTCACCGCCAGCGGGGCCAGGGTGGTGGCCAGACCCATCGCGCCGTTGAGCAGCTGGCCGCCCATGCCGTTGCCGCCACGGTTCTTCCCGGGCGCTTTCTGAAGTTGGGCCGAGACCTGGCGCAGTTCCTGGGCCGTGGTGACATCCCCCCCCTGCTCGTAGAGGGAGGCGGCGTAGTCGAGGTCGGCAACCGCCAGTTCGATCTTGCCCTGCTCGCTGCGGGCGATGCCCCGGGCCACCCAGCTCACCGGAGCGTCGGGCTGTTGGCGGATGGCTTCGCCGAACAGCCGCTCGGCCTCGGGTTGGCGGCCGGCCACCGAGGCTTCCACACCAGCGTTGTGCAACGCCGGATAGCTGAGCTGGCTTGGTTCCACGCCTCGCGCCTGCTCCCAGTGGCTGCGGGAGAGGGCGCCCGGATCGAGCTGGGCGCCGCTGAGATCGCTACGGCGCAGGTCGGTGCCCTCCAGGCGCGCGCCTCGCAGATCAGCCCCTCGCAGTGAGGCCCCCTGCAGGCTGGTGAAGCTCAGGTCGGCACCGTTGAGCATGGCGCCGTCGAGGCGGGCCTGGCCCAGGTTGGCCCGCTGCAGCCGGGCGCCGCTGAGGTCGGCGTCTCTCAGGTCGGCATGCACCAGGTCGGCATCCTGAAGCCGGCAGCCGGGGCAGCGCCGCTGACCCAGGAGCTTCATCAGATCGCCGTTGTCGGCGGCTCTCGCCGGCGCCAGACACAACACGGCAAGGGTTGCCACCAGGACCAGGGGCAGACGGCCCCGCAGGCCCAGCTCAGGAAGGAGAGCGGCAGATCCAACCATGGCGGGAGCACCTGGGGTGAACCGTTGTAGCCCCAATGGCTTCCGTGTGCAGCCCCCGATGTGCGGGTTCACGGGGCGCACCTCAGGCCAAGCGGCTTTTTGCCATTGGTTTTTGCCATTGGGGTAGTGCCCATTTGCATCCGGAGCGGCCTCTAGCTCCTGCCATGGGACTAGGGTTCATCAACGGAGGTGGTACGCCCAGCCTTCCGGGGAGAGGTGACCGAGCTGGTTACCCCCCACGAATCCAGACCACTCCTTCGAGCACAGGGTGCTCCGCAGAGCCTTGCAGCAGTGGGATGAGGCAACCGCAATTATCGTTTGACAAGGCCCACATAGAGCTGACATGAGTCGTAGAGGGAGTAGTCAAGAAAAGCGACTTTCAATTGGGGAAGTTTTTGAGTAATCCAGTCAACATTAAAGCTTGAGTCTCCGTAGGTTGGTTGCCCAATGCCGCCTGTAGATGCGAATACGAACTGGCCGCTTTGGTGGTTGGCAACCAGGGTTGATGGGTCTATCTGAGAAGATCTGAGAATATCGGTGGCGTGGCTATTCTGTAGCCAAAACTCATAGGGTCTAATCGTGATCACCAACAAGCCATTCGGAGAAAGATGGTTGCAGAGAGCGCTTAGGCAGCAGTAAGTAGCCGTTTCGTTGAGGTGTGTAAATACAGAAAAAGAGTAAATCAAGTCAAACTGGATCTCGCCCACTGGCAGTGTCTGTGGGATTGGGTCGGTGAGGAACAAATTGGTGGTTAAGTCGTGATTGATGCATTCATCAAGAGACTTTTGGTAAGAATCAAGCATGTATAGCCTTCTTGGTGGAGTGAAAAAATAGAATAATCTTGCTAGCCTCCCGTATCCACTGCCGAAGTCCATGATGAATGAATTTCGCAGGGATCTGCCTGTGTATTCGCCGTAGCGCGCTGATGTAATTCGTACAAAGTCTAGCGATTGACTCAACAGGTCCATCCCGGAGGTTCCTGTCCAAAGCCTTTGGGTCTCGGCTGCTGCCATTGAAGGTAGGAGTCGAGATATCTGAGGGCAACCAGGGTTTGGCAGTGAGAACATAATCTCACCAAAGCTGCTCAAGCCAATATCGCGCAACCGTTCAAGGCATTCCTCTCGTGTCGCGATTATGCCACTCTCAATATCCCTTTCTATGGTTCTAAGGATGGTTTCAAATGTAGAGATCACGTTCAGAAGGGTTGATGAATTAGCGTATGCTACACCCATTGCGTTTGGCTCTAGCCTGCGGACTCGCGGCCCAGAGCCTTGGATGCTTCACCGCACGTGCTCCACCCCTGCTGGGATCACCAGGGTTTTACCCCAGGAACGTCGCGTGGGTTCTGGAGGCGTTGTACGCCATCTGCTCCTGAGCTGCCAGCCGCATGGCTGGCAGCGGCGAGACGCAGGGCTCGCCATGACGACTGCGCCAGCATGGCATTGAGCAACTCTTTCAACTGTTCAGGCTTGAGCTCATCCGGGAAGTGACTAAAAATAGCCGGCTATGCGATAGAGCGTTCGCCTGTTGCGTTCAATTGGATTCAGCCGCGGCCCAAGCATCAGCAATGGTCTGCGTCTTCGCATGGACAAGCTACTTAAACCTGGCTTGTTCAGAAGGATTGATGGGTCATGCCTCCTGCTGGCGATAGGAAAGAGCTTGGCGTACCTGTGCACGCGTATTCCTCGGTGTCTTTCTCTTCTGGCTGATCGTCACAGGCTTCCGCCGATGACCACCCTCAGCCGCAGTGGCTTGTTCCTATCAGCCATGGAAGGACCACATGGGCTGTAAGTTGGCTGCCATTGGCTGTTGGAATCTGCCGCCCAGCGGTTTAATTCAACCGCGTGGTAGCTGGCTTCTTGGCCCCATCACTCACACGTTCCTGAGATTACTTGACTGCCACTGCCTGGGGCAGCTTGTAGCTTCCATCCAGAACGGACGCTCCAGGACGATAGACTCGCATCAGGAAGTTCCAGCCCTCGGTCACGTCCAGCCGGTTCTGAACGTCGCCACACAATTCCTTTGACCCGAAAGTAACGGTGAACGTGCCGTCAGCATTCAGCTTTACGTTCGAGGAATTGACGATGTTGTTCTCCGTCTTCATGAAGCCGTCGTTGCCGTATACGGTGATGGACCAGAACGCCTCGTTTTCCGGCACCTTGTAGGTGGCCTTGTGGCATATCTTTGGATCATGGCCCCCGCTGTAATTCAGGTAGGTAGCGTCCCATTCGGGGAAGAGCCCCCATGCCGCCGCGGCAGCGATGTGACGGGTCTTTTCGTTAACCTTACCGCGCGGTCCCTGCATGCCCTTCCAACTGCTGTATTGCGCTGAATCCTTTTCGTACTGCGCCGTAAAGGTCTTCAGCGACGGGAGGTTCCACTGGAACTCGGGCAGTGGTTCGACGCTGTTGGCCGTGATGACGAACTGATCCTGCAACTTGTTGACGAAGGCAATTTCGCCCGGATCTTTGGGATTGACCACCTGGATGCGGATTCCCAGGCCCAGGTATTTTGTGCCCTTCGGCAATTCGTGCGTGCCCGATGTGTAGACCACCGATGGGTAGTAGTGGTCGTTGTCCACGATATACACCCAAGCATAACGATCAGCTGTCAATTCCGGGACGGTGATCGTTGCGCCCTTGGATGTATCAACAACGCCCATGGAGTAAAGAGTGTCGCGGTTCATCCGCACGACATTTTGCTTGTCGAGCGGCGTAGGGCTGCGGAAGTGGTAGAAGCGATTGATGCCCCCCGCCATTTTTACGATCTCGGCGAACTGCCGATCGGTTTCTGCTCGGATGTAGGTCTCCGGCGTCACATTGATGTCAGCTTCCGGGAGGCCTGGTCTCGTACTTTCCATCATGATAATGTCTTTGTTCTTAAGGACTCTGTTTGGGTGAGCAAGCTAAGGAAGCTCTGAGCAACGATGCCGCACAGAGCGACTGGGGCCTTATGTGTTTGGAATGAACGGTTACAGGCCGGGTCGTGAGTGATTTTGACTTGATATGGCCCCTTTTTTGGTGAAATCTCGGCCATTATAGGCAGTTATTGCCCTCAAAAGACACACGATTCCCTCGCTCACGTCTTGCGTAGCAACTCATGGCGAACCATGAACAGGTTCGCGAGCGCTGCCAGCACGTGGACCTTGCAGCCATTCTTGAGCATGCCGCGTAGGCGGATCTTCTGAAAACCGAACTGCCGCTTGATCACGCGGAATGGGTGCTCACCTTTCGCACGGATGTGAGCCTACTGCAAGCAGAAGCCGTTCCGGCTAGGGCGGTTTCGACCAGATCATCCAGCCGTCCTTCCGGGGTATCGGGTAGAGCCCGCCGCTTCCCTGGCCGCATCGCGACACGGAAGCCGATGGCCTTGCCTTTCATCTCTTCTCGCTTCCCGATCCCCTGGTAGCCGGAATCGGCGTAGACCACTGTCTCCTGCCCGTGCAGGAGTTCGGCGGCTGGGGTCAAGTCATGCACATTCGCGGCTGTCGTCTCCACCGAGTGGATATCGATCAACGCCTTCCAAGGCACAACCGCCTCCATCTGAGCCAGAAATCGCTCTCGCTTGGTGCGCTTTCTCGCGGTGCTCTGCTCGTAATCACCGAACCCGAGCTGCTTGCCGCCCATGAATCCAGCCATACTCTGCGATCACAGGGACATTGTCACGTGGATTCACCGGGCGATCCAGAGCTTCCCTAACTTCTCATGTAGTTCAGGAGGAATCCGAAGGTTGAACTTACCTGAATAGTGCCTGCGGGGTTCGACTCCTTTCTCCCTACAGACCTCAAGAAAGACCTCCAACGACTTTTTGAATTCTCTGCGAAGCTCCTCCGGACTGGACCCGTAAAAGTCCGCCCCTCCAGAAAGCCCAAGAATTTCCCCGCGAAACTGATCCGTCTCCTCGTCGTAGTCAATTTTGGCGTGGTAGCCATCCACTTTCATGAGATTCATGGTGTCACTCCGTGTTCTTCAAGCCATTTACGGAGCGAAGCAACAGCACCTTTGTCTGTATCGGGCGATGGGTGGGGCCTGTGAAAGACCCTGACTTCGCCAAACAGGACGACCGCAACTCGGCTGCCCGCCCTCTCACTGACATCCCCACCAAGCTCCTACAACAGGGCTTCGATGTCCATCCACGGCAGGCTGCCGCTTACGGGACGAGAGATGATCAGCTCAAAGGTGCGCTGGTGCTTCCGCTTCATTCCAGCACGGTATTATAATGCGATACCAAATGTGGCTTGCTATCAACGGCTTGCAGGATACGGATAACGCCCGCGATCACCTGGACGCAAGGTGTTTCTTTCTGCAATTGAAGTTCTGATGGTGGCAGCTCAGGTGGATCGCGTTCGGCGGTGTCGCGTCTCTACCGGCAGCGTCTACGAACCTACGCCTCATCCGCAAAGCTCCGGTCACCCCGCTTCGCATCTCACAGTCGTGCTCAGCTTCAGACCCAGTGCCGTGACCACGTTCAGGATGGTGTCAAAGCTTGGACTGCGCTCACCGAGGCACTTGGCCTGCAGCTGCGGCGCACACCCTCGGATTCAGCCTTCCGCTACTTCTTCTGCCAGGTGGGGTTGCTGAGGGAGAGGCTGCCGCGAATCCGTCCCATGAGCCCACAGCGCTGGCCCGCGCGATCCAGCAGCAGGTGGTAGCTGGCTGGTCGTCGTCGCGGCGCTGGCGCTCGCCGAAGTTGGTGGCATCGGCGGGGCGGAGTCAACACCGCTGCCGTTTGCCGCGCCGCTCCGCTACGACGGGGTGATTCCACGGTCCGGACCTCCCAAGGCATGGAGCAAGGCCAGTACCACTCCCACTCCCAGCCCGACCCGCTCTGGCTGCAGGAGCAGAAGCGGCGCCTGGCTCAGGAGCTGCGCCCGTGGCGCCTGCTGATCTGCACCAGCGATCTGGCCTCCGGACTGCTGATGGTGGCCAACCTGCTCGACACCCCTCCGGGGCAGCCATCCCAGCAGCTGCTGGGCCTCTGCCGGCGGGCCGCCGATGCGCCGGCGCTCCTGCCGGAGATCGCCACCGACGTGCTGGTGCTCTGCCAGGAGTTCCTGCAGGACGGGCCGGCCCTGCCGGTGCTGGACCAACTGCTGCGGCGCCCCTCGCCGCCCACCGTGCTGCTCAGCCTGGCCAACCCGCACCGGGTGGTGATCCGAGCCGCCCTGGCGGCCGGCGTGCAGGGCCTGATCAGCCAGGAGAACGTGGGACGGGGCGTGGTGCTGCAGGCCCTCGCCAGCCTGGGCCGGGGGCAGGCCTTCCTCGATGCGCGCTGCCAGACGGTGCTCACCGATGCGAGTCCGGCCAGCCACGAACTCACCGCCCGCGAGGTGGAGATCCTCGCCCTGGTGGCCGAGGGCTGCACCAACCGCGCCATCGCCGAGCGGCTGCAGATCGCCGAGGTCACCGCCCGCGACCACGTGCAGCGCATCCTCTCGAAGCTGCAGGTGCCGGATCGCACCGCCGCCGCCGTGGCCGGCCTGCGACTCGGCTACCTCCCCTGAATCCCCAGGCCGGCACGGTGCTGAGCCGCGAGGGCGGAATCCTTCATCTGAAGGATGGCGGCGGCGCAGGTGCCGTCGAAGGATCGGGGTCTTCCACCTTCCCTCCCCCCATGGCCCTCACCACCGCGGGCAGCACCCCAGGAATCAGCCTGAACCTCAAGATCCGCAACCAGTGGAACGGCGCCTTTGACGGGGAAATCAGCCTCACCAACACCAGCACCACCGCCCTGAGCCAGTGGAGCGTGAGCTTCGTGAGCCGCTATGCGCTCAACAAGGTGAGCAACTTCTCCCTGCAGCAGAGCCGGCAGGCCGATGGCACCTGGCTGATCACCCTGCGTCCCCCCAGCTGGGGCACCACCCTGCTGCCCAACCGCGCCAGCCGCTCCTATCTGCAGGGTGCGTTGCCGAGCGGCACTCCGTTGGCGAGCCTCAGCGCCAGCGAGGTGCTGCTCGCCGGCAACAGCGGCGGGGGCAGCTCCTCGCCTGCGCCGACCCCATCGCCGACTCCCAGTACCACCCCCCTCACCCCCGGGGGCGTGAATTCCGGCAATGCCGCCGATCTCCTTTGGGGCGAGCGCTTCTTCGCTCCCTACGTGGACATGGGCCTCTATCCCGTGCCCGATCTCGATGGCCTCGCCCGCCAGCACGGCGTAGGGCTCTTCACCCTCGCCTTCATCCAGGCCACCCCCGCCGGTGATGCCGCCTGGGCCGGCCTGCAGGCCCTCAGCCTCACCAGCACCAACAGCCAGGCCATCGCCATCCGCAATGAAATCAGCCAGCTGCGGGCGATCGGCGGCGACGCCATGGTGTCGTTCGGCGGCGCCAGCGGCACCAGCCTGGCCCAGAAACTGGCCGCCAGCGGCGCCACCGCCACCGAGCTTGCCAACCGCTACCGCCAGGTGATCGACAGCCTGGCCCTCAACCGCATCGACTTCGACATTGAAGGCGCTGCCCTCAGCAACCGGGCCGCCAACCAACTCCTCGCCGATGCGCTCAGGCTGGTGCAACAGAGCCATCCAGGTCTCGAGATCTGGTACACCCTGCCGGTACTGCCCCAGGGCCTCACCGCCGACGGTCTGGCCGTGGTGCGCCAGGCGCTCAGCGCCGGCGTGAAGCTCGATGGGGTGAACCTGATGACCATGAACTACGGCGTCGGCGCCGCACCACCTGCCCGGCAATCGATGGGGCACTACGCGATCGATGCCGCCAACGCCAGCTTTCGCCAGCTGGGCGATCTGTTCGGCGGCTTCGGCCAGGCGTTCGGCTGGAACCAGCTCGGCATCACCCCAATGATCGGTGTCAACGACATCCGCAGCGAGGTGTTCAGCACCGCCGATGCCCAACTGGTGGAGGACTTCGCCCGCAGCAAGGGTGTGGGCATGCTGGCGATGTGGTCGATCGCGCGGGATCACCCCGGCCCCCTGGGCCAGGTGGCGAACACCCACACCGGCACCACTGCCGCCAGCGGCAGCTACAGCGCCATCTGGGGCGACTACGGCACCGATCCCGTGATCTCCGGTGGGGCCGGTGGAACGGCTGCGGGCGGCACCACCATCGCCGTGGCGGCCGCCACCACGACCCTCACGGCCAACGCCAGCACGTCCGAGTGCTTCCAGCTCGGCTGGGCCTGGGGCCGCAGACTCACGATCAACGGCTTCGATCCTCTCCACGATGCGATCGACCTGAAGGGCTTCTGGGCCGAAGGCCAGCAGGCCCGCGTGGTGGCCACCCCCGATGGATCGAGTCTCCTGCTCGACTTCAACGCCCAGCAGGTGCTGCTGCCCGGCGTGGCCGCCTCGGCCCTCAGCGGCCGGGCGCTGCAGATCTGGCAGGGCTGAAGCCGGGCTCCGGGAGCGGAGAGTGGTTGGTGGCCTGTCCACTTCTCCGCATCCCACCCCGCTGATCTGTCTGCATGTTGCCAATGTTGGCATGATTGAAGTTACCGTGCACTCTCCATGCGTCCACTCATGGCCGACAGTGGCAGAAACTGCCGGTAGAAGCGATCCTTCAGCTCCCAGGCCTGCTGCACCTGGTTGATGGCGATCTGGAGGGCTTCCTTGCTGTCAATCAGCTCCGCCATGTGGCGGGCCAGTTCCTGGGAATGGGTAAGGCCACCTAAGAGTTGCTCTCCGCCGATGTCGGATTGGCGGCGATCATGAATCATGTGGTAGTAGAAGAATTCAGATCGCACTCCCTCCACCGCCTGACCATGGGCCAGGCGTTCCGAGAGACGCGGCCACAGACATTCGTACTCAACCGATACCAGCACCTCGGCCCAGAAGCGCAAAAAGGCGATCAGCGCCAGGTCGCTGTGGAGCTGGCCCAGGCAGCTCTGCAGCGCCTCCAGGCTGGCCAGCCGCACATCCTGCGTCTCAGCAGATTCGCGGGTGCCGAGGATCTGCTCGCGGCAGGCGCCGAGATGCAGCAGATCGCGAAGCAGCAATTCGCGATGGGAGGCGAGTGGCACGCCACGGGTGTTGCGCGGGTATTCCTCATGCAGGATCAACCGCACCGTGGCCTTGATCGCCTCGCTCTCCAGGGCGTCGATCACAAACTCGTAGACATTGACTATCGACAGCGACAGAAAGCGCCGCTGCAGCAGCAGCCCCAGCAGATCGTCCCAGCTGAGGGCGGCAACATTGGCCAGCACGGGATGGGCCCGGAGGAAGGCGATACGTGTTCGTTCGTGGGAGTTGAGGGGGGCCAGCATGATGATCAATCGGTGAATAAAATCTTTAGCTCATTGCGCCAGTTCTGATCGGGCGCGGGCAGGAACGGGCGCGCCACGGTCCACATCCGCTCGAAGTCGTTCAGCAGGGTGCCGGTGAGCAGTGCATCACTGGCGCGCAGATCAAGCTCCAGCTGGAAGGTGTGGATCGCCAGGGCCCCGTGCAGGAATGGCGCTGCCAGCAGGGTGTAGCCGGCGCGGTACAGGGAAAGCGAAGGCAGAGTGTCGTACAGCCGGATCTCCAGATGGGCGGAATGGCGGCTGGCGCGAATCGTGGCCTCCAGGGTTTCCAGGTTGGCGATCACGCTGCCCTGGATGGCGAAATCCTCCGCCAGCGGCTCGGCCGCATAGCGCTTCAACACCTCTTCCCGCAGCCCCGCGGCAAGGGAATAGGGCCAGGCCAGCAGGATGCGCACCCGCACCCCGGCCTGCAGGCAGCGGCTGATGGAGGCGCGGTAGTGCTCCAGGTTGGGTGCAAAGGTCTGCAGGATGGCCACTTCTTTCGGTTCTTCCGACTGGATTTGCTCCTGGTCGTTGGTCAGCCGCTCCAGGGCTGCGGCAAATGTGTCGGTGGGAAAAATGGCGTGGATTTGTCTGAGGCCGAAACAGGACAGACCCGGACCATTCTGCTGATACATCTGCGCCAGAAAACGATGCAACTGTGGCAGCTTGTAGCCTCTGCCGCTGACATTGAACTTGCGGTAAATGGTGCGCAGGCGCTGGGTGAAAGCCTCCTCCTCAATCGGACCCTGACGGTGCTGATAGGCCTCCAGGAGTTGCTGCTTGCTCTGACCGGGCTCCTCTTGCAGGCAAAGAATCACCTCCAGCTCATGGGGGGTGAGGGCATATTCCTGCCGCTCGCCCAGGTTCTGCAGGAATACTGTCCAGCTCATCGCTGCAGGCTGATTGGTGAGGGATGGGAAGGATGGAGCCTGGGGAAGTCTATACCTCTTAGGTCAGTTAGCCGCTGACTTCCAGTTTCTTCCAATGTCTTCCATTTGGCCATGATTGATTAATTGCAAGATGTCAGATACTGTCAGTGGTGGCCTCTGGGTGTGTCACCATGCTGGAGAAACAGCAGCAGCTCTATCAGCGAATCTGTGACTATCAATTAGATGATTCTAGTCAGGAAATAGGCTTTCTGTCCCATCTGATCAGGGCCAACGGCTGGAGCCGGCCGTTGGCCCTGCGCGCGATCGAGGAGTACCGGAAGTTTGTCTTTCTGGCCCTGGTGGCAGACCATCAGGTCACGCCGTCCGACCAGGTGGATCAGGTGTGGCATCTGCATCTGCTGTTCAGCGACGCTTACTGGAACGAATTCTGCCCGCGGGTGCTCGGGCGGCCGCTGCACCATCACCCCACCAGGGGCGGCCAAGCAGAGCGGGATCGATTCCACCAGCTTTACCGCGCCACTCTCGACAGCTACCGGCAGTACTTCGGCGAGCCCCCCGCGAATCTGTGGCCGCCGGTGGATGTGCGCTTCGGCAGTGACCTGCAGATGCAGCGCGGCCGGATCCGCCGACCGTTCCGCCCCTGGCACGGTTGGCAAGCCTGGCGTCGATGGCGCTGGACTGTGCCGATGAGCCGGTTGCTCATCGGCCTGGGGGTTCTCGGCATGGCGCTCGCCTCGGCGGCCGCGGCAACCGGCTTTGATCCACCCTCAGAACGCGGGGACCCATTGCTGGATCAGCTGGTCAAGCTGCCCATCTCCATTACCAGCTTGATCGTGGGATTTTCCATCACTTATGGGCTTCTTCGCCCGCTGCTGCTCAAGCCAAGCGAGCTCAAAGCCATGCCGAAGCTGGATCCTGAACAGCTGGCCTTCCTCTCCGCTGGGCCACCACGCGTCATTGAGGTGGGGCTGGCTTCGCTGGTGCGACAAGGAGTTTTGAGAGCCGATCCCAACTCTCGCAAGCTGGTGCTGATCGGCCGAATTGATGAGGCCATGCCTGGCATTGCCCAGAAGGTGCTTGCGGTCTGTCACCAGCTGGCACGCAATGCTCCAGGAGGGGTCGCTTATACTGAGCTTATAAGACTCAGTCGCTACGACTTCAAGCCACCACGCGAGTTTCTGCAGACCCAAAAGTTGCTGCTAAAGGGAGTGTCCAAGCCGATTGCCCAATGGAGTGTGCTGATCTCGCTGATCCTGATTTTTTTGCAGACCACAGAGATGTTCAGGCCGTATCTTGAGCCACTTCAGGCCTTTCTCCTGCCTTTTGTTCTGGGAATCAACCTTGGCATCATGCAGCCAAGTGGTCGTACCCTATGGGGCGATTCTGTGCTGAAGCGTTATCAAACTGCCTCCACTCACGCGGATCCCTTGCAACGGATTGCCCTTCTCGGCCCTCCCGCCATGAGTGGTGGAAGGTTGGATAATCTCAGGAGCCTGATTGAGAGGGTTGAGGCGGAAAGCAGCGGGTGCGGGTGCTAAGGGCTCTGCCCAGGATGAGCGAGGGTGCCCTCCTCTTCTGCTCAAGATCAGAAGCGGGCTGAGAACCCTGCACAGAACCAAGCCTATGCTCCCGCCTTGTGAATCTTGATATAGGCCTGAAGGGGTTGGCACTAAGCCCCAGCTAGCCCTCATTGAAAAACGGGTCCGGCAACGCCGGATTTCTCAACTTGGCGGCGGCACCCGCGCCAACGACTGGAAGGCCTTTCGGATCGAGCAGGCCCAGTTGTACGAGCACGCTCGCCTGATCCCACAGGATGTGTTCGTAGGCGACCTTGTCGCCTTCAATACCAACGATCACCACGAATACCGCTTCAACGCGCCGTCCAGTAGGCTCAACTCCTGGCAGGATATGGTCCATCTTGATGGTGTGAGTGAACGAGATGATGAGTTCATCGACGATTCTCTCCTCGCTGTACGTACGCGAAATCGTTTCGAATATGACATCAGGCGGGAAGAACTGGCCTATGAGCCTCTTGGAGTAGAACGTACGAACGCCCTGCGGACCTTGACCACCTACCATGGTCGGCACATTGACGAGATGCGGGTTCGGCGCCATGGTTGCAAGCGTGTCGTCGAGGTTGCCGGCCAATTCCGCCTGCACATGAGCGTTGAAGATCGCGTCAAGTTTTGCGTGTAAGCGCTGCTTTTCCATGCTGTTTCCTGTTCTGCGTTTGAGTGCTGCCTAACGCTGCCCCTGAGTGGCAGGCAGGGGGATTGGGGTGGCGAAGCTGGGAGTTGGTGGCGGCCTGTCCATTCGAAGGGCTTGTTCGAAGTGTCGCGTCCCTGCAGGCAACTTCTGTCGACTGTCGCATGTTCCATTACCAACGTCGCAAGACATGGCGGTGGAAGGCTACGCAGAACAGCCTTGCCTTGATTCTTTGGTATCCAGAGATGTGCGGGGTGAATAAACAACGGGCGCAGTCTATCGGCAGGTTGGAGTGGGTCATGGCATGCAAAAGGACGCCTCACCTGCTTCTTCCTGGAGTTCAGGAGAATTAAAGACTTTGAGTTTGCGGAAGGGACTGGTGGATCCAGGGTGTTCCAGGCAAAGCAGAACGTTCAATGATTCGGAATCTGCAGCAATTAGGCGGTCATGGGTTCTTGTGTCAATACGAACTGGTTGTTGATCAACAACTGATATGGCCTTGACATCCTCTGCGGTTATGTTGTCAAGCACAAAAGAACGCATCGCCCTCGTATTATCAAAATCCATTTCTTTTTGAATTGCCTTTCGAAAGACTTCCCGAAGTAATATCATACTATCGTAGGCCATCTGTGAGCGCCACCTGAAGGCAATCTGTTTGCCTTCGCCCCGGTCTGCCCCCGCCGGCTCCCTGAGCATGCGCTCTTCAGATGCGGAGGCAATGATCAGGCCTTTGAAGATTGGGTCTGAGACATCGGCTGTCATGAAGCTGTCTGCTCCAAACACCATTAACTTCTTTCTATCTGGCACACGTAAAAGAACATCCTTTGTTAACTCTTCTGTTCTCTGAATTGATGCTGAGTTTGGAACAAGTACCAATGCTGTTGTTCCGTATGGATTATTGAGAATGTCTTCATCTTTGCATCGTTGTTCATTGGCATATCTAGCGGATCCAAGCAAGCGGCATGATTGATCAAGAAAATCGTATTGGTCTCCGATTGCCTCTTTTAAGGTGTCGCGAAAGCCCTCCGAGTAGCGGCTAGTGTTTGATCGCTCCCACACCAAGACGATGCGATTCACTTTTAAATGAGATTGGTTCCCGGGGACGTAGGTGTTGTAAGTGGATAAATAATGAAATAGATTCTCTTGTGCGGAGCTGTCGTTGGGCGGCATTCTGTAGATGTTCTTATCAAGAATTAATGGCCCTTTACTCGCTTTTAATCTGCAGAGTCTTGTTGAAGCCGACTCCCTCCCTGCCGCCCAAAGTAAAGCATAATTCGACAGGAAGTTTCTGGCATATCTATCTGTAGTGAAATTCAAGATGCTGTTAATGAAGGGCGGTCTACTAAATCTCTGGTTGAAATCCTGAATGGGTGCTCTTACATTTGTGCTGGTAGGTGATATGACAGGTAAGTTGTATAAATGGTAGATACCGCTGGTGGCTTCAGTGTTGTCACTGCTGAAATGGCCAATTATGGCCAGAATATCGCTGTTCTTTTCTGATTGAACAATTGATTGCGCAACGCCACAGGCATATTGCCGACGGTCCTTGGCTTCTAGTTTAGTCGTGCCATCATCAAATATCTGTATGATAAAGGTCGGAACCCTATGACCATGTCCTTCTTTATTGATAAAATATTGAGCTCTTGAAACCCCGCGAAGAATCTCGAGTGAATCTTTTACTCCGTTTTTCCGTGAGATGGGAACCACAACAGCAAGCTTCACAAATTGCATGGGCTTGGCAGCAGCTGCTGCGTTGTTTTGCAGGCCCCATTGCATGGCCACGTAGTTATTGAGATAGATTTGAGCTTCAGCATCCTGTGGACACGAGATCACATACTGCTGCATCATTGCGATGGCTTGTACAAGCTCTTTGCTTTGCTCCTTAGCAGCTTCACTCTGATAATTGTTGAAGGAATTGATAGCATTGGCTTTTAGATCTCCATGGGCAAGGCAGGCTTCACCTGCTTCCCCTCTAATCTCATCAGACTTAATTAATAGGTTTTCTCCATGGCTACTGCTCCCTGCAGCTTGTATCGGTTTATCAGAAAAGTCCTTCATCCCCATTATTATTGCCCCGCCTGCAATCACGCCTGATGGTAGCAACACAATAGGTAGTAGTTTGATGCAAATGCTACGGCGATTCTTTTGTTTATTACTGCGCACTTTGCCTTCGATCATCTCAAGTACTTTGTGAATCTCCTCGATGGAATTCAGGAGCTCCTCACCTCTGTTTCCACTTGTTTGGACATTTGGCTTGCTGATGCCCTTCAGCTGCGAAAAAATCCGCTTGCAAATAAGCGATATTGAAGGGTCTGTAAATTTGCTTGATCGATGGCAGAGGTGCCACATATCAATTAGTTCAGACTCTCTATTCTCCAGATGATTAGGATCTATTGATTGAAGTGATAAGGCGCTCTTTGTCTCCTGGAGAGATACGCTCAACATGGCATTGAGATTCTTCTTGGGGTTGAGCATTATTTCGATCTTCCTATTCGCCGCCTCCAGCAAACGAGACAAGTGCTGCAACTCCTCTGTTTTTGGCGTATCATTCAGTCTTGCCAGGTCAGTAGCAATCAATTGGGTTTGTTGTTTGAGTCTGTGACTTTCTTTGGTTGGCCAGGCCAACCAAGCCGAAGCGTTTATCGCTTGCCAATCTGTAATCAACGCTTCTATTCTTTCATCGTTAAAAGCAGCACCAGCTTTCAGCGCCGACACAAAGCCTGTTGTTCGTGAAATGAGGATGGATGCCTGAATCAGAAACTGAGCGCGGCTACGAGCATATTTAGCAACATTAAAGAGATCTTTGATCGATTCAAGGAAGTGGGCAACGTTGGAAGTCTCCATTAGGTTCCAGTCTCTTTAATTGTAGTTTAGCATCAACTGTATGTAATCGATCCTGATAGTGCTGTCTCTCCGGGCAAATGAATGCTGCACTCAGCTCGTGCCGCAATGGCAGGGTTCCTTTGGCAGGGACGTTGCGTACTGAACGTGCGATATGATTCTGTGGGTTAGTTGCATGGAATCCTCCGTTCTTCATGCTGTGGAGAGGTTTAATCTCATCGCAAGATCCACCTTGAGTCTTACGTGAAGGGGGCGGAGGAGCCTCCCCCTTATTCTTCTGCTCGAATTGCCGGGTCTCTCCCAGCAGACTTTCAAGCCTGGAATCAACTTCTTCAACAAAGGATTCCTCGGCGTGATGCAGCTGTTGTCTGGCACGGTGGGAATGGCCAATACGGTTCGGGCTGGTCTGCAGATCTGCCTTCAGAAGGAGATGTGGGAGATTTGCCTCGGCGGGGATGGGCTGATCACGAAACAGATCCGGGAACTTGTCCAGCACGAGCTGAACCGCACGCAACGCTGCCTTGATGGCTCCCATCGCAAAGGAAACATCCTTCGAACGCTGCCCCTGAGTGGCAGGCATGGAGCTTGCGGTGACGCAGCAGGGAGTTGATGGCGGCCTGTCCACTCAAGGGGCTGGTTGGAAAGTGCTCTTCGCCCGTAGCGGAAACCTCTCAGGATGGCGTATCGACTCGACAGGTGAGTCAATATCTAAATCAGGCCAAAACAGGTGGTCGGCCGTAGGCCGCAGGACGTTGAGGATCTTCGGAATCGTGGCTGCCTTGAACCAGGGAAACTCTGAGTAAGGAAGTGCAAGCTCCTCATCATCAAGAAGTATACAGACGCAATGTCTTGAAACATTGGGACTTTCAGCCCCAAAAAATGGTTATTCCAAGCATTGGTGATCTCCTTTTCGTGGGACTTGATATGGCGCTCCGGCTCTTTCATCTTTGCTGAGCCTAGCCCGATATTTCGGGCGAGTTCAATGGTCCGTTTTAGCCAGAAGTCGCCTCACCATCCGTGTCCAGGCCATGGGTGGTAACCTGAGAATGGGCTGTCTTCACCGAGCGCCATTGAGATCAGCACGTTTACGTTTCTGGCCAGCGCACTGGCAACAAGAAACAGCCGATGGTTGAAGCCTAGAGCCCACTCTCTTAGTCAGCCTGGGGCTGGCGAACGCAGCCGGCTGTTACTCTGATATCATTGCTTGATTTTGGTCAACCACTGATCCCGCATGATTGTTTTGCCGCATGATTATTCTGCCGAGTAAACTGGAAGAGTCAGCGAACCGTTTTCAAGGCCGATTCCTATTGGCTTGCCTCTCCACGGGGTTTGAACCAACGGTGATATATGTGGCTAGGATGCATTTGCAACTGGGAAACTTATATCGCGCAATGGCGGCTAACACCCATCATTGTCTCGGCGCCTGCACCACAGGCGCTGATGCTTTGGAACTGGTCGCCCGTGTCAAGCCAAGCATCATGGTGATGGTTGATGATCTGCCTGACAGCTCATTGGAGAACTTGATCCGCCAAGCCAAGCAGATTCATCCTGGCATCCGGTCTTTGGCGTTCATTTCCAAGCTAGAGAACGTAAGCGCCAAGGCCGGGATCCCGATCCTTGTTGCCGATCAGGACATCCTTACAAATCCTGATACATTAACATTGGCCACGATGGCCGTTGTCACCAATACAACATATCGAAGCTCAGCTATTCTCAAGCACCTCAACTCATCCGAGCTGTCTAGCCTCGACGAAAGCAGCCAGGCATTTCAACTTACTCCGAGGGAACGCCAATTACTAGAGGCTTATGCTCTTGGGCTCAGCAATCAAGAAACGGCGCAACGTCTTGGCTTGTCCGTGCGAACCGTGCAGACCTACAGTTCCAATCTGTTGCAAAAGCTGGGCGTCAATAATCGGCAGAAGGCTTTGCGACGTGCCATCAGCCTTGGCTTCAACGCCGTGCTTCGGCGGTTTGACCATCCTGAATGAGTCAAAAAACTGTCGTCCTAGGACGATCGACAGCGACTCCGCGCCTGCGTAGCGTGATCAATAAAGCAATATCATCCTAAGCTATGCATGCTTCGTCCGATACTATACTTGAAGCGGCTCGTGCAAAACTGCACGCCTCCGACGTTCCAATCCTGTTGCGAATCGCGGGCTTTATTCGCCTTTCATGCAGAGCGCTAGAAAACGATGCTGGCTATGTACAAATGCTGCAAACTCTTTCGGAATGCCATTCAGAATGGTGGAAAAGCTGTGACATTCGGCCCGATGGATGTTTGATCTGCTGGGATCCTGTGATTCATGAGCTGCTTGTCTCCATTTTGCAGTTGCATCCTGCAATCATGGCTGCCCAGCCACACCCGCCGCAGCCGCGATGCCTCCCACAGCCTCCGCTGCACGCTTTAACTGGGGTGAGAGGTGGGTGATCAAGACAATGGATCGTCAAATCTTCGCCTTTGTCCTTATGGTGATTGGTGACAATCACACCGCCAAAACCAATTCCAATACGAGCGTTCATTCCTTCTCGCAGGATTGCTGACAGCCTAATCCAGCTGTCACGAACGGATGTTCGTGGTCACCGTCTGCCGTAAGCCACCCGCCCCTGTGGTGGTGGGCTGCGCACAGGCCTCTTCATTGTGCGGGTCGCCTCAAGGGCTGCGCAAGGCCGCCTGATGTTCTTTGGCTGACATGGATGTGCCTATGGGTTTCTTCTTGAGAGAAGAAGAAAAACCGAGATTCTCCTTCTCGGAGGACGATTGGCGACAAACAAGCTCACCCACTTGCTTCTCACCATAGCCTCGCTTCGCCCTCCGAGAATGGGACAAGCTCCTGCCGCAGATCTCACACGTTCAGGCTAAGGTTCATGGGGATTCGGCTGTCTGCATCTTTCCAACGCTGCCCCTGAGTGGCAGGTAAAGCGCTTGAGGCGGCTCAGCAGTGGGCTGGAGGTGGCCTGTCCACTCGAGGGGGTTGCAGCTATACTCAATGATATTGAAGAGGCGCATACACAGCTGAATGACGCCGCAAGAAATACCCCTGTATGCCATACAAGATAGAACAGAGAATAGCTGTTCTTGGAAAACAGGCTCAGAGTACAGATCTGACCTCCTCACATCAGCAGAGATTTCATATTTAGAAGCCACTTCAGTCACAAGATCGACCAGCCACGATGGTGAATTTGGGGCTATGTGAATGGCCGATATTAAGTCATTTACTTCTATTGGTACTAGCTGGCCAGTCGAGTTATTTGCTTTACCTGCCACGAGACTGTCAATAGTTGCATCTATATCCTGAATGAGCGCCCTTGCCTCTCTTTCGTGTTCGAAAGATTTTCTCTTGTGCATGAAAGGGTAGAATGAATTACCTTCTGGAAGCCAGTCAGTGTTGTAATCTATATACCGCACGCATCCAAAAAAACTCGCCCTGGCAGTACATTCCTCAGTCTATCATAAGAAGTCTCAATCGCTACGGCTTCATTGGTCTTAGCATAAAGATCCCACATGGCAGCCGATTCGTATTCATTTGCATGCCAGCAATTGATATAAGTCCACTCCCTCACCCCTCTCGAAAGAGATGACATACTATTCATCATGCTTTCTCTTTGATCTTCCGGCATGTCCTTGTAGACTTCTGGCCGAAGTGAGATGTTGGCTTTGGAATACGAGCCCTCGAAAGGGTCTTGGAATAAATCAGATCTGCAGAAGAATAAGCCGGTGGACGATACGAGTGACACGAACTTGGTAAAGTCCATGTAGCGCCATAGCCGCACGTTGCCTTCTTCTGGCTGAGGAAAGCAGCAATGATTAATGGTTGCTGGCATGGGTTTTGATGATAAGCTGAATGGGCGGATCCGCATAACGGCCATCCTTGCGCTCATATTGCAGCATATAATCGGGGAGGCCTGTATGCAGCATGACCATAATCTGTTCGTGGCCAGGGTTTTCTTGATGCTACCGCACGGTCCTGTCTTCTTGTGCGGATCCGTATAACTCCGTTCGTTGCGATACAAAGCCGAGATCCCGAGCCTCGGCGCAAAGGCATGGATTGGAATCGGCATGATCTTCAACTTGGCGTCTTAAGCGTGTGTGCGCCCTGCAGAATGCTACTGGTTTCGCTGCCTTTCCGGCCAAATCCGATGCTTCTTGCTTGCGATTGCTTGATTCAGTTGGCAATTAATCTCCCTGGGCGTAATTTTGTCTGATCGCTGAAGACCTTATTCTGGTTTAGGTCTTTCGATCCTTCGAATGGCATGGACTGATCGTGCGAACTCGTGATCAATCCATGCCATTCGGCGGCTTTGTCCATGAAGGCAAATGATTGCGGCCAATCCTTGAGGGGTATCGGCATATGGACCCTGTGACAACTATGTCAGCGGTGGCCGCAGGACCAAATAGTGCTGAGCACGCCGTAAGTGGCTGGAGTTGGCTGAGGTGGACTTTACCCGCTAAGCTGATTATTGCTCAACCGGGCACTCAGCAACCGTACTTGACTGAGCGGGTATTGATAAGCACAACCCATTCTGGCGTTGCGAGTGGAACGTGCCATTTTGACTGATGACAACAAGCGGAGACGAAAGGTGGCTTGCTAATGAGATTCTATTGAGTATTGATGGAAAGTGGGAAAGCGGATTCAATGTCTGTGAAAGGCCGGGAGCCCTCGTTTGCCATGTGAAGCCGTCGTTTGAGCCACGCCAATGATTCATGCACTTCTGGCCGTGTTGAGGAGGCTTGGGAGTGAAGATGATTGCGATCCGGCCAGGATTCCTCTGCGGTCTCGCTGGGGTTGGAATATTGTCAAGCATGGGTCGATGCAGAGTCCCAGTGGTTCCCTACAGCTGGGCCAGTCATCACGAGTACCGAGCAATTTGGCCAGTCTTCCGGGAGTGCTGCCGCCGAACCATTCGCTGCCGCAGATGGCCGCCGCTTTCATCAATGCGTGGGGATCTCGTTCCTCAGCGTCGGCCGCTGCTGAGCGGAGGCGCTTGCCTGAAGCTTCACCGCCAGGTGGGTCGGAAATGCGTTCACCTCTTCACTGCCCCGCGTCCGTTGGGGCGAGCCTGCAACTCTGTACCGGGCGTCGGAAGGGGTGGTTCATCCGTCCGTTGGTTCCAGCGCTGTTCCTTCCTGCCCAGCTTTGGTGCCGCTGTGCTCGCTGCCAGCGCGGAGCTCCGCGCCCAGCCGCCGGCGGCGGCGGCGCAGCTCCCGCAGTCCGGCCGCCGGACCGTCGCTCCGGGGCGGGGCGAAGCGGGCGGTTCCATAGGCCTCCGCCAGGGCCGCAAGATCCGCCGCCAGGGCGGGCCACCGCTGTTGCGCCCGGGTGAGGAAGCGGGGCAGGGTCTCCCCTGGGGCCGGGGCCAGGCCATGGCGCGCCAGCAGCGCCAGGCTGCGCTCGAGTTCGCGCCGCAGCGGATCGCCGCTCGCGCGTCGCCCCAGCCAGGCCAGCAGGGCCAGGCCCGCTGCCAGCCCCACGGCCACCAGCCCCAGCACCAGGGCCCCCACCCAGCCGCTTTGCTCCCCGAGGACACGCCTCAGCAGCTCCTCCTGGGCCTGGCGATCGAAGCCCAGCCACCAGCGGCTCCAAAGCAGGTCCACCGCCCACCATTGGCGCTGCAGCCAGCCCAGCGATCCCCCTGCCGCCGTCGCCTGGCTGCGGGGCGATGCCGGATTCGTCACCCAGGCGCTGGGATCGACCCGGATCCAGCCCTCGCCCGGCAGCCACACCTCGCTCCAGGCATGGGCGTCGGAGCGGCGTAGGTCGAGATAGCCCTCCCCGCCCAGTGCCGTGACCCACGAGCCTCCGCGGAAGCCGCTCACCACCCGGGCCGGTACCCCTGCCCTGCGCATCAGGGCCGAGAAGCTGCCGGCGAAGTGGCCGCAGAAGCCCTCGCGTTGCTCGAACAGGAACGCATCCAGCGGCGCCCGCTCCGGCAGCGCGCCCGGCGTGCGGCTGTAGCGGAACCCCTGGGTTCGGAACCACCGCTCCGCCGCCACCAGCCGGTCGCGGGGGGCCGGCAGCCGGGCCCATTCCGCCCCCAGGGCCTCCAGCCGGGGATTGAGCCCTGCACGTCCCTGGAGATCCAGCCACTGCGGCGGTTGCTCGCGCCAGCTCCCCCCTGCCGGCGGCGGCACGGCAGCGATCCCATACACCCGCCGCTGTCCGGTCGACTGCCCCAGGCGCAGCTCGCCGCGGCGGTCCTGGCGCAGGAGCGTTCCCAGCGGCGCGCCCGTGCCGCTCCACGGCACCGTGGTGAGGCCGCTCGGTTCCACGATCCACTGCTCCTGAAGCGGGCCGGTGGCGCTTGATCCCGCTGTCTGCGGCGGCGACATGCCGCTCCGCCGCACGCCGGGGGCCGCCAGCCACTGCCGGCCATCGAAGCGGTCGTGCACCAGCACCCGCCAGTAGCGCTGCGCCTCCGGTGGCGCTGCGCCGCTGGGGAAGCTCACCCGCGCCGCCGGGGCCGTGTCGTCGGCCAGGGCCGCGATGCTGCCGGGGTTGAGCGTCTCGCTGAGGCCGGTCACGGCCGTCTGGTCGTCGAGGATCGGCAGCGCGGCGAAGGGGCTCAGGCGCGGCACCAGCAGCAGCAGCACCAGCGCCATCGGCAACGCCGCCATCAGCACCGACACGCTGCGGCGCAGCAGCGAGCGCCAGTCCGGCCCTTCACCCACCTCCAGGGCCAGCAGCCCCGCCAGGGCCACGAACATGGTGGCGATCTGCAGCAGACTCGGCACCAGATCGGGCATCAGCGCTGACTGCAGCCCCGCCACCACCAGCTGCAGCAGCGCTACCAGCCGCCGTTCCCCCAGCCGCCGCGCCTCCACCAGCTTCAGGGCGGTGAGCAGGCTCAGCCCGATCGCCAGCGCCCCCAGCACCTGGCCCGGACTCACCCCCGTGAGCCCCACGGCCAGCAGGCCCATCGCCAACCATTGCAAGCGTGCGGCGGTGCGTCCCATCGGCTCAGCGGGCCAGGGCCAGAGCGGCCAGGCAGCGGTCGCGCTGGGCCGTGCCGGTGGCCGCCGGGATCAGCCGTTCCGGCAGCGCCAGGCCGTAGCGGGCACCCTGCCCGTGCAGACGGCGGATGCGCTCGCTCAGGTGCTCCAGCGCCCGCTCGTGGGGCACCGAGGGATCGGGGGCCAGCATCACCTCGTCGGCGCCGGGATCGGCGAACACCTTCACCTGCCGACCCCGCCCCTGGGCCACCAGCGCCCAGGCCAGCCGGCCGGGCGGATCCTCGGCCCGATGGGGCCGCAGATCCTGCCAGTCGTCACTCCCTTCGCGGCGTGGATCCGGGGCCCCGGCCGCGCCATCCCGCTCCCGTGGACGTTCCCCCCGCGGCAGCCGCCGCACCGGACCCGGCACAGGCGCGGGCCAAACCAGCTGCTCCACCGGCGGTCGCCAGCGGCTCCAGCACAGAAACAGCCCCAGCGGGGCGCTGGTCTGCAGCCGCACCACCCCCGGTCGCTGCCGTCCGCGCGCCGCTGCCCTCCAGGTCAGGGCCAGCTGGTGCTCCCCCGGCCCGAAACTGCGGGCTGGCTCCAGGGGGCCGTCGCCCAGCCGCAGCCGCAGGCCCTCGCAGCGGCCGGGCACCTGCAGGCGGATCGGGTAATGGAGCGTGGAGCCGGCGAACCCCGGTTCCGGTGTGCCGCAGTCGAGCACCAGCCCCTGCAGGTTGAAGTGGGTGAGGTGCAGGGCGAGCAGGAACAGCCCCAGCAGCAGGAAGCTCAGCAGCAGGGGGCCGTTCCGCTGCAGCTGGATGCCCACCACCTGCAGCAGCGCCGCGCCCGCCAGCCAGAGCCAGCCGAAGCGGCTGGGCAGGATGTAGAGATTGCGCAGCCCCAGCCGCAGCGGGGCGCTCTCCGGCGCCCGCACCCGATCCAGCAGGTCAGCGGAGCCCATCCACCCCCGCCAGCAACGCGGCGCTGCGTTCGCCCGCCGTGGCCCCGGGCTGGCCGCCGTCGAGCCGGTGTTCGCACACCGCCGCCGCCACCGCCTGCACGTCGTCCGGGATCACGTGGTCGCGGCCTTCGATCAGGCTCCAGGCCCGGGCGGCCGCCAGCAGCCCCAGCCCCGCCCGCGGCGAGAGGGGCAGGCCCGAGCGGCCGGGTTCGCGGCTGCGGGCCAGCAGATCGAGCACGTAATCCAGCAGCGCCGGCGCCACGTGCTGCCGCCTGCAGCGCTCCTGCAGCGCCAGCAGGTCGGCGGGGGAGAGCCGCTGGCCGAGGGCTTCGCTGCTGCTGCCCTCGCCCGCCAGCAGGGCCCGTTCCGCCTCCCGGGGCGGGAAGCCCAGGCTCAGCCGCATCAGGAAGCGGTCGAGCTGGGATTCGGGCAGCGGCGCCGTGCCGCTCTGATCCAGCCCGTTCTGGGTGGCGATCACCAGGAACGGTTCCGGCAGCGGATGGCTGGTGCCGTCCACGCTCACCCGCCCCGCCGCCATCGCCTCCAGCAGGGCGCTCTGGGTGCGCGGGCTGGCCCGGTTGATCTCATCGGCCAGCAGCACCTGGCTGAACAGCGGACCGGGGCGGAAGTGGAAGCGGGCCTCCGCCGGCTCGAACACGTTCACGCCGGTGAGATCGGCCGGCAGCAGGTCGCTGGTGAAGCTCACCCGCCGGAACTCCAGCCCGAAGCTGCGGGCCAGGGCCTCCGCCAGGGTCGACTTGCCCACTCCCGGCAGGTCCTCGATCAGCAGATGGCCCCGGGCCAGCAGGCAGGCCAGGGCCAGCCGCACCGCATGCTCCTTGCCCAGCAGCACGCGGCCGATCGCCTCCGTCAACTCCGCCAGCGGGGGACGGCCAGGCCGCGTCATCGCATCGATCGTTCGTGATAGGACGCTAGGCCCCGCGCCCGGGCCGTCGATGCCGTCCGACGCGATCGAGATCCATGGCGGCAACCGCATCGCCGTCGCCCGGCGGCTGGGCTGCGCTCCGGCCCGCCTGCTCGATGCGAGCGCTTCGCTGGTGCCGTTCGGCCCCCCCGCCGGCCTGCGGCGCCTGCTGCGCCGGGCCCTCGAGGGCGGTGCCGCCTCCCCCCTGCGCGATTACCCCGAGCGGGGCTATGCCTCCCTCCGCGCCGCCCTCGCCGCCCACCACGGCCTGCCAGCCGATGGGGTGCTGCCCGGCAACGGGGCGGCCGAACTGTTCACCTGGGCGGCGCGCGATGCCGCCGGCATCGGGTACAGCCTTCTGCCGGCACCCGGTTTCGCCGACTACGGCCGCGCCCTGGCCTGCTGGGGCGGCCGCAGCCAACCCCAGCCGCTGCCCCTGCGCTGGCGCGACGCCTTCCCAGCCCCCTACCCCTCCCCTCCCCCGGGGGACGTGCTCTGGCTGTGCAACCCCCACAATCCCACCGGCCAGCTCTGGAGCCGGGCTTCGCTCGAGCCCCTGCTGGCGCGCTTCGCTCTGGTGATCGCCGATGAGGCCTTCCTGCCCCTGGTGCCCGGTGGCGAGGCCCAGTCGCTGGTGCCCCTGCTCGCCCGTCATCCGAACCTGGTGGTGATCCGCAGCCTCACCAAGTTGTTCGCCATCGCCGGCCTGCGGCTCGGCTATGCCCTGGCGGCGCCGGAGCGGCTGGCCCGCTGGGCGGCGTGGCGCGATCCCTGGCCGGTGAACGCCCTGGCGTCGTTGGCGGGGGAGGCCCTTCTCGGCGACAGCGCTGCCTACGCCCGCTGGAGCGCGCGGGTGGAGCGCTGGGTGGCGCGGGAGGGGGCCTGGCTGCGCGAGCGGCTCGCCGCGGTGCCGGATCTGGTGCCGATGCCCTCGGCCACCAACTTCCTGCTGGTGCGCGGTGAGCGGGCGGGCCAGCCACTCGACCTCGACCCCCTGCGCCGCAGCCTGGAGGAACGGCACCGGATCCTCCTGCGCGACTGCCGCTCCTTCGAGGGGCTGGGTTCCGGCTGGCTGCGGATCGCCCTGCTCGATCGCCCCTCCCACCGGCGCCTGCTGCGGGCTCTCCATCAGCAGGTGGTCCGCAGGTCGCGGGCTACCTGAGCCGTCAGCGGCGCTTGCCGCGTCTCAGCCCAGGCTGGCCATCAGCTCGGCCAGGCGCTGGTCGGCATCCCGCACCGCCAGCCGCTCCATCCCCTGGCGCAGCTCCACCAGCGGATCGGCCGCGGTCGCCGTGCCCCGCAGGCGCGGTCCCAGCAGCCGCCACACCGCCTGCTCCAGCGGCGGCTCCCCGGGTTCGTGCTGCCACACGATCACGGCCGCGCCCTCGGCGGCGGCCGCCGCCGCATTGGCGTCCTGGTGGCGGTCGGCGGCCTGGGGGAAGGGCACCAGAATCGTGGGCGTACCGCTCACCGCCAGTTCCGACAGGCTGCCGGCCCCCGCCCGGCTGATGGCCAGATCGGCGTGCTGCAGCAGCCCCGGCATCTCATCGCTGAAGGGCCGCTCCACAACCCCCGGCAGCTGGAAGCCGCCCGCCTCCGGATCGTTGCTGCCGGTGAGGTGCACCACCCGGCAGCCAGCGGCGGCCAGCTTCGGGATCAGCGGGCGCACCATGCGGTTCAGCCGCAGGGCGCCCTGGCTGCCCCCCATCACCAGCACCAGGGGCCCTTCACCCGCCGGCACCCACGCCGGCAGGCCCGCCGGGCGCAGAAACGCTTCGCGCACCGGTGTGCCGGTCACCAGCGGATGGCAGCGGGGCAACCGCTCGGCCGCCTGCGGCAGGCCCACAGCCACCCGCGTGCACAATCGTCCCAGCAGCCGCGTCACCTTGCCGGGGATGGCATTGCTCTCGTGCAGCACCACCGGCACGCCGCACCAGCGGGCCGCCAGGATCGCCGGAGCGGCGATGTAGCCACCGCTGCTGAACACCGCCGTCACCCCGTTGCGGCGGATCAGCTGGCGGGTGGGCCGGGTGGCCAGGATCAGCTGCAGCAGGTTCCCGAGCTTGCGCAGGCCCCGGCCCTGCAGACCACCGGCCTTCACCGTGTGCAGCGGATAGCGCCCCGGAACCAGCTCCCGCTCCAGCCGGTCGGGCACGCCGAGCCACAGCACGCTCCAGTCGCTGGGCAGGGCCTCGGCCACCGCCAGGGCGGGGAACAGGTGGCCACCCGTGCCGCTGGCGGCGATCAGCAGGGTCGGCATGGTGGCGGGGGGAGGTCGCGCCTAACTTAAAAGCCGAATCCAGGCCCCCCCGGCCGCCACGATGCGCCCACCCCGTCCCCTCGTTCCCGCCCTGCTGGCTGTGCTGACGGTGGGAGCGGGGCTGGCGCCGCTGGCCCCGGCGCGCGCGGCAAGCCCTGTGGTGGCGGCGGGATCCGCGCCGCTGCTGGCGCTGGAAGCGGCCCTCAACAACCCCGACGACGCCCCGCTGGCCGCCCTGCTCCAGGCCGGTCCCGGCCTCGATCCGGCCGAGATCCAGGCCCGTCACCGCTCCCTGCGCAGCCAGTTCCCCGATCTGCGCTGGACGGTCTCGGCCGGCGCCCCCACCCGTGACGGCCAGCCCACCGTGATCCTGCGGGCCGGCGGCACCCGCCGCCAGGGTGCCGCCACCTACCGCCTCGATGCCGAACAGCGCCTCAGCCTGCGCAGCGACGGCCGCCACATCAACGCCCAGACCGTGCTGCGTGAACAGTCGCTGCTGCGCAGCGGCGAACAGTCGCCGCCGGTGAGCGTGCAGATCCCCGACACCGTGCTCACCGGTCAGCGCTACGACGTCGACGTGATCTTCGACGACCCCCTCGACGGGGCTCTGGCCGCCGGGGGTCTGGTCGCGGTCAGCCCCGCTCAGGTGGCCGCGATGGAGAGCCCGAGCATGGAACTCGGTGCCCTCGGCGGCGGCGGTCTGTTCAAGCGGGTGCAGGCACCCCTCAGCCCCGGTGCCCAGACCTGGGCCGTGCTGCTGGTCCATCCCCGCGGCATCGTCACCGCCACCAAGCGGGTGCGGGTGGTGGCCGACCGCGCAGCCCTGACGCCCTGAGGGCACCCGCCCATGGACCGTCCCCCCCGCCTCTGGGTGGTCGACGACGACCCCGACCTGCGCAGCATGCTCGCCACCTACCTGGGGGAACAGGGCTATCAGGTGCGCACCCTGGCCGATGGCGCCCAGCTCCAGGCCCGCCTCGACGGTGCCCTGGGGGGCGAGCGTCCGGATCTGCTGGTGCTCGATCTGATGCTGCCGGGGGATGACGGCCTCACCCTGCTGCGTCGCCTGCGCGATCGCGGCGATGATCTGCCCGTGGTGATGCTCACGGCCCGGGGTGACGCCGTCGACCGGATCATCGGCCTGGAGCAGGGTGCCGACGATTACCTCGCCAAGCCGTTCCTGCCGCGGGAGCTCACCGCCCGCGTCCAGGCGGTGCTGCGCCGTCGGGCCGCGGCACCGGGCGGCGGTGCGCCGCGGGCGGAGGCCGAGCCCGTGGTGTTCGGCGACTGCCGGTTCGATCCGGCGGCCCGCACTCTGGTGCGCGATGGTCAACCCGTGACGATCACCAGCGGCGAGTTCGCCCTGCTGGCGTCGTTCGTGGAGCATCCCCACCGCCCCCTCTCGCGCGAGCGGCTGGTCGAACTGGCCCGGGGGCCCGGCAGCGACACCGACAGCCGCAGCATGGACGTGCAGGTCTCGCGGCTGCGGCGCTTGATCGAGCCCGATCCCGGCCGCCCCCGCTACGTGCAGACGGTGTGGGGGTATGGCTACGTGTTCGTTCCCGATGGCCGGCCGCGACGCAGCTGAACCCGGCGGTCACCGGCGCCGGTCCTTTCCCCTGGCCCTCCGTTACGGCGCCGCCGCCCTGGTGGCTGCCGGTCTGGCTCTGCTGCTGCTCCAGCTGTTGCTGGGTCGTCGCCTGGTCCAGGCCCGTGAGGAGGCCCTGGGCTCCCAGCTCAGTGCCTCCCTCGTGCTGGGGGAGGTGGCGCTGGAGCGCTTCAGCCCCGAGGGCCTCGCGGAGGTGGCCGGGCTGCGCCTGGCGGTGGGTGCTGATCCCGAACGCCAGGGCAATGGTCCGCTGCGGGCCATCGACGGCGAGCTGGCGGCCCAGAGCGAGGCCCTGCGCCGCCAGCTCTGCCGCCGCCTGGGGCGCTGCCCCGAGCTCAGACCCGCCACCCGCGGGCCCAGGGGCGTGTGGGTGGCGATGGAGTCGTCGCTGGAGCAGGTGTGGCTGTTCGCGCCGCTGCCGCCCCTGCGCGGCTGGCCGCCCGATCCGCTCCAGCTGGGGCTTGCGCTGGGCACGGGTGGGCTCGCGGCCGTGCTCCTGTTCCTCAGCCTCGAGGTGCAGCGCCCTCTGCGGCAACTGGAGGAGGCCCTGGGGGGCGTGGGGCTGGAGGAACGGCCGGCGGCGGTGCCGCTACTGGGCACCGGATCGGTGCGCCGGCTCAGCCTGCGCTTCAACGCCATGCTCGAACGGCTGGAGGCGGCCAGCCGCGAGCGCCGCACGATGCTGGCCGGCATCGCCCACGATCTCCGGGCCCCGCTCACCCGTCTGCGGCTGCGGCTGGCGGAGACGGGCGGCGGCGAGGGCGGCGATGGTGGGACCACGGCCCGCAGCGAAGCCGATCTGGCGGCCCTGGAGCGGATCACCGGCCAGTTCCTGCTGTTCGCCGGTGCCGGCGGCGATGAGCCCGCCGTTGTGGTGCCGCTCGATGACCTCCTGGCGGAGCTGGCGGCGGTGGCCGACGCCCGCACCCTCGCTCTCGACACCGTGCCGCTGGAGCGGCGGGTGCGGCCCGTGGCCCTCGGCCGGGCGATCGCCAACCTGATCGACAATGCCCTTGAGCATGGCCGTCCGCCGCTGCAGTTGTCGCTCCGGCCCGGCCCAGGCCCCGACGGTTTCACGATCCGCCTCCGGGATGCGGGTGAAGGCATCCCCGCGGATCAGTGGACCCAGGCCCTGGAGCCGTTTCAGCGACTCGACCGGGCCCGCGGCGGCCAGGGACACTGCGGGCTTGGACTGGCCATCGCCGAGCGGGTGGCGCGGGAGCATGGCGGCCAGCTGCGTGCCGGCTCCGATGGGCCCGGCGAAGGGTTCGTGGTGATCCTCGAGGGGCGTGGCCTGCCGCCCTAGACACATCCGGTCACAGGCTGCGGGTTTCCGGTCGGAATCCTGTCGGATCCTCTCCTCACCATGGAGGAGTTCCTGCCATGGCCGCTCAAGGCGATCTTCCCGATGCCTGTTCCCTCCACTTCTGCCCGTCTCGCCCGCCCGGCCCATCGCCTGGCCGCTTGCGCCTTGCTTCTCGGCACCTGGTCCGCCGCTGCCCCTGCTTTCGCTGGACCGGAGAGCGGTGCCGGCTCAGGCCGGTCCAGCCTCACGCCGGAACAGGCCGCGAAGATCTTCCCCGAGCGCCGCAACCTGGCCGTCCAGGACCACCGTGCCCGGATCGCCATTCTTCAGCGGGGCGAGCGTTGCATCACCGGCGCCGCCAACACCGACGCCCTCAGCCGTTGCATGCGCGAGGAGCGCGGCGCCATGATGCGCCAGCGCCAGGAGTTCTTCGGCGCCATGCGCACGCTCTACCAGCGCAACGGCCTGCAGGCCCCCGAATGGAAGACCCGCAAGAACCGCGGCAACTGGGGCGCTGGCCAGGACGGAGGAAGCGGGACGATCTGACCGCAAGCCTGGGCGGGCCTCGTCCGATCGCCCCGCGAGGGGCCCGGGGGGCCTAGCTCACGCTTCGTCGAGGGCGGCCACGCCGGGCAGCACCTTGCCTTCGAGCAGTTCGAGGCTGGCGCCACCGCCGGTGGAGATGTGGCTCATCTTCTCGGCCACGCCCACCTTCTCCACGGCCGCCACCGAGTCACCGCCACCGATGATCGTGATCGTGCCCTTGGCGCTCAGCTCAGCCAGGGTGTGGGCGATGCCGTTGGTGCCGGCGGCGAACTTGTCGAACTCGAACACGCCCATCGGTCCGTTCCAGATCACGGTCTGGCAGTCGGCCAGGGCCTCCTGGAACACCTTCACTGAATCCGGGCCGATGTCGAGGCCCATCCAGCCGTCGGGGATGGCCTCCACCTTGGCGATCTGGCTGTTGGCATCAGGGGCGAAGTTGTCGGCCAGCACCACATCGGTGGGCAGCAGGAACTGCACGCCCTTGGCGGCCGCCTTGGCCTCCAGCTCCTTCGCCAGCTCCAGCTTGTCTTCCTCCACCAAGCTCTTGCCCACCGAGAGGCCGCGCGCCTTGTAGAAGGTGAAGATCATGCCGCCGCCGATCAGGATCTTGTCGCACTTGTCGATCAGGGCCTCGAGCACGCCGATCTTGCTGCTCACCTTGGAGCCGCCCACGATCGCCGCCAGCGGGCGCTTGGGGTCATCGATGGCGCCCTGCAGGTAGGCCAGCTCCTTCTCCATCAGGTGGCCGGCCACGCTCGGGCTGAGGAACTTCGTGACACCTTCGGTGGAGGCATGGGCGCGGTGGGCGGCGCCGAAGGCGTCGTTCACGTACACCTCAGCCAGGGAGGCGAGCTTCTTGGCGAACTCGGCCTCGTTCTTCTCCTCTTCGGCGAAGAAGCGCACGTTCTCCAGCAGCACCACGCCACCCTCGGAGAGCGCCGCCACCTTGGCCTCGGCGTCGGGGCCGATGCAGCTTTCCGTCTTCTCCACCGGCACGCCCAGCAGGTCGCTGAGGCGGGCGGCCACCTGGGTGAGGCGCATGCCCTCGTTCACCTGGCCCTTGGGGCGGCCGAAGTGGGCGGCCAGGATCACCTTGGAGCCGAGATCGCGCAGGAAACCGATCGTGGGCAGGGCGGCGCGGATGCGGGTGTCATCGGTGATGGCGCCGCTGTCGTCCTGGGGAACGTTGAAGTCGACCCTCACCAGCACGCGCTTGCCGCGCAGGTCGCTCTCGCCGAGACTGGCCAGGGAACGCTTCGCCATGGGTAGGGACAGGGAGAAAACGGGGAGAGGTTAGCCCCCGCCTCCACCCGGATCCGGGCCACAGCGCTCCCGGCGGGGCAGGGCATCGGCGGGGAGCCGACCGGCACGGCTGTTGCTGGATCCGCGGGTCAGGCCAAAGTTAGTGAGATTCACTACTTTTGCGGTTTTGGACACCAGCATCAGCGCCTCGCAGGCCAACCGCTCGTTTTCCAGCCTGCTGCGACGGGTCGCCCAGGGGCAGCGCTTCACCGTGCTCTCCCATGGCCGCCCTGTCGCCACCATCGCGCCGGCCGACCAGGCCAGAAACGCCGAGGCAACCGCGCGTCGCGCTCTGCTGGCCCGCTTGGCGACGCAGCCCGCGACCGGCATCCCCCGCGACTGGCGGCGCGATGAGCTTTACGACTGATGCGCGCCGCGCTCGACACCAAACTGCTGGTCTATGCGGAAGGCTTCGGGGATGCAGCTCGCGTGAGCCGCACCCGCCAGCTGCTGGATCAGCTCCGCGAGGCTGATCTGGTGATCCCGCTGCAATGCCTCGGTGAGTTGTTCCGGGTGCTCACCGGCAAGGCCGGCCGAACAGCCCTGCAGGCCCAGGAGGCGGTACTGAACTGGCTGGATGCCTTCGCGGTGCTGGAGTCAACCCCGGCTGCCTGGCGTGGCGCCATGGATCTCTGCGTGGCCCATCAGCTGGCCAGCTGGGATGCCCTGGTGCTCAACGTGGCGGCGGAGGGGGGTGCCCGTCTGCTGCTCACGGAAGACCTCCTCCCCGGCTTCAGCTGGCGCGGAGTGCGCGTGGTCAACCCCCTGATCGAGCCGCTGGATTCGTTGTTGCTGCAGCTTCTGGCTTGATCCTGGCCGCAGCGCTCGAGCCTGGGCAGGGCATCGACCGCCAACATCGTCACCGCCAGGCCATCTGCCAGCCACCCACTGTCAGAAAAGAAGTTCGCTCGAGCGGCGGCCCGGCTGTTCGGGATGGGGATCAGCGGAGCCAGTTGATCAGCGGAGCCAGTTGACCAGCGCAAGGCCTTCCACCCAGCCGAACTCCCGCGTGTTGTCCGTCACCAAGACAGCGTTCAGCGCTTGCGCCTGGGCGGCGATCCAGAGATCGTTGGCACCGATCGGCGTGCCTTGGCGCTCAAGACTGGCGCGGATCTGTGCGTAGGCCAGGGCCACGGCCCGATCGACCGGCACCAGTTCGAGGTGGTCCACCAAGGCGAGGAGCTGCAGGCGGTTCCGCTCTGGCCAGGCGCTTTTGATCACGCCCGTCTCCAATTCGCCCAGCACCACCGAGGACAGGAGCAGATCGGAGGGAGTCAAGGATCGCAGAGCCTCCACCACCGCAGGATGACCCTTGATCGCCGCCACGAGGATGTTGGTATCCAGCAGGAAGGCCACGGCAGCTCAACCCAGATCCGGTGCGGATTCGGGAGGGGAGTCGTCAGGAACAACCAGATCGGGCGGCGGATCGGCCCAGAAGGGTTCGAAGAGACTGACGGCATGGATCACCGGCTCGGGTACCAGCCGAGCCACCGTGCGCCCCCTGCGGGTGATGCGCACCTCCATGCCCGCCTCCACCTCCGCCAGGAGAGCCGAGAAGCGGGCTTTGGCTTCAACGACAGGCACCGATCGAATTCCCATGGGCGGGCTGATGACCATGTGGTCAGACTGTAGTGGATCCATGGGGGCTGGCGTGGTGACCCCCTGAGCATCGGCCTTGAGACGCGCCTCGCTGAGCTGCTGCACTGGGACACTCTCCATCGCCGGCCAACGTTTCCCACTCCCCAAGCATGAGGCAGTTGCTGAATTGGCGTTGCGATCCAGGCTACGAGCGACGGCTGCTTAACGACGAGCAGCGCAGGTTCAGCATGAACTGCGAATGAAACAGCTGAAGAGCGATATCGAACGGAGCGAAGCGTGACCGAGGCAAATCGAGAACGTCATCGATCGGCTGTAGACGAAACGGAATCGGGAGCGATCGCGGATCTTCCTGGAGCTGATGCAGGGGCGGCGGCTGGCCATGGAGGAAGGCGGCGGCATAGGACTGGTGGGGCCGCTGCTCGACGCCCATGAACCTTGTGTGTGAGCTATTTCCGATGAAAAGAACAAAAAAACTCGAGGCGCCGCAGGCGCCGGGGGGAAATAGCCCGCAGCCGCAATCCAACAGCCAGGGTTAAGAAACAGCCAGTGTTGAGGGATTGATGGATTAAGGGTTAAGGGAAGGGTCCTGGGGGAGGCAGACCACACGGAACCCGACGTTGATGCTGGCATTGCCTGGCTGGGCGCGGCTGCGGCGAGCCGAGCGGCAGAACCCGGGGCTGTTGTTCCAGGAGCCGCCGCGCAGCCGCCTCCCATTTTGGTCGCCGCCACTCACCCAGGCGGAGCCATCCAGGGGAGCACCCTCATAACTGTCATGCCAGTGATCCAGGCACCATTCCCACACATTGCCGTGCATATCCTGCAGGCCCCAGGCGTTTGCGGGAAATGTTTCCACCGGGGTCGTCTGCCCTCGCTTTTCACCCTTGGGACCATTGGCATAGGTGCTAGTCGCGTCGTAATTGGCCAGCTCTGACGTGATCGTTTCGCCGAAGGCAAAGGGCGTGGTGGTGCCGGCCCGGCAGGCGTATTCCCATTGCGCTTCGCTGGGAAGGCTGTAGCGGCGACCAGTGCGCTGGCTCAAGCGCTGGCAATATTCCACGGCCTCATGCCAGCTCACCCGCTCCACCGGTCGGTTGGCGCCTTTGAACTTGGCTGGATCAGGTTTCAGATCCAGCTTCAGCTTCGGCCAGCCCGCCACCACACGCCACTGGGCCTGAGTCACCGGGGTCTGCCCCAGGTGGAAGCCGCTCAGGCGCACCGAGTGCTGGGGGCTTTCGGAGTCAAAGCGCTCAGCTTCGTTGGCCGGGGAACCCATCTCGAAGCTGCCAGCCGGGATCTGGATCATGGTGAGCGCCACCCCATCCGCCAGCTCCTCCCGGTAGCCCGGCACCGTGATCGGCTCTGTTTCCACCGCCCAGCGGTTCAACCAGCCTTTGCGCACCAGCCAGCCGCGCTGGGTGGAGATCTGAATCGAAGACGGGGGCGGGGCGGCATGGACTGAGGTTGAAGTTGAGGTTGAGGCTGCGGGTCGGCGCGACGGCGGCGATTCGGCCTTAGCGGCTTCAGCGGCCATGGCGGCCGTCGCGCTGGGCTCGTCCATGGGGGCCGGTGGCGTCGAATCAACACCCAGCTCCTGCCAGAGGGCCGCCACATCCCCAGGCCGAAGTTTCAACCGTTGCTCCAGCTCGCCCAACTCCTCCTGATCCAGTGCGCTGAGCCGCCCTGGCGGGCCCGCCGCGGCCAGGGTTGCGGCTACAGCGGCGCGATAGCGCTGGAGCTTGTTCTCGTATTCCCGAAAGGGTTGTAACACCTCCGCCTCCAGCCGCTCCACCTCCGCCGCCGTCAAACCCAGCTGCGCCTGCAGCACAGCCAACAGCTCGCGGCCCGCCGCCGAGATCACGCCGCCGCGTTTCTCCGCCAGCTCCTGCACTTTCTGCCGATAGGCCACATCCGCCACCAGCCGCACGTTGCAAATGCGGATGCTGTGGCCCTGGCGGGTGGGGAAGAATTGCGGCGTCATCGACGGGGCCAACTCCTTCACCCGGCTTTGGGTGTAGAGGTGCAAATCCTCCGCATCCAGCCAGCCCTGCTGGCGACGATCCGCCGCGCCGGTGCGGATGCCCTCCACCAAAAACCGCGTGTACACCGACAGCCCCTCGCCATCCTCCGGCGCGCGGGAGGTTTCGATCGCCGCCGAGGAGGTGAGGATCGCCCGGCCTTCACCGCCCAGGGCCTCCAGCTCCAGCAGGCCCTCATCTTTGGCCAGCAGCCCCTCGGCAAAGGCGCCGCTGAAGCAGCAATCAAGGATCAGCACCTGCCGCTTGGCGCGGCTGCGCTCCATGAAGCCCCGCACCTCCGCCGCCGTCAACGTGGTGGCGCGGGGCACCTGGACCCGGCCCTCCCGTTGGGTCTTGCCGCTCTCGGCCGAGCTCAGCAGCAGCTGGCGGTCGTCGTCGCGGAAGCCATGGCCGGAGAAGTAGAGCAGCAGCAGATCATCGGCCTGTTTGTCGGCGTAGAAGCTTTCGATCGCGCTGGCCAGGGCCGTGCGGCTCGGATCGAGCAACCGGCGCAGATGTTGGGGCTGGAGGCCGCCCAGGGCCGGATCAAGCAGCACCTCCGCCAGGGCCTCCACATCCGCGCGGGCGCTGGGGATCGCGGCCAGCCCCTCCCCGTAGCTGCCGATGCCGATCAACAGGGCGTGGCGACCTGCCATCTCCCCTCAGCTCAGCCGCGTCACGCAGGCTTCGACGCGGCTGAGCAGGGCGTTCAGGGCCTCCTGGTCGGCCGCCGTGCCCTCCAGCTCCACCGCCACCTCGGCGCCTGTGGCGTCTTTGCGGCTGAGCTTGACGCGAACCGGCCGGGGCGTCTGCAGCAGACGCTGGCGCAGGTAGCCCACCAGCTTGCGCGCGTTGGCGCCATTCACCTCCGCGGTCAGCGCCCCCAGGAGCAACGCCCCCAGCGCCTTGCTGCCCGGCTCGCACGGCTCGGCGCTGGCCAGGGCGGCATTCACCGCGTCGATCGTGTTCAGATCCGCCACCAGGCCGGCCACCAGGTCGTCGAGCTCGGCTGGATCGAGCTGCACCGGGGGGAAACCAGCTGGATCGGCTTCAGAGGTGTCGCCGCCCGCCGCCACGGTCAATGTGAGGAGGTAGGGGCGCTCCATGGACTGATTGCTGTAGGGCGAGGGTAGCGAAGGCGGGCTGGCTTCACCGGAGTTGGCGCCCGCGGCGGGAGGGGGAAGCCCGGGCAGCCCGTGGGGCTGGATCACCCGCAAGCTTTTCAAGAAGCAACGCTGGCGCAGGCAGACCAAGCACTCCCTAACCTCCCCCCATGCCCGACACCGACCTCCGCTGGCGGCAGCGCTTCGACAATGTCCAACGCGCCCTGCTGGTGCTGCAGCATCAGGGCATTCAAGGCATCACCGGCTCGCGAGACGCCACGCGCCTGGCCTTTCAAACGGAGCTGATCGCTGATGGCGACACCTGGATGGCGATGATCAAGGCACGCAACCAGTCGTCCCACACCTACAACCTGGAGCAGGCCCGGCAGATCGCCGAGGAGGTGATTGATCGCTACATCGCCGCCTTCGCGGCACTGCGCCAGCGGTTCACGGCCCTGAGCGCCGAAACAGCGTGAGCCTCTCCCCCTCCGCCGCCGCCCTCGCCCGCACCGGTTTGCCGCCAGCGGCCATCGCAGCCATCCAGCAGGTGCTCGCGGGCCATCCCGCCGTGGAGCAGGCGATCCTCTATGGCTCCCGCGCCCTCGGCCGCCACCGCCCCGCCTCCGACATCGACCTCACCTTGATCGGCTCCGGCCTCAGCCCCACCACCCTCTCCAGGATCGACTCGGAGCTCGACGACCTGCTGCTCCCCTGGGTGATCGACCTCTCCCGCTTCGCCTCCCTCACCCATCCCGCCCTGTTGGCCCACATCGAACGGGTCGGCCAGGTGCTGGTCCAGCGGGCTTGCCTGCCGCTGCTGGCGGAGCGGCTGCGGGGGATGGATGACAGGGCAAACGCCCCCCTTGAGTGAACGGAGTGAAGGCGGCACTGACGCCTGGCGAGGCTTCACACCGCCCAGATCTCCCCCAACTCCAGGACCAAACCCGCAAACGCCTCTCCAGCTTCCAGCCGGGTGGCGTTCTCCAACCGCTCCGCCAGCCCCTGCTGGCCGCCCCGCCAGATCTCCACCGCCCGTTCCTCGGGCAGCAGCAACCAGCCGAGATCGGCGCCATTGGCCTGATAGGTGCCCATCTTGTGGCGCAGGGCTGTCACTCCCCTGGGGCCTTCATCACTGGGGCTGGCGAGCTCCACCACCAGATCGGGGCAGAGGGGCGGGAAGCCACGGCGCTGCTCTGAGGTGAGGGCCTGCCAGCGATCCAGGCGCACCAGGGCGGCGTCGGGGCTGAGCACCGAGCCGTCGGGCAGGCGAAAACCGCCGGAGCTGTCAAACACCCTCCAGCCTCCAGCTCCTGCGCCCTCGGCCCAGAGCAGCAGGCGCTGGCCCAGGCGGAGGTTTCTGGCGCTGGTCTCACCACCGGTGGGTGTCATGGCAAGCACCTGGCCGTCGGCGGAGAGTTCCAGCACCGCCTCTGGATTGACCTGGCAGACCCGCTCGAACTGCTCGGCTGTCAACCGCAGATCCCAGGGGAGGCGTAACGATTGCAGCTCCGACTCCTGCTGCTGCGGGGTCGGGGTGGATGGTGGGGGAGCGGCCAGGGTCATCGGCGGAAGCTGGCGATGTGCAAACGCTACAGGGGTTGGACTCGCGATTCCGCTTCGGCGAACCTCGTACAGGCCCTGATCCTCGCCGGGCCTGCAACGGCTCGTTGGCTGAACCCATGGCTTCGTATTGGCGGACCCGCTCAAGGATTGGGCGGCCTTAGCTCCTCCAGCAAAACCGCCAGGGCTTCACTCAGTTGGAGCCGGTTGCCCCCACTGTCAGGAAGAAGTCCGATCGGGCGGTGGCGCGGCTGTTCGGGATGGCGATCAGCGGAGCCAGTTGATCAGCGCCTGCGCCTGGGCGGCGATCCAGAGATCGTTGGCGCCGATCGGCACCAGTTAAAGGTGTTCCACCAAGGCAAGGAGCTAGAGGCGGAGGTGCACTGGCCAGGCGCTTTTGATCACGCCCGTCTCCAATTCGCCCAGCACCACCGAGGACAGAAGCAGATCGGAGGGTGCCAAGGATCGCAGAGCCTCCACCACCGCAGGATGGCCCTTGATCGCCGCCACGAGGATGTTGGTATCCAGCAGGAAGGCCACGGGAAATCAACCCAGATCCGGTGCGGATTCGGGAGGGGAGTCGTCAGGAACAACCAGATTGGGGGGCGGATCGGCCCCGAAGGATTCGAAGAATCTGGCGGCGTGGATCACGGGCTCGGGAACAAGCCGAGCCACCGTGCGCCCCCGGCGGGTGATGCGCACCTCCATAAACATCCGGCGTTGCTCCCAGTGATGGCGGGGGGGATGGTGATCCGCACCAGCAGACGCTGAAACGGCAGCAGATCGTCGCCGGCCAGGTGCACCACGGTTTCCAGGCAGGCCAGGGCGATCGAGCTGGAGCTATAGAGGATGGGCCGATCCAGGGAGTTCCGACGTCCCGGATGGCGGGGGGATCACAGGTAGGAACCGGCCGCCATGGCGCCGATCAGGCCGGCGATCACGGCCTCCCCTTCAGGGGTGTGAAGGTAGAGCTCGGGCGCGGCACCGCCGAGGGCATGGTTGGGGCGGCGCAACCAGCGGTCCACCCAGGCTGCTCAGCAGTCGTGTCGATCAGCGTTCCCATGGTTTCAGTTTGGCGTGGATGGCCAAGCTCAGCTGCTCAGATGCTGTGACAAGTGGTGGCACTTGGTTGTGGGGGCTCGCTGTGCCCTCCCACCAACCGCAACCCGCCGCGCCGTGCCAGCACCCCCCTCAGCCCCGGCCCCGCCTTCGAGCGGCAGCGACCTGCCGCCACGTCCGCCAGAATCAGCATCAACGCAACTCCGCTGGCTGGGCCTCGATCCGCCAGGGATCCTTCAAGCCCTCGTGGGCCTGATCCTCGGCTTAATCGCCCTACTCACCTCCTATGACCACCTCTCCATCGCCGGCCGCAGTGTCCCCCTCCCCCAGCAATGGGGAATCCCTTGCATCGCTGCCTCGGTGGCGACAGTTGTTGTCGATGCTCAACTGGCGTCGCGATCCCGGCTACGAACAGCGCGTGATGCAGCACACGCTGCGGATGAAACAGCTCGAGAGCGACATCTTGCGCGTGAGGAGCGACAGAGAGCGGATCGAGAGCGAGATTCTGCAAATCGAGAAAGAAACCGAGCAGCTGAGGCGCGAGAACGCCAGAGAGAAAGCCTTGAGCGCCTTGATCAGGCAGCACTGCTTTCCGCCCGAGTGCAGCTCAATCCCTCCGCAGGCAACCGAGAGCGATTGCGAATCTTCCTGGAGCTGATGGGGCGGCGGGAGCTTGATGTCTTGTGATGGGCTTCTCTGGGGCAGCTCTGGGTTCACGGCTGGCCCAATGCCCCGAATCCTGAGAAGATGGCCTGATCGCCAGGCCCCTGTTGTTCGCGTCCCTCGATCCAGCCGATCTCACCGACCAGGGCGATGAACTCGCCAGTGATCTGGGCGACACCTTGCTGGAGCTGCTGCCGGCCGATGGCGGCAGCCTCGGCAACCAGGCCGCCCTGGAGGCGTTGCGCCGGGCCACGGGCGAGGCGGTGAGCCAGCAGGCCTATGAGGCGGCCCGCGAGCGGCTGGCGGCGATCGGCCTGATCCGCAAGGGGCGGGGCCGGGGCGGTTCGATTGCCCTGGCGGAGGGCAGCGCCACCAGCGAGCGGCCGGCGGCGGGGGCTTCAGCTGACGGGCAGGCGGCGGCGCCAGGGGTGCCAAGGCAGCGCACTGCGAGCCGTGGTCGCCAGGCGGGCGGCCCAGGCGCCAGCAACGGCAATGGCAACGGGCCGGCCCCCATCTTCCAGATCGGCCAACAACTCACCCTCTCCCAGCTGGAGAGCTTCCTGTGGAAGAGCGCCGACATCCTGCGGGGCAGCATGGATGCCTCCGAGTTCAAGGACTACATCTTCGGGATGCTGTTCCTCAAGCGCCTGTCGGATGCGTTTGAGGAGGCGCGGGAGGGCGTGATCCGCTATTACCTGGGCAAGGGCAAGACCCAGGAGCAGGCCGAGGCCCTGGCGGAAGATCACGACGAATATGACGAACAAGGATAGATCGCGCGTAAGCCGCGATCTTATCCAGTTGTTGGACTAGCCCTTTATCGCGATTGACCAGCGGCTTACGGTAGATAGATCGGCCCGGATCCAAGCTTTCGTTCAGGATTCAGCCTGGATCAGACGTGCAGCCTGGGATGATCACTATCGCTTCTGATTGTGATGAGTAATTTTATCGCAGGACAAAGCCAAGGGCAATCTTCCTGCTGCCAATGCAGCACTCTTGCGCCCTGTCGAGGATGTCTTGACGCTAAGGATCAATACGTATGATTGGCACAACAGAGCGGTTCAGCACAGCCTGTGATGGCTGGGCTCCAACATCCGAGCCAGGATCGTCATCACCTTGCCGCATCGATCACAGAGCACCAGCGGGCGTGGTGGCAAGGGATCAGGGCGTGGTAGCCGCATCTGCAGCGTCAGCTGCAGCAGCTGGATCAGGCGCTTGGCATTGGCATGGAGAAGGCCAAAGTCTCGCGCCCGCCGGAAGCGGCGGGGCAGCACATGCCTGAGCAGCAGCCAGAGAAATTCCCCGCCCGGTAGGGTGCGGACCTGTCGTTTTCCTTTGTTGTCCTGGTAGCAGAAGCTGACCTTGCCATCCTGGTCGGCGATGATGTTCTTCTCGGGCAACACGCCGCGATAGAGATAGCGGCCCAAATAGAGCAGCGCTTGCTCGCCACGGCCGACCTTCTTGCAGTGCACCACCCAAGCATCAGGCAACGACTCC